>CEAJ01010936.1_pt1 | contig 407413 bp, 283 predicted proteins | sample 554971 | NCBI WGS metagenome assembly CEAJ01 (sample SAMEA3182047, study PRJEB8094) | gut metagenome | biome: human; feature: gut; material: Stool; isolation source: human stools | place: Canada | collected 2011-11-29
GACTGCTTACCTTTTGGTGAGAGCTAAAGTATCTTCCGCTCCTTCAAACCTCACGATGGCTAAAGACAGTTCACTTATGTTAACCATGCTATCCAGCCTCGCCACTCGGCAGTATGATACTAACCGCCCTTGACGTTCCCTCACGGTTCAGTCTTGTCCTTTCGGAGAGTGTACTTTGTCCTATAAGCTTGGCACAACCCATCACTGGAGATGCACCTTATAGTAGGCTACCGCTGACGGAACAGCGGGTTAAATCATGCAACTAATATCACTGTTTAACAATCAATTACGCGACTTTACAGGTCACACCCAGGTCTTGTTCAAATTGAGCATAATCGTGTAGGCAGATTCGTAGGCATCCGAGATGTCCGCCATGAATTTCGGGTTGATGGGATTGCACCTGTGCGAACGTCGCGGATCATCGAAATTGATGACATAAAATTCCGGCTTCACTTTGTAATTCTGAGTGTGTTTAAGTAGATGGTTATAAGCAATTTCGGACAAATCTGGAAACTTATAATCGTAAATATACATGGCGAAGGATTTTTCAATCTGCTGTTTTATGTAGTTGTTTACCACTGCGTAGCTCTTACCCGAGCCGGGAGTTCCAAGCACGATGGACGCACGAAAAACATTTACAACATTAATCCATCCGTTCCATTCCCTGCCTTGATAGACGAACTTTGTCGGCAGGTTGACGGAATACTCGTTCTCCATGAGCCGTGTCTCCTGCATGAAACTCTCGTTGGCGGTATTGAATACATCTTCCATGAGGTTGTGTTTCAGCATCCGGCTTATCCACACGCCGGACATCAACAACAGGATATACCCGGCTGTAAGTGTTGCCGTGTACAAGGTGGCATTGACCATCGGACTGAACGGCAGGTCGAGCATCCACCAGTTCATGAAAAACAGCACCAATCCGGCAAGGAAAGAGGCATATATTTTCTGCCATGTCATCTTCTGATTCTTTACGCCTTTTGTTCCCAAACACGAGAGGGCAAGGAATATGACGGCAAATACTTTTGTGATGAGCAGGTTGCTGAAAAGCCCCGCTGTCCTCTGGAAATTCAGGAGTATCCTGTCGACTACCCCGATATTGATACCCATATCCACGAATGAACGGTAGCAGTACCAATAGACGTGGATGACAATAAACACGATGGATATGGCACGCATGAACTCCATGACCTTGGCCAGTCCCCTCAAATCATCTTCTTGTTGCATAATGAATATAGTTTTAATGGTTTATAAAATCTGTAATCAGGATATTCCGCGGGAACGGCGTTTCTTTTTCTTCTTGCGTTGCAGCCTGCGGGCAAGCGCCTCTTCCTGCGGGTCGGGACCGTTGGCGTCAATGCCGAAGATTCCGAAAGCCTGTTCGATGGAGCTTTCCATTTCGGAGGAGAAAACGCCTTGCCGATTAAGAGCAGGCATTGGCATATCCAAGTCAGGCATATTGGTCGGACTGTTAAACAGCCGCTCAAAAGCGTTTGCCGAAAACTCTTTTCCAAGTCGGGAACCGTTATATACCTCACGGTTCTTATGGTCGATGAAAGTTGCGCCATAGATACGTCCTTCATCATTTTCACGGAATACCACATCAATACCTTTCCCGGCGAGCAAACGGGTGAACTCCTCCTTGTTTCCACGGCATCCGTGCATGGCAAGCGCCACTTCGTTCCGTATCTTCGGTTGCCATTTCTTGTTCTTGTATTCACGGGCGTTGTACCCGATACGCTTTTCCAATCCCTCGTAGCCGTAGCGTTTTTCGATAAGAGAAGATTTGACGGGCGTACATATCGGCTTGCCACTATCATCGGTCATCGTATAGACAATTCCATTATAGGGTGTTCCTTCAAATTCGCCTTTTACTTGTTTCGCCTCGATATTGAAACAGGAGAGCAAGGCGCTGTACTCGCCGAAAGACTGGAAACGATAAGTGGAGAATACACTCTTGACGATATTGGAAACCTGCCGCTTCACATCACCATTTTGGTAGTCAGCCTTTTTCAGATACGGCTCCAATAGTTCCTTGCGCTTGTCATCCACCTGTTTCAACCCGAATTTCTTTTCCAGTTCCCGGCAGGCTTTCATCGAGCGGTTCCACTCGTAGGCGTCGTCTATCTTTTCACCTTTTTCGTTCACGCAGGTGGAAACGATATGGATATGCCTCCGGTCTATGTCCTCGTGCATATATACAATGTAAGGCTGGTTGCCATAGCCCATTCGCTGCATATACTCCCTGGCCAGTTCCGTGAATTGCAAATCCGTGAGCCGGTCGTCCAAAGAAGGGTTCAACGATATATGCAGGACTGGCTTTTCTGTATTCTTGTTGGCAAGCAGGTAGTTGTCAAACGCCCACAGGGTCTGTTGCATGACACGCTCCGTGTTCCCCGACACATTGGCAATCATGCGGTTCCCGTAAATGATGCGGGCTGTATTGTCGTTCACTTTCTGCTGGTTGTAGATGATTGCACCGTAGAGCGAAGCACCTCTGTTGATTTTAGCCACCATTTTCCTCCTCCTTCCGTTGTTTTATCAGATAGTTTTCTTCAAACTCACGGGTCAGCATGATAATCCGCTTGCTCAGCAACACTAAGTCTATTGTTGCTTTTTCCAGATTACGGAGCAGGACGAAAGCCCGTTTCTCCCCGAAATTTGTCTTTACGGCTTTCACCGTCTGGTTGTAGTTGTTGCCGATACTCTGGAATTGGTGGTAGAAATTGGTCAGGCGGATATAATAATCCATCGTCGCCTTGTCTATTCTCACCACCTTGATTTCCTTGCCGAAAATCATTGTCTTGATAAACTTGGAGCGTTCTTTCAATCCTGATTTTTGGAATTGAATATCAAAACGTCCGTTCTCTTCCGAGTTCAACCGTACCACATAACGATGCACGGCAGGGTCGGATTTTGGTTTCCTGCCTGCGCTTTTTCTTGAGTTTTTCTTCTTGTTTTCTTCCATACGCATTGATATTTTCAGTTTCTAATCTTCCGGCCCCGGATTCACGACTTTGGAGTGAATCCTCCCCGAGCCGTCAGGCGAGTGGCAAGTTGTTTTGAGTGCCCGAATTTATTTCGGGTGCCTCAAAACACAACTTGCTATGTTCGCTTGAACATGAATTTTCCTTCCGTCAAATTGTGTTTGACCCTCCGGCCTCATTCTTCGGCTTCGGGAAAGCCCCGCAGCGGTGTCCGTTCCGTTGTCGATGCAAAGTTACGGCGGTATATACTGTTGTGAAATAGCGAGTTATATGTAACGTGATGACAAACGATGACATAGGTCGTCACCTTCCTTGAAACATAGTGCCGGTATGAAAAAATACCCTTTTATTTGCAGCGTGAACGGATGAAACCGCACTTCCGATAATGGTATAATGGTCATATTGTTTGATGCTTCCGTTATCGGTCCGGATAGTGGAAGCAATGTCGGATATGACAGTTATCGGAATGTCATGACCAACAGACCGACCATTAACGGAAGGATGCGATAACGGATAAGTTACCGGTCGGAATAACGGATGAAGCATATCGTGGTCGGTTGGAAGGAAGCGTTCACGGATTGACGGATGAAACAGACATATATTCAATAACCCATTAAAAGAAAAGATTATGAGCAAAGAGCCTTTATTCGTTGCAGTCAGCAACCAAAAGGGAGGGGTCGGGAAATCGGCCTTGACGGTAGTGCTTTCCAGTTACCTCCATTTCGAGAAAAACCTGAACGTGGCAATCATTGATTGTGATTCTCCACAGCACAGCCTCGTGCGCATGAGAGAACGGGATAAAAAAGCCATTGCCAACAGTGCCTATTTTCAACAATTGTTACAGCAGCAATGGAATCGCGTACCAAAGAAAGCTTATCCGATTGTCGGGTCTACTTCGGAAAAGGCAAGGGAAGCCGCGGACGAGCTTGCCGCAAGCGGTGATTATGACCTGATTTTTGTTGACTTGCCCGGAACGGTGGAATCCACCGGGGTGTTCCGTACCATTGTCAATATGGATTATGTCCTGACTCCCACCACTCCCGACCTTATCATCATGCAGAGCACGCTCGCCTTTTCCACAACGGTGCTTGATTATGTCAAGAACACGAAAGATGTGCCGCTCAAGGATATTCTCTTCTTTTGGAACAAGCTGAAAAAACGTACCAACGTGGAAATTTACAAATCCTATGCAGAGGTCATGAGGGAACTGCATCTGACTGTCCTTGACAGCAAACTTCCCGATTTATGCCGCTACGAGAAAGAAATCACCCATGCAAAACGTGATTTTTTCCGCTGTACCCTGCTGCCTCCTCCTCCCAAGCAATTGGAAGGAAGCGGTCTGAAGGAACTGGCGGAGGAGCTTATTGTCAAACTTAAATTGGAACACGCATGACAAAGAAAAAAGTGGAAGTGAATGAGGATATCCTCAAGAATATCATTGTCGGGGATATTCCTGTATTCGGCAGGGAGAAACCCATGAACGAGAATACGGAACAACCCGGACAGGAATCCGTACCCGTCAAAAATACAGAACCGGCTCCAGCTACAGAACCGGTTGAGGTACAGTCTGAGAAAACGCCCCCTGTAAAACCTCGAAAAAAGAAAGATGAAACGGGTAGCTATAGAGACAAGTATCTGGTAAACATCCCGGCATCCAACCGTTCCCATGTCTATATAAACCGCGAGGTGGCCGAATGTATCAAGCGCATTCTCCCGGTTATCGCCCCGGACATGAGCATATCGGGGTATATAAGCAACATCCTCGTTGACCATATCCAGCAGCATTGGGAGGAAATCAGCGAATTGTACAACAAAGAATATTACAAACCATTAAAACCATTTTAGTCATGACACAGATTATCTTTCACGTTGCGGCCATTGCCTGCATCGTTTACACAGTTTGCAGTTTCGGATTGTTCATTCAAAAAAGAATGCGCAAGAACAAAAACACCGGAAAACACGTCCACGTTCCTCCGCCTGAAACTTCCGGAAAAGCGGAACCGGATACTTGGGAAGACACCGCTTATACACCTGCCTTAAAGGATGTCATCGATACGTCTTCAATTCAAATCATTGAAGATTCATCGTATCGCATGACATATCTGATAAATCACCCTATAGGTAATCGAATCCAGGTTTACATAAACAGGGACAGCTATGCTTTCATCAAGCGATTCTTGGCTGTTGTCGCTCCGGAAACATCCATGTCAGGATATGTAAGCAAAATCATTGATGAGCATCTGATGAAATATGAGGATGAGATGTCTAAGTTGTACACGGAGTCCATAAATAAACCCCTGTAGCCATGGAAGCAAAAATTTATTTCACGGTAAAACTCGTGTGTGCGGTTTTCATATTCCGGCATTTGTGGATATTCATCTTCAATCGGGAAATGTATGGAGTATGGGATAAAGTCTACCGCTTGATGCGCATAATCCGTATCAATCTATGGAAATACCGGAAGAAACGTTCGGAACAAAAAACGCGTGACGCCAATAAAAAGGCAAGGCGCAGGAAAAAGACCGACACACAAAACAGGCAAACGGCACAGCCGTATTCTTCTGTTACTGAAGATGTAATCGGCAAAACAAAAATTGTCTATCTCGAAGACCCGGAAGTGGCGAGAAAAACTCCGACACGTTCCGAACCTATGGAAAAAGAACCGATAGAGGAAGATGAGGAAATCGGTCCGGATGATGTAATACAGGAAGAAAAAGGTCTCACCCAAGAGGAAAAAGAAGAGTTGATGGCTCCTGTGGATGCTGAACCTGATCCTGATTTTGACACAGCCATGACCTTTGAGGATATAAACAATGTGGCAGAGGTGCTGATGTCTGAAAATCCGGATGAAGAGAAAGCCATACGTGCAGCCACTACCATACATCACAAGATGCACGATACGGTTATACTGTCTTTTCTCACGGACAAGTTGAGTAATCAGGAAAAGGTAAACCGCCTGGTCAGCGAATGTCTGGATGAAACGGGCAGACCGTTAGCAAAACGAAAAGCCGCATCCAAGAAGGTGGAGGCTTTCAACATAGATAAATTCGTTTAATTGTTTCTTTTTGCTGTCATAGTTTTTGAAGGCATGTCGATGTGATATCGGTGTGCCCTTTTTTACTTTTAAAAGATTCCATTAGATAAAATTCGGGTGTTCATTCTTTATTTATAGCAGGCGATTTTGTTGTATAGCATATTATTCACTATATTCGTGGCATGTAAGATAATAAGCATCATAATATAATGCAAAAAATAGAATTGAATAGAATAAGAGTAATACTTGAAGAAAAAGGAATATCCCAAACATGGTTAGCTAATAAGCTCGGGAAAAGCTTTAGTATGGTCAATGCTTATACTTGTAATCGAAGGCAACCTAATTTGGAAACACTTTATCAGATAGCTAATATATTAAACGTAAATGTGAAGGATTTGCTGAACGGCAATGAATAATATCTAAAAGAATGCTTATGAGTAATCCTGCCTACCAAACAGATTTTTCAGCCAAAGAGCCATCTTTGGGATACTATTATCAGATTAGATATAGTTTGTATTTGCTTTTACGAGAGAAAGTAAAGGATAATCCGTCTATAAGGTTGGAGGATTTGGATGACATTGTGCTAAATGATATTGATGGGACAAATCTTTATCAAACAAAATTACATATTAATTCTGTTGCTAATTTATCAGAAAGAAGTTCGGATTTTTGGAAAACAATACGTGTTTGGAGTGAAGCGATTTTAAATAATCTTGTAGATGTAGACAATACTATTTTTACCCTTATCACTACGGCAAAAGCGACCCCAGACTCTTTTATTTCTAAACTAACAATAAATAGTGTTCAAACTCGAATTGGAATATTGGAGAGTATGCAAAATATCTGCAAGGAACAAAATAATCAGACAAATCAAAAAGGGTATTCTGCTTTTCTTAATTTATCTTCCGAACAACAAATCAAATTGATAAATAATATCTATATAATTGATGCTTCTCTTTCAATAGAGGAAACACTAAAAGCAATAAAAGAGGAATTGAAATATTCTGCACCTGTAGGAAAAATAAATTCATTTATTGAGAAAATAGAAGGATGGTGGTTTCAACAATGTATATTATTGTTAACTAGAAAAAAAGATTGTATTTCTAGTAAAGAACTTCAGATGAAGATATCAGATACCAGAGATCTTTTTATGTTAGATAATCTTCCGGATGATTTTCCTGATCCCTTAGCTATCGATGAAAGTGAAATTGTTAATTATGAGGAAAAGATATTTATAAAACAACTAAAATTAATTGCAATAAAAAGCAATAGTTTACGTAATGCAATCAGTGATTTTAGACGAGCTTTTGAGCAACGCTCTAAGTGGTTGCGTGATAATTTAATTGGGATAGATGAATACGATAGATTTGATAAACAATTATATGACTATTGGAATAATATTTTTGCCTTGATGAAAGATGATTGCGATGGGTTAACTGAACAAGAATTAGAAAAAGCAGGTAAAGCTTTTTATGAAGAGTATTATATAAAAAAAACTCCAGCGTATAAGATTCGCAACAACTTTCAGCCACAATATTTAACAAGAGGCAGTTGTCATATGTTGGCAGATGAGAAAAGAATAGGTTGGCATCCAAACTTTCAAGAAAAATTACAAGAACAATAATGGAGAATTGGGAAGACAGATCGAAGATTGTAGCAAATTTGCTGAATCCAGCATTTTGTGGAGAGATATTACGTAGAGCTATCGTTTCTTATAATGAGAACGAAGAAAACATGTTATTTCCTTTTTCATTGCTTTATTTAATATTACCTATCATATTACATAAAAAAACAAGAGATAATATGCCACAACGTTCAAGCACATATTTTCACCATTGGGTAAATGAAAACGAATATCTCTTCATTGATTTTGCGGGTAGAGTTAAGGAACTACTTCCTTACACAAAAGAAAGTCTAATGTTTCTTCTACTACATAATGCAGTTGAAATTTCTGATAATGGAGAAATTCAAGTAAATAAATTCTCAAAAAAACTTCCAGTAGGTGAAAATGTTGAAGAAATTAGAACGATATATAAAAAAGCCGAGCTTTTAGGGAAGTGGCTTCGTTTGACAGGTAATGAACAAACTATTTATATGTTCCTAAAAATAAGACCATAATATGCAAATCAAAAATATAATTCTTTATAAAGATGCAGAACATCAGAGAGTCCTTTCTTTTGAATTAGGTAAAGTTAATATCATAACAGGAGAGTCAAAATCTGGTAAAACTGCATTAATTAATATAGTTGATTATTGTCTGGGAAGCAGAGAATGTAAAATAGCAGATGGCGTAATACGAGATAATGTTCATTGGTTTGCTATTACTATTGTTTTTGAGGATCAAGAACAATATATTGTAGCTCGACTAAATCCTAATGTAAAAAGTGTAAGCACCATATCTGAAATATTTTTGCTTAAAGTTAATGATGACGAAATACCAGATTTTGCAACCCTTCATAATAACAGTAATATATCTGCATTGAAATTATTTCTCACACGGAAATTAGGCATTGCTGAAAATTTGCAAATTCCAGATAATAATACAAGAGAACCATTAGAAGTTAATTTTGGGCATTCAAGACTATTCTGTTTTCAGCCTCAAACATTAATTGCACAACAAGACTATTTATTTTACAAACAGACAGAGCCATTTGTACCTCAAGCTATAAAAGATTCGCTCCCTTATTTTTTAGGAGCAATTAGAGAAGATTGTCTAAAAATAGAACAAGAAATAACCCAAAAAAAGAAAGAACTGAATCGACTCGTTCGAGAAAAAAATGAAGCGGAGAAGGTTCGTGCAGAAGGGGTTAGTATGGCTTTTTCGTTAATAGAAGAAGCTAGGCAAATTGGTATTTTAGACAAAACTTTTAAACCAGAACAGATTAAAGATGCTCTGAAAACTCTCGATTCTATAAAGGATTGGGAATATCAAGAAAATAAGATAAGTATAGAAGGTGAAAATTCCACACTAAAAAAACTTGTGAATGAAAGGAATGAATATAAAATTGAATTGGGACGTTTAGAAGATACTATTTCTGCTACTAAAACATTTTTAAAGAACAATTTTCAATATTCTAGTGAAGTTGAACAACAAAAAGTTCGTCTCGAAAGTATTGGGCTATTCTCTGATTCTGAAAATAATGAATATATATGCCCATTATGTAATAGCACTTTAAGCGTTCCCATTCCTTCAATTACGGCCATCCAAACTTCTTTATCTAATTTGAAAAAGAGTTTAGAAGAAACTACTAGAGAAAAACCTCGTCTCAATAAGTATTTACAAGAATTAATAAATAAGGCAGATGTTATAAAAGAAAACATACAAAATATAGAAAATGCCATTACTGCCTTATATACAGAACAAGAGAATGCCAGAAGATTGCGCGATTTAAATTTACGTAGAGGTAAGGTTATTGGTAGAATAAGTTTATTTTTAGAAAGTATTGATTTTACAGAAGATAAAAGTATTGATGATAAAATCAATACTTTGAACCAAGATATTGCTCGTTTATCAGATATGATTGATAAAGAGACAAAGGAAGAAAAACTCTTCTCTATTATTAATAAAATAAATCTGCACATGAGCAATTGGGTTAATGACTTAGATGTTGAATATGAAAATGCTCTTATTCGATTTGATTTGGCTAAATTGACTCTTATAGCCGATACTGTTAATAAATCAATTCCATTATCTCAATTAGGAAGTGGAGCAAATTGGGTTAGTTACCATCTACTCATACATTTTGGATTACATGAGCATTTTATTCAATTGAATAGACCTGTTCCTCGATTTCTTATGATAGATCAACCAACTCAAGTATATTTCCCTCCAGAAAAGGATATTCAAAATAATGGACAGATACAAGAAAGTTCTGATGAAATAGCCGTAAAGAAAATGTTTGATTTCATTATCAATAAAACTGATAGTTTTGATTCGAAGTTCCAAGTGATAATAACAGATCATGCCTATCTAAATGATGAAAAATTCAAAGCCTGTGTACGAGAAATATGGCGAAATGGAGACAAATTAATCCCTCAAAGTTGGTTGGAACTTTAACCTGAATAGTATCGTAAAATAAATAACAACAGGTAGGTCATGTACCTCTTACACAATGACGCTAACTGGAAAACGGTTAAGTCTGAAAGAAATGGAAGCTAAGAAAATATTGCAAAAAGAGAAAAAGAGGCAACGGAGGAATGGTGTAACCTCTTTTTCGATTCCGCTGAAAAGTAAACAGCATTCACCATGAAGCGAAGTCTGAAAGCCGCCTGGTTTTCAGACTTCGCTTCATATCTTAAAATCACATTTATGCGTTTATCAACTATTTGGTTCTAAACCTATAATAGAAAGTGCTGTAGAGATTCCGGCTAAAAGAGTTGAAGCTGTTTTGCCCCAAATGTTAATTTGGGCTTCATAAGGAACTTTCCCAAAACAGAGTCCATCCTTGTCTAATAACTCAAAACAAAATTTGACAAACTCTTTTTGTCTACAAACCGGAGAAGTTGATAAACGAATTTCATTTGAATTTACAGTTCGTCCACCATAGAATAAATTATCTAAAAGAATAAGCAAATCAGGGTCACATTCATTGAGAAACTTAGATCTATTGGATGGCTCATGACTTTTTAAATTATCAATAAAGTCATGAATATTGAATGTTTTTATGGCTTCTTCTTTTGATTCAGTTTTCAATATTGACAAAAAACTATCTATCTGAGGACGATATTTTTCAATCATATCAAGATAGGTATTTAGTTCTTCCAATGATGCCGTTTCTAACATTTGGTTTGACAAATCATAATCAAGTTGTCTAAAAGAAACACACAATTCATTCATTCGTTCCCCAAAATTGACAAAATCGAAACGATATTCATGTTCTTTATTTGCTTTTAAATCCTTTTCAATAGAATAACGCATCATCATTGAATCAGGATCAAATCCATTTATTGATTTTATATAATGCTCCATTGCATTGAGATTTATAGCACTTCCTACGTGTTTTTTCCCTTTATTCAGATGTGGTCGTAAATTGCCCCAAAGATTTTGCAAATCATGTCCTAACGCCAAAAAATCACGCTTGGCCAGATCCGTTTGTTCTCCGTATTTGAAAAACAATAACTTTAAGTACGTTTCTATTGAATGTCTATAATTAAAAAATAAAGGATATACCAAAGAATCGACAACAGCAAAATTATTGCTTTCTTTTTCCATTCTCTCAAGCAATATTTTTGCACTTTCCCAATATCCATCTGAAATGGTTAAAAAAGAGAACGCTCCGGCTCCTTCCCAGCCAAAATGTGAGAAAGGCTTTCTTGCAATCAATTCTTCTTGGGTAAGTTCTCGTATGATTATATCTGTTTCATTCATAATTTATAACGATTAATTATATTATTAACTTCATAGCAACTACAAAATTACACATTCTTTGTCACCTAAATCGAAGTTGCCTCTTTTTATTATAGCATATTATAGAGTTTTAATCATCGAATCTATAATTGAATTATACTTACCTTTCATGTTAGTTTGATTCAGCATTGTCTTCATTTGCTTTTTTATTTCTCTGCCCACAATCCTCTTTTTCATCGTGTGGAAAATCCCTGCCGGTGTAACGTGATGACATACGATGACACGCATCGTAAGGTTTGTAAATCAATGAATTAAACACTATATATTCGCTGTCGAAATGATTTTTTGTCTCACCAATTAAAATTTTCGACACATGAAAAAGAGATTCTTTTTGGCAGCTTTCATGCTGCTTGCGACAGTCGGGGCTTTCGCCCAGGGTAACGGTATCGGCGGCATTACGGAAGCCACCAACATGGTCACTTCGTATTTCGACCCCGGCACCAAGTTGATTTACGCCATCGGAGCCGTCGTCGGCCTGATCGGGGGCGTGAAGGTCTATTCCAAGTTCTCGTCGGGCGACCCCGACACCTCGAAGACCGCTGCCAGCTGGTTCGGCGCATGTATCTTCCTTATCGTGGCTGCCACCATCTTACGCTCATTCTTCCTGTAACATGGCGAAGTATCCGGTCAACAAGGGGATAGGCCGTAGCCCGGAGTTCAAGGGACTCAAGAGCCAGTACCTGTTCGTCTTCGCGGGCGGGCTGCTCGCCCTGTTCGTGGTGTTCGTCATCATGTACATGGCAGGTATCGACCAGTGGGTCTGCATCGGTTTCGGTGTCGTTTCCGCTTCGATGCTTGTCTGGGCAACATTCCGAATGAACGCGAAGTACGGCGAATGGGGGCTTATGAAACTCCACGCGCTGCGCAGCCATCCCCGCTACATCATCAACCGGAGGAAGTTCCTTCGGTTGATTTCTCCAACCTCAAAAAAAGGAAAAGTATGAGAAACGTAATGAAAACAGCGACGCTGGAAAGCAAATTTCCGTTGCTCTCGGTAGAGCACGGGTGTATCGTCAGCAAGGATGCGGACATTACCGTGCCCTACAGGGTGGAACTGCCCGAACTTTTCACGCTCACAAAGGCGGAATACGAGTCTGTCCATTCGACATGGGCGAAAGCGGTCAAGGTGCTGCCGAACTACAGCATCGTGCACAAGCAGGACTTCTTCATCGAGGAAAGCTACCGTCCCGACATTTGCAAGGACGACCTGAGTTTTCTCAGCCGCAGTTTCGAGCGGCATTTCAACGAACGTCCGTATTTGCAGCACACTTGTTACCTGTTCCTGACCAAGACGACCAAGGAGCGTAGTCGCACTACCAGCAGCTTCAACGCCCTCACGCGGAATTTCATCATCCCGAAGGAAATGACGGACAGGGAGACCGTCACCCGTTTCATGGAGAGTTGTGAGCAGTTCGAGCGTATCGTCAACGACAGCGGCCTCCTTCGCATGACACGCCTGACGGATGAGGAAATCACGGGAACGGACACCTCTGCGGGAATCATCGAGAAATACTTCTCGCTCTCGCAGGAGGACACCGCCTGCTTGCAGGACCTGTCACTCGGTGCCGGGGAGATGAAGATAGGCGACAACTACCTCTGCCTGCACACCCTTTCCGACCCGGAAGACCTGCCCTCGAACGTGGCTACCGACTGCCGCTACGAACGGTTGTCTACCGACCGGAGCGACTGCCGTCTCTCCTTCGCCGCGCCGATAGGCATCCTGCTCACGTGCAACCATGTTGTGAACCAGTACCTCTTCATCGACGATTCGGCGGAGAGCCTGCGCAAGTTCGAGCAGACTGCGAGGAACATGCACTCGCTTTCCCGTTACAGCCGTTCCAACCAGATCAACCGCGAATGGATCGAGGAATACCTGAACGAGGCGCACAGCAAGGGGCTGACTTCTATCCGGGCACACTGCAACGTCATGGCATGGAGCGATGACCGGGAGAAACTCAAGCGCATCAAGAACGATGTCGGTAGCCAGCTGGCACTCATGGAGGCGAAGCCGCGCCACAACACGGTGGATGTGCCGACGCTGTTTTGGGCGGCGATACCCGGCAATGCCGGTGATTTCCCGTTCGAGGAGAGTTTCCACACCTTCATCGAGCAGGCGTTGTGCCTGTTCATCGGGGAAACGTCCTACAAGGATTCGCTATCGCCGTTCGGCATCCGCATGGTGGACCGGCTGACGGGCAAGCCAGTCCATCTGGATATTTCCGACCTGCCGATGAAGAACGGTACAATCACGAATAGGAATAAATTTATACTCGGACCCTCCGGTTCGGGCAAGTCTTTCTTCACCAACCACATGGTGCGCCAATATTATGAACAAGGGACCCACGTGCTTTTGGTGGATACCGGAAATTCCTATCAGGGACTGTGCAACCTTATCCACGCGAGGACACACGGCGAGGACGGCATCTACTTCACCTATAAGGAGGAAGACCCGATTGCCTTCAATCCTTTCTACGTGGAGGATGGCGTGTTCGACATTGAGAAGAAGGAATCCATCAAGACGCTTATCCTCACCCTGTGGAAGCGTGATGACGAACCGCCCACGAGAGCCGAAGAGGTGGCGCTTTCCAATGCCGTGAACCTCTTTTTAGCGAATATCCGCAAGGACAAGGACATCAGGCCTTCCTTCAATACCTTCTACGAGTTCATCCGTGACGAGTACCAGGACATTCTGAAGGAGAAGCGCACCCGCGAGAAGGATTTCGATGTATTCAACTTCCTGAACGTGCTTGAACCTTACTACCGGGGCGGCGAGTATGACTACCTTCTGAACAGCGACAAGCAGCTTGATTTACTCGGTAAACGCTTCATTGTCTTTGAGTTGGACAATATCAAGGACAACAAGGTACTGTTCCCGATTGTGACCATCATCATCATGGAAACCTTCATCAACAAGATGAGGAAGTTGAAAGGTGTCCGTAAGATGATATTGCTGGAAGAAGCCTGGAAAGCCATCAGCAAGGAGGGCATGGCGGAATATCTGAAGTATCTCTTTAAGACCGTCAGAAAGTTCTTCGGCGAGGCCGTTGTCGTAACTCAGGAGGTCGAGGACATCATCTCATCGCCGATTGTGAAGGGTACCATCATCAACAACAGCGACTGCAAGATTCTCCTTGACCAAAGGAAATATGTCAACAAGTTCGATGAGATACAGGCGTTGCTCGGTCTGACCGACAAGGAACGTGCGCAGATCCTTTCCATCAACATGGCGAACAATCCCTCCAGAAAGTACAAGGAGGTCTGGATTGGTCTGGGAGGTACACAATCGGCGGTCTATGCCACCGAGGTATCACTTGAAGAGTATTATTGCTACACGACAGAGGAAACGGAAAAATTGGAACTGTTCCGTCTTTCCGAAAAGTTAGGTGGCAATATCGAGCTTGCCATCAAGCAGTTGGCGGAGAACAAACGTGAGAAGAACATCTTATAAACCATCTAAAAATCACAAGTATGTATAGCGATTTGGAATCAGACCAGAGGAAACGCGAGGAAGTCATCTCGTCCCTTTATTGGTCATTGATGCAGAATTGGGACATTCCGAAATCCATTTGTGACCATTACGGATTTACAGAGGATTACCGGCTGTTCCATCAACTTGAAGAGTTGGAGCCTGCCGAATACAAGCGGAAAAGAGAAACCGGTGAAGTTCCCGACATCCTGGAAGTGGATGCAAGGCTGACCCGCACAGTCGAAAAGGTCTTTGAGAGTTTGTGTGGTAAACCTCCTGCACCGTATCTCGACAAGATGAACGAGGAACTGGAGAAGTTGGGGCAAATTGCCGCCTTGCCGGATTCCGTCCATGACATCCTCCATATCAGTCCTGCTTTTCTTGTCAAGTACGGCATAGACAAAAATGCCTCTGCCACGGAACGCTCCTGTCAGGCGGAGAAAGCATATCGGGAACTGGATGCCAGGTTTATGAAGATGACAGGACGCGAACCGTATGCCAATGAGCTTTTCGCTTCCCTCAGACAAGGGAAGGAAAAGACGCCGGAGGCGAAACGTCCGAAGCAGGTACACAAGCCGATTCTCCGCAACCCACCGTCCAAAGGGCGAAAGATGGGACTTTGACTTTCAACAGAATTTTATTCACCAATTAAAACAGATACATCATGAAAAAGAAAATCCTCATGCTGTGTATGGGCTGTTTCTTCATAAGCCTCACAGCGAAAGCGCAATGGGTCGTGAGCGACCCCGGCAATCTTGCCCAGGGTATCATCAATGCCGCCAAGAATATCGTTCACACATCTTCCACCGCGAGCAATATGCTCAACAATTTTCAGGAGACCGTGAAGATTTACAAGCAAGGCAAGGAGTATTACGACGGGCTTCGCAAGATCAAGAACCTTGTCCGTGACGCACGTAAGGTGCAGCAGACCATCCTCATGGTCGGCGACATCACGGACATCTATGTGAATAGTTTCGAGCGTATGCTCAGCGACCCTTATTTCACGCCGGAAGAGCTGAGTGCCATCGCGATTGGTTACACGAAGCTGCTGGAAGAGAGCGCACACCTGCTGAACGACCTGAAAACGGTGGTCAACGAGAACGGACTTTCGATGAACGACAAGGAGCGGATGGATATCATCGACCGCTGCTACACCGATATGCTGCAATACCGCAGCCTGGTGCAGTATTACACCAACAAGAACATCGGCGTTTCCTACCTGCGTGCCAAGAAACGGAATGATTTGGACCGTGTAATGGCACTTTACGGCTCACCGAATGAACGTTACTGGTAATCCCTAATCCGATTCGCTTATGGTATTGTTGGCAATAAATTTCGACAACCTGCATCAGATCCTGCAAAACCTGTACACGGATATGATGCCGCTCTGCTCGCAGATGACGGGCGTGGCGAAAGGTCTCGCGGGACTTGGTGCTCTGTTTTACGTGGCCTACCGGGTATGGCAGTCTCTGGCAAGGGCGGAACCCGTGGATGTCTTTCCCCTTCTCCGTCCGTTCGCATTGGGGTTATGTATCATGTTTTTCCCGACCATCGTGCTGGGCACGCTGAACAGTGTCATGTCGCCCATCGTGAAAGGAACACATTCAATACTGGAGGCACAGACCTTCGACATGAACGAGTACCGGGCGCAGAAGGACAGGCTGGAGTTCGAGGCGATGAAGCGCAATCCCGAGACGGCCTACCTAGTCGACAAGGAATCCTTCGACAACAAACTGGACGAACTGGGGGTGATGGACGCGATAGAGGCCTGCGGGATGTATGTGGACCGGGCAATGTATAACATGAAGAAGGCGGTGCAGAATTTCTTCCGCGAACTGCTGGAACTCATGTTCAATGCTGCCGCCCTTGTCATCGACACGCTACGGACATTCTTTCTGATCGTGCTTTCGATACTGGGACCGATTTCGTTCGCCCTGTCCTGCTGGGACGGTTTCCAGGCCTCGCTCAGCCAATGGTTCGTCCGCTATATCAGCATTTACCTGTGGCTTCCGGTGAGTGACCTCTTCAGCAGTGTGCTGGCACGGATACAGGTGTTGATGCTCCAGCAGGACATCGAACAGCTTTCCGACCCGGACTTCATCCCGGACGGATCCAACGGGGTTTACATCACTTTTCTGATTATCGGCATCATCGGGTATTTCACCATCCCGACGGTGGCCAACTGGATCATCCAGGCAGGAGGCGGTGCCGGCAATTACGGCAAGAACGTGACCCAGGCGGCATCCAAGACCGGTTCCGTGGTGGCAGGAGCCGGCGGTGCGGCGGTAGGCAACATCGCAGGAAGGCTTATCAAATAGTAATAACCATCTTAAAACGACATTGGAATGGAATTCAAATCATTAAAGAACATCGAGACCAGTTTTAGGCAACTGCGCCTGTTCGGTATCGTCTATCTCTGCGCGTGTACCCTGCTTGTGGGATATTCGGTGTGGAAGGCATACGGCTTTGCCGAGGCGCAGAGGCAGAAAATCTATGTGCTGGACGAGGGGAAGTCGCTCATGCTTGCCCTCTCGCAGGACCTGGAGCAGAACCGTCCCGTGGAGGCGAGGGAGCATGTCAGACGCTTCCATGAACTCTTTTTCTCGCTAGCACCTGACAAGAGTGCGATAGAGGGCAATATCCAGCGTGCCATGTTCCTGAGCGACCGCTCCGCCTATGCCCATTACCGGGATCTGGCGGAACAGGGCTACTACAACCGGGTCATCTCCGGCAACATGAGCCAGCGCATCGGGATTGACAGCGTGAAATGCGACTTCAACAGCTACCCGTATGAGGTAGTGACGTATGCCCGCCTTTCCATCATCCGGGAGAAGAGCGTGACGGAGCGCAGCCTCGTCACGCGGGGCAGGCTGCTCAATTCCACCCGCAGCGACAACAATCCGCACGGCTTCATCCTCGAAGCCTTCCGTGTGGTGGAAAACAGGGACATAAGAGTATATGACCGTTAAATTTTGAATGTATGAAAAAGATGCTTGTAAAAATCAGGGACTTGGCCAAAGAAAAACTGCGCGGTGTCTGCGCCGGGCTGAGTCCTGAAAAGAGAGTGATAACCATCGTCGTGCTGACAGTCCTGTTCGCGCTGGGGAATTTCTACATGATTTTCCGCGCCATATACGACTACAACTGGGATGACGCCAAACGGGAAGTCATTGAGATAACGCCGTTGGATATACCGGACTTTGTTCCGGCGGACACCCTTACGGACAGTAAAATCCGCGAGATGGAAGAGTTTTTTAACCAATTCAACAAGAAAGACAATGAGTAACGATGCAAACAAATTGAGACAGAAGCAGGAAATCAGGAAATACCTGGTTTTCGCCGGGATGTTCCTCCTGTTTGTCGGCTGCATGTGGCTGATTTTCGCGCCGTCCAAAGAGGAACGGCAGAGGGAGGAAAGGAATGCCGGTTTCAATTCCGAACTGCCCGACCCGAGAGGGGCGGGTATCGAGGCGGACAAGATTACCGCCTACGAGCAGGCGGACATGAAACGCAGGCAGGAAGAGAAGATGCGCACGCTGGAGGACTTCTCCGCGCTTGCCGACGGGAACAGGCAGGATGAGACAATCAGCCCTGTCGTGGAAATACCACAGGAGCGGAAATCTGAAAGTGCATTATCCTATCGTGGCAGTGGAAACCGCAGGAATGGAGCCATTTCTTCGTCCACGTCCGCCTACAACGACATCAACGCCACGCTCGGCAGTTTCTATGAGACACCGAGGGAAGACCCCGAAAAGGAGGCGTTGAAAGCAGAGGTGGAACAGTTGCGGCAGGAGGCGGCACGGCAACAGCCCACGCAGATGACATACGACGACCAGGTGGCCCTGTTGGAGAAATCCTACGAGCTGGCGGCTAAATATATGCCCGGCGAGAGTATCGTGAAGCAGAAAGAGGGTGAAACCGCCACTAACGGCCGGAAGGCGAAAGCCGTTCCCGTGGGACAGGTCTCCACACCGGTGGTGTCGTTGCTCCCGCAACCTGTCAGTGACTCCGTGCTGCTGGCAAGGCTGGCACAGGTGGGAAGTGTTGGATTCCATACCGCCGTGGGAAAAACGGCTGACGGGCATACGAGGAATACTATCCGTGCCTGCGTGCATGGCGACCAGACCATAAGAAGTGGCCAGAGTGTGAGGCTACGACTTTTGGAGCCGATGCGTGTCGGCAGGTATCTCCTTCCCCGCAACTCCCTTGTCACGGGCGAGGGGCGCATACAGGGCGAAAGGCTCGGCATCGGAATCATACAGGTGGAGTATGAAGGCATCATCATTCCCGTGGAGCTTGCCGTGTATGACAATGACGGACAGGAGGGCATCTTCATTCCCGGCTCGATGGAAGCGAATGCCGCCAAGGAGGTAGCGGCCAACTTGGGACAAAACCTCGGCACGAGCATATCCATCACCAACCAGTCAGCTGGAGACCAGCTGCTCTCCGAACTCGGCAGGGGTGCCATACAGGGAGTGTCGCAATACATATCCCGGAAGATGCGGGAGGAAAAAGTACACCTCAAATCCGGTTATACCCTGATGCTTTACCAGAACGATAATCAATAACCCATTAAAATTCACAAAGTATGAAAAAGATTTTTGTAATGTTTGCCCTCATGACGGGCGCAGTGAGTGCTTTTGCACAGAACGTAACCGATTCGGCATCGGCAGAAACAGGCAGTGTCACAATGACCAGGGAACTCTATCCCGGGCAGGAGGATGGCGACCTCTACCACGGTCTGACCCGGAAGCTCACCTTTGACAGGATGGTTCCCCCGTATGGGCTGGAAGTGACCTACGACAAGACCACGCACATCATCTTCCCCTCCGCCGTCCGCTATGTGGACCTCGGTTCCCCGAATCTTGTGGCGGGAAAGGCCGACGGTGCGGAGAATGTCATCCGCGTAAAGGCGGTGGTCAAGAATTTCCGTGACGAGACAAACATGTCGGTCATCACCGAAAGCGGAAGTTTCTACACGTTCAATGTCAAGTATGCGGATGAGCCGTTGTTGCTGAACATCGAGATGAAGGACTTTATCCATGACGGCAACAAGGTGAACCGGCCGAACAACGCCCTTGACATCTACCTGAAGGAACTGGGCAGTGAATCGCCCAAGCTCGTGCAGTTGATCAACAGGAGTATCCACAAGGAGAACAAACGCCATATCAAGCACATCGGCAGCAAGGCTTTCGGCATCCAATATCTTTTGCGTGGAATTTATACCCACAACGGGTTACTCTATTTCCACACGCAGGTACGCAACCAGTCGAATGTGCCTTTCGAGGTGGATTTCGTGACGTTCAAGATTGTGGATAAGAAGGTAATGAAGCGTACAGCCATCCAGGAGCAGATTGTTTTCCCTCTCAGAGCCCATAACTATGCCACAGTGGTAGCGGGAAACAAGGACGAGCGTACCGTGTTCACCTTTGACAAGTTCACCATCCCTGCCGACAAGGTATTGGTCGTGGAACTGAACGAGAAAAGCGGCGGGCGTCACCAGTCGTTCACCGTGGAGAGCGAGGACATCGTGAGAGCCAAAGTGATCAACGAACTTAAAGTGAAGTAGCCATGCGTAAGGTCATCTGTATGTTAGTAGCGGTCGTGTCGCTTGCCCTGTTTTCAGGGCAGGCATACGCCCAACGCTATCTCCCCGGCATGAAAGCCGTGGAGTTGCGGGGTGGGTTTGCCGAAGGCTCGAAATCGCCCTTGAACCATTATGCGGGATTCGCCGTATCGGGATATACCAAGAAAGCCAACCGCTGGGTTGTCGGTGCGGAATACCTGCTGAAGAATTACGAGTACCGTAACGTGACCGTTCCGCGTACGCAGTTCACCGCCGAGGGCGGTTACTACCTGAAATTCCTGTCCGACCCTTCCAAGACACTTTTCCTTTCCATCGGCGGATCGGCTTTGACCGGTTACGAAACAGTGAATTGGGGTAATAAGATGTTGTATGACGGCTCGAAGTTGCTTGCCAAGGATGCCTTTATCTATGGCGGGGCGATAACACTGGAGCTTGAAACCTATGTCACGGACCGTATCGTGCTGCTTGCCGGCATCCGGGAACGTGCCCTGTGGGGAGGTTCATTATCCGTGTTCACTATGCAATTCGGGCTGGGCGTGAAATTCATCATCAATTAAAAACATCACGGCTTATGAATATAGAGGAAATAAGAAAGATTCCCATCACGGATTTTCTGGCACGGATGGGACATGAGCCGACAGCCCGGAAAGGGAACGAATGGTGGTATTCCGCCCCTTACCGGGAAGAACGGACACCGTCGTTCAGGGTGAACATCCTGAAAAATGTGTGGCAGGACTTCGGCATCGGGCGTGGCGGGGATATATTCTCCCTTGCAGGAGAATTTACAGGCAGCGGTGATTTCAAGGCACAGGCCGGATTCATTTCGGATGTGTTTGGCGGTATTACGCCCGAAACCGTTTTTCGTCCGAAGGAGAAGCGTACAGAGCCCGCACCCGACGAGGAAAACTGCTTCGTAAAAGTCCGCTTCGGCCCATTGTATAACAAAGTCCTGCTCAATTATCTGAAAGAGCGTGGCATTTGCAGCGACGTGGCGTTGCCGAACTGCGAGGAAGTCAGATATACCTTGCACGGCAAGCGGTACTTTTCCATCGGATTCAGGAACATCAGCGGTGGATATGAGTTGCGCAGCCGTCTGTTCAAGGGCAGCATGTCACCGAAGGACATATCGCTCATCGACAACGGTTCGGACACCTGTAACCTTTTCGAGGGGTTCATCGACTATCTCTCATGGATGGTGCTCGGCTTGGGATGCGGCGATGACTACCTCGTGCTGAACTCGGTGGCGTTATTGGAACGCTCGTATGGTTTCCTTGACAAGTACGACCGGGTCAATTGTTACCTGGACCGTGACGAAGCGGGGCGAAGGACACTGGAAGCCCTCCGCAAACGCTACGGCAACAAGATAGAGGACTGTTCCTCCCTGTACAAGGGATTCAAGGATTTGAACGAATACCTGCAATATTGGGAAGGAATTATTGAACAATAGAAACAACAACCATTAAAATGACAATGAATATGAAAAAGAAAAATAAGATGAACGCGTTTGCCGCTATCTTTTCGGCAATGCTTGCGACTGTAGTGGCAATGGCCCTGGTATCCTGTGACAATGAGCTGGATGTGCAGCAGGGATATCCCTTCACGGTGGAAACAATGCCTGTGCCCAAACGTATCGTGAAAGGCGAGACCGTGGAAATACGGTGCGAACTCAAACGTGAAGGCCGGTTCTCCGATGCACGGTACACCGTCCGTTATTTCCAGCCTGACGGCAAAGGCTCGCTCCGCATGGACGACGGGATGGTGTTGCTGCCTAACGACCGCTATCCGCTTGACAGGGAAGTGTTCCGGCTGTACTACACTTCCGAGTGCGAGGACCAGCAGAGCATTGATATCTACTTCGAGGACAACGGAGAGCCTGCACAACTGTTCCTGCTCAGTTTTGATTTCAACAACGAGAAAAAGGATGACGCGGAAGATGATACGGGAGGAACCGGCAGAATTCCCCAAACCGGTGGGGAACTTGTAAAAAATCCTTTGGTGAACATTGAAATGGTTACGGTATGCGAGTGATTGTAGCGGCTATATGCCTGATTCTAACCTGTAACTGTCTGGTGGCTCATCCACGGGGAGGCGGTGGCTCGCCTCCCACTGCCACGGAAATCCCGGATTCGCTTTTCGAGCAGGCCATCGCCTGCATCAAGCGGTTCGATTATGACAAGTAATATGTTATGTAAAGTGCGAGTAAAAGTTGGTTTATAATCAAGTTGTTATGAACCAACTTGTCACTTACACTTTACATAATATTATCAATGTCCAAGTCCCTTTAACCACTCTAATAGGTTCTTATTTCGTTCCCACTCTTTTTCTGTTATAGTATTAGGGGTTAATCTGGTATAGGCATTTTCAAGTGCTTCACGTTTTGCTTTGGAGTCGGCACGTGCATAAATATCAGTAGTCTGTATGGAAACATGCCCTAAAATATCACGTATGTATACTAAATTTACTCCTGCCTGTAAAAGATGCATTGCTTTACTATGTCGAATAGAATGACAACTTATTTTCTTTGGAATAATTTCTGGTTGCTGTTTATTTGCCATGTCTGCATAGATTTTCAGAATATACGTAATACCCTCTCTTGTTAATTTTTCATGCCTACCATTGAAAAATAAAGGCTTTTTCATCATGTTGGGATCATTCAAATTGTTTTCTTCCATATAACTACGCAAAATGTCAACTTGTGCTTCTGCCAAGGGGACTATACGGGTTTTACGTCCTTTCCCTGTTAATCGTATAGTGTATGGTGTTGTATCAATACGTACACAATCTACTGTGAGATCTGCGATTTCCTGTACTCTTGCACCAGTATCGTACATTAATGACAATAATGCTAAATGACGACGTCCTTTCCATGAAGTTGTGTCAGGCTGTGCCAATAATAATTTTATTCCCTCCATTGAAAGATAATTAGGAGGGCTTATTTCTGTTTTTTTTGCCTTTATCGACAATATACTTTGCCATTCTACCATATTATCTATTACTATATATTGGAGATACGAACAGAATGACCTGATTGCAGCAAGTCTATAATTACATGTTGCTGAAGTATTCTTTTTAGTATTGTGAAGCCATTGTAGATAATTGATGACATTATCCCGTGTAAGATGTTTCAATAGAAGTCGTTCAACGGGTATTCCATTGATATCTTTCATATAATTGATGAATTGTACGAAAGAATCACGATAAGAAGCAATTGTGTTTTTGCTCACATTTCGTTGATGTGGCAAATATTCAGATAAAAATCTCGTTAGATATTTTGCAAAATCAGTCCTGGTAGTCATAATCTGTTGTTATTTTTGGATAAACAAAAGCATTTATAGGAGAACACTGTTTTTCAAACTCCGGATACATCATACAGGTAAGTCGTACATATTTTTCAGTAGATGAAAGAGAACGGTGCCCAAGACATGCGGAAAGTATTGGTAGCCCTGTGTATAAATCCATACCGTTATGTCCCATTTGTACAAGCGAATGTACGGCAAAAGTATGTCTCAAGTCATGGATACGTGGCCCTTGTCGATTTCCTATATATGGTATATTGCATATTTTTAGCAGTTTATGAAAAAAGACATAAAGAGTACATACCCTGAAGCTTGTCCCGTCTAATTTAGTAAAAAACAGATGATTGGGATGAGAAATTTTTTCTATAGGCATTCTATTCCGATATTCTATATACTGTTTTAACACAATTACCATAGATTCACCAATAGGAACAAGGCGTTCACATCTGTTTTTTGTCTTGCGGAGATGTATGTATCCAGAGTCAAGATTCACATCCTCATTACGCATATATAAAGCCTCGGACACACGCATTCCTGTGCTATAAAGTAATCGAAGAATGACTGGCATGGAAATGATAGCTGTTTTCATACAATTGTTAAACAAACGGCTGCTATCGGCAGCTGTAAACAATTGAGATATTTGGTCATGTGTGTATATATAAGGTGTAAACTCCGATTTTGGTTGCTTTGGTATAATCGGTATATAACATACGCATCCATTGCGGCACATCAATGAGGTCAGTTGGCGCAATACAAGATATTTGCCATAAATAGTGATCTCTTTATCTGATATCCGTGATTTATGCCATCTCTTAACAAACTCTTCTGTTATATGTGGTTCCTGCAATCCTATGGAATTAGCAAAATCATCAAATTCTTTAAGTATCCATCTTACACGAGAATCAACAATACCCATTGATTTCCGGATTTCCAACATTCGTTTAATGTATGGAGATAAAACACTACTGTAATTGAACTGTTCAGCCATAAAATGCTCCTCCTTTCTGCGTATAAAAACTATCTGGAATAGGAGGTACAGGTAATACACATTTCCTTAAAGCTACAAGGTTTATTTTTAGATAAGTCATAGTTGTTTCAGTGTTGCGATGTCCAAGAACTTCTGATATAATAGGCATGGTAGCCCCATTTTCAAGCATATTACTTGCTAAGGAATGCCGTAAAGAATGAGGACCATGGCGTTTTTTATCAATATTTACACCAGACAGGCGGATTATTTTATTGATATTACCACAAACCATAGACTGAGTGGCAGCAATATACGGGGCACGACTTGATAGAAATATGTTTTGGGAAGTAGATGCTGGACGTCCATATCTAAGATAGTCTATTATGGCATTACCGACATCTGCCAATAATGGAAGTTCAATGGTTTTACCTGTTTTTTGTATCCTCAATTTAATGAGATCATTATCCCAATCTATATCTGAGAACTTCAAACTCATAATGTCTGAAGCACGCAAGCCCAATCTTGATGCTAATAAAATCATTGCATAATTGCGCTTGCCCAAAGCACTACTTCGCGATACAGAATTTTCTATAACCTTAATCTCTTCCGTTGTATAATATGATGGTATGCGTTCTTTCTTTCGTAATTTATATGTAGCGAAGAATTCCTCAAATCGTCCATCTATAATGTTCTCTTGTCTCCAAAAAAGAAAGAGGCATCGAATAATAGACAAAGTCTTTTCCCTGTTTAGCTGTTGGGAAGAAAGAAACCGTATAACATGTTCCTCTGTTATCTGCTTTATATTTTGTACTCCAATCATATCTAAGTAATACAAAAAATTACCCAAACATGAACAATAGTGCTTTAACGTATTTTTGCCACGGCGTAAAGAAATCAAATGTAGAACCAACTTCTCCATCTGTTTTCCAATAGCACCATCAAGAGGGTAGAAAGCTGCTCTAACACATTGCTTTCTAATATATCCGACAGTCATAATGTCATTAAGAGCATGTATACTACGTATCCTTTCACATTCATGATTACTCATGTCTTGATGTTGAGTGGACTCTATAAACTTCGCACCTACATCAGGTGTATACATATCAATCTCTTTGTCCGACATGTACTGTAAAATGCCTTTTGTCCACAAACACTTGTAATAGTCAATAGTGCCCTTCGCATAACCACTTTCATAAAAATAATTGAGACATTGCTCAATAAGCTTTTTAATTTCTACTTTTTCCATAAAATCATTCTTTAATAATTAGGATATATACAGAATGCAATATAATGAGAAGTTTTTATACGAAGGGACTAAATAAATTCTTTAATATTCAATAAGTTTGCTCACTTTATAAGTCTTGCACTTTACATAACATATTACTTGTCATAATCATATTTATGATAAGCTACTCATAAATACGAGGGTTGGCATGGAAACCATCTGCCCTATGTAGGTTGGGGTCACAAACTTTTGCCGGGAGAGACGTTCAGACCGGATATGAGCAAGGCACAGGCGGATTCATTGCTCAGAGCGGATTTGAGGAAACTGTGCAGGATGTGCAGCCGTTTCGGGAAGGATGCCCTTTTAGTCGCCACCTTGTCTTATAATGTGGGATATTACCGTGTGGTCGGCTATGGCAAGATACCCAAGAGCAGGCTTATTCAAAAGTTGGAAGCCGGGGACAGGGACATTTACAACGAGTATGTCTCATTCCGGTGCTACAAGGGGAAAGTGGTACCGAGCATTGAACGGAGAAGAAAAGTGGAATTTTCCATATTATTCATTCCATAATTCTTATTTAGAGGATCACTTGGTTATTCATCATCACACTAACCAAGTGATTCTCTACGTAAAATGCATCTTAATACCTTTAAAAATAGTATCTTTGCATTTAAATAAGAAACAATTTAAAATTATGAAAATAGGTATATTGCATCTAACCGACGCTCACTTTTCTTCAGATAAAGATTTTGTTTACAATAAGACCTCTAAAATTGTGGCCGCCGTAAAATACATCTATGAAGATTGTGATAAAATATACATCACTTTCAGCGGTGATATAGCAAATATGGGGAAAACGGAAGAATATGAAATAGCTAAATGCTTTTTAAATTCAATACGTAGTTTATTCAAAAGATTTTATTTAGATAAGGTTTTCCCTCAGATTATAATTTCTCCAGGAAATCATGATTGCGATTTTGCTTTAGATAATCAATCAAGACGGATTCTTTTAACAAACCCATCATATACAGTATTAGGGGATGATGGCAGTATTATCAATACCGCTTTGTCTGTACAAAAGCCATATTTTGAATTTGTTAAAAAACTTAATGATCAAGACATTGATGCTAATTTATTTTCGTGTATAAATGATACTGTTGGTGAACATCATATTCAATTTTTGAGTTTGAATACAGCGTGGATGTCACAGATTAAAGAACAACCTGGAACTTTATTCTTTCCTGTTCGAATCGTAGAAGGTAAATTAAATAAGAACACAGATATTTGCATCTCTATATTTCACCATCATCCAGCATGGATGACACCCAATACAATAGAAAACAATAGAACTGAATTTATTGACTTCGTCAATGAGCATTCAGATTTTGTGTTAGTTGGACATGAACATCAACAACGATCAGAATTAAATGGTCTTATTGGAACTGAAACCGTAAAATATTTCTGTGGAGAGGCTTTAGGTGAAGTAAATAAACAAACTTCTGGTTTTCAATCTTTTATTATTGATATAGATTCTCGTAATGGTGTTTTTCAATCATATTCATGGAATAACAATGATGATTTGTATGAAAAACGAAAAGAATTTGATTTTGAACTTAAAAAACTTTATTCTCGTTTGCAAGAGTTTCATGTTCGTCCAGAATTCATAAAGAGTATCGAAGCTATAGAGATTCCTTTAGGTGAAAAACAAAATGAAATTAAAATTTCAGATTTATTTGTTTATCCTGATTTGGAAAAAACGAGCGACCTAAATAAAGAATTGAATTCATCATATGAAGATAGTGAACGAATTTTAGATGATGATTTTTCATCTACTGTGATATTGGAAGGAGCTAATCAAGCAGGGAAAACGACTCTTATAAAGATGCTTTATATTGAATCTATTAAGAGAAATAACTATCCTTTATTAGTTAGTTGGGAAAATATAAAATATAAAAAGATCGACACTGGACTTCAACGTGCATATGAAGAACAGTATGATAACAAAACATATGAAATTTATGCACAATACGACAATTCATCAAAAATTCTTTTTATTGATAATTTGTCTTCTGACAAGTTTAGTAATCTTGAAATAAAGAGTGTTATTGACAAACTTAAATCCCGATTTGGTAAAATAGTAATAACAACATCCCCTCGTTATGACTCCCTTGCACTAATCGGGATGAATCAACAGGATTTATTATATGCTCGAATATTACCATTAGGTTATAAAAAACGAGGAAAACTTATAGAATCATTTTACCGCTTAACTCATCAAAATGTATTTATTGACAAACAATTGTTTTTAGAAGAAACAAAAAAACTTTTTGATGAGGTACAAACGATTCTAGGAGATAAGTTAATGCCTGCATATCCCATATTCATCATATCCATATTACAGTCAATGAATATGATGCAGCCTGCACGTATAGAACAAACATCATATGGATATTGCTATCATACATTGATTCATTACGCATTGTCAGTAAAGGCAAAGGTTAGAAATGAAGATATTGATTCTTGTTTTAATTATTTAGGAGAGCTTGCGTTCTATTTATACAAAAAAGGAGATGAAATTCAATCATTAAGCAATGTTGAATTGAAAAAATTTCACGAAGAATATGCAAATCAATTTGTCTCCAAAAATTTTCAAGACATGAAGCAAATACTACTCGATTCTAATATTATAGTGCTTGATGATGAAGAATATCGTTTTGGATATGAATATATCTATTATTATCTCGTTGCACAAAAAATAGCGGCTGTAGTAGCTACCGATTTTGGTCGTAATGAAATAAAAAAATTATGTAATAATTTGGAGAATGACAAATGTGCTAACATTTTAGTTTTCATAACCCATCATTCAAAAGATTCCATATTAATAGAAGAAGCAACATTAGCGACAATGTTGCCGTTTGAAGAAATAACACCAATCACACTTGATAAAGGTAAGGAGTATTATAAACTTTTAGAGTCTATAGTTGAACAATTAAAAGATAACATCATACCCGCTGAAATTGATCCTATCAAAGAACGTGAAAAGAACTGGGAACAACAAGATAAAATAGAGAAAAATCTTCCCGCCAAAGATGAAGAAGATTTAAGTACTTTACCGCAAGAAATTATAATGATGCGTCAAGCTATAAGAGCTCTTGAAATTGTCGGACAAATTATTAAGAATCGCAAAGGTTCATTGCCTCGTACTCAGTTAATTGATATGGTTACTGAATTATATTTCACGGCATTTAGAACCATCGGTTTCTTTGGCAAATTGGTCACAAACACTCAAGATGAAATCATTGAGAACTTAAAAAATGATTCTAATGAATATGAAACAAAGGCAAGAATGAAAGAACGACTAAATATATTTATACAACTTTATTCTTTACGTTTCTGTCTTGGAATATTTTCTAAGGTCATACACTCTGTTGGTTTATCTGAATTGAAGGAAATTTTCAGTGAGGTTGCAATAAAAATAGGCACACCTGCGGCCAAAGTTTTGTCGTTCTCAATAAATACATGTTATGGTAGAATGTCATATGGTGAACTACAGAAAATTTACAAAGAAATGAAAAGTAATCCTGTTGTACTCCGAATATTAAAAGCAAGAGTAAAATCATATTTATATAACAATCATGTTGATTATAAAAAACGCCAACAAATTGCTGAACTTTTTAATTGGCAAGTTGCTCCATCTCAATCAAACAAACAATTGAGATAATATGAAGTTCTGATTCGGCAACAGGAGTATTCCTAATGCCGAATCAGAATTTTATTTATCAGATGACCTCATTTATAATTCTTTTTTCTCCAGTTTTTGCCGATTGCCTTGCCTGCCATTGACGGTGGGCCGTGATGTATTCCAGGCGTTCCTGTTCCATCCGTTCTTCCGTTTCCGGAGTGTAACCGAGAAATTGGATGTATCCACCGTTATACCCGGTAAGCTTGCATCGCACTCCGGCCTGTTCCAGTTTGTCAATCCGCTTTTGCGCAGTTTTGGCACTTGAATACTCTTTCGGCCAGAAATAGTGCTCGCCTTGGGAACCGTAGGCATCCTCACCGAGAATCAGCTTGCCGGAATGCCTTTGACTTGTTATGAAGTCAAAACGGGCTTTGCCCAAAGCCTGCCGCAGAGCCTTATGCGCCGTACCTTCGGGGTGTTTAAACACTTCCTGCGTCTCCTTTCCCTTGCAAGCGAGTTTAGGCAATTCCACCTTGTAAGGCTTCCGGTAGCTGCCTATGCCCAATGTCAGGTAGAAATTGGTGTGGAAATAGTCCGTCATGGCATCGCTGTCGTCAAAGTTGTATGACATGACAAAGTCGCATACATTCAGCATCACCTCCTTCGTGCGGTCTGTAAGGTCGGAATTCCGCTCTATGTTGTAGTGGTTGATGGTGTCCTGCACCTTGCCGGATTCCTTGGTGAACGCCTCGAAGTCCGCGCTCATCAGCTTGATGTAAATGGAATTGTAATTCTCCCGTCTGACGGAGAACTTGTATCTGGGATAGGTTTCCTTGAGCCAGGTCCGCACCAGTTCCACTATCTCGGGAGCGTGCTGCCCCTTGTAATTGCGGCCTTTCCACCGGTATTCGTTATATACATACTCGGTATATTCCTTTGCCGTGGCCCCGGAATAGTCATATTCGTAGCCGGTGGTGTCAGCGGACATATTAGTGGAGTCCTTCCACACGTCATAAAGTTTTTCAAACTCGACGTTCACCTGCTGCATGACGGCAGTGTCACCACCCTTGTCCGGGTGGTGCTGCAATGCCAGGCGGCGATACTCTTTCTTTAAGTCCGCCAGACTGTGTATGTTCTGAAAATAAGTCATAACCGTAAGTTTTTATGCCCCTGCAAGGCGATTGATAAAATATTCCTGATAGTCGAGGTCAAGGCCGAGATTGCTGCAAGCGAGTTCAATGTCGCCTTCCCTCAAATCGTCCAGTTCCTGTAACTCACGCAAATGTTGAAGTTCGGAATCCAGATACTCCTGTGCTTCTGTCTTGTCGCAACCGCATGAGTTGCAGATCAAGGTGATGATGTTTTCTTCCATGTCATTCATTGTTGGAATTATATTTGTTATAGAGGTCTCGTTTCCCGTCATAATCCAAACTGTCCCACCATTTTTTGACAGCATCGGCAAATGCCTGTGGCCCGTTTCCAGGAAAATGGTCAGTTTCTTTCAGTCCTGTGATATTTTCCAGCGTACCGAAGTCTGTGCCGGTCCACCAAACCTGCATTTTCTGCTTGAATTCTTCCAGAGAACAGAAGTTGACATTCTCCTTACATTCTTCACACCACTTGCCGTCACGGTCATGTGCCGTATCGCAGACGAACATTTCCGTATTCGCATCTATCCAGGCCTGTATCTCCACTTGCCTTGAACCACATTCTTCGCATACCAGAACTTTAGAATCATCAGGCTCTTTTCTAAAAGCCTTGCCGTCATAAAGCGATACGGCACGCTCCACCAATAGTTTTTGGTTATTTTCTGACAATTCGGAGTAGAACCGTTCCGCCGCACCATAGATGGACTTTTCTGCTTGTGCGTTCCATTTTCCCCAAAAATGCCTGCACATTCCTCCAAACACGATTTTACATTCTTCTTTGCTCCATGCGTTCCACATATAGTAGAAGAAGCTGGAGACCGCATTTTCCGCATGGTATTTCATGATTTTTCAGTTTCAGGTTCAACATTTTCTTCGCCTTCCAATTGCCTCCATACGACATCATACATTTCGTGGAGCCAGTCGATGTTCCTCGTTCCGAGTTCAAACGGACTATGACATTCCACTTCGTCACCGCTCTCTTTCTCCTCGGCAAAAACGGTCAGACTGTTTTCCGTTACCCGAAGTCCTGTTACCATACATTCATACGGATCACCGTTCTTACTGAACCATATCACCCAGACCGGGTCGTATCCATCATCTTCAGGGAACCGTATCTCGGTCATGCAGTGTGCTTGAAGCAATTGTCGTATCGCTTCAATGATATCCGCTCGTAATTCCTCGATTCTCCCGCTAAAATCAATGGATGCCGAAGTCCCTTTCCCGTTTCGTTGAGCCACGGAAAGAATCTGTGTGTCGGGGTGAACCCCGAAATTCCAGTCTACATCTTCATCATCGAGAGTCGTGTGGATATTGCCGCCCAGAACCAGCCCACAGTCCTCAGACACCATTTGTCTTGCTTCATCGTGGTCTTCAGCCACTACCGTGTAAGTGCCCTCGAAGGCATACCTTACTCTTACATCATACTTTGCCATAATTTTCGTTATTTAATTGTTTGTAACTGATTTACCATTAAGAGACTATGCTGACAGCATTGTTGAAAAATGAATCGTCCACGCCATACACATGCTGTATGGAATAGTCGTACTTGGATCGTTCATCGTCCAGACGGAAACGGAAGCCGTTACAGCCTTTAACTTCCAGCTTGAGCTTCACATCTTGTTTCAGTTCCATTTCAAGCAGGCTTCCGCCGCCATACGTGGAACTGAACAGCCCGCAACAGTTCCCTTTGGGGATAATGACCTCTTTCAGCGAGAAGTCTGCATCATACAACTCTTTCAGACTTACCTTTCCGATATAGGTCAGCAGGTTCGCACCGCAACAGGAATTGATAAGTTCCTCGTAGAATTGCTCGTATGAGACCTGTTCTTTCCCGTTCCTGCTTTTCCGGTTCGGGAAACGCCCGTAAACTTTGTAGCCGTGGCTCGTCAGCAGTTTCTTCACTTGCGCCGGATTGAGGTTCAGGCTGTCTACCATGTCCCCGAAATAGGATTCCTCGTAACTGTAACCGCCCTGCGATTCAAACCAGTTGGAGTTGATGCAGTCGTAGTCGGAAAGCATCTCCACCCGGATGGGAATGTCATCCGTGTACCTTATCAGGTCTTTCACTACGTCCGAATCGTTCCTGCTGTAAATCTCGTCCCGGATTGCATCCTCATGTTCATCGAAAAAGGCATCGACCTCGTGTTCGTCAAAGTCGTTGAATACAAAGCATTCTTCTTTCAGCTTTTCCATAATCCCATGAACTGCTTCATATTCCGCATCGCCATACCATTCGCCCGCCTTTTCCCACAGGCAATCGCAATTCCGCCTGTCCAGACATTTCCGGATGATGTCCATGTGGTTGTCAAGGTTGTCGTTATAATCCGTCCATACCAGCGTGTAGGATGGTTCCATGAGGGATTTCACGAAATCCAACGTAAGCGTTCTCTGTTCTTCCATTTTTCTTTACCTGTGTACGGCAGGATTCTGTTTCCCGTACATACCGTTATAAATGACAGAAGCGACCTTGCGGCCGCCTCCGTATTACTATTACCCATACAGTTCTTTCACTATCTCGTCATACCTTTCCTTTACCATCTCCGTCTTACGGTTGAAGTGAAAATATGCGGTGTACCTGTAACCGGTACTTGGCTCTCCGCCGCATTGTCGTATTGCCGTGTCAATATCCCAGTCAATATCACCAATGCCGAGTGATATGCTTGTGCCTTGCAACAGACAACGGGCAAGCCGGAGCGCGGAATCCTTCTTGTTTTCCTTGCGAAGCCTGTCGAAAGCCATCATTGCGATTTCCTTGTTTTCTATCGTTATTGCATCCATATTCTTCTTTCAGTTGAATGTCATATTATTCCTTTTTCTGTCGCGGCTTGCCAGCATACCGAAATGGATGCTGAATATGCGCTGTCCGAAGCAGATTGGCGAATTGTATTCCAGACGCTGCCACAGCGTGAAATGGTCGTTTGCGTAAGACCATCGGAAATGTCCCGACAAAGAGCCGAAGACGGGATTGACGTTTCTTCCGATAAGCATCCGGTTCACGTCCACGATGTTGTCGGAGGTCAGGATGATGTTCAGGATTTCCACGAAAGCCATCTGCGTGAAACTGTCTGTCGGTAAGACCGGTCCGAGAAAATTGATGTTCATAAGCGTTTGTCTTTTAATCGTAATTGTCATCGAATACTTCAAAACGAGGGAAACAGTTATCGAAATAGTTGCCTGATATGCCCGGATAATACAGCAGGCTGTCATCCCCGCTGTCCGGGCAGGAGTCATCGTCGATATAGGTCACGTTCCCGAACAGTTCCAGGTAATGCGCTACCAGCAGGTGCGGGTCTTCCGTACTGATGTCGTGTCCGTAACGGTCGCACCAGTCGAAGAAAAAATCCTTGTCGGGTTCCTCCAGCTGCTCCATTGCCTCCCTTATATCGAAGAAGTTGGGACAAAGCCATTCCCTGTTGATAAGCGGGTCCGGGATTTCCTCCCATTTCGTATACCTGTACTCCGGTGTTTCCTCTTCGGGAAACAATTCGGAGCAGGTGCATAGGAATTCTCCCATGTCGCCGAAATCGGACATACGCAGCAGGCTGTCCCTTTCCTGCCGGATGTCGATGAGATGCTGCGTGGTCACTGCCACTTCTGCCTGATTCAAATCCATAATCTTTTTCATTACAGTTGTTGATGCGGAACCGGGGATTTTATTCCACAGGCTCCAAAAGGTCCGTGCCCCGGCTGTGCAGGGTTTTTCGGGGAAATACCGGAGCCTCCGGCGAGGATGATTTTCACGAAAACCGCTTGCGGCGTGACCTTGCCCAGCCGGTAAAGGCGCGGAGTTACCTTTGCCTGTGGAATGGAATCTGCGGTTATTCATGTTTTTTCATTTTTAGCCGGTTATGCGCTGGCTTCCCCAGCTGATATGTATCTTGCCCTCCCTGTCACGTTCCCTGACCAGCAGGCTCTCGATGACGGACATAGTGACGTCAAACTCCTCGAAGATGTCTGACTGTTCTTTCACCTCACCACTTTTGATGAACTCGTTCAGCCGCTCCTTGGTAAGTACCAGTGCCATCAGGTTCTGCTCCACGGAATCCTTGTAGGTGACATAATGTACGTCCTTCAGTTCTTTGGAATCAAGACGTATGAAGCGGAAGTAGAACTGCTCCATCTTCGGGATATTCCATTGGAGCGATTCCAGAATCACATCGTTGCAGGTCGGGATGTTCACCGAACTGCTCAGACTCTGCTGTGTGCAGACCAGTATGCCGTTGACGGTGGAATCGAACTCAGTCACGATGCTCTGCCGTTTCTTGAAGGCCACGTCACCTTTGACCACAAACACCGGACGGTCCGGAAAGCATTCGCGGAGATGATTCTCGTAAAGGTCGAACGCCGCTATGGAGGTACAGCCGACAGCCACCTTGCCGGGAATCTTCCGTATCAGTTTCTCGATATATCTTGTCTTGTTCGGAATCCCGTCGCCGAAATAGCCATCTATCAGGTGCGGGACGGAGCACGCCTTGATGAGCAGCTTGATCTGTCGCATGAGCCTAAGCCCGGCATCCTTCTTCGCGTCTCCCGTACTGTTGTAATACAGCTCGCAAATGCGGCAGAATTCCTCGATAATGACGCGGTAAACCTCGTGCTCGCCTTCAGCCGGGCTGACCGTATGGGTACGTATCTTGTACTTCTCGCCTGCGAAGTCCCTGAACTTGCGGGTAATGATAGTCTTTCCGATAAGCTCCGCCAGTTCCTCCTTGTTGTACACGTCCTGGTTCTGCTTCTCTATGCCGAATACGGTGGATTTTCCGGGGCAATGACAGGAACGGAAAAGCACATGGCCTCTGAAAGCCGGGAACGGCTCTCCGTAATGCCGGTTGCTTTCTTCCTCTATCTCCTTGTCTCTGTTCTCGTGGTATATCCGGTCGCACCAGCAGACCATGTTGACGGAATTGTTGTACAGCAGTTCAAATTGGCTGTACAGTTCCGCGATGTTGTTCCGCGTGGTGGTTCCCGTGTCGAGTATCTTGTATTTGAGACGGCGGAAAATGCTCAGGATATGCCTTGTCCGTTGTGATGACGGATTGGTTATTTCGTCAGATTCATCAAAAACAAGGCAGAGTTTCCCGGATGTGCGTCTGACAAATTTTGGCAGTCCACGCTTCAGTTTGGAGAGGATGGAGGTGGAGAGGATGAGGAATACACCTTCAGGTACTGTTTCCAAATCGGCATTACTTCTGACTATACGGAATTTCTCCCGATTGATTGTCAGAAACGGTATCCAAGTCATATTGGTGGCAATGGCCGGAGCCAGAATGACGGCATTGCGTACCTTATGGAATTTAAGCAGGTATTTTGCCCGATGATACACGGCTGCCGTCTTGCCGGAACCTTGCTGCCAGTTCAGTAGCGCGTAGTGTTTCTGCAAGACAAGGTTCAAATCATGCTTCTGGAGCTTGGTGAACTCGCAAGTGTCGCCGTCCTTATTGATGAAGGTCATACGGTCGAGGTATTCGGTCAGTTGAGAATCGGGCTGCATATCGGCGAAGTGCCGGTTCTGGACTTCGTATTGCCTGCGTTTCTTACGTATCAGTTTTTCCGCCGCGCGTATCTGGCGCATGTTCTTTTCAGTCGGCAGTTCCGGTACGGGAAGTTCGGTCCGTCCCAGCACAAGGTCATTGATACTTGCCGCCTTTTGCGGTACCTTATCCAGCAGGCGGGGCGCGTATTGTTTCAGTTTGAACCCGTAGGAGGTCTTCACCAAAGCTACCTCCTTGCGTGGTACGACATGCTGCATAGTAATATACCTGCGGATGATACCGAGGACTTTGGTCGTGGTCAGCTTGTTCTTCTCCCATTGGTTTACCTGTTCCCGGGAGGCATTTTCCGGTGGCTTTTGGTTACGGAATTTCGTGACCAGTGCTTCCGCCTTGTCGATATGCTTGTTCAGTTTGGCGTGGGCTTTCAGCTCGTACATGTACTTGGCGAGTTTGTACTCGAATACCTCCAGTTCCTCCTTGTCAATCCGGTTGGTCTCGCGCATCAGGTCGAAGCGTATTTTGTGTTTCATCAGTCTTGCCTCACGGATGCGCTCTTTCAATTCTGACATGGAAATGAACTCCTCCGCGTTGTAGGCCTGCATCTCGATATGCAGCGACTTGCGCAGGAACACCATTACTTTCGTGTTGAAGTTATGGACTCCGGTGGATGCGAAAGCATTGGGGTTCAACTTTATCTGACCGATGAATGAGAAGCGTCTGTTGATGCCCGTTATGCGTGTCTTCTCCCAGAACTCGCTCTGCATGAATGAGCTGGGAACAATGACCATCAGGATGCCTGCCGGGTTGAGCACATCGTAGGCTTTGTCCAGATAGTATTCCTGTGACAGCCTGTAGTCGAACTTCAGATTGAAAGGCGGATTGCCGATAATGGCGTCAAAGCGTTGTTCTGGGTAATACTGCCGGATATCGCACTTTTCGATATGGGCATCCGGGTAGAGATACCGGGCAACGGCCACCGCCTTGCCGTCTATGTCAAAACCGTAGGTATTATGATGGTTCGGCAGGTGGTTGAAGAAATTGCCCATGCCGCAGCACATGTCGAGTATCATCTCGGAAGAGGCCGGGGACAGCATATCCACCATGTCTCTGCATACTTCATGCGGGGTGAAGAACTGTCCCATCTCATACTCTTTCTTGGCCTCCGCGTACTCGTTGTAGTTGGCAAAGTCGGACTGTTTCAGGTTGTGCAGCCCGCCAATGCCGGTATAGCAGTTGTAGATGCTCTCCGCCGGAATCAGATCCTTGCCGGAGTCTATGGCGAAAAGAATCTTTTCGTTGACCTCGGCCCGCCTGTCCTGCGGTATCTGTTGGGGGATGATGGCATACATATCTTTAATCGTTTACGGTTGGAAATGAATACACCCCGCAAGGGTTGTCTTACGGGGTGCAGTGGATTTTGTCTCATGATCAGTTCTCAGGTAATGTGATTTCATCAAGCCGGAGGCGTTTGAAGCAGCTTTCGGCCGTCGCGCTGTCCTTGAATTTGACGTCGATACGTCCGTTCTTGTAGAATCGGATTTGCTCGGCGTTGGTGGTCGTGAGGTCGTACCAGTCATTGACAGACACGTCGTTGTCATCGAAACGGATAATCATTTTCGAGTTGCCGCACAGTACATCATCCGCGCCGTAAGCGATACCCGCGCATAGGGTTTCCAGCTCTCCACTGTAATTGTAACTGATTTTGCACCGTTGGTGGTATTGTATGTAATAATCATCGAAGCGAATGATTTCGGGAAAGACAATCTTATCCTTCTTCAGCTCCGTTTTGACCTTGCTCCAGCAGGAAGGCTTGACTACCTTTGCGACTCTGGCAAGCAGTTCTTCCACTGCCGTTTCCCGGAAACTCTTACCACCTAAATGCTCGATAACCGCATCCACGTATGTCCCATAGACCGGACGGAAGCCCATGCGGAGTGTCTTTTCGTTTATCCTTTGTTCCGGCACCGACACGTTGTACGTCCTGTTGAAGTAGGCGATGATACGGTTGGCGAAGTTAGAGTTGGCGTTGTGGTTCTTGTCTACCAAATCGTTCAGCACATCGAACGGCTTGAACTCATTGTGTGAATAGTCGTCCTTCCCGTTTCTGAGCGAGTAGAAGTCGCGCATGGAAATTTTTCCGTTGTCATCGTATGAGAAGTTCCGTTCCGCTCGGTATTGTTCTGCTTCTTCCTTGAAGATAGCATACCAGCGGTCTATCCGGTCAAGCGTCTTGTAGAGCATGTCCTGCTGGTTCTGGCAAAACAGGCGGTCTTGCTCGGTAATCTTGTCCTCGTTTTTCACTTCCACACTCAATATACCTGAAAGCAGGTCGGGAGCGTTGTTGGGCTTGAATGATGTTGTCGTTTGCATATCTGTTTGATTTTAAGTGTTAGAAATCCTGTGATTGGATACGGTGGAAATAGGTGATGTGCTTCTCCATGTCCTTGACAATCTTCACCTGCTCGGGATGGAAATTAAGCCTTCGCTCCACTGCCGGGACATCAATCTTTTCCCATTCCGACAGAGGCAGGAAGACATATTCCCTGCGGAAGCACCATACCACGATCTGGTTTTTCCAATTCCCCTTGAATACCGTTCCTTCATAGTCTTGCAGGAATTGCCGGAAGTCCTCTTCATTGTGAAAAGCGATATCAAGACTTTGGTAGAGGTTTCTCGCTTCCAGGTCTTTGTGAAGATAAAAACGGCGGTAGGTCTCTGTCGTGAAATCACCATAGAGCGGTTCCGGCTCGCGGTAAATCCATTGTGGGACTTTTGCCGTGAATGTAACTGCTCCGTGAGCGCACGATCCGCAATGTCCCCAGTCTTTGAATGCTCCTTCCGTCCAACCGTTGAATTTCAGATCATCCGTTTTTACATGGTGGAAAGCTCCACCGCTGACGCTCAGACGGATATTATCCGCAGATTGCCATACGAACGGAACATACGGCTGTTCGCAGATGGAAAGCAGGCCTTTCTTTTCATCCATACTGTCTATGAGTGCATTGCCGTAATAATCCCCATGACGGCTGAGATAAATCAGCCTGTCACCGATTTGCGGTGTGGTTTCCGAGCGCGTCCGCTCTATAAGTTCGACATAACGGTTGGCCATATCCACATCCTCCTGCGTCAGCCAATGTTCACGGTCGTACAAAACATTCAGTGTCTTGAGCGTTTCAATACCGTACTTGTTCTTTGTTGCCTGTAACATGACATTGTTTTTTTGTTAGTCCGGCTTTTCGGGGCCGGAGTTCCCGTAACTACAGGCTTTAAAAGGTCGTGTTCCGTACATGCAAGGTTGGCGGGAAAAATACCGAAGCCCCCCGGGGCGAGGATGATTTTTCCACGCCACCCGGAGGGCCTGACCTTGCTTGTACGATAAGAACACGAGTTACCTTTGCCTGTGAGTTACGTGAACTCGGCTACGGTACAGATGTCATTCTTGATTTGGATTATTTTTGAAATCACCTTAAAGATTATACCCGGAAAATTCCGATATTCAGAGGAAAAACACTATCTTTGCAGAAAGATAAAGAGTTATTTGACAGCATGAGGAATATAGTGATTCTAAACAGTTTGCATTTTTCTTATCCGTTGCCCATTCCCATGCGAGTTTCATATAATACACTGATAGTCAAATAAAATACTTCTGACTATTACAAATATACAAAAAAGTTAAGCGTATAACTATTTTTATCGAAAATTAGGACACATTTTACGTAATTTAGAACATTATTCCGGCAACATCACTACCCCCAGCTTCTTCTTTCCATCCATCTTCACTATCAATGGTTTATCAAACCGTACATGACGAATGAACCTGGTTTCTTCAATAGCCGGCCGGGTATCCAGTACCTCTTGGTTATAGATACCATCCTTCATATAGGCATTGATTGTGAAATAACCGACTCCGAAGGAAGTCAGATTCTGAAAGAAGTGAGTTCCCTGACTAGGATCCACACGATAATTAGTCAGCCCCGCCTCCACAATGACACGTGCGGCCGAAATATGGGGCCATTTCACAGGAATGCCCAGCCACGAATCGCTGCTTCCCCAGCGTCCCGGACCTACCAATATATAATGTTTCCCTTCATCCAAGAATTTACGGTTCATCTTTTCTATTTCATAAGCAATGGTCGGATTATTGGAAGCAGTATAACCATCTGTTTTCACATAAATCACATCCTGAATGTCCTCCATAATGCCATGTCCCAGTGAATTATTACTCTTTAAAAGAACATCCTTATCCTTAATAAGGTTCAAATCCTCCTCAAGATTGGCTTTCACATCGACCATCGGACGAATCTGCAATAAATAGAAAGTACCATTCTTCTTTTGCTGGTTCAATGTCACAGCAAACTCTATCTCAACAGGACGCCTCATCTCACTTTGCCCGTATTCCTGTACCAATTGCAAAATACGAGGCAAAGGAAATACATCATGTTGCAACACATTGGCAAATGTTATCACCTTCCGACCTCCCGGATAAATTCCGTCACGGATAATCATATCATACGGATCATACGTGGAAGCAATGAAAGTTAAGGCTCCATCATTATCAGCTTCTTTCACCGGAAGCTTCAACAAATTAAAACCGTCATCCAAAGAAAAGTTATGCCCCGTATTCTTCAAATCAAGCGCATAAAACTGAGTCTGCGTCTCACGAAGAGCAATTTCCATCTCACTGGTCTGCAACACTTGGTTAGGATGATAAGGACACACCCTCAGAGTCAGCCCTCCGTCTACAATATATTTACCCAGCCCCAAAGCAAGACTCACAGTTCCCTCTTCGGCTTTTTCATCTCCTATGGGGTAGTAGTTGAGCGAACGTGCCACCCCCGAAATAGAAGGATAAAAACGGTCACCATACTGTGTACCGACCACCTGTTGCAAAATAACAGCCATCTTCTCCTGGTCTATCACATTGCTGGTTGCCTGCATATACGCCTTGCTGTCTCTGAAGAAAACAGAAGCATACACCCCTTTTATGGCATCGCTCAACATACGGAGCATCTCATATTTATCATCTAAATAAGGAATCATATAAGTAGAATATATTCCAGCAAAAGGCTGATAATGAGAATCTTCAAGCAAGCTAGAGGAACGGATGGCTATAGGCGATTTCACCACATCAAAGAAAGCAAAGAAATCTTCCACCAGACGGTCGGGCAACTTGGCACGAAGAAAAGCCTTCAATATCGTGTCATCATCCGCATCACTCAATGCTACTTGATATAGGCTGTTGGTATCCATGAATTCATCAAAGATATCTGTACAAAGCACCACCGTTTTAGGAATGACTACCGTCGCATTTTCAAACTCATCAAATTCCACGTGACGCTTTACCATATTGTCTATAAAAGCCAAACCACGTCCTTTCCCCCCCAATGACCCCTCACCGATACGGGCAAAATTAGAATAACGGTCAAAACGATCACGTTGGAACACAGCCACCACACCTTGATTCTTCATCTTACGATACTTCACAATAGCCTCAAAGATTATACGGCGATGAGCATCAATATCCTGCAAAGAATCCCAAGTTATCTGCTTTAAAAACTCGGCAGGTGGAAACATGGCACGAGAATACAGCCAGCGGGATACGTGATTACGACTGATATGGTAAAGAAGAGATTCTTTAGGAATAGCAAAAATAACATTCTGTAATTCCTTCAAATTATGAACACGGGCCACTTCTTCCAATGTATCGGGATTACGGAAAATGAAATCCCCGAAACCAAAATCATCAGACACAATTTCACGCAAGTCTATATTCATCTTCTTGGAATTCTTATCCACAAAGCTAGCACCATACCGGGAAGCATACACCTTGTTATCTACCTCGGCCGACTGTAAAATAAGAGGAACAAACGGATCCCTGGAACGTATCTCCGCCAGCAATTTAATACCTGCCATTGGATCCACCACACCACCACGTGGGTAACGTGCATCCGTAATCACACCTAATACATTATTCTGATATTTATTATATAAATCCATCGCCTCCTCGTAAGTACGTGCCAATACAATTTTGGGACGTCCCCGCATACGCAATGTACGCTGGTGAGCATTCAAAGCCTCTGTGGCAAATTCCTGACTTTGCTTCAACACAAATTTATATAAGTTAGGCAACACGGAAGAATAGAACCGGATGGAATCTTCCACCAATAAAATCATCTGCACTCCCACCTCTTTAATATCATGTTCCAAATTCATCTTATCTTCTATCAGCTTGATGATAGATACTAACAGGTCCGTATTCCCCAACCAGCAAAACACATATTCAAAAATGCTCAGATCCTCATGCTCCATACGTGCCGTAATACCATGCGAGAACGGGGTCAGTACCACCAGCGGAATATGAGGGTATTGTTCTTTTATGCTGCGTGCAATTTCAAATGTATCACTGTTATCAGATCCGGGCATACAAATCACCAAATCAAATGTAGTATTCTCCAATTGCTTCCAGGCAGCCTCCTCAGTAGAAACTTGTGTAAAACGCGGCGGATAGCGAAGACTGAGGTTCATATATTCATTAAATATCTTCTCATCTATACGCCCGTCATCCTCCAACATAAAAGCATCATACGGATTTGCTACCAAAAGAACATTAAAAATCCGTTTGGTCATGAGGTTTACAAACGAGGTATCCTTGAAATACAACTGATTTAATTTTAACTTGCTGAGCATGGTTATTCGATTTACATGGATAATGTAATAGCAAAATACGTCAATAATATTGTTTTATGCAACTTATTCGCAATAAAAAAGAACTTTTGGGTAGAGTGGTCTTACCACAACGATTAACTTTTTATCACCACCAAACTAAAATTTAGCCCAAAATATTTTGCCAATTCACCAAAAAACATACCTTTGCATCAGAAATGATTTTCATTTTGTCAAAACCTTAAATGCATAATAATTATGGATATTAATCAAATCATGACCTCCCTGGAGGCAAAACACCCTGGTGAATCAGAGTACTTGCAGGCTGTAAAAGAAGTCCTGCTTTCTATTGAGGATATATACAATCAACATCCGGAATTTGAGAAAGCGTCCTTGATTGAGAGATTGGTGGAACCCGACCGTATCTTTACATTTAAGGTGCCTTGGGTAGATGATAAAGGAAAAGTACAGGTAAACTTAGGTTACCGCGTTCAATTCAATAATGCAATCGGTCCGTACAAAGGCGGTATCCGTTTCCATGCTTCTGTAAACCTCTCCATTCTGAAATTCTTAGGATTTGAGCAAACATTCAAAAATGCACTGACCACATTGCCTATGGGCGGTGGTAAAGGTGGCTCCGATTTCTCACCACGTGGTAAGAGCGATGCTGAGATCATGCGTTTCTGCCAAGCATTCATGCTTGAATTGTGGCGCCACGTAGGTCCTGATATGGATGTTCCTGCCGGTGACATCGGTGTAGGTGGCCGTGAAGTAGGATATATGTTCGGTATGTATAAAAAGTTAACCCGTGAATTTACAGGTACCTTCACTGGTAAAGGCTTGGAATTTGGCGGTTCGTTAATTCGGCCTGAAGCAACCGGTTTTGGTGGTCTTTACTTCGTAAACCAAATGCTGAAAGCAAAAGGAATTGATATTAAAGGTAAAACGGTAGCTGTTTCCGGTTTCGGTAATGTAGCTTGGGGTGCCGTGACTAAAGCAACTGAATTAGGTGCAAAAGTAGTCACGATCTCCGGACCCGACGGCTATATTTATGATCCGGACGGTGTAAGTGGCGATAAAATTGATTATATGTTGGAATTACGTGCGTCAGGCAATGATATCGTAGCTCCATACGCAGAGAAATATCCAAACTCAACATTCGTTGCCGGACGTCGTCCGTGGGAAGTTAAAGTAGATATTGCACTTCCGTGTGCAACTCAAAACGAATTAAACGGCGAAGATGCTTGTAATTTAATAAAAAATTCCGTTCTTTGCATTGGAGAAATTTCTAATATGGGTTGTACTCCGGAAGCAATTGATGCGTTTATTGAAAACAAACTAATGTATGCACCAGGTAAAGCCGTAAATGCCGGAGGTGTAGCTACCTCAGGTTTGGAAATGAGTCAAAATGCGATGCATATGAGTTGGAGTGCACAAGAAGTAGATGATAAGTTACATCAAATTATGTATGGTATTCATGAACAATGTGTGAAATATGGTACTGAACCTGATGGATATATCAACTATGTAAAAGGAGCAAATATTGCAGGCTTTATGAAAGTAGCTCATGCCATGATGGCCCAAGGAATTGTTTAAAAGCATTCTATTAGCATAAAAATATCTCGTTTAGTTGTATTTGTATTTTGTATTGTAGCTTGCGCTGCCCGCCTGTGAAGGTATGGCAGCGTTTTTTTATGGTATATCCAATCTTTTTTATACATTTGTAGCTTCAAGTAAACGTATGTAAAATTTAAGTTATGGAAATATTACAACTAGATGGCCTTGAACCTCAATTATTTAATTTAATTGGACCATTGGCTATGAATCCTAAAGTCCTGAGGGCAAATAACAATTATCCCTTTAAAACGACCGAACGTTTTCAATGGTACATTGCTGTCGAAGATAGTGACGTAACCGGTTTTGTCCCTGTAGAGCAGAAAAGTGGCGGTTATGTTATTAACAACTACTATGTCCATAACGATGATCAGGAAGTGTTAGCTGGATTGTTGGAAGCAGTAAAGCCTAAAAACAATTTGTATGCAATTGTTCAAACCAAACACGAAGCAATTTTTTCCAACTGTGGTTTTCAAACCGAACACCGCTGGACTAATTATATTAAAATGATTTACAACACGAACAAAAATGAATAATAAAAGAACTAAAGGGGAAAATGTTTATCAACTCGTTCAAAAGAGGCTCAAATTCTTATTCAACGAATTTGATAATATCTATGTTTCTTTTTCTGGAGGAAAAGATAGTGGTGTCTTGCTCAATTTATGTATCCAATATATCAGAGAGCATAATCTGGACAGGAAAATCGGAGTATACCACATGGACTATGAAGCACAGTATCAAATGACCACAGAGTATGTGGAACAAACGTTCAGAGAAAATCAGGATATATTGGAAATCTACCATGTCTGTGTCCCTTTCAAAGTAGTGACTTGTGCTTCTATGTTCCAAACTTATTGGCGCCCTTGGGACGAAAGCATGCACGCCCACTGGGTAAGGCCTATGCCTAAAAACTGTTATAAGAAAGAAGATTTCCCATTCTACAATGAGGAAATGTGGGACTACACCTTCCAAACTTCATTCGCCTCGTGGTACCATAAAAAGCATGATGCAGTACGCACTTGCTGCCTGGTTGGCATCCGAACTCAAGAGAGCCTAGACCGATGGAGAACTATTCACGGTAACAATCGTCTGAACAGCTATCACAACCTGATGTGGACCCGCAGACTAGGATACGATTTATACAATGCCTACCCTATCTATGACTGGACTACCGAAGATATATGGACAGCATACGCCCGTTTCAAATGGCCATTCAACCAAATGTACGAGCTTTATTATAAAGCCGGAGTACCTTTGGACAGACAACGTGTAGCCAGTCCGTTCCTCAGCACAGCACAGGAAACCTTGAAATTGTACAAAGCCATCGATCCCAATACTTGGGGGAGAATGTTAGGCCGAGTAAACGGAGTAAACTTTACCGGAATCTATGGTGGAACCCGTGCCATGGGATGGCAAAACATCAAATTACCAGAAGGCTACACATGGAAAGAGTATATGTACTTCCTGTTAGATACGTTACCCGAAGAAACCAAACAGTCTTATTTGGAAAAACTAAGAGTAAGCCGGGAATTCTGGAAATACAAGGGAGGATGCCTAGATTTATCAACTATACGCAAGTTAACTGATTTGGGCATAAAATTCTACGTACAAAAGAAAACAAACTACAAGACAGACAAACTTCCTGTTCAAATGGATTATCTAGACGATATAGACATCGCAGAGTTCAAAGAAATCCCCACTTATAAACGTATGTGTATTTGCATTCTGAAAAATGACCATGTATGTAAATATATGGGATTTGCCCTAACTAAAAAAGAAAAGTTAAGAAGAGACAGAGTGATGCAGAAATATAAAAACATTATCAGATGAAAGAAGAATTCGAAAGTCCTGTGTATCACGTGCACAGAGTACCGGTGGAAAAGGTACGTGCCAACAGTTATAATCCAAACCACGTAGCTGCTCCTGAAATGAAGTTGCTGGAATTAAGCATTTGGGAAGATGGCTATACTATGCCTTGTGTATGTTATTATATTCCCGATGAAGATATATATGAACTGGTAGACGGGTATCATCGTTATTGTGTGCTTAAAACTTCAAAACGTGTGTTCGAACGAGAAAAAGGTTTACTTCCCGTGGTCGTTATAGAAAAAGACCTTTCAAACAGAATGGCAAGCACTATCCGCCACAACCGCGCCCGCGGCACTCACAGCATTGAATTGATGGTAGATATCGTGGCAGAACTGACCAAAGCCGGAATGAGTGACGAATGGATAAAAAAGAATATTGGTATGGATGCCGACGAACTTTTACGACTCAAACAGATATCCGGCTTAATGGAACTCTTTGCTGACAGGGAATTCACAATACCTGAACCATAAAGCAATTTTCATTAATACATTATTCAGTTGAAATATAACTCATTAATAATAGGATTGTCGGTCCTAGCTTTGCAAAGCTGCACCGACAATCTTGTTTATACAGGGGCCGATATCGAGGTAGTACTCACAGGCAATACATACAAAGCAGCTTTCACAGAAAGCTCCCCTGTTTCCACTTTTAACTCCGGCAATCAAATCCTGCTGAATGCTTCCGGCAGTCTTCAAATAGACAACAGAATTCTGACTTATATGGACAACCAATGGAAAGCAGAAAATGAATTTAGCTGGAGTGACATAACAGGAAAAACAAATATTACGGCGCTATATCCTGTCTATCCTGATTTGGACTATATCCAAGAAAATCTTTATAAAAACAATTCGTTGGAAGACATACTGTATGTCAAGGATGAATTTCCAGCCGGAAATTCCATCCATTTACAGTTCAAACATTTATTTTCTCTTCTGACACTGTATTTGGACAGAGATTTACAGACCAATCTTCAGAAAATAGAAATAACATGTCCTGCTGTTTCCTCTATTATCCCAAAATCCGCTGAAATAGTTCCAGCGGATAATGAAACACATACGACTACTATTGCCCAAGTTTCTCCTTCCGGAAATTATTCGTTTATAGTCCCTCCTGTCAAAAACATGGTCATCGCCATAAATATGGTGACGAATGGAAAGAAATATACAACACAACTAGAAACAAAGTCTTTTACTGGTAACAAAGAATATACTTATCACTTAAAGACATCTGAAAAAACTCCGGGAATTATTACTGCCGAAGATTGGATTGCGTTCAGCCAACTTATTAATAGCAATACATTTACCCAATACAAAGGAAAAACATTGGACGATTTCGGAGAAACGATGAATGGAATAACCATTTATTATTTATTGAATGACATTGATTTTAAAGATGTGGATTGTACTGAGTTAAAGCAAATAGGATATGCCCAAACAAACTATTACTTTTCCCAAATCTTTGACGGACAAAATCACACCCTTTACAATATACCTATCAATTCCAGCAATGGCACCACAGGTGTATTCGGAGCTGTCAATATCACCGGCATAGTTAAAAATCTTCATATCGAATCCAGCAAAGTATCTATCACATCAAAAAGCAAGAGCACAGCAGAAGGTACAAGCATTTTAGTCGGACGCAATAAAGGCAAAATACTAAATTGTTTCGTTAAAGAGTGCCAAATTACAGCCAATCCAACCAAAACGAACCAATCAGCCAATACAGGAGGCATAGCAGGAACTTCAACAGGGGAAATCACCAATTGCTATGTTACCAACACCCAAATCGTTTATGACGCAGATTCAAAAATAAAAGCAGAACCAGCCGGCGGAATAGCAGGTTCCATCCAAACTCAAGGTTTGATAACAAACTGCTACTCTGCCAACAACATAATAAAGAACAGAGAAAGTTACAATGGTGGAATATGCGGAAAGGCTTTGGATGGAGCGCACATTGAAAATTGTTATGTCTATAACATAGATCTAATTACGACCAAAGGATTATTTGCAGGTATAGCTGCCAACTCTTTCTTCATCCACAACTACTATGATAATGCAAAAATAACCTTTATCGGAAAAAATAACAGTGGGAATCAGTTGTCTAAAAATGCCCAATACACAGGTACTTTTATGAATAAGGAAAACATTCCTATCTACCAGCTTCTCAACCAATGGATAAATGAAACCGCTCCTACCCTTTATCCCGGTTACCTCTTTACCCGATGGACTGATGGAGGAGAAAATCTTCCTGCCGTTTTCATTTCAGAAACACAAAAAAGTAAGTGAACTTCGCGAGACAAGTAAGTCCACTTGCTTTGCCATTTAAGCCCACTTACTTTGCTCACGAAGTTCACTTACTTTTTCAAAGATTCTATACAAATTAAAAGCCGCTTTCTCATTTCACAGAAAAAACGGCTTTCATATAAAATTATAGTTTGTTCTTATTAAAGAGCACCTACTTCATGCAAAGCAGCATTAGTCTTGCGAACAGCAGCAGCACTTGCAGCAAATTTAGCTTTTTCTTCTTCGTTCAAAGGCAATTCAACGATCTTTTCAATACCGTTCTTACCCAAGATTACAGGCACACCACAGCAAATATCTGATTCCCCATATTCACCTTCCAAATAAACTGAACAAGGAACCATCTTACCTTGGTTGTGGATAATAGATTCAACAACAAATGCACCAGCTGCACCCGGAGCATACCATGCAGAAGTACCCAGCAACTTAGTCAAAGTAGCACCGCCTACCATAGTAGCAGAAGCAACTTCCTGCAATTTTTCTTCAGACAAGAAGTTAGAAACAGGCATACCTTTGTAAGTAGCAAAACGAGTCAAAGGAATCATAGTAGTATCACCGTGACCACCGATAACCATACCTTCCACTTCATTAGCGTTGCAACCCAAAGCTTGAGACAAGAAATATTTGAAACGTGAACTATCCAAAGCACCACCCATACCGATGATTCTATTCTTAGGCAAGCCCAAAGCTTTCAATGACAAATAAGTCATGGTATCCATCGGGTTAGAGATAACTACGATGATAGCATTAGGAGAATACTTTAAGATATTCTGAGCAACTGACTTAACGATGCCTGCATTAACACCAATCAGTTCTTCACGGGTCATACCCGGCTTACGGGGAATACCTGAAGTGATAACCACAACGTCAGAGTTAGCTGTTTTTTCATAATCGTTAGTGCAACCTACAATGTTTGTGTCGAAGCCCAACAACTGAGCAGTCTGCATCATATCCATTGCCTTACCTTCTGATACGCCTTCTTTAACGTCCAGCATTACTACTTCGTCTGCTACTTCGTTAAAAGCAAGAACATTTGCACATGTAGCACCTACGTTACCTGCGCCTACTACGGTTACTTTTGACATAATCTCTATATTTTGTTTAAAGTTGATAATAAAATCGCCTTCTTAAAAGCACCGCAAAGTTACAATGATATTCCGAATTAAAGAAAAATTTCCATAATATTTTTCGAGCAGTCTACATAAATTATTGTACTTTTGTCCAAAATTCAATGTAACACTATGGATAAGAGCAAAAAACTGATTATTGTCATTATTCTGCTGGTTGTGATTATCGGCGGAGTTTCTTTTTATGCTTTTCATCAAGCAAAAGAAAATAAAGAAATGAGCGAACTCTTCGCTGTGGAAAAACTGGAAATGGAAAACGAATATACAACTTTCGCCACCCAATATGATGAACTTCAGATACAGATAAACAATGATTCCTTGCGCGAAAAGCTGGAGAGTGAGAAGCTGAAAACACAGCGGCTGCTAGAAGAATTACGACAAGTAAAGACCAGTAACGCAGCTGAAATCATGCGTTTGAAGAAAGAACTGAAAACAGTGCGTGCCGTACTACGCACCTATGTTATCCAAATAGATTCACTGAACAAACTCAACCAAGCACTAGCTGAAGAAAATCAAGAAGTGAAACAAAAATATACGCAGGCAACCCGCCAAATCAATAATTTATCTCAAGAGAAAAAAAATCTGAATGAAAAGGTCACCTTGGCAGCTCAATTGGATGCCACAGCAATTAGTGTAGAGCCTAGAAACAAACGCGGTAAAACAGCCAAGAAGGTAAAAGATGTAAAAAAGATAGCTATCTCGTTCACCATTGTCAAGAATATTACTGCCAAAACAGGTGAACGTACTTTATATATACGTATTGCCAAACCGGACAATGACATACTAACCAAAAACCCTTCAAACACATTCCCATACGAAAACCGTAGTTTGGTTTATTCCATCAAGAAATACATAGAATACACCGGAGAAGAACAAAATGTAACCGTATATTGGGATGTAGAAGAATATTTGCCTGCCGGAACTTATCATGTTTATATCTTCGCTGATGGAACCATGATAGGACAACAAGCTTTCAGCATGAAATAACAAGGAACATTCTCCCCCAAATATATTTAATTAAAAAAATCAGCCGGTTGAAAACGAACCGGCTGTTTTTTCTCCACACAAACAAAAGCAGTGAACATACAGATTGCAGAATTATAAAAATATTTTAAAATAACATCTAGAATATGGCTTTCTTAAAGATTTGTCTTATTTTTGTTGCATAAACAACTTAAAAACAACAAAACAAGAACACTATAATGAAAAAGATTGCAGCTTTTATCCTATTTATCGGTGTTTTAGATAGTATTTCAGCCCAAAGCACACTCACCTTAGATAGTTGTCGTGCTTTAGCATTATCCAACAATAAAGAGTTGCGCATTTCAGCTGAAAAGATTACAGCTGCACATTATGAAAAGAAAGCGGCTTTTACCAATTATCTTCCTAAGATTGCAGCTATAGGAACGTATATGCGCACTCAGAAAGAAATCTCTTTATTAAGTGACGAACAAAAGGGAGTTATCAGTCAGATAGGGACTACCGCCCAAGGCTCTATACAGGAAACTTTCCAACAACTGGCAGCTTCCAATCCCGAACTCGCACAAATACTGCAACCACTTGCTCCCCTCATCCCAGGTATTGGAAATGCACTGAACAAGGTCGGACAAGGTTTGGTAGATGCGCTGCGCACCGACACACGCAATATGTATGCAGGAGCTGTAACCCTTACCCAACCCATCTTCATGGGAGGAAAAATTGTTGCCTACAATAAAATCACCCAATACGCAGAACAGCTGGCCGAATCACAGCACGCCACCGGTATGCAGGATATCATTTTGAATACAGACCAAGCTTACTGGCAAGTCATCTCACTGATAAACAAGAAAAAACTAGCCCAAAGCTATCTGCAACTGGTCAGCCAACTGGACAGTGATGTAGATAAAATGATAACCGAAGGTGTCGCCACCAAAGCCGACGGACTAAGTGTAAAAGTAAAAGTGAATGAAGCCGAAATGAAGCTCACACAAGTAGACAACGGATTAAGCCTATCTAAAATGGTACTATGCCAATTATGCGGTCTGCCTTTAAATGATGAAATACGTTTAGCAGATGAAGACGTAGAAAGCTTAACTCTCCCTGAATATCATGTAGGTGATAATGTAGCCACCGCTTTGGCAAATCGCGAAGAATTACGAAGTTTGGATCTAGCTAATAAAATTTATGACCAAAAAGTCAATATCACCCGCGCGGGATTTCTTCCTACAGTGGCTCTGACCGCCAACTACATGGTAACCAATCCCTCATTGGTAAACGGCTTTGAACGCAAATTCCGTGGCATGTGGGCTGTTGGCGCTATGGTACAAATTCCAATATGGAACTGGGGCGAAGGAATGTATAAGGTAAAAGCTGCCAAAGCGGAAGCAAACATTGCCCGCTATCAACTGGCAGATGCAAAAGAAAAGGTAGAATTGCAGGTAAGCCAAGCCAGCTATAAAGTAAATGAAGCAGCCAAACGCCTGAGCATGGCCGAAAAAAATCTGGAAAAAGCAGACGAGAATCTGCGCTATGCCAAACTGGGATTCATGGAAGGAGTCATTCCCACCAGTAATGTATTGGAAGCGCAAACCGCTTGGTTATCTGCCCAATCAGACAAAATAGACGCTCAGATTGATGTAAAACTGACTGAAGTCTATTTGCGCAAGTCAATGGGAGTGCTTAAATAAAAATTAAAGATTAAAAACGAAAAGATATGGCAGAAAGATCACAACACAGCAATATTTTGCTGGCATTTATTTCACTGACAGCAGTCATCGTTATTGTATCGCTGATAGGTTTCTTCACATTGGGAAAAGGCCCGGAAATCATTCAGGGACAAGCAGAAGCTGACGAATATCGGGTTTCCAGCAAAGTACCGGGACGCATTCTGGAATTTCGTGTGAAAGAAGGAGACAAAGTAAAAGCCGGTGACACACTGGCTATCCTTGAAGCCCCCGATGTAAAAGCCAAACTTTCTCAAGCACAAGCTGCCGAACAAGCAGCACAAGCCTTGAATGAAAAAGCACAACGAGGTACCCGCCAAGAGCAACTGCAAGCTGCCTACGAGATATGGCAGAAAGCTAAAGCCGGAGTAGAAATTGCTGAAAAGTCATACAACCGTGTCAACCGACTCTTTGAAGAAGGCGTAATGTCCGCGCAAAAACGTGATGAAGCCAAAGCACAATTTGATGCCATGAGTGCTACAGAAAAAGCTGCACGCTCCCAATACGAAATGGCAAAGAACGGTGCACAACGTGAAGACAAAGCCGCAGCCGCAGCCCAAGTAGAACGTGCCAAAGGTGCTGTAGCCGAAGTTTCTTCCTACATAGACGAAACGATACTGACCGCGTCTGCTGATGGAGAAGTGACCGAAATCTTTCCCAAAGCAGGCGAACTGGTAGGTACCGGTGCCCCCATTATGAACGTGGCCCGCTTGAATGACATGTGGGTAACATTCAATGTACGCGAAGATTTCCTAAAAGACTTTACCGTAGGAAATGAGATTAACGCATTTATTCCTGCCTTTGACAAAGAAATAAAATTCAAGATTACTTATATGAAAGATCTGGGTACATATGCCGCCTGGAAAGCAACCAAGACTACGGGGCAATTCGACCTGAAGACCTTCGAGGTAAAAGCTGTTCCTGTAGAGAGAACAGACGGATTGCGTCCGGGAATGAGTGCCATCATCGAGAAATAACAAACAATGAACAATACTGTCCATAACCGTATATTCCGCATAGCCCGGCGTGAAGTGTTCCGCATCGCCACAAGACCGCTATATCTGTTCTGCATGATCATAGCTCCCTTGTTCTGTTACCTCTTCTTTACTACATTAATGTGGAACGGACTCCCTACGGATATGCCGGCAGGTGTGGTCGATTTGGACAACACAGCTACCACACGCAGCATCATCCGTAATCTGGACGCTTTTCAGCAGACTAAAATCATAGCGCATTACCCCAGTTTCGCAGATGCCCGCAAAGCCATGCAGCAAGGGAAAATCTATGCTTTCTACTATATTCCAAAAGGAACTACCGACAAGGCATTAGCAAGCCGCCAACCCAAGGTTTCTTTTTATACCAACTATTCCTATCTGGTAGCTGGTTCATTACTCTATAAAGACCAGCGCACCATGTCCGAGCTGGCGGGTGGAGCCATCGGCCGTGCCACCTTATATGCCAAAGGAGCTACAGAAGACCAAGCCATGGCGTTCCTGCAGCCCATAGTCATCGACTCCCATGTATTAAACAACCCATGGCTCAACTATTCAGTATATTTGAGTAACACTATCATACCAGGTATTCTGATGCTGCTTATCTTTATGACCACCGTCTATACCATTGGAAGTGAAATGAAAACCAACACCCAAAAAGAATGGATGGGCATGGCAGGCAATTCCATCACCGTAGCTCTGACCGGCAAATTGCTGCCTCAGACTTTAGTTTTCTTTGTCATGGGCACCTTCTATAATGTTTATCTATACGGTTTCCTGCACTATCCCTGTAATAGCGGTATACTGCCCATGCTGTTTGCCGGTCTGTTATTAGTACTGGCTTCACAGGCTTTCGGAGTATTTCTGTTCGGATTGTTTACAACAGTCCGCTTGGCACTGAGCACTGCCTCCCTATGGGGAGTGATTTCTTTCTCCATATCGGGTATGAGTTTTCCAGTTATGGCAATGAATCCTGTGTTACAGGCACTGGCCAATCTATTCCCGTTACGCCACTACTTCCTGATTTATGTAGATTTGGCGCTTAACGGATATCCGCTGATTTACGCATGGCATTCAATAGTCGCGTTGATGTTATTCATGCTGTTGCCTTTCTTTATACTGAAAAGACTGCGCACAGTACTATTACATTATGTATATATTCCCTAAAACGGCAAGCAGTTATGAAAGCATATAAACTCAAAGATATCATCTCACAAGGAACTAAAGACCTTTTCTACATCTGGTGGCAAGAGCTGAAAGCAGTTGTGAAGGATCAGGGTGTACTTATCTTCTTCATTCTGGTACCACTAGGCTATCCGCTTCTCTATACCTTTATATATACCAATGAAACAGTGCGTGAAGTTCCTGCTGCTGTAGTAGATAATAACCGTTCCAGCCTCAGCCGTGAATACCTGCGTCTGGTAGATGCAGGTGCCGACTTGGAAATAGTATCTCATTGCAGTGATATGGAAGAAGCAAAAACTTTATTGAAGAACGGCAAAGTGTATGGCATCATCTATATTCCTGAAAGCTTCAGCCGCGACATTACTAAAGGAGTTCAAACCCATGTTACCATCTACTGTGACATGAGCGGTATGCTATACTACAAAGCCATGCTGACAGCCAACACCAATGCCTCGCTGATGATGAACAAACAGATAAAGATAGAACGCTCCGGCAACACAACCATCCGACAAGATGAAGTGAGCACGTCTCCCATAGCGTATGAGGATATTTCCATTTTCAATCCGCAGAACGGTTTTGCCAGCTTCCTGATACCCGCCGTACTGATATTGATTATCCAACAAACTTTACTGCTAGGAGTAGGTCTATCTGCCGGAACTGCTCGTGAGAACAACCGTTTTCGAGACCTTATCCCCATGAGCCGCCATTATCATGGCACGCTGCGCATTGTTTTAGGCAAATCACTGACTTACCTTATGATATATGCTGTCATGGCTACCTATATGCTCTGCCTTGTTCCCAAAATGTTCAGCCTGGTACAAATAGCTCAAGCCGGAACCCTAGCGGCATTCATGTTTCCTTACATACTGGCATGCATTTTTTTCGCGATGACTTGTTCTATCTTTATTCACCATCGGGAAGCCTGTATGATGATCTACGTATTTACCTCAGTGCCGTTACTATTTATCTCAGGTATCTCGTGGCCAGGTACTGCCATTCCTAAATTCTGGGAGGTGATTTCATGGCTGTTCCCTTCCACTTTCGGCATCAACGGTTTTGTACGCATCAACAATATGGGTGCCACACTGACCGATGTACTGACAGAGTACCGGATATTGTGGATACAAACAGGCGTTTATTTCCTTACCACCTGCATCGTATACCGTCGTCAGATCACCTTAAGCCGCAGACATGTATACGAAAGATTAAAAGAGATTAAGAAAAGACGCAAAACAAATATCGTCTGAATTTGTTTATAAATTAAAAACCAAATGAATTATTTAGGATGAAAAAACTTTTTATTCTGGCATGCGTATGCCTACTGATTACTTCATGTAACAGTAACCCCAAAAACACTAACGATTCTGCAACCTCCACCGAAACAACGGATATGCACAATGCAGAAAATTCATTGGATTATGACGGTACTTACACCGGAACCTTTCCAGCTGCCGACTGTCCGGGTATCAACATGGCCCTGACTATTAAAAAAGACAAGACTTTTGAGTTGATATCAGAATACATTGACCGGCAGGATGCTACTTTCAAAGAATATGGAACTTACTCCGTTGAAGGTAATATTATGACTTTAATTAATGGAGAGGATAAGCAATATTATAAAGTCGGTGAGAATACCTTGACCGCTCTCAATCAAGACAAACAGGCAATAACAGGAGAGTTAGCAGACCATTATATCCTACACAAAAAATAAACTTTACTTCATCTGTCATTTTCATGCCAAAGTGAAGAGTCCGCTTCAATCTATCACAGCTGGATTCTTCACTTTGTTCTTTTATTTGTCCACAATCTGTATTCACACTAATTAACTTCCATTCCTTTTGTTTATTACGAAAATTTCGTAGATTTGCGAAAACATCGTAATCAATTCATTTTCTTATGGAAAAGCTAACGATACAAGAAGAAGAAGTGATGCTTCATATTTGGAGCATGGGAGAATGTTTCGTGAAAGACATAGTTGCTAAATTTCCCGAACCTAAACCACCTTACACTACGGTAGCGTCTATAGTGACCAACCTGAAAAGAAAAGGTTATGTTACAGCCAAGCGCTTCGGTAACACCTATCAATACACCCCTGTAGTGAAACAAAGTGAATACAAACGCACATTTGTAAGTGGTGTGGTCCGAAACTATTTTGCCGACTCGTATAAGGAAATGGTATCTTTCTTCGCTAAAGAGCAAAAAATCTCCGCAACCGACTTGAAAGACATTATTGACCTGATAGAAAAAGAAGAAGATAAATAACCTTGCTAAATTCATAAATATTATGATAACTACAGCTCCCGAACTCATTTACATGCTGAAAGTAAATATAGGCATCGCCTTATTCTATGCTTTCTATAAGCTGTTCTGCTGTCGCGACACTTTCTTCCAATGGCGTCGTATCGCACTGCTGAGTTTTCTTGCACTCTCTTTTCTTTATCCGCTAATGGATATGCAAGCATGGGTGAAAGAACAACCTGCCATCAATGAACTGGCAGATTACTACACACTGATGATGCTAACAGAAACAAATACTTCCACTGCCACAGTAGTCACAACTCCTGTTGCTATTCCCACACCCGGCCTGCTTGATATAATAAAGTTCATCTATTGGATTGGAATCCTTTTATTATCCGCACGATTTATGATCCAACTAAGTAGTATTTTCCACCTTGTCTTAAAAAGCAAGAGTATAAATGTAGACCAAATATCCATACGCAGTCTATCAGAACCTGCCAATCCATTCTCTTTCTGGCAATGGATTTTCGTCTATCTGCCCGAACTGAAAGAAGATGAAAAACAAGAAATCCTGACGCACGAACAGACCCACGTCCGCCAATGGCATTCCATAGATGTCATTATCAGTGAAATAGTAAATATCATTTGCTGGATGAATCCTTTTGCATGGCTAATGAAAACAGAGATCAGACTCAATCTAGAATACCTTGCCGATCATAAAGTAATGGAATCCGGCACAAATAAGAAAGCATATCAATATCACCTTTTGGGATTAGCCAACCAGAACAGACAAACCGGTTTATATAATAATTTCAACTTATCACACTTAAAAAACAGAATTAAAATGATGAACAAAAAAAGAACCCGCACCACAGGGCATATCAAATATGCCTTGTTTGCACCGCTGACTGCTGCTCTACTCTTGGTCAGCAACATTGAAACCGTGGCACGGACAGCCGAAAGGTTAATCTATTCCACGGAAGAAAGCACCCCACGCCCCGAAAGGGAAGAAGTGGCATCTTTTGTCAACACAGTACAAGGTCTAGTGACTTTCACTATTACCGTAACCAATAGTGAAGGTAAGCCTCAACCTAATGTTACTCTGCAAATCAAACCGAGTGATGAAGTGAAAACTTTCAAAACCAATGCAGAAGGAAAAGCTACCATAGAAGTGGATATGACGACTCCCAAGTATGTTTCCCTAGACGTTTCCTCTCCTAAAAGTTCCAAACATCAATCACTTCTACTTTCAGCAAACAAACCAAATGTTACTGCCATCTTTGATACTGATGATGATATTGCCGCTTACATCAAAGCCGGCAAACAAATACGGGTCAAGTTACAAATATCTAATAATGATAACCAACAACTGGCAGGAGCAGAACTTATTTCTTCTTCAACAAATGCCAAAGCCACGACAAACGCTCATGGAGAAGCTCAGTTAACAGTAGGAGTAGGCGAAACCATTGCCATTAACCATAAAGGTTATCAGGAAGGAAAATTCACGGTAAAAGAACTCTGTCCCATCAAAGATATGGAAAATCCGGAACTAGTAAGATTACTTCTTGTCGGAGAAGATCCCGTATACCAGATAGCAGACAATATGCCTGAATTCCCCGGAGGTATGGCAGCTTGCTTACAACATTTGGCACGAAACATAAAATATCCCACAACAGCTCAAAAGGAGGGAACGCAAGGTAAAGTAATCGTACAGATGGTTATTGAAAAAGATGGTTCGGTAGATCATGTAAGCATTGTACGCAGCATTAGCCCCGAACTAGATGCTGAAGCAGCACGAGTTGTAAAATCCATGCCGAAATGGAAGCCGGCAACTGTAAAAGACAAAACAGTACGTTGCAGATATACTGTTCCTGTAACTTTCAAACTGCAATAAAGAGTATAAAAACAGAAAAGAGGCTGTTTCGAACAGCCTCTTTTCATCCCAAAAACATATTTCAAATTATTTCTTCATTTCCACAATGTGCGTCGGCGCTTGCTCCGCATTACGCTTCTCAGTCTGCTTCACAACATTTTCAGCCAACTCTATGAATGCACGTCCGGTAATGCTGTTCTCATTCAAAGCAGCGGGAGTACCCTTATCACCATTCTCACAAATACTCTGTACAATAGGGATTTGTCCCAACAAAGGCACATTCATTTCTTCCGCCAATTGCTTGGCTCCTTCTTTTCCAAAGATAAAATATTTATTTTCAGGAAGTTCGGCAGGAGTAAACCATGACATATTCTCCACCAGTCCCAAAATAGGTACATTTACTTTGTCATTGGTGTACATATTGATTCCTTTGCGTGCATCAGCCAAAGCTACCTGTTGGGGGGTGCTGACAATAACAGCTCCTGTAATAGCCAAAGTCTGCACCAAAGTAAGATGAATATCACTAGTACCCGGAGGAGTATCAAGAATAAAATAATCCAACTCGCCCCAGTCCGCATCTCCGATTAATTGCTTCAATGCATTACTAGCCATACCACCACGCCATAAAGTTGCTTGATCAGGATCAACAAAGAAACCAATGGAAAGCAATTTGATACCATACTTTTCAATCGGAATAATCAAATCACGACCATCAATCTGTTCGGCATAGGGACGAGCATCTTCCACTTGAAACATTTTAGGTACAGAAGGACCGAAAATATCAGCATCCAACAACCCCACTTTATAGCCCAATTTAGCCAGAGCCACTGCCAGATTAGCCGCCACAGTAGACTTTCCTACCCCACCCTTTCCGGATGAAACAGCAATCACATTTTTAACAAACGGGAGTAGCTTGCCCGGTTCGGGACGCGCCGCTTGGCGGCTCTCTGTCGCAATAGTTACCTGTACATCAGGTGAAACATAAGTATGAATAGCTGTTTCGGCAGCCTTTATCATAGATTTCATAAACGGATCGGTCGGTTTCTCAAAAATCAACGAAAAGCTTACCGACATGCCGTCAATGCGAAGATTATCGGCAACCATCTCCGCTTCCACCAAATTCTTTCCCGTTCCAGGATAACGCACTGTTGCCAAAGCGTCCAAAATCAATTTCGGATATAAAGTCATCATTCTGTTATTATTTACTTGTTTTCAACCCGCTTCGTTTACTGCGGTTGTAACTGCGATACTCATCCAATTCTATTTCCACATCGGGTTCATGCAACTCCTTCTCATGCGGCAGACGGAACTTCATATATTTTATATTCAAACCACGATCCAACCATTGTTGTTCATAATAGGTACGGATGCCTAGTATGTCATCCACCAAACCGGAATGATACAAATCTTCGGTCATAAACTCTACCGGCAATTTGTTTTCCTCTACCATATAGCGGGTGTAAGTAAACATAAAATTACTGTCGGTCTTCAAGTGAATTAGCCCATCCGGCTTCAAAAACTTGCGATAACGTTCCATAAAGTATGTGGAAGTAAGACGTTTAGTCACTTTCTTCATCTGTGGATCAGAGAAAGTCAGCCATATCTCACTCACCTCGCTCGGAGCAAAAAAACGATCGATGATTTCGATATTGGTACGCAAAAAAGCCACATTCTTCATGCCATTTTTCAGCGCTTCCGTCGCACCGGTCCACATACGGGCCCCTTTTATATCTACACCGATAAAGTTTTTATCGGAATACATACCTCCCAGCCCTACGGTATATTCACCTCGTCCACATCCCAGTTCCAGAACTATCGGATTATCGTTCTTAAAAAAGTCACGGTTCCAATTCCCCTTCATATCGAACGTAACGTTATCGGCCACCGAATAAGGGTATTCAAACACGTGCGGATACTCCCGCATATCAGCAAATTTCTCCAGTTTTCCTTTTCCCATGAAAATTAGTCTATCATTATTTGTTTCCACAGGCAAAGGTAGGAATATCCTGTGAAAGAGAAAAAAAATAGACCTGCAATTCACTTGCAGGTCTATTTTTCTTCTCTTTCTATTTTCTATATTATTCAGAAATTGCCTCAACGGACTCTCCCAATTCTTTCTTCAAATCTTCATAGAAGGCAGCATGTGATGCTTCTACATAGGGAGCCAAGAACAAGAAACCGATACCCAAAGTAAAACAGCACAAAATAGCCCAACCAATGAAGCTCAAATCCAACAAGAACATCTTCATCTTATGACCGGACATCATCGCCATACTTTTCTCTATGGCAGCATTGTACTGCAACTCCGGATAATCTTTCAGAATAAAGAGCGTCATGGCATATGAATAGGACTTCATGATGCCCGGAATGACAAGCAGCAACGTCCACAGGAATGTATAGACTGTAGTCAGTAGCATTGTACCCAATATCCGTCCGTAGTCTTTAAACCCGTCGAAAAGACGGGCAAAATCCAGCTTTATTCCACGAATCACATCCAAAAAAAGGACAGTATAGCCGAATCCCAAGGGTAGGAGCAACAAAGCAATGAGACTAAAGGAGGACGAAGCCACCGACTCCATAATACGATAGGGCAGCGTAGGGGTATTCATCACCAGTCCATAAACCAAGGTAATAACCGCACCCAATCCCCAATTACCGGTCAACGCATCGATTGCCCGATTCTTCAATTCTGAATTTGTTTTCATAAGAATCTATTTTTCTATTAGTCTAAAACTGTCACCCAATTATGTGTATCAGGTTCATCACCATACTGGATAGCACGCAGTTTGTTATACAGTTTTGTACAAACAGGACCCGGCTTTCCATCTTTAGAGATAATGTACGATTTCTTGTTTTCCAAATCATCAATACGCTGGATAGGACTGATAACAGCCGCCGTACCGCAAGCCCCTGCTTCCTCGAAGGTTTCCAGTTCTTCTTCAGGAACCGGACGACATTCCACCTTTATACCCAAATCCTCGGCCAGCTGCATCAAACTCTTATTCGTTATAGAAGGCAGAATAGAAGATGATTTTGGTGTAATGTAAGTATTATTTTTAATGCCGAAGAAATTAGCCGCACCACACTCGTCAATGTACTTCTTTTCTTTGGCGTCTAGATAGAATTCGCACGAATATCCCAAATCATGGGCTTTCTTATTGGCACGCAGGCTGGCAGCATAGTTACCGCCCACCTTAAAGCGTCCGGTTCCATAAGGCGCGGCACGATCGAACTCACGGATAATAACATAAGGATTAGTAGAAAAACCACCTTTGAAATAAGGACCTACCGGAGTTACGAATACCACAAATAGATATTCATTGGCAGGGTGAACCCCCACCTGAGCACCTGTACCAATCAGTAAAGGACGAATATAAAGAGCCGCACCACTTTCGTATGGAGGAATGAAACGCTCGTTGGCTTTCACCACCTTCTTTATAGCGGCCACAAACTTTTCTGTAGGAAGTTCCGGCATCAGGATACCGTCACAAGTACTTTGCAAACGCTCCGCGTTGGCTTCAGGACGGAAAATACGAATTTTACCGTCTTTTCCACGATAAGCTTTCAACCCTTCAAACGCTTCTTGTCCATAGTGTAGACAAGTGGCAGCCATGTGAATATTCAACGTTTCCTCCGAACAAAGTTCCAACTCTCCCCATGCACCATCACGATAGTAGCAACGTACATTATAGTCTGTCTTCATATAGCCGAAGGACAGATTTGCCCAATCAATCTCTTTCATAGTGTATCTTAATTATGTTATTATTTACGAATGAGAGCAAAATTACGTTTTATATTTGCAAATTCCAATCAAAATAGCTTTTTTATTTATAGCTTTTATAATTTGCCTATATGTCTCAATGTGCTAATGTGCAAATATGCCATGCGGAATACAACGCAGCCAATTGCCACATTAGCATATTGTCACATTGATACATTATTATCTAACATTTTCTTTATCTCCTCATCGGCTTTATAAAGTTTATCCCGGCAAAACTTAATTAACTCTTGTGCCTCTTTCAGATTTACACTTAAACTGTCTATATCCAACTCATTACTATCTATGCGTGATACGATTTCTTCCAGACGTTTCATTGCCTGCTCATAGGTTTGTTTCTTTGCTGCCATACTTCGTTTTATTTTTTAGTTACTATACTCTTTATTTCTCCTTTGGCAAAACGAGTGGTAAGTTCATCCCCCGGCTGCAATGCAGAAGCATCGATCACCGCTTTGCCATTTTTCAGCGTGATACTATATCCCCTTTTCAACAAATTTTCGGGAGATGCCGCCTTCAATTCCTGCTCCAAAAGTTGGAGCCGATGCTTTTCCTTTACCAGACGACGCTGTGAAACGATGCCCAACTGAGTCTCCACCATTTTCAAACAATGGGTCTCTTTTGTCAGACGGGATTGCAGGCCTACTTCCAAATGCTTCATGATTCGTTCCTGGCGATAATGTTCCTCTTTCAGCCTCATCCGCGTCTGCATGGGAATACGTTCTACCATCCGGTTCAGCCGGGTATTTTCCCGTTCCATACGGGTAGAGATAGTATGAAGTACAGCCGATGCATAATCTTCAAGAACCTTGGCAGTGTCGTGCAAATGATTTATAAGATACTCGGCAGCAGCAGTAGGTGTCTTGACACGAGTATGAGAAACAAAGTCCAACACCGTATCGTCACGCTCATGCCCTATACCGGTTATAATAGGTATAGGAAACTGGGCACAATTAGCAGCCAACTCATATGTATCGAACCCCGAAAGGTCGGACGTGGCGCCTCCGCCACGGATAATAACCACGACATCCCAATCATCACGACAGGCATGGATAGCATCCAATGCAGTAATGACAGATTGTTCTACCCGTTCCCCCTGCATAATAGCAGGAAACAAATGCGGATAAAAAACAAAACCGTAGGAATTCTGTTCCAGTTGATTACAAAAATCACCATAACCGGCAGCCGTAGCCGAGGAAATAACGGCTATGCGTTGCGCCAGCAAAGGAATCTCTAGTTCCTTATTCAAAGTCAGCACACCTTCTTCTTCCAATTGCTTCAAGATTTCGCGACGGCGACGCGCCATATCCCCCAATGTATAAGTAGGATCTATATCCTGCACAGTAAGCGAGTAACCATACAATTCATGAAACTCCACAGCCACTTTCACCATCACTTTAATACCTGCAACAAAAGCCTGCCCGGTTTCCTCTTCAAAATAAGGCTTCAGCAGACGGTAGACATTGCTCCAAATAGTCCCCCTTGCCTTAGCTATCAGATTATTCCCCCGTGGCTCTTTCTGTACAAATTCCAAATAGCAATGACCGGAATAATTGGAACGTACATCACTCAGCTCTGCCTGAACCCAATAAGTATCGGGCAGACAAGCATGAATGCTGCGCTTAACCAACGCATTCAGTTCATATAAAGAAAGAGGATGTTCTTCCATTATTTTTTCTTCTCCAATTCTATTTGACAAGCTTTCCAGATATCAGGCACACCATAACCGTAAATATTATCCGGATACTCTTTACGGTCTCCTGCATTCCGCACCGCCTCCACCACCTGCTTGGCAGTGAGCCAGGGACAAGCCTGCCAGAAACAGGCTACCAACCCGCACAATGTAGGCGATGCGAAAGAAGTACCATTGGCATGAGAAACCGTTCCATCATTACCCGCTACGGCCGAAGCAACTCCCACCGCCATCACATCCGGTTTTACACGGCCATCTGTAGTATTTCCTACAGAAGAGAAATCAGCATTAACCAGATTCCGGTCCGCCGCCCCCACTGTAATAACATTTTCCGCATCTCCCGGAGGTGTAATTTTTTTCCATGTGCCACGACCCGAATTTCCGGCACTGCATACCAACACCAATCCTTTATCGGCAGCCAAAGAAGCGGAATGAGACATCAATGAATAATGCCCGTCCAAATCACGGTACCGGTAATTCATGGTTGTATCATCAAACTCATAATATCCCAATGAAGTATTAACCACATCCACTCCCACACTATCGGCAAATTCCAAAGCTTCCGCCCAATAATCCTCTTCCACTGGCTGTTCCGTATCATCATCCTCACTACGGAGAAGCCAATACGAAGCTTCAGGAGCTGTGCCGACCAATACATTCGGCTTATTGGCAGCCATACAAGATAACACTTTCATGCCGTGATAGTTCTCGGCATAAATATCCGAGTGAGAATTTACAAAATCGCGTGTTCCCAACAAGTCCATTCCCTTGAAAACACTGATCTCATCAGCATTATAAAAACCGGCATCAATGACCGCTATTTGCATCCCCTTCCCACGAAAACCTGCAGCGTGAAGACTGTCCCCATGATGAACAGCAATCTGCCGCCACGCATCCCCATAATAGTTATTACTCTTTGTCACCTTATTGGTCACCTCTTTTTTACGGTCGGCATTGCGGGCAGGGATACTGTCGGGAGCTGTCCACACTTTCCGGACAGCTGCCACAAAAGGCAATGCCGCCACTTTATCAATAACCGATGTGTCGGATACCTGCACCACCACTGTATTGTTCCACTTACTTTTGGATACAGGACATACTCCTTTTCCGACCAGCATATCTATATAGCTCTGACATACAGGAAGATCTGTAGAATCAACGGGCAATCTCTGCCTCATGCGACGCTCCAAAGCACGTTCGGACAAATAAGCCGAAGGATTGTCCAATGTATAGGTTGTTTCTGCCTTATCGCGAAAGTTTACACGATACTTATACGTTTTTACTTGTGCCGGCATTTGTAAGGTGCATGCCAATAGCAAGCAGCCCACTATTCCTTTTTGACTATTCATTAATTCTATTCCGTTTATTTTTTAGATGCAAAGATAAACAAACTTTTCCCTCACACTCATTTTTTGTGTACCTTTGCAGCCAAATTCAGTTTAAACAGGTAAAAAGACAGAAAATAAAGTATGGCAAAAACAGGAACCCCCACAGAATTGGGAACACAACCAATCGGAAAATTACTTTTACAATATGCAATTCCCGCCATTATCGCTATGACGGCATCTTCCCTATACAATATGGTAGACAGCATCTTCATCGGTCACGGTGTAGGTCCTTTGGCTATTTCAGGACTGGCTATTACCTTCCCACTGATGAATCTGGCGGCTGCATTCGGTTCATTGGTCGGTGTGGGTGCCTCCACATTAGTTTCCGTAAAATTAGGACAGAAAGATTATGCCACCGCCCAAAATATTTTGGGCAATGTAGTTACGCTGAACTTTATTATAGGTATAGGATTCAGTATATTAACCTTGCTTTTCCTCGATCCTATCCTCTACTTCTTCGGAGCAAGCCCGGATACCATCTCCTATGCACGAGACTACATGGTCATTATCCTGCTGGGCAATGTTATAACCCATATGTATTTGGGACTGAATGCCTTACTACGCGCTTCGGGGCATCCACAAAAAGCAATGATAGCCACCATCACCACAGTAATTATCAATACCATCCTTGACCCTATTTTTATCTATCTATTCCATTGGGGTATTCAGGGAGCTGCCATTGCCACCATTCTGGCTCAAATCATCGCACTGGTGTGGCAATTCAAAACCTTCACAAACAAGAACGAATTGCTCCATCTCCACCGAGGCATTTACAAACTGCGCGGTACAATTGTAAAAAACACCATCGCTATCGGTATGTCTCCGTTCCTGATGAATCTGGCAGCATGCTTCATTGTAATTTTCATTAACAAAGGTTTGAAAGAATATGATGGCGATCTGGCCATTGGCGCATTTGGTATTGTAAACCGGATTGTTTTCCTATTCGTCATGATCGTGATGGGGCTGAATCAAGGTATGCAACCCATAGCCGGTTATAATTTTGGCGCCCAACAATATCATCGTGTAAACCAAGTATTAAAACTTACCATTTATGGTGCCACCACCGTTACAACAACCGGTTTTCTAGTAGGTGAACTGATGCCCGAATTGGCCGTATCCGCTTTTACCACTCATGAGGGACTGATACAGCTATCAGCTACCGGTTTACGCATTGTGGTCATATTTTTTCCCATTATCGGGTTTCAGATGGTAACGTCCAATTTTTTTCAAAGTATCGGCATGGCTGGTAAAGCCATCTTCCTATCATTAACCCGGCAGTTATTATTCTTGCTCCCCTGCATCATCCTGCTCCCTCTTTTCTGGGGATCGGCAGGAATTTGGTGGAGTATGCCAATATCAGACTTGGCGGCAAGTATTGTCGCAGGAGTCATGCTTTACCGCCAGTTCAAGATTTTTAATACCCACGGTAACAAATTAAAAGTTGAAAATTAAGAATTAAAAATTAGTTTCCTTATATTTGTCCACATAATCAATAGACAACGACTATGAACGAGCATTATGTTATCAACCTAGGACGCCAACTAGGCAGCGGAGGAAAAGAGATAGGCGAAAAACTGGCTCAAGAGTTTGGTATCGCCTTTTACGATAAAGAATTAATCAAGCTAGCTTCAGAAGAGAGCGGCCTGTGCAAGGAATTCTTTGAAAAAGCAGATGAAAAAGCTTCTCAAAGCATCATCGGCGGTCTATTCGGAACACGTTTTCCTTTTATCAGCGACGGAGCCATTCCCTATGGCAGTTGTCTGAGCAATGACGCTTTGTTCAAAATACAAAGCGATGTAATACGTGAACTGGCAGAAAAACAATCGTGTCTGTTTGTCGGCCGATGTGCCGACTACATTTTGCGTGACCATCCCCGTTGCGTCAATATATTCGTTTCTGCCTCCAAAGAAGCACGCATAGAAAGATTGATGCATATCCATCATATTTCTACAGAAGCCGCTGAGGAATTGATGGAAAAAGCAGATAAAAAACGGTCAGCTTACTATAATTATTATAGTTACAAAACGTGGGGAGCTGCCGAAACTTATCACTTATGTATTGATTCGTCCGTATTGGGGATTGACGGAACAGTACAATTCATCAAACAGTTTGTAAAATTAAAGTTAGGATTTTAACTACTTTTAAAATGGTATACCGGCAATTCAAAGGGTTACCTCAACTGTAATGAAGGGATATGTCTGATTTTTTTAATTCTATATTTCAAATAATTCAGACACATTCCTTTATATTATCCCATGGCAGGATAAATCAAAAAATATCAACCTTCAAACTTTTCCTATAAAATCAACAAATTCATTCACTTACGCAACATATCCTATAAGATTCCTATCACCAATAATATAGAAATGATTACTATGAGCAGCTTCAAACATGCAGGGCTAATAATTAGCATAATTACCAGTCTGATATCCTGTACACACAATAAGAACTACACCACAACCTTCCAACCCGAATTGGCAAAAGCAGAAGCAATAATGTACAGATATCCCGACAGCGCACTGCATATATTACAGGGCATACAACCTGACAATCCTTCTAACAATGAACAATATGCCACATGGGCATTATTGATGACACAAGCTCAATATAAAAACCAAATTGAACAATCCGATTCTTTAATAAATATCGCTTATTCTTATTTCATTAATCAAGATAATGCACAAAGAAAGGCATTGGCACTATATTATAAAGGTATCTTGTGCCATGAAAGTCATCATGCCGAAGATGCATTGTCATTTTATCTAGAAGCAACAACTGAAATAGAGAAAACAAATGATTATCAATTAGGCTTTCTTATCAATTCAGAGATAGGACTAATGTATCTATATCGAAAACTAAATGATTATGCTATGGAATATTTTGAAAAAGCACATCATAATGCCGAATTATCCAACAACCAAACATACATAGCTTTCTCTTTCATCTATATCGCTAGAGCATTTTCACAGAAAAAACAATATAATAAAGCGATAGAATATTATGAAAAAGCCATAAAAATAGGACAAGTGAATAACTATCCTACCATATTGGCAAGCGCCATGAACGAAACCAGTTTTTTATTTCTTAAAACAGGAGAAAATAAAAAGGCTCTTCAGTATGCAAAAGATTGTATTAAAATAAAAAAAACTGATCAAAGGATATTTTCACTGGGAGATACTTATCGCTATTTAAAAATGTACGATTCTGCGTATTTTTACTTAAACCAAGCCTCCCTGTCACCTAATATCCATACAGCCCGTAGCGCCTATCAAGCACTATTTTATATTAGTCAAGAAGAAAAAGATTACAAAAAGGCAGTAGAGTACAGTAATAAACTATGGTTCTATCAAGATTCAATAGGTAAAACTGATCGCAATAAAGCATTAATAGAGATGCAAGAAAAATATGATCAGCAAAAAATAATTAATGAAAATAATCTGTCACAAATAAAGAAAGACCGGATCATACGCAATGTGCTCATCGCCTTAATCATTTTGTCTTTCATCATAGCAATAACAAACTATCTATACCAACGAAAAATAGTCTCTCAAAAACAAGAGATATTGGAGAAAGAAGAAAAAATTCGTTATTTCACTATGAAAATACATGAAAATGAGACATTGATAAACCGCAACAAAATGCGGATAGAAGAACTTACGATCCAAATGGAAGGAAGCCAAGAGATAAAAGAACAATGGAAAGAACAAAATAAAATACGACAAGAAATACAACAACAGAATGAAATGCTGAAACTGGAGAACAATAAACTGCAAAATCATATAAGCAATTATGCCCAATCATTAAAAGAAAAGTCGAAAGAACTGGAAGCAATGGAACATCTATCAGAGGAAAACCAGTATCTACATAAACGCGAGGCTTTTTTATGTAACCAACTCATTAATCAGACAGAATTATTCAATAAACTAAAAACAACAAAGTATATAGACGACCAACTATGGCAAGAAATAAAAGAAAAAATAGATTTATTATTCGATAACTATACTAAAAGACTATACCATCAAATACCTTCCTTAACAGATGGTGATATACAAATATGCTGTTTGATAAAACTACGATTCAGCAACGGTGACATCGCCAACATGTTAGCCATCTCGCCCACATCTGTGTCCAAAAGGAAGTTAAGATTAAAAGAACGCATCGTACAAGAAATAGGTTCATTAGGCGAAAATCAAAGCCTTGATTTATGGCTTATGGAATACTAAAAATAAACAATTGTCTATATCACCTCCCTATAAAAAAAGGTAATAAGCTAGTTATTAACTTATTACCTTTTTTCATTTGTCCACATGATATCTGCACGTTTTTAAAATTTATCCTCTAACTTTGCCTCAAACAAAACAATTAAAACATAAAATTATGAAGTTAAAAAGTATAAAGAAAAGGATATGGGGTATAGTTATTATCATAACTACATTAATAGGTATTTTGCCTGCACAGGCCAATACAACAGAAACTCCTGTTAAAGATGTAGAATTGGATGGCAGATGGGATGATCCTATTAGAAGTGCGACTACCAATTGCCCCATAACTGTATTTACCGATGGCTATCTCCTTACTGTCAAGAACGTATCACCCGACCGTGATATGACCATCCGCATTACAGATATGGCAAAAGGGAGCGTCGTTTATGAAAATAATATTCCTGAAGTACAGAGCGCTTACATCACAATTTCTATTGCAAATTTCCCTGCAGGAGAATATAAACTAGAAATAACAGGTACACCTTCCGGACATTTAACGGGATATTTCACTCAAGAGTGACAGACCTGTTTTCATAACCCGACTAAAATATACCTAAACCGCTAACTTGATTCATTAGAAATTGGAACTTTCATGTTCCAATTTCTATGAATATAATTTGTCCAAAAAGTTCATTAAACAAATCCATATTAGCGCAATAATATATGCTGAATTTCCTTCTTGACATAACACCAGACAAAAGCCAGCTATTGATAACCATCAAATTAGCAGGGATATTGCGGGAAAAGAAACAAGAGGTATACTATACCTATACCTCAAACCCTGCTTTTACGCCTGTACTATATAATAAAGGAATAAGCAACTGCGTACTTTATCCAGATGATTTCCGTTGGTTAAAGCCCGACCTAACGCTTCTAGATTGTCGGCATGCAGCACATGCCTCCCTTTATCGGCAGCTAGCCATTGACTATATTTTCATAGCCATGCAGTTGCCGAACCAAAAAAACATACAGGACAAAGATATTTCTGTACTTTATCTGCCACCCACTCCCTACCTGTCATCTGGTTCCGGACCACGTGTGGAATCGTTGGCAAAGAGATTGCAGGATATAAAAAAAGACAAAGGAAGAAATATTATTGTCGGATTATTGGGAAAAGGAAATAAAAATTCAAAGATACTAGAAGATTTTTATAGAGTTATAAAAAGAAGTTCCATCAGAAATCCCCGGTACCAATTCATATTATTAACCGACATACAAAATGTATATCAATCGTTTGAATTGCCCGGCAACATGGAATTATTCCGCACGCTGAACCTTAACACCATATTGCCATTATGCGATTTGGCTTTGACCGACTCATATTCTGATGTATGGCTGGATTGTACCTTTGCTCAAATACCGGTACTGAGATATTCGCCTAAAAATATGATAAACATAACTCCGATGAAATTGGAGCAACAAATAGAATATGCATTACAAAATAAAATAACACTAACACAAAAAGCGAAAGAGTTATGCGATTTCTTTGAACGTAAAAATCGGGAAATAAACAAAATAGCCGATATGTTAATAGAAAGAGCAGAACGTAACAGATATAACTCATGCGGACACCCGGCCGCACATTTATTAAAGTAATTCAGCGTTCATACCTACTTCCACGTCCAAATGAACGTTAATCGCTCCAATGAATTTCTTTTTTAAGTGATTGCGGCCGCTCCATGAGTTTCCTCTTATAAAACAAACCGGGTTATGACAGAATACGAACTTGATAAAATAAAGAAATCATTTGTCCGTTCCAATGCCAAGTGCCCTGTAGAGGTAGCTTGCCTGCTCACTGTCATAAAATATTACAACGGAAAAGAAACGGACATACATACATTGACCGAATGGTGCAAAATAAATGGAAAGCTTACCTTGGCAGGAATGAAACAAGGGGCTATATATTCCGGCATGAAAGCCGAAATATGTTTGCAAAACATTCATCAATTAACACAAAGAAAACTTCCCATCATCCTTTTCACTCTCAATGATTTCAATGTACCGGGATATGTAGTCTGTTACGGCATCCATGAATCCCGATTCATTATCTGGGAACCGGAATTCGGACTCATGCAATATTGGGCGGACGAAATGAAAACATTATGGATAAAAGGAATAGCCCTGACCCTCTTTCCCACACAAAATTTTATGAATTCGGCAAATCTCCATCTAAAATGGTGGGAAATATATAGCTGGAGCAAACTATGGAAAAGAAAGGTAGAACATTGGTACGAATATATATGGTTAAACGTACCTTTATTCCGCCAAATGGTATATAAGCTGGGTAAGAACAAATGAGATGTGAAAAGTAGGCACTCATAATCTTTCCTTCTCACTCTCTCCGGCACCACTACCCTTATATTTATTACGCGTAGCATTAAATTTATAGCGTACCGTCAGCATCACTTTCCTACTATCATAATTATTAATTTGCAAAGAAGATGCCCGGTTATAATACATACGGTTTCCAGACTTCATACCATGGAACAAATCCGTACCACTCAGTTTCACAGACATCCTATCCCCCCAAAAGAACTTTGTAACCCCGGCATCCACATAAAAAATATTCTTGGTTTCCGAGCAATTCTCCATATCGCCTTTACTTTGATAATTCATTTCCACCGAAGCTATCCAACCGTGATTAAAATTAAATGTATTATTAAAAGCCCCCGTAAACATCGGTTTGTTCATCTTCAGCAATCCATCGGTAGTCTCCAGATCCAGCCATTGTTTCTGCACTCCCCAATTCAATTGCGGCGACCAGATTCCAAACTTAGGCGCCAATGACAAGAATGCCGAAACAGATTTCAAGCTATGGAGATTTTTGAAAGAAATAAGCGTTACCGCCGGATTATACTCCATTTGTTCCCCCCAGTAAATGATTGCATTTCTTCTGTCATTATAATCCACACTGAACTGCATAAACTTCCATGCCCCCATCAAAGAAACGTTATGCACCACCTCATGTTCCAATAACGGATTGCCGGACTGAAGCGTGAACCTATTGGCATACGTCACATTATTGCTCAACTGCTGGTAGGACGGACGACGCGTCTTCGCCGCATAACTAAGCTGCAACTGCACTCCGCCTATTTCAGAACCCAATGAAACACTCGGAAAGAAATTACTGAAATTCCGGCTTTGTCCTTCCATATATTTCCCATCCTCATAATAATTAAAGTTCACCCACTCATAACGTCCCCCCACGGAAAGTTGCCCTATGGGGGTATTGCGGCTATACTCTAAAAACGGACTGATATTCTGCTCTTTCAGTTCACTGAATGAAGTCGGCACATAACCTTCCGGATTCACATAATCATCCTGCCGCTCCGTATGACTGTATTCAGCCCCTATCATGACATTTCCTCCAAGCAGCGGACGGCTCAGCACCAGTTTGGCAGCAAAGAGTTCACTTCTCAATGTATTGGTAGAAGTGACAACCCTATCTTCCTTATTGCTGCTTTCTTCACGTTGTATCGTATTGTCTCCGTTTTTGTCAAACAGATAATCCGCATTAAAATCAATCTCCGTTTTTCCCGCCATCCCCTTATAATAAACATTTACCGAATGCGAGGGATTATAATACGCAGTGGCATTGATATCATTCGCCAGATAGTCATAATGCGTGCCGTCGGTATATACATCCGAATTAAATATAGTGTGATAGCGGGCATCCGGATTGGCTTTCAATGTATATTTTACTCCGATTGAATTATTTTCATCGAATGCATAGTTCACACCTGCGATATTGGTAAATGCCTGTTGATTCGTTTTTGCGAACTGATAATTGTCCTGATGCCAAAGCGTATCAACATGCACATCTTGAGTAAACCGACTTTCGTCAAACCCTTCACTTTTTCTATAATACACGGTGCCGAACACATCCAATTTATCACGCCGGTAATTCCAGTTCAACTGTTCCACGAAACCGGCATACTCCCACTGATTATAACCGGAACGCACATCAAATCCAAATCCTTCCCCTTTTATGGGGCGGGTAGTAATCTTCACCACTGCTTTCACAGACGCATCATATCTTGCACCGGGGCTGGTAATCAGTTCTACATTCTTAATATCTTCTGACTTCAGCTGGTCCAGTTCCGACAAATCACGCAGCAATCTTCCATTCACATAGATTATCGGGCTCCCTTTTCCAAATACCTCATACGCATCATTTTTCTTCTGAAGTCCCGGTATATGCTTCAACACATCCTCCGCCGTACCCATTTTGCTAAGTACTGTTCCTTGCACATGGGTCTGCAACCCTTCGGCAGTAAGTTTATATGACGGGCGATTCCCCTTTACCACGACTTCCCCCAACAGATTAACATCTTCATGCATCACAATCGTTACCCATAGGCTTTTGTCACCGGAATAAAGCCAAGACAAGAAATTCTGAGTATATTGTTACCGCTTGTTTGGTCTATGCTGAAAATTCCTTGTTCATTGCTAATTGTACCTTGCACAAAAGATGAATCTTTGGAAGATAGCAATACCACATTAGCAAAACTGACAGGATTTCCTTTTTCATCAACTAATGAGCCGGAAACACTCTGTGCGTCAACAATAATCACTTGTAACACTAATCCGAGTAGTAAAATCAATTTCCTCATGTTCTATACTTTTTATTTTTTTGAAATTATCACAAACGTCTTAGCTCATCATTTGCCGCTCCTGTCCCTTTATACTTGCTCTTTGTTGTATTAAACTTATAGCGCAAAGTAATAGAAAATTCACGAGTATCCCATTGATTAGTCTGCTCCCAAATAATACTGCCAAAATATGTTTGCCAATAATTACGTGAACCATGAAAAAGATCGTTCCCTCGAAGTTCCAGACTTAAGGCATCCCTTAAAAATGACTTACGGACAGAGATGTCAACTGTACCATAATTTTTGAACTGATACAAATTCTGATAATTTCCTTTTCCCATAAAAAGCCCATCCAAACTGACAAGAAAATCACCAGGAAGTTCAAATGTATTGTTGAACCTTATTGTAGGACGAGGCTTATTAAACTCTATGCCATCTATTGTCATCCATTGTTTCTTCACGCCGATATTTAGGTTAGGATGCCAAAAGCCAATAGCCGGTGAAATAGAGAAAGAAACATTCAAAGTCGGACGATTATGATAATTGAGGTAAGTCATCATCATTGAATTGCCATTATCTATCGGATCTCCCCAATAAATGATTTCCTTACGCCACTGCTGATAGCTGACAAGTAACTGTAAAAAACGCCATGTACCGACCAATGAAATATCGTGAATGGTGCACGGCTCCAGCAATGGGTTACCACGTTGCATAGTGAAACGGTCTACATAGGTGACATTGTTGCTTAACTGGCTATAAGTAGGTCGTTGCGTTTTAGCAGTATAACTCAACTGTGCCCGGACAGAACCTAGTTTTCTTGAAAAAGAAAGATTAGGAAACCAGTTTCCATACATACGGCTCTGTTCATCCATGTGCACACCATCCTTATAATAATCAAAAGTTACATGCTCATATCTTACACCCAATGAAAGGTTACCTATCGGGAACTGACGGCTGTATTCGGCAAAGCCACTCAATCCATCTTCCTCTACACGACTGATGGTACTTTCCACATATTTCTCCGGATTACGGTACTCGTCATTGCGACGGGTATCCGTATATTCTCCGCCTACCGAAAGATTACCTCCAAACAACGGATAAGAAAGTACCAATTTAGAAGCTAGCAATTTATTCCTAATGTAACTCTGTGTATGCACATCCCGACTTTCTTGCTCTTGACTGATTTCGTGATAAAGACCTTTTCCTGTAGAAGTATTAGTATAATAGTCTGTATTAAAATCAATATTCAAATCTCCCACAGTACCATTATAATAAACATTTAGTTGATGAGTAGGCTTACCGGAAGTAGAAGAATACTCTTGATTTTCCAAGTAGTCATAAAACTGATTGTTGGCTGTAATATCATTAGAGGTAAATACATCCGACTTCGTATTTGGACGGGAAGTAAGAGTATAGCGGAATCCCAGTGAATGTTTATCATTCAGGCTGTAATTAGCTCCTATTTCACCTCGTAAAGACTTGTCTACTACAGTTCCATCCAATAAATTCTGATATTTCCATAAAGAATCAGACTCCAAGGTATGTACAATATCATTTTTCATGATATATTCGTTCTTTAAATAACGGAATATACCAAAAATATCAAGTCCATTATGGCGGTAGTTTACATTCAATTGCTCTATCAAGTCTACATTCTGGCTCTGATAGTAACTGGAACGGAGATCGAAGCCGAAACCATCTCCGGCACGCCGGATAGTCTGTATACGGATAACGGCAGTTACAGTTGCATCATAACGTGCACCAGGATTAGTAACAACTTCTACGCTCTTAATATCTTCCGAATTTAGTTGATCCAATTCCGAATCATCACGTACTTGCCGCCCATTGATGTAAATAAGAGGTGTTCCTTTGCCAAGCACTTCATAGGAATTCCTCTCTTTTATTACACCCGGTACTTTTCCCAATACATCGCTTGCTGATCCGGCTTTAGAGAGTACACTATTTTGTATATTAGTCACCAGTGCGTCGCCTCTCATGCGAGTAACAGGCATATCAGCTTTTACCACAACTTCAGCCAATATCTGTGTGTCTGAAGCGAGACAGATAATTCCAAGATCTGTACTTCTGTTATCTAATGGACGATAAACAGTAGCATAGCCAATAGATGAGATGCGAAGCACATCCTTTGTTTCTTTGACATTGAGACTAAACGCGCCTTCTTCATTACTGATACTTCCTGCCACGAAAGTAGAATCGGGCAAAGAAAGTAACACTATATTGGCATAAGGGACAGGTTGTTGTTGCTCATCAATTACTTTACCTGTTACCGTAACCTGTGCTTGCAGCTGCACTGCCAACCCCATAAAGAAGTATAAACAAAAAAGTATATTCGCTCTCATATTCTATATTTTTAAAGTTTCAAAAACACATTATAACACAGTTTCCCTACAAGCGCCTCAACTCATCATTGGCCGCCCCTGTACCTTTATACTTGCTCTTTGTTGTATTAAACCTATAGCGCAATGAAATAGAGAACTCGCGCGAGTCATATCTATGATCTTTTGAGAAGGAATATGCTCCACTGCGAAGAAGCGTTTTACTTTTTTGCTGGCGGAACAAATCATCTCCCCTTACCTCTATACTCAAAGCATCATTCAAGAATGATTTTCGCAGTGAAATATCAACATAGCTATTAAAACGATCAAAATATACATTGCGCAAATCCCCCTTACTCCTGAATTGCATATCCAAACTAAGAAGGAAATTTTCTGGCAATGTAAATGAATTAGACAGCACACCCGTAAATCTGGGTTCATTCAATTTTAATTGTTGCCCATCACTATCAATAGTCAGCCATTGTTTAGTTATTCCAAGACTTAAACGGGATTCCCATATACCAATATGAGGCGAAGCCGAAATAAAGGCATTCAGCATAGGCAGACTTTTATTCAAATTAATACTTTTCAGTAAAATGGTATATTCATTCGGATTCAATGGCTCACCCCAATAGATTATAGCATTTTTAGTCTGCTGATAACCTAAGCTGAGTTGCAGAAACTTCCAAGAAGCAATCCAGTTAAGATTATGAGTGATTTCGGACTTCAATGTAGGATTTCCCTGCTGTATGCTGAAACGGTCTATATATAATGAACTATTGCTCAACAGCCTGTATGAAGGACGTTGCGTCTTTACCGTATAACTAATTTGCGTCTTAACCTTTCCAATCCGAGTACTGAAGGAAACATTCGGATAGATATTATCATAGCTACGGCTCTGGTCATCTATATGCAGATCATCTTTATAATAATCAAATTTTATTTGCTCATAGCGTGCACCAAGTATAAAGTCGCCTATGGAAATAGATCTGCTATATTCGGCAAAAGCCGTTATATTCATTTCATTCATCTTGCTGTTGGATGAAGGCACATAATTTTCAACATTCAGATAATTGTCTTTGCGATGGGTATAAGTCCATTCTCCGCCTACTGAAAATTTTCCTTTCCACACAGGATAGGACAACACCAGTTTGGCTGCTGCCAAATTATTTGCCACATCACTTGCAGCATGTACATCCCGGTCCTCCTGCTCTTCACTTTCCTCGCCAGTAATGTCCTCCTGTAAATAACCGCTTTGATAGTAGTCGGCATTGAAGTCTATTTCCAGATTACCCACGCGCCCCGTATAGTAAGCATTCAACTGATGATTTAATTCATTATCTGTTTCTGAGCTTGTAAAATTCTGTAAACGATCAAATACCTTACCGTCTAAACTGACTTTACTAGTTGTATAAAGCTTACTATCATATCTGGGGCTTCCCTGAATAGAGTATTTTATTCCGATAGAATTATTTTCATCAAACATATAGTTCATTCCGATATTTCCTCGCAGCCATTGCTTATTATCATTATATTTCAATTGATTTTCCAAGTCCAGCTGTTTCTTTGAAATTAAAGTCTGATGTACATTGGTGCGTTCACGAAATTCCATCTTATCATATCTGAACATGGCAAACATATCCAGCCCATTATGGCGATAGTTCACATCTGCCTGTTCCACTAAGTCTACATTTTCACTTTGATAATAACTGGAATTTAGATTGAATCCGAATCCATCGCCAGTGCGGCGGATAGTCTGAATGCGCACCACAGCATTTACAGTGGCATCATAGCGCGCACCGGGATTAGTTATCAATTCTACATGCTTAATATCTTCCGAACTGAGTTGCTCCAGCTCAGACTTGTCGCGTACTTCCCTGCCATTGATATAGATAAGAGGCGTTCCTTTGCCGAATACTTCAAAGGAATCTTTATCCTTCAATATACCGGGCACTTTTCCCAGTACATCGTTTGCCGATCCTGCCTTTGCTAATACGCTGTTCTGCACACTTGTTACCAATGCATCGCCTTTCATGCGAGTTACAGGCAAATTGCCTTTCACTACTACTTCACCCAGCAGTTGTGTATCCGAGTGCAACAAGATAGTGCCTATATTCCTGTCCTTACATTCCTTATATGTTGTAGCATAACCTACAGATGAAATGCGTAATATCCCTTTAGATGAATTTTCGGGTATGGTAAATTTTCCATCCTGGTCACTGATAGTTCCATATATAAAAGTAGAATCAGGCAATGATAAACATACGATATTAGCAAATTCTATCGGCTGATTACTTTCATCAACAATTTTTCCAGCTACTGTCTGTGAATATATAGAAGTAGTAGAAACTACCCAAATCAACATAATATAAAGTAACTTTTCCATAATATATAATTTTAATTATTCATTTTCTGAATGAGTAAAGACCATAATTGAGGGTCCTTGCGGATAGATGCAATTATTAATAATATTTGTTCTATACAAAGAAGCGTTATTTTACAAAAGTCTTCATTAGGGTATGCTTCAAATTGATTTATTTTATGATTGAAAAATCTATGTACAGTACATCCTCCACATAATCTTTGTGCCCAACATTTTTCACACTTTTCATTTGATCTAAAATCTATTTCATGATCAAATGGTTTATATAATTCTGGATAATTATAAACATTATAGCCATCAATACTACCTAACTTACATTCTTTAATACCATTTATTGTATGACATGCGTATATAGTTCCATCAGTGCTTACAGCTAAATACTGATCTATAACAGGGCATATATTAGTAGATGTATTATGAACAATAGCATGTAGAAGTAACCAAAAATCTTTAGGCAAATATTTCAGTTCTGTTCTTTTTAAATATTCCAAATCAATGGAGTTCCATAAATCAAGCAATAATTGCAGACTAAGTTCTTGATCATTGACCACTACACCTTCAATTCCAAAAGTCTGATCCATAAATTTTGAAATATCTTCATGACTATAATTATGATCAATATGTAACTGCGTATAGGTTGCTTCGTACTGTATTTTTACATTGGTTTTTTCTTGTATAGTATGGATAAAATGAGCTATCCTTTCATAACTTCCTTTTCCATTTTTATATATTCTCTGAATATCATTAATTTCTTTAGGACCATCTATACTGATAGTCATTGCTGAAATATTTCTCTTGATAAATGCCAGCATCCTATCTGTTAATATTGTCCCATTAGTAATAATTACGAAATTAGGCAAAATATCTATTTTCCCTTCTTCTTTATAATATTTAAAGCGATTGCACACTATCTCCATTCCTTTAAGATTAAGCATCGGTTCGCCTCCAAAAAAGACAATCTTTTCAACTCTTTCAAATTGTTCTACACAAAAATCTACAAACTCTATTGCTGTTTGCTCTGTCATTAGGTTACGTTCTTGATTATAACTTCCACCTCCACCAAAACAATACTTACATCTTAAATTACAATCATTAGATATATGTAAAGTGATTCGCTTTATCACTTTTCTTTTACTTCCATTTTGAATATTTGTGCTATGCTCGCCTTTATTTGAAGCATATATAGATCTAATTAATGAAACCACTTGTTCTTCATCTCTATATAATTCTAAGGCTTCATGAATATCTTTATATTCTTTCAATGCCGATAATATATCATATGTTTCCTTATTTATTACCCTAATATCTGCTGTAGGATAATAATATGACAAGCACATATCTTTGCTTTTTATCAAGTGTATTTTTTCCAAATTCATATAATAAGGTATTAATTAGACCATAAAAATATAAAAAAGTATCAGAAGAGGATGTTTATAGATTATAAAATACCGCTTCTGATACAATTGTTAGGAGATACAGCAACCGTTATTAGCAAACGCAGCCAACACCTACATTACCACCTTCACTTTTAAGATGCTCATCATCTTTGAAGTCTTTTACAGTACCACCTTCTACATTTTCCAAATCTGAGAAATCAAGTTTTTCATTTAGTGTAGTAACATTCTGTTTTTCACTTTCAGCATTTACTACTTCCTGCTTTTTTAATTCGTCGTCTTTCATGATCGTTAAATTTTAAAATTAACAAACTAGTAAACTATTGTGATTTCTTAATTACATTGCAAATGTAATCTCCCACAGTCCGACGCCTCCGGACTGAACAAAAAAAGATTTTCATTTAACATTCTTTCGTATTCTCATAGAAAGACCTTTCTGTTCTTTCACAATACCACGCTGTGTATCTAAGTCCAAATAAAGATTATTTGCCTTTTCCACTTCAGTGATGCGATCAGCCAGATTCAGTCGTTCTACTGAATCATGGTTTTTCTCTGATTGCAGAATCAAAATGTAACCTGCAATACGGGCAGACATATCGGAACGGGTAATTATCTTATTCATTTTATAATTTCCAGTCTGATCAATAAGGCTTTTTGCAGCATCTTGATCTTCTTTTGTTCCTATATCTCTTGCTCTTGATGTTCATCTGTAATGCGCTGAAACATTTGCGACGAATATCATGGGCTTCGGACAGACCGACTGTTTCAGAATAAAGATGGCTTTTATTTAACTTTTGACCATATTCAGCTAATATAGCCTGTAATGCCAAATGCTTGTTGGTTAAATCCACTTTATCGTTTGCTGATTCAGGTATCTTTCCAGATCCGTCTTTTACAACTACATCCGACGAACCTTTCAATAGCTTTGCATATTTATCATATACACCTAACCAACGTGACATAAAATCATAGTTTTCTGACAAATTCAGAAAATTAATAGAAACTAATGCTCTTGCTTCAATCATTTGTTACAAATATTTATAAGTTTAATCCTCATTTTTATTTGCGAATTATAATTTTCTTATCAATCTGACCACAGATTGGATTAAGAATACTCAAACATTTGCTTCACATTATCTATATAGTCTTCTTTTACACGTACCATTGTCTGTAATGTAGAGGGAAATATAGAATCCAATGAAAACTGCAAGAATTTAATTCCAGACTCTTTTAAAAAGTAAATATCATCCTCTTTTAGCGGTATTTTTGTACTCAATAAAGGTGTGAATCCATATTGCCCCACTTTTCGTATCACCTCTTTCCAATCAGGGAAAGCAAAAATATCACCTCCTGTCAAAGCCAGATTCCCCCCCATATCATGAGCTTCATCTATCACCTTTATAATTTGCCAACTTGTCAAATCGTTCTTCCTGTTTCTATCCGCATAGCAATACATACAATCCGTCCTGCATTGGGTTGTAATCATAAAGTTAAGATTCAGCGGAACAGAAGGACGTTTAGGTATAAAGTCTGTAGTATAAAATAATTCATTATCCGTATAAACACTTCCCTCCGATTCTTCCTTAACAGAAGTCAGCAGATACGGGGGAAAAGAAATCGTCACTCCTTTATAATTCCATCCTACTTTTACTGGATTATCGATTATTTTTCGAATAAACTTATCTATCAGGTCTGGTTTTATATTTAGGGTATTTGCTATATTTTCTATTGAAGCATTTAATTCTCCTTCTCCAATATGTGACAAGATATATCCAATAGAAGGTGGAACTACGCTTGCAAAAGCCATGGCATATTCTAGCTTAGCAGTAATTAAAGCTGATTTAGCAATGATATAAGAACAATTATTTTCGTTTCTAATCACATATTGTGGATTCAAATAGATATACATAATACAGCCGTTTTTATACATAAAATAGTAAGGAGGGCATGCCTCCTTACTAAATTGAATATTTAAGATCCATAATACTTCTATCAACACTGGATGCAAACTATAATCAATCACTCTTTTTTTGTAAATAGTGATATAAAATCTTTTCAAGATCGTTTTTAATTTCTATATTTGTTCGCTATACATAAATGCAAATACTATGAAAAAAACAATTGGAATAAAAAGAAACTTTATTATTATAATAATAAGTATACTCCTTTCTGCCTGCACAAAAAAAGAAAATGCTTCTCAACAAGCGTTGTTGCTTGAATTGGTTCAAGCGGAAGCGGTGATGTATGAACATCCGGATAGTGCACTGGGTGTATTGCAAGGGATGAAAGTTCCGGCATCATCGGACAAATTGCAAAATGCTACTTGGGCGTTGCTAACAGTGCAAGCCAAGTATAAGAATTATAAAGAAGAACTTGCTGACTCTACCTTAATTAATATAGCCTATGATTACTTTATGAAGCAAGACAATCCCCAACGGAAAGCAATGGTACTTTATTATAAAGGTGTATTATATGAAAAAGCTGATAAAAAGAATGAAGCACAAGAATCCTATTTAAAAGCAATAGAAGAAGTAGAAAAGACGAAAGACTATCAACTGGCACATTTGATTTATAGCAGTATAGGAAATATATACCTATATAATTCGCTGAATGAATATGCATTGCAAATGTTTAAACAGTCATTGCACTATGCGAAGCTATCCGAAAATAAGAATTATATATGTTCTGCATATTATGATTTGGGAAAAGTATATTCCGTATTATTTGATTTTGATAATAGCATCAAATATTATAAAGAAGCTATACAAATGGCAGAAACTCTACATAATAATGGTATATTAATAAATGGAATGAACGAATTAGCAGGAGTATATACCGAAACAAAAGATTATCAACCTGCCCTATCCTATGCCCAAAAAGCTTTAATACTTAAAGAAACAAGCGAATTACCCCTAAAAAAAAGGCTAGAACAAAGTTACTTGGTAATTGGTGACATATATAGACGCATTAATAAAACAGATTCTGCCTATTATTATCTGAATAAAACATTATCCTCCAATCGCATGGAAACGATTTGTGCAACTTATGAAATTTTATATAATCTAAGCAAAGAGAAAAAAGACTATGAAAAAATGAGCCTATATTGCGATAGTATGGTAGTTTATCAAGATTCTGTCTGGAAATTGCATAAAAATAAAGAGCTTATGAATATGCAGGAAAAGTATAACCAGCAAAAACTATTGAATGAAAAGAACCAGCTAAAAATAGAAAATAATACTATCATCCGTAATGTACTAATCATATTGGTAGTGGTATTCTGCCTGATAGCTATCCTTATCTATATATACCAGCGAAAATTAATCCGTAAAGAGCATATCATACAAAGACATGAAGAAGAAATACAGCTGAATACCTTAAAAAGACAAGAGAATGAGAGAATAATCAGTCGTAACCAAAGCCGCATGAAGGAACTGGCAGAACAAATGGAGGCGAATAAAGATGCGCAGGAACAGTTGGAGGAGCAAAAGAATGTACTATCTGAAATAAAATGCCAAAATGAAGCCCTGCAACAAGAGAATAAAATGTTGCAGCAACATATTGATAAATATTCTTCTTCGCTGAATGAAAAGTCCAAAGAACTTGAAAGATTGGGACTTTTAGGAGAAGAAAACCAACGATTGCATGATCGTGAAAGATTCCTGTGCAACCAACTGATAAAAAAGACAGATATTCTTTACCGGCTAAAGACAAAGCCCCAATACATGAAAGACGAGCAATGGGAAGAGGTAAAGGAAACTATGAATCTATTATTCGATAATTATATAGTAAGGCTTTCCACTCTTGTACCTTCATTGACAGAAAGCGATTTGCAGATATGCTGCTTCATCAAGTTGGGAATAGCCAATCCGGGAATAGCTGATTTGCTGGGGATAGAATCGGCTTCGGTATCTAAAAGAAAATTAAGATTGAAAGAACGTATCACTCAAAAGATAGGAGCATTCGGCAAAGGACAGACACTGGATCTGTGGCTATGGGAGTTCTAGGGAAGCAACTGTCCACATTCCGCATTCGCACAAAGAGGTAATATTCTAATTATTAGCATATTATCTCTTTTTTAATTGTCCATATAACGTACATATCCGGTCTATCTGTTTTTCATTCTAAATCCATAACTTTACAGCATAACAATCAATCAATAATATTATTATGAAAACAACTAAAGAATTAAAGATTTGGAGTTTGCGTATGGTATTATTCACCATATTGCTTAGTGGTTTATCGGTGCAGAAAGTGTATTCTTTTTGTAATAGTACAGAAATTATTATAAATGGGAAGTGGTATAGCAATCAAGAAAAAGTTAATACACGAAGCCTGCCATCTATTCCCATCACAGCCTGCACCGATGGCCAGAACATCTACATTGAAAACACATCTCCGGACTGTGACATACAAATTACCATCACCGGTAATCAAACAGGAGAAGTGATGTATGAACAGTTAGTGCCCCAAGCACAAACAAGCTATATTATCATTTCCATAGCCAGTTTCCCATCCGGAGAATATACATTAGAACTAACTAGTGAAGATGGGAAATACTTGGTTGGAGCTTTTAAAAGATAACCCTAATTATTCATCCTAAAAAACTACAAAGACCATGAAACGAGTAGACCTTAAGAAAATCCTCTATATGGATTTTCTTATCCGGCACAAGTGCACAGGCACATCCAAGGAATTTGCAGCAAAGATGGATATGTCACGTTCCACTCTCTTTGAGTACATTGCCTATATGCGCGATGAACTGGAAGTGTGCATCCTTTTCGATAAATTCTTAGGAACATATTATTATGATGGCAAAAATCTATATACGTCATTAGGCTTTAAAGTAGTAGGATAATACGAATTGAAATGTGATGAGAAAAACGGGGCATGTTTGAATTTCTTTTTGATATAAAACCGGATGCAGGAAATGTATGTCCCACCACCCGACTGGCATACCTGATTAGTGAACGGGGAAACAAGGTCTATTATACCGATACCTCCGACTCCGTTTTCACTACCGGTTTGCTGCGGAAAGGAATAGGACGCATCATTTATCCACATGATTTCCGATGGTTTACGCCACATTTGGCATTGCTGGACTATCAACTGCAAGATAAGCAGCAAGTCTATAATGAATATGACATAAACTATCTGTTTATAGCCATAAACAAAACCGACAGAAAGATAGACCTAATGCCGGAAATGCCCGTCGTCACCCTGCCTCCTATTCCTTATAAATTGCTGCCGCAAGGTGCAAAAGACGATGATTTCATCGACAAACTGACGGAAATAAAAGAAGACCGTTCACGCACTGTTATTATAGGCTTGCTGGAAGACGAGGAAGAAGAAAGAAAAGTGAACACCCCCTCACATATGGAATCATTCTACAAAGCCATGAAGCAGAGTGCGAGCATCCATCCGCAATATCAATTCATCCTGCTGACCAATCATGGAGAGGTGGAAACCCGGTTGTTTTCATTACCGCCCAATATAGCCATTTACCGCCTGCCCCGCCTGCAAGCCCTGTTGCCCTTGTGCGACATGGCGCTTATCACCGGAGGAATAACCCACTGGACGGAATGCACCTTTGCCCATGTGCCCATGGCAGAGTTCACGCCACAGGAAATAAAAAAAATTACCCCCGTGAAACTGGACAGGCAGATCATTGATCTACTGGCAAACCGGGAATACATCATAGAACGGCAAAAACACCTGTGCGCCTTCTTTGAGAGCGAAAGTGAAAGGATGAACGAAATAGCCGACTGGCTGATAAACAGAGTAAAACAAAAAAGACAATTATGAGCAAATTTCCATTCTACAAACAGTTGGACGGCATGGACTGCGGCCCCTCCTGCCTGAGAATGATAGCCAAATATTATGGAAAGACATTCTCCGTACAGCAGTTACGCGAGCAATCATACATACAGCGCACGGGAGTTAACTTGCTAGGTATCAGTGAAGCGGCAGCCAGCATAGGGCTGCGCGCCACCGGTATACGCACTTCAATGGAAAAACTGAAACAACAGTCAAAACTGCCATGCATCATCCACTGGAACCAGGAACATTTCGTGGTCCTCTATAAAATAGAAAAGAAAAGGGGCAAAACTTGGTTCTACATTGCCGACCCTGCCTACGGATTGCTGAAATATGAGGAACAGGAGTTGAAAAAATGCTGGATCAGTACCACACAAGGCGGAATAGAAAAAGGAATTGCCCTCTTGCTGGATGTTACCCCGCAATTTTATGAAGCGGAACCCATAAAATATGAAAAGCTGTCATTATGGTATCTGTTTCACTATGTACGTCCCTACAAAAAGGCGATGATACAGCTCATCATCGGCCTGCTGGCAGGCAGTTTGCTGCAACTGGTCTTCCCTTTTCTTACACAAACCATTGTAGACCAAGGCATAGGGCACAGGAATCTGAATTTTATACAGCTCATTTTGGCCGCACAACTCATGCTGGTATTCAGCCGCACACTTATTGAGGTGATCCGGCGCTGTATACTGCTCCACATCAGTACGCGCGTCAACGTGTCGCTCATCTCGGATTTCCTCTCCAAGCTGATGCGGCTGCCCATGAGGTTCTTTGACAGCAAACTGGCAGGCGACTTGATACGCCGCATCGAAGACCACAACCGCATCGAGAGTTTCCTCACCCAGTCCGTGCTCAATATTTTGTTCTCTACCCTCACGGTAGTCATCTTCGGTATCGTGCTGGCCATATACAGCTGGAAAATATTCCTCATTTTCATCCTGTTCAGCGCAGCCTATATGGGTTGGGTAAAGCTGTTCATGCGCAAGCGGGCCGACTTGAACAGGAAGAACTTTGAACAGATGTCCGTCAATCAGAATAATTTGATGCAACTCATCTACGGTATGCAGGACATCAAGCTGCTGGGCTGCGAACAGCAAAAACGCTGGGAATGGGAAAACATACAAGCTTCTCTCTTCCGCATTAATATGAGTTCACTCAACCTGGGGCAGTGGCAGCAGGTGGGAGCCGTACTTATCAACGAAGTGAAAAACGTACTGATAACAGTTCTCTCTGCCACCGCCGTACTACATGGAAGTATCACGCTGGGTGTGATGCTTTCCATACAGTACATCATCGGACAGATGCAAGGGCCTATCAGCCAATTCGTTTCCTTCATGCAGGACACGCAGGACGCGCAGCTCAGCCTGGAACGTCTCGGAGAAATACATGGCAAGCCCGATGAAGAGACAGAAGGCATGGACCAGGACACCCAAATATCAGGCAAAGACCCGATTCAATTGCAAAATGTAGTCTTTACTTACGGATCAGAAAAATCGAAACGCATCATCAAAGGGCTATCGCTGGACATACCAGCCGGAAAGACTACCGCCATCGTGGGCCTCAGCGGCAGTGGGAAAACAACGCTGATAAAACTGATGCTCGGATTCTATCCTCCCACCGGAGGAGCGGTGATGATAGGCAATCAGTCGCTACAAAAAATCAGTTTCAAGGAGTGGCGCAAACATTGTGGAGTAGTGATGCAGGAGGGATTCATATTCGGCGATACCATTGCCAACAACATAGCACCGGATGGCAGCATGATAGACAAAGAACGCCTGCTGTATGCCGTAGAGATGGCAAATATACGTGAGTTCATCGAATCCTTGCCTTTAAAGTATAACACCAAAATAGGTAACACGGGGCAAGGATTGAGCCAAGGGCAGAAGCAGCGCATCCTGATAGCGCGCGCCATTTACCGTAATCCCGATTACCTGTTTTTTGATGAAGCGACGAATGCGCTCGATACGGACAATGAGAAAGTGATACAGGAAAATCTGGAGAGATTCTTCAAGGACAAAACGGTGGTCATCGTGGCGCACCGCCTGAGCACCGTAAAGAATGCCGACCAGATAGTGGTACTGAAAGAAGGGGAGATAACGGAACGGGGCACGCACGAAGAACTCATTGCCCGGCAGGGCGATTACTACAGGCTGGTGAAGAATCAGCTGGAACTGAGCGCTTAGGAAATTTAAAAATGAGAATTGAGAATTAAAAAATAATAGCAATAAGGTATGGAGGAAATCTATAAACCTGATGCGGACGGACCGGAAAAGGTAGAAGTATATAGCCGCGAAAACAATGATATGCTGGGAGATATGCCCGAATGGTTGATCCATACGGGAAGCTACATCGTATATGGACTGATTGTTTTTCTTATTGCAGGCACGGCATTATTTAAGTATCCTGACACAATAAGAAAAACGATAACCATTGACGACTTGGGAAGTGCGGAATGGATCACTGCCAATCAGACAGGAATGATAGACCGCTTTTTTGTGGAAAACCAATCACCTGTACAAAAGAACGACACGCTGGGCATACTGAAAAATACTGCCCTACTGGAAGACGTACAAACATTTTGCCGCGTACTGACCAAAATAGAATGGTACTACCGCACCAACGACATCAAGTACCTGCAAGACTATCCCTTTGACCTCATCATGGGTGAAATGTCTTCCGCCTACGAACAGTTCACCCAAGCCGTGCGTACGTGCGTGATGTATCAGGAGTTTGATATCTATCCGCAGAAGAAAAAATACCTAGATGAAGAACTCCGGATACTGGAAAGTACCGGTAAGGCAGATGCCATGGCGGTGCTGAATGTGAAACGCGAACTCTTTGAACTGGATATAAACCACCGGATGGAGACTGCCAAAAACCTCCGGATGCTGGAACTGGCTTACGAAAACATGGTGAACAGCCTCCGCACGTGGGACAAGAAGTACCTCATCAAAAGCCATCACGACGGCATAGTGGTATGGGGAAAGACATGGGGCATGAGCGCCCGGGTAAATGAAGGAGACACCCTGTGCACCGTTATCTCCAAGCAGCAGGGGAATCCCCTCGGGCACATCACTCTTTCACAAGACGAAGTGGCGGAAATTGCCGTGGGCGACAAAGTAAATATCGAACTGAACAAATACCCCACCCACTCGTATGGCGTACTGCCGGGAAGAATCGCCTCCGTCTCTTTTGTGCCTTACAATAAAAGTTATGCCGTGGAAGTGGACTTTCCGGACGGACTGGTGACAACCAACAGAAAGGAAATAAAATATGAAATAGACATGTCCGGCCGGGCGGAGATCATCACTTCGAGCCGGAGCATACTGAGCAGGATTTTCGCACCCGTGTATGAATTGTTTTCCACCACGGAGTAACACCGTTTTTTTTCACTACTACAGAGAATAACCAACTTAAACAAAGAAGAATATGAAAAAAGAAGACCCCAACAACAAGCAACCGGAATACACCCGCTATTCCGAAGATGAAGAACAAGTGCTGGACTTGAACGAACTGATGGACGTACAAGGTGGCATAGATGACAAGGAGTTATCCAAATGTGGCCTGGGATGCTATACAGGCGGATTCGTCGATCCTACAAAAACACAAGATGAAAATACCGGAAATGAATAAAGTATATGTGCTGAACCCTCATTATCATCTGAGACATGATATTCACAGGGTCGCATTATTCTCCAGTACGGGGACAGATACCGACTGCTCCCGGAACTGGCATACTTTTATTCACCCGCTGCAAGCTGTCATGCTGAGTTTTTTCACGTATGACAGACCTTTGCAGACAACTCTCCCTCTGCTGTGCGACTTCTTCTGCCGGAGCAAGGAGGAAATGATCAAATGGGTATCGGACTTCATTGATAATCCGACCCCCATTTATACCTCCTCCCAGCAGGGAGAAATTTATTTTCCCAAACGTATATTGATTGAAGCGGAAAAGGCAGGCAAAGCATTGCGGTTTGACCGGCTGCAAGCAAATTCTTTTGTCTGGAAAAAACTGGATCTTACTACAAGAAGGCTGTATTCCGGTCCGTTGCTCCTCACATTCATGCTGACCAACCAATGTGTCACGCATTGTAAGTATTGCTATGCAGATACATCAACGCAAATAAAATCCCCACTCACCACCCAACGCATGATGGAGCTGATCAAGGAAGCTTCAGACCTGCAAGTACAACAAGTAAATCTGATAGGTGGTGAAATATTCCTGCATAAAGACTGGAAAATCATATTAAAAGAATTGGTAAAACGGGGTATTGCCCCCGAATTCATATCGACCAAAATGCCTGTAACCCAAAAACTGTTGCAAGATGTACAGGAAACAGGGTATCAGGGAATTGTTCAAATTTCACTGGATGCCATTCATTCCGAAATACTGACCGCCTCACTGGGAGTAAACGGAAATTATGCCAAAGAGATGCTTCACGGCCTGCAATTACTGGATGACAGCGGACTGAATTATCAGATTTCATCTGTGCTGACCAACTACAATTGCCAGTTGAATGTCTTGGCGGAATTACTGCATGAATTATCTCATCTGAAGCATATACGCGACTGGCGTATTATCCCCGCCAGTAATTCCATATACAAAGAGTATAATGTATTTTCGCATTTGAAACCTACTAAAGCACAAATTACAAAGGTATTCAACCAAATACGCCCTCTTCTCACACAGGTTTCCTTTCCCGTGATTCTAGGGAAAGAAGTAACCGATAAAAACTATCAAGATACCTGGGGTGGAAGCCGGTGTTTCAAAGGAAGCGAATGCTCTGCATTGACCACTCATATGTTTATATTGCCTGATGGTAAAGTGACTGTATGCGAGGAACTTTACTGGCATCCACAATTTATCATAGGGAATGTAACCACACAAAGTCTGAAAGAAGTCTGGCATTCCCCTCAAGCCTTGCACCTTTGTTCCTTGTCACGTCAGGATATCAACAAAGAGAGTCCATGCAGGGAATGCCGTCTTTTTGAAGACTGTTTCAGTTATCAGAACCGTTGCTGGAGTGATATCATAAAAGCTTATGGAAAGGATTGTTGGGATTTTCCCGATCCGCGTTGCTGTTTTGCTCCTGCCATGAAAAATAAATTAAGTTATGACTGAAGACGAACTTGACAGAATAAAAAAATCATTTGTCCGTTCCAGTGACGAATGTCCCATGGAAGTGGCCTGTCTGCTCACTGTCATGAAATACTATGGCGGTCAACAAGATGCACGCACACTAGCCGAATGGTGTAAAGTAGATGGAAAATATACGTTGATGGGTATGAAACAGGCAGCTATACGTGCAGGAATGGAAGCGGAAATCTGCTTGCAGAACATGGAACAATTGTCCACCAGAAAATTTCCTGCCATACTTTTTGCCATCAATGATTTCGAAGTACCGGGATATGTGGTTTGTTATGGCATTCATGAAGGCCGCTTCATTATTTGGGAGCCGGGATTCGGCCCTATGCAATATTGGGAAAACCAAATGAAAACATTATGGATAAGAGGAATAACTCTTACTCTGTTTCCCACCCACGAATTTATGCAGAAAACGGATTTTCAACTAAAATGGTGGGAGTTGTATCCGTGGAGTAGGAAATGGAAAAGAAGACTGAACCGCTGGTATGAATATATCTGGCTAAATTATCCCTGGTTCAGGGAAATGGTAACACAGCTAAGACGGAAATGAATGGAGCAAGCCAAGTCCAATTATTCCATAGGGGCAGATTGAACCCCTTAGCCGTCAAACTAAGTTTTTTATTACATACGATTCTTTTGTTCTGTGGAGACCAAAGCCCCATAGTAGGTGATAAAACCAGCGAGGCAAAAATCTTATCATAGTCTGGTGCATTAATCATATTAATTAAAGCAATCGTAGGATCATCTTCTGAATAAGCTCCACTAAAAGAAATAATCGCATCTTTAACATATTGATATCCGGCTGATAAGCATACCCATTTATAAGTTGTTCCTAAAGTTATATTATGAGATAAAGAAGGTAATAAAAATGGATTACCACCCTCATATATATATACCGATTAATATACATTACATTACTTCGCAACTGAGCATAATATGGACGAGAGTATAATAGTTGCGCATCTGAATATAGTTGTATTGTTCCCATATTTGAACTAGTGCAAGGTAGGAGAATAGTGGAATAGCCAACTGAAGAAATTGGTAATACTCCTTTTGTTTCATTTGATTTTATATTAAAAGCTCCGGTCTGATCACTGATAGTACCTTGTAAAAAAGTAAAATCAGGCAAAGAAAACAACACTATATTGGCAAACTCTAGTGGCTGTTTTTTTCATCCACTATTATTCCACTAATCATCTGTGCATGTATGCAAAGAGAAACCAGTAAGAGGCAGAAAGTTATATATAATTTTTTCATAACAATATCAATTATTTATCGGTTAAACCGGAACGCAAATGACACAAATCTAACCTCCGGCAGGTTTATATCCATGCTGTACAGTTATTAATTTGTGTCATTTGTGTTCCAATTTTAATTTATAGAACGAAATAAATCCGCGTTCCATCCATTAACTCCCATTTATCATCCGGTGGTATGATGGCGGATAATCATTATGTATCATGCATCGCCGTATCTTACATATCTTTTACAAACAGACCTGTTAAAACTAAACTATCCGCTATATCCTCCTTGGGATTGGGCTGAAAAATCCTTCAGATGTTTCAGCCCGAACTTACGGTGCATTACTCCTGGAGTCGTGGACGGTGGTTCGGGCAGACAAATATGTAAAAGTCCATTCCATTGGGAATATATGAAATGATAATCCTCAATCATATCACAAAATGTTTATTTATAGAATGGGATGACGGATGGAACACGGATTTTTTTACTTTACCTGTCATTGGGTTTGCAAGTACAAATTTAAATTTTAAGTCCGTGTTTGTCCGCTTCGTCCGTGTAGTTCGCATTCCATCACCCCGTTTTATAAATTTCCATTTATCATCCGGTGGTATGATTGCGGATAATCATTTCAAATAAGATAAAATATGTTATTTCATATTCTTCATTTATTCTTCCCCTTCAAGTATTCATAAAAAGCATATTGCGCCCGTACCGGTTCTTCTTTCGGATTCCTTTTCAACACATTATTCAGATTTTCATCCACCCAACCGGCTTTTCTGTTATCTTTCAACTGAATAACCAGCATATCTATCAGTTGTTGTTTCAGATCTTCGTCAAGAATGGGGGTAACGGCCTCTATACGCCGGTACAGGTTGCGCCTCATCCAGTCCGGCGAACCCATGAACAGAAGCGGTTTTCCTCCATGGTGGAAATACCACACCCGGGCATGTTCCAAAAAGCTGTCCACAATGCGAGTGATACGGATATTTCTGCTATAAGGCTGATTGGGAATCAAGCAGCAGATACCACGTACTATCAAGTCTATTTTCACTCCTGCCTCACTAGCCTTATATAATTCATCTATCATGGCAGGATCTTGCAGTGCATTCATTTTCAAGATAATCCGCGCTTCTTTTCCCGCCTTTGCCATATTTATCTCATATCCGATACGTCTTCTCAGTTCCGGCAGCAGATTAAAACGGGCTACCAACAAACGCTTGAATTTGGGTTCAGTCACTTCTTTCTGTAATACCCGGAATAAAGTATACAGATCATTCACAATAATCTCGTTGGAAGTGAACAAACCGGAATCAGCATATATCCGGGCAGTCTTCTCATTGAAATTTCCGGTACTGATATAAGCATAGCTGCGAGTCTGTTTTCCCTCTTTGTTATACCGCAGTACAAGCGCCACCTTGGCATGCACTTTCAATCCCGGTATACTGAAAATAATATGTATCCCCGCCCGCTTCATCATCTCGGCGGTAGCCAAATTGTTTTCTTCGTCAAAACGGGCCTTAAGTTCTACAAAAACAGTTACTTTTTTACCATTCTGCGCAGCAGCAATCAGCGTATTGATAACAACCGAGTTTTCCGCCACCCTATATTGGGTAATCATGATCTCCTTACAGGACGGGTCATGAACGGCCTCATACAGGAAATGGATGAAATGTTCAAAAGAATGATAAGGGAAATGCAACATCAAATCCTTCTTGCTCACATAACGGAATATGGATTCTTTCTCATCCAAACAATTCAATGTCATGGGACGAGGTTTCAATTGGGTACAAAGTTCCTTACTGGGATTAGGCAGATGAGCCAAATCCTCCAAGTTCAAGTGTTTGTCTCCCGGAACCAAATCATCACGATTGATGCCAAATGCATCGACCAGAAACTCCAGATAATCCGCAGGCATCTTTCGGTCATACACAAAACGGCATACAGCACCTATTTTACGCTTTTTCACCTTTTTACGCAACTGTTCCACCATTACTTCGGAACTGGTTGCATCATCCACGAAAATATCGGCGTCACGAGATATCTTGCAACAATAACTGCAATCCAAATCATAGCCCGGAAACATACGGTTGATATTCGCCTTTATAATATCTTCCATATACATCAGGTAAAAGTTTTCTCCCTGTCGGGGAAGTTCTATGAAACGGGGAACTTTGCTATAAGGCAATTTGATAATATAGTATTCCTTTTCCCCCGTGTCTTTGCGCGTCACGCGTACCGACAGATACAAACGGTTGTCACGTAAAAAAGTCTTGATTCGATTCTTGCATACCGGAACAGGCTGAAGATAGGGAAAAATTTCTTCTTTAAAGAAATTACTGATAAACTCCTGATGAAAAGGCTCTACCTCCTGTTTACTTTGATAAAAAATAATATGATGCCTGCGCAAAGCCGGGACAATCTTATGCTCATAAATGCGGATACGGTCTTCCATCTGGCTATTGACAGCTTCGGTTATCTGATGTATCAGGTGTCTGGCTTCTTCTTGTGTCATATCATCACTTTGGCCACCGGAAGCGATGGCTTTATGTTCCGCTACACGAATCTTGTAGAATTCCTCCAGATTAGAAGAATATATAGAGATAAAGTTAATCCGTTCATACAACGGAAGGGAGTCGTCATCCGCCTCCAACAACACGCGATAGTTGAAAGACAACCAACTGATATCACGCTTGAAATAATGATATTTGCTCTCCATATTATGCTTAGATTTGTTCCAAATATAGTACCTTTGCCGATAATAAACAAAAAAACTATGACAAGAATCGGATTATTATCGGATACTCATGCATTTTGGGATGACAAATACTTGAAATACTTTGAGAATTGTGATGAAATATGGCACGCCGGAGACATTGGCTCGGTGGAAGTCGCCCGGAAACTGTCCGCTTTCCGCCCCTTCCGGGCAGTATATGGAAACATTGACGGGCAGGACATACGCAGACTTTATCCTCAAACCAACCGCTTCACCGTAGATGGTGCGGAGGTGTTGATAAAGCATATAGGCGGATATCCGGGCAACTATGATCCTTCCATCCGCGGCAGCCTGCTGGTGAAACCTCCCCAGCTTTTTATCAGCGGACATTCGCATATATTAAAGGTGAAATATGACAAGACACTGGATATGTTACACATCAACCCGGGAGCAGCAGGCATTTCCGGATTTCATAAAGTGAGAACATTGGTACGTTTTTGTATCGATAATGGAGAATTTAAAGATTTAGAAGTAATAGAACTAGCGGATAAGTTGTAAGATTAAAAAATCTTTCCGAACTTTGCACACACTAATATCAAAAACAATATGAAGACTTATCTCGTTACAGGAGCTGCCGGATTTATCGGAGCCAACTATTTAAAATACATCCTGACCAAACATGATGACATCAGGGTGGTGGTACTGGATGCCTTGACTTATGCCGGCAATCTGGGAACTATTGCATCAGACATTGATAATGAACGTTGTTTCTTCGTAAAAGGAGATATATGTGACCGTGATTTGGCAGACCAACTATTCGCAGAATACAAGTTTGACTACATCGTGAATTTTGCAGCAGAAAGCCATGTAGACCGCAGTATTGAAAACCCACAATTGTTTCTGCAAACTAATATTTTGGGAACCCAAAACCTGCTGGATGCGGCCCGCCGTGCTTGGGTGACGGGAAAAGATGAGAATGGTTATCCCACCTGGCGCAAAGATGTACGTTACCATCAGGTATCTACAGATGAGGTATACGGCAGCCTAGGAGCAGAAGGTTTCTTTACTGAAACAACTCCTTTATGTCCACACAGCCCATATAGTGCCTCCAAGACAAGCGCTGATATGATTGTCATGGCTTATCGTGATACTTACAAAATGCCGGTAACCATTACCCGCTGTTCCAATAATTACGGTCCGTACCATTTTCCTGAAAAACTGATTCCACTAATCATTAAAAACATTTTGGAAGGAAAGAAACTTCCCGTATATGGTGACGGAAAGAATGTACGCGACTGGTTATATGTAGAAGACCATTGCAAAGCCATCGATTTGGTTCTGCGCAAGGGCCGCGAAGGGGAAGTATATAATGTAGGCGGACACAATGAGAAAGAAAACATACAGATAGTAAAACTTACCATAGCCACTATTCACCGGATGATGACGGAAACTCCCGAATATCGCAAAATCTTGAAGAAAAAAGAGTTGAACGACAAAGGTGAGATCTCTATCGACTGGATTAACGAATCATTAATCACCTTTGTCAAAGACCGTTTGGGACATGACCAACGTTACGCTATCGATCCTACCAAAATCACTAATGAATTAGGATGGTATCCTGAAACAAAATTCGAAACCGGTATTGTAAAAACAATCCAATGGTATCTGGAAAATCAAGCATGGGTGGAAAATGTAACAAGTGGCGATTACCAAAAGTATTATGAAAGAATGTATAAAAACCGATAAAGAATACATCTTATAATATTTAAAAAAGTCCCCGGATAAGAAAGGCGTTCTTATCCGGGGACTTTTTTATCTTAATATTTCCAACACCAAATTTCAGCTATAATATAATAAAACAATAAAATTGAATTTGCTATAGATATGTTCAACAACATACTACATTCCCTTTCATCTTCGATTTCTTTCGTATATTTTTGCACCGATAAGATAATTATAACACAAACAGTGTATTAAAAATAAAATAAAGAAACTATTTTAATATTTATAAATATAAAATCATAAAATAGCAATAATAGAGAAAGAAAGCAAAAATACAAGCAAGATATCAAGGCCTTAAAAGACAGATATACGAAAAAAGAAAGAAAACAAAAGATTTATCTAACCTAATAAGTTTACGATTGAAACCAAACAGATTCAATAATTTGATATAACATCAACCTTTAAAAACAAATAGTGAGTTAATAAAGAAGCAAAAATGAAAAACATGAAGAAAAATCCAAAACAAAACAGGGAAAGCAGCCTTATGCGTAGTCCCCTTATTTTAGGATTGTCAATGGTCCTATGCATACCGGTTGCCTATTCGCATGCAAAGTCAAGTAACATAGTGAACAATGAATCGGTTCAATCGATCCTGCAAGGACGTACTATCAAAGGTCAAATTATTGATGAGAACAATGAACCTTTAATTGGAGTATCCGTCACTGTAAAAGGCGCAAATACTATAGGAACCATCACTGACTTTGACGGAAATTATACATTGGATGTACCCGCAGGAAAAAACAGTCTTGAAATATCTTATATAGGATATAAAACCCAAGAAATAACCATTGGCAAAAACACACAATTGAATATCAAAATGCAGCCTGATACTCAAATATTGGATGAAGTGGTAGTGGTAGGATACGGCACTGTAAAAAAGAGAGATTTGACTGGAGCTGTTGCTTCCGTAAAAAGTGAGGATATTGTCCGAATGCCAACCAGCAATGTACTAGAGGCTATTCAAGGACAGGTGGCAGGTTTGGATATCACTCGCAGTAGTGGAGAAGCCGGTTCCGGAGTGAACATGACCCTACGTGGCACACGCTCCATCAATGGTGACAATAGCCCGTTATTCATCATTGACGGCATGGAAGGCTCTTACGATGAATTGAATCCGAATGATATCGCTTCTATTGAAGTACTGAAAGATGCCTCCTCTACAGCTGTTTATGGTGCTGCCGGAGCAAATGGAGTTATCATCATCACCACCAAAACTCCTAAAAAAGATAAATTCTCCATCGATCTGGATGCCTACTATGGTTGGAATGTCATCTCCAGCTTCCCCGAAGTAAATCGTGGAGAGGATTACATTAACTTCCGCAGAGAAGCACAAAGAACGGTAGGTGCCTGGAACAGCCCGGCCGATGACGGGAATCTTTTTCCCAGCTATATGCAAAAATATATAGACAACAATCAATGGGTGGACTGGTTTGATTTAGCTTCACAAACCGGTATCACCAATAGCTACAATCTAAGCACATCTTATTCTAATGACCGGGTCACCTCTTATTTTTCTTTAGGATATTACAATTTGGAAGGATTATTGAAAGGAGACGAACTGGAACGCTACTCGGCACGTGCCAAAATAGATTTTAAAGCCAATGAAATGGTAAAATACGGACTAAACCTATATGCCATGTATTCTGAAAATGACAAGCGTTACAGCCGTATATGGAACCGTATTCTCTGTATGCCACCATTGGGTACTCCTTATGATGAAGACGGCAATCTGGTAGACTACCCGTTGGGAGACGGCAACATGAATCCTTTGGCGGATATGGGAGAAGACCAATATGTAAATAATGTGAAGACATTGAGCGTAGCCCCACAGATTTATGTAGAATTGACTCCACTAAAAGGACTTTCATTCAAAAGTCTGTTAGGCGGATATTTCCGGAATGTGAAAGAAAGTAAGTATACCGGCACAAAATCATATCAGGGACTAGAAAGCGGACTAGTTCAGGCCACTATCCCAAACACCTTCACTTATAATTATAAATGGCAGAATATTCTGACTTATAACTTCAAAATAAAAGAGGATCACGATTTCACAATAACCGGAGTCACTGAATGGTCAAAAGACCAAAAAGAAAAAGCGACCGCCACTGCCAACAAATTTGATACGGATTCTTATCTATACCATAATTTAGGTGCCGCAACCGGTACACCCACAGTTTCTTCTTCTTATGTAGGTAGCCAAAAAATGTCCTATGTCGCCCGCATTAACTATAGCTATAAAGGACGTTACCTATTGACATTAAGCAGCCGCTGGGACGGTTCATCCATCTTGGCAGATGGAAACAAGTGGGATATGTTCCCCGCAGGAGCTATTGCCTGGCGCATTAGTGATGAACCCTTCATGCAGAATGTAAAAGCTGTTTCCAATCTGAAATTACGCGCCAGTTACGGTGTCACCGGTAATGCCGGTGCTTCAGAATACGCCACATTAGATTACAGCCGCACAGGCATTATCGGATTTCAAGATGTAGGAGTCCCTTATAGCGGTTATTCCCAATCCATCGCCAACAAGAGTTTGGGATGGGAAAAATCTTATATGACAGATCTGGGATTCGACTTGGGATTATTCAGTGACAGACTGAACGTGGCGTTCGACTGGTACCGGACAGATACTAAAGATATTTTATTCGAGAAAAACCTGCCCTATGCAACGGGAGGTTATGGCTCCTCTCCTTTCAAAATATGGTCTAATGTAGGCGAAACACGTAATACAGGTGTGGAATTAAGCATTACCAGCCGTAACTTTGTCGGACCTAAATTCCAATGGAGCACCACACTGGCATTCTCAACCAACAAGGAAGAAGTGATAAAAACAACCAGCGAAGGCCCGCTTCAGTTCGGAGACTACTACCTGATTCCCGGTGAGGCAATCAAAACTTATTACGGATACAAGTATGCCGGAATATGGGGTACAGCCGAAGCAGAAGAAGCAGCCAAGTACAGTCAGAAACCCGGACAAGTCCATATCGCAGAAAATGGTACTCCCGATTACAAACTGAATGCGGATGACTATTATGTTCTAGGAAGCGCTACACCGAAATGGTCGGGCAGTTTACTTAATAATTTCAATTATAAGAATTTCGACCTAAGCATTTTGTTGATTGCCCGGTGGGACTGGACAATCCCTTACGGTCTGACCGGATGGTATCGTACAGACGGTCTGACGCCTTCACCTACTGTATGTGACTACTGGACTCCTGAAAATCAAAGTGCCCGCTATCCCCGTCCGGATGCAAGTATTACAAACGGACAGGACCCGTATCAACAATGGGCTAATTATTTTGATGGTTCCTACTTGAAAGTAAAAACTATTTCACTAGGTTATACATTTCCCAAAAAATGGTTGGATGCCGTAAAGATTAACAAAATGCGTATATATTTTACCGCAAACAATCCGTTCATTTTTACAAAGTGTGACTACTTACAAAACTATGATCCCGAAAAGGGAGGAAATGATGACGACGCACCGTTGTCTAAACAATACGTATTTGGCGTTAATATCTCATTCTAAAAACTTATACTGATGAAAAAACATAAATTACTCTCTATATCAGCCGTAATCATGATGTTGTCTGTCTACGGCTGTAGCCTGGATGAATTTAATCCCTCCGGCATCTCTACAGAACAAGAATGGTCTACCCCGGCAGGCTATGAAAAGAAAGTGAACGACTGTTACTTTGACCTGGTCCGCATAGTTTATGGTCAGGCAGAAGACACCTATCTAATGGTTGCAGAAGGTGGAACAGACATTTGGCAAGATACGAATCCCGATGGTACCAACGGTAACTGGAGCAAACTACTCCGTTATGAAGATTACGGTGCTTCCAACGGTATGTTGAATGAAGGATATGCGGGTTTCTATGGTATATTGAGTGCATGTAATGCAGCTGTCCATTATGCCGACAAAGTGGAAGGTCTAAGCGAAACAAGAATCAACGAGTTGGTCAGCGAAGCAAGGTTTATCCGTGCCCATGCCTTATATAATATTGTAGAGCAATGGGGAGGTAAATACCTGCCATTGGAGCCTATGAACAGTCCTATTTCCGTTCTTCCTTGCAGTTCGGTTAATGATTTTTATAAAGTAATTCTGGAAGATCTGGAATTCGCCATGAAAAATCTTCCTATCACACAGGAAGTAAAAGGGCACGTGACACGTGCAGCCGCTTATCATTTATATGCCAAAGCCTGCCTCACCTTCTCGACCTACACAGATGGTTTAGGCAATACTACTGCCTTGACGGAAAGCGAAAGTAAAGCCTATCTGGAAAAAGCGAAGACAGCGGCAGATTATCTGATTCAAAATGCAGGCTCACTGGGGGTCAAGCTCTATGATAACGTAGAAGCTGTATTTGATGAGAACAATAACAAAAATAATGAAGAAGCACTGTTTATTGTCTGCCACTCTACCATTACGGCTTATAATCCTCGTGGAAACTATTTCAACCGTGTATGGAAACACTCCGAAGCATACAATAACAATACCTCAGGTATCTATCTTTCGGGCATGACACCCAGTTACGCCACAAATATCAACGGATACGAAGTTCCCAAACTGGCTAAAGGTAACTGCTATATGGAACCAAGCAAGTATATGCTTGATCTATATGGAGAGAAAGACGGTCGCTATAAAGCTTTCTTCAAAGACACTTATTATGTGAATAACGCTACGAACAGTACCAAGAACAGATATACATGGAACGAAGCCGATGCACAAAGATACGGTCTATCCACCAGCAGAGTCGGTAATTCTGCCTATGATATCACTTTAGGAGATACGGCTGTCTATTTATCTCGTAAGACCTATACACAAGCCGAAAGAGACGCTTGCCGCTATGCCATTTTCAACTTGGAAGACAACTATGCCAATACAAAAAGTCCTCTGAAGTTTTTCCCAAGTCTGAAGAAAGCAGATTGTCCTAGCCTATATGCCGGTTCAAATGCCTCCAAACCTTATTCCTCAGCAGACTGTATTGTTTATCGTTTAGGAGAAACCTACTTGCTATCAGCCGAAATTGACTGGAGATTAGGCAACAACCAAAGTGCTGCCGAAAGACTGAACATACTTCGGAACCGTGCCTGTAAAGGACATGACCATAGTATGGATATCACAGCTTCGGAAGTTACCCAAGATTTCTTGTTGGATGAATATGCGCGTGAAATGATAGGTGAATGGAACCGTTGGATGACCTTGAAAAGATTCCGTGCTTTCGAGAGCCGTATCACAAAAGCTAACCCGCAAATCACAAAATTCGATAAGAACATTCACTATTTACGCCCCATTCCCACAGCCGAATTATTGCTGATTGATAATGCTAATGAATATCAGAATCCGGGATATTAACCGGTAATGGCAAATATCATTAATAAAAAGACAGCTTGGATAAAATTCACTATCCAAGCTGCTTTTTTAAGAGGGATACTTCACTTACTGAACCATCCCCCTTCTGACCTTAAATTATTCACAAAAGGACTACCGCAAATAAGCAAACAATAATTATCAGCTTTCTTTTTGAACGAACCTATATTACTTAAAATTCAAATATTGCCGGTTTCCCGATACCCCATTCTGTTTTGCAGGACAGAAACGGAAGGAGAACGACATACGTTCAGCCGGAATCAAATAAGGCTGATGAGGATAAGCCCCCCAACTGGTGTCACCACCCACTCCCATCTGTTTCAGGTCAATGTTCCATGTCACCATATCCTTGAACTGGATATCAGATAAATGACGCTGCGATTTACGAAGACCTGGCTCATCTAAATCTTCTGTAGGAAACAGATAAGCACTGGTGCTGACATAAGGCTGTCCGACAACCATCAATCCCTGTCCGGCGGTATCTGTCAGGCTCATCCAACGGACTTCAGTCTTATTACCGTTTTCCTGCGGACGGTCATACGGGAAATACTGATCGGCCACACTTCCCTTGTACAGACCTACATAAGAAGAAGTATTCCGGTCTATATAATTCTCATGAGGACCACGTCCCAGCCATTCCATCTGACTAAACTGCCTGTTCAGTGTAATACTAACCCCCATCCGAGGCAATAAAGGCAATGTATCGTTACCCGGAATGAAAGTACAGTTCACATCCAAATACCCTTTTCCCGAAAAATGATAGGTAACGATAAAATCAGACTCTCCTACAGGCAACTTATAATGAGAAACAACCTCATAAGCTTCTTTACCCAACGCCTTTTGTTTCATGGACAACAGTTTTGCCTGACGCCCCGCATCACGCCACGGACGCAAGGTTTTATTCATGCCATTTCCCATATCATTATCCGTCACAGGACGCCAGAAATTAGGACGTAAAGCTTCTTTTATCAGTTCCGTACTTCCCTCTTTATAAGAAGTCAAAGCACCGGTTTCCTTATCAAAACCTACGCTCAGATTACCGGCTGTAAGTGTCAACAACGAAGCCGCATCATCTGCTATCACCGGTGAAGACTGAACCTCAGCAACAAACGGCTGATAAAATGGAAGACTCACCTGGGCATCAGCCAGTTTTGTTCCGGCTTTCAGCAGACCATCCTCATTTTTCAAACTGGCATAGAAATTCAAGAAATACTCCACACCGGGTTTTACCTGTATGGCTGGAAAAGAAGTCTTAAACTTACCCGTCTGCCGAGGAGCCAGGGATACATTATCAATAGTTCCGGTAGCCAAAAGTTCACCATTCCCCTCCAGCTTCCAAGTAAAATTGAAATCACTTAAATCCGTAAAGAAGTACTTGTTACGTAACTCTACCCATCCCTCATGATAATCCAATAAAGAGAATGCTATATTTTGATATACTTTTTTCACTTCATGGATATGCGGCTTCAAGGTACGGTCGGCGGCAATCAGACCGTTCATACAGAAATTGGCAGAACTTGGAGTACCTTTCGGAGCCAGGTCACCTCCGTATGCCCAATAGAATTTTCCATCCGGCGTCTTTGCATACAAGCCCTGATCTACCCAGTCCCAGATATGTCCGCCCTGTAAAGAGGGATATTTCTCTATCACATCCCAATAATCCTGAAGATTTCCTTCACTGTTGCCCATAGCATGGGCATATTCACATAGAATCAGCGGTTTGGACGGAAGATAGAGAGAATGATTGATCAATACATCTATCTTTTTATACATTGGACAGAAAATATCGGTATAAGGTCCCTTTATTCCGTCTTCCGAATGCACGGGACGCTGTGAACGGTCATTGGCATGTACCCATTTATAGGTAGCCGCGAAGTTACATCCCTCACCGGTTTCATTACCCAATGACCAGATAATGACACAAGGATGGTTTTTGTCACGCTCGAACATACGTTCCGTGCGGTCTATGAAAGCTTTCTCCCATTCGGGCTGGTTAGCTAGGCATTGATCGGGCTTATATCCCATGCCATGGCTCTCGATATTGGCCTCATCAACCACATACATACCATAAATATCACATAATTCATACCAGCGGGGATCGTTGGGATAATGAGAGGTTCGTACACTGTTGATATTATTCTCTTTCATCAATTGAATATCACGCAGCATGGATGCCTCATCTACCACATGACCGTTATAAGGATCGTGTTCGTGTCGGTTTACTCCTTTTATATAGACCGGCTTGCCATTTATCAGCAATTGAGCATGTTTGATTTCGGATTTACGGAAACCGACGTATTGGGAAATATATTGTTCCGGTTTGCCATTTACACGCAAAGTAATCAGCAATCTATACAGATTTGGTTTCTCCGCACTCCATAACAAAGGTTCTCTCACTTCCTTTTTAAAATGAAGTTCCCGATCGGCAGCATTCCAACGCTTACGCTCATTGTAGATACTTTTACCCGATTTCTCCAACAGGCTTACTTCCACTTCAGCCCCTTTTATTTTACCTTCTCCTGCTTTGCCCAACTCTACAAAAAGATGAAAGTCAGCATTCTTGTATTCCCCGTCAAGATCGGTAACCACTTCATAGTCACGCACATGAGTTGCGGATCGGGCATACACATAAACATCACGCTGTATGCCGGCAAAACGCCAGTAATCCTGATCTTCCAGATAGTATCCGTCACTGAACTTGAAAACCTGTACGGCTATTTCATTCTCCCCTTGTTTTACATACGGCGTAATATCAAACTCCGAAGGTGTTTTGGAATCCTGAGAGTAACCTACTTTTTCACCATTCACCCACACATAAAAAGCAGAAGCCACTCCTCCGAAATAAAGAATAATCTGACGTTTATTCCAATGGGCAGGAATAGTAAAAGTACGTCTATAAGAGCCAACCGGGCTGTTTTCCACTGCAATCAATGGTGGATTCTTCTTTATACCATACCCACTGCCTACATAAAAAGGATAGCCGAACCCTTGAAGCTCCCAATTGGAAGGAACTTTAATATCATCCCAACCTGAAACATCATATCCTTTTTGGAAGAAGTCCATCGGTCGTTCATCCGAACGGGGTACAAAATGAAATTTCCATGTTCCGTTCAAGGATTGGAAGTAAGGAGATTGTGATTTATCACCCTGCAATGCCAATTCTTTAGTGGGGTATCCCATAAAATTAGCCGCCGAAGGCAGACGATTGATATGAAGCACATCAAAATTCTCCCAATCATTATCCGAACGGGGGTATTTGTTTCTACGCACTTCTACATTGTCTGTGCTCGTTTCGTTAGCGCTCCTGTTTACCGGAGCACCGTCATATTGGGATTGTGCCATACCTGCCAACGACAAAGATATGGCAATCCCTGTCAATATAGAACGAATTTTCATCATAAATATATCTTTTAATAAATTCGGAGTATCCGCATACTGATTTTTACTTCCACTATCATTGATCCAACAACAATCGCAAAATCAAAGCAGAAGACCAACCAAAGTTGGGTGCATTCAACACTTCACCTGTCAGTGGATTGTAGTTTTCATGAATCGGTCCGTCGGTCATCAGTCCTTGAGCATGTGCCATGAACTTGCGAGTCAGCAAGTCGGCTTCCTCCACATATCCGTAGCGCTTCAATCCGGTTATACCAAAATATACCTGGTTAAACCAAACCGGACCACGCCAATAACCGAAAGTAGGACGCAATGCAGGATGACTTACATCAAGAGTACCTAGCGGCAGGTAAGAGTTGAAATGTTTTTCATCCATCATGATGTTCTTCACACTCTCGGCTTGTTCCGGGGTAGCAATACCTGCCCACAAAGGCAACCACCCCTCAGCCCCCATCACCTTGACAGGTGTACGGTCATTCAAACGAATATCATAAAAGAAACCACTCTCGCTGTCATACATTTTAGTCTGTACATACAGCTTGATTACCTCAGCCTCCTTAGCCAACTGTTCAGAAAGCTCTTGCTTTCCCAAGATAGAAGCCATTTCCGAAAGTGTCAGTTTATCTACATAAAGGAAGGAATTCAAACAAATATTCTCCTGATCCATCGACCAAGCTTTCTCCATCTCATTCTTTAGCATCCGGGTGTCATCAAAACGCACACCGTTATCCATGCCGCTCTCCCAAGCCGCCGCAATCAGTGTACCATCAGTAGAACCATATTCGCAAATGCCATTGTGATCGTGGTCACGCTCAGCATACCACCATTGATGGAACCTATACAATTTATCAAATATTTCGTCCAAGAACGCTTTGTCTCCTGTAACCTTATAGACATTCATGGCTCCCCATGATGCTATAGGAGGTTTGGAGTCGCGCCAATTGTTACGTACCTTATTATAACCGATAAAATCAGGAACCATACCATTCTCTGCTTGATAATCGAACAAAGAAAGCATTTCACTCTTGGCCCCCTCAGGATTGTAGTACACATTACCCGATGCAATTTGCCAAGCATCCCACGACCAACATCCACCGATGAATCCTATATAAGAAGGGAAACTACAACCATGGAAGATATCACCAGCCGGAGTACGCCAATTGGAGTTTAACGTCATCAATGCTTTCACAGCAATGTTCCTGTAAGCGTTTTCTTTCATATAAGGACTGTCGGCAGATAGTACCCGTTGAAGCCCCTGATTCCAACGCTGCGCATTGTCGGCAAAACATTGATCAAAAGGTATGGACTTTATTGCAACATATTCCTTGTCTGTTTCTTCGCCTTTCAAGGTCAGTGTCTGGCTGTATTCCGAAGTATAACTTTTGCCGGATTGCAGCAAATAGTCACTCTTCTCAACAACTCGCAAACTGTCGTTCCCCACAGTCATCACTTCATCGGCTGTATGGAAAAGCACGGTAGCCGTCACTTCGTCTACCGGCGGTTCGTTACGCAGTGTGATAATCTGGCGATTGGTTCCCCAACGGCGACCGTAGAACGGACAATGGAACCGGACGCCCTTATCCACCTTAGAGGCAATAGTATTCTCTTCGAAAACACCGCCACTCCAAGTCAGCGACACATTCAAAGGTGTGTCACTAAGATTCGTAATAACAGAACGTACAAAAGCAGTGCGTGAAGTGGCAAAACACAACTCAGTAGTGAATTCCAACTGCGCATCTTTAAAATGTTGTATCAACTTTCCGGGTAGATACTTGGCAGTCTGCATATTGCGAACCAAGTCGTACTTTTCACCATTGACCACCAACGTAGGCTGTGCCAACGTTTGGGCAATCCATCCTCTTCCATGCATCGTCATAGGGCCGATGAAGGCACCCGCAAATGCCCTGCTTTGATTTACTGGCAACGCATAGCCACTCCATGCACCCAGATCAGAGAACAAATTGAGATCCCCATCTACAGATTGTTCCGGTACATTTTTCACATTCAACAAATTGGGAAAATCTTCCTGTGTCGTAAACAGGGACTTTTCTGGCTGTGTAGCGACCGGGGTACATGCCCCCAGCCAAAGAATGCTACACATTCCATATATAGGAAATAAATGTTTCATAAACGGTTCTTCCAAAATTATACAAACAAGATTACTTGCTATAGTTCGGATTCTGCTCCCAATCAGGATTCAACAGAAATTCACTATGAGGAATAGGAAACAACTGGTGCTTGGTATCTACATAATTCTCAACAAATGGTTTATTGTGAGCTTTCAGCGTTTCTTCTACAATACCCCAGCGAACCAAGTCATACCAGCGTGAACCTTCCAATGCCAACTCGCAAGGACGTTCTTTGTCTTGCAGATGTTTCAAGACTTCGGCTTTACCCATGGTAAGCGGCAATGCCGGTACATTGACACGTGCACGAACCTTATTTATTATGTTAATGGCCTCTGTTGTTTCACCCTTGTCATTTAGACATTCTGCATAAAGCAGCAATACATCGGCATAACGGATAACGGAAACATTAAAGAAACTATAGTCCCAATAATCACTCATACCCTCGGTATAAGTAACATATTTGTGCCAGAAGATTTCTCCTTCTTTGTGGTAATCCTTAAAGGATTTTCCATTCTCATAATAAAAGGGACGACACTCGGGATCGTCAAAAATAAGCGTATGAAGTGCACGGTCGCTAGACTTACCGTCTATAGTCTTATCAGCCAATAACGTCTGACACATCCAGTCCGTAGGATAAGCTTCTTCATATGCATCCAGTCCAGCCATAGGTTCCAAATGAACAGTAAACAAGTTATATTCATACTGTCCGCCTGAACGGTCTCCGGTAAACTGGATCTCAAAAAGAGACTCTTTATTGTTCTTGTGCATACCGTCAAAATTATCAGCCCAATTCTCCATCAAGCCAAAAAGACTTCCTTCTTTATCAATGATCTTCTTGAATTCAACTTCGGCTTTACTCAATTCTTTGCGGAACATATAGAACTTACCCAAAAGAGCCGCTGCCGTATAACGCGTGACACGTCCTTTTTCACTTTCCTCATAACTTTCGGGAAGGTCGCTCTGTACTTCTTTCAGTTCGGTCTCAATCAGACTTACCAATTCTCCCGGATTGGCCTGTGGCGGATAGAACTCTTCATCCGTACCTACCAATGCCTCCTTATAAATAGGAACTCTCTCACCAAAGTTCACATACAAACGATAATAAAAGTAAGCACGCAAAAAACGAGCTTCGGCTATGGACTGCTTCTTCAAGGCATTGAGTGATTCCGAGTCACCAGGTACAGTGGGAATGTTGGTCAAACATTGATTGGCATAGTTAATACCTTTATACAAATTAGTCCACTCCGTCTTGACTACGGAGTTAGTGGGTTCCACATTGAATGATGAAATATTCATCCAACTCGTCACATCATCCCTGTGGGTAATCTCATCACTTCTGTATCCGTCTATTACTATATAGCGTTCAAACGGTATCGCCCAAGATGCATTCGGCTGCAAAGCTCCGTATACACTAGTCAATCCTTTCATAATATCCCCTTCACTCTTCCAGAAAATACTAGGTGATAAAGCATTGGGATTAGAGTCTTCATCCAAGAAATCAGTGCAAGAGGAAAAAGACATTCCGCTCAGAAGAGCTGCATATAATAATATGTTTTTGAATTTCATAATCTTCGTATTAAATTTAATTAGAAACCGAATTTAAGACCCATCATAAAGTCACGACTCAAAGGAATGGCTGCATAGTCATATCCCATCTGTCCGACTGAAGAACCGGTTGAAGGATCATAGCCTTTGTAGTTGGTAATAGTGAACAAACGGGTAGCGCCTACATAAATACGCAAGTTACTCAAGCCCATTTTCTTACAATATTTAACCGGCAGATTATAACCTATCTGCAAATTATTCAGACGCAGATAGTCACCATTCTCTACAAAACGAGTAGAAGTACGAGAGTTCTTATTAGGATCACCAGACACGGCACGTGGAATATCAGTATCAGGATTTTCAGGTGTCCAAGCATTCAAGGCATTCTTACCATAGTTGAACACATGGTCCATACGCTCCAACTGATATTTAGTATAGTTATAACGCTTAGCACCAAAGTCACCGTAGAAATTGGCTACCAAGTCAAAGTCTTTATAAGCCAAGTTAATGTTGAATCCCAATGACACCTTCGGTGTACCACTACCCACTTTCACGCGGTCGTTTGTATCAAGCATACCATCTCCATTCTGATCTATGAAACGGATATCACCCGGTTTAGCCACAGGTTGCAGAGGCTGCCAGTTGCCGTTTTGGTCCTTATAGCCATGAGCTGTGTTCCATTCGTCCACTTCCGCTTGATTTTGGAAAATTCCGGCAGTTTGATATACCCAGAATTCACCTATTTCACCACCTACATAAGTACGCAGAGCACCGTACTCATAGAGATAATCAGGATTGGCCATAGATTTCAACACACTCTTATAGTGAGATAAATTCAAATCCAAATCGTACTTCAAACCTCCGGCTTTGCCATGATAAATAGCTTGCATTTCAAAACCGGTTGTGCGCAACTTACCATCGTTCACCAAGATAGAAGAATTATAACCGGTAGCCAAACTGATGTTACGGCTAGACAGCATATCACTGGTATTCTTAATATAAGCCTCCGCAGAAAGCTCCAGTTTATTGTTCCATAAACTAATGTCTACACCGATATTCTTATACACCGTCGTTTCCCACTTGATATCGCTGGATGGAAAAGCAGTGATGGCATATCCCATAGAAGTTTCACGACCATCAAAAGGATAGTTCAATGCATGATTATTATAGCTCAAAGTAGGAATATATCGATAAAGACCTATGTTCTGATTACCCAAAGCACCGTAACTTAAACGAAATTTGAACATGGAAACAGTTTCTTTCAAATTTTCCCAAAATGGTTCATTAGCAATGTTCCAACCCAATGATACAGAAGGGAAGAAACCCCACTTGTTGCCTTTCGCAAAGCGTGAAGAGCCATCATAACGGAAAGAAGCCATAATCATATAGCGCATCATATAGTTGTAGTTCACACGGCCAAAGAGAGAGCGGAGAGCACTACGAGTCTTAGTACCACCTACAGAATAGTTACTTTTAGCATGTCCCATCAAGCTCATACTATTATTCTCAAAATCAGAACCGGAAGCACTAAGATCTTCATACTTATTTTCTTCCTGAGAAAGTCCCAATAAAAGAGAAAGATTGTGTTTTTCAGCAATGGTCTTGTCATAATTAGCTGTCAATTCCAACAAATCGTTGGTAGTCTGCGAACGTGATTCAGACAAACTAGCCATCGTATTCCGTTTGGCCGCTCCAATCTCGTAGGTAGGTTTGAAAAGACGAGATTTGCCAAAGTACATATTGCGGCTAGCATTGAATTTCACGATAAGCCCTTTAATCGGCTCGTACTGCAAATAACCGGAAGCTGCGATATAATCGTTAGAGCTTGTATTATCAATCAATTTATTGAAAGCAACCTGATTACCGGCGTCAGACATGCCCATACCAGAGATGGCACCACCATAACCGCCATCATTGTTCTCATCATAAAGGAACGCTAACGGCTCCATATTCGTCACCTGATAAATGGAGGAGAAACCCGAATTGGATTCCAAATCGGCCGACCAACGACTATAACTTACCGATTCACCCATTTTAAACTTACCACGGGTAACATCAGAGTTCAAACGGAAACCGAACTTTTCATCTCCGGTAGCAATAGTCACACCGTCCGTCTTACTATAGAAAGCAGAAAGAGACACATTGGAATTAGCACTACCTGCCGTGTAACCGATGTTATATTTTTGTGTAAAACCACGTTGGTAATACTCTTTCTGCCAATCAGTATCAGCAAACTGGCTCGGGTCTCTCTCGTACTCGCTGATATATTTAGGCCAGCGGCTCTCGTCCGTACCTGCATTTATTAATGCCATCTTACGTACTTTAATAAACTCAGCTGAATTACAAACTTCCAGACGCTTCGGCACGGCACTCAATCCCCAATAACCGGAAAAAGTAATCTTCGGAGCTGAATTCATCGTACCACGATGTGTTTCAATCAAAATAACACCAGCTGCCGAACGTGAGCCATAGATAGCGGCAGTAGCAGCATCTTTCAATACGGAAATCGATTTAATATCTTCAGGATTAAGATAAGACATATTACCCGGAACACCATCGATAATCACCAGTGGACCGTTACTTTCGCTGTTCTCGCCATCATCATCTTTCCAAGAAGTCACACCGCGCACCTGCAAAGTGGCAGAAGAACCAGCAGCACCGCTGCCAAAGTTTACCGACAAACCTGGAGCCATACCTTGCAATGCCATCTCTGCATTTGCAGTAGGAATCTTAGACAATTTATCACCCGATACTGATGTTACCGAACCTGAAACATCAGACTTTTTCTGTGTACCATAACCAATTACAACCACCTCATCCAAAGTCTTGGTATCTTCTATTAATACGATTTTTATAGTAGACTGATTACCTATTTTCACAGTCTTTGTGGTATAACCTACATAAGAAACAATCAATTCAGTTCCCTTGCCGATAGATAAAGTAAAACGACCATCCAAATCAGTAATCGTACCGTTTGTAGTACCTTTTTCCAATACACTGGCACCAATGATAGGTTCACCCTGCTCATCGGCTACAATACCATTTATAGATTTTTGTTGTTTCACAGCTTCTACTTCGGAAGCCGCCTGCTTATATAATACAATATGACGATTTTCTATTTTATAATCGATACCTGATTTCGAAAACAACTGATCTAAAATCTGGTTTATCGTTTTATTTTCTACTTTAATGGATACTTTTCTATTGACATTGATTTGATTCAGATTATAGGTAAAATAGAATTCCCCTTTTTTCTCAATAGCATTAATCACATCATGCACCGTAGTATTTTCCATATCCAAAGACATCTTCACATTCTGTGAATAAGCGACACCTGCCCAACACGGGATAGTTCCCAATAATAGAAAAAGAACAAAGAATTTCATAATTAACAATGTTTTTCGTAGCCATAGTGATTTTTGCTCACCCAATGGTGTGCATTTCATAATATTATCCATACATTTGTAATTGATTAGTTTGTAATAAATTATAAGGTTACTCATTAATCCGGGTCGAAAGATGGTGGTGCGTCTTCGACCCTTCATTTTTTTGCAAGGGTTTTACTTCATAGGCATCCGTTGTTTTTCAAAGTTTCACATACTGTTATTTTTTATATAGGTATACCGTTTTCTTTTCAATTCTATAATCCACCCGTCTGGTTTCTTTCAGCAATTCCATCGCCTGGGCTATGGTCAAGTCTTTCCTAAAATGGCAAGTGAAATATTCTTCAACCAGCGAACTATCCATAATCCTGATTTTCACATCATACCGACGTTCTATAACCTTTGCCATTTCTTTCAAGGTCTTGTTGTCGAATCTCAGGTCACCAGTAGTCCAACTATCCACATTTGCCTGCGCCGAACTCCTTATTAACACCAAGCCGTCACTAACGGTGTAATATACCTGGTCATTGGGCGACATCCTTTCCTTACTTCTGTCATCTAAGGTTGACACTTCTACCGAACCTTCTTTCAAAGTAATCCAACTCGGTTCATCCAAGTAGGCTTTTGCATTAAATTTTGTACCCAACACCCTGATATTCAACATCGGCAATTTCACCGTAAACGGACATTTTGGATTATGCGCCACCTCAAAATAGCCCTCTCCTTCCAATGTGACCGTTCTATATTTTTCCGAAAACTTAGCCGGATAAGAAAAACGGCTCTCAGCGTTCAGCCAAACTGTTGTCCCATCACTCAGCAATAAAGAAACCCGTTGGCCTTTCGGAACCACTACCGTATTGTATGCTTCCGGTTCCTCTTTCGTGATATAGAACAAGTTTGTTGCAAAAAGACAAACAGTAACCAACACAGCCGCATACTTCCACCATTCCCCGATGGTGAATCTCTGTACCGGTTTCTCTCTTTTCTCTGCCTGCTTACTCAAGCCAAGCTGTCCGCTCAGTTGCCGATAAGCTTCATCCATACGTCCTTTATCCGAAAAACGCATTTCAGTTTTCAGACCCCAGATTTGCTCCAGCTCAAATAAACGCTGACGGCTATCTTTCTCCTTCAACCACTCTAAAACCTCTTTTTCTTCGGTTGCAGTACAATGCTTATTAATATATCGAATTAAAATATCGTCCTTCATTTACTTTCTTTATTGTCTTTCATTATTAAGACAATTAACCAAGAAAGAACTACGGGGTTAAAAAGAAGAAAAAATGCTTTTTTTTGCATTTTATTTTTTACAGACTCCAGAAAAAGCCTGCATGAAAGTATTAACGAAGCAAAAACAACAGGCAGAACAATACCTCCTTCAAATCCTCTCTCAAGAATTTTGTGGCTTTCTGTACATGTTCTTCCACCGTACGGGATGAAATATGCATAGCCTCCGCTATCTCTTTATAAGTCATCTCTTTAAAATAAGACAATTCGAAAGCCTGACGACATTTAGGAGGTAATTTAGAGATGGAAGCTTCCAACAATTTCCGGATGTCACGCTCAACCACCTCATTCCACAATTCATTGGCATCCGATCCTGCCAGCTGAAAGGCCATGCGTTCTTCCGCCAAACGCACCTCCTCCTCATGCCCCAGCACAACAGCTTGGTGCTTCAGATAATTCAGGCAATTATTCTGTGTACATTTATAGAGGAAAGAATGAATGGCATTAGGTGTCAAGGTAGACTTCTGTTCCCAATACATGACAAAAACACTTTGTACAATATCTTCAGCAATATGTTCAGGCACAAAACGGCAAGCTACAGACATCAGACGAGGATAGAAAAGATTAAAAAGAAGACGAAACTCCGCCTCGTCTCCTTTTTGTACTTTATTTATATCTATAGAAATTGTTTGCATCTCCACCTCCAATCCAAAGTTAACAGATGCAAAGCTAATTTATTTTTCCAACTCCTGCAAACTTTCCATTTTCTTTGTTTCCAGGAACTCATAGATACCACAGAGATGTTCTTTTACCTTTTTATTCCCAAATTCATACACTTTCGTCACTAATCCATCCAAAAAGTCACGGTCATGAGACACAACAATCAATGTGCCGTCAAAGTCCACCAAAGCTTGTTTCAGGATATCTTTGGTTTTCATATCCAAGTGATTAGTAGGCTCATCTAAAATCAACAGATTCACCGGTTCCAACAATAGTTTGATCATGGCAAGACGAGTACGTTCTCCACCACTGAGCACTTTCACCTTCTTCATGGAAGCTTCGGGGCCGCCAAACATAAATGCACCCAACAAGTCTCGTATTTTATTACGGATCTCCCCTTTCGCCACATCATCTATCGTTTGAAAAACCGTGAGGTTCTCGTCCAATAAAGAGGCTTGATTCTGAGCAAAATAACCAATCTGCACATTGTGTCCCAGCGTTAAAGTCCCTTCATGCTCTATCTCACGCATGATACACTTTACCAAAGTAGACTTACCTTCACCATTCTTGCCCACAAAAGCCACTTTATCCCCTCTCTCGATGGTCAATGAGGCATCCTTGAAAACTACATGGTCACCATAGGTCTTTCCCACCCTGTCCATAATGACCGGGTAATTTCCACTTCGTGGAGAAGGCGGGAATTTCAACCGCAATGCTGAGGTATCTTCTTCGTCCACTTCAACCAATTCTAATTTCTCAAGCATCTTCACACGGCTCTGCACTTGCAAAGTTTTACTATAAGTTCCTTTGAACCGTTCTATGAAATCCTTGGTTTCCTGTATCATCTTCTGCTGTTCCTCATATTGCTTCATCTGTTGCTCGCGTCGTTCTTTACGCAATATCAGATATTGGGAATAGTTCACTTTATAATCATAGATGCGCCCCATCGTCACTTCAATGGTACGGGTTGTGATATTATCTACAAATTTACGGTCGTGGCTGATGACAATTACCGCTTTGGCACTATTGACCAAGAAATCTTCCAACCACTGGATGGATTCAATATCAAGATGGTTAGTGGGCTCATCCAGCAATAATACATCTGGATTCTGGAGCAATAATTTAGCCAACTCAATACGCATACGCCAGCCACCACTGAAATCACTGGTAGGGCGATTGAAGTCCTCACGCATAAAACCAAGTCCCAGCAAAGCCTTTTCCACATCTTCTTCAAAATGGGTAAGATCAATGGAATAAAACTTCTCACTCATGGCAGAAACTTTCTCGATTAACTCCATATATGAATCACTTTCATAATCGGTACGCGTTTCAAGTTCCTTATTTATGGCTTCTATTTCTGCCTCCATAACATGAAGATGCGAGAATGCCTGAGAAGCTTCCTCGAATACAGTACGCCCATCCTCTGTCATCAGATGCTGGGGAAGATAAGCTATCACACAATCCTTAGGAGCCGACACCTTTCCACGACTAGGTTGCCGTACACCAGCCAAAATCTTTAATAAGGTAGACTTACCCGCACCATTTTTCCCCATCAAGGCAATACGGTCTTTCTCATTTATCTGAAAAGATATGTCACTAAACAAGGTGGTACCGCCAAACTCAACGGTCAATCCATCTACTGAAATCATATTTATTCTTTTAATCAGCAAGAGGGTGCGCCAAAAAATGATTCAAGCTACCATTTTTTGACACCCCCTCCTACAAGTTATACTTTATTGTTTTTATACTTTTTGCCAATATCAACTTGCCAATATTAATATCAATAATTGGGCAGTCAGAATACGAAGGAACATGGATACCGGATACACAGTAGAATAACCTACCGCCGGAGCATTATTACCTGCTGTCTGATTAGAATACGCCAATGCGGGGGGATCTGTGTTACTACCTGCAATAAGCCCCATCAACATGAAATAATTCATCTTGTAATGCCAGCGTGCAACCGCTCCCATTATTAATAAAGGTATAACTGTAATGAGGAAACCACAACCCACATACAACAGACCATCTCCATCGACAACCGTATTCACAAAATTCGCACCAGCCTTTATCCCCACACTGGCAAGGAACAAAGCAATACCAATTTCACGCAACATCAAATTGGCACTCATAGTGGTATAAGTCACCAATTTCAATTTATATCCGAAACGACCTATCAAAATAGATACAATCAACGGACCACCGGCCAAACCCAATTTTACCGGAGTAGGAATACCTGGAAATGCAATAGGCAGACTACCAAAGAAAATCCCCAAGAAGATACCCACAAAAATAGTCACGATATTAGGATGATCCAAACGTTTCAATGAGTTACCCATCAAATTGGCAACACGTTCCACCGCATCCTGAGGACCTACCACCATTACACGGTCACCTACCTGCAAGGTTAAGTTACGTGAAGCGAAGATATCCATACCTGAACGGTTGACACGAGTCACATTCACACCATACATACTACTGAAATGAAATTCCCCCAATTGCTTACCATTCATTTTAGGTTGTGTAATCAAAATACGGCGGGATACCATCGGAGTATCCTGCTTTTCCCAATCCACTTCAATTTTAGGACCGATAAAAGCAATAATGGCTTCCGCATCATCCTCTGCACAAACCACAAACAACTGATCACCAAGATGGAAAACAGTATCACGATTAGGAATACTGACATGACCGTTCTGCAAAATACGTGAACAAACAAAATCACGCCCCATGAAGTCTCTGACCTGAAGCAACGTTTTTCCTGCCAATGCCTCATTATGAACTTCCAGGTGCATCATACGAGGAGTCAGATGAGGATTTGCAGCTTCTTCTTTAGCGATATCCTCTTCCTCCTTTTTCAAATTAATCTGGCAAATGTAGCGGATAGCAATAATAGAACCAATGATACCCAGCACTCCCAATGGATAAGCGCACGCATATCCCATCGCTATCTGCGGGCCATTGTAATTCAGCTGGCTCAACGCTTCGTTGGCAGCACCCAGTCCCGGCGTGTTCGTTACTGCACCACAAAGAATACCCACCATCATAGGCAGCTCTATCCGGCCGTTCAAGCCATAATACAAAGCCACAGCCACAGCAATATTCAATGCGACAATCCCCATTGCTACTAGATTCATTGCAATCCCTCCTTTCTTGAAGGAAGAGAAAAAAGAAGGACCTACCTGAAGTCCGATACAGAACACGAACAATATTAGTCCGAAATCCTGTAAAAATGTAAGTATCTGTGTATTCCCCGTTAAACCGAAATGTCCGCAGACAATACCGGTAAACAAAACAAAAGTAACACCTAACGATACTCCGAAAAATTTAATTTTTCCCAGCAACACTCCTACTGCAATCACAAAAGAATAAAGCAGCACGATATGCGCTATTGAGTTTTCATCAAATAATAGATTTTGTAACCAGTCCATGATATAATACTATGTTTTTATAAAATTGCCGCAAAATTAATGAATTCCCCTCACTCAACCCAACAATTTGAAAACTATTATTTCATGATTCTTATTTATTTTGCAATATCCACTTTGCAATAAGAACATCTTTTGCTTTCGTCAGTTAACAAAATGACAGAAACCTCTCTTTCTCCTTTATGAAAATAGCTAAAAAAAGGATTCTATTTAAAAGGTTTTAGTATATTTGCCCATACTATTGAAAAAGTATGTGATATAATTCTTAAATATTAATACCGAATAAACTATGGCAGATAGTAAAGAGAAACTCTTTTCGGACTTCCCAGCCGTTTCTACGGAACAGTGGATGGAAAAGATTACAGCAGACTTGAAAGGCGCTGATTTTGAAAAGAAATTGGTTTGGAGAACCAACGAAGGTTTTAAAGTAAAACCATTTTATCGCCAGGAAGATCTGGAAGGTTTGAAAACAACCGAAGGACTACCCGGAGAATTCCCCTATGTAAGAGGCACGAAGAAAAACGACAATACTTGGTTCGTGCGTCAGGAAATCAAAGTAGAGTGTCCTAAAGAAGCCAATGCTAAAGCACTGGATATTTTGAACAAAGGTGTTGACTCATTGGGATTCTACGTAAAGAAGAAAGATCTCAGTCCTGAATATATCGAAACATTATTGAATGATATCTGTGCGGAATGCATTGAGTTAAACTTCTCCACTTGTCAAGGACATACGGTGGAATTAGCCAAATTGTTGGTTGCTTACTTCCAAAAGAAAGAATACGACCTGACCAAATTGCAAGGCTCCGTCAACTATGACCCTATGGGTAAAATGATGGTAAAAGGCAAAGACCTTAGCAATTTCATCACTACCGCCAAAGAATTGGTAGAAGTACTGGCTCCGCTACCTAAATTCCGTTGTATCTGTGTCAATGCGATAGAACTGAACAATGCCGGATCTTATATTTCACAAGAACTGGGATATGCATTGGCTTGGGGTAACGAATATCTGAGCAAACTGGTAGAAGCAGGAGTTCCTGCTGCACTGGTTGCCAAGAAAATAAAATTCAATTTCGGCATCAGTTCCAACTATTTTCTGGAAATTGCCAAGTTCCGCGCAGCACGTATGTTATGGGCGGACATCGTAAAAGAATATCATCCTCAATGCAACTGCCAACCCGAATGTCCGAACAAAGCGGAAGACGGCACTTGTTTCTGTGCCTGCAAAATGGTGGCACATGCTGAAACATCCACTTTCAACCTGACTTTGTTTGACGCACATGTAAACCTGCTCCGCACTCAAACCGAAGCGATGAGTGCCGCCTTGGCAGGAGTCAACTCCATCACTGTAACCCCGTTTGACAAGACTTACGAAACTCCGGACGACTTCTCTGAACGTATCGCCCGTAACCAACAGTTATTGCTAAAAGAAGAATGTCATTTCAACAAAGTAGTTGACCCCGCCGCGGGTTCTTACTTTATTGAAAATTTAACAATTTCTATTGCCACACAGGCATGGGAGTTATTCTTGAAAGTGGAAGACGAAGGAGGAATGCTGGAAGCAGTCAAAGCAGGAAAAGTACAGGAAGCGATCAACGCAAGCAACAAGGTCCGCCACGACTCCGTTTCAAAACGCAAAGAAATTCTACTGGGTACCAACCAATATCCTAACTTCAATGAAAAAGCAGGCGAAAAGGCTCCTGTAGAAGCCAAATGTTGTTGTGGAGGCAATCATGACAACTGTGAAAAACCGTTTGCCACATTAAACTTCGACCGTGCTGCCAGCCAGTTTGAAGTACTTCGTTTGCAGACAGAGAAATCCGGCAAACGCCCGAAAGCATTTATGCTAACTATCGGTAATCTGGCCATGCGCCAAGCACGTGCCCAATTCTCATGCAACTTCTTGGCTTGTGCCGGTTACGAAGTAATCGACAATTTGGGCTTCCCCACAGTAGAGGCCGGTGTCGAAGCAGCTATGAAAGCCGGTGCAGACATCGTAGTTATCTGTTCCAGCGATGATGAATACGCAGAATATGCTATTCCTGCATTCAAGGCATTAGATGGAAGAGCCATCTTCATTGTTGCAGGTGCTCCTGCTTGTATGGAAGAGCTGAAAGCCGCAGGCATCGAAAACTTTATCCATGTACGTGTTAACGTATTGGACACATTGAAAGAATACAACGCTAAGTTAGGAATTAAGTAAGGAAGAACAATGAAACCGAATTTTAAAAATATAGATATATATGCCGGATTCCAACCTCAGAATGGTATGGAGTGGCAAAAAGAAAACGGCATCACCGCCGACTGGAAAACGCCGGAACACATTAATGTGAAGCCTGTTTACACTAAAGAAGATTTGGAAGGCATGGAGCACTTGAACTATGTAGCAGGTATTCCTCCTTATCTTCGCGGCCCGTACTCCATGATGTACACTTTCCGTCCTTGGACTATCCGCCAGTACGCAGGTTTCTCCACTGCCGAAGAAAGCAACGCATTCTATCGCCGTAATTTGGCATCAGGTCAGAAAGGCTTGTCTGTCGCATTCGACCTTCCGACACACCGCGGCTATGACCCCGACCATGAACGTGTAGTAGGTGACGTAGGTAAGGCAGGTGTATCTATTTGCTCATTGGAAAATATGAAAGTTTTGTTCGATGGTATTCCTTTGAATAAGATGTCTGTTTCCATGACCATGAACGGTGCCGTACTTCCCATCATGGCATTCTACATCAATGCAGGTTTGGAACAGGGAGCTAAATTGGAAGAAATGGCCGGAACCATCCAGAATGATATCTTAAAAGAGTTTATGGTGCGTAACACATATATTTATCCACCTGCCTTTTCCATGAAGATCATCTCTGACATATTTGAATATACCTCACAAAAAATGCCTAAGTTCAATTCTATCTCCATCTCGGGCTACCACATGCAGGAAGCAGGTGCCACAGCAGATATTGAATTGGCTTATACACTGGCTGACGGTTTGGAATATCTTCGGGCCGGAGTCGCTGCAGGTATAGACATCGACGCATTCGCTCCACGTCTGTCATTCTTCTGGGCTATCGGCATGAATCATTTTATGGAAATTGCCAAAATGCGCGCAGCACGTATGTTGTGGGCCAAAATTGTCAAACAGTTCAACCCGAAGAATCCAAAATCACTGGCATTGCGTACCCATTCCCAGACTTCGGGCTGGTCATTGACAGAGCAAGATCCATTCAACAATGTAGGTCGTACTTGTATTGAAGCTATGGCAGCAGCATTGGGACACACCCAGTCACTGCACACCAACGCGTTGGATGAAGCAATTGCATTGCCCACCGACTTCTCTGCACGTATCGCACGTAATACTCAGATTTATATTCAGGAAGAAACATATGTTTGCAAGAACGTTGACCCATGGGGTGGTTCTTACTATGTAGAATCTTTAACTAACGAATTGGCTCACAAGGCTTGGGAACATATTCAGGAAATTGAAAGCTTGGGCGGTATGGCGAAAGCTATCGAAACCGGAGTACCCAAAATGCGTATTGAAGAAGCTGCGGCACGTACTCAGGCCCGTATCGACTCCGGTGCCCAGACAATTGTCGGCACCAACAGATATCGTTTGGAAAAAGAGGATCCTATCGATATCCTTGAAGTAGACAATACAGCTGTGCGTTTGGAACAAATTGAAAATCTGAAGCGTTTGAAAGAAGGCCGCAATCAAGCAGAAGTAGACAAAGCTTTAGCAGCCATCACCGAATGTGTAAAGACAGGTAAAGGCAATTTGCTGGAACTGGCTGTAGAGGCGGCTCATGTCCGTGCTACCTTGGGCGAGATTTCGGATGCTTGTGAAACAATTGTAGGACGTTATAAAGCAGTAATCAGAACTATATCAGGCGTGTACTCATCAGAAAGTAAAAAGGATACAGACTTCGCAAAAGCTTGCGAACTGACCGAAGAATTTGCAAAGAAGGAAGGCCGCCGTCCGCGTATCATGATTGCCAAGATGGGACAGGACGGACACGACCGTGGTGCAAAAGTAGTTGCAACAGGTTATGCCGACTGTGGTTTCGACGTAGATATGGGACCGTTGTTCCAAACTCCTGCCGAAGCTGCTCGTGACGCAGTGGAAAACGACGTTCATGTAGTAGGTGTTTCTTCATTGGCTGCCGGACATAAGACACTGATCCCGCAGATTATTGAAGAATTAAAGAAATTAGGTCGTGAAGATATTTTAGTTATCGCTGGTGGTGTTATCCCCGCTCAAGACTATGACTTCTTATACAAGGCAGGTGTTGTAGCAATCTTCGGCCCCGGAACTTCTGTTGCCAAAGCAGCTGTTCAGATTATGAACATTTTACTGGACGAAGAGGAATAAACTTTTTCACCTAAATAGTTTATCATTTTAAACAATAGTAAAGAATCTGTTTACACTTATTTTGTGTTTACAGGTTCTTTACTTCATTCAAAACAATGGATTATAGCAATTAGAACAAGTATAAATTAAATCCATTTCTTCTAAATTACTAAAAAAACATCAACAAAATTGATATTAGACAACACAAGTAACACAAAAAGAAAACCAGAAAAGCTATCGGCCTTGTAAAACAAAGGTTATGTTAAGCAAAAAGGTGGTACAAAACTTTCAAGAAAAAGTCTGCCCACCTCCTTTAAGAGAAAATTTATGTGTTAGAGAGAATTATTAATAGTTCTTCGTACAAAGTGAATTAAAGTCTGTTTCAATTTTAGGTATCTCCCACACCCAACCTTGTGCATCTTTATCCTTTTCAAGGAAAGTACAGAAAGCTATATCAAAATTTGATCCACGTTTAATAGACAAATGCAAACGTTTCAAATCATAAAAACGAAAACCTTCACCCCATAATTCCACCCGGCGACTATTCATAATTTCCTCTGCCAAAGCATCACCAGTATTACCTTTCGAGACATAAGAGGGATCGCGGGTTATCTGGAATTTAGTAAACACAGTCTGCGCCTCACTATCTTTTCCTGCACGAGCTAAAGCTTCAGCCTGGGTGAGATACATTTCTGCCAAACGCATAAATGCGACATCACCTACAGCATCGGCTGTAGAACGGGCAGTAAACTTACGGTTTTGATAAGCATTCTTTGCATAACTTGATGACGGAACAGATGCTTCCCCAGTCGGATCCCACCACGCACGCCGTAAGTCTGTTTCAGACATCGTTTCATAAGCATCCACATTTATGCACTTCACTCCCTGACGAATGGCACTGGAGTTAAAGTTCCATGACATATATGCATAATAAGAATAAAAATAAACAGTCTTATCATCGGGAGTCATTGCAGCATACATCGCTTCTTTAGTGTCCGTCGTAATATTGGCAAACCCACAATTCAACTGACTGCCAGTCATCAACTGGTGACCACCTGCTTCAGCTAAAGAAATAGACTTCCCTGCATAAACCGCCGCATTATTATAATCTTGCATGGTCAATGCTACACGTGCCTTCAATCCCCATGCCACCATCTCGCTATAATGATTGACATCATTTACTTTTATTCCACTCAAAAGTATACAAGCCTCATCCAAATCATTATTGATTTTAGCATAAACATCTTCTACGGAATTACGTGCCTGCTCTTCGGCCACAGCTTTTTCACGATAAGGAATTCCATCCTGTGTATTATCCTTGCCGGCTTCATAACGTTTTGCATAAAGCTGTACCAAATTAAAATGAGCCCAAGCACGGATACACAAAGCTTCTCCCTTTATCTGGTCAAACAATTCCTGGCTAGTTATTTCAACTTCCTCCAAACCCGCCAAAATTTTGTTAGCATTCAGAATCCATTGATAATAAATTTGCCAGAACTTATAATTATAACCATTCGTTTCATTCATATTGCATTGCCATCCTAAATAGGCCGCCTTCATCCATGTATTTGTCTGCCAATTCATATCATCAGCCTCTGCATCACGTGACATCATAAAACCGGGTTCACCGCCCAAACACTGATATCCACTTTCCTGAGAAACCATCTCTTTATGAATTCCATTCAATGCTATATAAAGATTATCCAACGAGGTGTTTATTGTCGTTTCTGAAACAGAGGTAGAGGGAATAGTATCCAGATAATCACCGGCACAACCAGATAGGAACATTACTCCAACTGTCGCTAATCCTAATGTTATATTTTTAATTGATCTCATAATTCTTTTATTTTTTAGAATGAAACATTAAGCCCTAACGTGATATTACGGGACGGCATATATTCATTATAAGTTACACCGGAATAATTAGCCATCGGATTCAATCCCTGACGGGCTTTCAACATGAACAGGTTTTCCGCAGTCAGATTCAAACGGGCGCTCTTAAGCATCACTTTGCTCAACCAAGCTTTTGGGAACTGATAGCCAATAGTGACAGATCTTAAATTAAGATAATCCGAACTGGTAAGCCAACGAGTTGAATAAGACTGACCAATATTCGTGGTATGAGCTGCACTATTGTCTATGCGGGGAACCTCAGTAATATCCCCTGCCTGTTTCCATGCTTTTAACAAATCCGGACTTTGTGCATAACCAAATTCAGTCATACTCATCATGGTAGCATAATTAGTATCCAAAACCTGACCGCCCAACTGGTAAGAGAATACAGCAGCCAAATCAAAGTTCTTATAACTTACTCTGACATTAAACCCACCAAACACATCAGGAATAGAAGAACCACTGAAGTCGTATTTAGCATAAGTATACGAATTGGTCAATTCCTTACCATCAATAGTCACTACTGTTTTTTTATACTCATCAAACTGGCTCTGTGTAATGTTTCCATCCCCTGTTCCAATATTCCCTTGATTATATTTACTTACATCAGCCACATATAAACCATCACCGGTCTGAGGGTCTACCCCATGCCATTGACGAAGCCAGAATTCATAAATGGACTTTCCTTCCAACCACTTTTTAGAACCACTGATATATCCATTTTCTTTCATTGTAGCCGGCAGGTTCTTTATCTTATTCTTCACAAAAGTAGCATTGGCCCCAACAGATACACTCCAGTCTTTATTTTTAAATGCATTATAATCCAACTCTATTTCCACTCCTGAATTAGTGACCTTACCAATATTCTGTATAATGGATGTTACTCCGACAGAAGCGGGCTGAGAAACATCAAACAACAAATCCTTGGAATCTTTCTTAAAATATTCAATAGTACCCGTCAAACAGTCAAACAAACCAAATTCAAGAGCAATATCCGTAGATATTTGTGTTTCCCATTTCAATGAGGGATTGGCTATCACCGTGAAGTAGGCTCCAGCTTCTGAACCATTTTTATATCCCAAACCATATAAGGTCTGATAAGGATAATAATCAGGATCACCATCACTATCCAATATATTATCATTACCTGTTTCACCGTAAGAAGCACGTAATTTCAAGTTATTCACCCATTTCACATCCTTCATAAATGCCTCTTCACTAATTCTCCAGCCTGCTCCGAACGACCAGAAATCCCCCCAACGGTTCTCTTTTGCAAAACGCGAGGAACCATCATGGCGATAAGAAAGTGAAGCGTAGTATTTATGAGCATAATCATAATTGATACGGCCAAAGTAACCTTCCTTTTTATAGGTATTTGTATAGGAGCTAAGTGAACTGATATTTACGAAATTACCAAATTCATACATACCCGAAACTGTTTCCTGAGTCTTCATACCATATAAATACTCATACTTATAAGAATAGTTTTCATGTCCTAAAAGAACGTCAAAGTTATGATTTCCGATAGACTTGTTATAAGTTATCAATTGATTAAAGGTCTGAGTCAGCGTCCGGGTAGACATCTGGTTCAAACGGCCCGGTCCTGCAGTACCATCGCCCACATAAGGATTTTCATAGACTTTACGACGATAATCAATATTATTGATAGAGTAATTGGCTGTAAGGTTCAACCCTTCAACCGGAGTCAAAGTGAGATAAGTATGTCCAGTCTGATTAACACGCACTAGTTCACGTTGATTGAACTCTGTTTCAGCTATCGCATCACGTCCATTATTCGACAAGCGAGTTCCTTCATAATCATAAATATATTCACCCGGATCAGTAGTTGCCTTACCATTAGCATCCAAATAAGCACCGGTTTCCAAATCATGTTTATGAACGGGATATATAGGAGCCATGGTACGAATAAAACGTGTAAGGTTACTATATGAACTCGAATTTCCCGAATCTGAAGTTGAATAATTGGATACCGTACGAGTTACTCCCAAATTCAAACCTGTCTTGAACCATTTAGTAGGGTACACATTATAATTCAAACGACCAGAATAACGTTCAAAGTCAGTCTTAATCATATAACCATCGTCATTTAAATAACCAACAGAAGCATAAGTATCACTTTTTTCTGTTTTTGTATTATAACTCAAATTATATTCCTGACGATAGCCGGTCTTGAAAGCTGCATCTTCCCAATCCAAATCATCTCCCCACTTCAATGCATCGGCTGAAGAATTCAGCTTTCCATCAGTTCCGACAATGGCATCATCTGCGACACCAACAAAAGGATTATATTTCAACGTACTTCCAATTTTAGATGTTGCCAATGAGGCCGCCGTTGCGACATCTTTACCAGATGTAATATAGGAATTCTTCAACATCTCCCATTGTAAAGGATAGTAATCATAAATTCCCACCTTTTTATAATCTTTATAAGCCCTGTTTGACCATCCTTGGTTAATAGTCAAGTTTACTCCTGTTCCACCTGACTCTTTACCTTTTTTAGTAGTAATCAAGATAACACCATTACCCGCACTTGAACCATACAAAGAAGTAGATGCCGCATCTTTCAATATAGTCATAGACTCAATATCTGCAGGATTAATATCACCTATGCTACCATTATATATAGTTCCGTCCACTACATATAAAGGAGCATTGGATGCATTGACTGAGCCAAACCCACGAATACGGATAGAAGAAGATTCACCAGGTTGTCCGGTGGCAGCAGTCACCTGAACTCCGGAAGCATTCCCTTCCAATGCAGCTGTAACATTAGTGATAGCACGTTTCTCTATGGATTTGGCCCCTACTGTGGAAGCAGCTCCGGTAAAAGATGATTTTTTCTGTGTACCATAAGCTACTACAACGACCTCATCAATCAATTCTGTATCACTTTGCATCACTACTCTTTGCTCACCACCCTTTATAGCCAATTCTTGTGTTTTCATACCGACAAACGATATTACCAAAGATTTTGCATTGACCGGAACATTGTTTATACTATACCGGCCATTCATATCGGTAATAGTTCCAAGGGTAGTACCTTTCACAAGAACCGAAGCTCCGACAATCGGCTCATTGTCTTCTGCCGAAACTACAACTCCAGTAATTCGGGATACCTGAGCCATTGCCATACCTGTCCATAGGAATAGACAAGTCAACGTAAACAAAACTCTCTTTTTCATAAAAAAACTTTTTAATTTAACGTTCATAAATGCTAAGTTCTCTTAGAACTTAGATAAAAACGTTCAAAAAGAGTTGTTTTGCTGAGTTTGGCAAGCAAAAAGTAAATCCTGTTAGAATAAAATTATTTATTATCCAACATTTTAGCTGCGATATCTTTGGTATTTAATATATTTTCATATCTTTGCAGCAATATTTAATATAAAGTTCTAAGAGAACTTAGGTCATGTTAAACATTGAACTATAAGGTATTGACAATACTCAAAACATATTGTAACACTTTTACATACATCACATATTCTCAGACAAAATGATTTCATTCCAAATATATTGCTTTATTTCCATCCGGAACGTAAGAACAGACAGTTTCTATAATTCTTTCCGTACCAGTTAAAAATCATAGATGCATAATATATGAAACAAAATGAAGTTCCTTGGGGTAGAATTACAATCTACCTTTGTCTACAATCAGCAAGGGCCACGCCGAAAGTCGACGAAGCCCATTCCTAAAATACTCCATTTACCCATCCTTACTCCCCAAAGATAAGTACAATATTTATTCTTCTATCAATTCGTACTTTCCTTCCGGAAACCAGCGTTCCAGTACATTATCCACTTCTGATTCAATCTCAGGAGTCACATAGCGGCACACCTTTTTATAAGCATAAACCAAAGATACCGCTTCATCAATCCAGCCGATAATTGGTAACCGCTTAGCCGAAATCAAATCAATCGGCAATACCAAATACGAAAGTGCCGCCACAATCAACATTTTATCCGAAGAGGGAGTTTCGGGGCTTCGCAATACATAATATAATAGAAGTACAGGACGAGCAGTCGTTCTACTGGTGGCCTTTACGTAATCCGTAATTTTCTCCCACAGGAGCTCATAATCAATCAAGTTTTTTTTCATTTTCATATATGATTTTGTTAAGGGTAATATATCTATTATTTCGATAAATTTATGAACTTAACTTCGTAAGCCAAGCAACTTATGTTCGTGAGCCAAGTTACTTAACTTACTTGCCCCATGAACTTAAGTTCATTAAAATGATTATCTTGTTTATTTTCCGATACTCATCACTCCGGAATCGTTATCACTATTATTCACCCTCCGTTGGCCTGCTTTAAACTTACGGCCAAACGAGAAATTATAAGAAACACTTGCCAAAAACATTTGCGAGCTCTCCTTCACATAATTCGTTTTTTTATAAGAAGCATATTTATTCCAGTTCTCAGTCTGCTGTTTATAATTATCCGTAAACGGATTAAAAGCTCCCAACCCTACACGCAAATTCTTGTGCGTGTAATACATCACCAATACCTGAATATTCTCCCCCCCTGACAAGGTTTCCCCCCAGAAATTATTCCAATTAGTATTCATCTGCCAGTAAAGAGAGAACTGCTTGTAATTAAAGGATGCTTCAGCATTACAATACCAGTTTGTATAAGTATGAGAATATGTATTACCATGACTCATATAATGGTTTACTCCACCGGTAAACGAGAACTGTAGCATATCCTTAATAGGGCCAACACGCAAAGTCAGACGCCCTGATAATTTCTGCCAATCCTTTTGATTGTCCCATGTCTGTACAATCTTGTCACCGTCCTGATACTTCTCGTCCATAATGGCATTCGGCTGATAATCATACGCCCCCCAAAGATTAGAATAAAATATACCTTTCTGCCATTCGTATGTCAACTCTGTGTGATAACGCAAATAGGCTTTCAAGTTCGGATTGCCTCGTCTGATTTGCAACGAATCCACAATCTGTTCTACTGCACTTAAATCCCCCAATGACGGAGAAGCATTACTGATATCGGATTTCCAACGGACGAATGAATTTCCCGGCAACGTATAATGCAGTACCAAACGAGGATTAAAACTATAATTCTCATACGAATCATCACCACTTTGTTTGTAATAAGAACGAGTAACACCTACACCCAATCTGTAGTCCAATTTATTTACCTTTCCTCTATATTCCCCATAAACATATGTATCCCCTTGATTCATATCCGTCTCATAATAATGACCGTTACGGTATGCATTATTGGCGAAAGACTGGGTATGGCGCAACCCGAAACTCAACGAATTTCCTTTAGAAAATTGCTTCTCATAAACAGCCTCCCCAATTAGAGAATATTTATCTCCTAATACATTATTATTAATATCAGTCAACAACTCATCCTGCAAGCTTTCTTGATACAAACGGCGTGATTTTTCCCTATTATAAGTACCTACCACATTGAATACCAAAAGTTGCTTATTTTTCAATCCCTGTTGATAATAAAGATCCAACGAAGGACGAGACCAACTTTTTTTAGTACGGTCTATCATATCCACCTTATCATCAGAATCGGCAACATTAGTCAATACTCCTTGATAATCCCAATGAGGCTGGCTATTACTTCTCAAACGAAAAGTAGCACTGAACAATGAATTTTCAGTCTGCTGTAAATTATAATTCATACTTAAATTATTCATAAACACAGATCCGTGCCCCGGTTCACCTTCTTCTATACGATGTAATGTTGTTCCGTCCGCCAAATGGAATTCCTCTTCATTATCCCGATACATACCATAGAAATCGCGAGGTCCCATGTAATACGAAACACCAAACTCAGACTTCTTATGGTTCACTTTTCCAAAAACATTATATTCTCCCCACATGGCATTCATCCCCTGAGACAAATCCACTCCAAAGTTTCCCCCCGTTTCCGGACGACGGACAATATAATCAAGCACTACCTCAGCATTACCATAACGCAAACCAGGGTTGTCATGATACTCTATACGAATAATGTCTGATGGCTGTAATGCCTTAATCTCTTCAACTTCTGCTTTCGCTCCATTGATACGAAGCTGAAGTTCTCCTCCCCCTAACACTCCTATCTCATTATTCATGGGATTTATCTGAATACGGGGAAGCATCATCTGTTGCAACAGATTGACTCCATTTGTTGAAATCTTCATTTGCCGTTCAGAAGGAAAAATCAACTGACGATCCGAATGACTGATTTGTCCGGAAGCACTAACTGTTACACCTTCCATAGCCACAGCATCATCTTCCAATAAAATTTCCCTTAAATTTATATTCTGTTTAATTCCGTTTAATACAATAAATTGCGTACGATATCCCACACAGGATAATGCCAATAAATAATCGCCTGCATAGACCTTATTCAGTAAGAAATCGCCTTTGCTATTCGTAATAGTTCCTCCAACAAAAACCGAATCTGCTGTTTGTAAAACTACATTAACATATTCTGCAGCCTTTTTACTTGTCGCGTCTTTCACAGTGCCCTTTATAATTATTTGTTGGGCAAAAACTCCTTGTACCATACTGGCTACCAGTATGACTATCATTACTATTTTTCTCATTTTAAATATTATGATTTTATTCTTTTTACAAGATGGCCTGTCCTGCTTAAAAGTTATTGTTTTACAGTTTAGACGCTAGAAGATGAAAAAAAGTTGCACTTCCCGAACTTTTTGCTTAAAAAAAGGTTATATTTGCAGAAAACCTGTTTCAATAATGAAAAAAATTCTTCTAACATTAGCACTTGCCTTTTGTTGTGTTGCAGGGCAAGGACAAACTACAGCCATACCGGCAGGTGTCAATATTCAAGAGTTAAATACAAAGTGGGCAAAATTCACTCAGTATGCCGAACAAAAGCAAATAAATAAAGCGGTAGAAGAGGGAATACGGGTAAGTACGCTCTTTACTCAAAACAGACAATATAAAGAAGCCTTTGCCACTTGCCGACAAATGGACGCACTGATTTATTATAGTGAGCAAGAAAAAAAATCACCTGAGTACAAATTGCGTTTCATGGTGGGTAAAGAACGCCTGCGTATGTATACGAATCTAAAAAATACAGAACAATGCAAGATACTATTGAAACAACTTCACTCCTATACAGACCTATTAAAATCAGACTCTTTACAAGAAGAACTTCTAATGACGGAAGCCAATTATTATCAAACTTTCGGTATGACAGACAAAAGCTTGGAATGTTACAACATCTTATTCCAAAAGCGCTCTACCGGTAAAGATGAAAAAGGAATAGACCAATGCTATAAAGACATGTTGGGATATGCCGAACAGAATAATAATGCCCCATTGGCTATTGCAATGAGAAAACTTTATACTTCATGGCAAGATTCCATAAAAGCAGTAAAAACAGCCAATGAGCTAAACACACTACAACAAAAATATGAAACCAGTCAAAAAATTTTGCAGGAAAAAGAAGACAAGATTACCACAAATCTAATTATTATCATTGCATTATGTGTGTTATCTGCCATATTAGCTGCCGGATTATTATTTTTAGCTACCTTGTTATTTAAACATATCCGCCAAGTAAAGAAATTGAAACATAGCCTACAGATAGCGAATGAAAACAATGAGCAGAAGTCTAAGTTTATCGGTAATATCAGCGCCCAAATTGAACCAAGTCTGAATACAATAGATGAAGCAACAAAGGGAACAATATCTACCCCAATATTACATGAAAACATCAAGGCACTGAAAGAACTAATGACAGCTATCCAGACGTATATTTCATTGGAAGAAACACGTGAAGAACATTATCCGCTAAAGGAACTGAACATAAATACATTATGTGAAAGTATTATGGAAAAAGCGAAAATAAACTTCAAGTCCGGAGTAGAAGCAGTGGTAAACGTCCCACGTGTAAATATTAAGACAAATGCAGAAGAATTGGAACGCATATTAAACCATTTATTGAACAATGCAGCAGAATATACGAAAAGCGGTAAGATTTCACTGGAATTCAAAAAACGAAGCGCTCATACACATCAATTCATACTAACTGATACGGGAACGGGAATTCCGGTTGAAGCGCGTGAAAGACTGTTCAAGCCATTTGCAAAAATACGTGATTTAACACAAGGGAACGGACTAGGGTTGCCTACCTGCAGCCTTATCGCTTATAAATTAAATGGCACACTGACTTTGGACACTGATTATAAAAAAGGGACCCGGTTTATACTGGAACTTCATGTATAATAGTGTACATTCTCACATATTAACATGGATTATTCATTCTGACAATCAATAAATTTGATTTAATCCGTGTTAATATGTGATGATTTCCTGTATCTCTCCGTTAGTGAGATTATAAATTAATGAGAAGAAAGAGACAACACATCCAATCCTGAAGGGCTTTGGAATACCCTTAATCCGAATTCGGGAAGCACAGCCAACAAATGGTCAAAGACCTCTGCTTGCAAGCGTTCGTATGGAATCCAGTCTTTATTGGCAGAGAAGAAATAAAGTTCTATGGGCAATCCTTGCGGCGTAGGTTGTAATTGACGCACCATCAAAATCAATTCTGTATTCACCCGAGGATTATGACGCAAATAATATTCCAGATAGTGACGAAACACATAAAGATTCACTTCCTCCTTTCCCGTTTTTTCAAAGTCTGACATCCAAGCTTGTTTTTCAAATGTCTTCATTTGCTCCAGTGTACAGAAATGGACTGTATTCATATCTATATTAATAGAACGCTTCACCCTACGTCCACCACTTTCCCGCATACCACGCCAGTTCTGAAACGAATCACTGACCAATGCATAAGGAGGAACTGTGGTTATAGTATTATCCCAATTGCGTACTTTTACAGTGGTAAGGGTCACTTCTATTACTGTACCGTCAGCTCCATATTTCGGCATAGTAATCCAATCTCCCGGTCGAAGCATATCATTGGCAGAAAGCTGGACTCCGGCAACCAATCCCATAATCGTATCTTTGAAAACCAACATCAAAATAGCAGCAGAAGCACCCAATCCTGTAAGAATGTTCACAGGATCTTTATCTATCAATGTACTGACTATAATAATTACCCCTACACAAATCACAATCAGTTTTATCATCTGATATACTCCTTTCAGAGGATGATTTTTCAGCTTCTCATGTTCACTTGAAATGGTATAGAGAGAGGTCAAAAAAGAACAGATCAATTTCATGGCTACAGCCGTGATGTAAACCCAGCATAGCTTCAGTATGAATGTCAAAGTCACAGGCTCATGTGGAAAAGCAAAAGGAAGTAATACATACAATATTATAGGTGGAATAAGATGACACATATTATCCAGTACAGCATCATTGAATAAATAATCATCCCAAGTAGCCTGTGTTCTTGCTGTCAGTTTTTTTATAGTAGGAACTATTATTTTTCTACAAAAGTAATCTGCCACAAAAGCAATGATCAGAATCCCTGCTATCATGACAATACGCTGAGTGATGCCCAGACTTTCCTGATGCACCCCCATCTGTTGCAATAAGTTAGTAAGATCGTTGTTTATTGTATCCATATTTTATACGTTTGCTGCAAAGATAATAAATTCACCACAGACTATATATATCAACTCAGATTATTTATATTGACAATCAGCAATTTATATTCAATCTGTGTTAATTTGTATAATCTGTGGTGAAATATGAAAAGGAAACATTCACTGTTTCTTTGTCAACCATTTCTCTTGAATATTCTGCATCACTTCATACCAATTAGGAATATAAACGGTAGCAAAAATCGTATTCACGGCCATACCAAATACTACTGCCGCACCTAGTGCCACACGGCTTCCGGCACCAGCGCCTGTTGCAAACAGCAACGGCATCACACCTAATACAAAAGTAAATGAAGTCATCAGAATAGGACGCAAACGCACATGCCCCGCCTCATAAGCCGCCTCACGGATAGGATTGCCGGCCTTACGGTAATCACGGGCGAACTCCACAATTAAAATACCATTTTTCGCCGATAAGGCTATCAACAGAATAATACCGATTTGTGTATAAATGCTGACTGGAACTCCCATCACCCAACAACCGAGCATCGCTCCCAAAATAGCTACCGGTAATCCCATTACGGCAGCCACCGGGCTTGTCCAACTTTCATACTGAGCTGCCAATACTAAATAAGCTACCAACAAAGCCATGATTAAAATAATAGTAGTAGTATTACCAGCCTGAGTTTCTTGATAAGCAACAGAAGTCCACTCATATCCAAACTCTCCTCCTAGCTGATTTTTTATCAAACTCCCCACAGCCTCTATCGCCTGACCGGAACTACTCCCCGCAGCCGGAGTAATAGTGATAGAAGCTGCCGAATACATATTATATCGGTTTATCTGATCCATTCCCAGTTTTTGCTCTATTTGTGTAAAACTACTGAAAGGAACCATCTCTCCTTTCGAATTGACCACACTCAGTTTCAACACATCATCAATCACCTTTTGGGCCTGTTCACCAGCCTCCAATTTTACCTGGTAGATACGGCCGAATTCTACAAAATCATTTACATAAGCCTGCCCCATATAATACCCTAATGTAGAGAAAACCTGATTCAACTGCAAGCCCATTAACTGAACTTTATCACGGTCTATATTCAAAAAATACTGAGGTACATCCGCTTGATACATACTGCTTATAGAAGCAATAGCCGGCTCATTGTGATAATTAGCCAATAACGCCTCAACCGCCTTTTGCAGTTCTTCTGCACCCAAAGACTTGCGATCTTCCAGTTCGAGTTGTAAACCACCTGTATTACCCATACCAGGGATAGCAGGAGGAATAATACCAAAGACTTGGGCTTCCTGTATCATGGCATATGCCTGTTCATTAAAACGATTAACCACCGCTTGAGCGGTATGCTCCTTACCCGCACGCTCTTTCCAATTCTTCAGCACCACAAAATAGGTAGCCGCATTAGGCAACTGACCACCTCCCATGATACTGAATCCGTTTACTCCCAAATAAGTCTTCACTTCGGGATACTCTGACAAAATAGCATCAATCTGCTTACCCACCATTTGTGTACGTTCTAAAGAAGAGGCAGCCGGAAGCTGAATGGCAATCATAAAATATCCGTCATCTTCTTCGGGAATAAAGGTGCTGGGCCATTTTACAAACATCAGAATAGCAATGACTGATATTACGATATAAGAACCGATAGCAATAACCGGACGTGCCAACAACCATTTTACTGAAGCGTCATAAACCCGCTGCATCCAGTCATTCATACTATCAAACCAACGGAACAAACGCGCTTTATGCATCGGAGTAGGACGGAGCAACAGAGCACAAACAGCCGGAGTCAATGTCAATGAATTGAAACCACTTATAACCGTAGAAGCCGCAATAGTCAATGCAAACTGTTTATAAAGCTGCCCGGAAATTCCACTAATCAGTGTAGTAGGGATAAAAACGGCAAGCAGTACCAGCACCACTCCGACAATAGGTCCGGTAATCTCTCCCATAGCCTGCTCGGTGGCCGCCCGGGCGTCCAGCTTCCCTTCATCTAGAATACGGGTGGCATTTTCAGTCACCACAATGGCATCATCCACTACAATAGCTATAGCCAATATCAAGCCGAACAGTGTCAATGTATTGATAGAAAAGCCTAAAGCAGCCATTACCGCCAGTGTTCCGATAAGAGAAACAGGGATAGTAAGACATGGAATAAGAACTGCCCGCCAGCTTTGCAGGAAAAAAAAGATAACCAGCACCACTAGAACAATCGCCTCCACGAAAGTCTTCATCACTTCATCAATAGAGTCATGAACCACATCTGTAGTGTCCAATGTTACATTATACTTCACCCCTGCCGGAAATGTTTCAGCCAATTCCGCCATGCGTGCACGAACTCCTTTAGACACATCCAATGAGTTACTCCCCGGTAACTGATAGACAGCAATACCTGCTGTAGGTTGTCCCTTCAATTTGGAAACAACTCCATACTCGGCACTTCCCAACTCAATTTTGGCAACATCTCTCAGACGAAGTACCTTCCCCTGGTCTTCCACTCTCAATATGATATCCCCAAACTCTTCAGAAGTAGAAAGCCGTCCCTTCACATTCAGCGTATATTGAAAATCATTATTGGCCGAACTACCGATAGGCTGTCCCACATAACCGGCTGAAACCTCCATGTTCTGACTTTGAATAGCAGAGTAAACTTGCTGCGGAGTAATATTGCGGATACGCATTGTTTCAGGATTCAGCCATACACGCATGGAATAGTCTCCGGCTCCCATCACATTCACCGCTCCTACTCCCGGCACACGTGTCAACTGGTCTACCAGATTCAAATTGGCATAATTGGTCAGATAAAGGCCATCATAAATACTATCACCACTCAGTGTAAGCATCATCACAATATTGGATGACTGCTTCTGCACCGTCACTCCCTGTACTTTCACAGCTTCAGGCAAAGAATTCAACGCTACACTAACTCGGTTTTGTACCATTACAGTTGCCATATCAATATCCGTTCCCACTTCGAAAGTCACAGTCAGCGAATAAGCACCCGATGCGGAGGAATTGGAGCTCATATACAACATTCCATCCACACCGTTTACCTGCTGTTCAATGGGGATACCGACAGTTTGAGCTACAGTTTCAGCATTGGCACCCGGATATACCGCACTGACTTGCACGGTAGGCGGCGTAATATCGGGATATTGCGCCACGGGCAATATATTCAGAGTTACAAGTCCGGCCACCACGAATAACAAAGCCAGCACCGTGGCAAATATAGGCCGTTCTATGAAAAATTTTGAAAACATAAGGCTATTGAAGTTTATTGGTTTGTTCTATCGGTTTAATTTTCATGCCTTGGCGCACTTTCAACAATGCCTTGGTGACATAACGTTCGGAAGGTGACAAGCCACTTTTTACAACACGCATATTATGATCCGCCAATTGCCCGACTTCAATATGCCGATAATTCACTATATCACTATCATTCACTACATACAAATACTTGCCCAACTGATCTGTTCCGATAGAAGCATCATTAACCAGCACTGCATTCCGCGCTTCACCGTATGGTAACGTGACACTGACAAATAATCCGGGACGAAGCTTCCCGTCAGAGTTATCTAATTCCGCACGCAAACGGAGAGTACCTGTAGTTAATGTCACATTGGGAGAAAGATAATCTAGTTTCGCTTTCCATGCCTGTGCCCCGTCAGTCCCCAAGCGCAAGGTTACAAAATGAGTTTCTGCAGGAATCTTGCTGGCAGCCTCCTGGGTCAGCTCATATGTCAGATATTGGTTATCTGCAATATTAAAATAGGAATACATACGGTTATCCTTATAAACAGTAGCCAATTTAACCGGTTGCAAAGCACCACCGATGTATGCTCCGACAGAATAAGCTGATACATCAACCACTCCATCACAAGGAGCCTTGACATAGCAATAACTCAAGTTGGTACGCGCAGTTTTCAAAGCTGCTTCAGCATTACTTACGGCAGCCTCACAAGCAACGACATGGCTTTCTGCCTGCAAATATTGTATACGGCTCACCGCATCACTTTTTATCGCTTCTTTCATACGTTGATAACTACTGACAGCATATTCAAGATTGGCTTTAGCCGTTTTTAATTCAGCTTCCGCTTGTTTCACTGAATTTTCATAAAGTGTCGGTTCTATAACAAACAATACCTGTCCCTGACGTACCCGGGAACCAGGTGCAAAATTCTTGGATTGTAAAATTCCATTTACTCGTCCCACCAAATCTACAGTGGATTCCGCTTCCAAATAACCGGGATAATCTTTGGTCAGCGTCACATTTTCCACCAAAGGTTTCGCTACATCTATAGGCAATGCCTGCATTCCTGTCTGAGAAGGTTTATTTTTATCGCAGGCGGTGAGCACACATACCGTCCATGCGAAAGTTATCATTATTCTTTTCATATCTTGGGTTAGGTTTTTTATTATTTCTATAGTTCAACAACTTTTCCGTCACAGTCTACCAGCCTCCACCCAATGCCTGATACATCTGAATCAGACAAAGCAATGAATATCCCTGTGCCTGCACCAATGAATTCTCGTATGACAGTAACGAACGCTGTGCATCCAACACATTTTGGAAAGGGCTCAGCCCCTGTTTGTATAAGTCCAATGAAAGTTTAAATGCCTCTTTCCCCTGATTCAGCATCTCACGACATGCCACAATCTGTTTAATGGAATTCTTATAACTACTCATGGCATTATCCACCTCCTGCACTGCTGTAAGAACCGTAGTATTGAACTGATTGATTGTCTCATCCAGTTGTGCACGCTGCAAGCGTACATTATTCGCACGCTGGCCACCATTAAAAATCGTCCAGCTCATAGAGGGAGCGATGCTCCATGTCATACTGCTACGTTTAGTAAAGTCTTTCATATCATGTGAAGCATAGCCGAAGGAACCGTTCAGAAAAAATGAGGGAAGCCAATCGGTCTTAGAAGCTCCCAACAGGGCTGCTTGTGCATTGACTTGACGTTCGGCAACCCGTACATCGGGACGTCGTAAAAGTAATTGTCCGGGAAGACCAACCCCTACCGGCTCTATATAATCGGGTAACGGTTTTCCCGTTTCCAGTGCAGCCGTCACATCCTGAGGATAAAGCCCGAGCAATACAGCCAACGCATTCATATATTGAATAATACCGGATTCTGTAGCAGGAATAGAAGCCAATGTACTATAATAAACCGATTTAGCCTGAGCCACATCCAGTTTGGAAGCCAATCCGGTATTATAACGCACTTCAGTTATATCCACTACCGCCTTTTGAGATAAAGCATTGCGCTGTAACACACTGAGTTCCTGTTGGGCCTCACGCAAATTAAAATAGGCTGACGCCACTTCTGCACAAAGACTTACCATCGTCGCATTGTACTCTTCACGACTTGCCGCAAAATTTTCTTTCTGCGCTTTCACCCGTTGGCGGATGGAACCGAACACATCCACCTGCCAGCTCATATTAACCGTTGCATCATAATACCCCACTCTGGATTGAGGCTGTCCCGTACCGGTATTACCACTAGTCTGTTGGCGGTTCCACCTGGCATCCAATGACAAAGCCGGATAATAGCCTCCTCTGGCTATCCTCAGATTCGCTTTCGCCATATCTATACGATTCAAGGCAGTAAGGACAGACGGATTCTGCCTGACAGCCACATGAATCAATGAATCCAGTGTGGCATCCTGAAATACAGTCCACCAATGGTCATCCACCGGAAGCTGTTGTTGAAACATCGCATCCTCTTCTTGCCAATGTTCCGGCAAGGGTACATTCAATAATTTTTCGGTCCGCTGCTGGGCATTCAGTGCCAAAGGAATGATTAAAAGGAGCCATGCTCCCCATCTACGTATTTTCCTCATAAGTTTATCACATTAAAAAACATTAGGAAAACACATGAAGCAACGTTTTGTTTAACCCTTTGACTTTCAAAAACAAAACAGCCTCTCCTTCTGAGAAGAAAAGGCTGAACCATAAAATATGAAAAGAGAAGTTATTTACCAAACATATTATTTATTAATGACATAGAACCAGTCAGCATACTTCCCAAGACATCCTGATTAAATGCAATGGAATAGTTTTCGGGAGATAACTGTATATCCATTTGTACAATACCGTTTTTGCTGATTTTCTTCAATTCTTTAGCCTTTATATTATAATAGGCAAAACGGCGGAAACTTTGATACACATCACTCATCTCCACATCTACATGCTGCAATACGGAAGCGCCGCCTGCTACCGTAGGCAGCTCTAATGTCTTTCCATTATCCAACGTCAGGACACACTTACTGTCATTAAGAATTTCCACCTCATGCCCCGACCCGATAGTAACAGCCAGCGAATAACGTATGGTACTTTTATACTGAAATCCAGCGAGTGCCACATATACGTCCATATTATTGGAAACACCCAGATTCATACCCTCGCATACCACTGTACGCACTCCGGTCTGGTTGGTTTCATCGTAAATTACCTTTTGCGCCATAGCTCCTACACTCAGAAGCAAAAAGACGAATAAAAACAATACTTTCTTCATAATTCTTCAGTTATTATTTCATCATACAACAAAAACAAACTCATAACGATGACAATATTAACAAAAACTTTTCATACAACATATATCACAACGCATCATTTATACGTTTTTATCCGAACAAGCATAGAACTATAACCTTTCGCATCTCTTATTTCAATCTACTCTACCGATTCGATTCCAACGAATTGAATTTTGCTCTTCATCTTTTGAATACCAAATCCATTGTACTACACCCACAATGAAATCATCAGGCACCAATCCCCAATGTCGTGAATCCAATGAATGGTGTATATTGTCTCCCAGCATAAAACAGCTCTATCATGAAAGAGAATTTCTTTTCGAGTCCATTCTTTCATCAAAAAAGTCAACTGCTCCTTTTCTATCCTTTTACACGAGAAGAAACAAAATACCCCAAAAGCCAACAACACATAAAGCAGGATTTTCATAATTTTGCTTTCAGGATATCATCCATCTCAAATATTTCAACATTACATTCCGATTCACAATTTAACAAGTACAACCGAGGGGTATATTGAGAAAGAAGCACACTCATGCTTTGGTGTTCCAATGCGTACTTGCCTACCAGTTCACCATCGGTGAATCAGCACTCTTTTCCTCCCGTGCATACAACAGGACAGTAGAAGGCAAATTAACAAAATATAAAGTATCGTCCCCCTCTGTTTTTCCAATAAATTCAGCAGCTACAAATTCTCCAGGCCCTTGTCCACTGCTTCCAAAGCTACCCACTCTTTCGCCTGTCTGTTCCTCTAGAATCTGACAAATAGGTTCACCGGAAAATTTACAACGTTGAACCATAAGAATTCCACAATCAAGAGAAGAGAATGTAACCAACTCATTGGAGATAATTTCTTTATCATAATAAAAGCCATAGATCGGTTTGGTGGGAATAGATAAAAAGTCATTTCCTTTGTTACTGACACAGGAAATAAAAAAAGGATGGCAACAATCGAATAATACAATTTTATTTTAATCATAATTTTAATACTCTTCAAACGGGACAAAACAAATGCTTAATGCCTATTTATTTTGTCCCGTATTACATAAATGTCTAATTACTCAGGAATGGTATATCGATTTACCCAATTTGCTTCCTTACTTGTCTCAATAATAACAGGTTTTCCCGGAGGACCTACAACGAGTTCATAACAACGTGAATTACGTTGATACATACAATCCTTCGTACCTAAAGTCAAGGCCTCCACATTTGACAAAGCTAAATCGGACAATTCTTCTTTGTTTTGAGAACCATACAAAACATAACTTCCACCAACTGCCAATGAGGCAATCAATGCCATTTTAAGTGTTCTTTTCATAATATATTTTTTTAAGTTTAAAATAGGGATATCTCATGATGATTCAAAGATGTATGATGAAAAAGATACCGTCTGTCCCTATCATCAGAAACAGACAGTCCACGAAGGCCATTTAGTTTGATTGCATTTGGAGGTGAATGTTTTCATTGTATCACTTTTTATAAAGAACATAAAAACTTTCCACTTAAACAAACATTTCCGCTTTTATTTTACAATAGAATTATCATAAAAACATTTGTATCCTCCTCGATTCATGCTCAAACCTCACCTTTTTGTGCATATTTTCTCCCCATATCCTTTTGTCGCTCAAATTGTTTAAGTAAATTTGCCGTCGGAATATTACTAATACCAAATATATTAAAGTATATGAGTTTAAAAATTGTAGTACTGGCAAAACAAGTTCCCGACACACGCAATGTGGGGAAAGATGCCATGAACGCTGACGGTACTATCAACCGTGCGGCACTTCCGGCTATCTTCAATCCGGAAGACCTGAACGCCTTGGAACAGGCACTCAGACTGAAAGACACACATCCCGGCTCTACGGTAACTATCCTGACCATGGGCCCCGGACGCGCTGCCGAAATTATTCGTGAAGGTTTATACAGAGGAGCAGACAATGGATATTTATTGACCGACCGTGCTTTTGCCGGTGCTGACACGTTGGCCACTTCATACGCCATCGCTACGGCTATCCGCAAAATAGGCGAATGTGATCTGATTATCGGTGGCCGTCAGGCTATCGACGGTGATACCGCACAGGTAGGTCCGCAGGTAGCGGAAAAACTGGGGTTAAGCCAGATTACTTATACGGAAGAAATTCTGAATGTGGACGAAACTGCCCGCCGCATCACTGTAAAACGCCATATTGACGGCGGGGTAGAAACAGTGGAAGGTCCTCTGCCTATTGTACTGACAGTGAACGGAAGTGCAGCTCCCTGCCGTCCGCGCAATGCCAAATTGTTACAGAAATACAAACGTGCTCTCGGCGCACAGGAAAAAGCAGCCATCACTAAAGACGGTTCTGAACTGCCTTACGCTGAACTATATGAAAAATTCCCTTACCTGAATATCACTGAATGGAGTGTGGCCGATGTAGAAGGAGACACCAAGCAGTGCGGTCTGTCAGGCTCTCCCACCAAAGTGAAGAAGATTGAAAACATCGTCTTCCAGGCAAAAGAAAGCAAGACCATGACAGGAAGCGACCAGGATGTGGAAGGATTGATTGTCGAACTGTTAGCTAACCATACAATAGGATAACGATTATGAATAATGTATTTGTATATTGCGAGATTGAAGGCACAACAGTGGCCGATGTGAGTCTCGAACTTTTAACCAAAGGCCGTAAATTAGCTAATCAGTTAGGCTGCCAGCTTGAGGCAATCGCTGCCGGAACCGGCCTTGCAGGAATTGAAAAACAAGTATTGCCCTACGGAGTAGACAAACTTCATGTATTCGATGCTCCGGGTCTGTTCCCTTATACTTCACTGCCCCACACTTCTATCTTGGTGAATCTGTTTAAAGAAGAAAAACCGCAAATCTGTCTGATGGGCGCTACCGTTATCGGCCGCGATCTGGGACCACGTGTATCTTCCGCATTGACTAGCGGACTGACTGCCGACTGTACCCAGTTGGAAATCGGTACCCACGAAGACAAGAAAAATGGCATCACTTACGAAAATCTGTTGTATCAGATTCGTCCCGCCTTCGGTGGTAACATCGTTGCAACCATTGTCAACCCCGAGCACCGTCCGCAGATGGCGACCGTTCGCGAAGGCGTGATGAAGAAAGAGATTCTGGATGAAAGCTACCAGGGAGAAGTGGTGAACCACGACGTTGCCAAGTTTGTTCCTGAAACAGACTATGTAGTAAAAGTCATCGACCGCCATGTAGAAAAAGCCAAACATAACCTGAAAGGCGCACCTATCGTGATTGCCGGAGGTTACGGAATGGGATCTAAAGAAGGTTTTGACAAATTGTTCGAACTGGCCAAAGAACTTCACGCCGAAGTGGGTGCCAGCCGTGCAGCTGTCGATGCAGGTTATGCAGACCATGACCGCCAGATTGGTCAGACGGGTGTAACCGTCCGTCCCAAACTGTATATCGCTTGCGGTATCTCCGGACAAATCCAGCACATTGCAGGTATGCAGGATGCAGGTATCATCATCTCTGTAAACAGTGACCCGAACGCTCCGATCAACACCATTGCCGACTATGTGATTAACGGCACTGTGGAAGAAGTCGTTCCGAAATTGATTAAGTATTATAAAAAGAACAGTAAGTAATGGCAAACTTTTATACCGATATACCGGAACTCAAGTATCACTTGAACAATCCGATGATGGAGCGCATCTGCCAACTGAAAGAGCGCGACTATAGAGATAAAGACGAGTTCGATTATGCACCGCAGGATTATGCCGATGCAATGGACTCTTACGATAAGATTCTGGAGATCACAGGTGAGATTACAGGTGAAACTATCGCTCCCAATGCCGAAGGGGTAGACGAAGAAGGTCCTCACTGTGGAAACGGACGTGTGGAATATGCTTCAGGAACCAAGCAGAACCTCGACGCTATGGTAAAAGCCGGACTGAACGGTATGACCATGCCTCGTCGTTTCGGTGGCTTGAACTTCCCCATCACCCCGTACACCATGTGCGCGGAAATTGTTGCCGCTGCCGATGCGGGATTCGGAAACATCTGGTCTTTGCAAGACTGTATCGAAACGCTGTATGAGTTCGGTAACGAAGACCAGCACAGCCGTTTCATTCCCCGTATTTGTGCGGGTGAAACCATGTCTATGGACTTGACCGAACCCGATGCCGGTTCCGACCTTCAGTCAGTAATGCTGAAAGCTACTTTCGATGAAGCCAACAACTGCTGGCGTCTGAACGGTGTGAAACGTTTCATCACTAACGGTGACGCTAATCTTCACCTGGTATTGGCACGTAGCGAAGAAGGAACCAAAGACGGACGTGGTTTGTCTATGTTCATCTATGACAAAAACGAAGGAGGTGTAGATGTACGCCGCATCGAAAATAAATTAGGTATCCACGGCTCTCCTACCTGCGAACTGGTTTACAAGAACGCGAAAGCCGAACTTTGCGGTGACCGTAAGCTCGGTTTGATTAAATACGTAATGGCCTTGATGAATGGTGCGCGTCTGGGTATCGCCGCCCAGTCAGTAGGTTTGTCACAAGCCGCTTACAACGAAGGACTGGCATACGCCAAAGAACGTAAGCAGTTCGGAAAAGCCATCATCGATTTCCCAGCAGTATATGACATGCTGTCTATCATGAAAGCCAAACTGGATGCAGGCCGTGCATTGCTTTACCAGACTTCACGCTATGTGGATATTTACAAAGCATTGGATGATATTGCCCGCGAACGCAAACTGACTCCTGAAGAACGTCAGGAACAAAAAGTCTACGCCAAGCTAGCAGACAGTTTTACTCCGCTTTCCAAGGGTATGAACTCTGAATATGCCAACCAAAATGCATACGATTGTATCCAGATTCACGGTGGTTCAGGTTTCATGATGGAATATGCTTGCCAGCGCATCTATCGCGACGCACGCATCACCAGCATTTACGAAGGAACGACCCAGTTGCAGACTGTAGCCGCTATCCGTTATGTAACCAACGGTTCTTATATCGCAACCTTGCGTAATTACGAGGCTATTCCTTGCAGTGAAGAAATGCAACCGCTGATGGACCGTGTGAAAGAAATGGCCAACAAATTTGACGCATGCACTAATGCAGTAAAAGAGGCCCAGAATCAAGAGTTGCTTGATTTCGTTGCACGCCGTCTTTATGAAATGGCTGCCGTATGCATCATGTCACATCTTCTTATCCAAGATGCGACAAAAGCACCTGAATTGTTCGCCAAGTCAGCCCATGTATATGTAAACTATGCAGAAGCTGAAATAGAAAAACATTTCAATTTCATCCGTAAAATAAAAGCAGATGATTTAGCCGACTATCGTTTGTAAACTTCATTCCATTCTATAAAAAGACGTTCTATTCTTCACCGAATAGAACGTTTTTTGTAGGATTTACTTTTAAACACATACTGATACAAAATCAAAAACGCCCGTTTCACAACGAGCGTTTTCCTTATAAACAAAGCCTCATCCGACCTTATTTACTAACAAACTTATTATTAACGTATTTATAAAACTGCTTCTTCATATCCTTCCTACAACCATATCGATCCCTCTATCCAGACAAACTAATAATCCGTCCACCTTTCTTCTACTCAATCTTGATTCTCAAACTTTTTCTTTTTCCACAAGTAAAATTAAAGCTTTATTATCATTGAGACAAGAGTTATCGACCAATCTCCTTATTTCATCTATTAACACCCGTTTTTGTTCCTTATCAAACTATTTCGAACTTTTCTTTCCACCTAATGTTATGAGAGAAACTTATTAAAAACCTTGACTTATGAAAGAATTAGAATTAACCAGTAACGCCGCTTTGACGGATGCGGTATATGAAACCGCCCTGAACGGCTCTTTTCTTGAAGTTAAACTTGTAGCAGGTTCCGTGGGCGATGATGAACCTAGAGGAATGCAACCGGAATATGAATGTTATCACATCAGCTATCCGGACAAAAAAGACACAATTTTATTCGAGCAACCTTTGGATGCCGCCGATGACAAAGTAACCGTATATGATTTGGGAAAGAAAATCAAATCCATAGAAGGCTGTTGCCACAAGACACTGACAAAAGGCGAAAGCCGCACAGCCACAGCACGTAAAGTAGTTGCTCATGGTCCTATGTGGATTTATGTGGCTATTGCTATCGGTATGGATAAAGCAGGCACCGAATCACCTTTTATGATTGTTCAAGGAGCAGGTACTTACGGCTCTGAAAACACAACAGAAAGTGAGATGATAGGCTATGTTGACGGGCGTATTCATGAAATGACCGCTCTGCTAGTACGCCGCGCACATTTAAAAACACTGCATCTGGCAAGTATTCGTGTAGGCTACAAATATCTGTTTGTAGAACCGGGAAGAATAGGAAAAGCTAAAGTAAAAGAAGGATAGGATAACGAAACATTATCTTCACCGATAACCATTAAAAAGCCTGCTGCCGAAAAACGGTAACAGGCTTTTTTATTCTCGTGAATCACTCTAACGTATCTACCGGCAAATCTGATTCTTTACGATAGCCTGATGAAGTAAATATAGCTATCAGTTCTCCTTGTTCATCTGTTATCTTCACCTCGACAAAAGGAATGCGATGATGATTGAACACCTCAGTAGCATCGGCATACACGTAACCCAGTTTGGCGGGACGGAGAAAAGTGATATTGGCATTCACGGAAAGTGTAAGCTTCTTACGGCTGTTCGCCACAGCGGCAAAAGCCAAATCTGCCAATGTAAACAAAGCTCCCCCTTGGCATACCCCTCCTCCGTTCAGATGACGATCAGTCACTTCCATACGCGCACGGGCATAACCCGGCTTTATTTCAAGAAGTTCCACTCCCGTACAGGTAGCGAAACGATCCGTCTTCAAAAATTCTTTCAATGTTGTCATATTACAATCTGTATGAATGAAAGACTTTTAGTGAATAATCACCATCGTAGCCCCGAAACCATATTCACGGAACGAAGCATCCTGACTTTCATAGTTTTTATATTTATATTTCAACTCCTGCAAGATAGATTTGCGTAGCACACCATCTCCCTTACCATGAATAAAGACAATTTTCTGTCCCTTCTTGTTCTTGTATTCTTCCAATGTCTTGCGGAAAACATCCAATTGATAATTCAATATCTCGCTGTTGCTCATACCGGCAGTCGTATCCAGCAACTCGTGAGCATGGAGATCAATCTCTACAATTTCACTCTTCACTTTCTTGGGTTGTGGTTGTTTTGCCATTTGCGGTTCCGGTTCTTTTTTCTGTAGCAATGCATCCTTTATATCCTCCGCTGAAACAAAAACCTGTTTCACCGGAACATCATCTCTCACAATATCATAAATAAGTGACGGTTCTTCAAAGAAAATACTCTCACGGAAAGTATGCAGTTTATAAAACTTCACTGTATCTATACGTAGTTCTACCGATACGGCAGGCTTGAACAAAAAGCTTTTGTTATCCTTGAAAGCGATGAACTGCACCGCCACCCTTTCCAATTCATTTAAAGCGCTTTTCTCGAATTCCTCTATATAGAATTTAGTATTCGGTTCCACCGTGCCATGGCTACGTACCCGCCAGTTACTTCCTTCGGCAGTAAGATAAGTAAAGTACAATGTGAAATTGCTGTCGTTAATAAGATACGAGTCAAATGCCGTTGCTGAAATAGCCTTGAGATCTTGTGGTACAAAAGCAAGCGTCACATTCAAGATATCCCCCCCTTTTCGCTCAGCCGGACGATAAGTAATGGGACGTTCATCCTCCTCTTCATCCTGACGTACCTTGACTGACGCTCCTTTTGCCTTTGCACTGACAACCTCCTGTTTAGGAGCCGGAGCTACGGGTTTACGCTTCATGTTATAATCATCCGTGTCTATAACCACACACTCTTTTATGGGCATCGGAATATCAAAACCATCGGCATCTTCTACCAAGACCATGTCTTTTCCTTGAAATCCTGTCACAACACCGCCCCCTACCTCACTAAGGAAACGGACTTTATCTCCTATTTTCATACTCTTTTCTTTTTTAGTTAGCGCAAATATCGGTACTTTTGCGCAGAAAAAGAAATAGATTCAGATGGAAGATACCAAACATATCAAAATAAGTGAGTTCAACTACCCGCTACCCGATGAACGGATCGCCAAATTCCCCCTCGCCACACGCGACCAGTCCAAACTGTTAGTTTACCGCCACGGTGAGGTGAACGAAGATGTCTTTACTTCTTTGCCGCAATATTTGGAATCCGGAGAATTGATGATATTCAATAATACCAAAGTAATTCAAGCGCGTCTGCATTTCCGTAAAGAAACAGGGGCATTGATAGAGGTCTTCTGTCTGGAACCTATCCAGCCCAATGACTATGTGCTAAGTTTTCAACAAACACGCCGGTGCAGCTGGCTATGCATGATAGGTAATCTGAAAAAATGGAAAAAAGGTACGTTAAGCCGCGTGGTGGATGTGAAAGGAAAGCAAATTGTCCTGTCCGCCACCCGTGGAGAGTGTAGGGGAACCAGTCATTGGATTGATTTCTCATGGGATGATGATTCAATCACATTTGCCGACCTGTTGGAAGTAATAGGTGAACTGCCCATCCCTCCCTACCTGAACCGTGAAACACAAGAAAGTGACAAGGAAACTTATCAGACGGTTTATTCAAAGATAAAAGGTTCCGTTGCCGCTCCTACCGCAGGGCTTCATTTTACGGAAAGAGTACTGGCAGCGCTGGACGAACGGGGAATTGACCGTGAGGAACTGACTTTACACGTAGGCGCAGGTACTTTCAAGCCCGTAAAAAGTGAAGAGATAGAGGGACATGAGATGCATACGGAATACATTTCTGTAAGCAAGCATACCATTGAAAAACTAATCGCCCATAATGGAAAAGCCATTGCGGTAGGAACCACTTCTGTACGCACCCTGGAAAGTCTTTATTATATCGGGGTCCTTATCCACCATAACCCTGATGCCGCCCAAAACGAATTGCACGTACAGCAATGGATGCCCTATGAAGATAAGAATGAACTGACTCCAGTGGAAGCCCTGCAACAAATTCTGGATTATCTGCACCGCCACGAAATGGAAGCGTTGCATAGCAGTACTCAAATTATCATCGCACCGGGATATCAATACAAAATAGTCCGGAAAATGGTCACCAATTTCCATCAACCACAAAGTACATTACTGCTATTGGTTTCTGCCTTTGTGAGAGGAAACTGGCGAAAGATTTATGACTATGCTTTGGAACATGATTTCAGGTTCCTGAGCTATGGAGACAGTTCGTTGCTGATCCCCTAAAACTTCATCACAGATATAAAGCCTTTCTTCCGTATTATTAAGGCTTTTTATACAAATGTTTACTACATCCTACGACAGCAGGACGTATATCCTATTGCAATGGGGCGTCTTAGTATGCTGTATAAAAAGAATTAGTCATCCGTATAAAAAGTCTTAGCTATGCCCAAGAAGCAACTTGGAAAAAGACATTGGTAAACGGAAATAGATTTTTAGTCAACGAGAAAAGAATTTGAGAATAATCCACTATTTTTGTATTTGAGTAAAAGACTATACACAATATGACTAGAAACGAACAATGAAAAATCCAATATGACAGCAGAAGAATTAGGTCAGATGATATGGAACGTGAAGGAGCTCCTTCGCAATGTATATGACAATAAGGACGTGGAGGATGTAATCCTTCCGTTCACTCTCCTCCGCCGTCTGGACTGCGTACTTGTAGGTTCAGAGGCCCTTGTGGCAACTAACATGAAGCAGCTTGAAGAACTTGGTCAGACCTCACAAGAGGATATCGACAATATGATGCCGATGCTCATGGATGCTGCCGGCTACAAATTCTACAACACGAGTGGTCTGTCACTCTCTAAGTTGATAACAGTTCCTGCCGACTTGACGAACAACTTTAAGACCTACCTTGAAGGTTTCAGTCCAAACATCCGTGAGATTCTGAAAAACTTCACCGGTAAAGGTGAAAACGCAAGCCTGAGCGACATCTTCTCAAACCTTGCCCGCAAGAACCTGCTGCTCCAAGTGACTAAAGCTTTTGTACTGAACATCGACCTCAGTCCCGACAAAGTAGACAACCACATGATGGGTACTGTTTTCGAAATTGTCATTCGTTACGCAAAAGAATCTGTAGGTATCGGTGCCGGTCAGTTCTATACTCCTCGTGACATCGTCCGCTTGATGACGGAGATTACCTTGCTCGGCCAAGAAGATAAGATTTACCAAGATGGGAAGATAATCTCTGTGTATGACCCCTGCTGTGGTACAGGCGGCATCCTGACATTGACCAAGGACACCATAGAGGAAACAGCAAAGGAGCGTAGAGTGGATGTAACTGTCAACCTGTTTGGTCAGGAATTAAACGACAAAACATACGCACTCTGCAAGAGTGATATTATCATGAAGGGGGACGAAGCAAAGGGTATCGCTGTAGGTGACACGCTTCTTGTCGATGAGTTCCGCGACCAAAAATTCAACTTTATGCTGGCGAACCCTCCGTACGGTGTGGACTGGAAACGTGAATACGACTCCGTTTCTGCCGAAGCGGAAGATAAAAACAGCCGCTTTGCTCCAGGACTGCCCGACAAAAGCGATGGTCAGTTACTATTCACCTTGCACATGCTCCATAAGATGGACCCCAAAGGCAGTCGTGTAGGCATTCTCTCTAATGGCTCACCATTGTTTAACGGTGGTGCAGGTTCCGGCTGGAGCAATATTCGCAAGCACATGCTTGACAATGATTTACTTGACGCTATCATTGCTTTGCCCGGTGGTTTGTTCTATGGCACAGGTATCGCTACCTACCTTTGGATATTTGATAACAAGAAACCCGAAAGCCACAAGAATAAAGTGCTACTGATAAATGCAGCTAAAGACGAGTACGTACAGCCTATGCGCAAGAACCTCGGTATGAAAAATGTCTTGGTCAGCGATTACGGTCGAAGTGAAATAGGTCGTATCTACCATGCTTTTGAGACTTGCGACAATGCAAAACTTATGGATAAGGATGATTTCTTCTATACTTATATTACCGTTGAACGTCCTCTCCGTCTTATATACAAGGATGTGAAGACAAAATATGCTGCGCTCGATGAAAAGAAACAGAGCGAAGCTTTGGCAAACATCATTGCGTTGGACGATATTGATACAGAGCGCACCGATGCTGAGTTCTTTGCTTACTTGGAGTCAAAAAAGATAAAGACTACCGCAAAACTTATCAAAGATTGTCGCACCTTCTTTGGTGAAGTGTCTGAAACTGCCCCCGAGGTTCATGTCATACCACTTGATGATAACAGCGACTTGGTCGCTGACACTAATTTGCGTGACTATGAATCGATTCCATTCAAGACGGATATTCAAGAGTATTTTCAAAACGAAGTCCTTCGCTTTGCTCCTGACGCATGGATGGATAGAGAGAAAGATAAGATAGGTTGCGAGTTCCCTATTTCAAAACTGTTTTATGAATATCAGCCGCTACGCTCAGTAGAGGATATCCTTGCGGATATTCGGGCACTTGAAGAAGATGAAGAACAGGAATTATCTTCATTGTTGAATGATTAAAAAGAGGGATGATGAAGAAATATGATGCTTATAAAGATAGTGGAGTGAAATGGATTGGAGAAATACCCAATCATTGGGAGGCGATAAAGATATCACGTGTACATCCAATAATAGGAAGTGGTACAACGCCATTATCCTCGCGTGAAGACTATTATTCAGAAAAAGGTCTCAACTGGCTTCAAACAGGTGATTTAAATAATGGATTGATAACTGAAACAAGTAAGAAAATAACCCCAAAAGCTGTAGATGAATGCAAAATGAAGTTCTATCCTATTCATTCTGTTGTGATTGCAATGTATGGAGCAACAATTGGTAAAGTTGGTTTACTTGATATAGAGACAGCAACCAATCAAGCCTGTTGTATAATTGTACCATCTAAAAGAATATGCCCAAAGTATACTTTTTATTCATTTATCATAGCTAAAGAAGAATTACTATTATCATCATTTGGAGGTGGACAACCTAATATAAGCCAAGATATAATCAGAAAATTAAAAGTCCCTGTTCCTCCGTTATCCGAACAGCAATCCATTGCCTCCTACCTTGATGTCAAGACCGAGAAGATTGACAAGATGATTGCTAAGGCAGAAAAGAAAATAGAATATCTTGGTGAACTTAAACAATCACTTATCACTCGTGCCGTGACACGGGGATTGAATCCAAATACGCCACTAAAAGACAGTGGTGTAAACTGGATTGGTAATATTCCTATGCACTGGGACATCGCCTGTTTACGTTTCTTCTTAAGACTTATAAACGGACGTGCGTATTCACAAAACGAATTGCTACCAAGTGGAAAATACAAGGTACTTCGTGTTGGAAACTTCTTCACAAATGATTCGTGGTACTATTCAAATATGGAACTAGAACCCGATAAGTATTGTGATAAGGATGATTTACTATATGCTTGGTCAGCTTCAGTTGGCCCATATATTTGGAATGAAGCAAAAACAATATATCATTACCATATATGGAAAGTGCAACTGGCTACATCAATGGATAAAATGTATTCATATTATTTATTAAGAGCAGTGACAAATCAAAAAATGAGCGATATGCATGGAAGTACAATGATGCACATTACAATGGGTGATATGAATAAAACAAAGATTCCAATACCTCCTCTTTCCGAGCAACAACAAATCGCCACCTACCTTGATACAAAATGTTCAAAGATTGACCACATTATCGCTACCCAAAAGAAAAAAATTGCTTATCTTCAAGAACTGAAACAAAGCCTCATTACCAACGTAGTGACAGGCAAGATAAAAGTAAGCTGACACATAAAGCATAAGACCATGAAAACAAGCAATAAAGAAGAAGAACCTCATTTCGTAAAGCGAGATAAATTTGCTATAACCGCAGAATATAAGCAATGGTTTGCCGATATCAAATCTCGTTTGCGAAACAGTCAGATAAAAGCCGCCATCAAAGTAAACAGCACGCTGCTGGAGTTCTATTGGAGCTTAGGTCGTGACATTGTAAAGATGAAAGCGGAACAAGCATGGGGAAGTGGTGTTTTGCAACAGCTCAGCTTTGATTTGCGAGATGAGTTTCCTGGTATGAAAGGATTATCATACACCAACTTGCGGTATGCGGCACAGTGGTTCAGATTCTATACAAGCGATGATGAGTCAATTTGCCAACAACTTGTTGACGAATTATCCATGCCACAAAAATTCGCTCTTGTGCCTTGGGGACATCACATTGAAATCATGGCAAAGAGTAAGACTGTGAACGAAGCATTATTCTATATAAACGAAGTGATTGCCGGCAACTGGAGTCGCGCCACGCTGATGAATATGCAGAAAGCAAGTCTTTATGAAAAACGAGGAAAAGCGCAGACCAATTTCAACGACAAGTTGCCACAACCACAAGATGAACTGGCACAAGAAATATTGAAAGGCCCTTATAACTTCGATTTCCTCACATTGCGAGAACCATACAATGAGCACATGCTTGAAGAAGCCTTAGAACACAATATCCGTCGGTTTCTGCTGGAATTAGGTACAGGTTTTGCATACGTTGGAAGTCAGATGGAACTTCGCATGCCTGGTGGAACCAGCTACTTTCCGGATATGGTATTCTATCATACAAAGCTGAAATGCTATGTCGTGCTTGAACTAAAAGTCGTGAAATTTGAGCCTGAATTTGCCGGTAAACTCAACTTCTATGTGTCGGCGGCAGACCATCTTTTGAAAGATGACAATGACAACCCCAGTATAGGACTGCTGGTATGCAAGTCGAAAAACGAGACGGTGGTTAAATGGGCTTTTGAAGGCATCGACCGACCGTTGGGAATAGCAACCTATGAACTTGATGAAGTACTGAAAAAGACACTGGCAGAGAAACTGCCAAGTATTGAAGACATAGAAAATGCAATAGAAGAGTAAATTGTGCAGAAACACTGCACGGTTATATACGAGCTTTGCAATCATAAAACGAAAAATATGAACCGATATGTTTGAACTACTAAACGAAACTCTCTTTGAGAAACACATAGCAGAATACCTTGCAGGAAGCAAGATGTACAATCAACGCACACCAAAGGATTTCAATATTCAAAAGTTGGTGGACTCAGATATGCTTTTACAATTTTTGCGCGAGCAACCTATGTGGCAGAAACTTATCACTCAAAGTTTCGCAGACGAACAAGATGCGCTCAACATTGTGATTGAAACTATCAACACGAAAATTAATCGTGGTGAAAGTTTGCTGTCACTGTTGAAGAATGGCTTCATGCTGCAAGGCCGACGCATCCGGTTGGCAGCTTTCAAACCGAAGATGACCCTTGATGATGATGCTGACCACCTCTACAAGAAAAATATCTTCAGCGTGGTTCGCCAGATGAAGTACAGCACGCAGGGCTTCGATAAGGATAACGAACTCGACCTCTGCATTCTGTTAAACGGTCTGCCTATCATTACTCTGGAACTGAAGAACGAAGCTACCGGTCAGACTGTGGTAAACGCCATGCACCAATATCAGACCAACCGTCACCCGCAGAACCGCATGCTTCGCACCTGCCTGGTCCATTTCGCCATGGATAACAACCGGGTGATGATGACCACCCAGTTGGCCGGCGATAATACACGCTTCCTCCCATTCAACAAGGAAACGGTGAATCCACAAGTAGAAGGAGATTATCCGACCTGCTATATGTGGAAAGAGGTGCTGCAAGCTGATTCTTTACTAAATCTCATTCAGCATTTCATTAAACGCATTACACCTAAGAAAGGTGAACCGTTCTATATATTCCCCCGTTATCACCAGTTGCGTTGCGTACGCAACATCATTAGCGACGTGCGCGAGAAAGGCGTAGGTCAAACCTATCTCGTGCAGCACTCTGCAGGTTCAGGCAAAACAAAGAGCATGTCATGGCTGGCCTTCCAGCTGGCAAACCTTCAGAATGCAGACAACACCCCGGTATTCGATTCGGTTATCATGATTACCGACCGTATTGTGCTCGACCGGAACATTGCCGATGAAATAAAGGGAATGGAAGAAGTAGCCGGTACTGTGAAAGACATCCGCAAAGGTTCACGTAATCTGGCAAAGGCATTAGCAGAAGGCGGTCACCGCATCATCATCTCCACGGAACAAAAGTTCAGCTTTGCATTACCTAAGTTGAAGGAGGCTGCCGGTTCACACTTCGCTGTCATCATAGACGAAGCGCATACAGCCTTTGGCAAGCAAGCATCGCACAATGTGCGTCAAGTTCTCACCGACAAGAATGAACTTCGCGAAACAGTAGAAGAGTTTGGAATTGAGAGCCGTGAAGCCGAGAACAATATGCAAGACCAAATGTTGGCCGAACTGCAAGCTGCCCGCAGCATCAATAGCGGCCATATCAGTTACTTTGCTTTCACAGCCACACCAAAGTCACAGACTTTTGCACTCTATGGCCGTAACGGAAAGGCATTCGACACCTATTCCATGAAACAAGCCATCGAGGAAGGCTTTATCCTTGACGTGCTGAAAAACTATACCACCTTCCAGACCATGTTTGAGCTGGTAAGCAAGATAGACCTTCCTGAAGACACACCTGAATACGAAAAGCAGAACGCACTCCGTTTGATGATGCAATATGTGAACCAGCACCCATACGTCATCAACTACAAAGCCAATATGATGGTAGACTACTTCATGCAGCACTCTGCCCAAAAGATGAAAGGGCAGGCCAAAGCCATTGTAGTGACTTCCAGCCGCGCCAACGCCATATTGTTCCACCAAGCCATCACACGCCGGTTGAAAGAGAAATACAATGGCGAGATAAAAGCACTTGTGGCATTCAGTGGTGAAGTAGAAATCAATGGCAACAAATATACAGAGGAGAAAATAAACGGCTTCGGAATCAAAGACAACGGCATTGCCGTCGAATTCAAACAGCCTAATCAAAGGTTCTTGGTCGTAGCCGACAAGTTCCAGACCGGATTCGACCAGCCTTTACTCCATACTATGTTTGTAGACAGAAAGCTAGGCGGTGTGCAGTGCATCCAAACACTGAGTCGTTTGAACCGCTGCCATCCCGACAAGCAAGATACCCTGATTATCGACTTCGTAAACAAACACGAAGACATAAAGGCTGCATTCGAACCCTACTATGATACGACCTGGTTGCAAGGAAACTATAACCCGTCGAACATCTATGAATATAAGAATGACATCGAGCGCAGGAAACTCTTTACACAGAACGATATAGATAAGGTGGTAACCTTATTGCTCTGCGGAGATGAACAACAGATAGCCGGCATTCCATCTATCTTAGGACAACTGGTAAACGAATATGTGAAACCGTTACCTGAAGAGGAACAGGAACTCATCCGCAAGGAGGTGAACCGTTACATCCGCCAGTACGGATTGCTTGCTCAGTTAATGAAATTCCTTGATCCTGACTTGGAACGTTTCTACATGTTCTGCAAGCTCTACTACAAATACCTGCCTTATACTAAGGAGACTTTGCCACTGGACATCTTGGAAAAGATTGACCTCGACAAGTATCGTATCCAGCTGGCAGAACAGGGCTGTATCACATTAGAAGGAGAAGATGGTGAACTGACGCCTCCAAGTACTGCTGGCATTAGCGACGGGGAGAAGGAGTTTGATCATCTCGATCATCTCATCCACATGATGAACGAGCCTTATGAAGGTTTTCTTAACGAAAATGACCAGATCATCCTTGAGTTGCTGCGCCAGTTGAGAAATGACCCCAACATAAAGCAGGCATTCAGCGCAGAAAACTCTCGTTCCAGCCTGTTGAAGATGGTAGAAAAGGAGTTCAACAAAAAAGTCGCAACACAGTTAGGCAAGTATATCAACTTGAAGAAACTGCTCAACAGCAACCAAGCATTCAATGAGGAATTCTTAAACATGCTGGTAACCTTCCTGGGGCAAAGTTTCCATACAAGTAACGTGCTTGAATATAATGAGGAGTTGCTTAAAGATGTGATGTTTGAGAAACTAGAAGATACTTTCAGTGAACTCTGCGGACACGGCTATCGTGAACTTGAAGAAGTGCTCGATTGTCTTTTCGCCATCTTGAAGACCCATACTGTGAAAAACTTGGATGGTCTGAACACCATGATTCCAAATCAATTGAACAAGTTCTATCGTGGTGAGAACGAGCCGGTAGACTTGAAAGTGATATTCGCAGCATTGTTGCCCAAGTATGAGGCATTCCTCCGCAAACTCTATTACCTGAAAGAGGGAGAACAATTTATGTCTACAAAAGGTGCAGACGGTTGGGTGGCCATTGTAAAGACTTTCCATGAAATAGATAACCTCTACTATAATCATGGCAAAAATCCGAAATTGAACACTTTTGAAACCTACTACAAGTGTATTTCAAAGTGGAGAAACGAGAACGTTCACCATGCTCCGGAACTCCCCGATGCAGAGGTTGCTCCAGCCATCCACATGGTGGTCAGCATGTATATCTATGCCGTAATGGTCAGCATTACAGACTTGGAAATGGCAGGTTGTGAACTTGACAATTCGGGAGTCACCGTTCCTGTTATGTATCCTTCAGCTCCTGCAGCCTCTTACGAAATGGATACTTACAGCAGGGATAATTCCGAAGAGGATGAGCCTGTCCAAAAGGTGGCAGAGTGTCCTATTAACAAGATGAACGAAGAAGAGAAGATGGACCTTTTGAAACGCAGCATTCTGAAAGCGCAAAGTTACACTCCGCTATTCACCAAAAAGCGTCATTGGATGTCAATCTATAAGATGGCAGCGCACAAGAACATCATCATCGACGGCGATTATGCATACTTTGTACAACGTATCGGCATGATGGATCTGAAAAATATGCCTGACGGTTTATCCGCGAACTATCTGGACCGTATGAACAAAGGTGTTTTTGCTGATGACCTCAGCGAATGGACAAGTACCGGCTTAAGCGGCATGAAACGATCTGAGTTCACCGACATCAAGGAAACCGCAGAGAAATTCGGCGAAATCATAGACGAAACCAGACATAACGAATAAACCCGAAAGACTAATCCGGACAGAAGACATTGAAAACTTTATGCCATGACAGACTGGGTGTTATTCCGCATGGAAAAGTGAAATTTATAGTAGCTGTGCGGCAAGAATGCACAGTTGCTATTTTACTTTGTACCAAAATAAAAAACAGTCATAAAACAGAAGGCGATGGCAACAAATAAAAACGCGATGGCTCGATACAGAGCTTTAGACAAATGCTTTAGCAGCAGAACCAGAAAATACTACATGAACGACCTCATCGAGGCCTGCCGTATGGCACTTGAACGACAGAATGGTGATAGCGGTTCAAAAGGTGCCGAAGGAGTACAGCGTCGTCAAATCTTTGACGATATGAACGATATGGAATTGATGTACGGAGTCATTATCGACAGAATCCAAGACGGCCATAAAAAGTATTACCGTTATGCAGTCGGTTCAAAGACTATGGCCGAATCCGGTCCTTCCCAAGAAGAAATGGATTGTATACTCGAAGCCGCCGCCATCATGAAACGTTTTGAAGGTGTTCCTCAGTTCGACTGGCTGGATGACCTGGAAAAGAAACTTTATACCACTTCAAAACTAGGCAGTGAGACTCAAAAGGCAGTCAGTTTCCAGCACAACCAATACCTTACAGGTATAGACAAATGGTACAAGCCCATATTCGAAGCTATTGTAGCAAAGAAAGTAATAGAAATAAATTACCATCCATTCGGTAAAGATGTCAGAACAGTTGTGGTGAGCCCCTATCACTTGAAACAGTACAATAATCGCTGGTTCTTGGTGGCGAAACGCAAAGACTTCGATAAAATGTCCAACTATGCGATAGACCGGATTGAAGGAATAAAGGAAACGACCCGAACCTTTGAGCCTCTGGACAATGACTTTGATTTTGAAGAGTTCTTTAGTGACGTGGTCGGCGTTTCCGTAGTTGAAGGCGCCCCTGTGGAAAATGTCATTTTGCACGTTACCGACCAGGCGTGGAATTACATTACAACAAAGCCGCTGCATGAGTCTCAATCTGTGCTAAACAGCAAACAAGCCGACGGCAAATGGGAGGTTCGACTGAAAGTACAAGACAACTATGAATTACGTTCACTTCTACGTTCCTTTGGCGATAGCGTTGAGGTAATGGCTCCGGTTACCTTACGTCAAGAAATGAAAGAAATGGCACAACGTGTTCTCCAAATGTATAAAGACTAAACCTGTATACTATGAAGATACTATACCTGTAAGCGACAATTATCACTATTCTATTAGTATTGAATAATAATTATTTTACTTAAAACAAATCCGGAGAGCCTCCCATAGCACATGCCATCGCTGTATTTCTAAAATCAACAATATATTATACTGAGTTTATATAACTTTATGTCACTAAACATATTCTCAAACTTATAGTATTCCAGTAGTTTTGCTATCTTTGTGACAAAACACTTACATACAATGACTATCACTTTATCCAATGACTTACCTGCCTATCCTACATTCACGGAAGGCATCCGCCGCGCTCCCGACCGGGGCTACCGCTTGACACCCGCCCAAACGGAAACGGCGTTGAGGAATGCATTGCGGTACATTCCTGTGGAACTGCATGAGCAACTCGCTCCCGAATTGACGGACGAATTACTTACCAGGGGCAAAATATACGGTTACCGTTTCCGGCCCGAAGGTGATTTGAAAGCAAAGCCCATTGACGAATACAAAGGGAATTGCATCGAAGGGAAAGCATTCCAAGTCATGATAGACAACAACCTTTCATTTGATATCGCCCTTTATCCTTACGAACTGGTGACATACGGCGAAACCGGACAAGTTTGTCAGAACTGGATGCAATACCGGCTTATCAAGCAGTATCTGGAGATAATGACCAATGAACAGACTCTGGTGGTAGAAAGCGGCCATCCTTTGGGCTTATTCCAATCACATCCCGAAGCCCCCCGCGTCATCATCACCAACTCCATGATGGTAGGCATGTTCGACAACCAGAAAGACTGGGAAATCGCCGCGCAGATGGGAGTAGCCAATTATGGACAGATGACAGCCGGAGGCTGGATGTACATCGGTCCCCAAGGCATTGTACACGGCACATTCAACACCTTATTAAATGCCGGCCGCATGAAATTAGGAGTACCTCAGAACGGTAACCTGAACGGCCATCTTTTCGTATCCTCCGGATTAGGCGGAATGAGTGGCGCACAACCCAAAGCGGCAGAGATAGCCGGAGCAGTGGCCATCATAGCCGAAGTAGATTATTCACGCATAGAAACCCGCCACCGCCAAGGGTGGGTACAGCATATCACATCCGATTTGTCTGAAGCCTACCGGCTGGCTACCGATGCCATGGCCCGACGAATCCCCTGCTCCATAGCCTACCATGGCAATGTAGTCAATCTGTTGGAGTATGCGCTACATCACAACATCCACATCGAACTTCTCAGTGACCAGACTTCCTGCCATGCCGTTTACGAAGGCGGTTATTGTCCTGCAGGTATCTCATTCGAAGAACGTACCCGTATGCTGAAAGAAGACAGAGAAACTTTTGATAAAATGGTGGACGAAACTTTGCGCCGCCATTTCCATGTTATCAAGGAACTGGTGGCACGGGGCACTTATTTCTTCGATTATGGCAATTCTTTCATGAAAGCGATTTATGACGCTGGAGTGAAAGAAATCTCACGCAATGGAACAGACGAGAAGGATGGATTCATCTGGCCGTCCTATGTAGAGGATATCATGGGACCCCAACTTTTCGATTATGGTTACGGCCCCTTCCGCTGGGTATGCCTGAGCGGAAAAAAGGAAGATTTGATAAAGACCGACCATGCTGCTATGGAGTGTATCCCTAAAGATCGCCGCGGACAGGATATGGACAACTGGATATGGATTCGCGACGCCGAAAAAAATAACCTGGTGGTAGGGACCCAAGCACGAATTCTGTATCAAGACGCACTGGGACGTATGAATATCGCACTGCGTTTCAATGAAATGGTACGCCGGGGCGAGGTAGGTCCTATCATGTTGGGACGTGACCACCACGATGTAAGCGGTACCGACTCTCCTTTCCGGGAAACTTCCAATATCAAGGACGGCAGCAATGTAATGGCAGATATGGCTGTGCAATGCTTTGCCGGAAATTGTGCCCGGGGCATGAGCCTTGTCGCTTTGCACAATGGAGGTGGTGTAGGTATAGGTAAAGCCATCAATGGCGGATTCGGAATGGTATGCGACGGCAGTGAACGGGTAGACCGTATTCTCCGCTCATCCATGTTATGGGATGTAATGGGAGGAGTGGCACGCCGTTCGTGGGCACGCAACCCTCATGCCATGGAAACTTCGGCGGAGTTCAACGAAAGCCATGCCGATGGTTATCATATCACCCTGCCGCATCTAGCAGAAGACTCATTAATCAATAAAATATTAAAAGATAAAGGAATTAAATAAGTGATATTATGAACTGGACAAAAATTATGGAATGCGTCCCCAACTTCAGCGAAGGACGTGACTTACAAAAAATAGACGAGATTGTATCTCCGTTTCGTGCCAAGGCAGGCGTAAAATTATTGGATTATAGTAACGATGAAGACCACAACCGGCTGGTAGTTACCGTCGTTGGAGAACCGGACGCCTTGAAAGAAGCTGTGATAGAAGCTATCGGTATAGCAGTAGAACTAATTGACCTGAACCATCACCAAGGACAGCACCCCCGTATGGGAGCTGTAGATGTAGTTCCATTCATTCCCATCAAAGGATGTACCATGGAAGATGCTATAGCGGTGTCCAAAGAAGTGGGACAACGGGTGGCCTCTCAATATAATCTCCCTGTATTCTTATATGAAAAATCAGCTAGTGCACCACATCGTGAAAATCTTGCTGTCATCCGTAAAGGAGAATTCGAAGGAATGAAGGAAAAGATTCACCAACCCGAATGGCATCCCGATTTTGGTCCTGCGGAACGTCACCCCACTGCTGGAACTGTAGCCATCGGAGCCCGTATGCCCTTAGTTGCCTACAATATAAATCTCAATACTCCCAGCCTAGAAATAGCGCATGACATTGCCAAGAAAATCCGTTTTATCGGTGGCGGACTGCGCTATTGCAAGGCCATGGGCGTGGAACTGAAGGATCGGGGTATCACTCAGGTATCCATGAATCTCACCGACTATAGTAAAACCGCTATCTACCGGGCATTCGAAATGGTACGTTTTGAAGCCAAACGCTACGGAGTAAGCATCATCGGCAGCGAAATCGTAGGACTTGTTCCTATGGAGGCCTTGATAGACACTGCCTCTTACTATCTGGGATTGGAAAACTTCTCCATGCAACAAGTGCTGGAAGCACGTATCATAGAATAAACAAGAACAAAGTTATGAGCAACAACTTGATTATCATCAATGCCCACATCGTTACTCCGCAAGGCAGAACCGCCCGGAAAGGAGAAGCCATGAACGAACTTCTCAACATTCCTTGCGGAACGGTAAGAATAACCGACGGTATTATTACCTATGTTGGCGAAAACCGTATAAGCCATGAAAAGCCCGGCTATAAAGTACTTGACGCCAGAGGGAATGTATTGTTGCCAGGATTCGTTGACTCTCATACCCATTTGGTTTTCGGAGGATTTCGCCCCGACGAATTCATCTGGCGGCTCAACGGCGACAGTTATATGAGCATCATGGAACGTGGCGGAGGCATTATCAATACTGTACGTGCCACCCGGGAAGCCTCCTTTGAAGAACTGAAACATAAAGCCGAATGGTTTCTGGATACCATGAGCCGGATGGGGGTCACCACTGTGGAAGGAAAAAGCGGATATGGTCTGGATCGTGATACAGAACTGAAACAACTCAGTGTCATGCAAGTTATCAATGAATGTCCCGACCGGAAAGTAGATATTGCCACCACTTTTTTAGGTGCTCACGCCTTACCCGAAGAATACAAAGGGCGAAGTGACGCATATATTGATTTTCTGATTAACGAAATGTTGCCCATGATTCATCAGAAACAATTGGCCGAAAATTGCGATATTTTCTGTGAAAAAGGGGTATTCACTGTAGATCAGTCTCGAAAGTTATTGAAAGCTGCGCAAGTTCTAGGCTTCGGTGCCAAGTTGCACGCTGATGAAATTGTCAGCTTTGGAGGAGCAGAACTGGCAGGAGAATTGAAGGCCCTCAGCGCCGACCATCTGTTGCAAGCATCCGATGAAGGCATAAAAGCTTTGGCACAAAATAATGTAGTAGCCACTCTATTGCCACTAACTGCCTTTACACTAAAAGAGCCCTACGCCCGTGGCAGGAAAATGATAGACAGCGGCTGTGCCGTAGCCCTTGCCACCGATCTAAATCCAGGCAGTTGTTTCTCCGGTTCCATCCCGCTGACTTTTGCTCTAGCCTGCATCTATATGAAACTGACCGTTGCAGAGGCTATCACAGCCATCACACTGAACGGTGCGGCAGCTCTCGGACGCGCCGACCGCATCGGAAGCATAGAAGCCGGAAAACAGGGAGACTTTGTTTTACTGGGAACCGACACCCCCCATATATTACCTTATTATACAGGTATGAACGCAGTCAAGCTGACCATCAAAGGAGGACGTATTCTAAATTCAAATTAACCAATTAAATACTAATAGCCATGTTAACAGAACTTACCATCAAAGAATTTATCAATAAAGTACTCAGTAATGATCCTGTCCCCGGTGGCGGCAGTGTTTCAGCACTCAATGGAGCCCTTGCCACCTCACTGGCAGCTATGGTAGCCAATCTTACCATAGGCCGCAAGAAATATGTAGAAGTGAACGAAATTATGGAAGATCTTTCTGTTCGTTTCGAAGAACTCACCCGCCAGCTGATAACCGATGTAGACCGTGATTCAGAAGCATACGACCGTGTTTTCTCCGCATTCAAACTTCCAAAAGAAACGGATGAAGAAAAGGCTATCCGCAGTGAAACCATACAGAAGGAAAGCAAATATGCCGCCCAAGTGCCTATGGAGGTGGCACGTACCGTCCATTCCATTCTGCCCATGATTGATGTGGTAGCCAGAAAAGGGAACAGCAACGCTGTAACCGATGCCTGCGTGTCCATGATGTGTGCCCGGACTGCCATTCTGGGAGCCTTGCTGAATGTACGTATCAACCTCACTTCTATCAAAGACGAAAAATTCGTCAAAGAGATGAGCGAAGAGGCCGATATGATAGAACAGACGACCATTGCCGAAGAACAGAAAATACTGGACTATGTGAAAACCATGTTTTAATCCCAACCTCCGCGGTTAAAAAAAGAATCAGACCATGAAGAATGTATATCAAATAGGTTCGGGTGACCTCACTTTTGACATCATCGAACGTATTATTAATGAAAATCTGAAATTGGAACTGGCTCCCGAAGCTAAAGACCGGATTCAGAAATGCCGGGATTACCTGGACAGAAAGATCAAGGAATCCGATGTCCCTCTCTATGGCATCACTACAGGATTCGGCAGCCTGTGCAACCGTAATATTTCTTCCGATGAACTGAGTACTTTGCAAGAGAACCTGGTAAAAAGCCACGCTTGCAGTGTAGGCGCAGAAATGCCCCATGTCATTGTGAAGCTGATGTTTTTATTAAAAGCTCATGCTCTTTCTTTGGGACACAGTGGCGTACAAGTCATCACTGTACAGCGAATTATCGACTTTTTCAATAACGATGTAATGCCCATTGTCTATGACCGCGGTTCATTGGGAGCCTCAGGAGATCTTGCCCCGCTCGCCAATCTCTTCCTTCCGTTGATCGGCGTAGGCGATGTGTATTATAAAGGCAAACGCTGCGAAGCTATCAGCGTGCTTGATGAGTTTGGTTGGGAACCAGTCAAATTGAAAAGCAAAGAAGGACTGGCTCTGCTCAATGGTACCCAGTTTATGAGTGCCAACGGAGTGTATGCCATACTCAAAGCCTTCCGTCTTTCCAAGAAAGCCGACCTCATTGCCGCCATCTCCCTGGAAGCCTTTGACGGCCGCATCGATCCGTTCATGGATTGTATCCAACAAATGCGTCCGCATAAAGGCCAGATAGAAACCGGAGCCGCATTCCGAAGAATGCTGGAAGGCAGTGAAATCATCGTACAGCCCAAACAACACGTACAAGACCCCTATTCATTCCGTTGCATCCCACAAGTTCATGGTGCAACCAAAGATGCCATCAACCACGTAGCTTCAGTACTGTTGACCGAGATAAATTCAGTTACCGATAATCCCACTATCTTCCCCGATGAAGACCTTATCATTTCAGGTGGCAACTTCCACGGACAGCCCCTGGCATTGGTATATGATTATCTTGCCATTGCTATGGCCGAACTGGGAAACATATCCGAACGGCGTGTGGCACAACTCATTATGGGACTTCGCGGATTGCCCGAATTTCTAGTTGCCAATCCGGGACTTAACTCCGGTTTCATGATTCCCCAATATGCGGCTGCCAGCATGGTAAGCCAGAATAAAATGTACTGTTATGCCGCCAGTAGCGACTCTATAGTATCCAGCAACGGACAGGAAGACCATGTAAGTATGGGAGCCAACGCCGCCACCAAGCTCTACAAAGTGATGGATAATCTGGAACATATACTTGCCATCGAATTGATGAACGCCGCACAAGGTATAGATTTCCGCCGTCCGCTCCGTAGTTCACCGTTTATTGAGAAGTTTCTCGCCACCTACCGCAACGAGGTACCTTTTATAAAAGAAGATATTGTGATGTATAAGGAAATACATAAAACAGTAGCTTTTTTAAAACGGCATCAAGTAAATTATTAAACGGCATTTCGGAATCGGATTATAAAGATTTCACATCCCTTTTTACTATTAAAAACTATAAGATCCATATAATCCGAGTCCGAATTCATATCTTTGCAGTAACAAAAAATAGCGAAGATGAATTATGATAATAAAGAAGAAATGTTTCCTATAGTAGATGAACAAGGAAACATAACAGGAGCTGCAACCCGTGGAGAATGTCATAATGGAAGTAAATTGCTACATCCGGTAGTCCACTTGCATGTATTCAACAGTAAAGGCGAACTCTATTTGCAAAGGCGTCCTGACTGGAAAGATATTCAGCCAGGCAAATGGGACACAGCCGTAGGCGGACACATAGATTTGGGTGAAAGTGTGGAAACAGCCTTGAAACGTGAAGTAAAAGAAGAACTGGGCATCACCGACTTTACTCCCGAATTACTGACTAGCTATGTATTCGAATCCACCCGGGAAAAAGAATTGGTATTCTCGCATAAAACCACTTATGACGGTCTCATTATTCCCAGCGAGGAACTGGATGGCGGCCGTTTTTGGTCACTAGAAGAGATCAGGAGCAATATTGGAAAAGAAATATTTACACCTAATTTTGAAAATGAATTTAAGAAGCTAGGCTTCTGAAATAGTTTTTTAATCAAAAATGGCAAATTCTTGATGCAGGTCAAGAATTTGCCATTTTCGCATACATTTTATCTTTATCAGAGTACAATCTAGAACAAAACAGTATAATTTTGTGTTGTAAAACATAAAAAGAAAGGATAACGAGATTATGAAAAAGGTAAAAAGTATTTTTAAGAAAGCCCTTGCTCTAATGGGTGAAAACGAAGTAAGAGCTTGGGGTATAGGGATTAAGTAAGAAAATAACCCTATTTTTTTAATCAAAGAAAGGATAACATTATGAAGAAATTGAAAGAGATCATCAAAGCAGGTCTCAAAGATATGGGAAATGACGCCCTCCGTGCTTGGGGGTACGATACAAAGTAAAAGGTACAAAAGATTAGTTTTTAATGTTTTAAAAAAGGATAGCAGGATGAAAAGAGTAAAAAAAATTTTCAAAGAATATATGAGGGCTATTGAAATTAATGCCGCATTAATGTATGGTTATAGACCTAAATAAGAACCGTACTTTTTGATTGAGGGAATTGAATTACAATTATAACAAAAAAGCAGTCTTGACTTTTCAAGACTGCTTTTTTGTTATAAATACAGTATAAGTGAAATCAATTTATCCGACAAGCAATACACTAACATTAAAAATATATTGTATTTCTTCAAAAAGAATATACCTCTTTGAAATCAAGAGAGTTAGAAAATTCACCTCATTTTAGGATAATGAGTTGGCAACCATCCTAATTACCGTGATCTGCATCACTTTGCTGGTTTGGGTAACTCTTACAGATGCAAATATAGTAAAATATAGCAGGCAAAAAGAAAGATGAACTCATTTTCTTTTTACCTGCTGCATGATTCGCGGTAGAATAGTATCCTATATCAATTCAATTTTTATTTTACAGTTCTGTCCACCCTGCAAAATAGAATGGCAAAGTGTTACTCTAAATTTCTGTTCTTTCCAAAGGTTTTGCAAAGAATAAAGAACACTCTGACGTGAACATTCACAAAGCAAAGGTGTGGTGACATATCCTTTTTTACACAAGCCACAAGTACATTCCAAGAAAATAAGATGATAGACACGACCTTTCTCTACAATCTCGCTTTTTACTCCCGGCGATTCATCTGCCATCTGAAAGAAAACATCCATATCTCCATTGGCATCCTTGTAGAGTTTCCTGTAAATGGAAAGCACACCACCATCCACGCAATTCTTGCTACATTCTGAAAAGAAGGCTGCTCGTTGTTCCGATGAGAGTCGAGCGATACCTTTCTCAAAACCTTTGAACCAATCTGACAAATCCATACTATCAAGGTAATTGACTGAACAGCTTTACCAATCCTTCTTTGTTGAAGCAGTAAAACATTTCTATTTGTTCAGGGGTATCATTCTCCAGCAATAACAACAACTCTTTAGCAAATTCCAAGTAACCTGTGCCATTTGCCGTAACAATGCGTTTGTCCGATACAGCTTGCTCATTCATATAACCTGCCTTATTGGTATAATTGCCTCCTCCCCATAATTGTAGCTGTTCCAAACCATTTCCCGTATGTTTTATCTCATTTAAGAAACCATGTTTGGCAAGGAAAGAAGCAGCGTTGCAGATAGCTCCTACGATAATCCCCTTCTTTATGGCACGGCGAACGATTGGCACGACTTTATCTGCTTCCAGTTCGTCGAACCAGCCGAAACCACCAATTAGCACCAAAGCGGCATAATCATTAGGCATCGTTTCAAAAGAATAGTCGGGTAAAGTATAGAAACCACTGCATGAGCGTACAACATCCAATGTAGGAGCTACGACTTTGTTCATGTATTTGGGATTTTCTTTTATACTACGTTCATCACACGCAATAGCCGAAGCTAGGAACACGGCTTCATGGTCAGCATAGTTATTTAACAATAGATATAACACCTCGTTCTTCATATTTATTTTCTTCTGATGGTTTGACATTTACGTTTTGTCATCTCTTCGGCAAAGGCTTGTTCACCTTGTTCCTTAATATAGCTAATGCAAGCAGAACGGTCAGAATTAAACAAAAATGCAAATACTTTGCTTATCCAATTGGAAAACAACTTGCATTCCCTGACATCATGGGAGCATTCAGCACAAGTATTAAACTTGTTTTCTTGGCAACATGAGCGGATTTTACACCAAGTTGCTTTTTTATTTGGTTTACATCCGGAACATTTCTCCGCCAAGAACTTACGGCAGGCTCCACAATAAAGACCGCAAGCGGCTATGTTTTTATTATCAGGTGCAATAGTTTTCATAAATATCAGATGTTGGAGTGAGAAAATTCGCCATTTATCCAAAAGGTGGCTTCCGTACCCATGAAATGTAGAAGCACATAATTGGGATCACTTGGTCCATCGGGAAAATGATGAACGAACCAGTCCTGCCATATGTCCTTGCGGATAGTATCGTCCGTAATAATTTCTACCGTACCACGCAGGGCAACGCCATCCCCGTAATGGTCATAGCAAAGACCCGCCTTGTTGTTCGCCTTAAAATCATTCACTTTCATGGAGCCGACACTTGTCGCCATCCAGACTTCGTTAAAACTTTTGGCATGTATCTTGGACATCTGCACAGGTCGCGGATAACCGTCGGCATCAATGGATGCGATGGTCACATTTTCGCATTGGGCAAGCAAGTGGGTTGCCTTTTCCGTTAGTGTCCGTTCATCTTTTTCTTTCCACCGTTTCAGGTAGGGAAAGTATTGAAGCATTTGTTCCTTTGCTTGTACGGGACTCAACTTACATTCGGTCTGCACAGCCCATTGGTCTAAGAATTGCAGGCAGAACTCAATCATTTGGCTCATTGTGAAATCTTGGGTAAACTCACCTTTTTTGTAACAATACACGCAATAATCCTCACTACTGCTCCCATTGGCATTTGTCCCTCTGTTTTCATCAGTTAGGGGCATACCACAACTTTGACAAAACTGTTGTTCCATATATGTATTCTATTCGATGCCTATCAGTCCCTTTATAGGCGGTTATAAAATGCGAGAGCGTGGAACTGCAATGCTACCACGTCTAAGTTGGAGGTCGTAGGAAACCTTTGGCACAGATATGATAATAGCAGCCCACGCTATGGCGTGAGAACCACTATGCTATCCCTTGTACCAAGTCCGAAATTTCCTACGTTTCCAACCTACAAGATAAACATAACGCTTCTTTTTTTCCCGTATGTTTTGAAAAGAGTTGCCTCTATCCGACTACAAAAGTCGGAAATTTTTCTGATAATCTTTTATCTTCTAATGCTTTTATTTACTTTTGGAATAGAATTTAGGGTGCATTCTATATTTTCAGTTCTTTATCCTGTTTAGTAGATGCAGTCCCCAAACCGTTCCTCCATTCATTCGCATTCTGCCTGAACCATTGCACAAGTGGAACATCGTTCACACATATTTGAAAATACCTTTTCCGAGAATCTCAATATGTTCCGGCAGAAGTCAATCAACGGCAGTAGCTTTTCCACATAAGGAAAGTTCCATAAATTTTATTATGTTTTTCAAGATAATCAAGGAAAGCAAAGTAAGTTGATATTAGTTTCACACAGAAAACAACGTCTGTATCCCCAAGAATTAGTACCTTTGGGGGGGGGAGATAACTCTTCGCACTTGCAATATACTTTTTACGCATTGCGTATTTTAAATAATTCAGTGCGTATATTTATCGGCAAGCGGGGTAGTAAAAACATAAAATCGAAATGGCAACAGACGGAGTAAAAATAATTGATGGAGATTTAGCACACGACACCTATGAATATATAATGGAATTGTATGATAATGGAGCAAGTGCTGAAATAATTAAGAAAGAAATTCCATTCATAAAAGAAGATTATGGAGATGAAACGGATTTTTATCACGAAATTTTTGTTACAGCTTACGCCTTGGCATTTTGGGAAATCGGAGAACTGACTGATGAAATCTTAAATGAAGTGAAACGAGTTATTGAACTCAAAGCAGGTGTAAATCTTTGGACAAAAGATGTAGACGAAAAGGAAGGCAAAAAAAGACAAAAAGTCCTTGACCGATTTTTAGAAAAAATATCTGCACCAAACAAAAAAGTTAGAAATAGAAAAAAATACAGAGTTGTAAAAAATCTATATTTTGAATCAAATGATGTTCTGTCCTTTAAACTTTCAGACAACAATTATTGTGCTATAATTTGTGCACAAATCACGCAAGAAAAATCACAAACAACCTATGATTTTGTACTTACAACCTACAAGGGAAAACAAAAACCAACAATTGAAACGTTAAAAGATGAATTTATAGTCGGACACCTAATGGGTGGACCGAGTAGAAAAGAAATCTTAAAGCAACAACCCAAAATCAACATACTTTGGGATTATCATACACACAATGCCATACTACTGACAGAAACACAAAGGCAAAGAACTTATAGCAATGATTCCATTGAAATTTTTGAAGGAAAAAAAGAGTTCTTTTTTGGATTTCCATTTAAATTAGTTACTCATAAGGATATGACACTTATGAAAGACAAGTTTGAAGTTATTGGCAAATTAAAAATAAAAGAAAACTTTAACAGGTCGGGAGGTTATGACTATTTATCGAATCTTGAGAGATTTGAAGATATTTTAAATGATATAGATAGACACATGGAAATATTTAGAAACGTAAAATTTCCGATAAAACTTTTATGTGAAATAAATTAACGAATTATCTCTTGATAAGCAAACCTACGCAGAATGCCGCAAACGAAATGGAGTGTGTTAAATCTGCATTGCTTTCGGGTAACGGCTAGGAAACCGTTTTCCTGCTGCAATCCGCTTTAAGACCGTTTTATACCATCTTCCCAATTTCTCCGATTTGCCACTAACTTCTTAATAATGCGAATCAGTAGTTGATTTCTGATTCTTGTTTTAAAAAATTAGATAAATGAATGCGATGGCAATTTTTCCCATCGTATGTACTAAAAGTCCAGATGTTGATCTGACTTTCATCGCTCTTTGAATATTTGTTTTCTCATTCAGCCAGTTGAAAAACGCTTCTATAGGCTGTCTGACCTTTGAAACAGCAGTAGAGAACAGTTCTCTTCCAGCTTTCTCTCTTTGAGTAATAACTGGTTCCTCTCCTTTTATTGCTTTCACGGGAGTTAGCATAGTAGTTCCTTGTTCTTGTTGCTTATTGCCCCAGTAAGAAAAATCCGAGTATATCTTATCGGCAAAGATGTTTCTGTTTATAAGGCTATCAGCGGCTTCTCTTTTAAGAACTGTCAGGTCATTCTCTTCTGCCGATGATAAGAGAATCATTTCCGGGAATGGAATAGTTCCTTCCCTGCGGAAGGCTAAAGCATGGAGTTTGAGACCGAAGTAATACATGTTCTTTGTAGAACAGTATCCTTTGGTTGCAATTTCAGTAGCTACCTTTCCTGTTTTATTCTTTCCTGCACAGGTAATAATAGGCATAGAGTCAATAAGTGATGTCATAGAATCGCAATCCTCTGGTTTAAAGAATGTAATGAGATGCTTTACAAGTTCACTAATGGCCTCACTCATCAGGTTTAACCGATAGTTGAATGTCTGATAAGAAGGTAGGTTGGGGAACCATGAGAGCAAATATTCTTCAGTGAATGTATGTATCTCTTTGATTTGGAAGTATCGCTGATAGGCTCCGCAAAACAGATATACGGTAAGCAGTTCCTGGTCTGTAAAGATAGGAGTTGCATTATTACTGAATCTCTGGCAGTAAAACTTCAGTGAAGACTGGTAAATATCGCAGATGTACATATATATTTTTATAAGTTTTAGCTCTTTCTCCTTGGGAATCATAATTAGAATAATGAGTGGTTTTATTCTTCTAATATACTGATTTTCAAGGAGATTGAGAAATAAATAAACGAGATAATTAATTGAATAATAACATTTTAACTAACTGAATCAAGTAGGTATTTCAACTACTGATTCGCATACTTATCTATATAATAGGACTTTTTTATAATGTCATATTGATATATAGAAAAAATAAAGACGCTTGATATCGTTTCAAAAGCATTAATGGTATCATTGGAATTGTCTATAGTGCATTCTAAATAAAGATTCAGTGTTGAAAACATGTCAACACTGAATCTTTTCTGTATAAACTTATAGATATTAACCTAAAGATAACAATTCGATAACACATATCTTTTTTCTTTCATTCTACTTTTGCTGCATGAATCAGTAAAAGTAGAAATGTTATGTTATTACCAAATGAATGGATAGAGAACAGTATTGAAACATACATCTATCAACACACCACAAAATCCCAAATTATCTATTGGATAGTATTGGCAGCCGTGACTGCCGTTATGATTGCATTGCCTTTTATCTATGTAGATATCTCTGTGCAAGGCAGTGGAGTAGTAAGGCCGGTTACTGAAAAAACTGAAATAAAATCGTCTATCACAGAATTAATAGATTCAGTTTATGTGCGCGAAGGCGATCAAGTGAATAAAGGCGATGTACTCCTCCGCTTCCGCACCAATAACTCCGATTATAAAATCAATTATCAAACGAATCGCCTGAATGACTATGAAGCACATTTGTCAGATTTGGCTTATCTGGCAAAAGGCGAATGTCCTGCCAGGTTTCATTCTCCGGTACGTCAACAGGAATATACCTATTTTATCAAAAAGCAAAAAGAACTGGAAACCTCTTTGGCACAGGCAGAAAAAGAGTATAAGCGCAATAAAAACCTGTTTGATAAGAAAGTGATTTCAGAAGAAGAATATGATAAATATTATTTTCAATATCAAAGCCGGCAAAATGAACTGGCTTCATTGATACAAAGCCAGTTGAGTACGTGGCAGGCAGATCTGAATACGTATCGTAATTCTCGTAGCGAAATGAATACTACACTGAAGCAAGAGTTGAAAGATAAAGAACTCTATATAGTTCGTAGTCCGATAAGTGGAACCATTGATCAATTTTCCGGCATATACAGGGGAAGCAGTATACAGGCAGGACAGTCATTGGCAGTTATCAGCCCGGATTCCACACTGTGTATGGAGATATATGTTACTCCTCGAAATATCGGTTTTATGAGTTTGGGAATGCCGGTCAATGTACAGGTGGAATCATTTAATTATAATGAATGGGGAACATTACCCGGCAAAGTGACCGAAATTTCATCAGACTTCCTAACCGACAGTCAGGGAAACTCATTCTATAAAGTGAAATGTCAAATGGAGCGGAACTATCTTATGCTGAAAAGCGGACAGAAAGGAATATTAAAGAAGGGAATGACCGTCAGTGCCCATTTTATGATAACGCGGCGATCGCTTTTCGATTTGCTCTACCAAAAGATAGACGATTGGGCGAATCCCAAACAATATGAGAATAATGCGATGATAGCTAAATTTTGATTCTACAATTCATTTATAAATATTCAATGATGAGCAAGAAAGGTATTAAAATAAAACAGTTTGATATTACAGATTGCGGAGCGGCTTGTCTGGCTTCCGTATGTGCCTATTATGGTTTGCAATTTCCCATTGCACGTATCCGCCAATATGCGTTTACCGATCAAAAAGGAACGAATATTTTGGGGTTGATAGAGGCTGCTAATAAGCTGGGCTTGTCAGCTAAAGGAGTGCGGGCTAAGTTTGAGGCATTGTACATTGTTCCTAAACCTGTTATTGCCCATGTCATCGTGCACGAGCAGCTTCAGCATTTTGTAGTGATATATAAGGTGGAGAAAAAGAAAGAATACATAGAGTATATGGATCCGGGTGACGGGCGGATGCATCGCGTGACCAATCAGGAATTTGAGAAAATGTGGACCGGTGTACTGGTGTTATTGGAACCGGAAGAAACTTTCAAGACCGGAAACATGAAAACCGGTATGACAAAGAAGTTCTTTTCTCTGCTGGCTCCTCACAAAAGCGTGATGCTACAAGCCGTGTTTGGTGCGCTTATTTATAGCATTTTGGGATTATCCACTTCCATCTATGTAGGTAAAATTACAGATTATGTATTGGTGGATAAAAATATCAATTTACTCAATCTCATGGGAGTGATCATGCTGGTCATCCTGCTATTGCGGACTTTTATCGGAGCAATGAAAAGTATTCTGGCTTTAAAGACCGGACAACGGATTGATGCGGCATTGATTTTAGGATATTATAAGCATCTGCTGACTTTACCTCAGCAATTCTTTGATACGATGCGCGTAGGTGAAATTATTTCACGCGTCAATGATGCGGTGAAAATCCGTAATTTTATCAATAATGTTTCGTTGGATCTGGTGGTTAATATCATGATTCTTGTCTTCTCTGTGTGCCTTATGTTCGTTTATTCCTGGGAGCTGGCATTGATTACATTAGTGTCTGCCCCCTTATTCTTGCTTATTTTCTGGGGATTTAATAAATTGAACCGGAAATATCAGCGCGGTATTATGGAAAGTAGTGCTGATTTGGAAGCGCAATTGGTGGAGTCTCTTAATTCTATTTCTACTATCAAACGATTCGGTATAGAGGAATATGCCAATTTGAAAACGGAAACTCGTTTTGTACATTTATTAAAGAATACGTATCGCAGTATTTATGGATCCATTATGGCGCAAGGCGGTATTCAGTTTGTATCTACCGGCATTACGATTGCCGTTCTTTGGTTAGGAAGTATTTTGGTGGTCGATCAGGAGTTGACACCCGGCGCTCTGATGGTGTTTTATTCCTTGGTTGGTTATGTAATTTCTCCTATCGGCTCGCTGATTTCTTCCAATCAGACTATTCAGGATGCACTGATTGCCGCCGACCGCTTATTCCAGATTATGGACTTGGAACGCGAACAGGATAATAATCAAAAGATAATATTAGAACCGGATATGGTAGGCGATATTACGTTTGAGAATGTTTCGTTTCGCTATGGTTCGCGCAAGGATGTGTTCAAGGAATTGGGCTTGAAGATAGAAAAGGGGAAGACTACTGCCATAGTGGGAGAAAGCGGGTCGGGCAAGACGACTTTGATTTCGTTGTTACAGCATATTTATCCTATACAGGAGGGTCGCATTCGCATAGGCGATTATGATATTGCGCAAATAGACAATCGCAGCCTTCGTCGCCGGGTGGGAACAGTACCTCAACAGATTGAATTATTTGCCGGCAGCATTGCAGAGAATATAGCGGTAGGTGACTTGCATCCGGACATGAAGAAAATTGTAGATTTGACGGAACAACTTGGTTTGAAGGACTTTATAGATGGTTTGCCTAAGGACTACCGGACTTATATCGGTGAACATGGTGCATCCTTGTCGGGTGGCGAGCGGCAGCGGCTTGCCATAGCACGTGCTTTGTATAAGGAACCGGAGATACTTATTTTCGATGAGGCAACGTCTTCGCTTGATTCTATTTCCGAACGCTATGTAAAGCAGACGCTGGATGCATTGGCACGGAAGGGGAAAACGATTATCGTGATTGCTCATCGGTTGAGTACAGTGAAGAATGCTGATAAGATTGTGGTGATTGATAAGGGGCAAGTAATCGAGGCAGGTACTCATGAAGAATTGTTCAATTCGAATGGGATGTATCATCGTTTATGGAAGGAACAGTTTGATGAAATAGGTTAAAGAATGAGCAGTATGAAAAAGTTAATAGTTGCAGCTGTTGCAGCCATCGTATTTATAGCGAATATACAAGCACAAAATAAGAAGTGGAGTCTCAAAGAATGTATAGATTATGCCATACTGCACAATATAGAGGTGAAGCAGAGTCAAAACCGGATTAAAAGTTTGAAAGTAGAGAGAAATACGCTGAAGAGCAGTTTTCTGCCCGACCTGAATGTAGGAGCTTCACAACGTTTTTCTTTTGGCAGGGCCTTGAATCAGGATAATACGTATGAAGATAGCAACATACAAAATTCTTCATTCTCTGCCAGTGCTGAAATGCCTCTTTTTACCGGATTCAAAACAAGTGCATCCATTACCCGGAATAAATTCGATATATTGGCGGCTGAGGCAAATAAGGAATTGATAGAAAACAATTTGTCACTCAATGTAACTAACTATTATTTTCAGATACTGTTGAATAAAGAAATCTATCGTATCGCTCAAGAACAAATCCGGTTGACAAAAGAACAAGAAATCAGAACACGGATTTTGATAGAGAATGGAAAAGTTCCGCAGTCTCAATTATATGATGTGAAAGCTCAATTGGCTGATGATGAGCTGGTGGCTACTGAAGCTAGGAACTCGCTGCGGCTTTCTTTTCTTGACTTGATGCAATTGATGGAGTTGAAGGGTGAGGAGTATTTTGATGTAGATTCTTTGGATGAAAGTATAGTTTCTATGGAGTCTGTCACTCCTGAGGGGATTTACGCCTCGGCATTAAGCTGTATGCCTCAGATAAAGCAAGCTCATTATTCTTTGCAGAGTAAAGTGAAAAGTACAAAAGTTGTCAAGTCGGGATATTACCCACAGCTTTTTTTGGGTGCCGGAATCAATACCGGTTACTATTATTCTCGTCGTGCAATGAATCCGTCTTTTTATCAGCAGTTTAAAAACAATATGCAGAAAAGCATTTATTTCACATTAAGCATCCCTCTTTTTGACCGCTTCTCTACGAGGAATCAGGTAAAAACAGCGCGTTTGGAAGAGAATAATGCTCGCTTGTCATTGGAAAATGAAAAGAGAAGTCTCTATAAGGATATTGAGAAAGCATATATGGATGCGTTGGCAGCTTTTGAGAAATACGAATCTACTACCAAAGCGGTAGCTGCCAATCGGGAGGCGCATCGGTATGCGTTAGAGAAGTATATGGCTGGAAAGTCGGCTGTATATGAGTATAATGAGATAAAAATGAAATTAGCAGATGCGTTGTCCCAACAATCACAAACTAAATATACCTATTTACTGAAAGAACGGATATTGGCATTCTATTCATGCCACTCTTTGGTGGAGTAGTACCAACCTGAAGTATTTAGATGAGAAAGAGGATATTCCAGCTATCGGGAGTATCCTCTTTTCCATAGATAAATTCTTTTAATAGAGTAGTCCGTTTTATTTTTCTATAATGTCCTTTGCCTTTTCCAGTGCTACATTAATATTAGGACAGATATTTTCTTTTCCCAGTAATTCATTAAATCCTGATTTTTCAAGAATTTGATGCACTTTTTCATTCACTCCCGAAAGCACAATCTGAATATTTTCTTTTTTAGACATTTCACATAGATTAGTCAGGTTGTGAATACCGGTAGAGTCAATGAATGGTACTTTACGCATACGTACAATCCGTACTTTGGGACGGTCGCCCAGTTCGGACATGATTTCCTCAAACTTGGTAGCGATACCAAAGAAGTAGGGACCATTGATTTCATATACTTCCACACCTTTGGGAACCATGAGATGTTCTTCGTGCACTTCCAGATCGGATTCATTATTGGGGTCGATTTCATTTTTGATAACCGATATTTCTGTTGTTTCCATGACACGTTTCATGAACAATACACAGGCAATGAGCAAACCTACTTCAATAGCTACGGTTAAATCAAAGATAACAGTCAGGAAGAAAGTGATCAGTAGTACGGTGACGTCTGATTTCGGATTCTTCAGCAACGCCTTGAAAGTACGCCAGCCGCTCATGTTATAAGAAACAATCACCAATACACCTGCCAGACAGGCCATCGGGATATATTGTGCCAGAGGCATCAGGAACAAGAGAATCAGCAACAGAATGACTGCATGAATGATACCTGCAACAGGTGATTTTCCACCGTTGTTGATATTGGTCATGGTACGTGCGATGGCTCCTGTAGCAGGAATACCGCCAAACAGTGGAGCGATAATATTGGCTGCGCCCTGGGCTATCAGTTCCGTGTTTGAATCGTGGCGGTCACCAATGACACCATCGGCTACGGCAGCAGACAACAGAGATTCTATGGCTCCCAGTACAGCAATGGTGATGGCAACCGGAAATAAATTCTTGATAGCTTCCCAATCTAATTTGGGTACTACTGCATCCGGCAACTGTGACTGAATGGTAAAACGGTCGCCAATGGTGTCGATGCAAGTGATTCCTCCGTATGTCTTCATCAGGTATACGGCAATAGTCACTACAATGATGGCAATTAGCGAGCCTGGGATCTTTTTTGAGAATCGGGGAGTCAGTGCGATGATCAGGACACTGACTATGCTGACAATGGCGTTCCACCAATTAACAGTATCAAAATGACGGAAATAAATCATCCATTTGCCTATAAAGTCTCCCGGTACTTTTTCTCCTCCGAAGTTCAGTCCGAAGATATCGGCAATCTGTGTCGTAAAAATGGTGACGGCAATACCACTGGTAAATCCTACAATAATGGGATAAGGAATAAATTTGATAACAGCTCCCAGCTTGAATACACCTAATAAAATAAGGAGTACTCCTGCCATAAGAGTTGCTACTGTTAATCCGCTGATGCCGTATTCTTGGATGATACCATAGATAATTACGATAAATGCTCCGGTAGGTCCGCCTATTTGTACTTTGCTTCCTCCTAATAAAGAGATGATAAATCCTGCTACAATAGCAGTGATGATGCCTTTTTCTGGAGAAACTCCCGAAGCGATACCAAATGCGATAGCTAGTGGAAGTGCAACAATACCTACGATAATTCCGGCCATAAGGTCGGCCATGAAGCTCTCTTTTGAATAATTCTGTAGGGTAGTGAAGAGCTTCGGCTTGAATTCAAATGCTTTCATTTGTCAACTACTTTATGCTATGATTTTAAACGAGTTGCAAAAGTAGATAAAATTAATGTATAAATTAAGGTATTATTCTATTTAAATTCGTATTTTTGTTATTCATAGGGTGTTTTGTTGATAGTAATGGTGCGTTGGGCGGTAGAATCATTTGTGATACTGGTTACATCTCCTCTCGTAGTAAAGTAAACGTAATTTCCTTTATCGTAAAAACGATATACCTTGCAACCGTCATGTTCAAACAGATAGCTGACAGTGTAAGTGGAGTTGTTTTCAGATTCTCCGACCTTTAACGGTATGGACGCACACGAATTAAATCCTATTATAGTAAGGAGGGGAAAAGTGAATAATTTGATGATGCTTTTCATAATGAAAAATGTTAATGTTGTTGTGAACACAAATATAGGTGTTCTTGTTTATTTTATATAAAGTGAACGTTTAATTAAATATAAAAATATAATTGTAATGAATACAATTTTGGAATAAAAGATATATCTTTGTATTACCAAAAGATGATTGAATAATAACTAACTAATAAAACTAATTATTATGGCTAAGAGCGTAAAAGGTACACAGACAGAAAAAAATTTGCTGACTTCATTTGCAGGTGAGTCACAGGCTAGAATGCGTTATACTTACTTTGCAAGTACAGCAAAGAAAGAAGGTTATGAACAGATTGCTGCTATTTTTACTGAAACAGCTGATCAGGAAAAGGAACATGCGAAACGTATGTTTAAATGGTTGGAAGGTGGTATGGTAGAAATCACTGCCAGCTATCCTGCAGGTATCATTGGTACCACTATGGAAAATTTGAAAGCTGCCGCTGCCGGTGAAAATGAAGAATGGACTACTGATTACCCTCACTTTGCTGATGTGGCCGATCAGGAAGGTTTTCCTGCTATCGCTACTATGTATCGCAGAATCGCTGAAGCTGAAAAGGGGCATGAGGAAAGATATCTGGCTTTATTGAAGAATGTGGAAGAAGGCACAGTATTCAAGAAAGCGGAAGAAACTGTATGGCAGTGCCGTAACTGCGGTTACATTTATGTAGGTACGGAAGCTCCTGAAGTATGTCCTGCATGTCTGCATCCGCAAGCTTATTTCGAAGTGAAGAAGAATAATTATTGATTGAAATAAAATCACTCGTTCATCATGAATCCGGTTTCTCTGAAAAGGGGAAACCGGATTTTTTATTTTTAGGGAATGATTTTTGATTAGTTTTTATTCTTCTCTTTTCCCGTTTACAAATTCCCCCGGTTTCATGCCGAACTGTTTCTGGAAACACTTGGAGAAATAAGACGGATTATTGAATCCTACCATATAACAGATTTCATTAATGCGGTATTTGTTTTCTGCTAGCAAGATCGCTGCTTTTTTCAAACGTACCACTTGAATCAGTTCATTAGGGGTGATATTGGCCAATGTTTTAATTTTGGCAAACAGACCCGAACGGCTGATACACAACTTTTCGGCCAGGAAATCTACGGATAATTCCGGATTGGAGAAATTCTCTTCTATGATTTCATTCATGCGGGTAAGGAATTTGTCGTCCATAGAATTATTGGCAATGCTGTTCAGCGGAACCAGCGGCATCTTCGAGAATTTCTGACGCAGCAGATTACGCAAGTCTACCAGATTCTTGATACATGCTTCCAAGTATTGCATGGAGAAAGGTTTCTCTATGTAGGCATCTGCACCACAATCCATACCTTCTATCTTGGAGTTGGTATCTGTCTTGGCCGTTAGCAGGATGAAGGGTATATGACTGGTAGTTTGGTTAGTCCTTATCGCTTTGCAGAATTCCACTCCGTCCATGCGTGGCATCATCCAGTCGCTTACAATGAGTGTCACTTCGTTTTCTTTGAGTTTATTTAATGCTTCTATACCGTCTTCTGCGGTAAGTATGCTGTATTTATCAGCCAGACTACTCGAAAGGAAATTCAACATTTCCTCATTATCATCCACAATCAGCATGGTTGGTTTATGTTTGATAGGAGAATCGGAGAGGTCCTCTTGCAAGATTTCTTCGGGAATGGCTGGGTTGTTCAATAGTGATGTGCCCGTATCCTGTGGCAGGACTTGTGCTTGTTCTACAGGCAGTGTTACGATAAAAGATGACCCTTTGTTCACTTCGGATTCCACTTCAATGCAGCCATTGTGTGATTCTACAATACTTTTGACAATGCTGAGGCCGATACCTGTTCCCGGCTTGTTATCCATAGCCTGATAGAACGGATGGAATATCTTCTTTTGTTCTTCTTTGCTGATCCCTATGCCGTTATCTGTCACTCGGATTATAAAAGTATGTTGTTCCGGCTGTACGATACAGGTAAGAGTAACTTCATCTTTTGTGTATTTACTGGCATTGGTTAACAGGTTGCTGACTAGTTTGGTTACCGCTTCACTGTCTACTATAGCTGTGAAATCTGCTTCAGGATATTCCACAGTAAGCCGTGCTCCATGTTGGGCGATGAAAGGTTCGAAACGTTCACAAACCGCTTTGAGCAGTTGGTGGATATTTTGGGAAGCAAACTTCATTTTCATTCCTTCCTGTTCCACCTTCCGGAAATCCAGCAATTGGTTTACCAGGAACAGCAGACGCTGGCTGTTACGGTCAATAATATTTAGATCGTCGCGTACTGTAGACGGCAGGGACACGGGGGATTTCATTATTTTCTCCAAAGGTCCTATGATAAGGGATACCGGTGTGCGTATTTCGTGGGCTATCATGGTGAAGAACTTGATTTTGGCTTCGTGTACTTCTTTTTCCTTATTGGCGTTCAGTTTGTTTATTTCAGCCGTATGTTTCTTCTCTGTCCGTTTGATGATGAAGCGGATGACGAATCCGAAAGCTATACAAACCAATATAAAATAGAGCAGTTTGGAAGCGGTGGACCAATAGAAAGGAGGGTGGATGGTGATTTTCAGACTGGTTCCTTTTTCATTCCATATTCCGTCATTATTGGTCGCCTTTACTTTGAAAAGATAGGTTCCTGCGGGCAAATTGGTGTAAGTGGCCTTATTCTGGGAGCCTACATAGTTCCAGTCTTTGTCAAATCCTTCCAGTTTATAGGCGTATTTGTTTTTATTGGGGGTGCAATAGCTTAAAGAAGCATAAAGCAAGCTGAATGCATTTTCTTTATAGGATAGCTCCAGTTCTTCCAACTGGTTGAGAGATTTTGGAAGCAGTTTGTTTCCAGTTTGGATTTCCTTATTATCTATTTCCAGTTCTGTAATGATTACTGGAGGAAGCATCACATTTGTCTTAATCTGATGGGGGTAGAAAGCATTGAATCCGTTTACCGAGCCGATATAAATTTTTCCATCCGATGCTTTTAAGGCAGCATTAGGTAGGAATTGTTCACTTTGCAGTCCGTCGCTTTTAGTAAATACTCGGCAACCTTCTCCAGGGGTGTAGCGCACTAACCCTTTGGTGGTGGTGAGCCACAATATGCGTTGGTCTTCGATGATGCTGCATATATTGTGACTGGGAATTTCAAGAGGTAAAGTTTCGAATGCATCTTCTTCCGCATTGTATTTGCAGAGCCCGTTCATGGTTCCCACCCACATCTCTCCGTTTGTGTCAATCAGTACACAGTTCACTTGGTTGTTTGCCAGTGAGTTCGGATTTTTATGGTCATGTATATAGTTCTTCCATATCTGTTTTTCTGGATGGTATTTAAATAATCCCTTGCCTTGGGTGGAGAACCAGAGATTTCCTTTGGTATCCTGGTCAATGTCAATGGTCAGTGCGTCCAAGTCTTTAATTCGGGTGAAATTATCTTTTTCCCGGTTATATAGATTTACTCCGGACATGGAGGTGACCCATATTCTCTCTTTTCTGTCTTTGAATATGGCATAAGAACTGGTTCCGTCCAGTGAAGCGGGATTATCCTGATAGGCAGAATATGTTTTAAAAGTTCCCGTTTGCAGATTTAATACGTTTACCCCTCCAGTATAAGTACCGATCCATAAATTATCATCGTCCATACAAAGTGCATGTACATTGTGATAGGACAGACTGTTTTTTCCCTCTAAGGGCAAATAATGGGAAAATTTTCTATTTTTGGGAGAAAAGCGGTTTAACCCTCCGTCATCCGAAGCGATCCACACATCTCCGTTAGAGTCTTCGCAGAACCGTCCGATGACTGTTCCGTTAACAGAATTGGAGAAACGTGAGTGGACAAAACTTTCGAATTGTCCAGTATTGGGTGAAATATAATTTACTCCTCCATAGTAAGTTCCGATCCATATTCCACCTTCATGATCTTTTATAATAGGATAAACAAAACGGTTGGACAATGAATGTGGGTTTGTTTCATCTTCTGTAAACAATTGATATTCCTCTGTAATGGTATTGAATAACAGAAGCCCGTCATCCGAGCCTATGAGTAGCTGGTGAGGGGCATATTCCATGATAGAATGAATATGGGTGGCACCTTTTCCGTCTGTGGGATGCAGATAAGTAGTGGCCTTTCCGCTGTATTTATCGATTTTTTGCAAACCACACTCCCAGGTTCCTAACCACAGTGTATGTTCCGAGTCTTCCAACATGACCAATGCGTTTGAGTCATGCTTTCCGCTTTCATAGGAGAGCGGAAAAGTCTCGAATTTATTTTCTGCTTTATTCAGTTTGAAAAGACCTGAGTTTCCCCAATTGGTAATGGCCCATATTTGGTTTTCACTATCCACCAGTACACTTGCCATTAAACCATTTGCGTTTTTAAATTCGTATTGCTCCAAGTGGTTGGTGATAGTGTTGTATTTGAATATTCCTTGTCCTACCGTAGTGAACCATAGGTTTTTGTCTTTATCTTCGACAATATGGTTCGTATTTGTTTCAATATGGATATTTTTGGAGGTGGCCAGTACAAAAGGCATTATATCTTCTGTTTCGTAATCATAGATATATATGCCTTCGTCTGTACCTATCCATATTTTGTTGAGGGTGCTGTATAAAGATGAAATAGCTTCATTAGCTCCCCTATCTTTCAGTCTATAGAGTTTTACAGTAGTGCCGTCATAGCGGTTCAGTCCTTCATCCGTTCCTATCCATAGAAAACCGTATTTATCTTGCATTAAAGCACGTACCGAATTGGATGATAGTCCGTCTTCTACAGAAAAATGACGGAAACAGAGGTCATTGGACGCTGCAAACAGAATCATCGGCATCAGTAAGTTCAATAGCAATAGGACTAGTCTTTTCATAGTATTTTCTTCTTATTTTCTAAATCTTATGCAAGATTACTATTTTTCTGAGAAAGAAAAGAGAAAATTCGAAGAAAAAGTGAGGATTCCAGATGAATCTTTCAATTTGCCGAGGTGAGTAGGAAACTGCCGGTTATTTTTATTTTATAAGGCCATTGTGCATCTTTTTCCCCGGATATGGGATTCATCCAGTGTTCCGTCGGGGCCCCCATGACAACCAACCACAAGTAGGCCAACGGTACATCCTTGGGAGCAATATACTTCACCACTCCTTTCGTGTTGTTTCCCATTTCCCCGTAAACGGATTTTCCTTCCCGAGTGACAGCGACAAAACCGTATCTCCAGCCGGCTTTCTCCGGGTGGACGGAATTGTAACCCTCCCTGCCTGCCTCCCCAAGGAACTCCACTTCCACGGCACTCCCCGGTTGGGGAACGGAGAGGGGGACGGCGTTGAAACCATAATTCTCGGGACAGTTTTCGGGTGCAACCTGGTACCATCCTTCTTTAGACGGATTCATTTTGCAAGTGTATTGGTTTGCGTACGGGCGTGTTTCTTTCCATACTCGCTTAAAATCCCAGTTGACAAAATGGCGGCAGGCGTCGAACATCTCGTTACAGAATTCTTTCTGTCCAAGACTGTTCAGCCGTTTGTAGGTAATGACAGGGTCCTCCCCACGTTTTCCCTGGCGGTACAGTTCGGCTATGAAAGGCAAACCGTGCCGGATTCCCCAGTATTCAAGCACATATGGTGAATGATAAATATTATCCAAATGCAGATAAGCCTTGTGGGTAAGGGTTTTGAACGCATCCCAATGATATTTCTCATCGGTCATCCAGTCAGGATTTACTTGCCAGAGCATCCATTGTGAAGTCATCTCGAAAAAGCCGCAACCACCCCAAGCCTCTCCTTGACCGTCGCAGGTGATTTGTGACTGGAAGCTATGCCCCAGTTCATGCGCGATACAATTCAATTTCTCGTCCTGTACCCGGTTGGGGGTGATCCAGAGCGCACCGATCTGTCCGTCGTAATCCCCGCCGTAGGCGGTTCCTTCTAAAGAATAGTTAATCATGACCATCATGCGGTATTTGTCACATTTCGAACCTTGCTTGGCAAACTGTAGCGTGTGGTAGAAATAGGTGTAGAAACTTTCCAGCTTTTCCTTCAGATTGGGCAGGTTCACCTTCATGGAATGCCCCTCCAGCTGTGGTGGGTTGCTGAGGTCATTGCCGAAGCCCTTCTCCCAGAAGATGATGAAGTTCTCGGTGTATGCCATACGGTGATAACTCCACTGACTTGCCGGATTCTGTAAATCCATGCCTTGAAGCTCCTTGGGGATATAGATAGACTTGCCGGAGGGTAGAGGGATATCGCTGTTTCCTTGTGCGTTGGAACAGGAAGTGATTATTATTGCCAGAAATAAAAAGAAGGTATGTTTATTCATATATAATTACTTTTTTTAAAAACAGGAACGGTTTTTATTTTCCGTTCCTGTAATATATAATAATCAAGAAATACTATTTTTTATTCATACGGTGCGGCATCTAGTAACGTTGATTTGTTTAACTCGTAACGTGGGATAGGCCACCAATAATTTTTTGAGGCATCGAAATTACGTTGCTGTACGGCTTCTGGGTTATGATAATATATTTTGGTTCCATTCTGCAATTTATAAATTTTTAATCCGGTAGGCCAATGTTCTTTGGAATATGTTTCTTCCATTTTCTTCCAGCGGCGTAAGTCAAAGAATCGTTGTCCTTCGAACATCAATTCTACAGTGCGTTCATATTCATATTCAGTCCGTATGTCTTTGCCTGTGGCATCCGGTAATAACGCACGGTTTCTGATAAGGTTGATGTATTTTAGAGCCTCGGCATTGTTACCTAGTTCTATCTGACATTCAGCATAGTTCAAATAGACTTCTGCCAGTCTGATGAAGAACCATGGGGTAGTATCTACTACCGTATCGTCATAAAAGTTAATATGAGAAGATAAGAACTTTCGCATATTATATCCAGTTTTTGTACCGTTCCACCAAGTTTCTCCTGTACGTGAATCTTTACCCGGAATGACCCCTTTTGCTCCGGCTTCAAATAATTCGATTTCACGGTTTGAATCTCCGTATCCCCACAACATACCATCATAGAGAATATTTGCTTTCAGACGGATTTCTCTACCTTCCCATGGGTTTACATCTGATGCCTGTATAGTGACTTCTTTTTGTGTGGCTTCTCCAGAGTCGGGGTCAATTGTGGTTTGTAAAATCGTGAATGGTTTGGTTTCTGCCGGTTTATAAGGTGTACCATCAGCATTCTGGAAGAGTTCTACTATTTCGTAAGTGGGTTGCCACGTACTCCAGCCTTCATATCCGTTACCAGGTCCGGCAGGAGCTTGCATAACTAGGCTGGCACTACTTCCTGCAATTCCTTTTTCATCATAAAGTTTTTCGAAAATTACTTCCGGATTTTTGGAATCGAAGAACAGATCTGCATATTCATCACTATTCGAAACTTGTTTTAAAGAATAGATATTCATATCGATGACTGCTTTGTTTGCATCTGCTGCTGCCTGCCATTTTTCTCTAGAGGGAGTACCGAATAAGGGACTTGCTTTATAAAGCAATACTCGGCCTTTTAAAGCAAGGGCCGCCCCTTTGGTTGCACGCCCAAAATCACTTGCATCTTTATAGACTGTGGGAAGTAATTCAGCAGCTTTATCACAATCAGCAACAATAAAATCAGCTACATCATCCATATCTGCACGTTCCTCTTTGAATTCAGAATCCAAGTCATAAGTATGGTCAATCAATGGAATACGTCCATAGACACTATATAGCATATGATAGTAGTAGGCGCGTAAAAAGTAGCCCTGGCCGATTATCTGATTTTTCCATTCTTTTTCACTATCGGTATTGGCAGGCGTATCCATGATGTCTTCCAATAATTGGTTGCATAATTTAATGCCGCCATAATAATGTGACCACGTATTTCCTTTTCCTTCAGTCCACCCGGTATTATAGTTGTCACATGAAGCACGGCCTTGTGTATAGGTACTTGTTCCATAGTCGTGCATATGATAGGTTTCATCTGTATAATTACAGAACATTACGCCGTTTGTATTTTCTGCTTCCACTCGTAAATAACAGTAGTTTAAGAAACTTTCTGCCAGACTCAAGTCACTCCAAACAGCTGTATCTGTGTATGAGTCTAGTGGTTTTTGATCTAAAATATCTGAACAAGAAGGAAGTCCGAAACTTGAAAGTGCAAGTGCTGCACAAAGTAATATATGTTTTTTCATTTTGTACTTTAGTTTTATAGGTCATTAGAATGTAACATTAGCTCCGACTGTAATCATACGTTGGAGAGGGTAACCTCTGACTCCACCGGATTCCACCACATAACCATCTGTGTTTTTGAACATACCGGCCTCTGGATCACATATTTTCATACCATCAATGGTAAAAAGATTGTTACCATTAACATAAATACGTGCATTCTCAATACCTATGCTTTTAGTCCACATTTTGGGTAGTGTGTATCCTAATTCTATAGATTTCAGACGAACGAAGGAAGCGTCACGTAACCACCATGTAGAGGCTACACCATTCCATGCGTCACCATATGTCTGCTTGATGAATGCACGCGGCCATTTGGCTGTGGCATTTTGTTCTGCTGTATTTGTTTCTATCCAGCGTCCTTCATAGAAATCGGTTGCCATATTCATGGTCGGTTGAACCAATTGCTCTGCATCAGCTTGTCCTTGGAAAAATACATTCAGATCCCAACCTTTCCATGCTCCGTTCAGGGTCAGACCGAAGATTATTTTAGGTGTGGCCGATTTATCTAAACGTATAGCATCATCCCAGGTAATATTTCCATCTCCATTGGTATCTTGATAAATTAAGTCACCGGGCTTGGCACCTGCAATGTGAGGTGTGTTATCCACCTGTTCTTGTGTTTGATAGATTCCTAATGCTTTATATAGTACCATTCCGTCAATAGGATGACCGGTACGACGTTGCCATTCCGGAGTGGAAGCAGCTTCATCTTCGTATACAACTTTGTTATTGGCATAAGTGAAATTTCCTGTTATTCCCCATGAGAAATCACCGGAATGGTCACGATAGGTTGCAATGAGTTCTAGACCGTGATTTTTTACTTTACCCAAATTTTCGGCTGGAAGAACTAACCCCGAATAGGTAGGGATAGAAGCATTACGGGTAATCAAAATGTCATTACGGCGTGATTGGAAATAATCAAAATCCAGTCCGAACTTACCATCAAGGAATTGTGAAGAAAACCCTAGATTCCAAGTCTTTGCTTTTTCCCAAGTAATTAAAGGGTTGGCTGTACGTGATTCATAAATTGCTTTTACTACTTCATCACCGAAGCACATGGAGCTGGTATTGTTTAAATCAATGAATTTGTATTGTGACATATACTGATAAGCAGTTACATTGTCATTACCCATCATACCCCATGAACCTTTTACCTTGAAGAAACTTACTACATTTTTCAAGGGTTGGAAGAATTCTTCTTCTGACATCACCCAACCTAAAGAAAACGCCGGGAAAACTCCCCAACGATGTCCCGGAGCAAAATTCATAGAACCATCATAGCGCATTGTAAATTCTGTCAGATATTTGTCTTTGTAGGCATAATTGATACGACCGAAATAGTTTTGACGAGCTGTTACATTCGAACTTCCACTATTATCCTTGTCTTTAGCTACATCGCTTCCGGCGAAGATTTCAGGAATAGTTGTTGATAAATAATTTGTACGATAGGCAGAAATACCGGTATAATCGTATTTACTTTGTTCGTAAGCTATAAAAGCATCTACATGATGTCCACCTTTAAAATCGTGACTATATCCTAAACGGGCATTCAAGGTAATGGTTTTATCTTTGTTGAACCATTGGTTAACACTGATGGAACCTGTGGCATCACGTCTGTTGATATAGGAATCTGTTGCTGCGTCATATTGGTAAACATCATAAGGATTGTTTATCTGTTTTCCATCATTAAAATGAAAGTCTAGTGCGGCATAACCTTCTACATATAATCCTTTGGTAATGACGTCTAAGTCTACACGGAGTCTTGGCTTTAGGTTAAGAGTACTGTATGTAGTTTTATTAGTACCCGGTATATCCGTTACTTTTACAGCGGCATTGTTGGTTACTCCATCATAGCCTACACGTAACAAGCCATTAGGATAATAAGGAGCTGCCATCGGATTAGTGGTAAGAAAATAGCCAAACAGGTCTTCTGTAGAATATACACCACGATTCCTGACTTCCTGCCGGCCTAAAATATCCATGCTGAATTTTATTGCTTTCGTAATTTTTGCGTCAAGGTTGGTAGTAAACTGATATTGGTTGTAGTCTTGTACACCTTTCTTGTAAATAGCATCTTGATACATATATTGTGCCGAAGTATAGAAAGATATTTTGTCATTACCTCCGCTGATAGCCAAGCTGTGTTGAGTTTTGGTAGCCCAGTCTTTAGCTACTTCACTCCACCAGTCTGTATTAGGATAGCGAATTTGATCCTCGCCACTTTGAATCATACCTAATGCTTCGGCAGAATAAGTGGCAGCTTCACCATGTCCGGCATCGTATTCATTTACATAAGTGGCATATTGGTAAGAATCCAACATTTCAGGGATACGGGTTGGCTGGGAAAAAGATACATTACCACTATAGTTGATTTTGACTTTCCCTTCTGTACCGCGTTTGGTTGTAACCAGGATTACTCCATTAGCGGCGCGTGCACCATAGATAGCTGCTGAAGCATCTTTCAAGACAGAGATAGATTCAATATCTTCGGGGTTAAGACGGCTGAATGACCGGTCGGCAATACCGTCAACGACAATAAGAGGGGAGGTACTTCCTAGAGTCCCTTTACCACGGATAAGAATGTCAGCGTTATCTTCACCCGGTTCGCCCGAACGTGTATTAGCAATGACACCTGCTGTTTTTCCGGCAAGTGTATTAGTAAGATTTGTTGCAGCCACTTTCTTCAGTTCTTCACCACCTACCTGTGAAACAGAACCGGTTAGTGTGGCTTTCTTTTGAGTACCATAACCTACCACTACTACTTCATCAAGCATTTCTGTGTCTTCCTTCAAATTGATGTTAAGTGTTTTTTTTCCGTTTACAGGAACCTCTAGCGTTTTATATCCCACATAGGATACAACTAAAGTAGCTTTAGCAGGAACTTCCAGCATAAAGTTACCGTCGAAGTCGGTTATAGTTCCATTAGTAGTACCTTTTATCACAACACTGGCACCAATGATGGGTTCTCCATTTGCGTCTGTAATCTTACCATTGACAGTGCTACTTTGTTGTACTATCGAGGTTGCTTGGGCATTCTCTTCCGGTGCTGCCCATACACTACTGACTCCTGCACCCGCAGTAAGGAAAAGACAGGTGGTAGCCTTCAGCAAAGCCCTGCTGAACAAGGCCCGGTTCTCATGTGTTTTCATCATACAGTTTTATTTAAAAGGTTTATATGTTCATTCAGTTTACTTTCCATTCAATCACCCCTCCCGAAGCTCCTTTCTGCAATTGTGCTGCAATTTTAAGCCCCTTTGTTTTGACAGGGTTGAAATCCAAACTATTATAGCAATCTTTTTTTACAGTATATTCAGTTAACGCCTCTACCTCTTTCCAACTTTCGCCTTCTTTATAATATAGTTTCCAGCTTTCCGGCACACGGAAATCTCCGTCATAATGGTCAAAATCCAACCAATACACTTGTACGTTCGATACGGTATAAGGCTGGTCGAATTCATAAGCCAGTGTTTCGACAGTACCGTTCTTCAGCCACCAATAGTGGTAAGGTTTCGAGATATCCGATGAACGTTTGGGTTCCCATTGGTCATTTACCCCCCATGCCCATGTTTCCACTGAAGCCGATTCAGGAGCGTCTTTCTGTATGGGGGCTTGTATCATCAAAGTACGTGCTTTGCTGGCGATGGTAGGTTCCGGAGTAGGACGAGCGCACTCGGCTGTTTCGGGAATCCATACGGCCATCTGGTCAGCACCGCGGTTGTTCCATGTAGAATAAGGAATTGCCTTGAATGGAACGTCTTTTACATTGCCGTTTCTTTCAACTTCTTTGGCTGTACCGTTCAAAACTATTATGCCATTCAGCAAATCAGCATGGAAAGAAGCCTCCATCAGAGTACCATCGGGGATGAATTTGTTGAATACAGTACTGTCGGCTTGGTCTTGTCCTTCCAAACAGAACATAATAGGGCCCCGTTCTATAGCCAGTTTGCCATGATCATCCTCTACTTGGTCATTTGCTTTCACACGACGTACCTCCATAGGAAGATTGATTTCAACCACATCACCCGCTTTCCAGTTGCGTACAAGGGTGGCATAACCATCATATTGCTTCGCATTGACTTTGGAGCCGTTTACAGAAATGCTATAAGCCTGAGCCTTGTCTGTAAATGAGTAGAGATCTGTAGGTACGGGAGCGTCTTGCGCCCATCCGGGGATACGCACACGCAAAGCAAACTCCTGTTCTTTTTCGGGAGTGACGGCAATACTTATCTTTCCGTCCCACGGATAGCCTGTAGTTTGTTCCACATTTATTTTATTACTTTCCGTTTCAATATCCGCCTTGCTTTGGATAAAGAGATTGACATACACATCATTGCCTTGAGTGGCATACATATAATAAGGTACGGAAGCCATGAAACGGGTTATGTTGCCCGGACAGCAGGCACATCCGAACCAGTGCTGGCGCTCATGCTGCCCCATGGATTCCAACGGATTGTCATAGAAGAACTTGTCACCGCTGAGTGATACGCCCGAAATGACTCCGTTATACAACGCGCGTTCCAGCACATCCGCATATTTGGCATCTCCCGTAGCGAGAAACATACGATGATTCCAATACACATTGGCTATAGAGGCGCAGGTTTCGCAATAGGCTGTGTGATTATTCAGTTCATAGTTCGGACCGAATCCTTCACCTTGTGGGCGGGAACCGATTCCGCCTGTGATAAAGAGTTTTTTGCCGGCCATATTTTCCCAAATACGGGTTAAGGCATTGAAATAGGCGGTATCATGAGTCAAAGCGGCTACATCTGCCACTCCGGAGTAGAGATATCCGGCACGGACGGCATGACCTACTATCTCGTCTTGTTGCAGGATGGGCTTGTGATCCTGACTGTATTCGCTCAGTTTATGTCCGTCTGTTCCTCTGCCGGTTTCTTCTACAAAATACTTGGCCGTCTGCAAATATTTCTCATCGCCTGTCACCTTATATAGTTTGACAAGAGCCATCTCGGCGATAGGATGACCACTGGGACGATGGATCTGTCCTTCGCCGGGTCCGAAGACCTGACATACCAAATCGGCATTTTTGATAGCTACATCCAGTAACGTACGTTTTCCGGTGGCGCGATAATGAGCAACGGCGGCTTCGTACAAATGGCCGCTATTATAGAGTTCGTGACTGTTGATTTTTTCCCAACGGTGCGTGCCCCACCAACCGGATAAACGGGTACATTGATTGGTTACACAGGTAGTAAGATAACCATCCGGTTCCTGTGCGGCAGCTATGATATGGATTACACTGTCCAGGTAGTGATCCAGTTTCTCATCATATTTTACGGCTAACGAGTAAGATGCTCCTTCTATAATTTTATAGGGATCGGTATCGTCGAAAGAAAAGTCACCGCGATGTTCGCCTTTCATCAAACCACCCGCAATGGCAAAGTTATCGAACCGGCCGTTCTTTTCACATTCTTTGAAAGCGGATGGGATGGAAACGGTGCGGTTAGTCTCGATGCGCGGTGTCCAGAAATTATCATCTAAATGAACTTGGGTGAAGGGAACTTCTTTGATAGGGGCATCAGGTTGTGTATAAGGCGTACTACATGCACATACGCTTATTATAGCAATGCTGCTCCATACTATTTGCAATTTGTTTTTCATACTATATCTGTGTTTTTTATTTCAGTATCAACTATGTCAACAGATGCAAAGTAAGTGAACAAACCATTAAGTAGATAAAAGAAAAATCTATTATACTGCGAAAATCGTCTTAAAGATGATCAATCCAGTTTTAATATAACAATATTGATTATCAGTGATTTATACTATTATCATAGACAATTTTTTCATTCTATTGGACAATCGTTTTATCTTGTAAAGGCAAGGATTAAGCAGATTTCTCTGTTTTTTGAGCTTGAATAGTTGGAGATACTTAATTCTTCTTAGAAAACCTCAATAAGATCCGGTGAAACTTTCCTTCTCTGATAATATAAGTTAGATTGGCGTTCCTTATTCAATAAAAAACTTAATGATGCAGCTATGATATATGCGTATATTCGGGTTTCAACTGATAAACAGACTTTAGAGAACCAGCGGTTCGAGATAAATCGTTTTGCCAAACAGAGGGATTTCCAAATTGATGTGTGGGTGGAAGAAACGGTTTCAGGAACACGGTCAGCCAAAGACAGAAAGCTTGGCGTACTATTGAAAAGAATAAAGAAAGGGGATACATTGATTGTGTCGGAGATCTCTCGTTTGGGAAGAAGATTGATGGAAGTAATGAGTATACTGAATGCATGTATGTTGAAAAATGTCATCCTGCTCACGGTGAAAGAGAAATATGAACTGGGAAATAATATACAATCTCAAATATTGGCATTCGCTTTTTCCCTCTCCGCACAAATAGAACGTGACTTGATTTCCCAACGTACCCGTGAGGGACTTGCACGCAGAATCGCCTCCGGACAAAAGTTGGGACGTCCCATGGGAGGACATAACTCGAAATATAAACTTACGGGAAAAGAAGAAAAAATTAAGGCTATGCTGGAGGCGGGAACCAGTAAGGCGGAGATGGCGAGGAAATTGAAAGTCAGCAGGAATACATTGGCAGCTTTCCTGAGTAGGAATGGGGTAGGGATTCATTCCAACTGATAAAGGTGATACGTCTGTCATTCGTAATAAGAAGAAACAAAGCCTCTGATAGATTATTCTTACTCAAATTTAGGTTTTAGCATAAGGATATACATAAAGCACAAAAGCGCTCTGTCACAGTAATATGCACATTACTAATCACTTCCGGTGTAAAAGTCTCTCAAATCCCCCTCAATTGGTATGTCGGTGGGGAAACAAATCCGTTTTTGGGAATGCTCGCATTCGGGAATACCAGCGGACAGGAGGTAGGGTCAGCCCCCCACTGCCTTCCGGCTACTCGTGGGCATCATAGTTTATATCTGACAGGACAGGATACTGTTTGTTTCGGCTATTGAACCTTGTTGCGTATGTAATAAGAACCTGTTCCTATCGTATCTTCACTCCGTTCCGTTTGATATTCCACCTAAGTGAAGCAACTATTCCACCCTAGTGAAAATGGCTGTTCACTAAAGTGAATTCGCCTCTTCACCTAGGCGAAGCAACGAACGCAGCCAGACAAAATATGCCACAGCTATGCTCTCTTGCAAGGAAGCGACCACAGCTATGGCACAGGAATTAAAACAAGCTGTATACGTCAAGCCGAATTTGACAGCGGAGAATGGCAAACCGTTTCAAGGGGACTTGGAATCTATTTACACAGTATATTGTTGATTTACAGCAAGATACTGCGCATAATTTGGAATGGTAATGTGCTGATGCAGAAGAAACTGATACGAAAAATCATCGAAAAAATGGCATCTTATCTTTGTAATTACAAATGCGGCAAGAAGCAACAATTTTGTACTTTCGATGAAAACGTGGATAGAACGGACGAATGAATGCTTCCATTGTAAGGGCAGACACTGCCTCTTATCGGTTACAATTCTTCACAAACAACCATTTCCATACCTCGATATACAACAATGATTTTATGTAGCATGGTAGGACCTATCGCTTTCTGCACAGACTCGCTCGAAGCGTAGCGTTCAGTTTGTTCAATGGCTTGTCGCCTTAATTGTTCTATCCGTTCGCTACTGTCTTTTCCTTTGGTATATTTCAGTTCGATGATGTAGGAGTGGCTCATGTCTTTGTAAATATCCAATAACGGATGCAAGAACAGGTCGATGTATCCTTCCTGACTGTCTTTCTCGGACACAGGACGATAGAAAGGATTTTGTGCGGTCATGGCAAGGGTAAAGCCATGAACAAAATATTCACCTTTCTGCTTGTCCTGCTGCGAGGCATAACGGTGCAGGCATCCGGCAATGTATTCAAAGTAAGGTTTCCATTTGCCATCATAAGCCAGCCCTGAGGCAAGCTTCCTCTTTTCATACCTGTCGAAAGTCAAGTCGTTTTCATGATAAGTATCCAGAATGTAGGCAAAGAGTTGTTCACGTACCACCTGGTTGGGGATGGTGAGTTTGGTTTCTCCTTTATGCATTCCGCTGATGGTCAGCATTCCGAAGTAGAAAAGCAATCAGTTCTATCAACTCGTCTACCGAATGATTGAATGGGCATGTTGTGGAGTAATATTCCAGCATATCCCGTACATCTTTTTCTGTGAATCCTGTCATTTCATTGAATTGTGGATTCAGCGTGTAATTGGTGCCGATGTTGAATCCGCTGGTCAGGTCGTCCATGGATAGATAATAAGATAAGAATTGCGTTCGGGAGTAGGGTGTTATCCATGGTAGTTTTATCCGTTTACGATAAAACAATACTGGGTGACTCATATTAACATCTTCACATGCCAAGCTTAAAATAAAACATGCAGTAATATATGTGTATAATTATTTTCTTCTTCTTCCTGTCAAAACAAAGGGGCTTAAAATTGCAGCACAATTGCAGAAAGGAGCTTCGGGAGGGGTGATTGAATGGAAAGTAAACTGAATGAACATATAAACCTTTTAAATAAAACTGTATGATGAAAACACATGACAATCGGGCCTTGTTCAGCAAAGCATTGCTAAAGGCCGCAACCTGTTTTTTCCTTATTGCGGGTGCAGGGATGAGCCCTGTATTTGCACTTCAGGGAACAGCAGAGTCTATGAAAATGGAAATTACACAGCAAACTGTAACAGTAAGCGGTGTGGTGAAAGACAGAAAGGGAGAACCCATCATTGGTGCTAATATCATGGAAAAAGGAACGACCAACGGTACCATTACCGATTTTGACGGGAAATACAGGCTGAATGTAAAAGGCTCCCAGTCTGTATTGGTAATTTCCTACATTGGATATAAAACCCAGGAGTTTGAGGTAAAGAATAACCGGAAGATTGATGTGACCCTTCAGGAAGATACCGAGGTGATGGACGAAGTGGTCGTTATTGGTTATGGAACCCAGCGCAAGGGTGATGTGACCAGTGCGGTGGCTTCGGTCAAAGCAGAGGATTTTACGGTAGGTAAGATCGGGGATGCGGCGGACCTGATTAAAGGTAAGGTGGCCGGATTGAGCATTGCCAAGGGGTCCGGTGACCCGAATGCGACTTCCACGATTCGCCTGCGCGGTGTCATTTCCGTCAACGGCAGCACTACGCCGTTGATCCTGATTGATGGAGTGGAAGGAGACTTAAGCACGGTGGCTCCTGAAAATATTGCCTCCATTGATGTGTTGAAGGATGCTTCGGCTGCTGCCATTTACGGTACGCGGGGTGCAAACGGGGTTATCCTGATCACTACCCAGAACGGCAAACGTGAGTCGCATATGACTGCATCCTATTCAGGTTACGTCTCTGCATCTCAGTTCGGCAAAAAGCTGGAATTTATGACTGCCGAGGATATACGTGCAGGCAAGACAAACTTTACCGATAAGGGATATGATACCGACTGGCTGGATGCCGTCAGCCGGACCGGCTTTACTCACAACCATAATTTCAATATAACGGGAGGAAGCAAGCAGACCACTTACTCGGCGGATGTGACTTACCGCAAGGAAGACGGTGTGATAATGAACACTTACAGCGAAGATATCCGTATGAGTTTTGATGTCTCACACTGGATGCTTAACGATATGCTGAAAGTCAACCTGAATATGGTGAAGAAATGGCATAAGAACAGTGCCACCAATGCAACGGCCACCGATCAGTCAAATATTTACCGTCAGGCGATTATGCGTAATCCTACCGCTCCCATTTACAACGAGGACGGTTCTTATAATGAGGATTTTAACGTGAATTATTACTACAATCCGGTCGGCATGCTGGAAGAGCGTCTGGGTAATTATACCTATGAAGAGACTCGTGCGACGGGTAATGTTACTTTTGAACCGGTCAAAGGATGGCAGACCAATCTGATGGTGGCTACCAGCCGCTTTAATGCACATGATAAAGGGTATAACACAACGGATTATTTCAGCAACCAACTGAATGAATGGACCGGTTATGCTTATCATACCCAGGACGAGACACGTACGGACAACCTGGAACTGACCAGCAAGTATGACTTGAATGTCGGCAAGCATCGTATGAATGCGTTGGTGGGCTACAGTTATCAGTATTATACTTATGAACGTTTCTATGCCAATAACTATAATTTCCCGACAGATTTCTATCAATGGCATAATTTAGGTCTCGGCCAGGCGTTGAAAGACGGTAAGGCTGGCATGGGCAGTGATAAGAACGAGAATACGCTGATCGGTTTCTTTGCACGTGTGAGCTATGCGTTTGACAATAAATATAATTTGCTGGTCAGTGTACGCCAGGAAGGGTCGTCCAAGTTCGGCGACAATAACAAATGGGGTACTTTCCCTTCTGCATCTTTGGGATGGACCATCAGTAATGAAGGATTTATGGAGGGTATTACCTGGCTGAACAACTTGAAGTTGCGTGCGGGATTCGGTATTACCGGTGTGATTCCCAATGATCCTTATATGTCGTTGACGCGGTATAACTATGGAAGTTCCTATTATTACGACAAGGGAACATGGAAACCGGGGCTGGAAGTCGCTTCCAATCCGAACCCGGACTTGAAATGGGAAAAGTCTACGGAATATAATATAGGTCTGGACTTTAGTGTCTTGAATGACCGTTTAGGAGGATCTGTTGATATATACAGGAAGAAGACAACCGACCTGTTGTTTAATTACAGCGTTCCTACTCCGCCCAATTTGTACAGTTACACTTTTGCCAATGGAGGCTCTGTACGCAACCAGGGTATTGAAGTAGCCATCAATGCGATTCCTGTGCAGACCAAGGACTTTGAGTGGAAAACCGTGGTGACGGTAGCTCATAATGCCAGCAAATTGTTAAGCTTGTCTAATGACATGTATGAGTCAAACAGTTATATGGATACCGGTGGCTTGGGAGAACCGATCAGTGTAAGCACACACCGTATGGAGGAAGGACGTCCTTTGGGTGAGTTTTATGGCTTGAAGTCTGTCGGCGTGTCGGAAAACGGACTGTTCCTGATTGAAAAGCCGGACGGGGAAGTCGTTGAGTTCTCTACTGCTTACCTGACCAATGATGAATACCGCCAATATTTGGGCAACGGATTGCCGAAAGTGTATTTGGGATGGGGCAACACCTTCACTTATAAAAACTGGGACCTGAGCATGCAGTTCACCAGCCAGTTGGGATTTAAGATCCTGAACGAACCCCGTGCTTATTACGAAAATAATTCTCATGCTTACAACCGTTTGAAATCGGTGGAGGAAGCACCCTATGGCGGACAATACACCTTGTCTTCTTCACAGCCGCAGACTATGGTAAGCTATTACCTGGAAAATGGTAACTTCCTGAAGTTGACCAATCTGACCATCGGTTATAATTTCCCGTTTAAAAATAACAAATACATCAAGAATGTCCGTGCCTATTTGTCCGGTGACAATCTTTTCTGCATAACCGGTTATTCCGGACTTGATCCGGAGTTGTCAAATCCGTATCCTACCTATGCAGGTATAGACAATCGCGACAAATATCCATCCATTCGTTCATTTACTTTTGGTCTTAACTTAACTTTCTAAATTTACCAGATTATGAAACCGAAATTATATAAGTCTTTATTATACTCAATGGTAGGCGCCGGCATGCTTTCTTTGGGAAGCTGCACAGATTTGAGTGAAACCATTTACAACCAGATCGCGTCCGAGAAATATGAATTTACGGAAAAGGATGCCGCCAGTATGTTTGCGCCGGTATATTCCTCCTTGCGCAATTTCTATTGGGCATGGTACGGGTACGCTGACCTGGATATCTGTACGGACATGTGGGTGATCCCTTTGCGGATAGGCGTAGGTTGGGGTGATTTGTATATCAATCTGCATGAGCATACGTTTCATTCCGAAATCGGTCATTTCAGTGGGTTGTGGTCAAACGCCTATTCGGGAATAAATGCGTGCAACAAGCTGTTGGCGGACGAGGCCGTGCAGGAATCGGAGGAGTCTGTGGCCCAGCTACGTGCTTACCGTGCGTTGTATTACTATCTTTTGTTCGACCTTTTCCGTAATATTCCCTTGGATACCACTTATGATCATCCCGACGGCTGGCTTCCCGAACAGGCTGAACCGCAGGAAGTATGGGATTTTATCATCTCTGAGCTGGACGACATAAAGGACAAGTGTGGCGATGAGGTAGAGATGGGAAAGATAAATAACTATACCGTCCACATGATTCTTGCTAAGATGTATTTGAATCACAATGCTTGGTTTGACGACCATTCCGACGATTCTTACTATCGGAAATGCGTTGACGAGCTGAATGTGATCATTGAATCGAACAAATTCAGCCTGGCGCCGAATTATGCTGATAATTTTAAGGAGGACATCTCTTCTTCTCCCGAGATTATCTTCGGGATTCCGTTTGAGTATCTGTATGCCAGTGGCAATTATTTTGCCAATTTGTGGATGAACGAGGCCGGGCGTGCCACTTTCGGGTTTACCGGTTGGGCTACAGGAGGCGGAGCCGCCTTGCCCCAGTTCCTGGATACTTATGACAAGAATAATGACACCCGTTATACAGACTGCTGGATCGGCGGTGTCCAGCAAGACCAGAGTGGAAACACCATTTATGTGGACGGCCAGCCTTTGAACTATACGTATGAAATCCGCAGTACGGACAATCCGGGATGCTATCCGATGGAAGGATACCGGTTGGTAAAGTATGAGATAAAGGATGGTGACTGGGGAACCAGTTATGATGATGTGCCTTTCTTCCGCTATGCCGATGTCTTGATGATGAAGGCTGAGTGCCTGTTGCGTCTGGGAGGATATAACGGCGAGACGGAACAGGATGCCGCTAGCCTGGTTACTCAGGTAAGGCAACGTGCGTTCAAAGGGAATCCCGATAAGGCGACACGCACGGTAACCCAGTTGAAAGGCGGCAGCGTATATTCTTACGGACACCGGGAGAACATTGCACAGCAGGATGAGGCGGATAATTGGGTGACCACTACCGAAGGAGGCAGCGACATCGAGCTGGGCGGCCTGCTGGACGACCTGGGATGGGAGTTCCTGGCCGAGCACCATCGCCGTCAGGATTTGATCCGTTTCCGTCTTACCAGCGGACAGAATGTGTATAATGGCAAATCATGGTTCTGCAAGGATGCCAAGACCGATCCGACGGACAAACATTGTGACATTTTCCCGATATCCAAGAGTATCATGGATGGTAATATAAATCTGGTTCAGAATCCGGGATATTAACCCTTTGTTAACTATAAAAAGAAAAACGATGAAAAAGAATATATTATTGGCACTTTGCTGTTGCTCGCTACTTGCTTTTGCAGGTTGTAGCGATGATTATACTGACGCAACATCCAAACATATATACGGAGAAAACGAAAACCCGTATCTGAAGACAAATACCAATGCCCAGGTTATTACTAATGTGGCATTGGAAGTGAACGGCAGGCACGCTTATGTTTTGAACCTGTCGGACTATACGAACAAGTTTGAAGAATTGATGGGAATGAGTGTGGATGCGGCTGTTGCCGGGCTGGATACCAAGGCCACTGTCTTTTATCCCATAAACATGACCCGCAACCAATGGTTAAAGACGGCTTATACCAAAGACGGCGCAGGCTGGTATTTCAATTCGGTCGGCCAGCCGTGCAGCGCGGACGATGCGGACGGCAAGGCTACGGTGACGTTGGATAAAGCGGCGAAAACATTGAATGTGGAACTGACGGAAGGAGGTATTGTAGCGGGGACGGTCTTTACGCTGAATGTGGGTTTTGCGGTAAACGGACCAGACTATGATGACTATGTGCGCTTTACTTTTGAAGTCGGGGTCACAGATCCTACCGTGTCGGTGGTTTCTGTTGCCTTCTCGTCTGATAATGCGACAGTGACCCTGCCGGTTGAAGATTACAAGGAAAATATCGAGACCGTGTTTGATATGTCCATAGAAGAGTTCTTGGCTAAGGCGGCGGATAATACGGACATCAAGTTCTGTCTGGCAGACCCGTCTACGGAAGAGTGGAGCGATATGGGAGAAAACTATACAGCCAATGCGCCGGGCTACTCTGGATGAATACAAGTGGTGAGGCTGTCAGTTGGGGAACGGACGGTTATGCCGCCTACATTGAATATTACAGTAGTGATGAAGCTTGCGGAGTAGGTTACAATGACGGGCTTGCCGTAGGAACAACGGGTAAAATGAATGTCGGCTGGGTGGATATGAATGATACCTCGAAGTATTTCCGTTTCGTGATTAATTATACGGTTGAATAACGCGGGGGATTGATTCTGTGTTGAGCTTGAAAGGATAGTTCCGGGTGAAGGGACTATCCTTTTTTTTAGGGTCTGCCGGGAGAAAACGGAAAGGATGCCGGAGGGATTTCATGTGAAAGGGAGCGTATAATGCCCGTGCCGGACAGAAATGACGGGGAGTCCGGTTCCGGACGGGATGGAAAAATAGTCTAGCGGGATGGAAAAATAGTACAACCGGCTGGATATTCGTGTCGCAGGACGGTAATTATTGGACGATTCTGCCATTACATTATATTATTTCTTCCTTTCCTTATTCTTTTTTTATTTTACTTTGCAAATGCACAAAGTATATAACCGATAGATTATGAAAAACAACAGAACACTTGGTTTGGCAATCTTGTCATTGCTTTTATTTATTGGAAATGCTCCATTGGCGGCTAAAGTTAAGAACTATACTCTCTCTTCTCCGGACGGAGGACTGAAAGTCGAGATTAGTACGGGGGATGGGCTTTCTTACCGGATTATGCATGAAAATGATACAATTCTCTCACATTCTAACATAGGTTTGGTTCTGGCCGACGGAACCTTGGTAGGTAAATCTTCCCGGGTAACAAGGGAAAGAAGGAAAAAGATAGAGGACAAGGTAGAATCGCCGTTCTACCGCTTCAAGGAGTTCGTTGCAGTCTGCAACGAACTGGACTTGAAGCTGCAAGGCGGATTCGGCGTGACTTTCCGGGCTTACAATGACGGGGTCGCCTATCGCTTCTATACCACCGTGACATCAGAAGTGACTGTGAAGGATGAAGTGGCGGAATTTAACTTTCCTCAGGATTATACGGCTTATCTTCCTTATACCACAAACGACAAGCAACCTATGGCGATGGCCTTTCAGAATGTCTATGATATCACTCCTCTGTCAAAAGCACAGCCTAAACTGGCTTTTCTTCCGGTTACTGTGGATTGCGGCAGCGTAAAACTGACCCTGTTGGAGTCAGATTTGGAAGCTTATCCGGGCATGTTTGTGCAGTCACAGCAGGGAAAGTATGGATTGAAAGGTGTCTTTGCTCCTTATCCGGCTAAAACAGACTTTTATCCTTGGCGGAAGCAGGAATATGTAACCGAAACCACCGATTTTATATCCCGTAGCCGTGGCTCCCGTTCCTATCCGTGGCGTGTGTTGGCCATTACTGAAAAGGATACGGATATGCCGGTCAACAACCTGGTCTATGCCCTGGCTTCTCCCAACCGTATCGGTGATACTTCGTGGGTCAAGACAGGGAAAGTGGCGTGGGACTGGTGGAACGACTGGAATCTGAAAGGGGTTCCTTTTAAGGCGGGCATCAACATGGACACCTATAAATATTACATTGATTTTGCCAGCCGGAACGGCATCGAGTTCATTGTTCTGGACGAAGGCTGGTATGATCCGAAAAGCGGGGATATGCTTACGGTTATTCCCGAACTTGATTTGCCGGAGCTGATAGCATACGGCAAATCCAAAGGGGTAGAAATAGTGCTTTGGACGGTGTTTAATGTACTCGACAGCCAGTTGGAAGCAGCTTGTAAGAAATATGCGGATATGGGAATCAAAGGTTTTAAGGTGGATTTCCTGGATCGTGATGATCAGACTGCCGTTGAAATGGTGTATCGCATCGCTGAGATGACGGCCCGATATAAATTGACCCTTGATCTGCACGGCATTTACAAACCGACAGGTATCAACCGTACCTATCCGCATATCATTAATTTTGAAAGCGTGTTCGGTATGGAAGAGGTGAAATGGACGGATATCAAGAACAATATGCCGCTTTATGATGTCACTTTTCCTTATATCCGCATGATGGCGGGACCGGTGGATTACACTCCGGGAGCGATGCGCAACGCTACGAAGGCCGATTGGCGTGCCATGTATTCCACTCCGGCCAGCATGGGAACCCGGTGTCATCAACTGGCTGCCTATATTGTGCACGATTCTCCTTTCACGATGTTGTGTGATGCGCCTACCAATTACCTGAATGAACAGGAGTGTGTGGATTTCATTACTTCCCTGCCTGTGGAGACGGATTCTACTTTTATCGCTTCCGGTGAGCTTGGCAAGTATATCGTGACTGTCCGCAAAAAGGATGTCAACTGGTATGTGGGTGGCATGACCAATTGGGATAGACGGGATGTGGAGCTGGATTTCTCTTTCCTGCCGGAAGGGGTCCGTTATATGGCTACGCTGTTTGTTGACGGCATCAATGCCGACAAGCAGGCAGAAGACTACCGTATGGAGAAAAGGATCGTGGACCGCGAAAGCCGGATGAAACTGCACCTTGCCTCGGGGGGAGGATTTGCCATGAAGCTGGAACTTTGTCCGTTGCGCGGCCGGGTAACTGCGGTTCCCGAAGGCAAGGGGATTCCTTCTTTCTACAAGAAATACATTGAGACGGAGGGATTGTATGTCACTTCTTCGGAACGGGTCAGTGACGAGGCTTTGCTGAAGGCGTGTGATATCATCAGCCTGATGCTGGCCAAACGTCCCGATGTAAAGGCCCACATGGTGAAGAGGGGCTGTCATGTGATGGTGATCGGCAAGGATGAGGAGACTTGTGACCTGCCTGAGTTCGCGCATATTTGTAATTGTGAAGATAGTATCAAGTATTGGAACTGGCGGGCACGCGGTTTTGGCGGGGCGCCTGAGGATGAACTTTCGTCTAGTTGCGGAGAAGAGAATCTGCTGGCATTGCCGCAGGATAAATATGTAGGCGAGAATATCTTGATTCATGAGTTTGCACACCTGATTCACACGGTGGGCATTGTCGGGGTGGAACCCGGTTTCAATGACCGGCTGGAGGCTTTGCGGCAGAATGCCATCCGGAAAGGATTGTGGAAAGACACGTATGCGGTCAGCAACAAGGAAGAGTATTTTGCGGAGTGTGTGCAGTCTTTCTTTAACTGTAACCGTTATGCCGATCCGGCTAACGGGGTGCATAACTGGGTGAACCGCCGTGCGAAGCTGAAATCTTATGACCCGGACATGTACCGGTTGTTACAGGAATATTTTTATGAGATAGAGATACCGGTCAATAATATTGTACATAAATAGAGATGAACAGAATATACTTAGTGGCCGCTTTTTTGTTGCTGGGGGCGGTTTCGGGGTTTGCCCGCAAGAAGCATGACACGCCGGGGACGGGTAATCCTGTGATTCCCGGATACTTTGCCGATCCTACGATAAAGAAGTTTGGCGACACGTATTACATGTATGCCACTACGGACGGCAGTGGTGCGGGATTCGGACCGGCCCAGGTGTGGACGAGCAAGGATTTTGTAAACTGGACGCTGATGCCCATGAACTGGCCCGACAGCCATTGGATATGGGCCCCTGATGTGATCAGGCATACGGATGGCAGGTATTATTATTTTTATTGCCAGCCGTGTATCATTCATTGCGGGGTGAGCGAGACGCCCAGGGGACCCTGGAAGAATATCCTGGGTGAAAGCGAGGCGGTGCTTGTTCCTGACCGCTTCGTGACCAATGCGATTACACTGGATGGACAGACTTTTGTAGATGATGACGGTTCCGTGTACTTGTATTGGGGAACGTGGGGAATCTATAAAGGTTTCGGTTGCGGAGCTGGAAAAATGACTCCCGATCTGAAGGGGTTTACGGAAACGCGGCTCATACCGAATACGGAGGCGGTTGACTTTTTTGAGGCTCCTTTTGTATTGAAGCGGAATGGAATCTATTATTTCATGTATTCTTCGGGCTCTTGCCATGACCATACTTACAGGGTGCAGTATGCTACTTCGGACCATCCGCTGGGACCGTACGAATATAAGGGCTGCATTCTGGAAACGAATGAGGACGGGACGGTGCACGGCCCGGGACATCACAGTATCTTGAAGGAAGGGGATGACTATTATATAGTGTACCACCGCCATGACAACCCGCACTCCAACCGTGGCTTTCACCGCCAGCTCTGCATGGATAAGATGGAGTTTGCGGCGGATGGAAGCATCAGGAAGGTTATTCCTACCCACGAGGGGGTAGGCGCGCTGGCTCCTTCGGTGGTGAAATCGGAGAATCTGGCATTGGGCGCCGGGGTAAGGGCTTCTTCTTGTTATGATGATAATTTTCGCGCCGAATATGCCGTAGATGACAATAACGGGACTTTGTGGCGTCCCCGCGGTATGGGGCAGGAATGGCTTGAGATAGACTTGGGGAGTTCCCGGGAAATACAGACCGTCTGGACCCAGTTTGAATATGGAACCCAGTTTTATCAGTATTTGATAGAGACTTCTGTCGATGGCAAGCATTGGTCTGTTTTTGCTGATAAGCGGAACAACCACCTGGCAGGCAGTCCGATGGTTGACTTCGGCAAGGCGGAGGCCCGCTATGTGCGTCTTACTTTTACGGGCGGCCAGAAAAACGGTTTTGGAGGGGCTGTCTGGAACGTGAAGGTGTTCGGGGGGATTGAAGAGGCGCTTCCCCAGCAATGGCTGGGACTGACCGCTGCCGACTGGGACGGACGCGAGTGGCAGAATAATGAGGGAATGCTGGGCGGTACGTTTGTCTTGAAGGAAGGTGCGGCGCGTACTTGCCGTATAGAGGGACGCGATGCGTTGATGCTGGAGCCGGGCACTGTATTGGAGTATTGCCATTCTTTACTTTCCCCGTCCAAGGAACATACCCTGAGCGGACTGGTTTACCGTTCCGGGAAATGGCGAAGTTATGAGGCGGAGCATTGTCTCTCTCAGGGAATGATTTCGCTCCGCAGCGGCAATGAGCCGTTGGTTATTACTAATTTGCGGTATTATAATTGGAAGCTGGAACCGGCGGAACGGGCTTACGACGCGGCTACGGATGTGGTCCGCCTGCCTGCTGCCGACCGTCGGAAACGTGGCTTGGTGGTGAGCATTACTGCTGATGATTTTGCTGTCGGCGATACCGTTCCTTATTTGACGAACCGGGGTGTGAAAGGGTATTTTGAGGCCTTGAAAACTCCTGTGGTCGTGAAGGAGACGGAAGGGAAAAAGGCGTTTCATTTTGACGGCAGCCAGTTGTTCCGTTCCAGTTTCTCTTTGCCGGCTACTTTGCAGGACAATGCTCCCTATACATTGGAGGCGTGGGTGCTGAATGATTCCATAGCCGAGAATGAATGTGTAGCCGATTTTACAACCTCGCATGACGAACTGGAGAAGATCATGCTGGTGAACGGTACGGAACCGCGCTGCGGGGTGATCAACCATTACGGATGGTATGAGGATGTGGGATATAAAGGTATGAAGGAGCTGACGGGCAGGTGGCAGCACATTTACATCTGTTTTGACGGACGCATGGAGCAGGTCTATATCAATGGAGAACAGGTGAGTGGAAAAGACATCCAGTTGTTGGTAAAACCGTCTCAGTTTGTGACTTTGGGGCGGAATGCGGAAGGAGAGTGGCCTTTTACGGGGTATCTGCACTCGTTGAAGTTGTGGGATGAATATATACCGTTACAAGGGCGGAAATAGTGATTTTGGTGAATTTATATACCTGGATTGCTTGGAATACGGAGCCTGTTTTATGTTCGGAATGTGTAAATTGCACCTCCGTAAAACAGGCACGGAATATGACGATAACAATTAAATGATATAACCATGAAAAAACTTTTAGTTACTACTTTATTGGCGGCTGCCGTAACCGGCGGTCAGGCACAAGTGAAACACCAGTCACACGGTTATCCTATAGACCCTGTGCCTTTCACTTCGGTGAAAGTGACCGACTCGTTCTGGGGGCAGCGTCTCAAGGCCAGCCGTGAAGTGACCATTCCCCTGGCTTTCAGTAAATGTGAGGAGACGGGAAGATACCGGAATTTTATCAATGCGGCCCATCCCAGCGATACCATCAAAGTGGGCGGGCTGGCTTTTGATGATACGGATGTATATAAGACGATAGAGGGGGCCAGTTACCTGTTGCAGACTTATCCGGATAAAAAGCTGGCCAAATACATTGACAGCGTGCTGGTGATCGTCGCTGCCGCACAGGAGCCGGACGGATACCTTTACACCAGCCGTACCATGAATCCCAAGCATCCGCACGAATGGGCGGGCAGCAAGCGTTGGGAAAAGGTGGAGGAACTGAGCCATGAGTTCTATAATCTGGGACACATGGTAGAGGGGGCCATTGCTCATTACCAGGCGACCGGGAAGCGTAATTTTCTGGATATCGCTATCCGTTATGCCGACTGCGTATGCCGTGAGATAGGCTCCGGTCCCGGACAGCAAGTCCGTGTGCCCGGCCATCAGATTGCCGAGATGGCGCTTGCCAAGCTCTATCTGGTAACGGGGCAGCAGAAATACCTGGATCAGGCAAAATTCTTCCTTGACCAGCGGGGACATACCAGCCGTACGGATGAATACAGCCAGGCGCATAAGCCGGTAACGGAACAGGATGAGGCGGTGGGACATGCCGTGCGTGCCGCTTATATGTATGCCGGTATGGCAGACGTTGCCGCATTGACCGGGGATTCGGCTTATATTCATGCCATCGACCGTATCTGGGATAATATTGTAGGCAAGAAATATTATATTACCGGCGGCATCGGGGCGACCAGCAACGGAGAGGCTTTCGGCAAAAACTATGAGTTGCCCAATATGTCGGCTTATTGCGAGACTTGCGCGGCTATCGGCAATGTGTATGTCAATTATCGTCTTTTCCTGCTTCACGGCGAGTCCAAATATTATGATGTGCTGGAACGTACTTTGTATAATGGCCTGATTTCCGGCGTATCATTGGACGGAGGCGGCTTTTTCTATCCCAATCCGTTGGAAAGTATCGGCCAGCATCAGCGCCAGCCTTGGTTCGGTTGTGCCTGCTGCCCGTCCAATGTCTGTCGTTTTATCCCCTCTTTGCCGGGATATGTTTATGCGGTGAAGGACAAGGACGTGTATGTGAATCTGTTTATGTCCAATACTTCGAACTTGAAGGTAGAGGGTAAGGCTGTTTCTTTGGAGCAGGCCACTCATTATCCTTGGGACGGTGATGTCACTATCGGTGTCAACAAAAACAATGCCGGACAGTTTACAATGAAAATCCGTATTCCGGGATGGGTGCGTAATCAGGTAGTTCCCAGTGACCTGTACACTTATTCGGATGGAAAGCGTTTGAGCTATACAGTGAAAGTAAATGGGGAACCGGTACAGAGTGAACTGAAGGACGGTTATTTCTGCATAGACCGCCGTTGGAAGAAGGGAGACAAGGTGGAAGTGCATTTTGACATGGAACCGCGTACGGTCAAGGCGAATAACAAGGTGGAGGCTGACCGGGGACGTGTTGCCGTGGAACGGGGTCCTGTCGTATATTGTGCGGAATGGCCGGATAATGATTTTGATGTGCTGAGCGTGTTTATGAACCGCACTCCTCAATTCGAGGTGGTTGAAAAGCCGGATTTGCTGTATGGTATTAACCAATTGAAAACAGATGCACAGATTCTGGGTTATGACGATAGAGGTCGTCTGACGGCTACTGATGTAAAGCTGACGTTGATCCCTTACTATGCTTGGGCACACCGCGGTGCAGGTGCTATGGCTGTATGGTTGCCTCAGGAATTAAGTGCTTCCCGTCCGACTATGCCTGCTACGCTGGCATCGGAAAGCAAAGTGGATGCTTCGCATAAGGTGAAATCCATCTCCGCCATTAATGACCGTCTGGTACCGAAAGATGAGAATGACCGTTCCGTACCCTATTACCATTGGTGGCCCAAACAGGGAACTACCGAATGGATATCCTACGAGTTTCCGTCCGAAGCGACTGTTTCCAGTGCTACCGTATATTGGTATGATGATGCTCCTTGGGGAGGATGCCGCATACCGCAAAGTTGGAAGGTGTACTATAAAGATGCACAAGGTCAGTGGCAACCGGTGAGTGGAGCGGATAAGTATGGAGTGGAAAAAGGTACGGGGAATACAGTCAATTTTGACCCGGTAAAGACAAAAGCGGTAAAACTGGAGATTGTTCAGCCGGCCGATAATTCATCGGGTTTGTTTGAATGGGAAGTGAAATAGAATAATTCAAAATGAAGGTTGGTAAGTTAGGTTGGCTGGTAGCCATGTTCCTTAGTGGGGGCATGGCTATCGCTCAAGGTACGGCTGATGATTATCGGCGTGCTTATGCATTGAAAGAGAAGTTCAGTGCGGATAAAGTTTTCTATTCCAATGTCAATCCGCAATGGATAGAGGGTACTCATCAGTTTTGGTATGTGCGGAATACTCCGGACGGACGCCTGTATGTATCTGTAGATGCAGATAAAAAAGCTAGAAAAGAATTGTTTGATTCTCATCGTCTGGCAAAGGCGCTGGGTGCTGCATCCGGAAAAGAGGTCAAGCCGGAAGCTCTTGCATTGGGGCATTTGTCGGTCAGTAAGGGATTGGATACGCTACACTTTGTGTTTAATAATCAACGTTGGATGTATGCATCCCGGAAAAATCAGCTGGTCAATGAAGGGGCGCTTCCTCTCCCTCCCAAGCAAAAGCATTGGATGGAGGTGGATGATGAGAAGACAGCATCGCCGGTTCCGTCTCCTGATGGTAAATGGATAGCATTTATTAAAAATCAGAATATCTATGTAAAGGAGGTGGCTACCGGAAAAGAAAAGCAACTGAGCTTGGACGGGACACTGGGTAATTATTATTCAGCCTACATCCGCTGGTCACCGGACAGTAAGAAGGTGGCTTCCTGCAAGATCCGTCCGGTGGAAAAGCGCTATGTTTATTATGTGGAATCTTCTCCGGCTGATCAGCTTCAGCCCAAGCCTCACAAACAGGAGTATGCGAAGCCGGGAGACGAACTTCCTTTTAAAGTGCCCTGCATCTATGAAGTGGAAAGCGGACGAAGCATTATTCCTTCTACTGAATTGTTCGACCGACAATATGAAGTATATGGTCCCGAATGGAATCCCGACAGCCGTGCCGTGACTTTTGAATATAACCAGCGCGGACATCAGGTGTACAGAGTGCTTGAACTTTCTGCCGAAACGGGAAAAGTGCGTCCGTTGGTAGAAGAAACCAGCGATAAATATGTGAATTATACCCGTCATTTCCGTCATGACTTAAAAGACGGCAAGCAGATGATATGGATGAGTGAGCGTGACAATTGGAATCATCTTTATATGTACAACCGTATTACCGCACAGCCCGATTATCAAATTACTAAAGGAGAATGGTATGTACGCGAAGTGCTTCGGGTAGATGAGGATAACCGTCAGATCTATTTCTCGGCAAATGGTATGGAAGCCGGTGAGGACCCCTATCTCATCCGTTATTACCGCATTGGTTTTGATGGCAAAGGTCTTACCTGTCTTACTCCCGAAGAAGGGATGCACCGTGCCTGGTTTTCGGAAGATATGAAGTATTTGGTAGATGTTTATTCTATGGTGAATAAGGCTCCTGTAGCTGTGTTACGTAGTGCCAGGGATGGTAAAGTGATGATGCCGTTGGAAACAGCTGATATCACTCGCTTGGAGGCTGAAGGTTGGAACGCTCCGGAGGTATTTGTTGCCAAAGGGCGGGACGGCAAGACGGATATGTGGGGATTGATTGCCCGGCCCACTAACTTTGATCCGAACAAGAAATATCCGGTTATTGAATACATTTATCAAGGTCCCGGAGACCAGTATGTTCCGAAGACTTTCCGTCCTTATGACTGGAATATGACTTCCTTGGCCGAACTTGGTTTTATCGTCGTAATGGTCGATGGAATGGGAACTTCTTTCCGTTCGCGTGCTTTTGAGAATGTATGTTATAAGAATTTGAAAGATGCCGGTTTGCCGGACCATATTGCTTGGATGAAGGCGGCTGCACGGAAATATCCTTATATGGATGTGGACAGGGTAGGTATTTACGGTTGTTCTGCCGGTGGTCAGGAATCTACAAATGCAGTTTTGCTTTATCCTGATTTCTATAAAGCGGCTTATTCAGCTTGTGGTTGTCATGATAACCGTATGGATAAGATTTGGTGGAATGAACTTTGGTTGGGCTATCCGGTAGGAGATCAATATAAAGAAGGATCTAATGTGGAAAATGCACATCTGTTGAGCCGTCCTTTGATGTTAGTGGTAGGTGAGTTGGATGATAATGTAGATCCTGCCTCTACTATGCAGGTGGTCAATGCATTGATTAAGGCGAATAAAGATTTTGAATTGGTCGTGATTCCCGGAGCACATCATACAATGGGGGAAGCTTTTGGCGAACATAAGCGGTATGATTTCTTTGTCCGCCATTTGATGCAGGTGAATCCACCGAAGTGGGATGAGATAAAATAGGAGGAGTGAGGTTTGTAGCTGTAGGAGTTTGTCAGTTATAATAAATATAGGTGGCAGTGTTATGGAGGACAAGTCCATAGCACTGCTTTTTTATGTAATTCCGTGTTTTCATTGATGAATGTGTCTTTTTTGTTCATTATGTTGTAATTATTGGTTGAACTAATTTTTTTCAATACAAAAATTAGGTTCAGTCAACAATATTATTTTTATTTGTGGCGTATATAGTATAAAAATAAACCAATTTTCTAATACTAACATTAAATTATAATGGAAAACATTACTGTTAATGTACTTGATTATGTGCTTTATTTAGCATGGGAATTTGTATATCTAATATTTTTCACTCGTTTTGTGTGCGTACACGGAAATTATAAGAATGCGTGTGCTATTTTAATAAGTATCTATTATTCTCATAAAAATTGTAATTGTTTCCTTTTAGAATAGAATATAAATAACAATAGTGATTTATATTATTTCACATTCACGGAAAAAATAGACTTTAAATTTTTGTTTAACTTAATATTTTATTATGAAATTTACAAATGAATTAAGAGGAGTGAAAAGCAGACTTCTTCTGTTTTCAGTGCTGTTACTGATACCGGTGATGATGTTTGCTCAGAGCATTACCGTAAAAGGTACTGTACTTGATTCGGCAGGTGAAGCCGTTATTGGAGCTTCCGTTGTGGAGAAGGGAAATCCTTCCAACGGAACCATAACTGATTTTGACGGAAAGTTTACTTTGGCCGTGTCTAAAGGAAAAAGAATTGTTATTTCTTTTGTAGGTTACGAAACGCAAGAAGTGGATGCGGTTACCGGAAAAGAACTGACAATTACGCTGCAAGATGATTCACAAGCGCTTGAAGAGGTAGTAGTGCTGGGTTACAGTAGCAGGGCTCGTAAAGATCTGACTGGCTCAGTAGGTTCCGTGTCTGGTGTGAAGATTGCTGCTGTACCAGTTACTTCAGCCGCTGTGGCTTTGCAGGGAAAAATAGCTGGTGTGCAAGTAACTACGGTCGATGGTGCTCCAGGGGCAGATATTAACATTCGTGTTCGTGGAGGTACGTCTGTGACCCAGAGCAATGATCCTCTTTACATTGTCGATGGTTTTCAGGTGGATAACATCAATGATATTCCTCCTACAGACATTGCTTCTATTGATGTATTGAAAGATGCTTCTATCACGGCAATCTATGGAGCTAAGGGCGGTAATGGTGTAGTGGTTGTTACTACTAAATCGGCCAAAGCTGGAAAAATACAGGTAAGTTTCAATGCCCATTTGTCTACTAGTCATTTGTCTAAAAAATTAGATTTAATGAATTCAGCAGAGTTTGCACGTTATCAATATGAATGGTCGGCGTGTAATGGTAGCCGTTCTAGCAATGCCAAATTTTTCCGTGCTAATTTTGGCAATCCGCAAGATTTGGATATGTATTATTCTTTGCCTACTCATGACTGGCAGGATGAGGTAATGGGAGAGAATCCTATCAATTATTCTACTAATGTAACTATTGGTGGAGGTACAGATAAGATGCGCTTCACTGCTTCTCTTACTCAAAGCGAAGATAAAGGTATTATTATGGGGTCGGGTGTGCGCCGTACCAATTTGAATATCAAGACAGCTATTGATATAACTAAAAATTTGACATTGCATATCAATCCTAAATTTACGTTTCGCCGTGATCAAGGAGCTGGAGGTGATAATATTGGTACAGGCGGTATTATTGATGTACTCCGTTATAGACCCACTAACGGATTACGTGAATTCGGATATATAGATCCTTCTTATGCTGACCCTGATGAAGAAGCATTGTTTACTTATACTAATCCGAAAAGTGATATTGCCATTAATCAACAGAATAAGTATGCTTATAACTATACTAATGCTATTTCATTGGAATGGAAGCCTGTTAAAGGATTGGTGCTTCGTACAGAAGCCACTCTTAGTTTAAACTGGAAAGATCAATATCGTTTTTGGGGTGCCTTGACAGGTGAAGGTACAAAAAATAATTCGTTGCCTGTAGCAAGTATTCAGAAAGATCAGTCTTTTAAATATATTTGGACTAATACGGCATCTTATGGCTTTTCTATTAAAGATAAGCATAATTTTTCCATGTTATTGGGGCAAGAAATTTATCATAGCCAAAATAAGAAGAACTTCCAAAAGAATCGTTATTTCCCACGTGCATTTGAGGCTGGACAGGCTTGGGATAATATGGGATTCGGTACACCGCAGGAGTCAACTTCATCACTTTCGACTCCAGATCGCACTGCTTCTTTCTTTGGGCAGGCAAGTTATAACTATAACCACAAATACTTACTCTCTGTAACTATGCGTGCTGATGGTTCCACTAAATTTGCTCCAGGTAATCAATGGGGATATTTCCCTTCAGTATCAGGTGCTTGGGTGCTTTCAGAAGAAAAGTTTATGGAAGATATAAAATGGATTGATCAGTTAAAACTTCGTGCAGCTATAGGGTTGGCAGGAAATAATCGTATCAGTGATGATATGTGGCGTTATTTATATACTGTTAATTCTACCGGCGGACCTGGATTTGGAGAAGCAACTCAGTTTGGAGAGCAATGGTATGGTAATCAAGGGGGTACTACTTTTGCCAATAAAAATATTAAATGGGAAACTACATTAACTCGTAATCTTGCTGCTGATATCACGCTTTTTAATGGTCGTCTCACTGTTACTCCGGAGATTTATTGGAATACGACGAAAGATTTACTTTATAAATCGGACATTCCTTCAGCAACTGGTTATGTAAGTCAGATGCAAAATATTGGACAAGTAACTAATAAAGGGGTTGAATTAACTATATCAGGAGATATTCTCAGTGGCAGGGATTATGTGCTTTCCGCAAATCTTTCTTTAGGTATGAATAAAATGAAAGTTGATAAATTAAATGGTACAGACAATGTGATTTGGGATCAGAATAACCGTTGGAAATCAAGTTACAATGATTATTGTTTGAAGGTGGGTGACCAAGTAGGACTTATTTATGGTTTTGTATATGATGGTTTATATTCAATGGATGAATTCTATTTTGATCCCACTAATAACTTGCAAGCAGTACCTTGGGGATCAACGGCCGCTGAAAACGGAACTTCGAAAGATGCACCTATTATGGATGCAGACGGTGTGGAACATCCAAAAACAATAATCAATCAGATTTCAGGAGATTCTAATTCAGGCATAGCTACTCTGCCGGGCAAAGTCAAGTTCAAGGATTTGAATGGTGACGGATATATCACAGAAGATGACCGTACTGTTATAGGTAATACCAATCCAAAAGTGCAGGGAGGTTTTGGATTGAGCGGACAATGGAAGGGTTTTGATTTTGCCATGAACTTCAACTTTATGCTTGATTTTGATGTGAATAATGCGACAGCTTACCAGCTTTCCTCATCCGAAAGCAATAAGAATAAGTTCTACAATGTGCTTTCCACATTTGCTGACAAAGGTTGGCGTTATACCCGTGATGGTGATGGCGAATGCTTGTACAAATGTTACTATATTGATGGTTCGTTGGATATGTACCGTGAATTAAACGAAGGTAGGACACTTTGGAATCCGACGGATGTGACAAAAAAAATAACTCATTCCTATTTTATCGAGGATGGATCGTTTCTGCGTTGTCAGGATTTGACTGTTGGCTATACGTTACCTGGAAATCTGACTTCTAAATGGGGGATTTCGAAAGCTCGTTTTTATGTATCAGCCTCTAATTTGTTTATTATTACTGGGTATTCGGGTTATGATCCTGAAGTGGATATTCAGACAGGATTAACTTGTGGTATGGACTATAACCGTTACCCACGTAGTCGCAGTTTTGTACTAGGTACTAATATTACATTCTAAATTTGAAAGCACATGAAATTTAAAAATACTTTAATAATAGGATTAGCAACTTTGACTCTAATATCATGCAATGATTTCCTTGACGTGGATTCTCCATCAAGTTACAATGAGGACTTTGTGTTCAGCCAAGAAACAGAAATTAGCCGTGCGTTGAACGGTGTTTATGCTTCTATCTTGGTAGGTGATCTTTATGGCAGTGCCTATCAGAAAACTTTTAATTTGAACAGTGATGTTGATATGCAGATGTATACAGGTAATGTAGCAACCCATAATAGCTATGCACGTTTTGATTGTGACGATCAAGGTGGCGAAATTGATAAATATTGGAGAGCTTCTTATAAAGCTATTGAAGATGCTAACCGTTTTATCCGGGGTGTAGAAACTGGTCCGCTTTATAATGAAGAGAATACCGCTGTTATGCAGATGTTGGGCGAAGCCAAGTGTCTTCGTGCTATGGTTTATCATGATCTGGTAGTGATGTTCGGGGATGTTCCTTTCACTTTCCTGCCAGCCTCACAATTAGGTGATAATTATGTGATTCCTGTAATGAATCGCGAAGAAATCCAAAATAAACTTATTGAAGATTTGCAGGATATTGCTCCTAAGATGTCTTCTACTACAACAACAACAGTAGAACGTGCGTCTAAGGAGTTTGCTTGGGCATTAATTGCACGTATTGCATTGACTGCCGGAGGTTATTCACTTCATCCGGATAAAAATAATGCAAATAGTTATGGTGTGATGAAACGTCCGGAAGATTATCAGAAGTATTATCAAATCGTAAAAGAATATACTAGCCTGGTTATTGCTTCGGGGACACACTCTGTAGGCACTTCTTATCAAGATATTTTTACCAAGGAAAGCAATTTTGAAATTATTGCTAAAGGTGATCCTATTTTTGAGATTCCTTTTGCTAAGGAGTCTACAGGTAATACAGGGTATTCTCAAGGACCTACATCAACCGTTAATGAAGGAAAGACATTGGGTAAGAATGTATGGGGAGAATCTAAAGGTGATATACGTTTGAGTGCTTTTTACCGTTATTCATTCGATGAGAATGATAAGCGTCGAGATTTTATTAATGGACTTTGGTATTATGGTAACAGTGCTAATAATGCTACTCAGGATTCTTGTATGATTCGTGCGGATTATACTGTCCATAATAATAAATGGTCTAAATTGTGGGCGAATGCGGGACAGTTTACCAATTTGAGTGCCAGTAATACAGGTATTAACTTCCCTTATATGCGTTATACGGATGTTTTGTTGATGAATGCCGAAGCTGTTAATGAGTTGGAAGGACCTACTGCCACTGCTCAGGAGTCACTTCGTCAAGTCCATGCACGGGCATTCGATGACCAAAGTGTTGTTTCTGCCTATATTGCTCAGGTGGCTTCTTCTAAAGAAACTTTTTTGAAAGCCGTGCTTGATGAACGTAAATGGGAGTTTGCGGGTGAGAATATGCGCTGGAGAGATCTTGTCCGTAATAATCTTTATGGACAGGAAATTGTTTATAGTTTTTTGCGCTATCTTTCTGTAGGAATGTCTAATGCCGGTTCTTCTACTGGCTTCGAAGATGATATAGCTGAACATGATGGTAGTGCTTATTTGGATGATCTTCCCGAATCTATGTATTACCATGTTCTTCCACAAACGGTTGAATGGCGTGTGGATGTAAATCAAGTTTATGGCTATCCTTATCCCAATAAGATATTGGATATGCTCTATATTTATAATCCTTACAAATCAGCTAATCAACCAGCGACAGCTTTGGTAGCTGTTGATGGAGCAACTTGGAAGATGGCGGAATTTTATCAGTGGAGTAATGATTCGGAGCCTACTAACCAATGTAAATATTCATTCTATGGATATATTCGTCATACAGAACAAGGAATGATTGTGTTGGTCAAAGATGGAACAGAATCACCACTGGATGGTAATTCTGTTCCTGAGGTGAATGATTTACCTCCTGTACGTTATATTTTACCTTATCCTAATGCGGCTATCCAACGCTCAGCAGGTGTATACAAGAACTATTATGGCTATAAATAATTTATAAAAGGACAGAATGATGAAAAAAATATTTTTATATGCATTAATGTTATTTTCAGGTTTCTCATGTATTTCGTGTTCTGATGATGAGAAAGGAATGGCAAATATAGATAGAGAATGGATGACTATGTTCATTTGTGATAATAATAGAGGAAAAGGGGATGATTATGCTTATAATTGTAAAGCAGAGGGACCGAATGGCAATGATATTCATCTTTATTGGTATGGAGTGAATAACTGTGCGGGCTACCAGATTCGTCAGGCACTACAGCCAAATGTTTCGGGTGGTGCAGATGCTTGGGGTACATCTGCCGAAAACGGTCTTTTGTTACTAGATACCATTGTAGGACCGGAGGTCCTTGATTTAGTTATTAAAGATCAACAGTATTCCACTGATTATCGTTTTGCTATTCGCGTGTTATCAACAAAAGATGATAATGTGACTGATTTTTCACATGCATCCAAATGGTATGGACATGGTGATGGCAGACAGTGGGCAGAATGGATGGGCATTACCACTTCTGATCGATATGCAACTCCATTCTGTGTCTATGTAGATGCTTCTAAGACTACACAGACTACTATGCGTGTGATGTTGAATCGTGCTTTCAAAACTGTAACAGAAGGGGTATCAGACGATGATAAGGCTATTTATCGTGAAAAATTTCAGCTTGATGCTAACGATAATTTTGTTTATCAGTGGTTGGAAGTAGATCCGTCTCCTAATAATCCTGAATCAACAGTGAATGAAAAATGGAGAAAATATAAATTAACCGATGAGGATTTTGAAAAGGGATATGTAGATATTGACGGACTTCAGAAAAACTCTGTTTATGTGATTAATGTTCGCAACGAGAATGTGAAGGTAAAATGGGATGCATATTACAATACTTGTTCTGCCCGCTCAGACGGAGAACCGGGAGAGCCTATTTTAGTAACTCATGACTTAAGTGCTCCAAGTCGTGACCGGTTTGATTCAGATGAAGCTTATCAAAATGCTTTGATACAGCACGAGGCTGCTCTGAAATACAATGCAATGCGTATTGATTTCCTTTTAACAGACTTCATTTCCGATGTAAATTTAGCCGAAGGACAGACTTATTATTTGGAAGGTGGAAAGACTTATTGTATGTTTGATAATTTAACTACCTGCAAAGGTTTTGTTCTTCGTACTCGTCCTGAGGATGTAGCAGCAGGTAAACGTGCTAAAGTATTGTTAGGTGGTATGCATATGACAGGTACTAATGTTAATTCTATGAATTTGATGTTCGGGCGCCAGCCACAAGCTGGAGAAGGAGGAGAAATTTATATGAAGATGCTCGAATTTTATGATATTGATTTCGATTGTCCAATGGCTCTTACTTATGGTGATAATGTTGCCGGTTTGGGTTCGGCTACAGGTAATTATTTCATTAATATGTTTTCTAATGGTATGGCTGTACATTTGGAAAGTTTTGTGGTGAAAAATTGTACTTTCAAGCGTCTGGTACGTGGGTTCATTCGTGAGCAGGGGCCTAATTACAAAATTTGGGATCATGTCTTGATAGAGGATAACCAGTTCTTTGACTGTGGCTATTATAGTAATGGTGCCGGAGGTTATCCATGGATTGCCGGTTCCGGGAATAATGCGAATTCTAATTTATATAAGGACTTTGTGGTTCGTGGAAACACTTTCTATGATTGTCCGTTCCCTTCATTTTTCAGTGAAACCAAGCAGAGTGCATGGAAGGGAGGGGCATGGAATATAACGTTTGAAAACAATACTTTGGTTAACTGGAACACTCGTGCAGCAGGAAATATTTTCAATATGCGTAATATTCCAGATGGAAGTACTTATACGGTGAAAAATAACCTGATTGTTTTGACCAAGCAGGACGGTGATGTCCGAAAGATGACTATGGCAGGAGCTGATATCCGTAAGACAATGACTATGGCAGACGGTACAGCCGGACATGTGACATTGAATTTTGACAATAATTATTCTACAAATACTTTTTTATCCAACGGACAAATTTTTAGCAATAATCCATGGACTGCGACTAAAAATAATTTTGGCACCTTGGTCAACAATGGTTCTGCTACTTTAAATGGAACATTGGAAGTTCTTGTAGATGATATTTCTCCATTAGAACTGATGGTAAGTCCAAATCCACCACATAAGGCTACTGCTGATAACGATCAATATATGCATCGTGCAGATGCACTTGATGGTACGGCTGGAGAGCATGGTGTAAACTTGTATTACAATCAGACAGGTAAAGTTATGGAGTCAAAAATTTATCAGTTGAACATTGGTGCGGCTAAATGGCGTAATGGTTCTGTTAGATAGTAGAATGGGGTTTGATAAGTTTTATAGTTATTATAATGTGAATGTCTTCTGAGAATCTTTGGATTTTGAAAGACAAATATTTGATAGAAAAGCCGATCTGTGATAGATAGGCTTTTTTATGTATAGGTAAAGGGGCAGAGTATCAAAAATTGTATAGGTTTGATGATGTCTGTGCAAAATCTGCCTGAAAAAGACCAAATATTCTCTGTATTCAGATCGGAAAACGCATAATTTTGTTTGCTGGTTTTTATCAAAACATATAGGAATAATGAAAAATACATTCAAAAAAGTGTTTATTGGCTTTATGGCTTTTGCCATGGCAACCGGCTCCTTTGCGCAGCAAAGAGCTCATAAAAAGGATAATGAGTCGTATCCTAAGGAATGGAAACAAATAGCACGTATGGAGCAGGATTCTTTCTTTCTGACAGATGAAGCTCGGCGGATTGCTGAAAATGTATTGGCTTTTCAACGCTGTACGGGCGGTTGGCCGAAGAATATAGATATGGCCCGCCGCATGAATGATAAAGAGCTGGCTAAAGTGATAAAGGATAAATCACGTCGTGATGATTCTACGATAGATAATAATGCCACAACTGCCCAGATGATTTTTTTAGCCCGTCTTTATAGGCAGACTAAGGATATACGTTATCGGGATGCTTTCCTTCAGGGAGTGGAATATTTGCTGAGTGGTCAATACGAAAACGGAGGATGGCCGCAATTCTGGCCCGGTCCGCGTGGTTATCAGGTACATATTACTTTTAATGACGATGCCATTGTCAATACATTGAATATGATACGTGATATGATGAATCACAAAGCGCCTTATGAGGATGATTTGATAGACAAGGCTTTGTGTGTACGTTTGGGAAAAGCCTTTAATAAAGGAATAGAGTGTATACTGGCTACACAAATTATAAAGGATGGAGAACCTTCAGTGTGGTGTCAGCAGAATGATAGGGAAACATTGAAGCCTGCACCGGCACGTGCGTATGAGTTGCCGTCTTATTGTTCGGCGGAGAGTGCCGGAATTGTGCGTCTGCTCATGGAATTACCTGCACCCGACGCACGCGTGAAGCGGGCGGTTCACGGAGCCATGAAATGGTTTGACAGGTATAAACTTACCGGTTTGAAATGCGAGCGTATCGTGCTGGCAAATGGTGAGCGGGATACTCGTCTTGTGGAAGATCCTCAAGCCAAGCCTATTTGGGCGCGTTATTATGATTTGAAATATTGTGAACCGTATGTATGTGACCGTGATGGGCTGCCACGTCGCCATTTGGAAGAAATAGGAACAGAACGTCGTAACGGATATAGTTGGTACAATAGCAGACCGGCTGAGCTTTTTGCCATATACAATGCATGGGCGGACAAATATGATCCGAAGCATAAGGTGGCAATCAGTCTGGCAACCAAAGGAGCGAATGAAAACGGGCTTATTGAAATGTATCGTCGTCCCATGGCAGAGCGTACGGCTTTTGATGTGGTGGTAAAGCCGGGAGAGAGTATTCAGGCAGCTATTGAAAAGGCTCCGGAAATTCCGACAGAACCTTTTAAAATCTTATTGCTGAACGGAACGTATCATCAAAAAGTGATTATTGACAGGCCTAATATTGTTTTGGTGGGGGAAAACCGTGACAGTACGCGGATTGTCTTGGCTGAAACAGCCCAGACACGTGCCATCACGGAATATCATGGACGTCCGGTAGGCAATGGTGTCATTGTGTTGCAGGAAGGTGCGGATGATTGTGTTATTAGCGGACTGACTGTTTACAACAATTACGGAACTGCCGTTGAAAATACGACCATCCATCAGATGGCGATTTTTGGACGTGCCACTCGTACCATCATCATCAACAGTAATGTATGGGCCGATGGAAACGATGCCCTTTCCTTGTGGGCGCCCGGAAGCAATGGTATGTATTATCATGCCGATCTCTATCTTCGTTGTCCGGGTGTGGATTTTCTTTGTCCTCGCGGATGGTGCTATGCCACACGCTGCCATTTTTATGGTGATAGCCGTGCCATGATTTGGCATGACGGACGAGGTGACAAGAACAAGAAACTGGTTATTACCAATTCTTCATTTGATGCTAAGACACCGACACTTTTAGGACGCTATCATCATGATTCCCAATTTTATCTCATCAAATGTAAAATGTCGAAGAATGTGCTTGACGGGAATATTCATTATGCTTATTCGGATAAAGTGCTTGATCCCTGTCCGTGGGGGCTACGTACCTATTATTATGGTTGTACCCGTGAAGGAGGGCATAGTGGCTGGTTAAACGATAATTTGAAGGAGGCGGAGAATGCTCCGGAGTTTTATGGCGTTACCGCCAAGTGGACATTCAATGGCAAATGGGACCCCGAACAACGTATCAGAGATCTTTGGAATGTGTTGGCCTACTAATTTAACAGTTTGTAATATGAAAATGACCCCTGTTTTATGCTGTATTGTTTTTTTGTTTGTGTCAATGTTATCTGCTGTTGCCCGACAGCAGGAGAAGCCCCGGGTTATTGTCACTACGGATGGTGAGATTGACGATCAAAGTTCTATGATTCGTTTTCTTATGTATTCTTCTGATTATGATGTCGCAGGCATTGTTCAAGTCAATGGGGTACAGAAAGACGGACATAGTAAAGATAAATGGATCGAATCACAAATTGCCAAATATGCGGAATGTCTGCCTAATTTGAGGAAACATAATCCCGATTATCCCGATGCTGAATATCTGCTAAGTGTCTTGGCGGTTGGTAATGAGAACAGAGAGGACTTGCATAAATTGCCTCCTTTACTGTCTGATAGCGAGGGGGCACAGCTCATCATAAGGACATTGCTTGATTCTGATCCGAGGCCTGTTCATATTTTAGCATGGGGCGGAGCCAACACCCAGGCCAATGCCTTATGGCAGATCAAGCAGAAATATTCTGCTGCAGAATGGGCAAAAGCGGTATCAAAAGCCAGATTATATTGTATTTGGTATCAGGACGGCGGTGGAAAATGGATAGAACAGAATCTTCCTGAAATCATTATTTATGAATCGGGCGCGCCGGATCATGATGGAGGATGGAGATATGTATGGGATTACATGAGTGTGGACTATTATTTTAAAAACAGACTTAGTAAAAATTCAAAAGAGTTGCAACAAATCATGGATAAACCTTGGTTGGCTGACCATATTAAGAATGGGCACGGACCACTTTGTGCCGCCTATCCTCAGGAATATACCAGTGAGGGGGATACTCCTTCTTTTATGCCTCTTATACGTAATGGACTTGAACAGCATACAGACTATACATTAGGAGGATGGGGAGGACGCCCGGAGTATAAAAATGGCAATCACATGCAAGATGGGAATGATTTGAAAAACGGTGTGTCGGATTCGCATTATACTTTCCAGCGTTGGTTGCCTGCTATACAAAATGACTGGGCGGCTCGTGCCGACTGGTGCGTGGCTGATGAATATTCAAAGGCAAATCATCAACCTGTTGCCCGGATATTGGGAGAAAGTGTACGCACAGTCCGGCCGGGAGAAAAAATAATACTGGATGCCTCTTCTTCATTTGACCCTGATAAAAATTCATTGTCTTACCAATGGTGGCAATATCGGGAAGCAGGCAGTGTGCAAACAAAGGTGGCTATAAAGCACGCCGATGAGAAGAGGGCGGAGATAATTGTACCGGATAATCCGGGCAAACAGTTACATTTGATACTTGAACTTACAGATAATGGAATTCCCAATCTAAAATCTTATAAGAGAATCATTCTGAATATTAATCCGCTTGAGGAAAAATAATTATTACGGATAGATGATTCCGTCATTGTTCCTGCTGTTTTTAGTTCATGTTTATACGAATGGGACAAAAATAATCTCGTTAGCAGAATTGATTTAATTTTCGTAATGCAATAATGGTCAACAAGAAAAAGTAATTCTGCTAACGGGAGTTATAAAAATAATCAGTTCTATTTGAAGTAAAAAAATATTTTTTACTTTTTTTCTTCAGCGGCATGTGGATAGTCAATCGTATAATGCAGTCCGCGACTCTCTTTCCGTTCCATTGCCTGACGGGTGATCAAATACCCGATGTTAATCATGTTACGCAGTTCGCAAAGCTCGCGTGAAGCCTTACAGCGTTTGAAAAGACGCTCGGTTTCTTCATATAAAATATCCAATCGGTTCCAAGCACGGATTAATCGCGTATTACTGCGTACAATACCTACATAAGCTTCCATAATTTGGTTCACCTCTTTCATGCTTTGGGTTATCAGTACCCGTTCTTCATTGTTCATGGTTCCTTCATCGTTCCATTCGGGGATATCCTCATTAAAGTCATATCGGTCGAGTACATTTAGTGCATGTTTGGCTGCCGCGTCCGCATAGACCACAGCTTCTATCAGCGAATTGGAAGCCAGACGGTTACCTCCGTGCAGACCGGTACATGAACATTCGCCGATGGCATACAAACGGTTGATGCTGCTCTGTCCGTCCAGATCGACTTTGATACCTCCGCACAGATAATGAGCAGCCGGAGCCACAGGAATATAGTCCTTAGTAATATCAATACCCAGGCTGAGGCATTTTTTATAAATATTGGGGAAATGTTTTTTTGTTTCTTCCGGATCCTTATGAGTTACATCCAGATATACATGATCTTCACCACGCTGCTTCATTTCGTTATCAATGGCACGTGCTACGATATCACGTGGGGCCAATGACAGGCGTGGATCATATTTTTGCATGAATTCTTCGCCACTTTGATTCTTTAAGACAGCACCGTAACCGCGCATGGCTTCGGTGATGAGGAAACTGGGACGGTCTCCCGGATGGAAAAGGGCGGTGGGATGGAATTGTATAAATTCCATGTCCTTTACTGCTCCTTTGGCACGGTACACCATAGCAATGCCGTCTCCCGTAGCTACCAGTGGATTGGTTGTATTGCGGTATACCGCTTCGCATCCGCCTGTTGCCATTACAGTTACTTTGGACAGGAACGTATCCACTTCTCCTGTTTTCTCATTCAATACGTAAGCACCGAAACATTTGATGCCTGGTGTATGGCGGGTGACAATAATTCCCAAATGATGCTGGGTAATGATTTCTACCGCATAGTGATCTGTAAATATGGTAATATTGGGATGGGCTTTTACCGCTTCTATCAGGCTAGTTTGTATTTCAGCTCCTGTATTGTCTTTGTGGTGCAGGATGCGGAACTCGGAATGTCCTCCTTCTTTGTGGAGGTCGAATTCTCCATCTTCTTTTTTATCAAAATCCACTCCCCATTTTATCAGTTCCTGGATTTGTGCAGGTGCTTCTCGCACTACTTTTTCTACAGCCGCGCGGTCACTGATCCAATCGCCGGCAATCATCGTGTCTTCAATGTGTTTCTCGAAATTGTCTACTTTCAAGTTGGTAACAGATGCTATACCTCCCTGGGCAAAATAGGTATTGGCTTCTTCCAGTCCTGCTTTACAAATCAGGGCGACTTTACCTTTGTGAGCTACTTTCAGTGCGAAGCTCATTCCGGCAAGTCCTGAGCCGATAACAAGGAAATCGAATTTTTTAACCATGATAATATGCTTTATGGGTGCAAAGCTACGAAAAACCTTTATTCATTGTACCTTTTACTCTTGTTTTTACTATTTTTTTCGTGAAGAATAAACGAAATAGATAATGCAAGTATGAAATTAAACGTGTAACTTTCTGCATTTTTAAATAGAATAGGATGGAAAACAATAAAGAAATCATTCACGAAAGTGAGGTAAAAGAACTTATAATTGAGTTGAGGGGTGAGAAAGTACTGATAGACCGGGATGTAGCTAAGCTTTATGGCGTAGAAACCAAACGAATTAATGAAGCAGTAAAAAACAATCGGGACAAATTCCCAAATGGTTATATGTTTTCGTTGCAAGTATCTGAAAAACAGCAACTGGTCGAAAATTTCGACCGGTTCAGTAGTTTGAAACATTCTCCCGTAGAACCTAAAGCATTTACCGAAAAAGGGCTTTATATGCTGGCTACAATTTTAAGAAGTCCGAGAGCTACCGCAACTACTTTTGCCATTATCGAATCATTCTTTAAGTTAAGGACATTAGTACGGAATGTAAATATCATGGCTACCGAGTATGATGAGGAAAAGAGGAAGAGTCTGGTACAACGTAGTGGAGAACTGCTGAATGAACTGCTGACTGATGAGGGTGATATAACAGAAACGGAATCTTCTATCGAATTAAATTTGTATGCTTTGAAGATGAAACGTACAGTAAAGAGGACAAAAAAAGGATAAATTCTCTCATTCTGCGCCGTAATGAGGTCGATAAACGATAAATTTATTATCTTTCGGGCAAATTACAATAAGATGATGAATCGAATTTTTCATGTGAAGATAGCAGGAGGTACTTATTTTCTCCTGATACTGCTGACAGCCGTCATGGTATTTGCTTTTTGGTGTATGAAGGCAATGATAGGATTGGTAGTAGCATTGGGTCTGATCATTATTATTGAACGTATTATCCATTCTACTTATACGCTGACTGCGGATGGAAAGTTAGTGGTGTATTATGGTCGTTTTTATAAAGGGAAGACCATTCCCTTGATTGACATTACGGATGTGGAGCTGAAACGAAGTTCCGGATTCGGTGGAATTATGCCTTCGAAATATGTATTGATACATTATGGGAAGAAAAATTTATTGTCATTGGTTCCTGTAAAGCCGGAAGAATTTATCAATGCGTTGGTGAAGCGGTTGGAGCATAGGATAGAGGAGGAATAAATTATGGAGAAAGTATTTAAAACAAAAAGAACCCGTAACTGGTGGATCATTATAGTCGGTCTGGTTGTTCTGATTATTTTTCTGAATGTGTATTTGGAGAAAAGTTGGGCTTTTTCGGCGCTTGGGGGAATTATTATTCCTGTATTAATGTTTTATTCGCGGTCGAAAACTACTTATATTGTAAAAGACAATGGTGTTCTGGAAATCAAACCGGGATGGGGGAACAGAATATGTGTAGACGGAATCCGTAAAGTGTCTTATAATCCGAATGCAATAGGAATGCAAAAAGTGAAAATAGAGCATGCCCAAGGTTTTGTAATGATTAACCCTGATAAGCCTTTGGAATTTGTAGAAGCATTGATAAAAATAGATCCAAATCTGTCTGTTGAAGGCTTTGAACAGATAAAAACTAATTAACCCAAAATAAATACCATGAAATATCAAATTGCAATCATCGGTGGAGGTCCCGCAGGGTATACTGCTGCCGAAGCTGCCGGAAAGGCAGGACTGAGTGTTGTATTGTTCGAAAAAAGAAGTTTGGGCGGTGTATGCCTGAATGAGGGATGTATTCCTACCAAAACCTTGCTTTATTCGGCTAAAGTATATGATTATGCGAAACATGCTTCAAAGTATGCCGTGAATGTGCCTGAAGCTTCTTTTGATTTAGGAAAAATTGTGGCGCGTAAATCAAAGGTGGTTCGTAAACTGGTACTGGGTATCAAGGCAAAACTGACTGCGCATCAGGTAAATATAGTAACGGGAGAAGCTGTAATTGTAGATAAGAATACCATCCAATGTGGTGGGGAAACCTATGAATGTGAGAATTTGCTGCTGTGTACCGGCAGTGAAACATTTATTCCTCCTATTCCGGGAGTGGAAAATGTGGATTACTGGACGCACCGTGATGCACTGGATAATAAAGAAGTACCTGCTTCATTGACTATTGTCGGCGGTGGAGTGATCGGTATGGAATTTGCTTCTTTCTTTACCAGTTTGGGAGTACAGGTGACAGTTGTCGAAATGTTGGATGAGATCCTGGGTGGCATGGATAAAGAGCTGTCGGCCATGCTCCGGGCTGAATATGCCAAAAAAGGAATCAAGTTCCTGCTCAGTACGAAAGTAGTAGGGGTGTCCAAAGAGGAAACCGGTATTACTGTGTCATATGAAAATGCAGATGGAACAGGAACTGTTACAGCTGATAAGTTATTGATGAGTGTGGGCCGTCGTCCGGTGACAAAAGGTTTCGGATTGGAAAATCTGAATTTGGAATGGACGGAGCGCAGATGCATCAAAGTAGATGAACATTTGCAATCTTCTGTCCCCGGTGTCTATGTATGCGGTGATTTGAACGGAGTCTCTTTGTTGGCACATACCGCCGTGCGTGAAGCGGAAGTGGCTGTCCATCATATTACAGGTAAGGAAGATGCGATGAGTTATCGTGCCATACCGGGTGTGGTCTATACAAATCCCGAGATTGCCGGGGTAGGTATGAGCGAGGAAGCTTTGCAGGCCGCAGGTATTCCTTATCGAGCCGTTAAGTTGCCGATGGCTTACTCCGGGCGTTTTGTAGCCGAGAATGAAGGAGTGAACGGCGTCTGCAAAGTTTTGACAGCCGAAGACGGTACTGTATTGGGAGCGCACATGTTGGGTAATCCTGCTTCCGAGCTGATTGTATTGGCAGGTATGGCTATTGAGGATGGTAAGACCATAGAGGATTGGAAACGATATGTATTTCCTCATCCTACTGTGGGTGAGATATTCAGGGAACTATAATGAAACGAGTTTTATTTTTCTTTTTACTGATTTTATCTATTCACTTCATAAACGCCCAGCCGCTATCTCAGCGGCTGGACGCTTTACTGCATGAAGAAGTTCTGAAAACATCCGAAGTGGGTATTGCCGTATTTGATTTGACCGCCGGAGAATCCGTTTACCGTTACCAAGACGATAAACTGTACCGGCCTGCTTCTGTTGAGAAAATAATCACTTCGGTTACCGCCTTGGTACAACTGGGAGCGGATTATACCATGGATACCGGTCTCCGTTATCGTGGAAAGATAGAAAATGACACGTTGAAAGGCAGCTTGTATCTGATAGGCGGTTTTGATCCGGAATTTATGGACGAGGATCTGGACCGTCTGGTAGATGCATTGGCAAGTAAAGGCATCCGTTATGTGACAGATACCCTTGCAGCGGATGTTTCCATGACAGACTCAGTTTATTGGGGTTCCGGTTGGTGTTGGGACGATACTCCTTATTCCTTCCAGCCCTATCTTTCCCCTCTCATGCTGAATAGGGGCTGCGTGGATGTATCGGTTTCTCCTGCTCAGAAAGACTCGTTGCCCAAAGTAGTTTGTACGCCGGTTTCCGATTATTATCAAGTTCATAATCACGGGGTGAGCCGTAATCCACAAGCCGGAAAGCTGAAAATCACTCGTAACTGGCTCAGCAATGGCAATATCATTACCGTTTCCGGGAATGTTTCTTATCCCTATACTGAGAAATTGAATGTATATACTTCCAAAGATTTCTTTTTTCATACCTTTGTCAGCCGTTTGCGCAGCAAAGGAATTGAAGCGCGAACCTGCACGTATGCCGATTGTCCTGTAACGGCCGACAGTATAGTTACGCTTTATACCGTCCGAAGACCACTCAAGGAAGTGTTGGAAAGAGCTTTGAAGAAAAGTGATAACCTGTGTGCCGAATCAATGTTTTATCATTTGGCTGCCAAGCGTTCCCTGCATAAACGGGTGACAGGAGAAGATGGAACCGATGCCATTCACGCCTTTATGAAAACAGCTTTAGGGTTTAATCCGGAGAACTATAAGATAGCGGACGGTAGCGGTGTTTCCGTTTATAATTATATCTCTCCACGTTTACTATTGGAGTATTTGAAGTATGCCTATTATCATCGGGAAGTTTTTCTTCCTTTCTATGAGTCTCTGCCCATAGCAGGAGTGGACGGTACTTTACAAAATCGGATGAAACAGACCAAGGCTCGGGGAAATGTGCATGCAAAAACCGGTTCTGTAACCGGGGTCAGTTCACTGGCAGGGTATGTAAAAGCTGCTAATGGACATCAATTGGCCTTTGTTATCATTAACCAAAACGTACTGAAATTAAGCCGGGCGCGTGCGTTTCAAGATAAGTTTTGTGATATTTTATCTCGTTGATTTTGAGTTTTTGAGTGTTCTGAAACGTATTAAGTAGCAGATTTTGCATATAATAGGACAAAATTTATACCTATTCTGAACGATTTTTGCAGCATCGAAACAAGATTGTTTCGTAACTTTGCCCAAGTCGAAATAATTCGGAATACTATAAAAACATAAAATAGCTGCTTATGAAGACAAATTATGAAATCCGTTATGCCGCGCATCCCGAAGATGCCAAAAGCTATGGCACTCAAAGGATACGACGGGATTTCTTAATAGAAAAAGTATTTTCGGACAATGAGGTGAACATGGTTTACTCCATGTATGACCGTATGGTTGTAGGAGGAGCCAAACCGGTGGGAGAGATATTAAAACTGGAGGCCATTGATCCGCTGAAAGCATCTTACTTTCTTTCCCGACGTGAAATGGGTATTTTTAATGTGGGCGGTCCCGGTGTGGTCAAAGCTGGAAATGCCGTGTTCGAACTGGATTATAAAGAAGCGCTTTATCTGGGTTCGGGAGACCGGGAAGTGACTTTTGAAAGTAAAGATGCCGGAAATCCTGCCAAATTCTATTTTAACTCTGTTACCGCTCATCGTAACTATCCCGATAAAAAAGTGACCAAGGCAGATGCCATCGTTGCTGAAATGGGTTCACTGGAAGGTTCCAACCATCGTTGCATCAACAAGATGCTGGTAAGTCAGGTATTGCCTACCTGCCAGTTGCAGATGGGGATGACCGAACTGAAACTGGGAAGTGTGTGGAATACCATGCCGGCACACGTGCACAGCCGTCGTATGGAAGCTTATTTTTATTTTGAAGTGCCTGATGAACACGCTGTTTGTCATTTTATGGGAGAAGTGGATGAAACACGTCATATATGGATGAAAGGCGATCAGGCAGTCTTGTCTCCCGAATGGTCTATTCATAGTGCGGCGGCAACACACAATTACACCTTTATTTGGGGTATGGGTGGAGAGAATTTGGATTATGGTGATCAAGACTTCTCATTGATTACAGACTTGAAATAAATAATATAACTTCATTAATTTAATAATATAAGTATCATGAATCAGTATTTGAATTTTTCTTTGGAAGGTAAAGTCGCCCTTGTAACAGGCGCTTCTTATGGTATCGGTTTTGCTATTGCATCTGCTTTTGCAGAACAAGGTGCAACCATCTGTTTCAACGACATCAATCAGGAATTGGTGGATAAAGGTTTGGCTTCTTACGCTGAAAAAGGAATTAAAGCACACGGATATGTATGTGATGTTACTGACGAGCCTGCCGTACAGGCTATGGTTGCCACTATCGCAAAGGAAGTAGGTACAATTGATATTCTTGTAAACAATGCCGGTATTATCCGTCGCGTTCCGATGCACGAAATGGAAGCTGCCGATTTCCGCCGTGTTATTGATATTGACTTGAATGCTCCGTTCATTGTTTCTAAAGCTGTTTTGCCTGCGATGATGGAAAAAGGACATGGTAAAATCATCAATATCTGCTCTATGATGTCTGAGTTGGGTCGTGAAACCGTTTCTGCATACGCTGCCGCTAAAGGTGGTTTGAAGATGTTGACTCGTAACATCTGTTCTGAATACGGAGAATACAATATTCAGTGTAATGGTATCGGTCCGGGCTATATCGCTACTCCGCAGACTGCTCCGTTACGTGAAATCCAGCCCGATGGAAGCCGTCATCCGTTTGATACATTCATCTGTGCCAAGACTCCGGCCGGCCGTTGGTTGGATCCGCAGGAATTGACTGGTCCTGCTGTATTCCTTGCATCCGAAGCATCTAATGCCGTCAATGGCCATATTCTCTATGTAGATGGCGGTATTCTGGCCTACATTGGTAAACAGCCTAAATAATTAGTAGATATAAATAGGAAGAATCTGCTTGTGTCTTTGTTGATACTTGCAGATTCTTTGTATTTTTGTCTTTCAGTTCGACAAACAATAAATAGTATGAGAAAAATCTTTTTAGCAGTCGCAACGGCGTTAGCTATGTTTTCCTGTTCGCAAAAGGAGCCGGTGACTGTCACTATAACCAATCCGCTTTCTATTGATAGGAATGGAGAAATGGTGGAAATCTCTATGGCTGAAATAACAGGCAAACTACAATTACCCGATACGGCACAAGTTATCGTATTGGACGAGAACGGCCTTGAAGTGCCTTATCAGATAACATACGATGATATGCTTATCTTTCCTGTTTCGGTGAAAGGGGGAGCTTCGGTTACTTATACAATTGCAGAAGGAACTCCACAGCCGGTGGATGTGGTTGCTTGTGGGCGTCAATATCCCGAGCGTCTGGATGATGTGGCATGGGAAAACGATCGCGCCGCTTATCGTGCATACGGTCCTGCTTTGCAGGAGAAGGGCGAGCGTGCCTTTGGTTATGACATCTGGACCAAGAATGTACCCGAACCGGTGGTGGAAGATCGTTATGACGGTGATTTGAATCAAGGAATCTCTTATCACATAGATCATGGAAACGGAATGGATTGTTATGCGGTGGGTCCGACTCTGGGTGGCGGGACAGCAGCTTTATTCCCCGATAGTACCATTGTTTATCCCTATTGTTACAAGGATTGTGAAGTCTTGGATAACGGTCCGCTTCGATTCACCACCAAGTTAGTTTATAATCCGTTGGTTGTAAAAAGAGATTCAAATGTGATAGAAACGCGTATCATTTCTTTGGACAAGGGATCGCAGTTGAACAAGACTGTGGTTTCTTTTGATAATTTGCAGGAAACAACTCCGGTGGTGACCGGCATTGTATTGCACAAACAGAATCCTACGGGGTATAGTTTTGATGCAAATGCAGGTTATATAGCCTATGCGGACTCTACAGAGAATGCAGCCAATAACAATGGAGTGATTTATATAGGTGCTGTATTTCCGGCTAATATAAAAGGAGCGCTGCCCCAAATGTTCTCCGAAAAAGAGCAGAAAGAACGTGGAGGTGCTTTGGGTCATGTGTTGTCGGTCAGTGATTATGAACCGGGTTCCGAGTATATTTATTATTGGGGATCAGGCTGGAGCAAATATGGTTTCGAAGCCGATACCGATTGGAACAAATATTTGGAAGAATACGCTCAGAAGGTACGTAATCCCTTGGTGGTCCATGTACCATAGAATGGTGATATAAGAATAATAAAAGTTATCCGAGGAGCACATGCTCTTCGGGTAACTTTTTTTCATGGGATGTTAAAGTGTTAATTCTCTCGTCTTAAACATCTTTTTCCGGTTCCTTTTGTTTCATTGCAATATAAGAAATTAAACTAGTTATTTATTTGTTAATAGAAAATGCAATGGACAATAAACCTAAACCTTTACAACATGGGCGGCAGGGATTGAGGACTTTTAGTGCTTTAGTCTGTCTGCTGTTGATGACTACGTCGCTGTTTGCTCAGGAGAAGACAGTGACCGGAACGGTAACCGATTCGACCAATGAACCTCTGATTGGAGCATCCGTAGTGATTCAAGGTACTTCCAATGGTACGATTACCGACATAGATGGGAAGTACAGTATTACCGCCTCACCCGACAATGTACTGGAATTCTCGTACGTGGGAATGGTGAAGCAAGATGTGAAAGTAGGCAGCCAGCATGTGATAAATGTACAGCTGAAAGAGGACTCACAAATGCTGGCTGAAACAGTAGTGATAGGTTACGGTAGTGCGAAGAAGCGTGACTTGACCGGCTCTATCACGAATATCAAGGGAGCCGAAATCGCTAATAAACCTTCTACAAATCCCTTGTCTTCCTTGCAGGGAAAGGTAGCCGGTGTGCAGATTATCAACTCGGGACAAGCAGGCTCGGACCCCGAAATTCGTGTACGTGGAACGAACTCCATTAACGGCTACAAACCTCTTTACATTGTCGACGGTTTGTTCAATGATAACATTAACTTTCTGAATCCCGAGGATATTGAGTCTATGGAAGTGTTGAAAGACCCGTCTTCATTGGCTATTTTCGGTGTGCGTGGAGCTAATGGGGTTATCATTATCACTACAAAGAAGGCTAAGGAGGGGCAGACTTTGGTGAATATCAACACCTCATTCGGCTGGAAACATGTGGTGGACAGAATCAAGATGGTGAATGCTTCTCAGTTCAAAGAATTGTATAGTGAGCAGCTTGTTAATGAAAAGAATCCCGCTTTTGATTTTTCCGGCTGGAATGCTGATACCGATTGGCAGGATGAAGTGCTTCAGAATGGCTTCATTACCAATAATAATATCAGTGTGACAGGAGCTTCTGAAAAACATAGTTTTTATCTGGGGATGGGATACTCATACGAACAAGGAAATATAAAGCACGAGAAGTTCAGCAAAATCACCTTGAATGTCAGCAATGAGTATAAGATAACCGACAAGATAAAGGTCGGGTTTCAGTTTAACGGAGCACGTATGCTGCCTGCTGATAGTAAATCAGTCCTGAATGCTGTCCGTACCACTCCTATAGCTCCTGTATTCAATGAAGAATATCAGTTGTATGCGGCGTTGCCGGAGTTTCAGAAAGCACAGATGATGAATCCGATGGTGGATGTGGATTTAAAAGCCAACACCACTCGCGCAGAGAATTATCGTGCATCGGGTAACATTTATGGAGAGGTGGATTTTCTGGAACATTTTAATTTCAGGGCTGTGTTCTCTATGGATTACGGCTCGAATAACGGGCGTACCTATCAGCCGATTATCAAGGTATATGATAACACAGTGAAAGGAAATGTGGCTACACTGGGAACGGGTAAGACTGAAGTGAGCCAGTTCAAGGAAAATGAAACGAAGGTGCAAAGTGATTATGTGCTGACTTATACAAATAGTTTTGGCGACCATAATCTGACGGCAACCGCCGGTTTCACTACTTATTACAATTCTCTCAGCCGTCTGGATGCCGCCCGTGGGCAAGGTATTGGATTGGTTATTCCCGATAATCCCGATAAATGGTTCGTCAGTATTGGTGATTTGGCTACAGCTACCAATGGAAGTACACAGTGGGAACGTACTACTGTTTCTTTTCTGGGGCGTGTGATTTATAATTACAAAGGAAAATATTTGTTCAACGGGTCTTTCCGTCGGGACGGTTCTTCGGCTTTTTCGTATACGGGCAACCAATGGCAGAACTTTTACTCGGCAGGTGCCGGATGGCTGATGACCGAAGAAGAGTTTATGAAAGACATTTCTTGGTTGGATATGTTGAAGTTGAAAGGTTCCTGGGGTACGTTGGGCAATCAGAATCTGGATACTGCTTATCCGGCTGAGCCGTTGCTTGAAAATGCTTTTGGAGCTGTGTTTGGCAATCCGTCCACCATCTATCCGGGCTATCAGTTGGCCTATTTGCCTAATGCGAACCTTAGATGGGAAAAAGTGGAAGCTTGGGAAGCAGGCTTTGAATCGAATATGTTTCGCAACCGCCTGCATGTGGAAGGAGTTTATTATAAAAAGAATACGAAGGACTTGCTGGCAAAGGTTCCCGGACTTTCCGGAACCATTCCCGGAATAGGAAATCTGGGGCAGATAGAGAATAAAGGAGTGGAATTGTCTGCCACTTGGCGGGATCAGATTGGCGATTGGAGGTATAATGTGGGAGTCAACCTGACTACTATCAAGAATAAGGTGAAGAGTCTGGTACAAGACGGTTATTCCATTATTGCCGGAGACAAGAGCCAGAGCTATACTATGGCGGGTTATCCCATCGGTTTCTTCTATGGATATAAGGTAGATGGTGTTTATCAGTCACAGGCCGATATTGATGCTTCGCCCAAGAATACATTGGCTACAGTGACTCCCGGTGATTTGAAGTTCGCCGATGTGAATGGGGATGGTGAGATTACACCGGCAGACCGTACTTTGATTGGTGATCCTACTCCGGATGTTACCTATGGAATCTCATTAGGTGTTTCCTATAAAGGTTGGGAACTGGGTATTGACATGATGGGACAGGGCGGTAATCAGATTTACCGTACTTGGGACAATTACAATTGGGCGCAGTTCAACTATATGGAGCAGCGTCTGGACCGTTGGCACGGCGAAGGTACATCCAATACACAACCTGTCCTGAATACCGGTCATGCCATTAACTTTGAAAATTCGGAGTATTATGTAGAAGACGGCAGTTTCTTCCGTATACGTAACCTGCAATTGGGCTATACTTTTGATAAGGCCCTGATATCCAAAATCGGTTTGAAGGCTTTGAAAGCCTATTTCAATATTCAGAACCTGAAAACTTGGAAACATAATACCGGCTACACCCCTGAGTTTGGTGGTTCTGCCATTGCTTTTGGTGTGGATAATGGAAGTTATCCGGTACCTGCGATTTATACATTTGGACTCAATATTACATTTTGATTGATTATGAAACGAAGTAAATATATACTATACATTTGGGCGATTGGAGGAATCCTGGCCTTTACCGGTTGTAATGATTTCCTTGACCGCAGTCCTCAAGGTCAGTTCACGGAGGATGATAATCCCGGTGCATTGGCAGAAGGAAAGATATTCAACATCTATACCATGATGCGTAATTTCAATATTACTGCAGGAACTCCCGCATTCGCTATTCATTGTTTCCGTTCCGAAGATTCGGAGAAAGGAAGTATTTCCAGCGACGGGTCGGAACAGGCGGCAATGTATGATGATTTTCAGTACAATGCCAGCAATGGGTTGATAAAGGCCTATTGGAGTCAGAATTATGCGATTATTTATCAATGCAATGAGGTGGTGGATGCCATTGAGACCGGTCATCTGACAGAAGAGAATGACCTCTATAATAAAGGAGAAGCGTTATTTTTCCGTGCCTACTGTTACTTTAATTTAGTGCGAGCCTTCGGGGAGGTTCCATTGGTTACCTTTAAGGTAAATGAAGCTTCGGAGGCTAATGTACCCAAAACAACGGTAGACAAAATTTATGAACAGATAGACAAGGACTTGAAAGATGCGGAAGATTTGCTTCCCGAACAGTGGCCGGCTGCCTATTTGGGACGTCTGACGTGGGGAGCTGCCCGTTCCCTGCATGCCCGTACCTATATGATGCGCAATGATTGGCAGAATATGTACAAAGCAGCCTCGGATGTAATGGGAAAAGGAATTTATAATCTGGATACCCCTTACGATAAGATTTTTACTGACGAGGGAGAGAACAGCGGTGGTTCGGTGTTTGAGTTGCAGTGCTTGTCTACGGCCGCCTTGCCGCAAAGTGATAAGATAGGAAGCCAATTCTGTGAAGTACAGGGGATTCGTGGTTCCGGAAAATGGGATTTGGGTTGGGGATGGCACATGGCTACCGAACTGATGGCGGAAGCTTTTGAGCCTGGTGACCCCCGTAAGGATGCCACCTTGCTTTATTTCCGTAAGAGTGATTCCGACCCTGTTACTCCGGAGAATACCAATACACCATACGGAGAGTCCCCGGTGTCGCAGGCAGAAGGTGCTTACTTCAACAAGAAAGCCTATACCAATCCGGCATTGCGCCAGGAGTTTACCAATAAAGGCTTTTGGGTGAATATCCGGCTGATCCGCTACTCGGATGTCGTTTTAATGGCAGCGGAGTCAGCAAACGAGTTAGGTAATACTTCGGAAGCGCAAAAGGATTTGGAGATGGTGCGTGCCCGTGCGCGTGGCGGTAATCCGGATATACTACCTGAAATTACTTCTTTGGACCAATCGGTATTGCGTGAAGCAATCCGACACGAGCGTAGGGTGGAATTAGGACTGGAATTCGACCGTTTCTATGATTTGGTGCGTTGGGGAATCGCCGAGCAAGTTCTTCATGCGGCAGGTAAGTTGAATTATCAACCGAAGAATGCACTTTTGCCTATACCGCAGGATGAAATAGACAAGTCGAAAGGAGTGCTGAAACAGAATCCTGATTATTTATAATTATTCAATATGTCAATAGGCTCATGAGTACATTGACACATTAGCACATTATTTAAAGATGATGAATAGAATATTTCAAAGAATGAAGCAAGTGGCTCCCATGCTGCTATTTGCCACCCTGAGTGTGCATGCGCAGAAATCACCTCAGGATATGAATCGTTTCATTGATAATTTGATGAAAAAGATGACCTTGGAAGAAAAGATAGGCCAGTTGAACTTGCCCGTTACCGGTGAAATCACTACGGGACAGGCAAAGAGCAGCGATATCTCAGCCCGTATAAAACGGGGTGAAGTAGGAGGACTGTTTAACTTGAAAGGAGTTGCCCGTATCAAGGATGTGCAGGAACTGGCTGTGAAAGAGAGCCGTCTGGGGATACCTCTACTGTTTGGTATGGATGTGATTCATGGTTATGAAACGATTTTCCCCATCCCTTTAGGCTTGTCATGTACCTGGGATATGAAAGCCATTGAGGAATCGGCCCGTATTGCGGCCATTGAGGCCAGTGCGGATGGTATCTCCTGGACTTTCAGTCCGATGGTAGATGTTAGCCGGGATCCTCGTTGGGGACGTGTTTCGGAAGGGAGTGGGGAAGACCCGTTCCTGGGTGCTGAGATAGCTAAAGCCATGGTGCGTGGCTATCAAGGCGGCCAGATGAAACGCAATGATGAGATAATGGCTTGTGTCAAGCATTTCGCCTTGTATGGAGCTTCCGAGGCCGGACGCGATTATAACACGGTGGATATGAGCCGTCAACGCATGTTCAATGAGTACATGCTCCCCTATCAGGCAGCTGTTGATGCCGGAGTGGGTAGTGTGATGGCTTCCTTTAATGAAGTGGATGGCATTCCGGCTACAGCCAGTAAATGGTTGATGACTGATGTGCTGCGTAACCAGTGGGGCTTTCAGGGCTTTGTGGTGACGGACTATACCGGAATCTATGAAATGATAGACCATGGAATCGGTGATTTGCAAACCGTAGCTGCCCGTGCTGTCAATGCCGGAGTAGATATGGACATGGTGAGCGATGCTTTTGTAGGAACATTGAAACAGTCGGTGCAGGAAGGAAAGGTATCCATGCAGACCATTGATACTGCCTGTCGTCTTATTCTGGAGGCAAAGTATAAATTAGGGTTATTTGCCAATCCTTATAAATATTGTGATCTGAAACGTCCCGCACGTGATATCTTCACTCCGGAACACCGTGCCGTAGCCCGCCGCATTGCCGGAGAAAGCTTTGTCTTGCTGAAAAACGAACCTTCTACCGATAGGGCAGGATCGAATCCGTCCGGAAGCACAGTGCAACCTGTACTTCCTTTGAAGATGCAGGGTAATATTGCCGTAATAGGCCCGTTGGCAGATACTCGTACCAATATGCCCGGAACTTGGAGCGTGGCCGCTATACTGGATAAATCCCCTTCACTGATAGAAGGTTTGAAAGAGATGACTGCCGGAAAAGCTACCATTTCATACGCTAAAGGCAGCAATCTGACCAGTGATGCCGCCTATGAAGAACGGGCGACTCTCTTCGGGCGCAGCCTTCATCGGGATGCCCGTACCGATGCCCAACTGTTGCAAGAAGCATTGACGGTAGCTCAGAAAGCCGATGTCATAGTAGCTGCTTTGGGCGAATCTTCAGAAATGAGCGGTGAAAGCAGCAGCCGTACTTCACTGGATATCCCCGATGTACAACGTACTTTGTTGAAGGAACTGCTAAAAACTGGAAAACCTGTAGTCTTGGTACTTTTCACCGGACGTCCGCTGACGTTGGAGTGGGAACAGGCTCATGTTCCTGCGATTCTGAACGTATGGTTTGGAGGTAGCGAAGCTGCTTATGCTATTGGTGACGTACTTTTTGGCGCTATTAATCCAAGTGGAAAACTGACTATGACTTTCCCGAAGAATGTGGGGCAGATTCCTTTGTACTACGCCCACAAGAATACCGGACGTCCGCTGCACGAAGGGAAATGGTTTGAGAAATTCCGTAGCAACTATCTGGACGTGGACAACGAGCCGCTTTATCCATTCGGTTATGGGCTTTCATACACTACTTTCAACTATGGAGATATTACGTTGGACCGTACTTCAATGCCTATGGACGGAAGTCTGACAGCTAAAGTGATACTGACAAATACAGGAAACAGGGATGGTGCGGAAGTAGTGCAGTTGTATATCCGTGACAAGGTAGCTGAAAGTACCCGTCCTGTAAAAGAACTGAAAGGTTTCCAAAAAGTATTCCTGAAAGCAGGTGAATCCCGTGAGATAACCTTCAAGATTACTCCCGATTTATTGAAATATTATAATTACGAGTTACAATACGTGGCCGAACCCGGAGCTTTCGATTTGATGATTGGTACGGACAGCCAGCATGTGAAAACAGCAACATTTGTGCTGCACTAACCTAAACCTGTGAAAAAATGAAAAGAATTCCCTTATGTGCAGCGGTGTTGCTGCTTTTCTCATTGCTGGCTTGTAAAAACAAGCCGGCAGCTTCTTCTGACAAGCGTCCGGCATCGGCGTCCGACACGCTTTCCGATGATGCTTTGATGGATACTGTCCAGCGTCGTACTTTCCAATATTTCTGGGAGGGGGGCGAACCTTATAGCGGTATGGCTCGTGAGCGTTATCATATAGATAATGTATATCCCGCAGGAGGACCCGAGGTGGTAACCTCGGGAGGAAGTGGTTTTGGCATCATGGCTATTCTGTCCGGTATAGACCGGGGCTATGTGAGCCGGCAGGAAGGGCTCGAAAGAATGGACAAGATTGTGACTTTCCTTGAGAAAGCCGACCGTTTTCATGGGGCTTATCCTCACTGGTGGAATGGTGAAACAGGCAAAGTATTGCCTTTCGGTTCCAAAGATAATGGCGGTGACCTGGTGGAAACTGCTTTTTTGATGCAAGGCTTGCTGGCTGTGCATCAATATTATGTAAATGGCACTTCGGATGAAAAAGAGTTGGCGGCACGTATTGATAAATTGTGGCGTGAGGTAGACTGGAACTTTTACCGTCAGAACGGGCAAAATGTGCTTTATTGGCATTGGAGCCCCACAGATGGCTGGGCCATGAACTTTCCGGTGCATGGATACAATGAATGTATGATTATGTATATTCTGGCTGCTGCTTCTCCTACTCATGGGATACCTGCCACGGTTTATAATGAGGGCTGGGCACAGAATGGACAGATTGTTTCTCCTCATACGGTAGAGGGGATTAAATTACATCTTCGTTATCAGGGTACGGAAGCAGGACCGTTGTTCTGGGCGCAATATTCTTTTCTGGGCATGAATCCCAACGGTTTGCAGGATAAATATTGTCCCAGTTATTTCAATGAAATGCGTAATCTTACCTTGGTCAACCGTGCCTACTGCATCCGTAATCCCAAGCATTATACCGGCTTTGGCCCGGATTGTTGGGGATTGACTGCCAGTTATTCGGTAAACGGTTATGCGGCACATGCTCCTAATGAGAAAGAAGATTTGGGAGTGATCTCTCCGACTGCCGCTTTATCCTCTATTGTCTATACTCCTGAATATTCTTTGCAGGTAATGCGCCATCTGTATGGAATGGGTGAGAAAGTATTCGGCCCGTATGGCTTTTATGATGCTTTCAGTGAAACGGATAACTGGTATCCGAAACGTTATCTGGCTATTGACCAGGGCCCTATAGCAGTGATGATAGAGAATTATCGTTCGGGATTGTTATGGAAACTGTTTATGAGTCATCCCGATGTACAGAATGGGTTGAATAAACTGGGGTTTACATATACTAAGTAAATAACTCAAGGTATTTGGCCTTATCAGTCAAATACCTTGAACTCATAGCCTTGTTCCAGCAGCCATTCTATGGCCCGGGGCAAGGCATATTTCATGTTTTTCTCTGCCTTGATGGAATCATGGAAAGTAATGATGGAACCATTCCGCACATAATGTTTTACTTTCCTCAGTACCTGCTTCCCATTCAGCTTGTTGCTATAGTCACGGGTTACTAAGTCCCACATCACTATTTGATACTTATGGCGCAGCACCATGTACTGCATCCAGCGCATGTGGCCATGTGGCGGACGGAACAGGTTGGTATGGATCAGTTCGTTTGCTTTGTCCGTATTGGCCAGATAATTCTTGCTTCGGTATTCGAATCCCCGGATATGGTTAAAAGTATGATTTCCCAAACGATGTCCTCGTTCTACAATCATCTGGAATTCCTTGGGATGCTTGCGCACATTGTCGCCCACCAAAAAGAAGGTAGCCTTAATATTGTACTTGTCTAATAAATCGAGTACCCACGGTGTGATCTCGGGAATCGGCCCGTCATCGAAAGTCAGATAGACCGCTTTTTCATTCTTGTCCATTCGCCAGAAGGCGCGTGGATAAAGCCAGCGGAGTATCAGCGGGGGTTGTTCTATAAACATGAATGTGTGTGCTTTTGTTGGTTATACAAATATAAAGGTGTGGATTCACCGCAGAATCCACACCTTTTATTTACTTTCTGCCTGCTCCGCCGCCTACACGTTTGTTGAACACCTCATAGAGCTCTTCAAACTTCTTGGCATAGTGGCTTGCCATATCCGATTTATTCTGTTGTTCGCCTTCACCTTGTACACCGCCGGCAGCATTTGCGCGGGCAAGGCTCTTGTTGATTTCATCCAGAATATAGAAATTGCGCAGACAGTCCTCGTATGAACCTTGCAGACGTTGGTCATTCAGACTCAGGTACCAGGTGATGTATTCCACCGATTTGTTTGCCAAATCATTCAGAATAGCCTCACCTTTCTCTTTTTCACCCAATGTCAGATAATCGTCGGCCATCTCTTTGGAACTGCTCATGATGTAATCGTGAGGAACGGTAGTGCTTGGGATTACTTCCGAACAATAGTCAAGAACTTTCAACGCCTTATCTTTCTTGCCTTCTTTTATCAACTGGGTAGCCAGCTGTATAAACATACGGCGGTGGGTCTGGCACATACGCATCACAGTTTCGTCAATGTAGATATCCGGGTTGTCAATTCCTCCGAACTTGAACTTGTTCATCAGGTTGTCGTACATTTTCTCGCTGTCGATGCGTGCGTTCAGCTGGGTGGTGTTGAACGGAGTGATGCGGTAGGCAAGACCTTCCTGCATGAAGTTGTTGCCTAAATTCAGATGATTGTCGCTACCCACCGTAATAGCCATGTACAACGGACGTTCCCAGTTGGTATTTGCCAGCATCTCAAGCATCATCAGCTCGCTCTTGTACAGCATACGTTTGCCTTTCAGGGAGATACTCATATAATCGGGGATTTCACCATGCAGGGAGTCGGGAATCATCATGCCCGAGCGTTTCACAGCCTCCTTGTCCAGCTTGATGACGATGCTGTCCGTCGGTATCAGCTGTAAACCTTCTTTGGGTGAGCGTACCCAGTATTTCAGAATATTTTTCAATTCATACGGGTTGTCTCCGAATTCCTTGGCGGCTTCTTCCGGATTCTGCTTGTAGAAGTTATTGATGCTTTCCATCACTTCCGGTCGTACAGCCACTCCTTCATTATGCCCCTGTACATATTCCAAACGGCTCCATTCGATAGGTACTGCCGGAGAGTCGTATGCCTGACGCTTCATTTGGTCGATGTACCAGTCCGTTTGCAGGTAACTCAGGTTACATACACGTACATCGGTGCGGAAACCTTCCGTTTCCTGGTTGTACCACAAGGGGAAAGTATCGTTGTCACCATTGGTAAAGATAATCGGGTTACCTTCTTCTTGTACGGTGCTCAGGTAGTTTTGTCCGAAGTCGCGTGCCACATAACGGTTGCTGCGGTCGTGGTCGTCCCAGGTCTGGCTCACCATCTGGATGGGTACGAACAGACAAACTACAGTTGCAATGACGGAAGCTGGTTTCTCACCCAGTTTGCCTTGCAGCCATTGGGCAATACCCGCCACACCCATGCCTATCCAGATGGCAAATGCATAGAATGAACCTGCGTATGCATAGTCACGTTCGCGGGGCTGCATCGGTGTCTGGTTCAAATAAAGTACGATGGCCAGACCAGTCATGAAGAATAGGAAGAATACGATCCAGAATTGCTGGATACCTACTGGTTCTTCTATTTCTTCCCCATTGGGAGTCGTGATACGTCTTGTCTTGTAAGCCTGCCAGAACAGACCGATAAGTCCCAGAATCAACGGCAGGCAATAGAATACATTGTGTCCTTTGTTGTTTTTCAGGTCGGAGGGGAGCAGGCTTTGGTCGCCCACCAGGAACTTGTCCACAAACGGTATTCCGGTAATCCAGTTGCCATGTTCTATTTCACCTTGTCCCTGTATGTCATTCTGGCGTCCGGCAAAATTCCACATGAAATATCTCCAGTACATGTAGTTCAACTGGTAGATAAAGAAGAACTTGATGTTATCCCATTGGGTCGGGACTTTCACCATCACCATCTGTCCGCACTGGTCGTAAGGAACCTGCACGCCTTTGATGCCGCCCAGCCAGTCTTCGTAGGCCTGTGCGTGTGCGTCGCTGTACATGCGTGGGAAGAGCATATTTTGTGCATATTTGTAATCGGTCTTATGACGCACTATTTCGTAGCTGTCTTTTTCATCGGGAGTCGCTTTCTCCTTCCGTTGATACACGGGAGCGCCTTCCGTCACATCATATACACATCCTCCGTCCACTTCTTTCAGTGCCGGTTTGGAGGCGTATGTCTGTCCGTAGAACAAAGGACGGGTTCCATATTGCTCACGGCCCAAGTATTCGCCTAAAGTGAAAATGTCTTCCGGAGAATTCTGGTCCATCGGAGTATTGGCGGTAGAACGAATCACAATCAATGCGTACGAGGAGTATCCTACCATAATCATCATGATGCACAGCAAAGAGGTATTTAAAGTACGTGCACTAATCTGATATTTCTTATTCAAATCAGCAAACAGATAAACGCCCAAGATTCCTAGTATGATAATGCCTATCAAGGCGCTGCTCCATCCGTAGCCATAGAAGGGGATGCCCAGCATGGCGATAGTTACCATGAAGGAGATATTCATGCGTTTGCGGCTCTTTTCCGTATAGCTTTCGTAAACACCCCAGATAATGGATGCGGCGAGTAGAATGATATATACAATCAGACCGCTGTTGAAAGGCATACCGAAACTGTTGACGAACAGCAGTTCGAACCATCCTCCCACTTTTACTACGCCCGGCACGATACCGTACAGCACTGCTGCAACCAACACCATGGAGCCTGTAAGTGCCAACAGACTGCCTTTGAGGTTAGCATCGGGATTCTTTTTATAATAGTACACCAGTACAATGGCCGGAATACACAATAAGTTCAGCAAGTGCACACCGATGGAAAGTCCGGTCAGGTAAGCAATCAAAACCAGCCAGCGGTCGCTGTGAGGCTCATTGGCAACGGATTCCCATTTTAGAATCAACCAAAAGACTACTGCGGTGAAAAGACTGGAGTAAGCATATACCTCACCTTCTACGGCACTGAACCAGAAGGTGTCGCTCCATGTATAAGCCAAGGCTCCTACCAGTCCTGACCCCATAATGGTGATGAGTTTGCCTAAGGTCATCTCCTTGTCATCGGGGCATATCAGTTTTTTCACCAGATGGGTTATACTCCAGAAAAGGAATAGGATACAAGCCGCACTCATCAGAGCGCTCATGGTATTGACCATTCTGGCTACTTGACTGGGGTCGCTTGTAAATTGGCTGAATAAGTTGGCGGTAAGCATAAAGAAAGGTGCGCCGGGCGGGTGACCTACCTCTAATTTATATCCGGTAGTGATAAATTCCGGGCAATCCCAGAAACTGGCTGTCGGTTCTATAGTCATACAGTAAGTAAAAGCTGCGATGACAAAAGCGAACCAACCCACCAGGTTGTTGACTAATTTGTACTGTTTCATGAATATATTATTGTTTCGTTAACGTTCAATGGGCGCAAAGATACGAAAGAAAGTTGGAATAGGGGTACAATGGTCTGTTATTTAGTGTTATCCTTCGGGGATGCGGCAGAAAATGTTTCTTTCAGTCCTTAACGGAATTTCTATGTTTTATTGCTGGTTTGTATGCTGTGTTCTGAAATTTCAGTTTGTGCAGATGGAGGGAATCGTTGGATTCCTAACCTTTTTCTACTCTATGATTAAGCTTGATTAATGGCTAGGTTAAGGTCTTTTATACGGTAAACTAGTATAGACCGCTACAGTGGACTGTACAGTCTGCTATAGTGGTCCGTACGGTCTGTTGCAATGGACTGTACGGAGCACTGCCGGCGACTGTAGAAGTCTGCCGTAAGAAAATGCTTAATGATAAGGTGGATAGGGCTTAACCTGTCGCATGAAAAGACTTAGGTCACGATAATCGGATTTATTCGTCGTGATGATGGCATTTCAAGATGCGGTGAGGGAAGTTTCCATGTCCTAACAGTTCGATGGGGCATCCGAAATGCTCTTCCAGCCATTCGGTGGGTACTTCCGTATCGGGATGATAATCCAGCGTTTCGTTGACGCACGCTATGGTTTTTACATTTTGCAGCACAGTGCCTATATCATGGCTTACCAGGATGATGGCCCGTTCCTTGTTGATTTCTTCCAGCAGGGAGTAGAGTTTGGCTTCAAACCGTTTGTCAATGTAGGTATTGGGTTCGTCCAGAATGACAACCTCAGGATTTGAAACCAAGGCGCGTCCCAAGAGCGCGCGTTGCAGTTGTCCTCCGCTCAGTTCGCCGATGGCACGGCTTTCCAAACCTTCCAATCCCATGCGGGCAATAATCCGGCTCACTAGTTCGTGCTGTTCGGGAGTGTAGCGGTGGAACAGGGATTTCTGCTTGTTGAGCCCTGATAATACCACCTCGTACACCGAAATGGGGAATTTCTTGTCAATACTGTTGTATTGTGGTAAGTATCCCATGGCTATCTCGGGTATTTCTTTTCCATTTTTATAGAAACGGATTGTGCCTGAAATAGGCTTTAGTAATCCTAGTATGATTTTAATTAATGTGGTTTTTCCACCACCATTGGGACCTATTACACCTAGGAAGTCATGCTCATATACGGTGAGGTTGACATGGCTTAGCACTGTTTTCTCATCGTAAGAAGCGGAAATATCTGTAAGTTGTATAATGGGATTCGTCATAAGGCTGTATTATTTGGCAAGTGCTTTTGCTACATTAATCATCTCTTCCTGCCATTCGTAACTTAGCGGATTGATGGGAACAACGGTAATCCCCAATTCATCTGCTATCAGTCTGGCATTGCGCGTATCGAATTCCTGCTGGACAAAAATAACCCGGGCATTGTCCCGGCGGCAGGTTTCTATCAATTCTTTCAGATGGGCGGGCGAGGGTTCTTTTCCTCTTTCTTCAATGCTGATTTGCTTCAATCCATAGTCCCGGGCAAAATAACTGAGTGCCGGATGATAGATGAGGAAAGTGGTGTCGGCATTCTGTAGCCGGTCACGAACTTCCGTGTCTGTCTGTGCGATAATTTGTTGCAGACTGTCCAAACGATGTTTGTAATAGGGCTCGTTTGCACTGTCCAGTTCGCTCAGGGCGGCGTAGATATTACGGGCGATTGCTGAGGCATTGCGTGCGGAGTTCCATATATGAGGCTCTATCCCCCCTTCGTGATGATGGTCACCGTGGTTGTATCCTGCTTCCTGTATGACATCTATCCCTTTTGAAGTATCGAATATTTTCAGATGAGGGGCATTCGTGGTCAGTTTATCCATCCAGGCTTGTTCAAAACCGATATAGCCTATGCGCAGGTAGGCGATACTCTTATCCAGATTGACCAGCTGCTGGGGGGTAGGGTCGTAGGTTTCGGGGCTGCTTCCTTTCGGAACCATGCTGACTACCTTGAATTTATCGCCTGCAATGGTTTCTGTGAAATAGCGCAAGGGCTCCAGGGTGACAGTCAGGGTCGGTTTTCTGGAAGTGGGCTGTTTACTGTCACAGGCGGTAAACAGGCACACTATCAGTGCCATGCAGCATGAACAAAGGATACTTTTACCGGGATGCAATTGGGAAAATATGTGATGTCTGGTTCTCATGAATGTTATCTTTTCTGTTTAACAACAACAAATATACGCAAATTGCTCATTAATCAGGTACAAATACTTCCCAAATTGCTCAATTGATAAGGAATTTCAGTTTGGTTAAGGCTTTTCATACGGTTGCTCTGTGGCTGTATGAGAAGCCTTGGTTTCAGGTAAGAGATTCTATATGGCATTCTATGTAGTCTTTATAGTTCTCTATAAATATGCGCTTTATATTTTGTGGGAAGTGTCTTATCGTTTGTCAATCTTTTTAAGAGGCCATATAAGGCTCTCGTATTCATGAAGACTAAGAATTGTAAAAAAATCCTTTCAATCTTTGTTTCATGTATTTATCTTACTATATGTTAATGGAGGAAGTAGGGATTAGTTGTGGATGGTTGAAAATCAATAAGTTATTATATGTCTGGAAGATGAAAAAATATAAATCTCTTAGTAAGAGATCGACATTTCACGTGCAAAAATAAGGAAAGTTTTGATAACTAGTACACTTTTCGCGGAAAAAATATGGAATATTGTGAAAAAAAGTATTTCTTCTAGTTCTGCCAGCTCTGGTTTAACCTTGTATGTGTATAGTTAATGTTTTGATTTAAAGCTTGTTATCGTCTGTTTGTCGATCTCTTACTAAGAGATCTGCATAAAAAGCCAATAAGAACGAATAACGAGTTTAGATGGAATACCTGTTTCTGAGACGTAAAAAGACGAGCGGCACTTCTGTAAGGCAGAAGGCATTGCTCTATCGTGCCGCCGGTCGCGAGTGGACGGCGCGGTTCTCGTCACTGTCGGATGTTCGTCCGGCAGACAGCCTTATATATAAAGGTATATTGTATCAGTTGGAGATACGTCGGGCATTCCTTGATTCCTCTCTTTCGTTAAAGAAACTGAGTGTGATGCTCGAAACAAACCAGACTTACCTGAGCAATGCGGTGAACCGCTACTTCGGTTGTCACCTGAAGGAGTTGCTTAACCGCTACCGGGTGGAATACGCTAAGGAGTTGCTTCGCAACGGCGGTTGTCCGCTGGGTGAGGTTCCGTCACGGAGTGGCTTCGGCTCGAAGAGTCCTTTCTATCTGGCTTTCGTCCGTCAGACGGGTATGACACCGAAACGGTATGCGGCGCGCGAGAGGAATCTGGTAAACTTGGAAATAAAGAATGAAGTCCTTTTATAACAGTATATGTATAACCAATTTTTAGTTTTTTAAATTTATAAATTTAAATCTTTATTTATGAACAAAAAGTTTTTAAGTGCAGTTCTGTTCGGAGCCTTAATGGTTTCGTCAACAGGAACATTTGTGTCTTGTAAAGACTATGATGAGGACATTGACCGCATCGACAAGGAACTGGTCGATATCAAGTCGGCTCTTTCAGCTTTACAGGCAAAAGTTGATGCTGGTAAGTATGTTACCAACGTAGTGAAGAACGGTGACGGTATCACTGTAACCTGGAGTGACAACTCTACGAGTACCATTGAAACTATTAAAGGTGACAAGGGTGAAGACGGTAAGAATGGTACAGTTGTGACCATTATCGACGGTTACTGGGCATTTGACGGTGTGAAATCTGAATATCCTGCCAAAGGTGATAAGGGTGACAAAGGTGACCAAGGCGAACCGGGTGATGCTGCCGCTGCCGGACACGATGCCAAAGTGAACGAGGAAACTGGTTATTGGCAGGTATGGGATGCTGAAAAAGGTGCATACGTGGATACCGAATATATTGCCGGTGGTCTGAGAGTGGTTGAAGTTGCCGATGGTTACAACTTTACTGTAACAGAAGCAAACGGTGAGCCGAAAACTATCTTTATTCCGGGTGGAGCTGCATTGTTAAGCATTATTCCTGAACTGAACGGACAAAACTATGCTCAAGATTTCGATATCTATTATGGTATATTGAATAATGACGTGGATTGGGCAGGACATAAAGCTGTAAACGGCAAAATGTTGAAAGGTATGTATCCTACTGCCGACCGCGACATCAAGATGCAAGTGAATCCCGCAGGTGCTGATGCTGACGCTTATGACTGGGCGTTTGTATCTACAGACAACACCACTCCTTGGGGATTGAATTTTGGTGCTCCCCAAGCATGGACCGGCAAAGCTACTACAGCTACCCGTGCTACATCGGCCAACGGTATGTGGTTACTGCCTCGTGACGTACAGAAATGGGATTTGGATGCAGCCGGAAGCCAGGGACGTCCTGACTATGCAGGCCAGTTCAAGGCTAATGATGGTGACAAGTACCTGTTTGCACTGAAAGCTACATCAAAAAATAATGGAGAAGTAGTAAAATCCCCGTTTGTATATACATTCAAAGCCAGCAATGTAAACGCAACTGAAAACATTTACATTAATGGCTTGACATTTGCTCCTTCAGGAAGCTCATTCTTGTATGGAAAGGAATATACTCCTTCCTTCGATATACTAGGATTTAGTTCTGACGGCTATGATCAATGGGCAGAAGACTCTGTATTGGTATACGACTACTATCTGGAAATAGACAAGAGTAAGATTACAGATGAATCCATCAGAAAATATGGTGTGGAGATTACTGAAGACGGTTATCGTTTCATCGCTAAGAAAGAAGCTGTAGTGAACAATACTATTCCGTTCATTTACAACTACATCTTGATAAACGGTCAGAAAGGTAAGACTTACTTCTCTGTCAACTTTAATGATGAGGCTGTGACTGTTCCTGACAAGTTCCTGGAAGATATCGTTGCGCCATTCAATGCTACGGTTATTGCCGATCAAACCAGATGGTATGGATGGAGTAAGGCACTTGACTTGACAGAATTCTTCAATACTTTGGGAGATGCAGGCAAGATGAAATGGATTGATGCGATTGCACGCAGCATGGGTAATTCAACCGATCCACAAGAAATCAACAGAAGTGTATTCGATAAGAAATATGGTAGCAATGACCTTGACTTCAATGTAGAACTGACCGGTGGTGATCCTATCAACAACCAAGGTACTTGGGACCGTGTTGCATACAATGGTGCATTGCTGGACAAATACATTGAATTTGATTATGTAGACGCAACCGGCAAGTCTTGTCTGACCGGAAACATCCGTGATTTGGATAAGATTACCGCATTGAAGGTAACATTCAAGGTTGACAGTGAATTAGGAGGACATGTAACTGCTCCTTATTACACAACAGACGATCGTCAGTATAGTGGTGACAACACGAAGATTGCATTGCCTTTGGACAACGCGTTCCGTGTAGAAATCGCAACTCGTTATGATCAATACGAAGTGGCAAGAATGAACTTCTCATTCGAATTGCAGATGCCTACTAACTGCCCGATCAAACGTGAATCTGTAGCTAACCGTACGTCTGCTTGGTCTAAAGACAAAGACGGAAATGATGTATTGAAAGTATATGGTGAAAAACTGTTGGACCGCTATGATGCTGTTGCTGCTGATATGCGTGATGCATTCAAGGGAGTTTATAATTACCAGAATGGTGCTTACAATGCACAAGCAAATGTTGAAGCTAACTGGTATGAAGTATTGGTTCCGACTAACTCGTTCCAAATTATTGGTAAGACTAATGAAAGCTATGTAACTCTTGCCGATATCTCAAATAGCTCATTATATACTGAATGGAATACAATCGGCTTCTATGGCACAGCCGGTAACATGGATGCATATACTTTGACCGATGTTAAATATCATCACTTCAATGTTTATACAGAAGCTAAGGATGATATTATATTACAGTTCGCCAGCCGTATTGCTGACTCTAAGGTTGCAAAAGTAGCATCTAAGGGTACAAAAGAGAATCCGTTCATTGCAAAAGCTGTTTATTCAACAGATGGTTTGCAGACCATTTTGAAGTATGCATTCGAAGTAAGCAATACTGATTTCACTTTGGCTGATGCATTCGACAAACCGTACTATCTGTTTGACCGTGCTGCCGCACAAGGTGTAACTGCTGCATTACGTGCCGAATTGAACTCTTCATTGGTAAATAACAGACAAAGCATTGTTGTAGATAAGGCTGATCCTTCATTCTATGGCTTGTATCCTTCTGCCAAGATGGATCAACAGGCTACAAATGTGGTAACTTATATCTTAGACGGTGCTGCTCAAACTGCCAATACCAACAAGATGAAGTTTGATATTGCCAAGGAAGTAGGTAATGGTAAGGTTATCGAAATCACATATCATATCACAGATGTATTTGGCATGACTAAAGACTTGACATTCTATGTACAGACTTTGAACTAATTGTTTCTAACAGTAGAGTCTTAAAAAATGAGAGTGACTTTCGGGGCACTCTCACTAACAATTCCAAGATAAGACTTTCTCCGACGGGAGAATCTTATATAATAAAAACTTTAAATTTATAAAACAGAATCTCTGGCTTGTGATAAGCCGGAGATTTTTTATGTATATAACGGCAATCATCTCAGCGTGGAAAAAGAATATGAAGAATCTATGACGGATTCAGCGATGAATGTTTCATGGTAATTTGCTGATAAATATGCAGTTATGCATATATGACGGATTTGAAGGATTTTACAACGGTTTTACTGTTTTAGGTGAAACTTGACCATTCATCAGTTTCGGTCCTAGAAGTTTAATCAGACTTGGTTGCCCGCAGTATCTCGCGTTTTCCCCCCGGAGGGCCGGGAAGGCGTTCTACTGTGAATCCGGCTGTTTGCAACATCCTTCTTACCACCCCTTTGGCACAGTAAGTTGTCAGGATACCTCCGTCATTCAAGACCTTGTATAAAGTATCGAAGAGAGATTGTTCCCACATTTCGGGTTGTTTTTCGGGAGCGAAGGCATCAAAGTAGACGATATCGTATAAGGGAACGGCAGGGCGGCTGCCTTCCACCGGGTTGAAAAGCCGGGTAAAATCGTCTTCAATTTTATGTAATGTGAACCAAGGGGATACCTCTGTTTCCGTGTCCCAGGGTGCCTGGTGGATGGCGTAATAATCCTCCTCATGCTGTTTGCCGATCAGGCGGGGGTAGTCCAGTTGTTTCAAGGTTTCTTCGGCTAACGGATAGCGTTCGATACCGGTATAATGTACTTTCCGTCGGGTTTCTTCTGCTGAAAGCAGTGTCAGAAAGGCATTCAGCCCTGTTCCTAGTCCTATCTCCAGAATGTGGGGCTCGGAAACGGGAGAATGTTTTAATCCCATTTCGATAAAGATATGTTGTGACTCCGTCAGTGCCCCTTTCACCGAATGATAATGTTCGTCCAGTTCGGGTACATAGAGGGTATAACTTCCATCTGCTGTTTGTTCCAGTTTCATAATTTTAATGCATTAAAGCGGAGGCTTCCAATACCCCCCATACCAATAAGGCGTAGCGGAGTATCTTTCCGATGGTCATAGCGAGAATGACAATCCATATATTGGCACGCATCATGCCCAATACAATGGATATGGCACTTCCCAAAATAGGGATAAAGGCGAAGAAAGCCATCCAGGCACCCCGTCCGTGTACAAACCGCTCCGCACGGTCCATCTTCTCTTTTTTTACATGAAAATATTTCTCGATCCATTCCATATTGCCCAGATGTCCCATCCAGTAGCAGGTCATGCCGCCGGCAACATTGCCGGCGGTGGCGGCAGCTATACTGATCACCGGGTCTAAGCCCAACGGACCGACACAGGCTGCCAGTACGGCCTCCGAGCTGAACGGGAGAACACTTCCGGCTATAAAAGAGCCTAGAAAAAGGCCCCAATATCCCCAGTCGATCAGGAATTGAAGAATTGCATCCATAAATTGTATATAGTTAGAACTATTAATAGAACAAATGTAGTGATGAAAAAGATGCCGGTAAAGCGGTTGTGGGTTAAAGTAAATAAATGTCCTGTTAAAATGGACCCTACAATGATTTGCATCTGTAACAGGATGTCGAAATGCTGTGGCTGTAAGATACCCAGTAAATAAATCCAGGCTTCAACGGTGATCAGGAAAGAAAGGAATATACGCGTGCGCACCTTATCTAAATAAGAAACATGGAAATAATGCACGCTGCTGACCAGTGATATCAAGGTGATGATTCCACAGGATATGATCCTGTCCATTCCTAATGTCCCATAACTGATGGGTTGAAAATGAATAAGCTCCTGTAAAGGGTGATAGAAGAGATTCATTTTGTCGTAATAGAACGCGTAACCGAAAAAGAGCCAGTAGGGCATACAGAGTCCTGTAAGCCCGGCAAAGAAACTTTTGAGTGACAGGGATCTGAAACTAATCATTCCCAAATAGAACAGAGGTACAAAATAAAGTAACTGTGGAAACAACAGGCTTCCCAGTCCGATGAAAAAGAAAGCGTGGAATATACTTCCCGCCGGATAGGGAGATTCGTAGCTACTGAATAATTGGGAAGTAGCGATCAGAAAGGCGAGCGGCACAAAAACGGCATACTGGAAGGAATGCAGAAACAGACAGGTTGTGGACAGGAATATATAAAAGCTGACATGCAAGGTACTGCGTGTCCGTATCAGCGTGAAGGCGGTGTTTATCTCGATCAGCAGATAAGCAGTCAAAGCACAGACTAACAAATTGATTACATCCTGCCATTCATTGCCGGTGATGATCCGGAGAAGCAGGCATATAAGGATGGCAACAGGGAAGGTGAATCTTCCCTTTGCCATATCTGTCTGGAATTTGTCATAGCCTGCCATGGGTTAATAGTCCGCTGATTACAGGTCGAATCCAATATCAGAACGGAAATATTTCTTGTCGAAATTGATTTTCTTCGCATTGGTGAATGATTGTGCCAAGGCTTCTTCTTTATTGGCGCCGTAGGAGCTGACTGCAATGACACGCCCGCCGCTAGTGACTACCTGGCCGTCTTTCAGTGCCGTTCCTGCATGGAATACAATGCTGTTTTCAATCTCTTCTATTCCGCTGATGGCAAATCCCTTGTCATAATGCTCCGGATATCCACCGGATACCAGCATGACGCATACTGCCGAACGGGGGTCTATCTCCAAGACTTTTTCATTCAGATTGCCTGTTGCCACTCCTTCAAGCAGTTCCACCAAGTCACTCTTGATGCGCAACATGACACTTTCCGTTTCCGGGTCGCCCATGCGTACATTGTATTCAATGACCATCGGTTCGCCCTTTACATTAATTAGGCCGAAGAAAATAAAGCCTTTATAGTCGATGCCTTCTGCTGCCAGTCCTTCTACTGTAGGGCGGATGATACGGTCTTCCACTTTTTTCATCCATGCTTTGTCGGCAAACGGAACAGGAGATACACTACCCATACCACCGGTGTTCAGCCCTTTGTCGCCTTCGCCGATGCGTTTGTAGTCTTTTGCTTCGGGCAGAATCTTGTAGTTTTTTCCATCGGTCAGAACGAATACGGAACATTCTATACCGCTCAGGAATTCTTCAATCACTACGGTGGCGGAAGCGTTACCGAACATTCCGCTCAGCATTTTTTTCAATTCTTCCTTGGCTTCTTCCAAGGTGGGAAGAATCAGTACGCCTTTTCCGGCGCAAAGACCGTCGGCTTTCAGTACGTATGGAGCTTCCAATGTTTCCAGAAAGGCTAATCCTTCTTCCAGATTTGCGGCAGTGATACTTTTGTAACCGGCTGTCGGGATGTTATGGCGTTGCATGAAGCCTTTGGCGAACTCCTTGCTGCCTTCCAGTACCGCACCTGCTTTTGAAGGCCCGATAACAGGAATGTTTTTCAGCGCTTCATCTTTTTTGAAATAATCATAGATTCCTTTGACTAACGGGTCTTCGGGACCTACCACTACCATATCTATATTATTCTTTACTACAAACTCCCTGATTGCTGTAAAGTCATCTGCTTTAATCGCTACATTCTCGCCTACATTACTTGTGCCGGCATTTCCCGGAGCGATATATAGTTTCTCAATTTTGGGACTTTGAGCAATCTTCCATGCCAGGGCGTGTTCACGTCCGCCTGAGCCTAATAGCAACAGTTTCATAATCTTATCTTTTGTTTATTTTAAATGGTCTTCAAAATAGCGTGTAATGCGTTCATACAAGTGGACACGATCGCGTCCGAACATATTATGGCCGTCGCCCGGATACATAAAGAAATCGGGTTGGGTCCCGGCATCAATGCAGGCACGGAGGAAACTGATGCTGTGCTGAGGGACACAAGTGGGGTCATTGGCGCCAATGATCACTTCCAGGCGTCCTTTCAGATTTCCGGCTCTCAGCTTCAGGTTGGCGTTCTTGTAGCCTTCGGGGTTGGTTTGTGGAGTATCCATGTAGCGTTCGCCGTACATTACTTCGTAGTAAGCCCAGTCGATGACAGGGCCGCCGGCTACTCCTACTTTGAATAACTCGGGGTAAGTCAGCATCAAGTTGGTGGTCATGAAACCACCGAAACTCCAACCGTGTACGCCAATGCGGTTATTGTCCACATAACCCAACGATTTTAAGAAATCCACTCCTTTCACTTGGTCTTTCATCTCTTCGGTTCCTAATTGGCGGAACGTACAGTTCTCAAATTCCAGTCCCCGGTTGTCACTGCCCCGGTTGTCAACGGTCAGCATGACGTAACCCAGTTGTGCCATGTAAATATCCCATCCGCGGGCGTCATAGTTGCGGTTGTTGTGGATTAGCTGGGCATGTGGACCGCCATACACGTAGACTACGGCCGGGTATTTTTTGTTTGGGTCAAAATTTACCGGTTTTATCAGGCGGTAGTATAAGTCGGTCTTGCCGTCGGCAGCCTTGAGGGTACCGACGGTGATTTCGGGCATATTGTATGCTTCCATCGGATTGGTAGCTGTCAACAGGCTGACAGTCTTTTCCTTTCCGGAAGTGGGAACGATCTCGATATTCCGGGGAATGGTGAAAGAAGTATAATTGTCTATTACATAGTTGCCGCTACCGGATAGTTGTACATGATGCATACCATCTTTATTGCCGATGAGGCGGCGTTTGCCTGTCTTTACATTCACAGCGTATGCGTTGCTCTGCAAAGGGGAAACCTCTGTGCTCATGATGATGACTTCCTTGGTCTTTTCATTGAATCCGAGGATGTTTTGTACTACCCAGTTGCCTTGGGTAAGCTGTCTGGTTTTGTAGCTTTCCCGGTAAGAACCTCCGGCCGCGGCTCCATGTGATTCCGGATATATGGAAGTCTTGGTGTCCATCAGGTAAAGATGGTTGTAGCCGTCGCGCTGGCTCTGATAGATAAACTTCGTGTGGTCCCAAGGCAGAAAGACAATGGGATGTTGAGGTTCTACATATTTAGTATGCTCCTCTTCGTAAAGGGGGTTATTTTTCAGTGGCTCTCCTGTTTCCGCATCATAGCAGCATAGCAGGGCATGGTTCTGGTCACGGTTCAGTTCAATGACATAAACGCTTTTTTCGTCAGGACTCCAGCTGATATTGGTGAAATAACGGTCGGTGGGGTCTCCGGCTTTCAGATAAACTGTTTTTTGGGTAGCCGGATTGTAGATGCCGACAGTCACTTTGTGGCTGGTCATTCCTGCCATCGGGTACTTGTCCGGCTCCAGTGTCGCTATGCGGGTGGAGGTATTTACTTGTGGATAATCGGTTACCATGCTCTCGTCCATACGGTAGAAAGCAAGCAGATTTCCTTTCGGACTCCAGAAAGTACCTTTTGAGATACCAAATTCCTGACGGTGTACGCTTTGTCCGCATACGATGCCTTTCGGTTCATCGGTGACTTGTTGTGTTTTCCCGTCGGCAGTCGTTACAAACAGATTGTTGTCAAGGGTATAAGCCAATGAACGGCTTTCCTTGTTCCAGTCCTGGTTGGCGGCTTTAGGAGAGAGAGGCTGACTCCATATTATTTCCTTTTTAGTTAAATCGATCAGCACTTTATTGGATGTGGTATTTACCAACATCATCTTTTCAACGTATGGGAAAGATACATTTCTGAAGTGGTTGATTTTCCCTAATTTCTTGTTTGCCAACAGTTCATTCACTTCCTGCAAAGTGATAAGTACGTTTTCCTTTCCATTTGCCGGATGGATGGTTTTTACCTCTTCTATGTCGGCGTTGATGCATACATCCCCCCACCATTGCAAACCATACAGATTCTGTGGAAGCAGGTTATAGTAATTGTTTCCTCCCGGCATCAAGTCTTCCAGTGTGAAACTTTTCTTGTCTTGTGCCCATGTTACAGATGAAGCCATGATTAATAAGGCGATCAGATTGATTAATTTTCTCATAACTGTTTATTCTTCTGTCTTTTCCTTATTGTCGTCAAATTTACGGGGGCTGCTTTTGAAATTGTCGCGGCCTTCACGTTTGTCACCAAAGTTGCGGTGTTCTCCTCTTTTGAAATCGCCACGTCTCTCACGTTTGTCATCAAAAGAGCGTCTTTCTCTGCGCTCTCCTCCTTTGTACTCTCCGTGTCCTTCACGTCTGTTGTCAAAACTACGATGTTCTCTGCGTTCTCCATATTCTACTTTTTCCGTGTTACGGCGCGGACGGATTTCTTCTCGGCGGGGCTTGAACTCCCGATCGGCATTTTCACTACGGAATTCTTTGAATTTGCCGTCGAATAATTGGTATTTGCGGAATTCGCATTCCAACGAACCGTTGAACAGGGGAATTTTTATAGAAGGCTTTAAACCAATCTGGTCAAAACATTCTTCACGGTAACTTAGTACCCATGCATCATTGCCGGTGAAAGAGTGTTTCAGACGTTCGCCTATCATTTGATACAGGCCCAGCAAGTCATTGGTTGAGATACGTTCTCCATAAGGAGGGTTGGTGATGATGATGCTTTTTTCTTTGGGTTGCTCAAATTGCTGGAACGGTTGGATTTTTAAGATAATTTCCTTGCTCAGTCCGGCTGCTTTCACATTGTGAGTGGCGATTTCATTTGCTTTCGGATTGTTGTCATATCCAAAAATTTTATGTGTGAACTCACGTTCCTGTGAGTCGTCATTGTAGATGCGGTCAAATAGTTCCTGATCAAAATCGTTCCACTTTTCAAAAGCGAACTCCTTGCGGAATACGCCGGGAGCGATGTTACGTGCTATCAGGGCGGCTTCGATAGGGATTGTTCCTGAACCGCACATCGGGTCTATCAAATCACATTCGCCTTTCCATCCGGTCATCAGGATCATACCGGCTGCCAGTACCTCATTCAAAGGAGCTTCTACGGCTTCCTGGCGATAACCCCGGCGGTGGAGTGACTCACCCGAGCTATCTAGTGACAGAGTACATTTATCTTCGGCTATATGGATGTTCAGTGCCACATCGGGATGGTTGATGCGTACCGAGGGGCGCTCTCCTGTCTTTTCACGGAAATAGTCCACAATGGCATCTTTTACTTTATAGGCCACGAACTTGGAGTGACGGAATTCGTTCGAGAAAACCACAGCGTCTACGGCAAAACTTTTATCTTTATCCAAGAAGTTTTCCCATGCAATGGTTTTGATAGCTTCGTAAACTTCGTCGGCATTCTTCGCCTCAAAATGTTTAATGGGTTTCAGGATGCGGATGGCAGTACGCAGGCAGAAGTTTGCCTTATACATCATTTCTTTATCGCCCATAAAGGCTACCATGCGTCTTCCTATTTCTATATTGCTGGCTCCCAGCTCGGTGAGTTCTTTTGCCAGTACTTCTTCCAGTCCCTGGAAAGTCTTGGCGATTAGCTCGAATTCTTCCTTCATCTTAAATGATAATTACGTAATTTCAATTGATGGGACAAATTTAATGATTTTCTGTTTGCTAATCAATTATTTAGAGAATTAATCTGTCTGATGAAGCAAAAAAGAGGATGAAATCGGGACATCCGCTCTCTTTGCCGGGGTTCTTTATTTATCTTCAATTATAAAAAGTCTTTGAAAACGGGATTTGGTGTATCTTTGGAATAAATTGAAAAAATGTATCCGGCAATATAATTGTTATCCTATAGAAATAAATTCTACACAGGAATTTGCCATTTTTGCTGAATCAAGAAACTTAAATAGAAATCAGAATGAAAATGGAATTGACGAATGAGAAACGTAAAGGATATGTGGTTTGTGCTTTAATGATACTGGTCTCTTGTTTGTATTTGGTTTATCTGGGATACAGTCTATACCGTATGGGGCATGTTTAGGATAAAAATGAAACCATATCTGTATCGCACAGGTATGGTTTCTGTAAGAGAATTCTATGATTAATAGGTTGAGTGACTTTTATGCGAGTTCTTCTGCCAGATAGACTTCGTTTACTTCGCTGAAAAACTCATCGGCGATATCTGACAGGGTTTCCAATGCTTCTTCGGCAGTTTCACCGTAAGTGCAGCGTTGGTGGTAGTCTGTTAAAAAGGCGTAATATTCCCCGTCGGGTGTACATTCTATCTGATATTCATTGCTTTTAAGTTTCATATATACCTCCTTTTTTATTGTACTGCAAATATCGTATTTACCTGTTACAGGAAGGTGTATAGGACGTTACTGTTTTATTAAAAAGTTTGCTGTCATACTACTTTTTGACCATTTTGCAATGTCAGCATCTCTTTAGGTATGCAGGCTTTGATTTTTTCTATCAGCATATTGAGCAGGGTATGACGAATGAAGTCTGTACGTGTCACTATGTAGATTCTCCGTGTGGGACGTGGCATGGCAAACGGACGCACCAGTCGTTTTTGTTCGTCATTGAGTTGCAATACGGCTAGTTCGGGGATAAATGTGATACCTTTTCCGCTCTCTACCATGCGCATGAAAGTTTCCATGCTTCCCAGCCGGTATGCAATTTGACAAGACTGGGCGGATTCCAATTGGCAGAAACGCATCAGTTGGTCGCGGAAACAATGTCCTTCGTCCAACAGCCACAACTGTTCACCGCTGACTTCGCTGGAACGGATCATTTCTTTTTTAAAGAGAGCGTTATGTCTTGAAACATATCCTAAAAAAGATTCATAATAAAGAGGTATGGAGTGGAAATGGGCCCCTTCTGCTGCTCCGGCAATAAGGACAGCTTCCAGTTCACCCGCTTTCAGTGCCTCCAGGCATTCTTGTGTTTTCATCTCTGTAACTCTGATGTCCAAGGAAGGGTATTCTTCCATTAGTTCGGGAAAGAAACGGGGTAGCAGGTAGGGTGCGATTGTAGGCAGGACTCCTATACGGAATATACCTCCTAACGAACATGCTTCTTCCTTTACTATATCTTTAATCAGATTGGCCTGGCGCAAGGTTATTCTGGCTTGTTCTATCACTTTCCGTCCTGTCAGTGTAGGTTGGACGGGTTGGGTGGTACGGTCGAATAATTTGGTGTTTAACTCATCTTCCAGCTTTTGTATCATGGCACTCAAGGTGGGTTGTGTTACATTACAGTATTCGGCAGCTTTGGCAAAGTGCCTTAACTCATCCACGGCAAGGATATATTCCAGTTGTTGCAGGTTCATAATTTTCAGCTTAATAGATTTTATCTATACAAAGATAGAAATTATCAGTTTGACACGCATTACTTTCCCCCTTATCTTTGCATCAGAGAAAAAAATAAAAGTAATCAATTTAAAAATAAAAACATTATGAGAACATTAGATTATATCAAGTTAGATTCAGCGGCAGCTGCAAAGGTAGTAGAATCATTGCAACAATTATTGGCAGACTACCAAGTATTTTATGCTAATCTTCGTGGGTTCCACTGGAATATTAAAGGGCATGGTTTCTTTGTACTGCACAGCAAATTTGAGGATTTGTATAACAATGCAGCCGAGAAAGTGGATGAACTGGCAGAACGTATCCTGATGCTGGGAGGCGTCCCGAAGAACAAGTATAGCGATTATTTGAAAGTATCGAATATAAAAGAGGTAGAGGGTGTTACAAACGGTGACGAAGCATTGAACAACATTTTGGAAACTTACAGTCATTTCATCGTGGAGGAGCGTAAACTTTTGGCTGTCGCTTCACAGGCCGGTGATGAGGCTACTGTAGCGGTGATGAGTGACTATTTGAAGGAACAGGAAAAAATGGTGTGGATGTTGTGCGCATATGCTTCAAAGTAACCGTTGGTTTGCTTTAGTTTAGGAGAAAGGAGTATCAGAGTGTCGGTGCTCCTTTTTCTGTTTTTATTTGTCAATTTATGTTTTTCTTCAAATTATGGATTCCCCTCTTGTTTTAAGTATGTGTGATACTCTTCTGCAAAGAAGTGAGGAATCGGGCGATAAGCATATGCAAATTATTTCTTATTGTATTAAGCTGGATTATTTTTATTATAAGAATGATGAAGAGAATATATTGAAACAGACGGATGAGGTGAAGAAAGTATGTTTGAGGCTGGATAATTTAAAATATTACTATTTTGCATGGGGCGGCAGACTTATTACTTATTATTGATACAGGGAAAGGAATTCTTAAAGACAAGCATGATTTTGTATTTGAACGTTTTACCCAATTAGATGATTTTATGCGAGGGACAGGATTAGGGCTTCCTATCTGCCGGTTGCTGGCTGAGAAATTTGGAGGTTCTCTTGTGATTGATGCCGATTATACACAGAGATGCTGCTTTGTGCTGAGACTTCCGTGGGTGCATAAAGAAGTTTCTGATCATAGATTACATGGATTTACACATATTTAAAACTTGATAAATTATGAATGTAATCCAAACTAATCTATGATGACAAAAGGTCTTTATTCGTCTTTGTTTTTTCGTTGTACGATACGTGATCCGGCAGGTACATTTTCTGTTACCCAAATATTACCTCCTACGGTAGCCCCCTTGCCAATAGTAACACGCCCTAAGATTGTTGCATTGGAATATACAATGACATCGTCTTCTAAAATAGGATGACGTGGAATGCCTTTAATGGGATTTCCATTATTGTCTAGCGGAAAGCTTTTAGCTCCTAATGTTACCCCTTGATAGAGCTTCACATTATTTCCGATGATGCTGGTTGCTCCGATTACTACACCTGTACCGTGGTCAATAGTGAAATGATGTCCTATTTGTGCCCCCGGATGAATATCGATACCGGTTTCCGAATGTGCCATTTCTGTAATGAAGCGTGGGATTAAAGGTACACCCAGTATTAACAGCTCATGTGCGATGCGGTAATTGCTGATAGCTCGGATAGCTGGATAGCAACTGATGATTTCACCAAAGCATGTGGCGGCGGGATCACCATAATATGCGGCTTCTACATCGGTAGCCAGAATGCGGCGGAGTTCGGGCAATTTATTGATGAAACGAGCTGCCAGCAAAGAGGCTGTTTCTCTGCACGGTTCATTGTCATCGGTTGCATTTTTACTGTTTTCTTGTCCGAAGCAAAGTCCTGCCAGAATTTGTTCAGTCAGCAGGCCGAACAGGGTTTCTACATTTACACCGATATGGTAGTTGATGGTATGGCTGTTAACGGTGGAATTACCAAAGTAACCAGGGAAGATAATGGCGCGTGCCAATTCTACTATCTTGTATAGGGATTTGGCAGATGGTAAAGGATCTCCATCTTTGTGTTGATGGAATAATCCTTTATAGGACTGGCTTTCAGATAATTCATCTACTGCCTGCGTTAATATGTTCGTGTAATTGAATGTAGTCATGAATTGAATGTTTTGGAAGGACAAAAGTAAGTAAATTCTATATTATTGCCAATAAATAGAATGAATATTGACTTTAATCCTTTTTTTTTGCAGAAAAAAGGGAATATTTATGGTAAATAAGAAAAATCCATTTGCTTTTAAGGTGAAACAGGAAACTAAAAAGAAGTCCGGTGGCAAACGGATCGGTAAATCCAAGCCGGATAAAGCGAATAATCAGTTGAATAGAAGAGTGAAGTAAATGAAACTATTGTCTTGTTGTAGGGAAAGATCCAGTCTGCCCCTACAACAGGATGTTAATCTTTATTTCTCGATCAAAGCGAAATCAAGTTGCTTTTTCTCCAGATTGGCGCGGGCCACTTTAATGGTAACCGGATCTCCCAAACTGAATTTTTTGTGATGCCGGCGCCCCGTCAGACAATAGTTCTTTTCATCGAAATCATAATAATCATCACCAAGGTCACGCATGGGAACCATACCTTCGCACTTGTTTTCGTTTAATTCCACATAAAGTCCCCATTCGGTAACTCCGGAAATGACTCCATCGAACTCCATGCCCAAACGTTCACCCATAAACTCTACTTGTTTGTATTTTACAGAAGCACGTTCTGCATTGGCGGCGATTTGTTCCATTTCAGAACTATGGTCGCACAACTCTTCGTATTTCGTTTCCTGTACCGTACGTCCTCCTGCCAGATAGCGGGTGAGCAGACGATGAACCATCATATCCGGAAAACGGCGGATAGGTGAGGTAAAGTGAGTATAATAGTCAAATGCCAGACCATAGTGGCCAATATTATGAGTGGAATAACGGGCCTTTTGCATGGCACGCAAGGATACGGTTTCCACCAGATTTTGTTCTTTCTTATTCTTTATGTCGTCCAGTAAACGATTGATGGATTTGGATATCTCTGTTTTGCTACCCGATGTACGTATCTTATATCCGAAGCGATTGATAAACCAATTCAAGTTCTCCAGTTTATCGGGGTCCGGAAGGTCGTGGATACGATAAGGGAATACTTTGGCTTTCTTGTTTTTAGGTACTTTACCGATTCTTTCGGCAACCGTGCGGTTGGCCAACAACATAAATTCTTCTATCAACTTATTGGCTTCTTTGGATTCTTTGAAGTAGACACTGAGTGGTTTGCCGGTTTCGTCTATCTCAAATTTCACTTCTATGCGGTCAAAGTCAATAGCACCGGCAGCCAATCTTTGTTTACGCAGGATTTGTGCCAGTTTGTTCAGCTCCAGAATTTCTTCTTTGTAGTCGCCTTCACCCGTTTCAATCACTTTTTGCGCCTCCTCATAGGTGAAACGGCGGTCGCTCTTTATAATGGTGTGCACGATGCGCGAGTCTTTCACCTCTCCCTTTTCATTCATATTGAAAATGACGGAGAATGCCAGTTTCTCTTCGTCGGGGCGGAGGGAACAGATGAAGTTACACAGCCGTTCGGGCAACATGGGGATGGTACGGTCTACCAGATAAACGGAAGTAGCGCGCTTTTCAGCTTCTTTGTCGATAACGCTTCCTTCTTTTACGTAATGAGTAACATCGGCAATGTGTACGCCTACTTCCCATAGTCCCGGTTTGATGAGACGGATGGAGAGCGCGTCATCAAAGTCCTTTGCATCTTTGGGGTCAATGGTGAAAGTTGTTACATTGCGGAAATCTTCACGTTCTGCATAGTCCGCTTCGGAAATCTCTGCCGGAATCTTTTCGGCAGCGGTTTCTACATTCTTAGGATATACGTAAGGTAAACCGAATTCGGCCAAAATGGCATGCATCTCAGTTGTGTTTTCTCCTGCTTTTCCCAAGATATCAATGACTTGTCCTATCGGATTTTTTGCCTCTTCGGGCCATTCTACAATTTTCACAACCGCTTTGTCCCCATTCTTTCCACCTTTCAGCTTATCTTTCGGGATAAAAATATCATTTGCCAGGGTGCGGTTCTCGGTCAGCAGGAAGGCGTAGAATTTCTCTACTTTCAGTGTACCGACAAAAGTATCATTGGCACGTTCCAGAATTTCTATCACTTCACCTTCCGGATTCCGATTCTTACGTTTGGCAAAGAGGGCTATTTTTACTTTGTCATTATTCATGGCATGTGCCGAATTACGTTCGGCTATGAAAATAGTTTCTCCACCATCATCGGGGATGAAGGAGTTCTTGCCGTTGCTTTTACGCTGAAAGACGCCAGTCATAATCAGGCCGTGGTCGTTCAGTTTGTAGTGTCCTTTTTCTACTTCTTGCAGAAAATCATCCTCAATCATTTCAGTAATGATGTCGGCACAAAGCATTTTAAGCGGATGTGTAGTGAGGTTCAGACTGCTTGATAATTGTTTCAGACTGAATGTTTCGTTTGGTTTGGTGTGGAATAAGCTTATCAGTCGTTCAGACATTTCGCTTTTTTTCATACGTTTCCCTGCTTTTTTTTCTTTCTTTTTAGCCATAAGGGGATATATTAATGTATTATGTGCTACAAAGTAAACAAAATAATTGGAATAGCGGTTCAATAGATACATTAAATTTGGTTGAATCTAAATGAAACGTGCTATCTTTGTCCGTTCTAAAACAACTGTTATGACTGAACTTGATAAGAAAATCAGGGAAAAAGAAATTTATAAAGTTACACTAGTGGGGAGTTTTGTTAATTTCTTGCTGGTTATTTTTAAATTTCTTGCCGGAATCGCAGGGCATAGTGCCGCTATGTTGGCAGATGCAGTTCATTCTCTATCTGACTTCGTTACGGACGTAGTAGTGATTCTTTTTGTACGTATATCCAATAAACCAGTGGACAAGAGCCATGATTATGGTCATGGGAAATATGAAACATTGGCTACTGCTTTCATTGGTATGGCATTATTGGGGATAGGATTTGGAATATTGTGGAATGGAGCAACAGAAATATTGGTTTTTCTACGAGGTGGGGAGCTTCGTCAACCGGGAATGTTGGCATTGGTTGCTGCCATTATTTCTATTTTGTTGAAGGAAATACTTTATCAATATACAGTCAGAGTGGGGAAAAGATGCGATTCACAGGCTGTTGTGGCGAATGCATGGCATCATAGGAGTGATGCATTATCATCCATTGGTACGACTGTCGGTATTGGCGGAGCGATTTTACTTGGTCCTCATTGGGCGGTACTTGATCCTATTGCCGCTGTGACAGTCAGTTTCTTTATTATGCGGGTTTCCATTAAGTTGCTGATTCCTTGCTTGGATGAATTGCTGGAAAAGTCTTTGCCGGATAGCGTGGAACGTGAGATAGAGGGGATTGTGTTATCTTTTGATGGAGTGAGTGAGCCGCATCATTTACGCACGCGACGCATTGGGAACAATTATGCTATAGAGATTCATATACGCATGGATGGGAACATTTCTCTGCATAAAGCGCACGAAACAGCAACAGGTATTGAACATAGATTAAAAGAAAAATTTGGAGAGGATACTCATGTGGGTATTCATGTGGAACCGGTGAAATAAAATACGAAGAATGAATAACGAAGAATTTGCACAGAAGAATACTTGCCGATTAAAGAAAGTATTGGTAACCGGAGCAAGCGGATTTATTGGCAGTTTCCTGGTGGAAGGAGGATTGGAGAGAGATATGCAGGTATGGGCTGGTGTACGTAAAAGCAGTAGTCGTGCCTATTTGAAAGATCCTCGCATTCAATTTGCCGAATTGGATTTTGCTCATCCCGGAAGGTTGACGGAGCAATTGGCTGTTCATAAACAATTGCATCAGGGATGGGATTATATCATTCATTGTGCCGGTGTTACTAAATGCCGTCATAAAGACGAATTCGACAAAGGTAATTATGTTTATACCCGTAATTTTGTAGAAGCTTTGAGGACCTTGGATATGGTTCCCCGGCAATTTGTTTATATCAGTTCACTTAGTATTTTCGGTCCTATTCATGAAGATAATTATGCACCTATTAGTGAACGTGATACGGCAATGCCCAATACGGCATATGGGGTCAGTAAGCTAAAGTCGGAACATTACCTGCAATCATTGAATGATTTTCCGACAGTGATTTTCCGTCCTACTGGAGTTTATGGACCTCGCGAACGCGATTATTTTCTGATGGTGAAGTCTATCAAGCAGCATATAGACTTTGCTCCTGGTTTTAAAAGGCAGGATCTTACCTTTATTTATGTGAGAGATTTGGTACAAGCTGTTTTTTTGGCAATAGAACATGGAGTGCGGCAGCGCGCCTATTTTGTTAGTGACGGAAATGTCTATTTCAGCCGTACTTTTTCTGATTTGATACAAAAAGAACTTGGTAATCCGTGGGTTATACACATTAAATGCCCATTATTTATTTTAAAAGTTGTATCTTTGCTCGCTGAATTTTCAGCGCGTTGCCTGGGAAAGGTAAGTACGCTGAATGCTGACAAATATAAAATAATGAAACAACGTAATTGGCAATGCGATATTTCACCCTTGGTGGAAGAACTGGGATATCGTCCTGAGTACCCTTTAGACAAGGGAGTAAAGGAAATCATTGCATGGTATAAGAAAGAAGGATGGCTTTAAATTTATTCAAACGGGTAGACAGTGTGAAAGGATTGTTTGCCGTCGAGAGCATTAGTCTGATATATAATGCCCTCACGACCATAATGGTTTTAATATTATTTCCTCGTATGGATCACCCTGTAATTATGCTTTCGGAGCGTGCAGGCATTGTGGCCATTACGTTTGCATTAATATATTTGTATCGTAAGTATCCGTGTAAACTTACGGCATTTATACGAATGGCTGTGCAGATGGCATTTTTAGCGTATTGGTATCCCGATACCTTTGAATTTAATCGTCTTTTTCCCAATCTGGATAATTTCTTCGCTTCGGCGGAGCAGTTTTTGTTCCGTTGCCAGCCTTCGGTAGAATTTAGTGAACATTTTCCTTCCATGTGGTTCAGTGAACCATTTAATATGGGGTATTTTGCTTATTATCCAATGATTGGGATTGTGACTATTTATTATTTCTTGTTTCGTTTTGAGTGGTTTGAAAAGGTTTCTTTTGTGTTGGTCACTTCGTTTTTTATCTATTATCTTATTTATATATTGGTTCCGGTTGCCGGTCCGCAATTTTATTTCCCTGCTATCGGAATGGATAATGTGATGGCGCAGCATTTCCCTGCTATCGGTGATTATTTTAATAATAATGATATTCTGCTGCCTGGTCCCGGTTTTGATCATGGTTTCTTCTTTAATTTGGTGGAAGCCTCACAGGAAGTGGGGGAACGGCCTACTGCTGCTTTTCCTAGCTCACATGTCGGTATATCTACCATTGTGATGATTATGGCCTATCGTGTTAATAAGAAACTATGTTATTTCTTGGCACCGTTCTATGTACTTCTATGTTGTGCTACGGTCTATATTCAGGCGCATTATTTGATTGATGTTATTGCCGGATGGATTTCGGCGGTATGTATTTATATTACGGCTACTTATATGTATAAGCGTTGGTTTGCTTCTGTAGTCTTCCAACTTGTACTGAAATAGTTTTAAAAAGCATATAAAAGCGTACAGGGTGTCCATTTTCGGACACCCTGCTTTGTTTATACCTTGTTGATTATCAGTGATAAATGTTGCTGGCATGAATCTTGCTTTAAAAATAATGGTCAAACGTTGCAACGTTTGGCATAGAAATAACGTCTAATAAATAAAACAAAAGTAATATGAGAAAATTAGTATCAACTTTAATGACGGTAACTCTTATGTTAGTGTCGGTAACAGCATGTGCAGAGAGAATAACTCCTAGCAAGAACTATGTTACCAAAAAAGTGAATGTGGGTAGTTTTAATGCTATCTCTACCAGTTCTTCGGTGGATGTAATCTATACTCAAAGTTCCGGTGGACAGGATGTGGAAATATATGCTCCGGACAATTTGGTGGACTATATTGATGTCCGTGTAGAGGGTGGAGTACTTAAGGTTGGTTTTAAATCGCCAAGAAACAATTTTTCAATAAACGGAAAACATAAAAAGGAAGTAAGAGTTTCTGCTCCGGCTGTGAACAGCTTGAAAGCTTCCAGCTCTGGTGACATTATTATAAAGAATGGACTGAAAACGAGTGGGAAAGTTACTGTTAAGGCTAGCAGTAGCGGTGATGTAACAGGAAGCATTATTTCTTGTGATGATTTTGCGGCTACCGCTAATAGTTCGGGTGATGTGATTCTGGAAAAGGTATCTTGTACAAATTTCTCTGCTGATGCCAGTAGTTCTGGTGATGTATCTGTCAAGAATCTGAACGCTGCTAATGTATCTGCTGATGCCAGCTCTTCCGGAGATGTAATTTTGGCAGGTATTTGTGAGAACGCTTCTTATAGAGCCAGTAGTAGTGGGGATGTAAAGGCAAAAGGTATGAAGGCGGTAAATGTAACTGCTAGTGCCAGTTCCTCTGGTGATGTGGAATGTTATGTGACCGGTTCGCTGACTGCGAAAGCATCCAGTAGTGGTGAGGTGGCTTATAAGGGCAATCCTAAAAACATTGATTTCTCTCCTAAAAGAGGTTTGCGTAAAATAGAATAAATAATGTGTTAATGCTACAATATGCCAATATGTTAATGTGCCAATTGCCATGCGGAATACAGCACAGCCAATTGGCACATTAATATATTGTAGCATTAACAATTCATTCCGTAATTTCCCCTGATATAATCCAAAATACTGAAAAGCTCTTTCACTGTTTCGGCACGGAGCATGGCGATACGTGTCTCTTTAAAGTTGGGAATGCCTTTAAATAAAGGAGAAGCAGCCAGATGGCGGCGTACATGAAGAATCCCACGGCGCTCGTCAAGCAGATTCACACTGTCCAACACTTCCTGGCGGAGTACATTCAGCCGCCACTCAAAAGAAAGGGCAGGGAGTTCCTTACCGGTTTCTATATAATGTTTTATTTCCTTGAATATCCACGGGCGTCCAAAACTGGCTCGGCCAATCATAATAGCGTCCACTCCATACAGGTCAAAACACTCTTTGGCACGTTGTGGCGTAGTTATATCTCCGTTTCCAATGATAGGTATATGCATACGGGGATTCTTTTTTACTTCACCTATTAAACTCCAATCCGCTTCACCAGTGTACATTTGTGCACGGGTACGTCCATGAATGGTCAGTGCTTCAATGCCGCAATCTTGTAATTGTTCTGCCAAATCTACTATAATTTTATGCTCATTGTCCCAACCTAGACGTGTTTTTACAGTAACGGGAATTTTTACAGCATCCACAACAGCACGGGTAATCTCCAACATCAGCGGGATATTTTGCAGCATACCTGCACCGGCTCCTTTACCGGCAACGCGTTTTACAGGACAGCCAAAATTAATATCCAGGATGTCCGGATGCGCCTCTTCCACTATTTTCGCCGCTTCTACCATTGTTTCCGTGTCTCTGCCATAAATCTGGACGGCTACAGGGCGTTCCTCATCGTTGATATTCAGCTTCTGCATAGTTTTACCTACCGAGCGTATCAGTGCATCTGCTGATACAAATTCGGTATATACCATATCAGCACCGAACTTCTTGCACATCAGGCGAAAAGCGGGGTCCGTTACATCTTCCATCGGGGCTAGGAAAATTGGGTATTTGTCCAGGTCTATATTTCTAATCTTCATTGTTGTATGTTTATCTTTGGGTTACAGAAAAATCAGATTCATTTGAGTATTAATTTATAATCTGTGTGAATCTGTGTAATCTGTGGTGAAATCAGGCTGCAAAAATACGGAAAAAAGCCTACCTTTGCACACATATTAATCAAAAGAATAATGAAAGCTTCTATAAAAGACTTTGAAATAATGGCTCCTGTAGGTTCACGTGAGTCGCTGGCGGCAGCTATACAGGCAGGTGCGGATTCTATTTACTTCGGAATTGAGAGTCTGAATATGCGTGCACGTTCTGCCAGTACATTTACTGTCAATGATTTACGTGAGATAGCACAGATCTGTGATAAACATGGTATCAAGAGCTACCTTACAATCAATACCATTATTTATGATGAAGATATTGCTTTGATGCGTACCATTGTCGATGCGGCTAAGGAGGCAGGCATCAGTGCCGTGATTGCTGCGGATGTGGCGGTAATGGCTTATTGTTGCGAGGTGGGGCAGGAAGTACACCTTTCCACCCAATTAAATATCAGTAATGCCGGAGCATTGAAATTTTATGCTCGCTTTGCTGATGTAGTGGTATTGGCACGTGAATTGAATTTAAAGCAGGTGCGAGTGATTTATGATACTATCCAGAAGGAACAAATTAAAGGTCCGAATGGAGAATTGGTCCGCATTGAGATGTTCTGTCACGGGGCGCTCTGTATGGCAGTGTCGGGCAAGTGTTATCTCAGTTTGCATGAGATGAATGCTTCTGCTAACCGGGGGGCTTGTATGCAGATATGTCGCCGTGCATACGATGTGAAGGATAAAGAGAGTGATATTGAGCTGGAGGTGGACAATAAATACATCATGTCTCCTAAAGATTTGAAAACTATTCATTTTATGGATGAAATGATAGAGGCTGGTGTGCGTGTCTTCAAGATCGAAGGGCGTGCCCGTGGACCTGAGTATGTACGCACTGTGGTGGAATGTTACAAAGAAGCTATTTGTTCTTATCTGGAGGGTACTTTTACCGAGGAGAAGAAGCAGGCTTGGGATGAGCGGCTGAAGACTGTATTCAATCGGGGATTTTGGAATGGGTATTATTTAGGACAGCGTTTGGGTGAATGGAGTAAGAACTATGGTTCGGAGGCTACTGAGCGTAAAGTGTATGTGGGTAAGGGAATCAAGTACTTTTCTAATATTGGTGTTGCAGAGTTTCTGGTGGAAGCTGCTGAGATGAAAGTAGGGGATAAACTTCTGATTACAGGACCTACTACAGGAGCGGTATTTCTGACGTTGGATGAGGCGCGTGTGGATTTGAAACCGGTGGATGTGGTAAGAAAAGGTCAACATGTATCCTTTAAAGTCCCCGATAAGGTACGTCCTAGTGACAAGCTTTATAAATTGGTTTCTCCTGAGGATTTGAAAAAGAAATAAAACAGGAAACTCCCGGTCATATTAAAAACGTGATTAGGAATTTCTTCTATAGGATTGTTTAGGTATGTCTTTCCTTAATCTGTCCGGGAAAAAATAAAAAAACCGTAACAATTCATTTGCTACGGTTTTTCACTTTGTTAGAGTTTGCTGTTATTCTGTATAAATTGAGAGCTTAGGATGATCTTTGTAAAGGTTCTTATTCGCTAGTTCTTCTGCATCTGTAATTCTGTATAAATAATATTTACTATTTGGACAGAACGCACTTTTATCGGGAAAATTGAAGAAGCGATGTCCTTGAGTTTTTTTCTTAAGTGTGTGAGTTTGTCCGTTTTCATCAGTGTAAATATAGTCAATGGGACCTTCGGGATATGCTTTGCGGACTACAGCCTGTTGGTTACGGATAATGTCTATCAAACTGAATCCTTCACCCCATAATTCTTTGCGGCGTTCTAACCAAATTGTTTCCAATAGATCCTGTTGTGAAAGATTTGTATTAATAGTTTTTGCTCCTCTGGCTGTTTTTAAATCATTTAATTTGTTAATTGCATCTGGGTCATTCAGATGTGCTTTTGCCTCTGCATTTATCAAATAAATTTCAGCAACGCGCATCAATACGATATCACCAAGTTGGTTTTCGATATCGCGGAATCTGAATTTAGAGTTACGCATCCATACATAGGCTGCTGATTCAACGTCAGCTCCTGGATCTGTAGCCCAGAACAGCATATCTTTACGATAATCACCATCTTCGAACAAATCACGGAAGTAAGGGTCTACATTGAAGCTATAATAGTATGATCCTTTAGTTGTAGTATCTAAATAATGAAACTGATAACTGGCATTACTTTGATCGTTGGTTTGAGCATGCCCCCAAATCCATTCTTTATTGTCTACAGAATTGAATCCAGCTTTATATTCACTTTCAGTCATTAGATAATTGTTTTTAGCTAACAATTTGTCTGAGTAAGTTTTAGCTTTTTCCCATTGACGAGCATAAAGACAGGCACGTGAGAGAATACCTAGGACAACTTCATTATCAATTTTGTGTTTGGCGTTACGTACATAAGTTTCGGGAATAAGTTCTAATGCTTCTTCTAAATCATTGATAGATTGCGCATATACTTCACTGACACTTGATGCAGGTTTTCCTTCAGCTGCAATTGTTTCATCTGTTGATTGTGTATAGATAGGTGCACATACAGCATCTGGATCTTTATCAATGGCAAAAGAATAACAAGAAGCTAGATGTAAATATAGAAAACCACGTAAGGCTAACGCTTGTCCCTTGATTCGATTTCTGTCAATTTGTGTGCCTTCGGCAGCATCAATATTATCTAATACACCATTGCAGTCATTAATAACACGGTATGCTAAAAGCCAGCTTAGGGTATTTGTGCCCCCTTTTCCATAAATAGCGGTAAATTCATTGTGTGCTCTAAAACCATATTTGGTGTTTAGTACTACGTCAGAACCCATTGCATCATTTGCACGTAACATTGCTCCATAGCCAGGGTTGGCGTAAGAATTGAAAGTTTCCATCAGGTAGTTCCAACCACCATTAAGTACTTTTTCGGCATCTCCTGTTTTACCGAAAACAGAACCGGCATCTACATAAGTTGTAGGAATTGTATCCAAATCGCAGGAAGTGAGCATTATACTTCCCAGTGCGACTGAAAATATATATTTAAAAATAGTTTTCATATTCTTCTTTCTGTATTAAAGTTTCACATTGATACCGAATGAAATAGTTTTCATTGCCGGATAACGATAGTAAGTAGAGCCTCCGAAAGTTTGCTCTGGGTCTAGACCTTGTTGTTTGGCTAATGTCAGCATATTTTCTGCTTGAAAAAATATGCTTGCATCTTTCAGTGTCAATGTGTTCAGCAATGACTTCGGCAGATTGTAAGAGAATGTAATATTCTTCAGACGTAAGTATGAACGGTCAACTAAGAACCGATTTGAAGAGTTTGTCCATGAGCTTTTGGGAGAAGTAGTCAGACGTGGTACATCGGTATAGGGATTTTCAGGAGTCCAACGGTCTAACATATCTACGCTCCAACTGGTACCTGTAGGTCCTTGGTTCATCAATGAAACTTTATCCCCATTATAGATTTTACCACCAATGGAATAAGAGAATAAGAATGATAATGTAAAATCTTTGAATGAAAGATCTGATTGAAGACCGCCAGTCCAGTCTGGTAGTGAATTGCCACATTTTACTTTGTCGTCCGGTGTGGTTGATGAATAGTCTTCTGTGGTTACTTTTTCTCCGTTGGTATTGTAACGATACCACATGGGATTACCATTTTCAGGATTGACACCAGCCCATTCTACTAAATAGAAGTCATATAACGATCCTCCTTTTACCCATTTCTTGTTGCCACTCCACATTTCTTCGGCAGGTAATGAGGTTATTTTGTTTTTATAGGTAGTAGCATTAAAAGAAAGTTTCCATTTCCAATCTTTAGTCATGATAGGATATCCTGAGATTTGGAATTCCCATCCATAATTTTTGATGGCACCAATATTTTCGTCCATACTTGAGAAACCTGAAGATGGAACTAAGTCTTTAGAGAATAATAAATCTTTGGAACGACGTTCAAAGTATTCGATTGTACCACTTAGGCGATTGTTCCAGAAACCAAAATCCAAGCCGATATTAGTATTTAGATTGGTTTCCCATGATAAATTAGGAGTTGCCAGACGATAAGCATGCAAACCGGATTCACCGAGGTTATTACGTATGGAATAGAGCGCCTGATACGCATAATAACCTACCTGGTCATTACCTTGCGCTCCGTAGCTGGCACGCAATGATAAATTAGATAGCCAGTCTGATGTGTCCTTCATAAACTCTTCCTGCATAATTTTCCAAGATGCGCCTATTGACCAGAAAGTACCCCAACGATGATCCGGATGGAAACGGGAAGAACCGTCAGAACGGACAGAAGCCGATAAGAAGTATTTTTGATCGTACGAGTATTCAGCACTTCCAAAGAAACTTAACAGCTTGTATTGGTCGCTGTTTCCGCCAAAATCACCTAAAGAGGAAGCTGCGTCGGGCTCATAGAATCCATCCATGATGACTTTGCTGCGGCTTCCGCCGAAATTGGAAGTGTTATATTCATAGTACTCCTGACCGGCCATCACACGGATATCATGTACATCATTGAACGTGTGTTGATAATTAATGACATTATTAAAAGTCATGCCTGTAGTGCGGTAGTTGTATTTGCTTACGCTGCCACCACTGATAGAACCTGTACCGTAAGTAGGATTGGTGTAGTCATGATTTGTTTTGTTATTATAGTCAATATTCAAAGACATTTTGTAAGAAAGTCCTTCGATAGGAGTTATTTGGATAAAGCCACGTAAAGAAGCAGCATCGCGTTTTATCTCGCTTTTATCGTGTGGCATGGAAGCCAGCAGATTATATTTTGCATACGAGTTAGGACGATACTCACCATAATCGAACATACGGTTACCATTTTCGTCCAATAAATATGCTCCAGTTGCCAAGTCACGTTGATACACTGGATAGAATGATGGCAATGAACGGGCAAACATGACCACATTGGAGATTGTTGAGTCATCTTGCTTGGGATAGTCTTGAACAGAATGAGTTCCTGATACATTCAATCCGATCTGTAACCATTTGCGGATATCTGAAGTCACGTTGGCGCGGAGAGTATAGCGTTTGAAACCAGAGCAGATATAAGCACCTTGATCATCCATGTAACCTGCTGAAACAAAATATTTGGAGGTTTTGCTACCACCACTTACGTGTACATTTAAATCTGTATAGTGTGCATCTTGTGAAAGGGCGTCGTCCCAGCTGTCGTTCCATAATGGTTTGGCACCTGCTACCAGTTTTCCGTCATGGCCGATTGGCTCAGGGTAAGCACTGCCATAAGGGTTGATGCCTAGATTGCCTGTAACATTGCTTGATGCCCATGCTGCAGCTTCTTCGGCAGAGTAACCGTTGTCCATACGATAGTTACGCATGGCTTCCCAATATAATTCATAATATTGGTTTGTATTCAACTGGTCGTAGTCTGCGCGTGCACGGCTTGAAAAACCATATTTAGCAGATAATTCAACGGTGGGTGCGCTATCTTTATTTCCTTGTTTGGTGGTGATCATAATTACGCCGTTTGCTGCACGTGAGCCATACAATGCAGCGGAAGCTGCATCTTTTAATACAGTGATTGACGCAATATCTGAAGATGCTATGGAGGAAAGAGCACCATCGTAAGGAACACCATCGACCACATAGAGGGGATTGGTTGAAGCGTTTACAGAACCAACTCCACGAATCAGGATAGTTGCGTCTGATCCGGGTTGACCGCTGGAGGAAAAAGACTGTAAACCAGCTACAGTTCCTTGCAATGCTTTTGACACACTACTGACCTGTGCTTTTTCAATAGTGCCGGCGGCAATATAGCTTGCAGACCCTGTAAATGTGGATTTTTTGGCAGTACCGTAAGGAACGGTTATAACTACTTCATCTACCATTTGGGTTGTTTCCTTCAATTCTACGTTAATAACTTTGCGTTTGTTTATCGGTATAGTTACTGTTTCGTAACCTACAAAAGAGAAGATCAGGCTTTCATTGCCGTTAACCTGAATCTGGTAGCTGCCATCGGTAGAAGTGATGGTACCGCGAGTTTGTCCTTTTACAGCTACTGTGACACCAGGCATTTCTTCGCCTCCTGCGGTGACTTTACCAGTTACTGTAATTTCCTGTGCATATGTAATCATGCAGAATAGCAAGCTACATAATAATGAAGAAAATCTGCTCATATAAACTTGGCTTTAATTAGGGGTTTATAAATTGCCATATTTCAGGCATTATGTATTGAACTCTCTTTTTTAAATTGTAAATGCAATTTCTTGTATCATTGTGTCGTTTTCCATAGTGGTTTTATTACTATTCAACTGCATTAGGATTTCTTTTTGCTTGCATTCTTATAATTGCATTATTTAATAATGACCGCAAATATATGTATTTTGATTTAAATAGGATAATATATTTTAATATATTTTTTACGAAGTCCTTTCTTTAGGATAAAAATATACGGTTTTTCTTAACTTTATCAAAATAGTGTTTGTCTTGTTTTAATGTGGATTTAATATATAATATTGTTTTATCAATCAAGTGTTTATGTAATTTCGTGTTGAATTAATTCTTGTAGTCAATGTATTTTTATATTTCTAATGAACTGGGAATGTGTTGTTGGACATATTTAATTAGTCATTGTATGTTTATGCAGATAATTTAGCTTTTTATAAAGTGGAATTCTCTTGATTAGTGAAAGTTGTCCTCTTATTCTTATTCGATAAAATAGTGACTTTTGACTTTTTGATACTTATTTTTTTAGTTAAAAGGATATAGTTTGCGGAGAGGAAAGATAGTAAATTAAAGTAAGATAGGAAAGATTTCGCCTAAAATGTCTATCTTTGCAACTCAATAACAAATAAGTGTACGTACATATTATGAATATAGAAGAAAAACTCACCACGTCCATTATCAGCGCTATCAAAACGTTGTACGGACAGGATGTACCCGGAAAAATGGTACAACTGCAAAAGACTAAGAAAGAGTTTGAAGGACATCTTACTTTGGTTGTTTTCCCTTTTCTGAAAATGTCCAAGAAAGCTCCTGAACAGACCGCACAGGAAATAGGCGGATACCTGAAAGAGCATGCTCCCGAATTGGTTTCAGCCTACAATGCAGTGAAGGGCTTTCTTAATTTGACAATTGCTTCGGATTGTTGGATTGAACTTTTGAATTCTATTCAGGCTGCTCCCGAATACGGTATTGAAAAGGCTACGGAAAACTCTCCGTTGGTGATGATTGAGTATTCTTCTCCCAATACAAACAAGCCGCTTCATCTGGGTCACGTCCGTAACAACCTGTTGGGAAATGCCTTGGCAAATGTCATGGCGGCAAATGGCAATAAGGTGGTCAAGACCAATATTGTGAATGACCGTGGTATCCATATCTGTAAGTCCATGCTGGCCTGGTTGAAATATGGTAACGGTGAAACACCTGAATCATCGGGCAAGAAGGGGGACCATTTGATTGGTGACTATTATGTAGCTTTTGACAAGCATTACAAGGCTGAGGTAAAGGAACTGACAGCTCAGTACCAGGCTGAAGGCTTGAATGAAGAAGAAGCTAAAGCTAAGGCAGAGGCAAACTCTCCTCTGATGCTGGAAGCTCGCGAGATGCTCCGTAAGTGGGAGGCGAATGACCCTGAGATCCGTGCCTTGTGGAGGAAGATGAATGACTGGGTATATGCCGGATTCGATGAAACGTATAAGATGATGGGAGTTAGTTTCGATAAAATTTATTATGAATCGAATACCTATCTGGAAGGTAAGGAGAAAGTGATGGAAGGATTGGAAAAAGGTTTCTTCTACCGGAAAGAGGATAACTCTGTATGGGCTGATTTGACTGCCGAAGGACTGGACCATAAGTTGCTTCTTCGCGGTGACGGTACTTCTGTTTATATGACCCAGGATATTGGTACTGCCAAATTACGTTTTCAGGATTACCCCATCAACAAGATGATTTATGTAGTGGGTAATGAACAAAACTATCATTTCCAGGTACTTTCTATCTTGTTGGACAAATTGGGTTTTGAATGGGGCAAAGGATTGGTTCATTTCTCATACGGTATGGTAGAGCTGCCCGAGGGCAAAATGAAAAGTCGTGAAGGTACAGTAGTGGATGCGGATGATTTGATGGAAGCAATGATTGAAACTGCTAAGGAAACTTCTGCTGAATTAGGTAAATTGGACGGTCTGACTCAAGAAGAAGCCGACAATATTGCCCGTATTGTTGGCTTGGGCGCTTTGAAATATTTTATCCTGAAGGTGGACGCACGTAAAAATATGACTTTCAACCCGAAAGAATCGATAGATTTCAATGGCAATACAGGACCTTTCATTCAGTATACGTATGCCCGTGTCCAGTCTGTATTACGCAAAGCGGCTGAAGCAGGTATCGTTATTCCCGAAATCATTCCAGCAGGTTTGGAACTGAGCGCAAAAGAAGAAGGTTTGATTCAGATGCTGGCTGATTTTAAATCGGTTGTCAAGCAGGCAGGCTCAGACTATAATCCTTCCATTATAGCAAACTATGCATACGATTTGGTGAAAGAATACAACCAGTTCTATCATGATTTCAGTATTCTGCGTGAAGAAAATGAAGCGTTGAAAGTCTTCCGTCTGGCATTGAGTGCTAATGTGGGTAAGATTGTAAAGACAGCAATGGGCCTACTGGGTATTGAAGTGCCTGAACGTATGTAAATGGTAAAGAAACAGAAATATTATGTAGTATGGAAAGGCGTCAATCCGGGAGTTTATGACTCTTGGACTGACTGCCAGCTACAGATAAAAGGTTACGATGGCGCACAATACAAGTCATTCGAGACCAAAGAGGAGGCGGAACACGCCTTGGCTTCTTCCGCTTTCCATTATATAGGTAAGAATGCTGTTAAAAAAGAAGATGTTCCTAAACAACTTCCCGAGAACTTTGATATGAACTGCCTGGCTGTGGATGCTGCTTGCAGTGGAAATCCCGGACCGATGGAATATCGGGGCGTTTATTTGCTTACCGGACAGGAGGTTTTTCATTTCGGTCCTGTTTATGGAACGAATAATATTGGAGAGTTTCTTGCCATTGTCCATGCTTTGGCGTTGATGAAGCAGAAAAATATCAATATGCCTGTTTACTCGGACAGCCGTAATGCGTTGAGTTGGGTGAAGCAGAAGAAATGTAAAACTAAACTGGAACGGACTCCTCAGACGGAGAAACTTTTTCAAATGATAGAACGGGCCGAAATTTGGCTGAAAGAAAATAAATATACCACACCTTTATTGAAGTGGGAAACCGACCGATGGGGAGAGGTCCCGGCTGATTTCGGACGGAAATAATAAAGAACTGAAGATATGAAAAAGAGGATTGCTTATATCAGCTTGTACTTTTTTACGGTCTTACTGATATTTATTCTACAGAAACCATTATTCATGCTCTATAATGGTTCCATTGAAAAAGGATTCGGGTTTGCCGATTATATGCAGGTAATGATTCATGGAGCCAGTCTTGATGCCGCTACGGCGGGATATCTTACTGCATTTCCATTCTTGTTGGTACTGATAAGTATTTGGTTTAGGAAATTCCCTTTGAAAAAAATACTTTACGGGTATTATATTTTGGCCGCCGCGCTTATTTCTATCATTTTTGTGGTAGATATGGCATTATATACATTTTGGGGATTTAAACTGGACGCATCTGTTTTTCTTTATATCGATTCACCGAAGGAAGCTTTGGCGAGTGTTTCCGTTGGATTTATCTTGCTGAGGATTCTTGCCATCTTGTTACTCATAGCTCTGAATTGTTGGGTCTTGCTGAAAATCACGCCTTCCGTTTTGACCGCCACCCGGAAACGGATAGCGGGAACTGCGGGAATGCTGTTATTAGGAGGTGTACTTTTCATCATTATACGTGGTGGTGTAACAGAATCCACTTCTAATATAGGGCAAGTATATTTCAGCAACGAACCTTTCTTGAATCATTCGGCGGTCAATCCCGATTTCAGTTTGTTGTCTTCTATGGGTAAATCCCAGGATTTTGCATCAGAGTTCAATTTCTTTGATGAAGAGAAGCGGGCTGCATTGTTTGACGGACTTTATCCTACAACAGATGGGGATAGTATTATTCAAGTCCTGAATACCAAGCGTCCCAATATTCTTATTATTTTGATGGAAGGTTTTGGAGGTGCTTTTGTAGAACCTTTAGGCGGTCTTCCTGATGTGACGCCCCACTTTAACCGTCTGTCAAAGGAAGGGATCTTTTTTACAAACTGTTATGCCAATAGTTTCCGTACCGACCGTGGAACAGTCTGTACTTTCAGCGGTTACCTTGGATTGCCTACGGCATCGGTAATGAAAATTCCTGCCAAGAGCCGTACGCTGCCTGCTATAGCTGAAGGATTGTCCAAGGTGGGTTATAAAACAGATTTCCTGTATGGAGGTGATATCAACTTTACCAATATGAAGAGTTATCTGCTGAGTACCGGTTATCAGCGTCTTACAGCCAATACAGATTTTTCATTGGCCGAACAGACCAGTAATGCCTGGGGAGTGAATGATGATATTACTTTTGAATATTTATATAATCAGTTAAGAAACCGGAAGGAAGAAGGGCCTTGGCATACTGCGTTTCTGACACTTAGCAGTCATGAACCTTTCGAAGTTCCTTATCACCGGCTGGAAGATAAAATTCCCAATGCCTTTGCTTATACAGATGAATGTCTGGGTAAGTTTATTGACCGGTTGAAGCAGACTCCCGCATGGAAAGATCTTTTAGTTATCTGCCTTCCCGATCATGGTTTCTATTACCCGCGTGAGGGGTCTAATGCGATGCCTCGTTTTTATCATATTCCCTTGTTATGGTTAGGTGGAGCGGTAAAACAGCCTATGCAGGTGGACAAGATTATGAATCAGACCGATTTGGCAGCCACTTTGTTGGGGCAGCTGGGGCTGGAACATACTGCATTTACGTTTAGCCGTAATGTATTGGGAAGTGATTATAAGTATCCTTTTGCCTTTTATAGTTTCAATAATGGGTTCTCATTCAGGGACAGTACAGGGGTGACGGTGTTTGATAATAATTCCGGCAGTATTCTTTTTGATGAGCCTGAAGCTGACGAATCCCGTCTGGATAAGGGTAAGGCGATATTGCAAACCGTTTATGATGATTTAGGGAACAGATAGTAAAACTTGGACGCGGACTATATGAAATCAGTATGGAATTCATATAGTCCGCGTCCCAATCGGTGCAGAATCTGCCGGATATAACTATTTCCGTTTCTCGTTGAACTTGTACATGATTACCGTATTGCGTAAGTCGCAACTTCTGTAATCTGTATGGAAGACCTCTTCCAGCTGATACGTCGCATTGTAATTCTTTAAAAACTCCTCTTGTGCATTTGCAGAAAGTATGACATACCCTTCTTGCGGATTTTCCAGTGTGAAATTCCGCATTTGGTTATTCATATAATAATTTGTACAATAAAACCGTATCATTCTGTCTGTATATGAATAAACGACTCCTTCAGGCACCTGTTTTCTGATATCTTCTGCCAGATGTTTATCGGATTTTACAGCTAGTATTGTTGGCTGATATACCCCGTCTAAAGCGACAAACAGGCAAAGAACACAACCGGTGATTCCATAGAGGAGTGACCCCGTACTACTTTTTTTGATAACCAGCCTTAATGTACAGATGGCAGCCACTACCGGCAATACTATAATCAGCCATTTGGAAATAGAAAAGGACGTGCTTTCCAAAGCTTGCATAAACGCTATGTTTTCGGCAGCATGACGTCCGTTGCCCCATATGCTGTCCGGTATCATCTGACAGCGTACAGCAAAAAACACCACGGTGAGTAACAAACAGAGCGAGGCAAAGATATAAGCCGATATTTTGAACACTTTCGCCCCTTTTTGCATTAACGCCTCCAGATACTGGGCAATCAGTACAGCCATAAATGGATAGATAGGCAACAAATAGACGCTGCGTTTGCTTTTAGGAATACAATAGAAGACAAAAATAGCGATAATCACTATCCAGATAAACAGCTGTATGGGGGATTGTGAGCGGATGTTATCCCAAACCTTCCTGATGCGTCCGGTGAAAGAGTTTCCTGCGGGCAGCAGGTGCATTTCATTCCATTTCAGTCCGAAGAGTGAAATAAGCAAGACCAATGTCCAAGGTATCCACCCCCATATAATGGTCAGGAAGTTATACCATAAAGGATTGTGATGCGACGGGTATGACATTTTGCCGACAAAGCGTCCGGTGTTTTCCTCCAGCATCAGGTCCATAAACGGCTGTCCTCCCTGTAGCCAGGCCGCATAAAACCAGATTCCCAATGGAATAAGGGAAAGCAGCCCGATTCTGAATAAGGAAAGGAAAGTCTTGCCGAATGAGCGTCCCCGTATCAGCTGGTAAATACCGATACACATACAGGGGAATATAGAACCCACAGGTCCTTTGGTCAGCGTGCCGCATGCCATCAGCACGACAGCCGTCCAAGGTATTCCCTTGCAGCCTTTTTCGTCCCAGCGAAATAGTAAGCAAAGTGAGATGACGATGAAGGAAACCTGTAGCATATCCAGCCTGCAAGCCACCGCCGCCCGGTGCACTTCGAATGAAGTGAGCAGTAAAAGGGAGGTAATGACTGCTGTCTTTGTATTCTTATAGCGGGCTACGAATCCGAAAAACACGAACTGCATAGCTAGAAAAGCGATAGCGGACGGCAGACGGGACGAGAATTCACTCACCCCTCCGAAAATGGCGGAAATAGCTGCAATAGACCAATACAGGAAAGGAGGTTTATAGGCGATGTCTGTTCCGTAGTTCAAAGGCAATATCCAGTTGCCGCTTTCCAACATCGAGTATGCCACAATTGCTTCGCGCGGTTCCCCTTTAGAGTAAAAAATAGTTTCTCCCAAAAAGGGGATTATTACAAGTGTGCTTAGTAAGGCTATGAACCAAAATGCTTTTTTCTTGTCTGACATATATTTTTCGGTCTTTTATATTTACTGTCGCAAAAGTACGAATAATTCTTTAGTAATACCTAACTTTGCATTTTAAATCAATGAAAATGAATAAACTGAAACAGATACCCGAGTTCCTGCGATTTGTAATGGTAGGCCTTTTTGCTACAGGGCTGCACTATGGCATTTATTTTGTCTTGCAAAAATTCATTCAGGTCAATGTAGCCTATACCTTGGGATATGTGCTGAGTTTTGTTGCCAACTTTTATCTTACGGCTTATTTTACTTTCGGGCAGCCTCCTTCCTGGAAGAAAGCTTTTGGCTTCGGGGGGGCACATCTGACAAATTATCTGATACATATCGGATTGTTGAATCTCTTTCTGCGGTTGGGTTTTTCCCGTCCGTTGGCTCCCATCCCAGTGTTTCTCATTGCCATTCCGGTAAATTTTTTATTAGTGAGGTTTGTTTTCAAACAAAAGTAATATCTTTGAGGAGTCTTTATGATAGTGAAGAATGATATGAAGAAAGTGACTCTTTTGATTCCGGTATATAATGAGGAAGCGATGCTGCCCACTCTGTATCAACGTTTGATAGAGCTTGTCAATCGCAATGCCGTTTATGAGTGGGAAATCCTGTTTGTCAATGATGGCAGCAGCGACACTACGCTGGAATGCCTCCGCCGGTTGAGGCAGCAGGACAAGCGGGTGAATTATGTCAACCTTTCGCGTAACTTTGGTAAAGAGGTAGCCATGCTGGCGGGTTTTGATTACGCCACCGGCGATTGCTGCGTTGTGATGGACGCTGATTTGCAGGATCCTCCGGAACTGGTAGACCAGATGCTGGAATATTGGGAAGAAGGATATGATGACATTTATGCCAAACGGCGTACCCGTGGCGAGGAAAGCTGGTTGCGTCGTCAGTTCTCTCTGGCTTTTTATGGTATACTTCAGCGGATGAGCCGTATTGATATTTTGCCCAATGTGGGCGATTTCAGGCTTCTGGACCGTCGTTGTGTGCTCACGTTGCGTCGTCTGCGCGAATGCGAGCGTTATACAAAAGGATTGTTTTGCTGGATAGGCTATCAGAAGAAAAGCATTGAATTTGATCGCGGAGACAGGCTGATGGGCCATTCCTCTTGGAACTTTCTCAAGCTGTTGAATCTGGCTGTCGAGGGAATAACCTCTTTCTCTATCGCCCCTTTGCGCATCGCCACAGTATGCGGAGTGCTCTGTTCAATCTCCAGTTTTATTTATGCCATTTATTTTCTGATAAAGACCGTGCTTTATGGTGATGAAACAGCCGGCTTCCCCACTTTGATCATTGTCATGCTCTTTTTAGGTGGCATCCAGCTTTTCTCTTTGGGAATTATAGGAGAGTACGTGGGGCGCATTTTCAAGGAAACCAAAGGCCGTCCTACCTACATAGCCTCTGATTATAACGAGGAGAGGTTGGGGTATGACCGTTAAGGAAGGCAAGGCGGTGAAACCCGTCCCACCTTATTGTCCATTAGCTTTATTGACAGTCTTGTGCTCTTTTACCAGATACTCCGCACTCTGCAATGTGGAGAAACAGTATTTTTTCATCACGTAGAATGTACTGTCCTCCCCTGTTACAAGTTGCAAGGCATTTCCTTGCTTCTTATATTTGAATTCCTGCCGGTCATGTGGAGAATAAATATATAGGTGGGTTGTATTTGTAGCCGCTATCAAATTATCGGCGGAGAAATAGACATACGGGCGTTGTTCTGTTAACAAATTTATGCCGAAGTCGTTTTGGGTATAACTCATGTTCAGCAGTCCGAGTAAAGTCGGTGCCACATCAGTCTGGCCGCCCGGCTCTTGTCTGATTTCGGGCTTGATGCCTTTTCCGTAAATCATTAGTGGAACATGGTTGCAGGATTGTGGTATTTCACAGTCCGGACTTCCTACCAATTTCCCATGGTCACCCAGCAAAACAAAGATTGTATTTTCAAACCAGGGTTGTTTGCGTGCTTCTTGCATGAATTGCCGGATGGCCCAGTCCGCGTATTCCACAATCTGATCTTCAAGCTTTGTGCTGTGTGGTTTGAAATAGTCAGGTATCACATACGAGGGATGGTTGCTGATAGAAAGCAATATGGTAAAGAAAGGTTGTCTTTCTTCTGCTCTTTTGTTCAGAATGGGCAAGGCATATTGGTATAGGAAATCGTCTTGTACACCAAAGCTGTTAACGACTTTATCTTTTGGGTAGTTTTCTTGTGCATATATTTCATCAAATCCGTTAGTGCGGAGAAAAGCGTTCATATTATCGTATTGTGATTCGTGCGTCATGAAGAATAGGTTCCGATAGCCATTATCCTTTAATACGGTGGGCAACCCCGAATAGACAGGTACCACTGCTCCTTTCATGGCATTCCGTTTCATGATGGCAGGGAAAGAGTAGAGGGTGGCATACATTCCGTGGTTGGTATGTATGCCCGCTGAATAAAAATGGTCAAAACTGAGAGATTCCAGATAAAGGCTGTCTAGGAAAGGAGTCAGTTTTTTGGTAGATCCGAAATGCTCCATCAAGTTGGCCGACATTGATTCCATGAAAATAAGAACAACATTCTTTTGTGTAGGGACGGCTGCGCATTTCACTTCACGTGCAATGGGGGAGATGCCTTCTATTCCTTTTCTTTGCAATATACTTTGCATATTGGTTATTGCCTCCTGTTCCGGCATCAGGTGAAGATAGCGGTTTTCCTTACGGTTATCATCCAGTGTGCTGGTAAGTAGATTAAAGACAGGATTAACCCCTAGCTGATTCAGGAATGGATCGGTGCAATAGTATGCTTGACTTACTCTGATGGGGTTATATCCCATGCGTCCCCGTATTCCGAATAGACAAAGTCCTATACAAACAGCACCGGTGGCGAATATACATAGGCGGTTTATCGGGCTGATGGAAGTAGATTTCGAATTGATGAGATGATAGAAATAAGAAGATAACCGTAGTACACTTCCTGACAGCAGAAGAATAGATATCAGTCCTAGAAAAATAGGGAAATAGAATGATGTCTCACCCAATACCATTCCGGCAGTAGTGGCTCCATATCCGAACCAATTGTAAATGGAAGAATTGATTGTTTTAAAAAAATAGGAGAAATAAGGGATGTTGGCTGCCGAAATAATGAACGACAGTGAATAAAATAGAATGAAAAAGATAGAGATAAATCTGAATACCCACTTGGAGTGATAGTTGCAGAGAGCGGTTATCCATAAAATGACTAATGGTAACAGCAATATGTAGCAAGCTATAACATTGTCAAACCATAGCCCTTTTATAAATGCAGTGGCTTGCATGAGAAAGTTGTTTTGTATATCGGGAGGAAACTGATAATCTATTGAGGTGAACAGGACAAGCCGGAACAGGAAGAAAAAAAGTAAAGCAACTATATGTATGATAAATAAGTAAAGTAAAGAAAGAGTAAACTGTTGGATAAGCTTAGCTTGATTCTTACATGCTGTTACAAATTGCTGCATGAGTGAACGGAGATATTTCATTTGTTTTAGTAAAGTTTGCATTTGTTTGAATCAATTCGGATGATTAACAACAAAGGTAAACAGAATTTTAGAAATATCAAAAGAGGGTATGCCAAAAGTAAAATTGGCTGCCAATTTGTTCACTTTAGGGGCAAACATGTGAGTCCGCCCGAAAATATGGGCAAGCAGTTTCCGTTTCTTATTCTATTTTCGGGAAGGAGTAAGGCGGTCTCGTTTCATAGTCAGAACAAAAGGACAGAATAGCCGTGCTATCCGGTTGAGGCGCTCCAGACGTCCGTCTTTCCGCGTTCCGTTTAATTTCTGCCGGAGGAGTTCCCATAATTGCAGTTTTACTTGCTCTGTTGTGCTTAATTTGGCAATGCGGTTGTAAAGCATTCCTCTCCGTATACATCGTTTGTATCTGCTCAGGTGGGTAAGGTGTTGTTCCATAATGCGGACTATCTCAATATCTTCGCTCTTACCCCCTCCGTTGTTTTCAGCTTTGACGGTAACTTTCTGGGTATGTTGTCTGAAGTAGTTCAGTACTTCATATCTTTCTATAATGTCTCCTTGCATTGCCATATAAAACCAGAACAGCCAGTCGCCGCTGTAGCGCATTTGCAGGCATTGTTCCATATTTTGGACATTTACCATGCTTTTTCTGAAAATGGCCGAGCTTGCATTGGCTATGTAACCACGCCAGTAAAGGTTATGTTCGGCATAAGTTTCCCCATTAAACACGGCGTATGGAGGTATGGCAGATTTCCATTTGTTCATGTCGCAACTCAGCACATTACCGTCTTTATCAATATACTTGGAACCGGCAAAGCATACGGCGGCTTGTTGGTATTTCTCCATTAAAGGAACTACTTTCTCTAAAAAAGTAAGCTCACACAAGTCATCGGCTTCGGCTATCCATATATATTTTCCTTTGGCTAATTGCATGCCTTTAAACCATTGTTTAAATGGATTTCCGGTGTTGTGTTCGTTTAATAGAATATGGCTCACTTTGGCATGGTCTTGATAGTCCGATAATACCTCTTCGCTACCGTCTGTTGAGGCATCATCAAGTAAAATCAGTTCGATATTCTGATAGGTCTGTTGCAGAATACTCTGAATTCGTAGATTGAGGTATCGTTTATAATTATAATTAGGTACCACTACACTGACCAAGGGAAGTGCATTCATGCTCTATTGTTAAGTTAGTTCTTGTTTTATTTCTACAAATGTAATGTTATACAGGTAAATAAACAAGTTGCTTCTTTGTTTTTTTTTCAAAAAACAGGAATTTTGTTGAACTTTTAAAAAGAAACGATAATTAACATTTTAGTATGCAGTCTTTCTTGTACCTTTGCATTATACACTACATAGCATTTGCTGTATTAAACTAAAAATTAAATTAGACATTAGACTATTGTTTAAATTCAATTAGTATGAGAAAGAAAATTCTTTTTATTATTCCGTACATTCCTTATCCGCTGGATTCGGGCGGTAATCAGGCTTTCTTTAATATGGTGGAGTATTTGCGTCATAAGATGGCCGTATCTGTATTGCTTTATCCTGAAACAGGGAGACGTATGCAAGATGTAGAGTCATTGAAGAAAATTTGGGATAATGTGGATTTCTTTATTTATACTCCTAAAACTAAAACTGTCAGATTACCCAAAATTAAACATCCTTTTTATTATAAATGGCTGCAAAAGATACATGCGTCTGTAACCCGTAAAATGAACCGGCAACAGATATGGACGGATGAAACGGGCGAAGTTGTGGATTTAGTACGGGGAAAGAGTACTTTGTTCAGCTCTTGTTTCCAGCCGCTAGACCAGGGGTATGTGGAGTATGTTTCTCAGGTGGCTCATTCAGGTTTTGATATTATTCAAGTAGAGTTTTATGAACTGTTGTCATTGGGATTCTTGTTGCCTGAAAATGTACAGACTATTTTTGTGCATCATGAACTCCGCTACATCCGTAATGAAAAGGAGATTACTTTGTTCAGGGAACAGACTGCCGGTGACAGGATGTTGTTTCATATAGCAAAGGATTTTGAGCGCAGTGCATTATTGAAATATAAAGATGTTATTGTTCTGACTGAAGTAGACCGTAAAATTATGGAGGACTTCATAGGACGGAAAGACCATATCTACACTTCTCCGGCTGTGGTGCAAGTGGGTGACAGGCTGGAACAGCCTTTTGTTCCGGTCCAAAGCGGACGCCTGACTTTTGTGGGAAGTGAGGATCATTTTCCCAATCTGGATGCCGTGGCATGGTTCTGTCACGAAGTGATTCCGCATCTGCGTAAACGTCATTTTTCGTTTACATTGCAAGTAATTGGTAAATGGCGTGGAGAGTGTATCAATCGTTTGCAGTCCGAATACCCGGAACTGAAGCTGGTAGGCTATGTGGAAGATCTGGGCTCTTTTTTAAAAGGCAGTGTTGCTGTTGTTCCAATACGTATCGGTAGTGGTATGCGTATGAAAATATTAGATGCTGTATTGTCAAAAGTACCTTTTGTAACGACGGCAAAGGGTGTGGAAGGCATTGATTTTAAGGATGGTGAAGATTGCTTGATTGTTGATGACCCTGCCGGATTTGCAGAAGCTGTCATAGCCTTGTCAAGTAATCCGCAGTTGCAGAGACAGTTGGTTACCCATGCGGAAGACAGTTTGCGGCAAGTATATAACCCCGGACAGATGCAGGAAAGAAGGCTTGCCGTGTATGAACAAATATTAGGGGATAAAGTGGGGTAATCTTGGGTGATTATTTCTTTTTTGTTACCTTTGCGGCATTATATATAATTGATAATTATGCTGAAACAGTTCTTTAGTTTGTTGAAGCGGTATATTCTTCCATACCGCAAATATTTGACATGGGCATTGATACTGAACTTTCTGTCGCAATGGCTTAATGTGTTTTCGTTCATGGCGATTGTGCCAATTTTGAACATTCTGTTCAAAATTGATACCAAGTCTTATGAGTACATTCCTATGGATATTCATAATTTGGATAAGGATGTACTCATAAATAATGCCTATTACTTTGTGAGCAATTTTGTGGCTACAAATGGTGCGTTCTATACACTTGCCATGATGGGAGGAATACTTATCTTTATGACTATGTTGAAAACTGCCGGTTATTTTGCTTCTGCGGCTGTCATGGTACCTTTGCGTACAGGTATTGTCCGGGATATCCGTATTCAGGTTTATAATAAAGTGTTAAGTCTTCCTTTGAGTTTTTTCTCAGAAGAACGTAAAGGAGATATCATAGCCCGTATGAGTGCGGATGTTACGGTGGTGGAGAACTCGTTGACCAGTTCCATCGATATGCTTATCCGTAATCCTATCGCTCTTTTGGTTTGTTTTGTCACTCTGTTTTCGGTAAGTTGGCAAATGACGCTTTTTGTTATCTTTATTTTACCTCTGACAGGTTGGATAATGGGGGTTGTCAGCCGGAAGCTGAAAAGACAGTCCTCTACAGCACAGGCGCAATGGGGAGATATTATGTCCCAATTGGATGAAACATTAGGAGGTTTAAGGGTTATCAAAGCGTTTATAGCCGAAAGCAAAATGTCTGCTCGGTTCTCTAAAACAAACAATGACTTCCGCGATGCAATGAACGAGATGATTATCCGGCAAAGTTCAGCCCACCCCATGAGTGAGTTTTTAGGCACTTGTGTGATTGTGACCGTGCTGTTGTTTGGCGGTGCTTTAATCTTAAATACAAACTATGCTCCGATGGATGCGGCTACTTTCATATTTTATCTGATTATCCTTTATAGTATCATCAATCCTTTGAAAGAATTTTCAAGAGCATTTTATAATATTCCGCAGGGATTGGCCAGTATGGAGCGAATTGATATGATATTGAAAGCGGAAAATCATATCGTAGAGCCGGAGCAGCCTTTGCCATTGGACGCTTTCACAGATAAGTTAGAGTTTAAAAATGTAAGTTTCAGCTATGTAGAAGGGCGTCCAGTCTTGAACCATATCAATCTGACGGTTCCTAAAGGAAAAACGATTGCACTGGTGGGCCAGTCCGGTTCCGGAAAGTCTACTTTAGTGGACTTGGTACCGCGTTATCACGATGTATCGGAGGGTGCATTGCTGATTGACGGCAAGAATGTGAAAGATGTATCCATCCACAGTTTACGTTCTCTGATTGGTAATGTAAATCAGGAAGCTATTCTGTTTAATGACACCTTCTATAACAATATTACTTTTGGTGTAGAGAATGCCACTATGGAGCAAGTAATAGAAGCTGCCAAGATAGCGAATGCACATGATTTCATTATGGAAACGGAAAAAGGATATGACACGATGATTGGTGATCGTGGAGGGCGTTTGTCCGGTGGTCAGCGTCAGCGTGTCAGTATAGCCCGTGCAATTTTGAAAAATCCTCCTATCCTTATATTAGATGAGGCTACTTCGGCTCTTGACACAGAGTCCGAGCGTTTGGTTCAGGAAGCGTTGGAGCGTTTGATGAAATCGCGTACTACTATCGCTATCGCACATAGATTGAGTACCATTAAGAATGCCGATGAAATTTGTGTACTTTATGAAGGTGACATTGTAGAAAGAGGAACTCACGATGAACTGATAGCCTTAAATGGATATTACAAGAAGTTGAACGATATGCAGTCTTTGTAAAGTGGAGCAAATAAAGAAATTGGCAATTGTTATTCCCGCCTACAAGGGGCGTTTCCTTAAGGAAACGCTCGACTCAATTGCAGTTCAGGCCCATAAAGATGAGTTCGTGTTATATATAGGTGATGATGCAAGTCCTGAAAGATTGGATAAGATTGTGGAATCTTATCAGAATAAGGTAAATCTGGTGTATCATCGCTTTAGCGAAAATATGGGGGGCAAAGATTTGGTGGCCCATTGGGAGAGGTGTATCCAGCTGTCTGCAGAGCCGTTTATCTGGCTTTTCTCGGATGATGATTTGATGCCGGCTGATGGTGTGGAACGTGTCATGGAGGCTTTGTCGCGCCCACACCATCAGCGAGGATATTTCTTTCGTTTTCCATTAGCTGTCATTGATGGTGAAAACAAGCGGATACGTGCCAATCGTCCTTTGGAAGAAGGAAGTGTGTCTTGTTACCGGCTGCTGCTAGATAAGTTACAGGGAAAGATAGATTCGGCTGCCGTAGAGTACGTGTTCAGTCGGGAGATATGGCAGTCGGCAGGTGGTTTTGTTCATTTTCCTATGGCTTGGTGTTCGGATGATGCTACGTGGGCTGCTTTTGCCTGTCATGCGGGGGGTGTTATTTCTTTGCCGGGGCAGCCTGTATGTTGGAGGAATGTTGAAGGTGCAAACATCAGTAACTCTGCCGGTCATGACAAAGATAAATTGCACGCTACTATTCTTTTCTTGAGATGGATGAGGAATATGTTTTCCGATTATGTGGATGATCCGGAGCTGATTAATGCATTGCAATGCTATATCCATACCATCCTTCGTATTTCATTGCATAAACATTATAATATATGTGGTTTGTGGGGGGTATCTATGGCTTTGGGAAGATTTAATAAAAGGGCGGCCTTTACTACGTTTTTCAGGAATTTTAGGTTGTTCTCTTAATTTCATTTATGCAGCCGCTTGCGATTTCTCAAGAGTGCCTGTATTTTCATAAAAAGTTTGGGTGCATATATGCCCTCACTTCATATTTCTGTCCTGTATGTATAGTCAGATGTATATCTTCCTGTCATATATTGTTTCACTTTTTTAAAGAAGGACATTGGGGAGTTTTTCATCCGTAAGGAATTGTGTGGTTTTAAAATCAGATTCATCCTTAAAATATCTTATCCGCATCCCTAAACATTTCTTGCTGTATGGTTAAGGGCTTTCTTCCTGTTTGTTTTATCTCCGCAAGCCTTTGGAGTTAACTCCATAGTCTTGGGAGATAACTCCAAAGCTTATGGAGATAACTCCAAAGGCTATGGAGATAGAATAGATGCATATAAAAAGGTTTAATCTGGAGATAGAAAAAGCTTATGCAATTGGAAGAATTTATAGATAGCCTGTATTGATTGTCTTATTTTGAAGGAAAGATAACGAATTCTTTTAAACGTTTTGATCTTTTTCACCGTTGCCATGCCTTCGTTATCCGTCATTCTGTGAAAGTACACACTCTTTATTGCACTTTTGCAAGGAAAAAGTCTGAAAATGCCATACTTTATATCAAGTCGGAACAGCTTACAGGAAAGAATATATAACTGACAGTAAGTAGGTTATGCGAAATTCTGTTTTAAAATGTAGTGAGGGCATGAGGGTATAAATGTTCCGAACTTTCTAGTGAGCTGATATATTAAGAATACTTTCAGATGTTATCCAAAGAATAAAATGATACTTTAAGAACAAAGGTTCTCCCCTTGATTTTTCAGGTGAATCCTAAAGGAAGCCAGGACTTTTTGAAGGGGGGGATAGTGTTAAGACGGTATGAAATTTTATTTTGGATAGCACTGATTATCTTGTAATTGCATATAAGAGAGCATGGAATTATTAGAATTTTGATTTGGTATGATAAAAATAAAAGTGTGATTATTCATTGATCACTTCCATCCATTTCTTTATGATAATTTCGATGGAAAATTGCTTGCTACTTTCAATAGCGTTGGCAGACATTGATTTACGTAGCTTTTCATCTGTCATCAATAGCTTTATCTGTTTAATATATAGTGATATATCATCATTGGGGATAGCAAACCCATTGACTTTATCTGTTATTATGTCTGTCAATGAAGCAAAACTACGAAAAGCTAAAGGAACGCAACCATATTGTTGTGCCTCGGTTAATGTCAGCCCCCATCCTTCAAAAGATGAGGTCATCATAAAAATAGAAGCTTCATTATAATAAGGTTCCGGATTTTTTGTCCCTTCAAAAAAGACACGTTGTAAGCCATAATGTATGACTAGACTTTTGTACCAGCTTTCCATTTTCCCATGTCCTACTATTTTTAGCTTCCATTCGGATAGAGTATGGTCTGTTTCAATTTCCTTCCAAATCTTTAAAGCCAGAGAAATTCTTTTAGGTTCTTCTTCCAGTCTGGATACAATAAGTACTTCTTTCTTTTTGTGATTATAGTTGGCTAAATCATAGAAAGAGTGGAATGAAAGAGCATTATGGATTATTCTTATTTTACTATCATCTTTCAAATGAGAGTATTCTAGAAACGGCTTTTTGAAATGAGAGGATAATAAGATAACCTTATCGGCAAAATGATATGACTCTCTATATAAAATAGGTAGTTTTATTATTTTTCTTATCTTTTGATATGGAAAGGATAAAAATTTGCTGATGTTTTTCCTAATGTTCTTTCCTTCTTTTAGTTCTTTTTTAGGATTATCTAAGGTGATGAAATTAATCTCCGTGGCAGGACTTACGTGGAGTGCAAACATTAGCTTGCATTTTTTATTTTGAGACTGGTTTAAAGCAAGTCTTAAACTCTTAGTTAACTTATGCTCTCCTTGATTAATAATGACGTCAATTTTATTTTGTTCTATAAATTGGATTAAATTATTGAGATTGTGATAAGAATTGATTTTAATTGTATTAACGAATTGCTGTTTAATAAAGGATTTGTCAATGTTGTATTTATAGGCAGAGTAACAGTTCACATTATAAAAAGTAGTTAATGCATTTGCAATATTAGCAGTAACTCTTTCAACACCTCCGTATTGTGGCGCAACTTCATTGGTAGTATAAAATAGTATATTCATTTGGGAACTTGTTTTAAATATAATTTTTGAATCTTGTAGACAATTCCCATCTGGTTTGAATTGAATTTCCGTGCAAATATTTTATTAGAGTTAATAAGCGTTTGATAATCATGGTCTTGCCATATATAGGGGCTGCCATGCTCCCAGTCAATTTCCCGCATACTACCGGTATTGGCATTGTTCGTACAATGCATTCTTTCTCGAAAAGGAGAGTTCCATAAAATAGTTTGAATGAATATTTCATCTGCGCAAAGTGTATATTTCATACGATTTAATACAATCTCTTTGTATTGTAATAGATACTTGACTGCGTTTTCGGTAATACTTATCCAATTTCCTCCTTTTTTGAATTCAAAAGTTTGTTTTCTGCGATAATGGCTTATTTTCTGTACTGCTAATATGAGGTTTCGGATTAATGCTGTAATTCCATGTAACAGATGTTCCTTATCTTTTAACCTTTTTGTAAAAAAATAGTATCGGAATACTTTGCGCTCCAAATCACGCTGATGAGCGGCATCCTGCCAAAAGCCTACAAATTCTTTACCGGCATTCTGCTGGAAAAAAGCATGAATGTAATCTTGGCTTTTTATGGGCAAATCCGTTCCGGATAATAAATGATAATAAGCATAGGAACCGTGTGATAAGGCCGTTTCAAAGAGAAGATATTCTACTTGTACTTGGCTGATATCACCCCAATATACTTCGATGGGATTTTCTATTAAATAAAAGCCGGCTTTCTGCATTTTGACTTTTTTTATTTGCTGAAACAGTTCTGTAGCCCGTTTGTCAATATGCAAATAAATGTCATTACGTTCATCGTCCAACATGGAAAGTAGTACCTCCAGTACCGGATATTCATTGTGGGCGATAATCAGAAATGCATGTTTCATTATATATCAGGTTTTAATCTTTTAAAGAAATTAGGAATCGTTACATCCGGAATAATGAATCCGTCTTTGCGAAGTGCTTCAAAATAAGCACTGCCGATAACACGTTCATATTCAGCCTCTAGTTTTCCTTCTTTATGTAACTGATAGAAGTAGCGCCAGTGGCGACCTCCGTGTTTGCCCTTGTGTTGCTCCAGTTGCTTGCCGCCATTTATCATCTTTTCCATAAACTGCTGCTTGCCGCGTATATTGTAATGATATACATGGATATGGCTGTCGGCAGAGTTTTGTGGGAACATGGTTACTTTATGGTTTCCCATTGAAATTTGCAGGTAACCGGCAGTCCGGTGAATGACTTTTTTGTTCTGACGCTCAAACAGCGAATAGAGTGACAAGTCATATTTTTCAGGTTCGGTTACCGCTTTTACAGTCTTATCCCATTGCCAAAAGGGCTTTTCTTCTTCAGGATAGACACTTCTCATTTCACAATTCAGCACATTGGCATTGGTGGCATATAATTCATCTTTCAAATTGCCGGTAGGGGCATACCATAATTCGTCGGCATCGGCATTGATAATCCAGTCGGCCTTATAAATGGTTTTGGCTTTCCAAATCATACGGTCTACCCAGTCCTTTTGTTCATAGTTGGTAGCCTTTTCTTCTATCACTTCTTTAATCCACCCTTTTTGTTTGTATTTACGGATAATGTCCGGAGTTGAATCTGTGGAGTTATTATCAGTAATGATAAACCCGTCCACTCCCATCGCTTTATGGAACTGTAGATTCTCTTCCAGCATCCCTTCTTCGTTTTTTACCAGCAATGTCATGAATAATTTGACTTCTTTCGTTTGTTTAAAAGCCAAAGGAAATTCGGATATAACGTGCCCTATTTTGGATAGTAATAAATTGCTCATAAATAACCAATGATTATTGATTTCTACCTGTCATATTAGAGATAATTAATACTATTGTCAAAAGAATTTGTTTTATTCTGAACTCATTATAATAGATAACGTAATCCTTAGTTTTCTCATAATATTCTGATATTTAATTATATAACAAATTTACTCTTTTTCTGTAAATATAGTATATAAATGCTAGTTTATTATGAAACATTAACTGGTAAGAGCGTTGCCGTTTTTTAACTCATAATTCCAAGTTTTTCATGTATTCCGTCGCAATAGGCTTTCCATAATCGGGGTATATCTTTCCATTGATAGGCTTTTGCAAACGGACTGGTAAACAACGCGATGAAAATATATCCCATTACTCCGTTGAAGCCGCGAAGATATTTCACTGCTATGTTGCGTCCGTAGTGATGGTTTAAATAAGTTGAATTACGGATCTGATAAAAGCGTTTCCACTTTTTCTTCTTGCTTCGCTCATTCCATGTGTCGTTGGAGAAGAATTTCTCTTTATCCATCAGAGCATCAGGTATATAGAGTATTTTGTACCCTGCCCGTATGGTGCGGAGACAGTAATCTGTATCATCACAGAAAATGAAAAGGTCTTTATTGGGAAGACCTATCTTCTCAACGACTTCGCGGCGGATGAACGGACCTTCGAAAGCTGTTCCCGTAATTTCTGTCGGTGAGGTGATGTGCCGTCCTGCCAGTTTCTTGCTGTACATGGATACAAAAGGATTGCTCAGGTTGTATGCCTGGAAGTCATGGGTGAATATTTCTCCTTCGAGCAACCTGCGAGGGGCCAGTATGCCGATATCTTTCTTGTCGGTATACGGCAAGAGTTGTTCCAGACAGTCGGCCCGCGGAAATACATCGTCATCCATGCACCAAATCCAGTCGGCACCCGCCTGATAAGCGTATTGTATGCCTGTATAGAATCCTCCCGCACCGCCCACATTGGTCTGATTGATTACTGTCAGCCCTTCCTGTGCGGCAAGCCATTCCGTTGTACCGTCCGTGCTTCCGTTATTTACTATTACAATGGAAGATATCGGCTTGTTTTGTTGCAGACAACGAATATTTCTTTTCAGAAGTTCCATTCGGTTGTAGGTTACAACTACGGCTATAATGTTCATGATGCATTTAGTTTTTAGTAAAGGTTATCTATTTTTCCCGGCTGTACGCTTCTATAGGCTCTCATGAGCTCAAAGCATTTTTCCACATCAAAGTTCCGTGTCTTGGCGTATTCTTCTGCCATCCATCGGTGCATTTGTGGAGTTGCCGGCAGGCGTTCAAAGTTTTTGCAGCCGGTCTTCATATCTATGGGGCCGATGTACATCCGGTTCAAATCGACAATTTCTATTGTTATGCCATTGGGAGTTTTCTGAAACAGGATGTTGGCACGTCCGTAGTCTTTGTGGGCGTATCCGTGTTCGTGAAGACGGGCGGTCACTTTGCCTATGGCGCGGAATACTTCCTCGGCGTAGTCAAATTGCTGTGTGAACAGGTTGTCGTAAATGTAGGGGCAGGTGGAGAGGAGGCTGATATAATAACTTTTATCGAACAGCAGCCCTGAACGTATATTCATATATCCCACCGGTTGCGGGGTGCCTACACCTATTTTCAGCAGCATTTCTGCATGGTCGTAAGAGCGTTTTGCCTTGGATGGACGAAATATGCCATATACAAACCGGTTGATAAGGTGGGGGCTGTGAAAGGATTTGATAACATATTCTTTGCCATTGTATTCCATTTTCCGCAATTCATTGCGCCCTTGGTGAATAACAGTACCTTCATTCCTTTGGAAACGTTCGGGAATGGATACTATAAATTCTTCCAGATTTTTGAAATCAGGGTGAATCACTAAGGTGCGGGGATGAAACAAACGCTCTGTCTTGCTCATATCATTATAATAGTGTTAAATTTTGTCTAGTCCTTTGGTATATTTCAACCAGTAATATTTTAAAGGATTCTTGTATTTCAGTTGTTTCCACGGACGGCTGCTATGGGGCCTGTGCCATACGGGCAACGTGGTGAACAGGTAGTTTTGGAAACCTCGTTTCAGTGACTCGTGCGAGATGGTCACATCATACCAGTTCTTGCTTGGGTCTAATGTCTGAAAGTCAAATGCTTTCAGCAGTCCGGGGGTGAGTAGTGAACAGCAGAAGCTGCAATGCTTTTTTTCCGGGTACACTTGATTCTCGTGTCCCTTGGCGTGTAGGTAGGGGTAATTGATTATGCCTTTTTCATCGGTTGTCACAGCTGCTGCAATTCCGCATTGTTTCTGTTGCAATGCTCCATTGTATAGTGATTGCAATGTGTTTTTTTTGACAATAACATCCGATTCCACAATCAGCAATCCTGCATCTGCTTCGATGGCTTCTTTTTGTGCTGTTTGTAACACCAGTAGATAGTTGGGAGAGGGGTGGTCGGTCAGGTCTGATAAGTTGACCAGACGAAAATTCCATTGACGGGCGGCCTCTTCCAGCCGATGGGTATTTTCTTCCGTGCTGAAATCGTTATAGACAGTGTAAGTGAAAGGAACCAAAATATCCGATTCCATGATTGCTTTTACGGTTTCAAGCGTGGAGTCAATCGAATCTTTTACGGGTGTTATGATATGAAGGCACTTCATTGGTTTGTTATCTATATTGTTTGTCAATTTAGGAATATCATGCAAATTTAGCGGAAAACCTTGGGGAGTCCAAGGATTTCCTTTTATTTAAATGTCTTTTTGCATAAGGCGAGGGCAGCGGCTACGGTATCGTCCATGTCGGCGTATGCGTATTGTGCCAGACGGCCTCCGAATAAAACGTCTTTCCGCTCAGAGGCCAGTTTTTTATATTGGCTCATCATTTCGGTGTTCCGCTTGTCGTTTATCGGATAGTAAGGTTCTTTGCCCGGCGCGAAATCATCGGGATATTCATACGTGATTACAGTGGTGGGCTGTGTGCCGAATTCAAAGTGCTTGTGCTCAATGATTCGGGTATAGGGTACCTCACGTTCTGTATAATTGACTACTGCGTTGCCTTGGAAATCCTCTGTTTCCAGCTGTTTATGTTCAAAGCGCAGGCTTCTGTATTCCAGATGTCCGCATTGGTAATCGAAGAACTGGTCTATGCATCCGGTGAACAGGATATTGTCTGCCAATGCGTCCAGTTCATTGCGGTTGCTGAAATAATTGGTGTTGAGACGAACCTCGGTTCCTTCCAGTAACGCATCGATAAGGGCGTTGTATCCGCCTTTGGGGATTCCTTGGTAGCTGTCATTGAAATAGTTGTTGTCATAAATGAAACGGAAAGGAATACGTTTGATGATGAATGCCGGTAATTCTTTGGCGGAACGTCCCCATTGTTTCTCTGTATAACCTTTGATAAGGCGATGGTAAATGTCTTTTCCACATAGCTTTAATGCTTGCTCCTCCATGTTGGCGGGGGTGGCGATATGGTCAAATTCTTTACGTTGCTCTTCTATCTTGGCCTTGGCTTCCGCCGGAGTCTTTACTCCCCACAGCTGATAAAAAGTGTTCATGTTGAAGGGAAGATTGTATAATTTCCCGTCAAAGTAAGCCAAAGGGGAGTTGGTGTATCGGTTGAATTCGACAAAGCTGTTTACATAGTCCCACACTTCTTTATTGTCGGTATGGAAGATATGTGCACCATATTTATGTACATGGATGCCCTCTATATCTTCACAGTAGATATTGCCTCCGCGATGATTGCGCTTGTCAATTACCAGGCAATGTTTACCTACTCGTTTTGCCTCGTGGGCAAAAACGGCGCCGAACAAACCGGCACCTACTATCAAATAATCATATTTTTCCATAATCACTTAGTTTCTTCCTGTTGTCTGCGCAGCCACTCTTCTTTGGTTCTTTTCCAGCGGTTATGGCTCCAGAGCCAATATTGGGGATGCGCTTTTATTGTTTGTTCCAATTCTCGGGTAAACAAATCGGTCAATTCAAAATCGGGTACTTGCCGGGGGGTATCGCACAATGGTTTGAGCCGGCAGTGGTAGTATCCTCTTTTGACCCGTGTTATGTCAGCATAATAAATCAAGGCGTCCACTTGCTTGCCTATTTTCTCCGTACCGATGAAAACCGGTGTTTCTTGGTTTAGAAATTCAGTCCAGTGATGTATGCTGTTCCACTTGGGTGCTTGGTCCGAAATAAATCCGATAATTGCCTTTTGCTTTGTCCGTTTCAATTCAATGATGCGGCGCAAAGTCGTTTTCATGGGGATGCATTCGCCTCCGAACTGGTTGCGTAATCTTAGAAATAGTTTGTCGAAAGCCTGATTGTACAGTGGATGATAGATTTGTCCGCAGGATATGTCTTTGGAAATCCAATAAGGCAAGGATGCAATCCATTCCCAGTTGCAATAATGCCCTAAATAGATAAAACAGAAGTCTTTGTTCTTTTTGTTCATGTTTTCCACTATCTCGTCCAGTCCTTCAAAAGTCATTCTTCTCATCAGTTGTTTTTTTGAAATGGAGAATAACTTGAGCGTTTCTACTATATAGTCGCAAAAGAAAGAGTAAAATTGTTTCTCGATTTGGACAATCTCTTTTAAATCTTTTTCGGGGAATGAGTTCGATAAATTATTGCGTATGATTTTACGTCTGTAGCGGATGCAATAATAGAGCGGATAAAAAAGAAGATCGGATATGAAATATAAGAATCGTAAGGGTAGAAGCGAAAGCAAATACCACAAAAAGAAAACGGAATAATATATGAGATTTATTTGTTTCATTTAATTGATGACTTTGTTTATGTGTTCTATTACCATTTCGGGAGTTATGCCTTGCAGACAGGCATAATCTTTTCTATAACAGTGCTTTTCTCCGGATAAGGAACAAGGACGGCAGGGCAGGTCTATCTGTATTATGTTTGCCGCAGACTGATTCCATCCTGCAAAGCCTGCACAGGGATGCGTTGCCCCCCAAATGGACACAACCGGGATGTTCACTAGTGATGCAAGGTGCATATTGGCGGCATCCATTACCAGCATGACGTCCATATTGCTCATGAGGGCCAATTCCATATTTATGGTTAGTTTGCCGGCTGTTGAGATGACATTGGGGAAATGTTGGGCCCATTCTTCCAATACTTTGATTTCTTTTTTTCCGCCTCCGAATAAGAAGATTTTTGTATGGTCGCGTGCAGATAAATGTTTGAGGATCTGCTCTTGCTTTGACAACGGATAGATTTTGCCTACATGTGTTGCAAAGGGAGCGATTCCAATCCATGTTTCTTGGTTCTTCTCACCGGTTAACGGCGCCAGGCTGGAAATATTGCCTTTATTCTTTCCGAAAAGGGAGAGGAAACTTAACCGGATGGGGTAACCTATCTGATTGAGCGTATGGGCACAGCGCTGAAAAAAGGAGTCTTGCTCTGTATATATTTTATGTTTCCGCCGTATCAGTTTTTGCAGTTCCCGCCTGTTCTGCTTGATGTGGGCTGCTTTTATGCCTGCCAGACGAAAACGCCAGCAAAGAAAACGGCTGCGGAATGTGGGCTGGAAAGCGGCTACGGCATCAAATTTTTCTTCTTTTAAATCATTGTACAGCCATCCCAGACCCATTAATCCGGCATGTTCTCCTCTGAAATCTGCTCCACGGAAAATAACATTGTCCGGCACATTCTCGAATAAGGGGGAGAATGTGTCTATGCTCAGCACCATGATTTGATGCTGGGCATATTGCGTAGCCAATGAGTGAATGACCGGGATTGCCATTGCCACATTATTGATGGATGAAAAGCAGATTACAAGAATCTTGGACATAACAGCTGTTTTATTGAATGTACAAATCTATGCAAAGTTTTCTAATCAGCCAATTATTATTCGGTAAAAGTGTCTACCTTTGTTCCCAAGCAAGTTTTTGAAAGATGAAAATAATTGTAGATAATAAAATACCTTATATACATGAAGCTGTCGAACAGATAGCCGATGAAGTGGTGTATTTGCCCGGCAGTGGTTTTACCGCCGGGGATGTACGGGATGCTGACGCATTGGTGATCCGTACCCGTACCCGTTGTAACCGCGAACTGCTGGAAGGAAGCAAGGTGAAATTCATTGCTACTGCAACCATCGGCTTTGATCATATTGATGTGGACTATTGTGATGAGGCGGGAATTGTATGGAAAAATTGTCCCGGTTGTAATGCCGGCAGTGTGGAGCAGTACCTGCATTCGGTATTATTATTGTTGAAACGCCGGAAGGGGGTGAGATTGGAAGAAAGCTGTCTGGGTATTGTTGGGGTAGGACATGTGGGAAGCCGTATCCAACGTATGGCGGAGGCATTGGGGATGCGGGTCTTGCTGAATGATCCTCCACGTGCGGACCGGGGGGAAACAGGATTTGTGGATTTGTCTGTGCTGGCACGGGAATGTGATATAATAACCTTTCATACTCCGCTGAACAGGAATGGGAAATATAAAACGTTCCATCTGGCGGATGCGGATTTCTTTGTCGGTTTGCAACGGAAACCTTTTATTGTGAATACTTCTCGTGGAGAAGTAATGGAGACATTGGCTTTGCTTGATGCGCTGAAGACAGGCCGGATACGTGATGCGGTTATTGATACGTGGGAAAATGAACCGGATATTCACCCGGATTTGTTGCAGAAAGTTTTTTTGGGAACCCCTCATATAGCAGGGTATTCAGCTGACGGAAAGTCGAATGCTACACGGATGGCATTGGAGGAGCTTTGTAACTTCTTCCATATACAGGCTGATTTTAAAATAGTACCGCCCGCTTTGCCGTATATGGATTATTCTTCTGATCCGGAAGAGGCTTTTCTACAGGTGTATGATCCGACTCGTGACAGTGATGCATTGAAACGGCATCCCGAAGAATTTGAACATTTGCGGGGGAATTATCCATTGAGGCGTGAAATTTCTTTTTTACCGTAGGGGGACATTTCAATGTACCCCTACGGTGGCCAGAACTTTTAGTCTGCTTTTGCTGTTTGCATCTCTTCTGCTACAATCTGTTCGCAATCTTCAATGCTGTATCCCGATGCGGGTTCGCTCCAATACCATAAGGCGGGAGCTTGTTGTAATGTATCCATAATCAATTATTTTTTAGATGGGTTATTCAATGTTATAGTTGTTTCCGAATGTTGGTTGCCGCCCAGAATGCCGGTTCCTCCCTCCACATTGCTGTAAACCCGTAGAGGTTCGGCTAGTCCAATGTTACCCAAGCCTCCTTCTAACGTGCTTCCGGCAATTTTTTGTAAGGACAACAGGTATAAAAAGTAGGATTCGGAAAGGGAATAGATGGAAATGATTCTTTGTTCTGTTTCGTCTAACTCTGCCGTTGTCTCTTTTATTTGTAAAGTATAGGTTTGTCCGTTAATGCTTTGGTCGGTAAAGAGGGCTCCTCCTCTTTTTTCCAATCCGTTGAATGCCATACTTTCGTCCAATATGGCATCCTGTTCCTTGAATACAGGATCTATATAATCTATTTTTGTTTCGTAGTAACCGTAATAGCCCGTTTTTATTTGTGTGATTTTGGCCAGATAATAATTGTTCTTTTCCGGAAATTCATCAAACGTGACTTCATAGTATATTTCAAAATAGTCGGAAATTGTTCCTTGATAAACTCCGTTACCTTTTTTTATTGTATGACTGGCGTTTTTTATAGGTACTTTCTTTGGTATGATATCTTCTGCCGTTACTGTACCATATTCGGGGGTGGATGCAACAATTTTTATCCGGTCTCCTTCTGCCGGGATTGTATTTGAAAGGAATAAGGTATCCGGCTGGTCTGGGTTCCGGGGATTATTCAGTGTTTTCCATTGCATGGTTTCTATGTATTGATTGTTGATATAGAGCTCCACATGGGCGTGAGGGAGATTGACATAAGGCTTCTTGTCTGGATAGAACCAGGTCCGGGTGATGGAGGCCATTACCACTGTGTCGGGGGATACTACACTGTTTATTACCATTTTGGGCGTAGTGCGATATTCGTCCAAATCTATTTTTCGATAACAGGAGGTAAGGAACACTCCGAGAAGTAATGTATATAGCAGATGTTTCATAATCATTTAAAATTTATAAGTGTAAGAAACTGATGGTATAATGGGAACTATGCCCAGGGTATAGAAGCAGTCGTTATTATACCACCATCCTTTGCGTATGCTGACGGGTGCCATGTAGGAATAGACATTGTAGATGCTGATATTCCATATTCCCATCCGGTTCTTTTTCTTTGGCCGGTAAATATTGATGCCCAAGTCGAGTCTGTGATAGGCGGGAAGTTGGAAATTATTACGTTCCGTATAATAGTCTAATCCGCCTGAATCTATATAAGGAGGAACCAGGCTGCCTCCCGGAAACGGATGTTGGGGAGAAACGGCCTGGTAGTTTTCGAAAGAAACCGTGAGCCGGTTACCGGTTGCGTAGGTCCAGCTTCCGGTCAACTCCAGTTTGGGCTTGATTTTCCAATTGGCTATTATATTGAATTTATGCCGGTTGTCGAATTTGGCAGGAAAACGCTTGCCTTTATTTATCTCAGTGAACTGTCTGTCATTCCAGCTTAGAGTATAACCTGCCCATCCGGTTATTTTTCCTTTTTCTTTGCGGACAATAAGTTCTACGCCGTAAGAACGTCCTTTTCCTTGAGTCAGTTTATCTTCCCAGCTGGTGGAAGGAGGGAGAAACTGGTAGTTGTCTTTATAGTCCATCAGATGTTTCATCCATTTATAATATCCTTCTATGGAGAAAGAGTAGATTTTGTTGCCGGTGGTGTAATAAGCTCCTACAGCCAGTTGGTCGCTCTGCATCGGTTTCAGCTTGCGGCTGACCGGTATCCATGTGTCTGTGGGCAGGTTGATGTAGCTTTCATTGACTTGATGTACATATTGGCTCATCCGGGTATAAGAGGCTTTGAGGCTGAGTTGCGGATTGATCAGGAAACGACTGGAAAAACGGGGCTCCAGAGAAGTGTACGTTTTCCCGTCAATGGTGTATAGTCCGAGGTGAACCCCGGCGTTCAAACGTATTCTTTTGTTCATTTTCCAGTCTTCTTCCATATATATGCCTAATTCATGTGCAGGTAGGGCAGTGTCGTTGTTTTGTCTGGTCTGGGTGGTCATACCATTGGAAAAATACGATTTTTCGTCTACGGGATGAAAACGGTGGTAAATATAATGAGTGCCGAAATGCAACTGATGGGAAGCATTGGGGCGGAAATCGAAATTGGCTCGTATGCTGAGGTCGTCAATGCGGTTCTGGGTTGAACTTTCCTGTGATACGTAGTTGGCTTCTGTTCCTTGGTAGTAGTCTCCTTTCAAGGTGGAAGAGTAGTGGGTAAAGGCGGCATTCACATTACCGAAGAGTTGGTTGTTGAATACGTATGACCAGCCGGTAAATGCCATGATGTTTCCCCATCGCAGTCTGCCGGTGTTTCTGCTTTCATATCCGTTGTCACCTTCTCTTTTTTCTCCTCCCTTCAAAAAATCGTTTCCCCAGTAAAGACCGGCATATCCGCGGCTGCGGTCATTGAACTGGTGGTTGAGTTTAAAGTTCATGTCGGTAAAAGCGTATCGTGCCACTATTTGGGTTTCTCCTTTATTTCTGGTAGCGTTCCAGATGGCGATGGTTGGGGCCGAAAGCGCGTCAATCCATGAACGGCGTAATGCAAAGTTGAATGAGGTCCGGTCTTTGACCAACGGACCTTCCAGATTCAGGCTGCCTGAGGTCAGTCCCAGCATGGCGCTTCCGTGATATTCTTTCATGTTGCCATCCTTTGTATGGATATCGACCACGCTGGACAGTCTTCCTCCGTAACGGGCGGGGAAGGCGGACTTAAAGAATTCTACATCCTTTACGGCTTCGGCGTTGAAGGAGGAAAACAGACCGCCCACATGGTTGATCTGGTATAACGGATTCCCTTCTATCATATAAAGATTGTCGTCTCCATTACCGCCCCGCACATACATTCCTGCCAATCCGGCTGTGCCTGCCGATACACCCGGCAAGGTCTGTAGGGTTTTTATAATATCAGCTTCTCCGAATAATACCGGGGTTTGTTGGATCAGGTCTTTGTTGAGACGGGTATGTCCCATATCGGATGTTTGGACTAATGGAGAAGAGGTATATTCTCCGGTCACTACTACTTCGGCTAATTGCTGGTGGCTGTTCAGCAGAACCGGAAGCAGCGTGTCTTGTTCCAATTGTATGAATGAACGGTGGAAACTGTCATAACCTACATAGGAGATGTTCAGGTATACATCGTTTCCGGCTTCCAGGGTCAGGCTGAAAAAGCCGTCGGCGTTGCTGGTTGTTCCTTGATGGCTTTTAGCATCATAGATGGAGGCGCCTATAAGGGACTCTGAGGAGGATTTGTCTCGTATGAAGCCGCTGATTACAATGTTTTTCTGTTTTTTCTTGAGGATGATGTATTTGCCTGATTGTATATATTCTACGGGCAGTTTTTGAAACAAAATGCGCAAACAGTGGGATAACGGCTGGGCGGTTATTGTTATATCTATCGGTAACAGATGTTTTGTTAAAGAGGATTCATACGAAAAGGTTACACCTGTCTGCCGGGTGATTTCTGCTAAAACTTTACGGATGGGGGTTTGTTTCATATCTAATGTTACGAGGGGTTCGTCATGTTCTGTTCCTTTTGCCTCAATGCAAATGTGCATGAGGCAAAGGAGCAGAAGAAAAGAAAATTTAGAATGGAATTGCATCATTGGGTTATGTCTAGTTTTGTATCTAGTGTTTGGTTTATGATTTCAATTATGTCTTCTATCGGAGTATTGTCAAAGGTCGTGGTCAAATAGTACTCTTTTTGTGGAATTCCGCCGATATGGACCTTATAGACTTCTTCTAGTTCTTTTACTACCTTTTTCAAGGGGGCTTCATTATAAACAAACACGTGAGTTTTCCATGCAAAAGTGTTGGGATCACTTTGCTTTTCTATTTGCATTTGTCCTTTTTGGTTAATGAAAGCATACATGCCTTTTGTCAGGATAGCTTCTTTTTGTTCTTTGTTATAAAAACGGACTTTTCCAGACTCTACGGTTGCCGAAGTTTGATTTGCATTTGCCGTTACTTGGAATTGCGTACCTAGTACTTGTATGTTTGCCAGTTCGGTCTGTACCCTGAAGGGACATTGTTCTTGATGTGTGACTGAAAAATATGCTTTTCCGTTTAAAGTGACGTTCCTGTTTTTTTTGCCGTATGCCAAGCGGTCATACTGTAAGGCCGAATTCTCTGCCAGCGTAATATGGCTGTTATCCGGAAGCGTGACTTCTTTGACAGCGTGTGCGGATGAGGCAATGACAATCCAATCTTGCCTGTCGTATATCCACCACCAACTGAATCCGGCTATCAGGAAAGTGACAGCGGCGATAGTTATTAGTCTATATAATAAGATAGAATTATTTTTCTGTTTGCCGATACCTAGTTTTTGCCAGGCTTGTGTCGTGTCCAGCCTGTTTTCCCGATAGAACCGGGCTACAAAACGAATATCTTTTTCTTCTTTCTCCATGCGATCTTTTTTCTTTTTATTGTTAAGACAGGGAAAAGACAAAATCCCCCTATTCGCTTGCCGATTTTTTTATCCGAAGAAAAAAGTATATATTTTAATGGCTGTTTCTCGTAATGTTTTCAGTGCCTTACTGATTTGATGTTCGACTGTTTTTATAGAAATACCCAGCTCGGTGGCAATTTCCTGATAAGTAAGTCCGTCACGTTTGGAAAGCAGAAAGATCTTTTTCCGTTCGGTAGGAAGGTGGTCGATAGCTGTCCATAAACGAGCATCACGTTCTGACCGGATGATGCGTTCTTCTTCTGTTAAATCTTCCAAGTCTGTCAGTTCGGTTGTTTCACAGTGCGTTTGCCGGTTGGTTACCAGTGTGAGTGAGCGGTTACGTACAGTTTGGTACATATAAGCTTTCAGATTTTGAATAGATGTGCCTCCGACAAGCTTTTCCCATACATCAGAGAAGGCTTGTTGGACGATGTCTTCTGCGTCATCCAGATTTTCAGTATAGCGCAGGGCATACATATTCAGCGGACGGTAAAGACAGCGAAATTGGTATTCAAATTCCTTTGCCGATAGTTTCATATTACGTTTTTATGTAAACAGAGGCAAACTTACGGCTTTTTTTTCGGTAGTCAAGCGATACGAGGTGAAAAGTCTTTAATTTCATAGTCAGTGTAAGGGATATCGATCTTGAACAAAAAACATTTTTCCCTTTTATATTATTTTATTCTGTCACCATATCTTGTTGTAAATCAATATAATGCCGTGCGAATACTTTTCGAATTCCACTGAAACGGTTTGTAGTCCTGCTTCTGCTTGCTTTTCATACGGCAGAAGCAGGTTTTCTTCATGCGTGTGTCTTTTCTGCAGCTGTTTTCCGGCAAGAGCATAGGCGGATTTGTGTTTCTATCCGGCGGCATCCGAAATATCACCTTGGTGAAGCGCTTCTTTCACCTGGGTGAAGCAAGTAGTTCACCTTAGTGAAATGGCATTTTCACTAAGGTGGAATAATGGATGGAATGGGGTGGCTGTATGATAACAGCCTTTAGTTAATGTGATTAGCGTTCACTGTACCGGCTTCGGAATTTAGTATCTGCATACCGATTAAAAGGGATATGGGATCTTTCTCCCGAGAAGTCTCCAGAAAAGGCACATTAAAAGCATGGCTTTATGTCAAAGCTGTGGCAGGCTATCCGCCTTAACAGAGCCTTAAAGGGCATAAAACGGTTATGGAATAGAATACCAGACGGGCTGATAGCTGGTACAAGCCTCCCCTTATGCACGGGTGGCATCGTTGGTACGCTCGTTGCAGAATGGTTTTGAATAATTTGCCAATGTGTCAATGTGCTAATATGCCAATTGGCTGCGCTCTATTCCGCATGATAATTGGCATATTAGCACATTTGTGAATTAATTCATTATTAATCAGTTATACGATAACTCTTATATCGAAGTTACGTTTTTGATAGTTAAAAAGCGAAGAAAGGACGAACGTTATATCCGGAATCGGAAAGCTTGCTGTAAGTTTTGACAGCTACTCTTTCCCAAAAAACGCCATCGAGCATCTCAAAGTGCCAAATAAGAATCCAGGCATCTGTCGCTACATTGGATTCGGTGGTGCATCTGAAAATGTTTCTGTTGCCGACAATTTCTCCCAACGTACTTCCGGCTTTGGCTAATTGTTTACTTATTTTTTCTCTTGTTTCGGTTCCATATATCAGAGTTTCTAAACTGTATGCAGACTGTCTTTCAAATGTTCTCGGAGATTTTCCCCCTATATTTATGAGCAGATCGAACCATTGACCTATACTCGGCATGAACCACGGACTGCATATATTTTCGTCATTCGGTATTTTATTTTTCGTCCGATAATCTTTTATCTTAAAAAAAGCTTTGTATGTATTCTTAAGTTGAGTATCATCATAAGTATTCAATATCACTTGCGTTTCAGAATAGCCATTCATGTTATTCTCCAGTAAATCGTTTGTTGTCATATTAGGGATATCGGGTTCATCTACCTTGTCTCCCCATTTTGCCACTCCTATGTTTTCCAATCCCATCACATAGGCATGTGTCCATCCTTTCTTATTGCATTCCGGATCGGTCATTTTTTCCGGATCGCAAGTAATTACCATCCCTGCAGCATCTTTGTAGTCGGGGATTGTGTTGCCCTCAAAGACTCCATCTCCGGGGAAAATCTCTATTTTATTGTTTGCCGTGAAAAAAACAAAATCACCGGGAGTGAGTTCCCGTGTTTTCTCTATGGCAGATAACGGGCTTTTCACCTCTAAGGTGTAGCAGCATCCTGCAGTGAACGCTGTGGAGGGGGTGAATGAGTAGGTCAGTGTTTTGTCTGTGCTTGTGCCGGAAGTTGATACATCGGTTATTGAATAGCTCCCGGCTATGGCTGTCGCTGTCTTGGTGGGGAGGACAATGGCACGGAAACTGCCGTCGTCCATTTTGCAGGGAGTGACATTGTTCAGTTTCACGTTTTTGGCTGTGACATCGACAGTCAGGTCTGATAATGTTCCATTGTTGCGATAGGTGAAGACTGCATCCGCGGGTGGAACATATTTGAAATGCGCTTGTGGCTTCAATATCAGTAATGCGAACCGATGCTCGAATTCAAAATTCAGGGTTTCCTCGCTGACTTTTCCTACGGCGGTCATCAGGTCACAGGCGGTATATTCATCGGAACCGGATTGATCCACTCCGGGTTTCAGCTTTTCGTTGTCCACTAGTGAGGTCATGATTTCGTCCGTGGTTTTACCGGTATCTATCGTGACACCTTCCTTGTAGGGATAGTACGCGATATAGTCCATACCTTCATTCCAATAGAGCGAAGTGCCGGCAGGAGGAATCCACTCACCTGTGTCAATGCCTGTTTTCTTATAAGTCAGTTTGATGTTGTTGACGGCATCTGCTATCGCATTATTTTTAACGGCGAAAATGCCGATGGCGTCTCCTGCACTAAACTGCGTTTCGGCTCCGTCTTCCAAGGGAGTGCGTGCAAAGGGGGATCCGGATATGGAGAGATGATTGAAATTGCTTGCCGTGGCTTTCACGATGAGGGGCGTCTGGTTAGTTCTTTTGCCATCCTCTGGGTCGTTTTCGTGCGTACATGCGCCACCTATGACAAGGAGGCTACATAATACCGTGACGATAAAAGAGTATTTCATATGTATATATAGTTTTTCTTTCAGATTCAATTAATTGTTCCGTCCACAGATCCCTGACCGCCATTCCCCCATGTGGGATGACTTTCTGTTGTGGCAGTGACTACTTTTTTGTCTATGCCGATGGTGTAGCTCACGAAAGCCCCCGACAGCCATTTGTCGAGTGAGGGTAAAGGCTGATTGGTCAACGTGACGGTTTGCGTTCCTTTGATTCCTATGTATGTATAGGTGATGTTGAATGTGTTTCCTATATTTGTGGGGAGCAGGAAGTAGGTACATAGCATAGCTTCCTCCGGAGTACTTTTATCCGGTACGGACAGGGATTTTGTGGTAGCGGTAAATGTTTCGGCAGTAACCGTTGACGGATAAGTCCAACCGAAACCCTTGTCGTCATCATTTGCCGGCACATGAAAAGCCAGTGTTCCGCTTTTTGCTCCCGTAATGGAGAAAGCTGTGATTACCTTTCCCGTTATGTCGTCATTACTTTTCACATTGAAAACCACCTTGGTAAGTGCGTGTTGCATTTTGAAATCCACACTGCCCCCGTTTTGGTTTATAATGGGGGTGGCGGCAAGCAGGTCCACCTGGTCGGCTTCTGCTGTGGGTGTAGTGTAAGTGAATGAAGGATAACCCTTTTGGATTGCGTTGCTCGGCGTAACGCCCGTGGCATTGTGGGGTGCATAGGCAAAGAAACTGATTTTATCCGAATCATTGTTTGGCCAATACTTCAGGGGAGTGTATTGCCATGTGCCGTTTTTCTTTTCCACCAGCTGATTGTACATGAAGTTGGGGGTGGAAACTGTTGCGTCAAAGTTGCCGTGGGTAAGACTGGCAAATACTCCGATGGAGGTAAGATTGTCGTTGTTTATATCGCCGGCCCTTGTGGCGGTCGTTACATTGTTGGAGAAGCCTATGGGAACATTTACGGTTTCTGTGCCTGTATCCTTTTCGCAAGATGTGAGTGTCCATGCCGAAAGGATTATAAAAAAGAGTATCTTTCTTAATCTTCTCATTGTTTTATTTATGTGTCAATTTCAATTTGTCGGTTGGTGTGCCCGGAGAAGGACATTCAACCATTCAACCTTATCCGGGCTTATGCAATATTTAATTTACATCAAAATTACCGGTAACGCTACCCCAGTCGTTCACTTTAGCCGCACTTACTTTTATTTCCTTCAGAGAAATAGTGAAAGTGTATGTGTAAAATTTACCTCTTTTCATGTGATTGGCAGGTAATGAAACTGCTGTTTCCAAATGGCTTACTGCGTATTTGGGATTGTCATCGCTGCTATCTGCCGTTTTGGATACAATATCGTAATGGAAGCCAATCTGAATATCGCCACTTGTACATCCGCCGGCACCGTCTGCCGCAACTTCTTCAGCATTATCGTTGATTGGAATTAAGTACAGGTATTGATCTTTTTTGAATAAATCTACCGGAGTTTCTTTGTTCCCTTTTTTCAGAATGATGCCTTTAATGGATTTTTCCGTACCATCGGCCCATATTTCCGTGATCTCCTTCTCTTCCATTTTCATGATCTTTTCGATACTGTAATCGCCTTCAGCGATTGTAGCGTTTTCATAGTCCCAATGAAGGTCTTTCCATGTTGCCTTCGTATAAAATTTAGAATTTTCGTTGGTTAATTTATTAGTCTGATCAAAAGACAGGCTCCCTCCCTTTTGGCCTATTATCCACATGTGAGTGATATAGATGAAGCTGCTTGTTCCGTCCAATCCGCTATAGTCAGCGCCTAATTTGGCTTTAAAATTTATTTTAGATTTTTATCGGTTTGACTTAACCGATTGAAGAATAAACTTTTAGCGAATTATTTGAGAAATAGAGGTAACGATTTAGCAACCGTGCGAATTTCAGCGTTTTGCGTTGCTATGCTGTCAAATAACTCTTCGAGTCACAAAGGTAATAATATTTTTGGAAAAGACTGAGAAAATTCTACAAATATATTCCACGAAAATTGATGTTTCCAATATAACTAAATAAGTGTCGAAATGTTACAATCAATAGTCTATCAAATAATCGAGTTTTTTGTTAGCGTTTTCTGTATAAAAAGCTAATGCCTCAAAATATCATCACTGAATATTTTGTCCATCTGATAAAAATACATACTTTTGCAAATCATCTGATGATATGATGAATAAGAGTAGAAATAATAGTATGATTATACAGAAGAAGTCTTTGGCAGATATGGTAGCCGAGCAGTTGAGACAACAGATTACGGAAGGAGTTTATACAATCGGGGATAAACTTCCGACCGAACCGGAGTTGATGAAAACTTTCAAAGTCGGAAGGTCGAGTATCCGTGAAGCGGTAAAATTATTGGTAAATATGGGTGTTGTCCAAGTCCGACAAGGGGCAGGAACATTTGTCGCCGAAGCATCCGATACGAACGGAGGCAGTATAAATATGAATATCGCCGACCGGACGGAACTCGATGAGGTGAGGAAAATATTGGATATTGCAATCGTGGAGAAAGCCGTGGCAAGAAGAACAGAAAAAGATATAGAGCGAATGCAGTCCTCCCTTGAAGCAAGAAAGGCAAATGCGAAAGACGGTTTGTTGAAAGAATGTATCGAAGCCGACATGAATTTCCATATTGCAATTGCCGATGCTACCCACAATCGAATATTGGCAGACATTTACCGTTCTGCTTCCCTGCATTTGCTTTCGGAGTTCAATCGTATTTACGATGGTACGGATTGCTTCATAAATTCACAATCTTCTCACGAGAAGTTGTTGAGATACATCATTGCAGGCGATTTGAAGAACGCCCGGAAGACGGCAACACGGATTGTAGAAGAGCCATAGAACGAGAAACAACTAAAAATATGACAATCAAATGATAAAGAATACAGAAAACAACAACGGAAAAGTGGTCGTTCTTTTTGAAGTAACGCCAACGGCAGAGGGTAAAGTACGCTATCTCGAACTTGCCGCCCAATTAAAACTATTGCTTTCAGATGCAAAAGGTTTTATTCGTTCCGAACGGTTCAGTAGTCTGAATGAAGAAGGTAAACTGTTGTCTCTGAATGTATGGGAGAACGAAGAAGCCGTTGAAAAGTGGCGTAATGAACTTCACCACCGTACGAGCCAATCGGAAGGACGTGAAAGGCTTTTTGAAAATTACCGAATCACCGTCGCTTCCGTCATAAGGGAATATGACGATTCCAATCGGAATGAGGCTCCAGCGGATTCTAATGAATATTTCCACAACAAGCAAGCTGATGACCGACCGTAATATTTTTATCTATGGCGAGACAGAGGTGTCCTATTTGAAAAAGCGGGATAAAAAACTTGCCGAGGTAATGGAAAAGGTTGGGCCGATAGAGCGGGAAGTTATTCCCGACTTGTTTGCCGCTTTGGTCAATTCGATTATAGGGCAACAGATTTCGACAAAGGCTCACAAGACAATCTGGAAAAAGATGGTAACCGTCCTCGGCGAGATAACACCGCAGGTCATCGACAGTTTAAGCGACGAAGAGTTACAGCAATTCGGCATTACATTCAAAAAAGTGGCTTACATCAAATCGGCAGCACAAAAAGTCTTATCGGGTGAACTTAACATCGAATCCCTTAGGGCAATGTCGGACGAAGAGGTCTGTGCCAAACTTGTAGAACTCGACGGTATAGGAATCTGGACAGCCGAAATGCTTATGCTGTTTTCCATGCAGCGTCGCAACATATTGAGTTTCGGCGACCTCGCTCTTGTGCGGGGTATGCGTATGGTCTATCACCATAAAGTAATAAACAGGCAACTGTTCGACCGATATAAGAAACGGTTTTCTCCTTATGCTTCCGTCGCAGGTCTTTACTTTTGGGCTGTGGCAGGAGGCGCAATAGAAGGAATGAAAGATTATGCACCGACCAACAACAAGTATGATGAAAACAGAAGAAAAGATAAAAGCGGTAAGAAATAGAGACGCAAGCTATCGTGATAAATTTTTCGTTGCCGTCAGAACAACGAAAATTGTTTGTACACCGGATTGTCCGGCGAAGCCTCTGGAAAAGAACATCGTGTTTTATGATACGCTTGAGGAAGCATTACAAGCCGGATATAGACCATGTAAAATATGTATGAAAGAATTTCCCAACAATAAAAGGAACAATATGGAAACTATAAAGATTACACGGTATCAATCGCCCGTGGGTGATATGCTTGTCGGTTCTTACGGCGACAAGCTGTGTATTTGCGATTGGGCGGTGGAGAAACGCCGCAGTACGATAGACCGCCGCATACAGCGACATCTGAGTGCGAAGTACGAAGAAGGAACTTCCGACGTCATCAAACGGACCATTGGGGAACTCGAAGAATATTTTGCCGGACACCGTAAGATATTCGACATCCCCGTTGTCTTTACCGGTTCGGAATTTCAATGTACTGTATGGGAAGAACTGATGAAAATACCCTATGGAAGGACCATATCTTATGGCGAACTTGCCCGCCGCATCCATAACCCGAAGGCTGTACGTGCAGTTGCATCGGCCAATGCCACCAATCCTATCTCTATCTTGGTACCCTGCCACCGGGTAATCGGCAGCAATCATAAACTCACGGGATACGGAGGCGGCCTCGATGCCAAAAAAGGATTATTGGAGTTGGAATGTTCTAATACAGAAGGAATAGAGTTATGGTAGCTTTAATTTAATATGCAAAAGTACGAAAAGTGCCATTCATAAGGGAAATTATGAACAGCACTTTTTTTATTATCTTCCAGCAAGATAAAACGGTTATAGCTTCATTCCCCTGCCTTTTCTTTGCGGCTGTATGGGGCGGTGTATGTTCTGCCTTAGCTTGTCGAATTGCTCCTTGAACCATTCGGCAATGGGCTTTCGGTCGATGGCAAGAACTAATTTCGTCCCGTCCGTGGGGTCTTTCATCACTTGAACCCCTGCCTTTTCGGTCTTGAATTTCCGTCCGTGTTCCTCCGAGTAGAGTTCCCCTGCATACTCCAACGGCTTTCCCTTGACGAGTGTTTCCGTCTGCCCGTCGCTGAACCCGACAAGGCGGCAGAGGTTTTCGATACGGAGCATTTCACGGAAATAGGGAAACCATGCCGCCGCCCTTGCGATTATCGTTTTCAGAAACGATATTTCCTGCTTGTGTTTCGCTTCCTTGTCTGCTATCTCCCTGCGGTGCTTCCGCTCTACTTCCGCCATTTGTCGGCTGTGGTCGGTCTGCATGGTCTGTATTCTATCTTGCAGGGCTTCGATGGCTTCCCCGTGCGTGGCTACCTCCCTACGCAGGGCGGTGTTCTCCCTCTCCAGCGTCTTGACCTTGTTACTGCCGAAAAGAGAACCGACACTCTCGGCGATGTTGGCGGCTGCGGTGGTTGCCGCCCCTTTCAGCTTCTCGGTCTGTATCTCTTTTTTCGCCCGTTTGAGTTCCTCCTGCGCCGTTTCTTTCTGACGCTGCAAATCCACTACCTCCGCTTTGAGGCTGTCGGCGAGTTTCTTCGTTTCATTGTAATACTGCTGCGTGGACTTGTGCCGTGCCTTTGAACCGTCTATGCCCCTTTGCAGCCCGTATTTCGCCATCGCCACGGCATAGGTGTCTTGATAGGATTTCAGCCTTAGCCGTGTCATAATATCATCGGCGCATAGCCTTACGGTGTCGGTCGGCTTCTTGCGGTATCGCTTCTTCGTCTGCTCCTCCCGTTTCCTGCGCTTGCGCTCTCCCTTGACGATGGGAACGAGCGTGACGTGTATGTGGGGCGTTTCCTCGTCCCGATGCAGGTGCGCCGCCACGATGTTCTCCTTTCCGAACGTGTCGGCGAAGTATTTCATATTGTCGGCGCACCACTCGTCCAAACGTCCCTCCCTTTCGATGCGTTCCATGTCCTCGTGCGTTCCCGACACGTTGATGCGGATTGCCCGTACTTGGTTGTTTCCGATTTTGCGTGTCAGCCCAGCTTCTTCTAATCTTCTCTGGATAGCCGCCGAACGGTCTTTTATCCCGTCGGGGTACGCAACGAGTTTTCGGTTCAGGTGCGTCCGTGTCGGGTCTGCGTTCTTCGGGATGATAAAACGCTCGATGTGGGCGGTCGTTCCGCTGTCGGAACCGTGCGCCTTTTCCATGTGCAATACTACGAAACCCATATATATTCCTTTCTTTTTTAGCTTGTGAAACAATAAACTTGACTATCTTTGAGGGCGGCGAAATGCCGTCCTCAACGGGGTGTGCAGAGGGGCTTGCCCCTTGCCTTATTGGGGAATTTTCAGCGATACGGAGTATTGCGGCTTGGAAAATTCCCTAATAAGCTACGGTATTTTCTCCGTAAATACCCTGCGGCGTGTCAGCGGTCTTTCTGTGGTGGCTCTCCCTGCCACCTGCTTACCCGTATAACCCCACCTTATTATTTTTCCCTTTCGGTCGGTGGTGGGCGGCGGGGCGGTCGTTTCCGTTTTCAAAGGCTTCTTTGCACGGGGCGGTCGGATGCAAGGTTTAGGGGAAGAATACTACCCGAAGCATGAGGGTGGAGATTGTTCCCCTAACGGCGTAGCCGCCCGACCTTGCAGCCGACGGAAAGCCCCGTGCTTGCTTCGCCTTTGTAAACGGGAATGACTGCTCCGCTTTCCTGCGGTCGGGAAACAGCCCCTTTCCGTCCGTGCGACGGTATGACCGTATGAATGTATGACCGTATTACGGACTGATACCCCGACCGACAGACCGTTACGCCATCCATCGGCGGCTCGGCTCGGTGTCGGCAACGACAGACACGATAACCGTCGTTTTCTCTTTTCGCCGGTGCGTTATCCGCTCCAACAACACTTTGCGGACTTTCGCCGCCCCGAACGATTCGACACGGAAAGCGAGGGCGGTTATCGTTTCGAGGTCGTAAACCTCTATGCTGCTTCCGTCCGATAGACGGATAAGGCGTTCGATGCCGTACTCTTTCAAAACTCCGCTCTTGCAGAGTGCCTTTATCCCTGCCCGAACCGTCGGGGCGATAACCCCGAACAATTCGCAGATTTCCCACTCGGTCATGGCGGTTGCGCCTATATCGGTCGGCAGGGAGATATTGCCGTATTCATCTATCGTGATGATGTTCCTTTCTTCTTTCATCGGTATGTAGTTTTAAGGTGGCTAAATGGCTCGGCAGATATTCTTCTCCATCTCCTCCAGCTTGTGCGACAAGGTTTCCATGTCTTGGCTTATCTTCTGGGCGGTGATTTTGGCGTATATCTGCGTGGTCTTGATATTCGTGTGCCCCAATAGGCGGCTCACGGTTTCGATGGGTACGCCGTGCGACAAAAGTACGGTCGTGGCGTTCGTGTGGCGGGCTACATGGTAGGTCAAACGAACCTTGAAGCCGCATTGTCTGCCTATCTCTTTGAGTATTTTGTTGCAACTGCCGTTGCTCGGAACGGGAAAAACATGACCGTCCCGAGCCAGCCCCTTGTATTTCTCGATGATACGTTTGGGAACGTCTAAAAGGCGGATGTTCGATTCGGTGTTGGTTTTCTTCCGTCGGGTGATTATCCATAGGTTGCCGTCGAAGAATGTTTGCAGGCGGTCGGCGGTGAGGTTCTTCACGTCCGAGTACGCCAAACCCGTGAACACCGAAAAGACGAACAAGTCCCGTACGAGTTCATGGCAGGTGTTCTTCATCGGTGCGTCCATGAGCGTCTGTATCTCCTTTTGGGTAAGGTAGCCCCTATCGACGCTTTCGGGCGAGTTGATGTACCCTGCAAAGGGGTTGAACGGCAGACGCCCGTCGTTCCTCGCTATGGAAACGATGTGTTTCAGCACAATCATGTAGCCCCACACGGTATTGGTGCGGCATTTCTTCTCCGTGCGCAGGAAATACTCGAAGTCGTTGATGAATGTGAGGTTGAGTTCCTTTAGCGGAATGTCCTCGCGCTTGTAGGTATGGGGCAGAAACTCCCGAATGTGGTTGCAGACCGTCCGATAACGGGTGAATGTCCCCTGCGCCCTGCTGTGCCCGACTTTCTTGGCGAACTCGGCGTTGTGCTGCTCGAACAGCTTCAGCAAGGTTTCCTGCTTGACGCCGATACCGAGATAGGCGTCTTTCAACTTGGCGGCAGTAACATACCCGTCCGTCTGCATCAGTTCTTGGTAGCGGCGGTTTACCTCCACTCGGATTTTATCCACCGCGAGGTTGATTCTTTGCGCTTCGACGCTCTTGCCCGAAGCACGGTTGTTCTTCACGTCCCACAACCGCAGGGGAACGTCCATCTTGCAACTAAACTGTTTAATCTCTCCGTCCACCGTAAGGCGGCACATCAAAGGCAGGTTGCCGTTAGGCTTCTCGCTGCCTTTCTTCACGTAAAATAAGACCTTGAATGTACTTCGCATAACTCACTCCTTTTTTTGGTTACAAAATTAGTTTATAGTGAGTTACCGACAGCTATGCAGAATTACGCAAATCGCAGAAAAAGAACCATTTAGCAAGAAATATGCACCCATTACGGGGGTAATGAAGTGGTAACTGAACTTCTGCACCGTTTGGCTTCGGGGTGGCATTCCGTTGGCTCTGCACAATAGAAAAACAAAGCGTAACGAACGCTCTTTCAGCTAATTCGCTACGCTTTGCTCAAATTTGCAATTCCGCTATGTGTTTATTTTAGAAAGTGTATGCCTGAAGTTGAATTGTATGGCCTCATCTTGTGCTGTTTTGTTTAATTCTTCAGCTACAACCAAGTCTACCATTTCATCAATTTTGGTTGCTTCTTTCAATGTGAAATCAATAGAAGGTATGCCGGTATCATCAATTTGGGAAGTCACGATTCCTACACGGCCTCCGGATACATTGCTCTCATAAGGAGCATAGGCAAAGAAAGACACTTTGTCTGTCGTGTTGTTCGGCCAATACTTTGTCGGGGAATAAGTCCATTCATTTGCATTTGTGTCATAAGTCACTTTTTGATTGAACATAAAAGATGGAGTTACGGTTCCTTTAGCCTCATCCCAATTTTTACTCCCTGTGTAATATCCCATAATGCCGAAACCGCCATAATGGGTCTCGTCACATGTTCCTTGCATGGTTGTGGTAGAAACATCTGTGCCTCTGGTCGCCACCCCCGTGTAGACATCGAATCCGACAGCTGGATTACCGACTGTTCTGACCTCCGTAATTTCATTCTGCGAACAACCTGCCACCAGTAACGTTGCTATCGCCATTAATAAATGTTTTGTTCTCATTTTTTTATTGATTAGTATTATACTTTTGTTTTACAAAGGCAATTCTGTGTTTTCTTCTTTCCCCCAGTCGTTTACATCTGCATTGAAACCGGAGTTGGGATCTTTTTCAGGTTCTACATCAGGTATTCGTCCGGGTGTTTTTGCTTCTATATGTAGGTAGATGGCACCTGTTTCATCTGTGTCTTTTGAGATACTCACTTTATCGAAGTTTTGTTCTATCTTAGTCTTTCCGTCTACTAGATTGGCACTCAGACTCATGCTGTGGTCGGTTTCTTCGTCAAATCCGAAAACACAGATTTCGCCTGTAAGAGTGCCGTCGGTGAAAGATCCTTCGTGGAAGGTCGGGTTTCCTATGGAAAATTCCTGTGTAATCATCTTTTCACCGCATTGGCCGTTGTGCAGCAATATGGAGGCGTGGATGCCTCCAAGGCGGCAAGTAGCATCTTTTATGTTGTTCAGTCCGTCTATGCTAATCTGCACTTTCACTGTGCTTGTCAGCTCGGTAGGGGTGAAGTGCAGTGAGCATTCTATGTTGTCCGTCACTTCAAATCCCTCGATGACGCAGGTTGCCAGCTTTTCGGGTGAGGTAACGCTAACTTCGCTTGCGGAACGATTTTCTATTTGTTTGGCATACGCTTCGAAGGTGTGGAAAGCATTCTCTCCTCGGAAAGCAATGCCGCCGAAATCACTGAATGAACGGTTGAATAAGATCACGTTATAATGTCCTTTGGGCAAACGGGTGATGGCGTGAGTACGATTACCCATCAGTACGGTTTGAGGCACTCCTCCATTTTGGGGATAGAAAACGGCCGTCGCGCCATAGGTGTCTTCTCCCTCCAGTCCGGCTTGGCTCCAGTCTGCCATGAGGGTGACTCCCACAACTTCATAGTAGGTAAGTTCGCGCCTATCGCAAGATATGAAAAGCAGAAAGGAAAGCAAGATAAAACGCATTCTCATTTTACACCTCCTTTTACTTTATGGTTTAATATCCATGCAAGGGAGATTTTAGCTTTGGTGGGACCAAACCATGTATATCGTCCGTTGTTTTGCCACAACAATGTCTGATGGTTATCGTTGGCGTGGTAATGTTTGTAATAGGTTCTCAGCACTCCTATTCCGAGGTTGAATTCCAAATGCAGATTTCGGGAAATGCGTTTTGCATATCCGTAGCTGATTCCTGCGGCAATGAAGAATTCTCCTTGATAGCCATTCTCTTTCCATTGCAAATCGTACTTTCCGCCTCCGGCATACAGCCCGGCGAAGTGCCCCGTAAGGATATTTCGTTTCTTCTTGTTGTCTAGCCAGTAACGTGTTTCCAGTCCTCCGGATAATATTTGCATACAGTATTTGTCGTTATCAAACAGCCACCACGGAAACATCAATTCGCCGTTGAGCGACCAACATTTGCCAACGGGAACTTCGACTTCTATGTTTGGTATTAAAGCAATGTCAAACAGCATGTTTGTTTTCAGGGCGAGAAATGGAACCGACTTATTGTATTTCGTTTTTCCGGCTCCATGGTCATTGCCGGTATCTTCATTTCCAATGCCGATATGCTTAGAGTGAACACACGCGGTTTGGGAATGCCCGGGATGTTTCATTCTTTGTTCGTGTATGCTGATATTACTCTTTTGAACATTTGTTTGGAAACATAAAAAACTGTCTTGTCCATGAGTGGGCAGGAAGCAGGCTGTTAGAATCAAAGTTTGCAATAATACGCGTTTCTTCAGTTTTTTTTCACCTGACCATAAATGTGTACTAATGTAATTGCTTGCTACTTTAATAATCAGCAAACTGAGTATATAAAATAACTTTGTCATTCCTAATCAAAAAACGTTCTTAATAGGCAAACGTTTTTTAGAATAATCGCAAAGTTATAATAATAATTTGATAATCAGCAAAGTTTATTCAATTTAATTTATGATAATAGTTCGTTAAGCGTTAAATTAACACTTATGCGGCAATTGCCGTAAACTCTTACTCCCTCCACTTCACCGGTTTTACATCTGGTAGGTTTGTGCGATTAAATCAACCGGAAATATTGTTTTTAGTGAATGTTTCCCGAATTATGCTCGGTGAGCCGGATTATTCATACCGCTTGGGCACTTTTACGCTTTCGCTTGATGATGATGACAGATGATATGTTTGAAGAATGTAGTAATTGCCAAAAAACTGCCCTGTATCGGGAAGCCGGAACGAACCGAAAGGATATGGTATAGGACTGGCGCAAACCCAAAGTATCCAGAATAAGTGATATGCTGTAAACAAAAATAGGGCAAACCTCACGGCCTGCCCTATCCGAAACTTTAATATGAAATGCCTATTGAAACAAAAATCACAGTTTTTACCTTAAAATATTGCATTTAAAAGTTTCCTTTATCAGCATTGTCCCACCAAAGATGTGTTCCGCCTTTGTCACCGGAGATGCCAAATTTGCTGGAATTTTCTTGGTCCAGAAGTTTGATTCCGCCTTCTACTCCCTTAGCGTTGGCATCATAAGCCTGGCTGCTATAAATTACGCGGCGTACACCTTCTTCTGTGTTTACGGCTCCATTACTTTCATTGACGAATGCAGGAAAGAAGCGTGGATAGCCGGTGCGGCGTTGTTCTGCCCAGCCTTCGGTGGATAGGGGGAATAGGGCGAGCCATTTTTGGGTGATGATTCTTTCCAGTTTTTCTTCGTTGCTTGCGCTCTCATCCCATTTTACACTTAATTTATTTACAGCCGGGGTACTTAATTCGGCTTTGATGGGATCTGTATAGTCTATTTGGGTGCTTGTTCCATTGATGTAGGCGTCTACTGCTCCTTCCGGATATTCTTTGATTCCGGCATAAGCCCCCCGATAAGCTAATTCATTAGTCATGGAAACACGGATTCCATTTTCATATAGGTTCTTTACACTTTCACTGCCAATATCCCATCTTAATTTTGCTTCAGCCAATAGGAAATAGGCTTCCGCTGCTTTCATGATAGGCAGTGGCATGGAATAAGAGGAACCGTTGTTTCCCTGAATCCAACCGGAGAAGCTACCCCAACTGTTTGGTTTGGCAGGCAGGCCGCTGGCAAAACGGATACCCAGATATTGACTATTGGCGGCTACTGTGGTAGTACCGGCTTCGTTTTTGATATCTCCGGTATTCAGGGTCATATATAATGGTTGGCGCGGATCTTTGGTTCCACTCATAATAGTTACCAGATTGGCATTGAATCCACAATCACCCCAATTGAACATCAGCCACATTTCATTCTCAAGACTTTTATCGATCAGAATATCCTTGTTGACTGTTGCCAAGGTGTTTTGGGCAGCCTCGGTAGCGATTGCCTTAAGGTTCATTCCGGCGTTGCTGGCTTCGGTTTCCCGTTTGGACAGGCGTAACGCCATGCGTAGTTTCATCGTATTGGCTATTTTTACCCATAGGTCTTTGTCGCCGTTGCACCAACAGTCAAAGGATTTCAATTTGGCTATTTCATCTGCTCCCATGGCACTGATGTCAGTAATGGCTGTACTCAGATCTTCAAGCATGGCTTTATATAGGTCTTTCTGGCTGTCGAACTCGAAATACACTTCGTTTTCGCCCGACAGGATGGAACTGTAAGGTATCGGTCCGTAGGCATCTGTAGTCATCAATGTTCCGTAAGCCTGTACGATACGCATCACGCCTGACAGACCTCTTTCACCACTGGCGTCGCATTGTGCGATGATGCGGCGGGTGTTGTTGAAAATATGGAGATAATAGTTCTCATACATACCGCCACTATGTCCCCGGTTCTCTCCCATATCACCGTTGGTGAAGTTACCGTTGGGAGTCATAAAGTAACCTCCATAAAGGTCAATGGTCAGGTTGGTCCAAAACTGGAACATATTTTGCTGAGGAGGATAACAGTAGGTCATCGGTTCGGTACATTGTGCGGCAAAAGGAAGATCTGCCGGATTTACCTGGATGTTACTGGTATTCAATTTTTCAAAATCGTCTGTGCAGGAAGAGAAGATACTTCCTACGGTCATTGGGAATGCCATTAAAAAGGCGTATGTTAATATCTTATTCCGTTTCATAGTTTCAAGCATTAGAAGTTAAGTTTTAAATTAAGACCAAAACTGCGTGAGGTAGGCAGTGCAAACATATCTACACCTTGTATACCATTGCCTGTACCTGCTGATACGTCCGGATCCATCGGGGCGTCTTTGTGGAAGAAGAACAAGTTGCGGCCGATGATGGCTGCGGTCAGGTTCTTGCCCGCACCTAACAGGTTACGGAAGGTGTAGCCGAAAGTTACTTCGCGAAGGCGTATATTGGTTGCATCATAAACGTAGTTTTCTACAGCGTATGGACTGTTGAAGTTATTGTTACCGGTGGTGCGATAGTACTTATCGGCATCAAATTTTACTCCGTCTACTGTAATACCGCCGGCGTCACGGGCTTCACCTGAACGTTTGGACACGCCCCAACCGTCTAGAGCCGCTTCGGTCATACCGATCACTTTTCCACCGAATTTAGCATCAATCAGGAATGATAGTGAGAAGTCCTTGTAGCGGAATGTGTTCGTCCATCCCATATTTACTTTGGCATTCATATTGCCTGCGTATTCCAGTTCGTCCATAGAATCACCACTTACGATAGGCTCTCCTTTTTCGTTTTGCAGGGGCTTGCCGTTTTCATTACGCATCAGGTGACGTACATATAAATCTCCGTAGTGGCCGCCTTCTTTCAAGATCACTTTTGCACCTCCGAAATCGGTCAATGTCAGTCCGTTGGGAAGGTCATCTACCAATTCTTTAATCTTATTGTCATTGTAAGAGAAGTTTAGGTTGGTACTCCAACTGAAGTGGTCAGTGAACTGCTCATACCATCCGATGTTGAATTCAAAGCCTTTGTTTTCTACATTACCGGCGTTTACATAACGGTTTCTCAAGCCTGATTCGTAAGGAGCCGCAACGGAGAAGAACTGATTCTTGGTGTTGGTCTTATAATAAGTCAGATTGATATTCAGTCGGTTCTGTAAGAATGTACCGTCAAAACCAATTTCTAAAGAATGAGTTTTTTCCGGCTTCAATGTTCTGAACGGAGCTTTGTCGGGGGGAGTGATAGCACCTTGAGAACCTAGAGAATAGAGCAGATTACTCATGAATACAGGTACGTCATTACCTACGATAGAATAGCTTGCGCGGAATTTGAACAGATCAATGTTCTTACCCATATCTACAAATTTGTTCAGCAGGACACTACCGCCAAAAGAGGGATAAAAGAATGAACAGCTTTCTGTGAAAGCTAATGCCGAAGACCAGTCATTACGTGCTGATATATCAAGGAATATGCCTTCACGATAACCAAGTTGTGCGGTGGCGAATACTGAGTTCAGCCGTTTTTGGGTCATCCAGTTGTCATCTTTGCCCACGGTGGACATATTGCCATAATAGTTGTTCGGAGTAAAGATGTTCGGATAAAAAATGTTTCCGGAACCGGGCTGTGAGAACTGGGAGCCCTCACCCCATAGGTCTACATGAGAGGTTTTGGTTTTTGTAAAACTGGAACCTGCGGTAGCAGATAGAGAAAAATCATTGAATGTATGGTTGTAGCTTACCAAGACATCGCCATAAAGTTGGTCACTGAAATAGCGGTTGTCTTTCATGCGTCCCATCGGATAAAGGTTTCCTACGCTGGATGCGTAAGCATTGTGTACCCAGTGTTCTTCTCCTCTTTCGTAACGCATACGTCCTTGGATATTCAGATCTGGAGTTATGTCCCATTTGATGCTTCCGCCAAATTCATAGCGGTTACGGTCAGTGATCGGGGTCTGTCTGTTTAACATCCAATATGGATTACCGAATTGCTGTTGTTGTGTATTTGTCCAGTTTTGGACATAGCAGCCTCTTGCGGGATCATATACCTCGAAGTTCTCTTTATAGCCATTCCAGTCTTCTCCTCTAGGGAAGAGATAAACACCGGTCAGCGGATTCCATAAATAGCCGGCAGCTGCCTGATTGGTGATGTGCTGGTTGGTAAACTTGGCCGTGAAATCAATATGAATGTCTTTCAGAATATTGAAACCTACTTTTGAATTCAAATTGTGGCTTCGGTAGTCATTCTGGGGAGTGATACCTTGTGAATAGACATTGGCATAGGAAAAATAAGATTGGATGTTTTCATTACCCCCGCTTAAGGAGATAGAGTTATTCGTTGTAAATCCGGTACGGAAGAATTTTTTTGCATAGTTTGGAGCTTTGCTGCTTAGTTTCTCACCCCAGCTGAAAGTACCGTTGTCGCTCATCCCATAAGTAGTCTGGAATTCGGGTAGCACCATTGGGCTCTCCATTGTGGTGTTGCTGGATACATTAACGGAAACTTTACCCGACTGTGCTGATTTGGTGGTAATCATAATGGCGCCATTGGCTGCTACCGCACCATAAAGTGCTGCTGCCGATGCACCTTTCAGCAAGGTGATTTGGGCGATGTCGTCCGGATTGATTGTAGACATGGCGTCACCACCGTCTCGCTGGCCTCCGTAGTTGCTGTCTACCTGTGAATTGGTGATATTCATCATGACAGGAACTCCGTCTACTACTACTAATGGCTGGTTATTACCGCTGATGGACTTATTGCCACGGAACAGAATCTTGGAAGAACCGCCGGCTCCGGTTGAGTTCGGTGTAATCATCATACCGGCACTTTTACCTTGCAGGGAGTTAATCATATTGACGCTCTTGATGTCATTAACGTCTTTACCTCCTACTGTTTGCGCAGAATAGGTTAGTGTCTCGGATTGTCGTTTAATACCCATTGCCGTCACTACGACTTCACCCAGTGTTTCTGTGTCCGATGTCATTTTTACGTTGATTACTGTACGTCCGTTTACAGGTTCCTCGATGGTTTTCATACTTAAATAGGAGAATACCAGAATGTCTTTGTCGCCGGCTTGCAGGGTATACTTTCCGTCGAGGTCGGTCACTGTTCCGATAGTTGTACCTTTAATTAATACGTTTGCGCCGATCAGAGGTTCGTTAGCGTCTTTATCTATTACAGTACCGCTGACTGTATGCGTTTGTGCATACAATGCTGTTACAAACATTCCCAATAGGAATGTCAGGAAAAAAGTAAAAATTCGTCTCATAAGGTTAGATTTTGAGGTTCGTTCTTAATTAGATTTTTGTTTTTAGATTAAATAATAGGTTTGTTGATAATTGGGTATGTTTACCCAATAGGTTTGATTTGATAATTTTTCGCATAGGCATTCAGTTTAAGGTTAACTTATCAAGGTTTATTTATTAAGGTTTCTGTTAATCTCTCTTTAAGTCGGTCAACATTATTAATACAAATATCATAACCGGGTTACTAAACAAAAACTTATATTTTTTGTATTTTATCTCATTCTTGTTTTCTTATTTTGAAATAAATACTTATGTTTGTGTAACCTTAAATTAAAAATGACCTATGAACCTTAATGATAACCGCTTAATTATTAAAACCTTGAGGTCAGGGGATCAAAAAGTATTTTCCCTGGTTTATGCTTCTTATTACAAGCCGCTATGTTTGTTTTGTTCCTCGTATGTTTCTCTTGAAGAGGCTGAAGAAATAGTGCAGGATTTGATGATGTATGTGTGGGAAAAGCGTGAGTCGCTGGTAGAGGACTTGTCGCTGAAATCTTTCTTATTTACCAGTGTCAGGAACAGGGCATTGAATTCAATCACCCGTTCCCATATTACCCGTCAGGTATATGAAGAGTACCAGAGCCAACAGTTAAAATCTCTGCCGGCATTGGATTCTTTTTATAGCACGGAGTTGTTTAATGCCTATATGGAAGCTCTTCATGCTCTTCCTAAAGAACAGCAAAAAGTATATGTTATGAGTCGATATAAACAACTGACCCATAAAGAAATTGCTGACACGCTGGAGGTGTCGGTGCAGACTGTCAATTATCGGATAGGCAAAGCTCTTCAGTTTTTTCGTATTAGATTGAAAGATTTTTGCCTAAAATAGTCGCTTCAATCACCCGAGGGAAATATTCGTATTCCAACTGGTGCACCCGTGTTGCCAATGTATCTGGCGTGTCAGTGGGTAATACCGGACAGGTGGCTTGGAAAATGGTATTTCCTTCATCATATTGTTCATTTATATAATGGATGGTGATGCCGCTTTTCTTTTCATGGGAAGCTATGACAGCTTGGTGCACGCGGGAACCATACATACCTTTACCACCGAACTTGGGAAGGAGGGCCGGATGAATATTTACTATTTTATTCGGATAATCATGCAAAATGGCATCAGGTACTTTCAAGAGAAAGCCTGCCAGTACAATAAAGTCAATATGATATTGGTGCAGTGTTTCCAGTACTTTCCCGTCGGCAAATTCTTGAGCTGTGAGGATAAGTGACGGAACACTCAGTCTTTCAGCCCGCTTGAGTACACCGGCCTGTGCTTTGTTGACGATAACCAATGCTACTTCAGCTGTTCTTTTCTCTAAAAAATACCGAATAATTCTTTCAGCATTCGTGCCTTCTCCTGAAGCTAAAATTGCGATTTTCTTCATGATGATCTCTATTTTGGTGCACATAAAACAAAAAAATGTGCAAAATTCTGCATTTATTTGCCTGAATATTTGCTCAGCCCAAGAAATATTTATTCCTTTGCAACCGCAAAGAAAATAAAATAATTCAATTTATTAACTAAAAAATTAAAGTTATGTCTGAAATTGCATCAAGAGTAAAAGCTATTATCGTTGATAAATTAGGTGTAGAAGAATCAGAAGTTACAACAGAAGCAAGCTTCACTAACGATCTGGGCGCAGATTCACTGGATACTGTAGAACTGATTATGGAATTCGAAAAAGAATTCGGTATTTCTATTCCTGATGATCAGGCTGAGAAAATTGGTACAGTAGGTGACGCCGTTTCTTATATCGAAGCTAACGCTAAGTAATTATCCTTATTTTATAATATGGAATTAAAAAGAGTAGTAGTAACAGGTCTTGGTGCTCTTACTCCTGTAGGTAACAATGTTGCAGAAACATGGGAAAACCTGGTGAAGGGGATAAGCGGGGCAGGACCTATTACTCATTTCGATGCGTCTAAATTCAAGACTCATTTTGCATGCGAAGTGAAGAATTTCAATGGAACTGATTACATTGACCGTAAAGAACTTCGCAAAATGGATCTGTATACACAGTATGCCATTGCAGCTGCTAAAGAAGCGGTGGAGGATTCTGGAATGGACCTCGAAAAAGAAGATTTGAATAGAATAGGTGTAATTTACGGTGTAGGTATCGGAGGTATTCATACTTTTGAAGAAGAAGTAGCTAATTATACACTGAATAAAGATACTGTCGGACCGAAATTCAACCCATTCTTTATCCCCAAAATGATAGCTGATATTGCATCGGGACAGATCTCTATCATGTATGGTTTCCACGGTCCTAACTTCACAACAACTTCTGCCTGTGCATCTTCATCAAATGCTATTGCCGATGCATTTAACTATATCCGTTTGGGTAAAGCAAATGTAATTGTGGCAGGTGGTGCGGAAGCTGCAATTTTTGAAGCTGGTTTAGGCGGTTTTAACGCTATGCATGCTTTGTCTACCCGTAACGATGATCCGGAACGTGCATCCCGTCCGTTTAGCGCAAGCCGTGATGGCTTTGTGATGGGTGAAGGCGCAGGCTGTCTGATTTTGGAAGAATTGGAACATGCAAAAGCACGTGGTGCCAAGATTTATGCGGAACTTGCCGGTGTAGGCGCTTCTGCCGACGCTTATCACTTGACAGCTTCTCATCCGGAAGGATTGGGCGCTAAATTGGTGATGTTGAACGCATTGGAAGATGCGGAATTGAAGCCGGAAGACATTGATTATATCAATGTACATGGAACTTCGACTCCTGTAGGTGATGTTTCAGAAGTGAAAGCTATCAAGGATGTATTTGGAGATCACGCTTATAAACTGAATATCAGCTCTACTAAGTCTATGACAGGACACTTGTTGGGTGCTGCCGGTGCGGTAGAAGCTATTGCCAGTGTATTGGCTGTGAAGAACGACATTGTTCCGCCGACTATCAACCATGAGGAAGGTGATAATGATGAAAACATTGATTATAACTTGAACTTCACGTTCAACGAAGCTCAGAAACGTACAGTAAACGCTGCATTGAGCAATACCTTTGGTTTTGGTGGACATAATGCATGTGTAATCGTAAAAAAATATGCTGAATAGTCGTGTTTAGCAATATAAAAGATAGGATAAGACTTCTTTTTCGTAAGGATAGGGAGTCTTATTTTCGTTTTTATAAGATGCTTGGATTCTATCCCAAAGATATTAGCATCTACGAACAGGCTTTGCTTCACAAATCTTTATCAGTGAAGTCTGAAAAGGGGCGTTTGCTTAATAATGAACGTTTGGAATTTTTGGGGGATGCTATTTTGGATGCTGTGGTGGCAGATATTGTTTACAAAAGGTTTGAAGGAAAGCGTGAGGGTTTTCTCACGAACACCCGTTCTAAAATAGTGCAGCGTGAAACATTGAATCGTTTGGCTATAGAGATTGGTTTGGATAAGCTGATCAAGTATACAGCCCGCCAGTCTTCTCATAACAGCTATATGTGCGGCAATGCATTCGAAGCATTGGTAGGTGCTATTTATTTAGACAGGGGATATCGTGCCTGTAAATATTTCATGGAGCATCGTATTATTGGATCTTATATAAATTTGGAGAAGATTTCCCGTAAGGAGGTAAATTTTAAATCCAAGTTGATAGAATGGAGTCAAAAAAATCGTTTTGAGGTTACCTTTGAGCTGATAACCCAATCACACGATCAGGGATATAATCCTACTTTCGAGAGTGAAGTTTTGGTGGAAGGTATTTCGGGAGGAAAAGGAACCGGTTATTCTAAAAAAGAGTCTCAGCAAATGGCTGCGCGTGTGGCTTTGGGAAAAATCAAGAATGATTCCGGTTTTATTGAATGTATTTTTGCGGCTAAGGCTGCCCGTGAGTTATCTCAGGAGGAGGTAACGGTTTCTGATCGTAAGCCTTCAGACAGTGGGGCCGTTACTCCGGATCTTTCTTTGGAGGAGATTAAGAAAACGGATGTGGTTGAGCAGATAATCAGTGAAGCGGAAGAAAAGGCTTTTAAGGAAAACGCTTAGCGGATTTTATTGATATTGTTTATAATTTATTAATTAGCTATTCCGGTGGCTTGAGAAATGTTCGGCAGGAATACATAATACATTGGAATGTGCCCGATTACATTAAGAAAATGTAGTCGGGCATATTTCATATACTGACAGGAGTTAGATTTCATCTGGCCACGGGCAGGGTTTTCCGGTGGCTTTGAATGTGGGACGTTGTCCTCCTGTTGCTCGCAAATAGTTCCCTAATTCCTTGGAGAGCCGTTTTACGATGCCGGGATGTTGCTTTGCTACATCATTTTTTTCACTGATATCATTTGGTATGTTGAAAAGTTCTTTTTTACCGGTTTCATAATAATAGACCAGTTTCCATTCGTCTTTGCGGATAGAGCAGGCCAGATTGATGCCTGGCCCGTCATTACCCCAGATATTAGGGAAATTCCATACCAGTGCGCGTCCTTTAGACGGGTCTCCTGTACCTTTCAGCAGGGGCATAAAGCTGATACCGTCTATAGGGTTGACTGTCTTATAGTTTGTGATCCCCGCCATTTCAAGTATGGTAGGATAAAAATCTTCAATTATAAGATATTTGTCACAACGAGTATCTGGGGTGACTACTCCGGGCCAGCTTACAATCATTGGTTCGCGTATTCCTCCTTCATATAAGGAGCCTTTACCACTGTTGAGAGGAGCGTTTTGAGTGTGAATTTGTCCGTCGCGCCATCCGGGTTCGGCAGCTAGCCCTCCGTTGTCACTCATAAAAATAATAACGGTATTATCTGCTTCATCATTTTTTTCCAACCAGTTCATCAAATCCCCCAGACTTTTATCCATTCCTTCAATTAAGGATGCATATGCGGCTTCTTTGTCACTAAGTCCTTTTTTAATATACTTGGGGAAGAAGCGCATATCTTTGTCAACAGGAACGTGGATGGCATAATGTGCCATATATAGATAAAAAGGTTGATTGTATTTTTTTGCTTTGTCCAATGCTTTGATAGCTTCTCGTGTCAGGGCTTCTGTAGCAAATATACCTGTTCCCCAATAATCTTCCAAGCCGGGGATAGCCATTAGTGAATAGGGTTTTCCATCGCGGGTGTGCCCGTAGTTCTGTTCGCTCAGATAAGTAGCCAGACCACCGGCGGCATGTCCGGCTATATTTACTTCAAACCCCCAATGGGTAGGGTTCTCTCCCGGTGTGTCAATAGAACCGAAATGAGCTTTTCCGCAGTGGATGGTATGATAACCGTTCTGTCTGAGTAACTCAACGAAAGAAGTGCCGACAAAGGTATTGGACGTTCCTGTTACTTGGCTGACTCCGTTGTAGTTCCAGTCTGGCAATTGTATTGTATTGCTTGGTCTGTCGGTAGCTTTGTTTTTTTCAAGCGTCCAGTTTGTTACACGATGTCGGGTGTTGTTGGCACCCGTTATCAGACTGCAACGGGTAGCGGAACTGATATTGCAGGCGTATGCCTGTGTGAACATCATCCCTTTTTTGGCCAGACGTTCCATATTGGGGGTTTCATAGGTTTCGTTATAGTGGGTTTTCTGTGTCCAGAAAGGTAAGGATGTATCTTGCCAACCCATGTCGTCCACCATAAATAAGATGATATTGGGACGTTGTTGGGTTGTTTCTGAAGACATTTTTTCTTTTGCTTGCGTCGAGATTCCTGTTAAGGAAGCGAGAGCGAAAGATACAAGTAGTTTTTTATTCATATCGGCTGGTTTTATAAGTTATTTTTCGATTACAATTTTTTGGGGGGTATCTATGGAAATACTTCTCAGTTCTTGCTTGCTGGAATTTTCTATCCATACTTTTAGTGTACCTGTACATAGTACGTTCAGCTCCAACCGATTCTCTGTTAAAGAGATAGTTTGGACGGTGCTCGGGGATAGATATTTTTCCTGTACGCCAATGACTGCCCATCCTTTCCGTATGGGGCAGAGATGAAACAGTTTGTCTGTAAATCCGATGAGTTCGAATGTACTGCTGTCTGATAGTTCTTCTGCCTTTTGTGATTCCCAATTATAAAGCAGCACGCGTTCTTCGGAGGTGGCAGACATTTTTTCAAAACTGTTCCGAAGAGAATAATCTTCTTTTTTTATAATGGCTTGGACTTGCTGATGCCGGGGGGAAACATTCAGGTTGTAACAGATTAATGTCATTGCTCCGTTGCCTGAGGGAGCTGCTACTCGATACGCTTTTCCACTCCATAATGGATTGGTCAGTATAGATTCTGGCATAGGTACGGCGGGAGCTTCGGGACGGAACAGTTTGCCTTGTTCGTCAATTAAGGGGAAAATGTTTTCCTTGATAAAGTCCCGAGGGGCGTCCGACAGGTAGACCGGACCTCCGGAAATAGCCTTGGAACGTGCCATCAAGGTGCCGCAAACGGTATCGCAGGAATGAAACATATCATGGTCGGGCCATACGGTTTGTCCTAGTAGCAAGGTATTGGTATAAGACTGGAATAGATGTGATTTTGCCATATCCTCATCATATTTCTTATAGTCTATGCTGACACGGGTGCTGTTACTGTATGACGTATGGTCAGTATTGATGACGTTCTGTGCCATACAGTTCATTAGTCCCATATTTTGCCGGTGGGTCTCGGCTTCTAGGCTTCGGTTACAGTCGGTTGCCTGGCGGATACTTTCATGGCCTCCCATGTAGAGTGGTAGTGTAAAAGCTTGGTTATCTACTTTCAGAAAATCGAATCCTTGTTCTTTTAAGGTGCTGACGTAGTAGCGATAGAAGGAACGGATGCGGGTGCTGTCCGTTCCTGGCAGAAGGCTGCCGGCGTGTGGGTATAGGGCTTGTCGGACGACTTGTGGAAATCCGTTTTCGGGGGATAATCCCATCCAGTATCCCGAAAGGCTGTACCACAGTCCGATCCATTTGATTTTATTTTCTTTTTTGTATGACATGATTTTTTTCCATCCCGACGGGAAACGTTGTTTATCCGGTATGAAATCGGTCAGTTGCCTGTTCTTGTGGGCGAGATGACCGTCGTCAATCAGTACATACCGGATAGGAATGCCGGATGCCTCTATCGTTTTCATATCGTTTATTACCTTGGATTCGTTTATATCATCATGATAATGTTCCCATGTACACCAACCGAGATAGCGGAAAGCTTCGAAATATTCCTTGGCTGTGCGGCTTTTTAAGTCGGCGGCTTCTGTATTTTTCATCAGCGCTTGATAGGCTTGCCGAATGGTTGAATAAATATCTTTTCCTTGTCGGATGAGTAGAAGAGGGACTTCCGGTTTCAGATAGTCTTTTCCTAAGGTGGATACATATAGGGTGACAGAGCCGTTATCGTTTACTTGCAGCCAGCTTAAACTGTTACGGCCGGCAATGGCTTTGGCAAACAAGTATTCTCCGTTTGTCAGTTCCAGCAATAATGCATCTCCCAACGTAGATGGGGCTGCATTGGAAGGTATTCCCGGATAGCGGGTGTCGGTTAATTCTTTTAAATCGTTGAACACCCAAGGTAGGAGTCGGTTGGTATTGTTGGGCCATTCAAAATCTCCCGGACGGGAGTCTCGGCTGAAGAAAATACCTCGGACGTACCCAGGTAACCGTACCGGACAGGCAATAGTCTGGATTTGTCCGGGTCTGGATTTCTTATAGGGTATGGGAGAAGAAATGGAAGTTAAATCAATCGTATCTGTCATTGACAAAGCGTTTGTACTCTTGAATGACTTTCCTTTTTTATACGTGTAATCTGTTTGCCCGAAGGATTTCGGACAAATAAATACATTGCAAATTAGAATACAAATGAATATTGCTGTATATTCTCTCATGATTTTTTATTTGAGGGTTACGTTATAGGCGCTGAAATAGCTGATTGCGGGTAAGGCAACGGATTGCGTGACGGTGAGGCGCAAGGCGGTGGTTTCTACCGATTCGAAGTGCGCAATGCGTTTGTGTCCCACAGACTCGCCGGAGCATACTGTCTGCCATTTTCCGTTGACTTTCGCTTCTATCTTGTATTGGCGTATTCTTTCGCCTTTGGTAATGTCTTCTTGGATAATACAGTAGTTGACCGGTTGCTTTTCATTCAGATTCAGCGTAAGCCGTTGCTTCCGGCCTTGGGTTTCTACCAATGGCGTGCCAAAGCGCCGGTTTATTTCTTCTCCCCATTCTTTTAAACGCTGTTCGTCACCTGCTGGCAATAGCCCATCGGGATCGGGGGTCAGTCCAATGATTAACGTAGCGTTGCGTCCCACTGATTTTTCGTACATATCCATCAACGTTGTCAATGGATAGATATTATTCTCGTCATCGGGTTCCCAAAACCATTCGTGGCGGCCGTTGGCACCGCGCAGGGGACTGTCTGCCATAGCTGGTACCCAGTATTTTCCTTCGGGATCACCTTGTTTTAATAATGCTATTTGGTCTTTTTGGCTTTCAATACGTTTATGATGTGAACAGGGGGCTGGGAAAGTAGACCAGCAGGGGTATCCCACTGTGCCGGTTTCTGAACCTCCCCAACGGAAATCAGCACGGTCTATGTTGTGGTAAAACAGGCAGTTGGGCTGGTATTTATTGACGATGGGTTCCACATCAGGACCGTCACCTCGTGGGTCATCGGCTCCGCCATCAAACCAAATCATATATAAATCTCCATATCGGGTACAAAGTTCTTCCACCATTTTTTCACAGAAGCGTTTATACCACGCCTGTCTGTTGGCGGCAAATTCTCCGTCACCGGCTACCTTGAAATTATGGATACCCAGGAGTGAATTCCACCGGATGCCTACATAGATGCCTGGCTGGATACCATATTTACGGCAGGAGTTGACAAAATCGCGGATAATGTCTCCTTTGCCGTTACGCCATTTTACAGCTTTCAGGCAGTATGGGTTTACGTCACTTTGCCACAATCCGAAGCCGGTTTCATGGGTGGCTGTGAGTACGGCGAATTTGCAGCCTGCGGCTTTAGCTGCTGAGACCCATTGGTCGGTATTCAATTGGGTGGGGTTGAAAATGTTGTAATCTTCAATGGGACTGATACGGTTATTGCCTTGTCCGTAGCGGATGCCGTCGAATACGTGGAGGTCATAATGAAATACGGCTCCCATTTCCGCCTCATGCCATTTCAATTGATGCGGTTTGGGTATAATGATTTCCGGTTGTGCAACACTCAGTACACAGTTCATAAGGAAGAGAAGGGATATATATAGTATCTTCATGGGTTATAAATAATTAAAAAATGGATCTTCTGTTTTTTGTAGCCATGTTTTTAATTGGCTTTTCAGTCGGTTTACTAATTTGGGATGCTGCATAGCTATATTATTCATTTGATAAGGATCTGATCTCCTGTCAAATAGAATAATCTTATCTACCTTTCCATCGGTTGCATGGATAGTAAATGTATGTGTGGCGGTGCGCAATCCCCGGTAGCCTGTTGCTGGATTGGATGACTGTATGTAATAGTAGGGTTGGACAATGCAGTTGTTTTCTTTTCCGCAGAGGAGAATAGAAGCGAGGTTGAATGTTTGTACTTCTTCCGGTATTTGTTGCTGAAAGCCCATGATGGAAAGCAGGGTCGGATACAAGTCGGCAAAAGCTATCATGGTTGTTTGGTCGGTTTTCGGCTTTATTTTTTCCGGCCATGAGATAAGGACGGGAATCCTCATGGATTCCTCATAAAAGATATCTTTTCCGGCTTGTTCATGAGCTCCCATGCAGATGCCGTGGTCAGAAGTGAATACTACGATAGTGTTTTTAAATAATCCTAAACGTTTCAATTCGTTGATTATCCGACCTATATTTTCATCGACTCCGGTCATGCAGGCGTAGTAATTGCGGATATTGTTGCGGAAATAGTCGCCCATTTCAGTGCCTTTGGCGGGAATGTCGGGACGGTTGGCACATAATGTCTCTACATTCAGATTTTTATACATCTCCTTGTATTGGTCGGGCACTAGCTCGTAACCGGTGTGTGGAGGATTCATGGATACGACTAAGGCGAATGGTTGCGTCTTATCTATATGTTTATTGAGGTACTCAATCGCTTTGTCGGCTTCATACTCCGGTCCCCATTGATTGACATAATAAAAACTATCCCGGGGAGTGTCAGTGTCCCAGTACATGGGGTTTAAATGGTAGTCGTAAGTGCCATAAGCGGTCCAATAGTCGAAACCGTGCCGGCGTTCTTTGGGACACCATTCGTTCCAAGCAACTGCACCTTGGTTGTTGTAAGTGTCTACGTATGGTTTATGGGGAGCATCCAGATGCCATTTGCCGATATACCCTGTCTGGTATCCATTGGCTTTAAGTATATTACTCCAGCAGCGTGCATCTTGTGGAAGTTCTACTCCGTAGGGAGCGTTGGCAGAATTGCAATTGCCTGTTACTTTGTTCTTATGCGGATACATGCCTGTCATCAACATGCCTCTTGCCGGTGAAGATACAGGGTAGCTGCTGACAGCATTGGTGAAATTCACACCTTCACGGGCCAGTTGGTCCAGGCAAGGGGTTTTGACAGGCTCTTTTCCGAGACAACCTAAAGCATTTCCTCTCCATTGGTCTGCCATGATGAAGACCAAGTTAGGTTTTTCTTGAGCTTGAATCTGGAATACTGGACACAAAGGGAATGCCAGCAAGAAAATATTAAGTCTTTTCTTCATAATCTGTAAAGGATTAATAGAGGTTTCATCATTCCTGACTGATTGTGTTTTATTGTGTAATTATCAAATAAAAGAACTTTTATTTTAAATGTTGATAAATAGCATCAGCAAAACGCTCACCTAATGTTAGAATGCCATATATTCCTAAATGTACATCATCTTTAGGTGCTGGATCTGATAGTCATTATATAGCATTTGTAAATCGTCTGCTGGAATTAATAATGCATTATTAACGGAGAACTCAGAGTTTGAGTTGTTGGAAACAGCAAATTGGGCTTTTCTTACCAGTTCACGCCCTGTAAAGCGAGAAGCGGCTATAGGTATGACAGTTCCATATACAAATAACATGTTTTCGCTATTAAATTCTTTTCGTATTTGTTCTATAAAATTCTTTAGATTCGAACTATATTGGCGAGACTGTTCCATTCCAGCTATATCACGTGCATCTGCTTCTCCTTGTTGCCAAACCATAGCCTTAATAATAGGGCGATATCCTTGTTGCTTCAAACTGATGATAGCATCTTTTACAGTCTTTATAAAATTTATATATTCTTCGCCACGAATATTTTTCTGACGGTTTCCCGGATTCCATTGTTGATATAGATTGGAACCAGATAAAGCGTGTTTTATCAATGCAATTTGAGGCTTGGGATATAAAGACTGTAACTTTGTACCTAAACTTAACTCTATTCCGAATTTATTTTTTGTTTCAGAAGCTTGGCATAAAGGGTTCCATTGCTCACTGCCCTCTCCTTTGTTGAGGAAACGAGAATAATAGATTCGGACTCTTGTGTCAATTTTAAAAGAGGCTGGGATATTTTTAACATAAGCTTGTCCTGTTGCATTTGATTGCCCACCTACTAAGTAGACATCTATTTCTTTTTGCTGTGCTAAGATAGGTAAGATTATTCCTAAAGTTAACAAGAATAGTGATATTAATCTTTTCATAATATGTTTATTTTTCAACCTAGAATAGTTCGTAAGAATAAACCGAAAAAACGGTAGTTAGAAGAAAATAAAACTATCACCATATCGGTAATTATAGTCTATTGCTACATTGATTATGTTTTCAAAACAAAGATATTCATATAATGTGAATATGCTATGGGAAGGTAGGAAAACTTTTCGGAAATTTTCCTTTTCCTTCCCATAAATGATTGTAGGGCTGTTTCTCTACATTGTTATCTGAAAACTTCTATGTTTGTTTATTCACCTTCAGGTAAAGTTCCATCATTTCTGCTCCATCCGGGGTTTTGATAAATGGTAGAACTTTCATATTCATTAGAACCTGGAACAGCGGTAGTCAGGCGGAATTGCTTGTTACTAATAGGATACAAGTATTTGCTTGTATTCCAGTTTAATCCATTGAAACCAATATTAGCAGCATTTTTACGATAAGGTAATAAATATTTTCCTTCTGCGTATGGGTCGGATTTTGCTGAAATATTGGCTGTCTTGTCTGTTACGCCATATTCTAAAAGTGTTATTTGGGGAATTGGGGTTACAGCGTCTTCGGCTTGAGGGTTTGTATACAGTTGATACATGCTATCCCAAAAATTAAATCCTTGTACGTGTACATCTTTTACTTGGTCCAAAGCGCGCCAACGTTTTAAGTCTGCCATACGGAATCCTTCTGATACCAACTCGACACGTCGTTCACGACGGATGTTGTACAGAGTTGTGTTTATTTGTTGACCGGCAGAATAACTTCCCCAATCTTGTTTTTCTTTACTTATGTCTGTATTGTTTATGGTCTTTTGATAGTCTGTACTCATACCGGCACGTGCACGAAGAGCTTTCCAGTATTTATCGCAGTTGCCACCTAGATTTCCGTTTAATTCGTAATAAGCTTCTATATAATTCAGGTAGGCTTCTGCTGCACGGAAGATCGGGCATCCTGTATAGGATTCTTTTGTTGACTGCATATCTCCGGATGTATTCAATCCTTTGCGCAGACAGTATCCGGTCGGATTACTATTTTCTTTTTGGGTCTCGAAAATTTCAGGGCGGTAAAAGTAGCCGTATCCATCACTCTTCTTTATCCAAGTGGCAAAGTTTGGATCATCAGATAACAAATCTCCTGTTTTTAAAATAGTTTGTCCCATACGTCCATCTCTGTCGGTAAAGATATGTTCATATGTATCGTCTCCTTGATAATTGGTACTGGCATAGATGGGTAGGCCATCAGACATTAGATAAGAATTAACCATGGAACGTGTATAGCCTGTGTTTCCCCCGCCATTGCGTTGCAAATAGCTTACGACAAAGTGGTAAGAAGTGGCATCTGAGTTGACACTGTATTTACGCCATAATAAGATTTCATCTATTCCGCTTAAATCAATAGAATTGAATAACGAGGCATAATTTCCGTGCAAATTGTGTCCTTGAGCTACGATATCAGCTGCTTCTATGGCCTGTTGTAAAAAATATTTAATTTCAGAGTCAATGTCAATGCTAAAATCTTTTAAATAATCCATTGAAGCACCAGGCCATCCGGGACCACCAGGAACAAATGCACTTCCTTTATGATATTTTTCCCATGTTGCTTCAAATAGGGCTGCGCGACTTTTTACTAATGCAGCGCAGTCTTTGTTTAACCGATTGCTTACGGGAGCAGTGGGAAGCATATATTCGTAGGCTTTATCTAAATCAGATAAGATAAAGCGTGCAACTTCATTACGCGGACGCCGTTTGGAAGCTTCACGTATGGCATTGTAATCATCCGGTAATATTTCAGTTAGAATAGGAAAATCACCTAGATTCTGCAATGCTGTGAGATAAATATAAGCACGGAAGAAATATACCTCGCCAATATAGTGTTTGATATTTGCATCATTACCGGATATTTCTCTGTTGGCATATCGTTCGGTTACAGTTTGAATAAAGTAATTAGCTGCACGTATCTTACGGAAATATTTATGCCATAAGTCATCGTCACCGACATGGTATTGTCCTTTTATGAAAAGTTTACTTGGTGAGTCTGCGGTTTGATCGTCTGTTCCATTATCTTTTTGGAATAATCCTAAATTATAAGTGGCAGAACCATGAGATGGAAGAATATTGCCATATTCGTCATCGTTTTCGTTTTCACTGTCATTATAAAATTTGGCAGCATAAGCAGCTAGGTCTGTTTCGGAATAAAGATAGACATTGGTGCTGACAGAAGTGATAGGTTCGCAATCCAGATAATCATTGCATGAGGTCGCAAGAGCACTTGCAGCGGCTATGAATGTATATAATAGAATCTTTTTCATATGTTTTATTATTTAGAATGTTGCATTTAATCCAAAAGATATAGTTGTTTGTAGCGGATAAGTTTTTCCGGAGTTCCCATCAGAATAACTTGAATAAGTTGTTTCTGGATCAAAACCGCTAGGTAGACTGGTGATAGTCAATACATTCTCGGCACTGACATATACACGTAATTTTTGCATATGTAGTTTGTTGATAATTTGTGTCGGGAAAGTATACCCTAGTTGGATATTTTTTAAACGGGCATAGGCACCGTTTTGTAAGTAACGGGTTTGTACCTTTTGATTCATATCTTTGCTCATATACATTTTAGGAAAATAAGCATTGGTATTAGGACCAAATACAGAAGTTGTATTTTCTGGGCGATAATAATCCAAATGCTCTTTTAAACCAGTTGATTGCCATTCTCCTCCCGATATTCCCCAAAACATAGGACCATCCAACCATAAATCGCGTTTTGCGACTCCTTGCCAGAACATACTAAAGTCGATGCCTTTCCATTCACAACCCAAGTCTAAACCAAACCTGAAACGTGGGGTGGAGTTACCAATAATTTTGCGGTCTCCCGGATCGTCTACTGTATTGGCTCCTTCGTTGATTACTTTATCTCCATTAAGATCCTCGAACATAATATCACCTTCGCCCCAGCCTGAACCCCATGAGGGATTGTTATCTTTTATCCATTCATCCATTTCCGATTGATTTTTAGCTATTCCATGGGTTACATACCCCCAAATGGCTCCTAATTCCTGGTCTTTATAATAGGTGCTGAGCGATTTAGATTCATTGGGATACTTGTCAACAAATGAGCGGGAATCTGCCATGTTAAAGCCTATATTATAATTGATCTGTCCTATCTTGTCGCGCCAACTGGCTGCTATTTCCCATCCTTTGGTACGTAAGTCTGTATTATTGCTTGCTGGCATACCGATGCCATAGATGGAAGCGACCTCAGAAGCAGGACCGACCATATCCAATGTTTTACGGATAAAATAATCGAAATTTATGTTAAGCCGATTTCTTAACATTCCTAAATCAAAACCGATATTTAAGGATTGTACTGTTTCCCAAGTCAATGAACTGCTAAGGGTTCCAGGCATACCGGCAACAGTTGGTTTAGAGTCCCCCATTAGCCAGCTTCCTCCATTGGTCTTGACTGTTTGTAATAAATACATGGGATAATAAGATTTAGTATTTTGATTACCTAGTGTGCCCCAAGATACACGAGGCTTTAATTGATTGATAATGTTTTCATTTACAGAGAAAAAATCTTCGGCCGCTATATTCCAGCCTAAAGAAAAAGAACCGAAAAGTCCCCAACGATCTTTTCGAAGGAAGCGAGAAGAACCGTCATATCGCAAGTTGCCGGCAATAAAATATTTATTAGAATAATCATAGTTAATACGTCCAAAGAAGCCTGCTGTAGCCCAAGTATAGGCACTGGCTTCATTGATTTTATCTTCACCTGTTGCAGCGCCGATTTCGGGTATTGATTCGGTAATGAGGTCCATACGTTTCACAGAAAGATAACGGTTATTGTATTTTTCTGTATTAACTCCTGCCATCACTTTGAATTGATGTTCATCGAATGAAAAAGAATAATCACTGTACAGGCTGGTTGTTAAATGATTGGCTTTAGTCCAATATTGCATGGCTCCGGTTTGTCCCACCGCATATTCTCCACCGTATGCCAGTTCTAATGCTTCTCCGGCTACGTTGTGTTCATATACTTTATTCAGATTCTGTCTTTGTACTTGGTCAATCAAGCGTAACCCTACGTTTGCATATATATTCCAGTTTTTCAAGGGATGAAAAACAAGTTGTCCTTGCAGATAAACGTTATTATTACTGGTGATGGAGCGGCTTCCATTAGTAAGTTGCCCTAATTTTCCGTTGCGCATATAGTAACCGTTAGGATCTTTAAACGGCATTGTAGGCCACATGCGTACTACATCATGATAGAACAGTCCATTCATGTCGCTATAAAGAGGGTTGTCTAGTTTGGTATAAACATATTTAGTATTGACTTCTATATCCAACCATTTAAAAGGCTGTGCGTTAAATTTTGCATTGGTTGAAATACGTTCATAGGAATCTTTTCCGTAACGAAGGTTGCCATCCTGATCCAAATAGTTGGCAGATACGTAATATTGACTTTTGTCACTGCCGCCATTGATATTCAGGTTGTGCTCTTGGGACCATGCCCACTTGTAATGAGTTTTATACCAGTTTACATTGTCATTGGCTTTTTCATGGAATTGCCAGTTACCATTTGCATTGGCAATAGTGCTAGTTGTAATTTGACCATTCATGTATTGCTGGATGCGTTCCATGGTATCTTCATCAAAAATGGCTTTTCCTCCTCCGTTAATACTACCTTCATTAAAATAGTTAGCAAATTGGTAGGAATTCATTAAATCCGGCAAATGGTTAGGACCGGCATAACGGGCATTTCCGGAATAAGAGACGCTAGCTTTTCCTGCTTTACCTTTTTTGGTAGTAATCAAAATAACACCGAATGCCGCACGTGAACCATAAATAGAGCTAGCGGCTGCATCTTTCAATACGGAGATAGACTCTACATCATCTGGATTCAAGTTGTTCATGTTACCTTCTATACCGTCAATCAGGACTAAGGTAGCAGCTTTAGAACCTGTAGAAATTGTACCTGTACCACGGATGTTCACATCCATAGTTTGTCCTAATTGTCCTCCTAAGCCTCCAACAGATAAATTTAAACCGGGAATAGTACCTTGTAATGATTGGCCTAAGTTGGTAACAGGGCGGGAATCTAGTATTTTGGTATCTACTGTGGCTACAGCTTCTGTCAGATTAGCTTTTCTTTGTGTACCGAAACCGACTACAACGACCTCATCTAAAGTTTGTGTGTCTTCAGACATTTGAATGTTATACGAGAATTGATTTTCATTTACTTTAATTTCTTGTGTGGTGTATCCAATAAAAGAGATAACCAACACATTTCCTTTTGAAACTTGTAATGTAAAATTTCCGTCAAGATCTGTCACTGTTCCATAGGTTGTTCCTTTGACAATGACACTGGCACCAATAATAGGTTCTTTGAGCTTTTTATCCGTAACTACACCGGTGATGTTGAATTGCTGGGCGTACAGGAATGTACAGTTACAAAGCAATATCAAAAATAGAATCAAGTTTTTTTTCATGCTTTTCTGTTTTTAATTAGACATTAGGTTAATGTATTGCAAATGTATGTTAATCAATGAAATCGTTTTGTACATGTTCATTTCATTCAGTATGCACGTTTAATGCATCTCTATATTTTTTGGTGAATCTTTGTTGTTATCTCTTTTTTATTTTATTCCTTTGCTACAAGTAATGAATTAAATATGAACCTTAAAATCTTATCACTGCTTATAATTGAAGTATGTATATTGCTGCCGGATGTGTGTTATGCTTTTTTTTCAAAAGATGTGCATCTGCTCAATATGCAAAACGGATTGGCCGATAATACCGTATCTGCTGTTTATAAGGATAAAGAAGGTTTCGTTTGGTTTGGAACCCGAAACGGGTTGAGTCGTTATGACGGCAGGCGGATTACAAACTTCGAAATAAGTAGTAGTTATCCTAGTATCTCAAACTTGAAGGAAGCTTTTGATGGGGTGCTGGCATTTGTGGATAATGGTGTATTTTCTGCATTTGATTTGAAAAAAGAACGCTTTTTGTCTGTGGTTTCTTCTTCGGGACAGGGCATTCCATCTCGAGGGATGTTGCAGAAGAATGATTCGTTGGTTTGGGTGATTTCCGGAAGTGAGTTACATTTAATGAAGCGGTGCGCATCAAAAGAAGGTGAACTTCGGCTCCGGGTTGAAGAAAAATATACAGGCTGGGATAATCAGGATAATCTTTTGGTTGCCATAACTTATTCTTCGGATAAAAAAAGTATCTGCCTGATTGATGAAAAAGGTAGAATTATCTTGCTGGATGTGACAAACCTGAGTTTCTTTCGGGTGATTGACTTGGGTCGTACCGGTAGTCTGTCTGTAAATTCTGTTTTGTATGATGATGGCCGGATATGGATTTCTACAATTGCTCATGGGGTTATTTATTATAATGAACGGACTGGGAAAATCAAGCAGCTGACTTATCATGTGGCTCCGGTATCCGACAAACTTTCTCATACAGATGTTTTCGGTGTTATCAAATTGAATGAGAATAGATATTTGGCCGTAACGTGGAATGGATATACAGTGATGACAATAGATAAAAATAATCAGGACGGGATATTGACAGAAATTTATAGTAACACTTCTTCTTTGATGCACCGCAATCTTGAAACGAGGATGATTGCGGCTTATTACGATTCACATGGTATTCTGTGGATTGGTACGGATGGTGGAGGAGTAATCTGGTCGGATTTGCGTATGCAGTTTTATAATCGTTTTTATCAGGACAGGCATAATGAGATTTGTTCTATTGTAGCGGATGACGATCATTATCTTTGGTTGGCAACATACCATAAAGGAATTATGCGAAGCCGAACAGCGTTTGGTACTTCAGAAAAAATAGACTTCTTTCAAGTGGGAGATCAAAATGTGAAAAAACAACAGACAGTGTTGTGCAGTCTGAAAGATGAGAAAGGAAATTTATGGTTTGGAAATTTAGATGGTTCATTGACTTGTTATTATAAAAAGGAACGCTCATTCAAGATATTGCGATTGATTACGGAAAATGGTGACCTTAACAAATCATCAGTTTGGGCCTTATTCCTTGATAGCAAAGGTCATTTTTGGATTGGTACACATAAAGGACTCTGGTTATTCGACCGTGAGACGAACAGGTGTAAGAAGATGCATTTTAAAGTATCCGGGTTACAGAATTTGTCTCCTCTTTATATTCGTGCTATGGCTGAAACTGATGATCATACGCTTTGGCTGGGCACTGCTAATTATGGTATATGTAAAGTGATAAATGAAAATGAACTGCAGACCGACTATGAAAAGAAGTACGGTATGGTTGAGAATTCCGTGCGTTCATTATTAGCTTCGTCCGATGGTAATCTATATGTCGGATATATGGCCGGTCTGGCAGTTTTCTCTCCCGGACAGGATGCGATAACTCATGTATATACTACCCGGGATGGATTGTGCAGTAACTTTATTGGTTGTATGACTGAGGATGCGCACGGGCAAATCTGGCTGGGATCTAATTCAGGTATTTCCCGTTATAGTCGTCATCAACATTTGTTTTATAATTATTACATTGCGGGCAGTAACCGTTCTGTCCTGCATTGGGAGGATGTTCTGTTTTGGGGGAATAATAAGAATCTTACTTATTTTAACCCCGATGACATTAAAGCGTTTACCACTTCCGAATCTGTCGTGATTACCGGATTGGAGGTAAATAATAAACTTGTAGAGATAGGAAGAGAGGTAAATGGGCAGACCATTCTTTCACAAAGTATTTTCTATACGCCTTTTGTCCGGTTGAATCATGCGAATCGTGACTTTGCGCTGACGTTCAATAACCTTTCTTATTCTGAAAGCCAGCAGAAGTATAGTTACAGGCTTCGTCCTTATCAGCCTGATTGGCTTGTGGCCAACGGAGGGGAAAAAGTTTCGTATGCTAACCTTCCTGCCGGGGAATATGTTTTTGAGGTGAAAAATATTTATCCGGATGAAAGAGACAGTAAAATAACCTCGTTGAGAGTAGAGATTTTGCCTCATTGGAGTGAAACTTTCTTTTTCCGCTTCTGTATGATGGTGCTGGGAGGGATAATAGTTTATATGGTTATACAGCGTATTAAATTACGGCAAAAGAGGTTGGAGCACGAGTTGCGCTTGGAACATGAGATATTTGCTGCTACTGTAGAACGTGACAAGGAGAAGCAGATTCGGATGGAACGCGAGAATTTCTTTACGAATGCAGCTCACGAGTTGCGTACACCTTTAACTTTAATCTTATCTCCTCTGCAGGAATTGTTAGGAACCGTCCGCCCTTCAGACACCGTCTATACTAAACTGGCTGCCATGTATCGCAATGGAACCTCTTTGCAGACATTGGTCGATCATTTGCTTTATGTGCAGAAGATTGAAGCAGGTATGATTAAACTCCGAATTTCGAAAGTCGATATAGTGGTATTGGCAAAGCAGATAACCGATTCTTTTCATGAACTGGCAGAAACAGAAGGGATTAACTTTACGGTTGAATCGCTGAATGAGCCACTTTTGCTATGGATAGACGTGGAAAAAATAAGTTCGGCTATCCGTAATTTATTATCTAATGCGTTTAAGTATACATCTCCGAATGGAAAGGTGATTTTTAAGATGAACCGTATTGAGATAGATGGATATTCATTTTGCAGTATAATCATATCGGATACAGGTAAAGGAATACCGGAAGAGTTACGGGGGAGGATTTTTGAATCATTTATTACCGGAGAAAATACACCTTTGTTTTCTAATAAGGTAGGCATAGGCTTGCGTATTGTTAAAAATACGATGGATCTTCATCATGGCACGGTGAATTTGGACAGTACTCTCGGAAAGGGTAGCACTTTCACATTATTGATTCCTGAGGGAAATGCACATTTTGCAGAGGACCGGTATGAGATTGTTGGTACTCCGGAGATGGAGGAATATGCTCTTCCGTTACCGATAATGCAGGCGGAAGGGCAGGAAGACAAGTCTTCGAATAAAAAAACATCTCTTCTTGTTATTGAGGACAATGAGGAAATCCGGCACTATGTCTGTTCTTTATTCTGTAAAGATTATGCCGTATATGAGGCGGCAAACGGTGAAGAGGGGGTTGATGTGGCAATAAGTAAAATTCCGGATTTGATTATTTCTGATATAATGATGCCTGTAAAAGATGGGTTTACCTGTTGCCGGGAATTGCGTGAGCAGCCTCGGACAGCACATATCCCTATTTTGATGCTGACGGCAAAGGCTGAGGATGCGGATGTGTTGCAGGCTTCAAAAATAGGTGTGGATGATTATATGATGAAACCCTTCAATCCGGAGGTATTGAAGGCAAAAGTCCGGAACCTGATACTCCAGCGGGAACGCCTGAAGAGGATATATACAAAGACGTTGATGTTGAAGCAGCAGGAAAGTGAACCGGAAACGGATGGGAATAATGCTCCGGATGATTTTATACAGCAAATTATTCATGTCATAGAAGCTAATCTGGCGAATGAAAACTTTAATGTAAAAATGTTGGCAGACCAATTGAATATGAGTCAGCCTACCCTTTATAGAAAAATAAAGCAACGTAGCGAATTGGCTGCTATTGATATGATCCGGAGTGTACGGATGGGCAAGGCTGCCTCCCTTATTATGGAGAACAGGTATTCCATTCAGGAAATAGCCGAAATGGTAGGATATAGTGATACACGTACGCTCCGAAAGCATTTTACCGAGCAATTCGGAGTGTCTCCATCCAAATATATGGAAAAGGAATGAATCTGCTTCTTACCCGAAGCAGATTCCCATCCGTTTACCTTGTACAATCAGGTCATGGTTTTCATTGACAAGTTTTAATTTACCAGCCACTTCATTCAGAGAGATGGAGCCAATTTCCGCACCTTGCAGAGAGACCATTCGTCCGAATTGTCCGGAAGCGATCAGTTCTGTAGCATGTCCACCCATACGAGTAGCCAGATTACGGTCGTAGGGAGTAGGAGAGCCGCCACGTTGGATATATCCCAATACAGTTTCACGGGTCTCGAATCCGGTTTCATATTCTATTTCTTGAGCTATATATTCGGCGGCTTTCTTGCCGTCCATGGTTTGGATACCCTCTGCGACAACGACAATAGAATAGGGTTTTCCTTTTTTCAAGCGTTCAATAATGGTATTACCTATGTTATGTATGTCATAAGAAAGTTCAGGAATAAGAATCACGTCACCGCCTCCCGCCATTCCGGAATAAAGTGCAATCCAGCCAGCTTTATGTCCCATTACTTCAATAACCATAACACGTTGGTGTGAACTGGCTGTAGAATGCAGCCGGTCAATGGCATCGGTAGCAATGGTTACGGCAGAATCGAATCCGAATGAAACGTCTGTTCCCCAAACATCATTGTCTATTGTTTTAGGTACAGAAACAACGTTCACACCTGCTTGGGCCAGTTTGGCTGCGGTCTTTTGAGTTCCGTTTCCGCCGATACATACGATACAGTCCAGACCTAAATCATGAATATTCTTTAACATCAAAGCTGGTTTGTCTTCCGAGGCTGCCGACAGGCGTTTCTTGAATGGCTTTTCTCTGGAAGTACCTAATATTGTTCCTCCCAAATTTAACAAGCCTGATAATGATCTTTCTGTCAATGGTTCTACGTCATTGTCCAGCAACCCCCGGAATCCGCTATGAATTCCATAAACTTCCATACCGTAATGATTTATCGCTGTTTTGCAAACTCCTCTAATTGTGGCGTTTATTCCGGGACAGTCTCCTCCTGATGTCAATATTCCTATCTTCATAGCCTTTGATGTTAAGTTGTAAGTGACCGTAAAGATAACAAAAAATAAAAGTAATGTAGAAAACTATAAAAAAAATAATGTTATCAGCCATTATAATATAGAAATAAGCTATTTTTGCAAGATATAACGAATTGTATACTAAGACAAATGAATTCTACCAGACTAATTAGTACGCTATTCAAGCCCAGACAAAAAGCGACAGCCTTGTATGCAACTCAGGCTGAGGCACTCCAACATAAAGTATTTTGCCGGCTGATTAATGATGCTGCCAATACGGAGTGGGGATTGAAATATGGCTATAAAGACATAAAGAGATATCAAGACTTCCAGCGTGTACCTATACAGACTTACGAAGAAATCAAGCCATACGTAGAGCGTATGCGCCATGGGGAAAAAGATATCCTGTGGCGTGGAGAGGTGCAGTGGTTTGCTAAATCTTCGGGAACGACCAATGACAAGAGCAAATTTATTCCCGTAAGCAGGGATGGCCTTCATGATATTCATTATGCAGGTGGTATGGATGCAGTGGCACTATATCTTCAACAAAATCCTGAGAGTCGTTTCTTCTCTGGAAAAGGCCTGATTCTAGGAGGGAGCCATGCACCAAACTATAATGTGAAACGGAGTCTTGTAGGAGACCTTTCTGCTATATTGATTGAAAATGTGAATCCGTTGGTCAATCTGATTCGGGTGCCCGAGAAGAAAATAGCGTTGCTGAGTGATTTTGAGGAAAAAGTAGAAAGGATTACTCGTGCCACAATGAATCAAAATGTAACTAACCTTTCAGGAGTGCCGTCCTGGATGATGGCCGTCTTGAAACATATTTTGGAGGTGAAGGGAACGGATAATTTGGTGGAAGTATGGCCTAATTTGGAAGTTTTCTTTCATGGGGGGGTTGCTTTTACTCCTTATCGCGAACAATATAAACAGCTTATTCGTAGTGACAAGATGCATTATATGGAAACATACAATGCCAGTGAAGGTTTTTTCGGATTACAAAATGACTTCAGTGATCCTTCCATGTTACTGATGATTGACTATGGTGTATTTTATGAATTCATTCCGATGGAAGATGTCGGTACTGAAAATCCTCATATTGTTCCGTTAGTAGATGTGGAATTAAATAAAAATTATGCGATGGTCATCAGTACTTCCTGCGGATTGTGGCGTTATATGATTGGTGATACTGTGAAGTTTACCAACAAACACCCCTATAAATTTGTTATAACAGGGCGTACCAAGCACTTTATTAATGCATTTGGTGAGGAGTTGATGGTGGATAATGCGGAAAAAGGGTTAGCAAAAGCCTGTGAGGCGACCGGTGCACAGATTGTTGATTATTCTGCTGCTCCTGTTTTCATGGATGCATATGCCAAGTGCCGTCATCAGTGGCTGATAGAATTTGCCGTTATGCCAGATTCTTTAGAGAATTTTAGCCAGGTTCTTGACACTTCTTTACAACAAATTAACTCCGATTACGAAGCTAAACGCCATAAAAACATTACCTTGCAGCCGTTGGAAATAATCGTGGCAAGACCTAATCTGTTCCACGATTGGCTGAAAGAAAAAGGCAAACTAGGCGGACAACACAAAGTGCCGAGATTAAGCAATACGCGTGATTATATAGAAGAAATGCTAAGCTTGAACCAATAAGAACATGAATTGGAAAAAACATAAATTACCTGCTTTGTTGATGCTGATGATCGTAGTATATTCCTGTGCAAGCATGGGAACACCGGATGGAGGTCCTTATGATGAGGAACCGCCCAAGTTCGTCAGAAGTTCTCCCAAGCCATACGCAACAAACAACAAGGACAAGAAGATAGCCATTGAATTTGATGAGTTTATCAAACTGGAGAAAACATCAGAAAAAGTGGTGGTGTCTCCTCCTCAATTGGAACAACCTGATATCAAGGCAAGCGGCAGAAGAGTTTTGGTTAATCTCATGGATTCATTGAAACCCAATACTACCTATACCATTGATTTCTCGGATGCTATTGTAGATAATAATGAGGGTAATCCACTGGGTAATTATTCTTTTTCTTTTTCTACAGGGGAGACTATTGATACATTGGAAGTTTCCGGAACTGTGTTGGCGGCTGCTGACTTGGAACCAGTTAAAGGGATGATGGTGGGGTTGCATGTTGATTTGGATGATAGTGCTTTTGCCAAAAAACCGTTCGATCGTGTTTCTCGTACAGACAGTCGTGGGCGTTTCACTATTCGTGGTATAGCACCCGGCAAATATCATATTTTTGGTTTGATGGACGGTAATCAGAATTATTTATATGACTCTAAGACAGAGATGATTGCTTTTAGCGATTCTATTATTGTCCCTTCTATGGAAGCGGCCATGCGTCAGGATACATTGTGGAAAGATACGGTTACTATTGACACCATCAAAACGGTGGGCTATACCCGCTTTTTGCCGGATGATATTATTCTGAGAGCTTTTAAAGGGATAAACGACCGTCAATATCTGTCCAAGAGCGAGCGTGATAAAGAGAATCATTTTGTATTATCTTTCAGTGCGCCGGCTGATACGTTACCTACCTTGAAAGGATTGAACTTCGATGAGAAGGATGCGTTTATCATAGAAACGACTCCACGAAACGACTCAATTTGTTATTGGATTAAGGATTCGTTGGTTTATCAGATGGATACGCTGGAGGTTCAGTTGGATTATTTATATACGGATACGTTAAACCAGTTGGTTCCCAAAACCGATACGATTTATCTGGCTAATAAATTGACAAGAGAGCAACGGGAAAAATTGCAGAAAAAAGCAAATGAGGAAAAGGAGAAGGAACGTAAAAAGAGGGAGAAAAAGGGAGATACCATCAGGGTGGAACCGACTAAATTCTTGACTATGAATGTCGATGCTCCGTCGGCATTCGATATATATAGGAATATCTATCTATCTTTTGAAGAACCGATCGCAAGTATAGACACGGCGGCCATTCATATGGAAGTAAAAGTGGACAGTTTGTGGCAACCGGCTCCTTTCTTCTTTATGGCAGACTCGTTGATGCCACGGCAATATCAGATATTGGCAGATTGGCAACCGGAGCAGGAATATCAGTTGACTATTGATTCTTTGGCATTTACAGGAATCTATGGGCTGCATACAGATAAAGTCCAGCAAACGGTGAAGGTGAAGAAAATGGAAGAATACGGGACTATTTTATTGAATATAAAAGGGGCTGCTCCCAATGCTATTGCCGAATTATTGGATGCTAGTGGAAATGTATTGCGTCAGCAACCGGTGACGGTGGAAGGAACGGCGGACTTTTATTTCTTGAATCCGAGTACGAAATATTATATACGTTTGTTTAACGACCGTAATGATAATGGAGTATGGGATACAGGAGATTATGATAAGAAGATTCAGCCCGAAGAAGTTTTTTATTTCCCGAAGGTATGGGAGATGAAAGCCAACTTTGAATTTGAAGAGAATTGGGATGTGAATGCCATTCCTGTAGACAAGCAAAAGCTGGATGAAATAAAGAAACAAAAACCGGAAGAGACTAAAAAGGTACAAGATAGAAATAAAGAAAGAGCTAGAAAGCTAGGCCGATGAAAAAAACTATTCTAATATTATTGTGTGGTTGGTTTGCTATAATGGCAACTAGAGCGCAATGTGCGGCACAAAACGAAGCCATCCAGGCAGGCGAAGAGTTGGTATACGACTTGAAGTTCAACTGGAAATTTATTTGGGTTGCTGCCGGACAGGCAAAAATGGACATGCAGGCTATTACCTATCAGGGGAAACCTTGTTTTCGTAGTAATCTGATCTCTGTCAGTAACAAACAAGTCGATTTCTTTTTTAAGATGCGTGACACATTGACTTGTATTACCAGCAGTCGTCTGGAACCCGTTTATTTTCGTAAAGGGGCCGAAGAGGGTGACCGCTATACGGTGGATGAAGTATGGTTCAGTTATAAAAACGGAAAATGCATTGCCGATCAGCGTCGTATGAGGAGGGAACGGGATACGGTGAAATCGAAGGACCAAAGTGATGAGTGTATCTTTGATATGCTGAGCATATTGATGAGAGCACGTTCATTTGATGTAAGTGACTATAAAGTCGGCGATAAAATATTGTTTGATATGGCTACAGGTACTAAAGTAGAGCAGCAAACATTGATTTATCGTGGCCGGAAGAATTTTAAGGCGGAGAATGGTGTGAAATACCGTTGTTTGGTTTTTTCCTTAGTAGAGTATAAAAAAGGAAAAGAAAAAGAGGTAATAACCTTTTATGTAACTGATGATAAAAACCATTTGCCGGTGCGTTTGGATTTATATTTGAATTTTGGTTCGGCAAAAGCATTTCTGAGAGAGATAAAGGGGAATCGTCATCCTCTAACTTCCATTATAGAAAAGTAGCGGTTTGTCTTGACATAGTAAAACCGCCGGGTTTTGGCAGATGCCGGATCGGCGGTTGTAGTGTTGTATATTCATTATGAATGATATTTTATTCATCGAACAGTTTGGCCTGTCTGGAAATAAGTTTCAAGGTCTTTCCTTCATTTAATGCAGTAAGAATAGTTTCACCCCCTTTGTTCACTTTACATAAAGAGATTTTCGGTCCCATGATTTCGGTAATCCGTATTTCACCGATTTTGGTTTCTATATTATGTTCTTCCAGTATGCCATCTTCCACTACGTCAAAGCGTAATCCTTCTTTGATAGGATCATCATATCCCAGGTTGATATAAATGGTTTTTGCCTTGTCTCTTTTGATAGATACTACTTTCAGTATTGAACCGTATACTTTGAAGTGATTTTCAACAAAAAGTCCCATTTCGTATGGCACATTGATTAATGAATTCTCTAAAGCGCTATATTGGGTGGCATCTTTACCGGATGCTGAGCCTGTTTCTTCATAATTGCGTGTGCTGATAGTTACTCCGTCACTTGTCCGTATTAAATCAAGACGCAGGGTGAATTTCTCTTTATAACTGTTCTCACGGCTGTGGTAACGTCTGTGGGAGCTTCCGTCATCGGTTGCTTCTCTTTGTATCAGGTTTCCTTTTAACAGGTACTCTGCTCTGAAGCGGCGTGCATCTTCCAGCGGACTCAGACTGAGATCACTGCCAGCCGAAACGGCGTCCACTACATTGATACGGTTGGTGTTACGGATACCGTCGATAAATGCGAGACGAATCAGGTTGATCGCCCTATTGGGTATTTTGATTTCACTGTCGAAGTCATCTACATAAATCGTATATTTTTGTCCGGATGCTCCTAGGGATATTACCGTCAAAATCATTAATAATAGGATATTACGTTTCATAGTCATATGAATTTGCAGGGTTTGTAATGTAGTTCCTTTACGAAAATACACAGTTTGCTGTTCATTTGCAAATGAACAGAGTTAAAAATAGATTTCAGGCTTTGATTATTTGTTGTTGGTCTTTATTTTTCATGTTTAATCACTTCGTATTGAAATATAATGATTATCTTGGCACATAAAATTCAAGGGTAGTGTAAATATGGGGAAGATTCAAGAAAATGATGCAAGGTTGCAGCAGCTTGTATCAATGGCGCGCATAGGATGGTGGGAGGTGGATTTTGATGAAGGAGTCTACTATTGTTCTGAGTTTGTAGCCGATTTGTTAGGAATAGAAGGGAATAAGATTTCTGCTAAAGATTTCGCTAATCTGATTTGTGAGAATTATCGGGAACGTATTTTGGAGGAATTTCGCTCTTTCCGGATGATGGAGATTTATGAGCAGGTTTTTCCGATACATTCCAAATATGGGATGATGTGGGTTAGTACCAAGGTCGGTGAGAAGCGTATTACCAAAGAAGGTCATGTCCGCGTCATGGGTATGTTGCAATGTATTTCCCGGCAACGGATGAATATGCAGGAGCAGACAGTAGACCGGTTGAATTCTTTATTATCTCGTTTGAACGGTATTTCCAAGTCATTGCTTGATTTTTTACATTCTGATGATATTACCTTGGTTATCAATAAGATTTTAAAGGAGGTATTGCGCCAATTTCAAGCAGATCGTACTTATATTCTTGAATTTGACAGGAAATTGCATACGGAAGTCTGTACCTATGAAATAGCAGTGGAGGGTATAAAAGAACGCAAGGTTTTATTATCGGAATCTTCTATTGATTATGCCTCTTGGTGGACAGGACAGATATTGGCTGGTAATCCTATCATTCTTTTTACATTAAATTTGCTTCCTGATTCAGCCGGGGCGGATAAGCGTAGATTAGAGGAATATGGAGTGAAATCTACTATGGTGGTGCCTTTGAACTCAAAAGACGGAGTGTGGGGGTATATAGGGGTGGATATGGTGCGTGAGCATCGGAACTGGTGTAATGAGGATTATCAATGGTTTGTGTCTTTGGGTAATATTATCAGCATTTGTATGGAATTGAGACGTTCTGAATCTGAAGCCCGGCTGGAAAAAGCTTATTTGCAGAATATTTATAAAAATCTTCCTGCTGGTATCGAGTTGTATGATAAGGATGGGTTTATGACAGATTTGAATGAGAAGGAGATGGAAATCTTCGGTCTCCGGCATAAGGAGGATGTGATAGGATTGAATTTATTTGATAATCCTTTGCTGCCACAGGGGCTGAAAGATAAGTTGAAAGCAGGAGCACCTATTGATATGTCGTTTAATTATGATTTCGACCGTTTGGATGGCTATTATTCTACTTCTCGTACCGGTACTATTAGTTTAATCTCGAAATTCGCTCCACTTTATGATGCTTTGGGTAATCTGATAAATATATTGTTGATTAATATTGATAATACGGAAACAACAAATGCATACAGCAAAATACAGGACTTTGAGGAGTTTTTCACGTTGATAGGTAACTATGCCAAAGTAGGATATGCCCATTTTAATGCCTTGAAATGTGATGGCTATGCTGTGAATAGCTGGTATCGGAATATAGGTGAGAAAGAAGGAACTCCATTGAATGAGATTATCAAAGTGCATTCTCATTTTCATCCGGATGACCGCAGGATGATGCTTCGCTTCTTTGATCAGGTATTGATACGGGAAGCCAGCCATTTGAGGCGTGATGTACGTATATTACGTGAAGATGGCACTTATACGTGGACAAGAGTCAATGTAATGGTACGCGATTTCCGTCCGGAAGATGGGATCATTGATATGGTTTGTGTCAATTATGACATAACTGAACTGAAAGAAACGGAGCGGAAGTTGATAGCGGCAAGGGATAAAGCGGAAGAACTGGATCGTTTGAAATCTGCTTTTCTGGCTAATATGAGTCATGAGATCCGCACTCCGCTGAATGCTATAGTGGGCTTTTCCAGTCTTTTAACGGAAACGGAAGATATGAAGGACCGCAAGCAGTACATGGCTATTGTGCAGGAGAATACGGAGTTGCTTCTTCAGCTTATTTCAGATATTCTTGATTTATCGAAGATGGAGTCGGGAGCTTTTGAATTTGTCAAGAGTGATACGGATGTCAACTTGCTTTGCGGTGAGATTATCCGTTCTTTACGCATGAAAGTACCGGCTGGTGTGGAGCTGGTGTTTGAAAAATGCTTGCCCGAATGTCATGTATGGGCAGACAAGAATCGTTTGAATCAAGTCATTTCCAATTTCATTAATAACGCTTTGAAGTTCACTTTTTCGGGCAGCATAACGTTAGGATATTATAGGCAGACAGATGGGTATCTGCGATTTTATGTTCGTGATACAGGAATGGGAATCCCAAGGAATAAGATAAAAACAGTATTTGACCGTTTTGTGAAACTGAACAGTTTTGTTCATGGTACGGGACTTGGCTTGTCTATTTGTAAGAGTCTGGTGGAACAGATGGGTGGAACTATCGGTGTGGAGTCAGAAGAAGGAGAAGGCTCTTGTTTTTGGTTTACTTATCCTTATCAGGATATAGTTGGTAGTATTCTGCCACCGTAGGGGCTTGACTAAAAAGGTTTATTAGCTGTAGGAGTGAATTGAGCTCATCCGGATACATTGATTTTGTGGCATCGGGTGGGAACATTTCATCCCTACAGTGAACCGGGATTATATGTTAGTCCAGTTTCTTCATGGCGCTGTGTACGGAACCTGCCCAATAATTGCGTAGTCCGAAACCGCGTGCTTTGCCGTTAGTCGGTGCGCTATACAGTATCTCACGGGTTTTCGTGTTGAAGAACACAATTTGATAGGTTGCTCTTGCATCTGCCTTGTTTAAAAGCATGGCAACCATTATCAATCCTGTTTTTTCTTCTTGAGAGAGAATAGGAAGTGTCTTGATGACTTCTTCTATCTGTTTTTCATCCAGGGTGTATCCGCTGTTGGTCGTCATGATCTCATCGGGATTGATGGTCTTGTTGGCATCGTTTACTGCCTCTAATGAGGTCACTTCTACATTGACACCCAATCTTTTGCCAATATCATACTTCTTCGGCTCAGTGATGAAAAGCTTGTTGATGTCATCAAAAGTATATTTGAACTGCATGGGGCCTTCTTTTGCTCCGTACACTTTGGCACGGGTAAAGTCTATGCCATAAAATGTCACAGAAGAGATATCTTTCAATGCGTCTTTGTTTTGTCCGAAGCAAGCCATGCTGCTTACAAGGAATAATAAAACGAGTAACTGTTTCATATTAGTTCTTTTTTAAGTGTTGTTTTGTTGCTGCCAAAGGTAGAAAAATATTATCTTAAATCAATAAATTTAACTATTTTTCGACTCATGGGCGGCATTTGTATTTTCGCGATATACTCTGCCGATTCAAAATTGATACTCGGAGCCACCCGTACTTTGGAACGGAACAAATCCTTGATTTCTTTAGCAAAAGCTTCACTGCGGTTTTCACTTCCGATGCGGATCAGTATTTCATCCGTTCCCAGTTCATTGGTATAAACTTCTACAATGTAATTCTTGATATGGGGGATGTTATCCAGAATATCGAATAAAGCGGGTGGGTAAAGGGTCGTACCTTTATATTTTATCATTTGTCCTTTGCGCCCCAGTATGGAGCTGAGACGGATAGTGTTACGTCCACAGGCGCAAGGTTCGGTATAATGGTAACAGATATCTCCGGTCTTGAAACGGAGCAGCGGCATTCCTCTTACTCCCAAAGTCGTGATGGTCACTTCGCCTGCTTCCCCTTCTTTTACAGGCTGGTTGTTATCATCCAGAAACTCTACGATAATCAGTTCCGGCTGGAGGTGGCCACCGTGAAATTCATTACATTCGGTAAACGAGGATTGCATTTCGGTAGATGCGTAGGTGGAGTAAAGTTGCAGGGAATCCCATTTCTCGTGTATCCGTTTACCCAGTGTGTTCAGGGTGAAATCGGGATTGCGGAGTGCTTCGCCTATGCATACGCATTTCTGCATGGAGCAGTGATGGTAATCAATATGATTCTTTTCAGCAAATTCAATGAGTTTGATGAGGAAAGAAGGAACTACCATGCCACACGTGGGATGGATGCGCCGGATAGTGTCCCATTGCAGTTCTGGAATGCCATTTCCCACGCGGGCTACTCCCATGCCCAGCTCACGGGCTCCCATATAGTAGGCGAGGCCTGCCATGAAACGTCTGTCGATGGTGGTCATCAGCTGTAGTATATCTTGTCTGCTGCATCCGGTGGTGGTGAAGGACAGATATTCGTTGTAGGCCAGCCGGTCAAGGTCCTCGGAAGTTAATACGAAAGTGACGGGGTCGCCCAAGGTTCCCGAAGTGGTGACATAGTCAATAATTTCATCGCGGCTCACGCAGATAAAATCTTCATTATGAAGTTGCAGGTCCGTCTTGGTTGTGACAGGTATCTGTTGCAAGCTTTCTATGGTTTTTATCTGTTGTATATCGATATGATGTGCTTGGAACAGACGTTGGTAGAATCGTGAATGATTCTGCAAATAAAGCAGTTCCTCAGCCAGCCGGCTTTCCTGATAGGCTTTGATTTCCTCAGGGGAGCGGAATTGTATTTCCGGGTTCTTTTTCATCTTAGTTGTTTATTTTATGTTCTATACGTTCTGATTCACTTCGCTTGGGGATAGGAAGCAAGAGGGCTTTCTTCCAATTGCGCAGGGCTTTGTCCTGCTGTCCAGTGGCATGGTAATAATCTCCCAGTAACTCGTACACATAAAAGAAATGAGGGTTGGCATGTTGGAAGGCATGCAGTGTTTGTTCGTCCAGCCGTTCTTTCTTTTTAATCTGTTTCCGTAGTACAGGAGCCAATCTTTTGTAAGCCATCAGTTGTTGGTATTCCTGTTGTTGCAGGAAGGAGTCCGCAGGCAGGGTCAGGTCTCCGGTATAGATTTCATGGTTGAAATCGATGGAATCACTGAAAATCCTGTTCAGGTCGTATGCCACGTACTTACCGCATTGCCAGGGAGAGGTGGATACCCACATCAGCTTTTTCTCCGGTTGGAAAATAACGGAATGATGAGCGATAAATTGATTGATAGCCATCTCATTGGCAAGTCCCAGTTCCGCTCCTCCCACTCCTTTCCGGTTGCGGAGGATAGAGGCGGCTTTCGAAGCATCTATGGGGATGTTTGCTTTCAGCAGCTCCTGCAAACGGGCAAAGCGGTAGGGACTGTCCGAAGTTTCTATGTTTTCCCGGTTGCGTTTGTCATGGCTGAATGTTTCCGACTGATAATGGTTGGTACAGATAATCTGTTGTCCGTTTCCCGTGAAAAGAGCTATTTTCTCCGGTGATTTCTCTATAATCGCCGCTTTGCCATCTTGAGCCGAACCGACTAATATGGCTTCCGAGACAAATGTTTTTCGTTTCCGGGCGATAGCGTATGCTTCCTCAATGGTAGAAGCATATTGCAATATTTCCCTGGTCAGAATGGAAATAGGGGTGGCGGATGCGGCAGGCAGATCCGATTTGGCGGCATTGATGGTGACAGTCAGCCCCGTTTCATTCATGCCGGAAAGGACACCGGTCATTCCGGCCCATCCCACGGATGCGAAACGATATCCGTTTTCGGGCTGGTAAAATGAAACGAGTTTGTTATGTGCAAAGTCATCGCCCATGTAGAAATCGAAATTACGGCCGATGATAAGGGAGGAGTCAGCGCTGTTTTCACCCCAACAGGCAAAGGAACTGCATCCTACCAGCATATAGTCCTGCATGGCATGTCCCAAGTCGTGGGCGGAGTGGTAATTCAATTGACGTTCGTAAGGAGTGCCGATAAAATCATATTCGTGGGTACAGGAGAGTGAGATGCCATAAATCTCATCCCGAAACTCTTCCGGCACATTCTTTCCCAGATTCCGGTTGAAAAGGACAATGAAGAAGCGGAGGAATTTAAGATAACTTTCAGAGGGAACTATCTCTTTTATCTGGTCCACAAATACTTTTTCTTGAAAATAAAGCAAATCGGAAGTCAGCTTGCCTATGGCTTCGCCCCTTTCGTAGGCAGGTCCGCTTACTTTCAGCTCCCAAAGTCCGCTCTCACTGTGCCGCAGGTAGTTTCCGCCATACTGCCGGAGGCTGTCTTTCCGTATCACACGATCCGTTTCAGGGGTAGACGCAAATTGCGGAGTCATCATATCGGCAGATAGATAGAGATAACTCATGCCTATCATGATCGTCGCTATCAGAATCAACAGGGCTATCCCCCCGTATTTTATTGTTTTCTTCCAAATCTTATGCATTGCCTACTTTTTTTGCTAAATATTCCTGACCTACAAATTCCGAACAAGTGAGCATGGCTGTCAGCGTCACGCCCAAGGCACCGTGTACATTCAGATTCTGCCCTGTGAGGAACAGATTCTTCAGTTTGGTGCGTGTAGACACAAAACTGATTTGCGGATATTGGTAATTCTTGACAATGCCGTATGCCGAACCATCTATGGTTCCGGTATAGTCCCGATAGCTCAACGGAGTCGTAGTATGAACCTTTTCAATACAATGACTCCAGTGAAACCCGAACCGGCTCAGGAACTGCAAGATCTGTTCCGTCTTTTTTTCTTTAAACTGGCGGTATGCCTCTCCACGGTGCTCGGGAGTCGTATCCGTCCATGTGCTGACCTCATCCATATACATGGGAGTCAGTATGGAAACCACATCTGTGAATCTGCTGTTTCCGTGGGGTACTTGCATGGAAATCATACAACTGGGGATATTTCCTTTGTGTGCCTCTTTGTCATACCATACATCCTCATTGCCGTGCAGGTATATATTATAGTTTTGATAAGGGCAACTGTCTTTTTTCATCATCAGATTGAGCGTGAATATCCCGTAGCTGTTTTCCAATGACTTGATGCGAGACACAAAAGCCGGTTTGATGGAATGGTTCTTATCCAGCAGGGATAAGGTGAGTTGCGGATGCAGGTTGGATATGACGCAGGTACTTTCCAGTACCTCTTCATGGTTCACTTCTACTCCTTGTATGGCTTCATCCTTGACAAGGATACGGGTCACTTCTTTCCGGTTCAGTACCGTGCCGCCGTTGGCACGTATGATATGGATTAATTCCAGACTGACTTGCATACTTCCTTCCGTGAAACGATAGGCGCTCTCCATATAAGAGTTGTTAATCATGGCGTGCTCATAAAAGGTAGATTTATTTTTGATCCCGCCATAAAGCAGGGAGGTTGCGGCAAGTACATTCTGTAAATCCCTGTTCGTGGTAACGGATGCTATCATCCCGGCTGCTGAGGTGGCAAAGAAATCCATGCCTTCTTGGGACAGGCGGCCTTTTCTCAGGTGATCTATGCTGATCAGGTTTCCCACCGACCGGATGGATGCCACATATTTTTTCAAGTTCCCCCGTTCATGAGGGAATGAGCAGCACAGAGTTTCCATAAAACGTTCATATCCCATGGCATAATCATAGATAGCGTCTTTATAATAAATCCGGTCGAACACTTCTTCATCCATCCGTTTGATGGATAACTTGTCCATGATTCCGAAATAACGGAAATACTGGTTCATAATTTGCCCTTCATCCAGACTACCGATATAGTGAATGCCGGTATCCATCCGGTGCCCACCGCGTTGGTAAGTTTGGAAGCAGCCGCCAAACAATTCGTTTTTTTCCAGCACACAGACGTGGTAGCCCTCTTTGCTTAAGATGGCTCCGCATTCCAGACCGCCCAGTCCGCTGCCTATGATGATGATATCGTACTTACTCATGCTCCGGTTTGTTTTTCTGGAAGATATAAATTGTATTCGAAGTATATCTGTCGTTAGGTAAAATTTCCAGCTGCATCCCACATGCTTGTGCGATACTACTTATTTGTTCTTCGGATGTGAAACACAGTTGTTCTGTCGTTTTGTTAAAGTTGAAAATGCCGGTAGACAGCAGTTCGGTGAAACGGGTCAGACGGTGTTTTCCTGTATTGGCGGCATTGCCGTCCCGCACAATCAGCTTCCCTCCCGGACGCAACCGTTCCACGCATCTGAGTAATAAAGTCCGCTGATGCTCATAACTCATATAATGAAGCATGTCATTCAGTATGAATACGTCACTTTCCGGTAAAGGATATTCCAATGCGTCGGCGCATACAAATTGCAGGTGGGGAGTGCGGAGCCAACCCTGTTGCGCCACTGCTATCTTGTCCTCATCATAATCAATCCCTGTAATCTCCCGTTCCTCGGAAAGCTGGGAAAGCATATAGCAAAGCGGTCCGAATCCGCAACCGATATCTGTAATCTGTCCTTTGACAGGAACCAGTTGGTTGAATAACCTGTAGTTATCTTCCATTTTCACCTTGATGCGTATGTACCATTCCTCCACCGGTCCTTTATAGATATAGTTCTGTACCAGATTTTCGTAGAAGACGGGATTGTCCGTTGTGCTTTGTTCCCGACAGATACGGGCATATTCTTTTTTCATCCGCGCGGAGATGTTTTTGGTACGTTCCTGATAAGTGGTTCCGTACGTAGCATCGTTGGCTGGGATACGCGGTAGAATCTCTGTCAGCATGATGCCTTTCCGTACATTGAACGGCTGTGCTTTCGCTATGATTTTACAGTTGCCGTAAAGGATGACCGGAATAATATCCAGTTGCAGTTTTTCCGACAGATAGAATGCTCCTTTATGGAAACGCTTCATCCTTCCATCGTAGGTACGTGTCCCTTCGGGGAAGATGGCGATGGAATATCCTTCCTTCACTTTTTGGCGCATCCGTTCCACGTAAAGCTCATAACCGTCTCCTACGTAATAGAAATCGGCATAGCGGATAATGGCTCCGAAGAAAGGAGAGTGCCATACCCAGTGATTGGTAATCATGACCAGTTTGGGAGTCAGTGCCAGCAATACCAGTATGTCGATGAAAGACTGATGATTGGCTATCAGGATGGCAGGCTTTTTAAACGTTTCTCCCGTCCGGTTTATCTTTTCTTTATGTACAAATGTGGCTATATGGATCAGGCCTTTGCAGGTGACATGTATCAGTTGGCAAAGTACTTGTTTCTTATAGGCTTTGCGGATAGGAAGCAAGGTCATGACAGCTATCAGCAAGCGTAGGAACAGGCATCCGATAAAGAACAGCAGGAACAAGCAGCCGGTTCTTGCCAGTCCTGTCAATGTATAAGGAGGCAACCCTTTGGAAGCAGGGGCTGTGATGAAGAATCGGAAAAGGATGGGTTGCAGCGTGTAGGCCACCAGTACGACGGCGATCATTCCCAAAATGGAGATGAGGGAAATGGACTGTAATGCCGGATGGCGTGCGAAGACCAATGTGCCCATACCTATCACGGTGGTGAAAGCGGAGAAGAAGATGGCTGTCTTGTGCGAGTTCAGCAACTGCCGTCCTGTGCGGTATTTATTCTGCAATCCGTCCATAATGAAAATGCTGAAATCATCCCCGATTCCAAAAATAAAAGTGGACAGAATGATGTTGATGATATTGAACTCAATACCCAGTATGCCCATTAATCCCACAATGATAATCCAGCTGACCAGCATCGGCAGGAAACTCATCAGAGTCAGTTCTATGCGCCCGTAGGAAATCCATAGGGCAAAGAAAATCAGGAAAGAAGAGATATAAAGAATCAGATAAAAATCCTGATTGACAGCAGATACCCATTGGTTGGCGAAATAACCACGGTCAAAGATAACCACCTTCTCTTTTTGTTGGAAAAGGGGGTACACCGCTTCCTTGTCGGCCTCGTTCATCCGTACCTGAGTAATCAGCATGGTCAGGGAATCAGCGGAAGTCTGCCATTCGTTCAGAAGCTGGGTCGTGATTTCATTTTGGTAGTCCAAAGGCTGGAACGGACGGTCGAGCCATTGGAAAAACGGCTCGAATGCATGTTCACGGAAATGATAGCGGGCAGCTTCTGTCCGAATGGTTTTGCGTAGCCAGGCTTTCTTTTCCGGAGTCCAGTAGTTGTGCCATTGTTTCAACCGTACTTCCTGCACCTCTTCCGGTATCAGAAACTGTCCGGCAGAGGCATAATCTTTTATTTTTCCCTCTTCTTTCAATTGGGAGAGCAGCCGGTTTGTTTCGGCGTATTGTCCCGTGGCATCTCCCATATCTTTGCCTGTACTGACAAAGAGAACGGTCTTTTCTTGCTTGTCAAAGAGTTCGGTCAGCTTGTTTTCCGCTTGTTTCAAGTGGGCAGGCTCATAGTTCAGACTCATCATATCCTCGTTGAAACGCACGTTCTGCGAAGTGAAGATACATACTAAGGTCAGAATAAGGATGAAACCTACCAGTCCTTTGTTCTTTTCGTATGGATAAGCGTTCAGTTTCTCGATAAAGCGTAGCACCGCCCCTTGTTTTACATGCGCCTGCCCTTTCAGGAAATGCGGCAGATAGACCAGGCAAAACAGCGTGGTTCCTATCAAGGCAAGCGAGGCGAACAGACCAAAATCCCGTAACAGATTAGAACTGGTAAAGAGGAGGCCGAAAAAGGCGCCGATGGTAGTAAAACTGCCTACGGTAAGCGGATAGGCGATTTCTCTGATTAATTGTTGCACCGATGATACATGATTCTGATGCGCCAGCATGTGTATGGAGTAGCTTAAGGCAATGCCCATTACGGCGGAACCCGCACCTACGGCAATGGCTGAAATGCCGCCTTTGATAAAGTAGATGAGGCATAAGGCGAATAGAGCTCCGAACAGCACCGGGGTGATGATAAGCGGAATGGATTTCTTATGCTTGAATACCAGAGATATGAAGACAATAATGATAATCAGTGCGATGGAAGAAGTGACAAGCGTATCTTTCTTTATCTGTCGCGCATTGTACACTCCTACGGAAGGACCTCCGAAATATTCGGCAACTAATTGGGGGTGTTCCTTTTCCGCTTTTTGCAGTTCATCTTCAATCAGCCGGATGAGTTTGTCATTTTTGCCCGTGCTTCCGGTGTTGAATACCGGAGTGATGAACATCAGCAGGGTGGAGCCGTCCTGTGAGAAAATATGTTCATTAATCAGTTCGTAATTGGATTCCAACTGGAAGTCTTGCAGGTGTTTCAGCGTCTGGCTGCCTAGCCCCAACGGGTCTCGCATAAGGTAGTCCTTCAAGGCGAATCCTGCCGGAGATATCAGGTTGGAATAGTTTTTCTGCATCAGGGCGGCTATGTTTTCGTCGGTAAGCAAGGTATCCAGCCGTTGGTAGTCCTCGTCGGAAAGGAACAAGGGTAGATTGTCGTAAACAAAATCTCCGGCACTGTTGATCAGGTTTTCGTCGACTTTTGAGAAGATCTCTTTAATCAGGGTTCCTTCCGCTTGTTGTTGTAAATCCTGTTTTATTGTCTCGGCAGCTTCAATCAAGGAATCCGCATCCGCCATGCCGTCCTTGCCGGACAGCATGATTATAATCTTATCCTTTATCTTCAGATTTTCAAATACGTTGATGGAGTTTTGGGAGTCCTTGGTATCCGGAAAGAAACTGGTTACGTTTTCCTCGAATCTGACTTGGGCGGCAAAAAGGGCCATAAAGAGAATGCATACGCTGAGGGACAGGTAAAACAAGACTTTATGCCTTTCAAAATAGTTATATAATCCAACAAAGAATTTAGTCATATCCGTTTTTTCTCCTACATATGGCCAGCAACGCGGTGGAGATTACTCCCGACAGCAGACTGCAAGCCATTGCAAAGATAATGCTTCCTATTAAATATTGCTCTAAAACTGATTTGACATTTTCAAGAGAAAGGTCTCCGAGGTGCAAATCGGGAGGATTACCCAGTACCATGCAGCCTGTCCGGTAACTGCCATACAGCAATAGGGGAATCATGGGTGGAATACTGATATTGGCGGCGACAAGGGCAATCACTTTATTCAGTCTGAACAGATGCGCAAGAAAGAGGGTGATCAGCATCTGATAACCCCATAACGGAACAATACCCATAAAAATACCCAGCATGATGGCGAGTACAATCTTCAGGTTGGATTCCCGTGTATTCAGCACATTGTCGGTAAAGAATCGCTTGCAGTTGCTCCATGACAGTTTGCGGAGCAGGTTACGGGGAATAATCCAAAGGCAGGTAATCAGCACCAGCACCGTGTTCAGCACACTGATACGGGTAAAATCCCGGAAGGGACGGAAATGGGATACCCGTTCCGCTTGCGGGGGATAGTACACATGGATAGGAATGTTCTTCACCACTACATCTCCCCATGCGGCGAAGACGATGGCTTCCAACTCAAATTCATATTTGGCGGTGTACCAGCAGCTTTGCACATCCATTTTGCGGAGAGGGTAGAGACGGTATCCCGACTGTGTATCTTCCAGTTTCAGCCCGGTTTCCAGTCTGAACCAGAAATTAGAGAATTTATTGGCGAAGGTATTCTTGCCCGGCATATTGTCGGAGGCCAAGTTTCGGGCACCTACCAGCAGCGTGTCGGGCTCTTTCTCAATGGCTTCGATAAAACAGGGAATATCGGAAGCGAAATGCTGTCCGTCCGAATCTATGGTGATGGCATAGCGGAAACCCTCTTTTTTTGCTTGGGAAAGACCATGCTTCAAAGCGGTTCCTTTTCCTTTATTCACTGGATGGGTAATAGTGCGGATAGCCGGATATTGTTCCAGAATGTTGGCTGTATCATCCGTAGAGCCGTCATTGATGACAATGATATCGTCTGCATACCTGTATACCTCCTCAATGACTGCCGCCAGTGTTTTCCCATTGTTGTAGGTGGGAATAACGACGACAATCTCCAGTTCCTTTAATTTCTTCCGCCAAACCGATGTTGTGTTTGTATTCATCTTGTTTTTCAGTCAAACTATTCAGATACGTTTGGGATGAATACTTTCGTATCTGAATTTATGTGGTTTCTAATGGGTGACAAAGATAGTATATTTTCGGATGCGGGCATTCTGGCGTTAATTATTTATTTGGAGATGCTTTTTTAATTTTAAAGCAGGTAAACACCAACTTGTTCTCGTCAAATTGCGGATTTTCCAGATTGTTTTCGGATATATACAGTCCTTCCTTTCCCACAAAGCTCATTTTATAGAAATATTTCTTTCCGGGGAATCTCGTTTCTCCAATGATTTCAAAATCCGCGTTCAGTACAATGACGGAGAACTCCTTTCCTTTGGGTTCGTCATAGGGGCTTTCATTGGGAGCCAGTTTGTAAGGCATCTCGGCAAAACGGTAGTACACATTGCGGTATTTGTCATACATGATATGCCAATATTTCGGTGTTTCTCTGAGTTTTATAATGGCATTGATGCCTTCCATAGAATTTCCCAGTTTGGGTTTCATGCTTTTCAGATATCTGCTCTTGGCGTTATACCATCGGATGTGTTTCAAGTCATCTGTAACCATCAGGCTGTCATATCCGAAAAATCCGCAGACCAAACGGTTTTCTTTGTAGTTGTAATCATAACTAAAACCGTATCCTCCTGCGATATTGTCATATTCCTCTTTAAAGATGGGTGGATAGAAGATAGGAACCCATTTAAATTTTCCAGTTTTTAGATTTAGTGAGGCAAACATGTGGGTTTGGGGCCAATCTTCTCGCTTCATGTTTGGTTTGAGTATATCTTGATTTAAAAATATACAGGAGTCTTTGACAAAGGCGGGTGTATTATAATAACTACAGAAGAAAAATGCTGTGAATCTGCCTTCGGGACTTTCGACTGGATAATTACGTACGACCTCTCCTTGGTTATTTATAGTACTGAGCCGACCTATATTATTCTGCGAAATCAATATTTGTTCAGAGTCGGGCGAAGGTCTGCTTCCAGATACAGCCGGCAACCCGTTGGGACCTGTTTTGCTTAGGGGTATCCGTTTGGCTATTTGCCGATTCTCTATATCAAAAATGACAATGTCATATAATGATTTTTGTGTATTCTCAAAGTGAAGGTATTCTTTTCCATTTTCTTCGAATTGGAACATGGATTTGCTTAAGTAATAGGTCTGTTCGTCTAAAGGGAAGACCAGCTGTTTTTCCGCTACCAGTTCTACTTCGTTCTGTCTTTCTGTGTTGTTTTTCTTTGCGGACTGGCAAGACATGAAAATCAGAACAAAAAGTGCTGTTATAAAAAGATATGCTCGATTCATAGTATTTTCGTTTTTATGATGGTTGCAAACTGTTTTCTTGTGGCATTGCTTGTTAAGGTGCTTTTTTAATTTTAAAGCAGGTGAACACCAACTTGTTTTCGTCGAATTGCGGATTTTCCAGATTGTTCTCGGATATATACAGTCCTTCCCTTCCTACAAAACTCATTTTATAGAAATATTTCTTTCCGGGGAATCTCGTTTCTCCAATGATTTCAAAATCCTTGTTCAGTACAATGACGGAGAACTCCTTTCCTTTGGGTTCGTCATAGGGGCTTTCGTTGGGAGCCAGTTTGTAAGGCATTTCAGCAAAACGGTAGTACACATTGCGGTATTTGTCATACATGATATGCCAATATTTCGGTGTTTCACAAAATTCTATGATGGAATTGATTCCAGCCATGGCATTTCCAAGTTTGGGTCTCATGCTTTTCAGATATCTGCTCTTGGCGTTATACCATCGGATGTGTTTCAAGTCATCTGTGACCATCAGGCTGTCATACCCGAAAAAACCGCAGATCAAACGGTTCTCTTTGTAGTTGTAATCATAACTGAATCCGTATCCTCCGTCTATGTTTTCATATTCCTCTTTAAAGATAGGTGGATAGAAAATTGGAACCCATTTAACTTTTCCTGTTCTCAGATCCAGTGAGGCAAACATGTGGGTTTTAGGCCAGTCTTCTCTCTTCATGTCGGGCTTGGGAATACCTATTTTCAGAAATAAGCATGAATCTTTGACAAAACCAGGTGTGTTGTAATAGCTTCCTAAATGTAAAGAGGTAAATTGGCTTTCCGGAGTTTGGAAATTATAGTTTCGTATTACCTCTCCCTTATCATTGATGGAACTGATTCTGCTGATATTGTTCTGTGCAACTAATATATACTGGGCCCCAGGCGAAGGTCTACTGCCGAATACTGCCGGTAGCCCGTTGGGACCTGTTTTGTGAAGAGGTATCTGTTTGGCTATTTGCCGATTCTCTATATCAAAAATGACAATGTTATATAATGATTTTCGTGTATTCTCAAAGTGAAGGTATTCTTTTCCATTTTCTTCGAATTGGAACATGGATTTGCTTAAGTAATAGGTCTGTTCGTCTAAAGGGAAGACTAGCTGTTTTTCTGCTATCAGTTCTATTTCGTTCTGTCTTTCTGTGTTGTTTTTCTTTGCGGACTGGCAAGACATGAAAATCAGAACAAAAAGTGCTGTTATAAAAAGATATGCTCGATTCATAGTATTTTCGTTTTTATGATGGTTGCAAACTGTTTTCTTGTGGCATTGCTTCTTAAGGTGCTTTTTTAATTTTAAAGCAGGTAAACACCAACTTGTTCTCGTCGAATTGCGGATTTTCCAGATTGTTTTCGGATATATACAGTCCTTCCCTTCCCACAAAGCTCATTTTGTAGAAATATTTCTTCCCGGGGAATTTTGTTTCTCCGATGATTTCAAAATCCTCGTTCAGTACAATGACGGAGAATTCCTTTCCTTTGGGTTCGTCATAGGGGCTTTCGTTGGGAGCCAGTTTGTAAGGCATCTCGGCAAATCGGTAATACACATCTCGGTATTTGTCATACATGATATGCCAATATTTCGGTGTTTCACAAAATTCTATGATGGAATTGATTCCAGCCATGGCATTTCCAAGTTTGGGTTTCATGCTTTTCAGATATCTGCTCTTGGCGTTATACCATCGGATGTGTTTCAAGTCATCTGTGACCATCAGGCTGTCATACCCGAAAAAACCGCAGATCAAACGGTTCTCTTTGTAGTTGTAATCATAACTGAATCCGTATCCTCCGTCTATGTTTTCATATTCCTCATTGAAGATAGGTGGATAGAAGATCGGAACCCATTCAAACTTACCGGTTTTTAGATTTAGTGAGGCAAATATGTGGGTTTGGGGCCAATCTTCTCTCTTCATGTTTGGTTTGAATATACCTTGATTTAAAAATATGCAAGAGTCTTTGACAAAGGCAGGTGCATTATAGTAACTACAGAAAAAAAATGTTGTGAATCTGCCTTCAGGGGTTTTGACTGTATAATTACGTAGTACCTCTCCTTGGTTATTTATAGTGCTGAGCCGACCTATATTATTCTGCGAAATCAATATTTGTTCAGAGTCGGGCGAAGGTCTGCTTCCATATACAGTCGGCAGCCCGTTGGGACCTGTCTTGTGAAGAGGTATCCGTTTGGCTATTTGTTGATTCTCTATATCAAAAATGACAATGTCATATAATGATTTTCGTGTATTCTCAAAGTGAAGATATTCTTTTCCATTTTCTTCGAATTGGAACATGGATTTGCTTAAGTAATAGGTCTGTTCGTCTAAAGGGAAGACCAGCTGTTTTTCTGCTACCAGTTCTACTTCGTTCTGTCTTTTTCCATTGTTGTTCTTTGAGGGCTGGCAAGATACAAGGGTTAGTATAAAAAAGAATGATATAAAAAGGAGTGTTCGATTCATAATCTTTTCGGTTTTATGATGTATGTAATTTATGTGGCCAGTAAAAAACCGACCACATAAATTGTTTGTTGTTAATTGGTAGGGGCACCATAATTTCCACCTCCTTGAGAGCCTTCACCAGGTCTGCCGATTGCTCCAGTACCACATTCGCCTGGTAGGTCAATACAAACGGTTCCATTGTATGTCCATATGCAATCATTAACATCTTGGTTGTAAGCACAGCGTAAAGCTCCCCCTCGTGGCATTTGCATGGCAGGTGCTCCAAACACCACTTCTTCATTAGAAGAGTGGAGGTTCAAGCTTATTGCAAATGTTGCAATAACAGCCACAATCATTGTGAATCTTGTTTTCATAGGCATTCGTTTTTAATGGTTAGATTTATTGTACTTTTCCTTTTACGGAAATTTCTATCGGAGACTCCGGTACATTGCAATGAACATGGATAAACCTTTCAAATTCCCCCTCTTCTTCCGCTCGAAAATGAATCGTCAGAGTAGTACACTCGCCGGTTGGAACAGGAGAATCCGCCCATTGTACAGTGGTACATTCACAAGATGATTCTATGGCATTGATGTATAAAGTATCTGTTCCGATATTGGTCAATATCACTTTCTCTTCCTGTATTTCCGCTTGTCTGAAACTTCCCCAGTCGATATACTGCTTATCAGCAGTCAGAGTGGTCATTCGTTTCCTGCTCTCTGCCGTAAGTCTTTGATAAGGCCAACGTTCTACATATTTCCCGTCTTTTAAGAAGTATACCATTGGAAAAGTGGTTACCATTTTCAGTCTGATTGATACTTTGTCTTTATCTAAGTAAAGATTGCTGAAATCCGTTGATTTTTTGCCGCCGCTCAGCAAGAAGAAATCTTTTTCCGTATCACACATAAAGACATATATCGTGTCTGTTGTTTCTCTGATATTGTCCATTGCCTCCTGAATGCAACTGCCACAACCGTTGCCGGGAATAATAATTAGAAAACATGAGTCTGAAGCGTTTGGAAGGCAGATACCTACCTCCTGCACCAACTGACGGATACATTTGTCTTCATCAGAAAAACACCCATAGCTTGTGAGAACTATAAGGTATAACATTATCTGCTGCCAACCTTTCTTCATAAGTATCAGATTTAGATTGTCTAAATATAAGAAATTTGATAGATGCTGACAAGTATAAATGGACTTATTGTTCTTGCTATTATGAATGTTTAACAGAAGAATCTGCTTTTCTGATACTTACAAGTATTTTGACGAAGTATGTCGGAGATAAATATATCCGATATTTATCACAAAGAATGAGTCTTTTTACTATTTGTCATCAGTGTCGCTTTCAACTTGATAAATTCTTTTCCATTACAAATGCCCTCTGCCTGTAACTTGAAAAGGTGCTCTTCCGTCTCTTCCACTCGGATAAATAGTTGCAGCAGCCGTGTTTCCAGCGGGTTGATGGCAGACAGGAATTTGGAAGAAGCAATCTGTACATACTGCAAAGGCCGGTTGACTATTTGTTCGGCACTTTCTTTTATCATCTGTAAGGTACAGACGCCCGGAACCACCGGCTGTCCGGGAAAATGACCCTGATAGAGAGCATGGCCGGGATTCAGTTCTATCTCTATTTCCCGTTTCCCATCTTCTCTTTCCTTTCTATGAATGATTTTATAAAAGTTCTCCAGCAGCATCTCAAGGGTTGTTTATGTTCAGTTTGTCCAATTGAATTCTTAACCGTATCAGTGGATGCTTGATTTGTACTTTCCCTGCCTGTCCGTTTACGAAGCCGGACAAGGTGAATATCGTCTTTCCAAATCCTTTGCCACTGATTCTTTGTTCAAAAGTACTACTTTTCTTTTTAATATGTGCTTTTTCATTATTTAGAAATAGATTTTTGAAATCAGTTTCCAGTATTTTCAGCATCTTTTTCTTCCTCATCGGGTCAATGCAACTGTTCACTATGAAGGTGTCGCAGTGCAGGGAGAAGTCAAAAAGGCTGAGGCCAAAGTAGGTGGATCCCAGGATACGGATTTCGTTATTGGGCATTTGGCGGACAATGAGCATTCCGCTGAAATGATGTTTCATGAAATCCAGTTGCAGGTTGTACTTTTGCGACTGTGCTTCTGCCTGCAGGATGGGAGGAAGTGCCGTAGCTTCCCCCGTCACCCGGTGTGAGCAAGAGAGCAGAATAAACAGCAACAGCAGCCAGCTAGCGTATCGTAAACTTTGTCTCATCTTTCAAAGAATTGAATTTCTTGTTGGAGAATTCGTATTCGGTATAGTTGGTTGCGGTTTCCGATAAACGTAGTTTGTGGACAGACATGTCTTTTTTGTCTAAATAAATTTGAATCTGGTTGATATATGCCTGTACCGCTTTGCTGACGGGCTTGATTTGAATGAGATAGTAATGGGCGTCTTCAAAATATTCTAAAACATAGCCGGGCGACATGTTGGACAGGTCGCCCACCATGCAGGCGGTAAGCATATCCTGCATCTGGTTCATCATCTTGTTGGAGTGAAGGTCCATGATGCTTTTCTTTCCGTCCGATACTATTTTCAGTTGGTTGTTGTTGATCACGATAAGGTAGTTCATGGGCTGTGCGTAGTCCATGCATATCTTATTGCTCTTTTTATAATAAAACTTTCCTTTCGAGGTTATTTTCTCATCGAATACATCCAGATATTTTATCTGAGTGAAATTACTTTCGATGGACTCTATATTTTTAGCCTCTTGCAGCAGACGGGATTCAAAATCTTTCAAATCAGTAAGTTTCTTCATCTGTTGGGCTTGCATCGGCAGGACTGTACAGAACATCAAGAGCAAAAGTATTTTCATGTAGGTCATACTTTATAGAGGTTTATCCGTTTGTAATGGGAAGCAAAGATAGTATATTTTGGGAAACCATTCATACCTTTATCGCTTATTTACGATTTTTACCTGTTTCTACAATCGTTCACATGGGCAATTATAATGAATAAAAAAGTTATATTTCTGCGTTGCAATACTTTTTTGTTCCATCACCGCATGTTGTTGTTAATCAATAATTTATAGTGACGAATCCTCCTGTGTACCCTCGAAACGGTTTATCCGTTTTCCCTGTCGGAGTCAGTTTGGCAGAAAGCGTCATTATGCAGGATGAAGGTCTGTTGGAATTCTTGTAAGGAGAACGGTAGGATATGATTTTCACTTAGGTGAAGATGGGTTTTCACCTGTGTGAAGAGCTGTTGTCACCAGTGTGAAACCACCGTTTCACACTGGTGAAGTAACAGTATATATCGGAAGTTTACACACTGACATCCTATTAAGTTGAACGAAAGTACAGCATATCCTGTCAGATTTAATCTGATATCTACGCTTCTCTTGCAAATAACGGGTGAATGTTCCACTCCATCGCTTACATACCGGTTTGGGGGTATTACAGACTTTTTTACACGGCAAGTTGTTGGTAATGAGTGGAATGAAGTGGCGGAGGAATTTTATGTTTTACGTAAGACGAAGTTATCTTTTTATCGGTTTGATCATGAAGGGTGAACCGGGGCTCGTTTCTGGAACTTGGTGATGTTGCTGTTGAAAATATAGAAGAAATTTATTTTGTCATGTCCTTTATCAACCTGTCTAATGCTACCACCGTATACCCCTCTTTTTTTATAAAGTCCAGAACTTGTACCAGCAGCCTGTCACTATCGGGCATCCGGTCATGCAGCAGAAGGATGGAGCCCGGAACGAGCCGTTTCTTGATGCGTTTTATTATTTTTTCAGGAGTGGGTTGCTGAGTGTCCAGTGTGCGGATGTTCCAGCCGATGGGAAAGTATCCCAGCCTGCGCACTGCTTGGGCTAGGGTAGGATTGGTCACTCCGAAAGGCGGCCGGAACCATTGGACCGGTTGCCCGGTTACTTTTTCCAATTCTTGCTGGCAGGTAATTAAATCATGGCACATCCGTTTGAAGGTATAGAGAGGGAAATAGCCGGAATGGGAGAAGGAATGATTCCCGATACAATGTCCTTCTTTTATAATTTGCCGGAGCAGTTCTTCATTGCCTTTTATCTTGTTTCCGATGCAAAAAAAGCAGGCTGGTATGTGTTTTTCTCTTAACACTTTCAGCACTTTTGGAGTCTGTATCGGATCGGGCCCGTCATCAAAAGTGATGGCTATGATTTTCTCTTCGGTCTTTTTACGACAGAAGATGCGCATGTAAATACAGGCACGGATGCTGTAAGAAGCGTAAAAGAAAAAGGCCATGACGCTTACTATGATGACTACAGAAATTAAGATGTGCATCGCTTGATTAAGATGACTGAGTGATACTTTAATAAATGATCTTGTAGAGATTATTCTAATTGCTTGTCATTATCCGTCAGTATTCTGAACTTCTTTTCGGTATCAATCGTATTCAAGTGTGCTAATTGCTCTTTGGCCATCTGCCGAAGATGAGTAAACCTTTTAGACTTGTCTACCTTACGCTTGATTAACTCTGCATTGAAGGATTCCATATTCGATAATACGACTAATTCATTTATGCTTGCTACATCTCTGATATTGATATTCTTATCTGCGTATTGTGGATTTGCTTCACGCCATTGTCTTGCGGTACATCCCCATAATGCGAGATTTAACAAATCAGCTTCATCGGCATAAACAAGTTTTTGATTGAAATCTTCTACTTTAGGTATAATAAAGTCTTTGATTGCATCCGTATGTATGGAATAATTTACTTTACTAAGTATTCTTTTTACGTTCCATTCACTTAATAAAGGGTGTGATTCTGCTTCTTTAAGTCTTTGGTATTCTTTGATGAGATATAGTTTAAATTCAGGGCTGAGCCAGGTCCCGAATTCAAAAGCTATGTCTTTATGGGCAAAAGTTCCCCCATATCGTCCGGGCTTGGATATAATCCCTATTGCTTTAGTTTTTTCTATCCATTGTTTGGGGGTTAGGGTGAAACTGTTTGTTCCACTCTCCATTTTAAAAGCATCGAATTCGATGCCTTTAAAATTTGGATTATTTAGTTTTTCCCATAACCCAAGAAAATCAATCGTACTACGTAGACGCATCCAGTTTTGTATAATGTAGTTAGTACGTTCTCTGTCTTTGAAATGTGCCATGTCTGTCAGGCAGATATAATCATTATTATCAGGTCTTACAGATATGGATATATCAATATTCGTAACAGTTATTTTCTTCATTATTTTTACTACTTTTATTTTATGAGGGATAAAGTTAAGCATTATTCCTGTTTTCAGTATCTTAAAAGCATCTTTTTAATAGGCCATGACGCTTACTATGATGACTACAGAAATTAAGATGTGCATCGCTTGATTAAGATGATTGAATGATTGATACCTTGATATTGGTTATAAATCAATGCGTAACGGGATGAAGCTTCTTCTTTCAAGGCTTTTGCCGCCATCCAGAGAGCATAGGATGAGGCAGTCTGATATTCTCCGCATTGCTCTTTAAAGCTGCTATGCAGGGCATGAGGAAACAGACTGTGTTCCAGCTCTGTATAAACGGCATCTGTTGCTTCCTGCCCGTTCTTGCCACTGATAAACCAGTCAATGTCTTCGGGTGCAAGCTCGTGAGATTTTAGAAAATGATGCATCCTGTTACTGATTTCCGGAGCACTCATCCGGGTGATAAAAGTGTCCACCCCTTTCAGTTCAGCAAAAGTCTGTTCCTCTTTTTGTGCGCTTAACAGGAAAAATTGTGCTCCCTCACCGGCTGTCGTTCCTTTCAACAGTCCTAAACGCTGCTGGATGATGTAGCTGGTAGGGGTTATTTCATCCATAGCACCTGCCAGTACATGCTGTTTGCCTTCGGCAATACTCATGATGCCATCTGTCAGAGCACTTTCAAAACTTAAACCACGGTGTACATACGTCACATTATAAGCATGTATTTTGAGTAGCAAAGCTATCTGTGCACCGATCGTATTAAAGGTGGACTGAATGAAAGCGGTGGGATTGAGCATCTGTTCCCGGTTATCCATCAAGGCGTTCATAAACTTTTCCGTATCAGCCAGACAACCCAGTCCCGTAGCGGTGATAATGGCATCTACCTTTTCCGGCGATATATCTTTCAGACATTCCAGTCCGCAAGCTACTCCCATCTTGATCATGCGGCTCATGCGCCTCCGCAGATTGGCGTTGGTGATCATTTCTTTATAATCAGGTTCCTGTGCGGAGAAATAAGGCTTTTCATTGCTGCTCTCTGCATGAATAGAGGCGATACGATTGATATATACTGGGCGCATACGCTATCTGTTTAGAGTGGAAAATACGAGAGATGAGTTGTTTCCGCCGAATCCGAAGGAGTTGGATAATACATGCCGTATGGGAAGTCCCGACCGGAAAATCGTTTCAGGAATGAGACCGCTTTCTTCATCGGACAGATGAAAGTTCAGATTAGGGTAAATCAGTCCGTGACGGATGGAGAGTACGGAATATACGGCTTCTATTCCTTCCGAGGCTCCCAGGGTGTGACCGATGAAAGCCTTGACCGAACTGAAAGGTGGAATACGGGTATCGAAGATACGCCGGATGGCTTTCCCTTCGGAAGCGTCGTTACTGGGAGTACCTGTGCCATGTACATTGATATAGTCTATGGCTCCGGCTGTCAGTCCGGCAGAGGCTATGGCCTGACTCATGGAAAGGAAAGGCCCGTTTCCATCGGGGGAACTTCCTGTCTGATGGTAGGCTTCGTTGGCATTGGCGTAACCGCTGAGTTCACAATAAGGAGCCTTTGTAAGGGATTTCTCCGATTGAAGAACAAGGTATCCGGCTCCTTCTCCGAGGTTTAATCCGGCACGTGTGCGGTCGAAAGGACGGCAGTGCTCTTTGTCCAGTATCATCAATGAATTGAAACCGTTGAGCGTGAAACGGCATAAGGCATCCGTTCCACCTACGAGGACGGTGTCCAGATAACCGTGTCGAATCAGGCGTGCCCCTAACATAATGGCATTTGCAGCCGAAGAACAGGCGGTGCTGAGGGTGGTCACCATTCCTTTCACTCCTAAATAAGCGGCTATCATTTCGGTACTGGCTCCACAGTCATGGGAGATAATATCACGTAATCTTCCTTTTCGGTTATCCTCCCGGAAAGAGGCATAAAACCGCTCGCTTGCATCCATTCCTCCGATGGAAGTGGAAGAAATGAGTCCGATACGGGGAGAAGCGAAATCGAGTTCCGCATCACGGGCTGCCTCTTGAGCTGCCAACAAGCCTAGCAGGGCTGTACGTGAATACGTTTTGCCGGATGGAAGGAACAGGATTTGCTTTAATTCTTCATTGCTTTGTTTCACTTCGGACACGGGTACGTCAAGCACGGTGGGGAAAAGGGTGATTTTCCCCATACCGTGTTTTCCGGCTTTTAAGGAGTCCAGATTTTCTTTTACTCCTTGTCCTATGCCCGAAATCACTCCCAGACCGGTGACATAGATCTTCCTCATTTCTGATGGGCGGTGATGTAGTCTGCCAGGGTACGCACCGAATAGAATATTTCTTTTCCTTTGGCAGGATTCTCTATTTTAATGCCATAATTCCTTTCCAGAATCAGGATAATCTCTAATGCGTCAATCGAGTCAAGACCCAATCCGTCGTCTCCGAATAAAGGTGCTTCACTATCAATGTCCTCCGGAGTGATTTCTTCCAGATTCAATGCTTCTATTAATTCAACTTTCAATTTCTCAATCAATTCTTCCATATTCTTTATTGTTTTTCAATCAGTTTAAATACTGCTTTATAGGTGTTTTTCAATAATTCACACCATCCGATGATACAATAGTTCAGTTTCCCTTTTTGCATGACTATACGTGCGTATCTTTCCAGTTTCTCCGGCTGATAGGCTTTAGTTATGAAAAAGGTGTTTTCCCCTTGTATCTTGTGGCGGATGCAAATCTCGCCGGACACTACATTGGGTAGTGTGTAAACAAATACAGCCGGACTGGCTGCCCGGTCTCCGTCCTGGTCTATCAGTTGCTGGTGTCTGATATCCGTATGTAGGGATGAAGTGGCGTTGGCAAGTAACATCCCCATTTCCAGTGGGGCGAATGTCTTGTCTTTCAGTAAGTATTCGGCGGCAACATATCCCAGTTTGCAAAGGTCATCCATTTTATAGAATTTCATATTGTTTCCGCCTGATTTTTTATAGGTATCACGTATAAATATGCCGAAATCCGGTTCTTCAGAATGAAAAATAAGTTCGTTGTTTATGAAGACAGAACTGTTTTCAATACGAACCTCCCGTGTACATCGGATTTCGGGCAAGGTGTTGTCCTCATCCTTGAACGGAGCATATTCCGGTAAAGATAAGACAATGGCTGCGTTACACCCACCGAATCCCGAAGCGGTTTTTACACAATGTTTCATCGGAATGTGTTGGTGAGTTGCATAGACCGGTATAGGCATAGGCACACCCGGTGTTTCGTAACCCGGAGTGCCGAACAGGATGCCTTGTTTCAGTTCGTGCATACAGACAATGCTTTCAATGATTCCCGATGCTCCCAAGGTATGCCCGAAATAGGGTTTTAAGCTATGTGTGGGAACTTGTTCCAGATGAGCCAGCGTGAGGGCTTTGGATTCCATTTCGTCATTGTATACGGTGGCCGTGCCATGGGCATTGACAAAGCTGATGTTTTGGAGGGCTGTTCCTGCCTCCTGCATGGCTTGGCGGATAGCGAAAAAGAGTCCGTCTCCTGTACGGGAAGGGCCGGAGATATGGTTGGCGTCATTACTTATGGCTCCTCCGGAAAGAATGATGCTGTTTGGCGTCTTTTCCGTACTTAGTAATACGGCTCCGCAAGCTTCTCCCAAGTTCAGTCCGTCACGGTTGCTGTCATACGGACGGCATGGACGGGAGCTGAGGGACCGGAAAGACAGGAAACCACTGGTGATGAAATGAGAGAGAAGGTCACCTCCCGCTACAATTACTTTGCGGTAGATGCCGTTCTCTATCATGCGTTTTCCTGTTACAAGGGCTGACACTCCTGATATGCAGGCGTTGGAGATGACATGTACCCGTTCCTCAGCATGGAAATAACCGGCAATGTTTTCTGCCATTTTCCAAAGAAAGACCGCTTCATCGGGATGTTCCGTATGACGGGTCAGTAAGTCGATGTTCCCTTTGGTGGTAGAGAGGATGAGTCCGCAGGTTTTATCCTCCAAAGTTTGTCCGGACTGACGGATGAGGTCGTTGATGGTCAATATAAACAGTTGTTCCATCCGGGTATATGCGCTTATTCCTGCTGTTTCTGCCTGTTGTTGCAATCTCTCTTGCGAGATAGTAGCTGCCAATAGGGGAGTGTCTGCAATCCGTTTGTCCGTCTGCAGGGTGATGCCACTGTGGTAGGCCCGGATGGCTTCCAAATTTTCCTGTGTGCTGAAACCCAGCGCGCTGATCAGGGTATCATGGGTGATATAGGTAGTCAGATGATGTTCCATTTCTTTTTCCACTCTATGTAAAAGGCAGGATTAACCAATTCCAGTTCTCTATTTGTATTCAGGAATACCTGTGTAGTGGTTCCTGTTGCCACAATGTTTTGGTCTGATGCCCGGTAGATGGTGTATTCAAAAAGGATTTTGGCAGCATCACTATGAATATACCGTGTCTCGACAATGGCTTCCTCACCGAATGACAGCGACTGTTTGAACTGGCAGCTCAGGTCTACGATAGGAACTACATAGCCTTCCCGGTAGATGCTCATATAGTCCAAGCCATATCGCTTTCCGAAAGCTTCACGTCCATCTTCGAAATAACGCACATATTCACCATGCCATACTATCTGCATGGAATCTATTTCACTGAAGCGGACCTTGATGGTGGTCCGGTCTGTCAGTGCTGCCTGCTGTGGACTTGTTTTTCGTTTCATTCTTTTTTCAGATATATTTTCATCCGGCATTCGGCCAGAAGTTCATCGTTTTCTTTCACCTCGGCGGTAATCAGTGTGATATCGAATATTTCCTGCACAATGGTTATTCCGGTATATAATTCTGCTCCGGCAGAAGGAAGACGGAATATTTTCATTTTTTCTACAGAGCCGATAAAGCCTAGTGGTACAGGCTCTTCTCGCAGCATATAGATATATCCTACCCGTGCCGCTGCTGATTGGGCGATGTGTTCTATGATTCCTGTTTCCTGTAATACGCCGTCCCGGCAGAACAGATTATCGGGGGTGACGGTCAGCCCTGACCAGGATGTATTTTCTTCTATCCCATAGAAACGGTCTATCATGACCATGGGCGGACGTTGTGGAATCAGCCGGAACAGTTCGTCTCCCCGACAAATGATTTCTTTTCTGTTCATTTCAGTCTGCATTGCAGGATACTGTGTCCCAGTCCTATGTTATCATGAATCTCTTCCACTTCCAGTCCGGCATTTTTAATACAGCGGATCAGGTCATCCGAATGGAACATCTTGCTGTTGCCGTTGGCCATGGCTGTGAAGTAAAGGCTGATTTGAGTCAGGCAGTAAGAGCCCGTTTCGTATGGCTGCCGGTCCCACAGCGTTTCCATGATGTAGACTTTACTGTCTTTGCTGGCGGACTGTGCCACACGACTTAGAATACTGGTTGCTTCCTCTTCCGAAAAGCAGTCCAGAAACTGGCTCATCCATACGGTGTCAAAGCCTGAAGGAAAGGGCACGGTCCGATCCAGCAGATTGGCGCCGTGGCCATGGATGCGTTCTGCACCGGGCACGTCGGCAGTTTGTTTTCTCATCATTTCCAGTTGTTGAGGCAAATCCACAATGGTTACTTCTACTTCTTGATTATATTGGACGCATCGGGTTGCCCATCTGCCGGTGTTTCCACCAATATCGAGCAGTCGTTTCGGTGAGTGAAGAAATACAATTTCTAATGCCTGGCTGAACGAGTTGTCCGAGTAGAAATGGTCAAAGCCAAACCAGCTTTTCTGTACCTGTTCCGGCAGTTGGGAAAGTCCTTCGTAAATGGTAGGCCATCCGCCGAATACTTTCAATCCTTCCGGCTGACCATTTAAAAGAGCCTCTTCCAGATAGAAAAGTCCTTGATAGTTCACATCGTGATTGAATTCCATATTGACACGTGCCATTTTATCATTCAGCAGAAACCAGCCTGCCTTGGCCAGTACATAGCGGTCTTCTTCCAACAGGATGGTTCCGATGGTCAGCGATGCTTCCAGTAATACTTGTGCTGCATAGCGTGTCAGTCCGGTCTGCACACTGATTTCTTGCAGCGTGTATCCTTTCCGTTTGTCGGCCAGCAATTGGAATATTCCGAATTTCAACATCAGACGTGAGACTTGGAATACCACGGGACCGAAAGCGATCTCTTGCGCCAGTCTTTGTGCCTCTACAGCTGTCAATTGCTCTTTTGTATATCTTTTATGCATCATAATCCAGATTTGTATTTATGCCCAGAACGGGTAGTAATTGAACCATTGTTCCGGATACTGCCGGACGATTTTTTCCAGCGTTTGTGTATATTGCTCCAATAATGCTTGTTCGGCCCGCTTCTCTTTGGTATGTACCACCGCCTCGGCAATAAAGAAATGGAAACGATAGTTTTTTTTCGCTTCACGCATGGCAAAATAGAATACGACAGGTACTCTCATTTTGGAAGCCAGCAGGAAAGGACCCATCGGAAATTCGGCTTCTTTTCCCATGAACGGACTGCTGAGTAATTTCTCTTTATTCAGATAGCGGTCACCTTGAAAGCAGACATATTCTTTGCGCTCCAGTGCCTCTGTAATACGGAATACATGGGTCAGATTGTCTTCATTTACGGGAATTATTTTATAATCGCGTGTGGAGGCATTCTTTTCCAGAATCTCTTTTATCCGTTCGTGTTCGGCATCAAACATGACAATATTGATTTTTTTGCCGTATTCATCGAAGAAAGGAGCACCTATTTCCCAATTACCTACATGGGCACCTATCATAATTACGCCGGTGTTTCCATTCAGTACGTTCAAAAATGCCTGATAGTTCTCGAACTCGAAATGATATTTGTCTGCCATCCCATTGCCGATGGCTACTTTGTCAATCAATATCTGCCCCAGCCGGTAGTAATTTTTCAATAACAGTCCGGCGGCTTTGGCACGTCCGTATTTCAGTCTGTTCCGTGCGTATTGCCAGGTACTGGCGGTAGCTTTCGGTGCGAAAGGTATAAAATAGAGGACGACCAATGACAGAAAGCCGTAAGCCGCAGTGATACCCAGACAGCGAATCATGTAGATGAAGAACATGTATCCGAATGTACCTCCTCTTGTTTTACCTTTCCATGTTTCGGGCATCAGTCTTCTTTTTGTATGTGCGAAATTACCAGATTATAGAAATCCTGGAAGGTTTTGATACCGGCAAAGTCTTTGGCTGTCACGGTGAAACCGAAATTCCTGTCAATCAGTACTACCATATCTACCAAATCAAGGCTATCCAATTCCAAGGTTTGCATCAAAGGGGCGTCCGGCTGAATCAATTCTACATCAATCTCAAATTCTTCGGCCAGGGTGGTTCTGATCTTTTCGATGATTTCTTCGTTGGTCATAAATTTATATATTGGTTTAAATTAATTGTTTTCTTTGAATTTGCGGATAATCAGTGAGGAATTGGTTCCTCCGAATCCGAATGAGTTGGATAAGAATGTGTCAAATTCCGTTTCTACCCTTCGGGAAGGGATATTCAGCAGGGCAGAGGCTTCATCGGGCTCCTCAAAATTGAGGTTGGGTGCGATGAAGCCGTTGTTCATCATCAAAGTGGAGTAAATGACTTCACTGGCTCCTGCCATCCACATCTCATGTCCGGTCTGTGATTTGGTGGATGTGACGTAGGGATGATGGCTCCCGAATACTTCCGCTATGGCTTTTGCCTCGTTCAAATCACCTACAGGAGTGGATGTGGCATGTGCATTGATGTATGCAATCTCTTCCAAAGGAATACCCGCATCCTTGACTGCCATCTGCAAAGAGCGTCTGGGGCCATCCACATTGGGTACGGAAATGTGATCTCCGTTGGATGAGAAGCCGTATCCTATGACTTCTGCCAGGATAGTCGCTCCGCGCTTTACGGCTGATTCATAACTTTCCAGCACCAGACTGGCGCCTCCGCCGCTAGGTACTAGTCCGTCACGGTTTTTATCGAATGGACGGGATGCTTTTTCCGGTTCGTCTTCCCGGGCGGAGAAGGCTCCCAACCCGTCGAAACTACCCACGGAATAAGGGTTCACTTCCTGTGCTCCTCCGCACAGAATGCAGTCCTGAAGTCCTGACTTGATAAGCAGATAAGCCATGCCGATGGCGTGTGAACCACTGGCACAGGCTCCCGATATAGTGAAGTTAATTCCTTTTAGATGGAAAATAACCGAAAGATTCATGGTAATGGTGGAATTCATGGACTGGAAAATAGAACCGGAACCAACCAATGCCGTATTCTTTTTCTCGCGGATAATATCTATTGCTTGAATAACCGGAGCAGCACTACTGTCATTGCCATACAGTATTCCGACTTCGTTCTCCAACAGGAACTTTTCTTCTATCCGGGCTTGCCGGAATGCTTCCAGGGTAGCCATATAGGCGTATTCTCCCTGCTCGGCAAGGCTATGGCGTTTCTTGCGGTCCAATAATTTCTTCAAATCGGGACGTTCGACAAGACCGGTTAACGCCGAGAAATAGCCCATTTCTTTGCGAGCCGGAGCGATTCCGATGCCTGACTTTCCTTGAAACAGTGACTCTTTCACTTCCTCTTGATTCCTGCCTATGCACGAATAGATGCCCATTCCTGTAATAACTACTCTTTTCATCTTTTGCTTACGTATATAATCCTCCATTGATGGAAATCACTTCTCCGGTAATGTAGGAAGCTTGCCCGGATGCCAGGAAGCCTACCAGTGCGGCTACTTCCCCGGGCTCGCCGAAGCGTCCTGCCGGGATGTGTTTTTTCCACTCGTTCTCATCAATTCCGTCTGTCATATCTGTACGGATAAATCCCGGTGCTATGGCATTTACCGTCACGTGTTTTTTGGCAACTTCCTGCGCCAACGCTTTGGTAGCGGCTATGATTCCACCTTTGGCTGCCGAATAGTTGGTCTGCCCCGGCATCCCTTTGATGCCCGACAGGGAAACGATATTGATAATACGTCCGAATCGCTTTACCAGCATATTCTTCAGCAAGGGTTGGGTGACGTTAAAGAAACCGTTCAGACTGATATCCAGTACCCGGCTCCATTCTTCCTGTTCCATCCACAGCATCAAGTTGTCACGGCGTATACCGGCATTGTTCACCAGTACCTCAATGTAAGTATCGGGATGCTGTTTTATCCATCCGTTCAGTGCGGCGTGTGTGGCTGCTGCATCTGTCACGTCAAATTTCATCAGTTCGCCATCCGAGCCTTGTTCCCGTATTTGTTGCAGGGTGGCTTCAGCTTCCGTATCGTTGCTTTGGTAGTTTATCAGTATATGATATCCCATTTCGGCCAGTTTCAGACAAATGGCTCGTCCGATTCCCCGGCTTCCTCCTGTTACTAATGCGTATTTCATTTTTCTTGAAACCTCCCTTTTTTAAGATATACCATCATGCTTTCTATCTCTTTATATTTAGGTGTATCTTCCCGGAAAACAGGGAAAAATGCTCGTATTTCTTTATATACTTGTTGTGACCGGGGGCTTATCCGGTCGGCTATATCCAGGCAATCAATGGCTTGTACAATACCCATCATCAGGATAGCCATCACCTGATAAGCATTTTCAATGACTGTTTTTGCCATCAAGGCGGAATTGGTACCCATGCTTACAATGTCCTGGTTGTCATTGTTGTTGGGGATGCTATGCACATACATCGGATTGGACAAAGTCTGACATTCTGCCGTGGTAGAGGTGGCTGTGAACTGGGAGGCCTGCAAACCATAATTCAGCCCCAGTACTCCCATATTGACAAAGGGGGGGAGAATGCCGTTGATGCGGTCGTGAAACAGGTAATTAATCTGCCGTTCGGCAAGCATCGTCAGTTTGGTGACTGCTATTTTCAACTTGTCCATTTCAAAAGATACATAATCTCCGTGGAAGTTACCACCATGATATACATTCTGTGTGTCAGGGTCCACTATCGGGTTGTCACAAGCTGAATTTATTTCGTTTATCAATACTTTTTCAGCATTGAGTAATTCATCATAAACCGGCCCTAGAATTTGTGGAATGCAACGTAGCGAATAATAGGGCTGCACTTTATGGGTGAAGATCTTCTCTTCGTGCTTCCCATTATAAAGTTCATTCTCTCTTTTGCGTACACACAGGCTGCCTTTTACCCATTGGCGCATCATGCGGGCTATCTCTTGTTGTCCTTCATGCTGTTTGGCTTCATTCAGCGGTTCAGACATGAAGTCATCGTATGAGGCGGCTATTTCATTCATCATAACAGATGCACCTACCGCCCATTGCATAAGTTGGCGTGCGTAAATCAGATTGACAATACCTATACCTGTCATGACTGAAGTGCCGTTGGTCACTGAAAGCCCTTCGCGGATGTGCATTTGAAAAGGTTGCAATCCGTTTTCCGCCAGCACAGAGGCCGTATCTCTTTTCGTGCCTTGGTAAAAGACTTCTCCTTCTCCAATCAGAGTGAGGGCGATATGGGCGAGTTGTACCAGATCACCACTGGCCCCCACACTGCCGTGTTCGGGTACGTATGGAATAATCCCCCGGTTGATAAACTCGGTAATGAGCAACGCCAGTTCTTTATGTACGCCGGATTTTCCTTGCAGAAAAGTATAGAGACGCGCTATCATGGCAGCTTTGACATAGCGTTCCGGAAGAGGTTGCCCGGCTCCGGTAGCATGGCTGCGGATGATGTTGTATTGTAATTGCGATAAGGATTCATCTTCAATACGATATTGGGCCATGGGGCCAAAGCCGGTATTGATGCCATAGATGATTTTGTCGTTGGAGAATGTTTTCAGGAAATTGAAACTCTCTTCCAGTTTTTGCATACATGGGTCGGAGAGTGTCAGTGGCTCTTCTTCAAACAAAATCTTATATAGGGACGCTAAAGTTATTGTATTCTCAACTAGCATTGGATTGGTGTGATAAGCAGTTTTGTATAGTTTCTGCAAAAATAGTTATTTAAAAATAAGTATTACCATCCGAAGGGAGATTTTTCAGTTTTGATGGTTATCTGAAAGGTTCACCACAGATTATACAAATAAACGCAGATGCTTCTTAAATCATTGATTGTTAGGTTGGATAATCTGTGTGAATCTGTATAGTCTGTGGTGAAAAAATATAGTACCGCTCTACGTATTCTATTTATTCAGTCTCCATGTGAAACCATCTTTGGTATCTTTCACTTCAAAGCCAAGAGCGGCTAGCTCATCACGGATTTTATCACTTGTAGCCCAGTCTTTATTGGCTTTGGCTTTCATACGTTGTTCCAGCAGCATATCTACTACTTTGCCATATGCCTCTTCACGTGCCTCGTTATTGGCGGCTTCTTCTTTTATACCCAAGATTTCATACATAAAGAGATGGAACACACTTTTCAGCTCTTCCAGATCTTCGGCGGAAAGGGTCGCTTTTTTATCAAGCACTGTGTTGATCATACGGGCGCCGTCAAACAGATAGGCGATGACAATCGGTGAGTTCAGGTCATCGTTCATGGCTGTATAGCATTTTTCACGTAAGTCTTTTACGCCTTCTATGCCGGTGGTTTGTGCGCTTGGGGTGATGCGTTCAAGACCTTTTACAGCTTCTGTCAGTCGTTCCAATCCTTTTTCGGCTGCTTGTAATGCTTCGTTACTGAAGTCCACTGTACTGCGGTAATGTGCTTGAAGGATGAAGAAACGGATGGTCATGGGGCTGTAGGCTTGTGTCAGTAACTTGTGAGTACCGTGAAAGAACTCATCCAAGTTAATAAAGTTGCCGTATGATTTTCCCATCTTCTGCCCATTAATGGTAATCATGTTGTTGTGCATCCAATAGTGAACCATGTCATCTCCTTGTGAAGCCACGCTTTGTGCGATCTCACATTCGTGGTGTGGGAAAATTAAGTCCATTCCCCCTCCATGAATATCGAAATGCTCGCCCAAATATTTTTTGCCCATTGCGGTACATTCACAATGCCAACCGGGAAAACCGTTACTCCACGGGCTTGGCCAGCGCATGATATGTTCGGGTTGTGCACATTTCCACAGAGCGAAATCGGCAGGATTACGCTTCTCGCTTTGACCGTCCAGTTCGCGGGTGGTGTTCAGCACATCGTCCAGGTTACGGCCGGACAGTTTGCCGTAATGATGGTCTTTGTTGTATTTTGCTACATCGAAATAAACGGAACCTTCACTTTCATAAGCATAGCCGTTTTTCAGAATTTCTTCTACCAGCTCTATCTGTTCAATGATATGACCTGATGCATGTGGCTCGATACTGGGTGGAAGTACATTCAAGGCTTCCATTGCCTTGTGGTAGCGATTGAGGTAATATTGTACTACTTCCATGGGTTCCAATTGTTCCAAACGGGCCTTTTTGGCGATTTTATCTTCACCTTCGTCTGCATCGTGTTCCAGATGACCGACATCGGTAATGTTACGGACATAACGTACCTTGTATCCCAGATGGGTAAGATAACGGAACAGGATATCGAACGTGATGGCGGGACGTGCGTGTCCTAAATGGGCGTCGCCATATACGGTAGGACCGCATACATACATACCTACATGAGGGGCATGCAAGGGAACGAAAAGTTCCTTTTGACGGCTTAATGTATTGTAAATGGTTAGTTTATTTTCCATAATTCATTCTATTAGAATTGCAAAGTTATAAATTAAAGTGTGTATTTGGCTAATAATTAACAAAAAATCTGATGCTGGTGTCCTCTGCTTGTCTACAAATGATGTTTGTTGGTTTAAGGAATAGAGATTTATGGTGATAAATAAAAGTAAGAATTAGGATAAAAGGTTGTCTTTGAACGTAAAAGAACAAAATAATGATTTTTTGTATGGAGATTAGGGAACCTAACTCTTTTTCCTTTTCATGAAATAGGTTTCTCTTGTATCTGTTTAATGATCTTTAATTTCTGCTATTGACTTGTAAAACAGGACCACTGCCCCATAAACATTGGTGTTGTTTTGAGGGGCAGTGGTCCTGTTTCTATATGAAGTTTGCGTGCGGGAGCGGGAATGTTATTTGGATTTCTTTCCCCAATACGTCTTGTTGTTGGCATAGCCGGCATAGACGATGGTATGGGTACGTGGATTGGCTTCCCAATCGGTTTCACGTTGCAGATAAAGTTCCACTCCGTTAACAGTCAGAATCTGTTGGTCGGCGTCATAGCTCCACATACTGCCTTTCCAGGTACCTTCGGTGATAGTGTGGTCGGCGGCGAGGGTCATTGTTGCTGAAGTTCTCTGCTCTCCATATTTGTATGTAAGGTCGATGTGTTCCCAATTGCCGGGCAATTCTTCTTCGGTGATGGCTACTTTGGGAACGGCTCCGTAACGTTCGGGCATTACGAGAGGCCAACCGTTTTTCGTCCAGCGGATGCTGCGTAGATGTCCCATCATGATGGCGTTACTGGCGTTGATGCCCGGAACATCCTTAGGCATGCGACCTTGTGAGACGTAGAACCAGTTGTCTTTGCCATCATCGAAGATAGCACAGTGGGCGATGCCTACCCAGCCGTAGCCTTTGCTGAATTTATAGGGATGGGTCACTATGGGCAGTGCATCGGCACCGGCGGTCACGTCTTTGCCGTCAATGCCTACGTAGGGACCAGTGATGCTCTTCGAACGGACTACACGGGTGTTGTAGGGCACGTCAAGGGCGTCGTAGGCCAGGAAGAGGTAGTAGTAGCCATCACGGTAAATAATTTCTGGACCTTCACTGGCTTGCCAGCGGTTACCTGTCTGGCGGGTGGCGATTAACTGACCATACTCAGCAGGTGCTTGGCCTGTAGCCCAAGGCTGGCCCAAAGTTTCGGCAGGCTTGCCTGTCTCGCCATTGAGTTTGAGAGCAGCTATGCCGCTATGCCATGAACCGTAGACCAACCAGTGTTCGCCTTCGGGCGTGATGATGTAAGAGGGGTCGATGGCATTCCATTTGTAGTAGCAATTGGCCCAGTCATTTGGCTTTATGTTGAAGTTAAGTCCTTTGTCAGAAGCATTGGTGATGACGTAGCCTTTGTCCACCCAGCCGTTGTTGTTGGCGGGGTCGTTGTTTTCCATCAGGCCGATGAAGGCGCGCTCCGACCAGGTGTTGGCACCGTTGAGTGTGCCAGGGCAGACGATGGAATAGTACATGCGATAGAGGCCGTTCTTTACCTTGCGTACTACGGGAGCCCAATAGCCGAAGTCATTAATATTAGGGTTAACTTCGGCAAGTCCCATTTCTTTGCGTATTTCATTGAGCTTAGGTACTACCCATTCGGGCAGGTTCTTCATTGTACCGCCGAGGTATTCCCAGTTGACAAGGTCTTTGGAACGACGACTGTGGAAGTGCCCGCCTGCCGTGTGGGCGTTTCCATAGGAAGCATCTGTCTGATACATGTAATAATAACCATTTTCGGCCAATACCACCGAGGGGTCGTGTACGTTGGCAAGATTCCATTGAGAGCGTTTGCTCCAGTCACTTATCGAGGTATAGTCATCGGCGTAGGTGGGGGCCACATAATTCTTGAGTTCATCGTCTAAGCTTAAGCTTTCTGTGGTGGCCGTGATCACCTCAGAATAGACATAGCGGCTGTCACAGTAGACGTATGCACGGATATAGTAAGAGGTACCGGTGGTCAAGGTTGAGAGGGTGGCGCTGAAATTCTCATCGGCATTCACCACGTGGTCTTTGATAGTCGGTGTGGAAGTTGCTGTACTGTAACAGAAGCCTTTCTTGACTATTTGGTTCAGATCACCCGTAACCGACGCGGTGACGGTCAATGAGGTGGGTGTGGTTGTAGTTACTTTCGGAGTACTTACAGTTGCATAATAGCGGTCTATATCTTCGCTGTTGTCAGAACAAGCGGCTAAAACAAGGAATATTGGTAAGAACATCCACAGGGATAATAGTTTTTTCATCTGTTGATAGTTTAAAGGCCATGCCGCTTCTTCTGGTTCCTGAGGAAAACGGCATGGTTTGTGTGATTACTGATTCGGCTTAGAAGACGAGATGTCCGCCTTCAATCGTTAAAGCGAAGTTCAAGTCGTTCATATCTACTTTGTTGATCCCTAAATAGTATTGGGCATAGGAGGTACCTGAAGTGCCTTCCATTACCGCCTGAATGTCGGTTGTACCATTGCCGCAATTGGTCACGTAGACGGTGACTTTGGCTCCGTTCATATCGGCAAGCCAAGTAGCCCAGTCGCCTTGTGTACCGTTGTGAACGAGGCTGGCATTTCCATCGTATCCTGCACCCCATCCATAGTTGTCGGCGCGTACCACTGCATATTCGGCAAGATCGGCTTTGCGGAGAACGACAGCGAAGTTGCTCCAGTTATTAGCCAGGCTGGTGTAATTGGTGAAGCTGATGGACTTAGTTTCACCGATCGGCACGTTGAAATTGTCAGAAAAGACAGTCCACCACTCCGTTGTATTGTCTTCGGTTCCCAGAATGTCTGCAGAGTTGCTGACAGTGGAAACTGTTGATTCGGCCACTTTAACTGCTACGGTAGCGGTAGCTTCATCGGCAGTAATGGTTACGGTCTGTGTACCGGCTTTGGCGACAATGGCAGAGAAACTGAGTTTTGTGTTGTCAATAATTTGGGTGCTTCCGTCGGCATAAGTAGCCGTTACTTTCAATCCTTCCGGAAGGAATGCCAGCGTACGATCCGTCATCGCCTCGGTTGCAGCCGAAGTATAATAGTAATATTGTGTATGTGTAGGTTGAGCCGTCACTTGGATGGATACAATCTTTTCCACTACTTCAAACGTAGCATTGGCTACCACCGGCAAGTTGCAATTCTCACCCTTGAAGGTCTTGTTATAGATGGCTACCAGTGTCTTCGTACCCAGTTCTTCCATATTGGGGATGGCGGTGAACTGGAGTTCTTCGGCGGTTACGGTCTTAGTCACCCCTTCTTCGAAGCTGACGACGGCAGTAATACCGACCACGGCTTCTTCGAGTGAAGTGCCGGCATTGACCTGATCGGGTACATTTTGCAGTACCATCGAGAGCGGATTCTTGTCCTCGGCAGAAGTAAGGCCACCGATAGGAATGATGTTTGATTGTAAGAAGTTGATATAAGAGCCTTCAGGTACTAGGAAACAGCGGATGTTGGTATTGCTCTTGTCTATATTCAGATTGGGTAACTTGTACGGCTGTTTGTAGGTTTTGGTTGCCGAGGCGTTCTGGATTTTGATAGAGAAGGCATTTTCACTGGTTCGGTCTACGGTGAGTGTCACTTTGCCGCCCAATTTCTGTACAGTTTCGTCCAGATTATCAACGGGTGACAGCATCAGCGTGCTGGATGTGTATTTGAAAAAAAGATGGGAACCCCATTGGGAGTTATAGGCCAAAGTATCGTTTGTAGTGTCAAAACGATAAGCACCATATTCCGTATATCCTTCTCCTCCACGGTCTGTATCGTTGGTAATGACGAGGGCGAAGTTTTTATAATAGGTATTGTCGGCGGGATTGATGTTGAGATTGAACACCCCATGCCATTTCTGCCCGTCGGGCACGACGTAATACTTGGAGAAAGCTGTCCAGAAACCGGAGGTGTAGTCTGTGTTACCGAAGGAGTAGACATCTTCCTGCATACCTTCCAGTACTTCTTCTTCCGGCTCTTTCTTTGAATCTGCTATAGAGTCCACTTTCTCGGAGATCCAGTCAGGGGCGTTTACATCATATAACTCGCCACCCTCGCAGCTTGACAATGCCATCAACCCCAAGGTGATGGAACAGCAAACGTATACTAATTTTCTGAGTATTCTCATTGTCTTAAATTTTAATAGGTTTGTTTATTTGCTTAAGTCAACAACCGGACGAACTGTCCATCCATTTTCACTGAAATAAGTAGAGTTGTCTGTGCTGAAGTTCGCGGAGTTACCACTCAAATTGGGGTTCTTGTTCAACAACTGCTGTACGATGGGCAGGAATTCGTGTCCGGGTAAGTAAGTGTCGAAAGAACTTTTCAGTTCGGGATCGGTTGTGATATCGTTGTAGTTTACAGGGTCCTTGGTTCCGATTAAAGAACGGCGTACGACGCTGTGTTCCTTGAGTTGTTGCAAACGGTCATTCTTATAGAAGAATCCCCAGCGGATAAGGTCGAATCCGCGTCCGAACTCGCACCCGAATTCCTTCGGACGCTCCACATTGGCAATCTGCTCGAAGAGTTTGTCGGCTGTAGGGAAGTCAGCCAGTTCAAGGTCGGGCAAGTCAGCACGGTTGCGCACTTCGTTAATCCAGTCGATGGCCTGTTGTGTGGGGCCGTTGACTTCGTTTTCACATTCGGCGGCGCGGAGCAGCACATCGGAGTAACGCATCAGACGCAAGTTGATTCCATCGTGCAAACCTGTAATAACCGTGCTATAGAGACCGGTACGAAGGTTTGTGAACTTGGCGATGGGCAGACCACCGTATGTGTTGTTGGTTACGATGTTGTCAGTGGCTGTAAGCTTGTTCGTATAAGCTACATTACCGAACTCGAAATCTTCCCAGTCGGATTCATAAGTACCGATGGTCCAGTACAGACGTGGGTCGAGTTTCCCGTCAGTTGTACGCTCAGCTTTGAAGAGATGGTAGAGCCACGGGGATGCCGAGATGTCTGCCCAACCACCATAATTGCCGGGGGCGAAGTTACTCTCGATGGCCGAACCTTGGGTGGCATTCGGACTGGTGTTCACCGGAGTCCACTCGTCATCGGTTCCTTGTGATTCCAAGTCGAGGAATTGCACTTCGAAAAGGCTTTCTTTGTTGTTCTCATAGGCAGGACCTTCACGAAAGTTGTCGCCATAGTTATCCATCAGTTCATAAGTACCATATTTCTTGCCGATAATGTCTTTCAGCACAGTAAGGGCATCTTTGAATTTATGGCGTGTCATGAGCGCACGGGCATAGTAGCCGGCTGCAGCACCGCAGGTGGCACGTCCTTTTTCCCATTCACCACCTTGATCTCGTGAGGGTAACAATTCCATGGCTTCTTTGAAATCACTTTCCACTTGGTCGAGTACGGCATCGTATGTGCTGTTGCCGGTATAAAGTCCATCCAATGAAGAATAGGTAGCATAATCTGTGATGAGGGGTGGGTTCTGGTAATAACCAACCAGATTGTAGTATGACAGGCCACGCAGGAAGAGTACTTGTCCTTTGATGCGTTTCATTTTCTCGGAAAGCTGGCTGTTGTCTTCATCGCAACGGGAAATGGCAAAATTACATACATTAATGGTATAGTACCATTCGCGCCAGGGCCACCACGTGATGTCCGAGGTTACTTCCGCATTCAGGTCATCGAAAGGCAGATACCATACTTGTGATGAGTTCCATGCTTCATCACCACGACACACGTCGATGGTGTAGCCTACACGGGCGTAAGAACCTTCCATACGGATATGGTTATAGGCGGCAATAACGCTCTCTTCCAAATCATCGGCATTGAAGCCGAATGTGTTTGAGGTTTGCTGGTTGGGATTCAACAGCTCCAAATTATCATTGCAAGAAGCCAATGTGCCTAATCCCAAAATGAGAGCCAATGCATATTTATTGAGTTTCATATTGTTATGTTTTTAGTGATTAGAAAGTGAAATGAACACCACACATGAAGGTACGTGCGGTAGGATAAGAACAGAAGTTATATCCCGGTGTGAAGGTGCCTCCTGCATAGTCTACATTATAACCTTTGTACCCGGTGAATGTGTGTAAATTCTGTGCTGACACATAGAGACGTACGTCGGATATGTATTTGCCAAACCATTCGTTGGGGAAGTTGTAGCCCAATTCTATATTGGCAATTTTCCAATAAGCTGCGTTCTGAATTTTGCGGTCGCTGAAGAGATCGTTCCAGGCCAAGCTGGCACTGTTGGTAACATAGGTACGTGGCACGTTGGAAAGATAGGTACTGCCGTCTTCACTGAAACGGTTCGCGTCAAGCATGGCTACATCTTTGTTGCCCCAGCCGTAGCAGGAGTTCAGAGAGTTGTGGATATCATCGCTTACGTGATAGTTGAGTGCACCGAACGTAGCGATGCTCAGATCGAAACGTTTGTATTCAAAGCGGGCGTTCAAACCGAAGTTGATCTTAGGCATACCGCTGCCCAGTACTACTTGGTCATAGGCATCCACCTTTCCATCGGGCTTTCCGTCGGGACCGCTTACGTCCTTATAGAGGCAGTCACCAATCTGGGCACCTTCTTGTGTGGCATGGTTGTCCAGGTCGGCTTGTGTGCGGGCGATGCCGTCATAAACCCATCCGTAGAACTTACCGATTTCTTCACCTACGTTGGTGATGTAGGCACCGGATATATATGAATCGGTACCGAAGCCCAATGAGGTTACGCGGTTACGGATGGTGCTCAAGTTGGCTGACACTTCATATTTGAAGTCGTGGTCGCGGTTGCGGTAGGTAGTCGTAAATTCAAAACCTGAGTTATTCATCGAGGCGGCGTTCATCGTTACAGTGGTGTTGGATACACCGGCTTGCTCAGGAACTGGAACGGCATACAGCAGGTCTTCACTGGTATTTTTGTACCATTCAGCGGTGAATTCCAAACGGTTGTTGAAGAAGGCGAGGTCGATACCTACGTTGTAGCTTTTCTTCTTTTCCCAAGAAAGGTTATTGTCTACGAAAGTAGAAATGGCAGAACCGGTGATGGGTGTGTTACCAAAGCTATAAGTCATGTTGTTACGTGCCATTACAGCCTGATACATGTATTCACCGATGTTTTCGTTACCGAGTTCACCATAGCTGGCGCGTACCTTGAACATGTTGACAATGTTTCTGTTGAAAGGGAAAAAAGTTTCCTTGTCAAAACGCCATCCTAAAGATACGGAGGGGAAAGTACCCCAACGGATATTCTTGGACAAGCGGGAACTGCCGTCGCGGCGCACGGTTGCCGAGAACAGATAACGGTCATCGTAGTTGTAGTTGATACGCCCGATGTAAGAGAGGATGGTGTGTTTGTATTCGAAGCTTTCGGCATAAGTGTTGGCGGCATTCTGAAGTTGCAGGAAGTAAGGCTCGGTGAAGTTGACGCCCCAGCCTGTCAACAGGTCGGTGTTTTCTTCTTCGTAAGTCTGGCCGGCTACCAGGTTAAAATGGTGTTTGCCGACGGTAGCATCATAAGTCAGCACGTTTTCAATCAAAGCATCGGCATAAGAACGGCTAGCCTTGGTGAGGCGTTCGTTGCTCTTGGCCAGATAGACACGATTGCTCTGTACCCATGCGGGAATCCAGGTGAAGTCCTTGCAATGGGTTTTGCTGTAAGAGAGATTGACTTTATAGTTGAGCTTGTGATTCTTGCTGTCAACGCCAATCATCTTCAGGAGATCCACATCGGCAGAAGCTGTTCCTACGAAGCGGTCCACGCGGGTGTTGCGCTTCAGCAGATTGTTGACCAGCAAGGGGTTGGAAGCCGAAATGTCACCATGTACAGTATCGTAGTAAACACCATAGCCGTAAGAGTCATAGTTGAAGTTATTGGCGATACCTACCAGATTGTCAAGTACCCAAGTAGAGTTGTCATAGGCTTTGATGGTGGGCTGCATCAGCAAAGTACCACGCAGCACATTGGTTACGTCGCCATACAGACCTTGAACGTATTCGGAAGCGTTTGACAACCCCATGTTGTCTTGATCGGAGTGAGAGTAGACAAGGCTGGTATGGAACTTGATGAATTTGGTGTCCATCGTGTTGTTGACACGTGCCGTGTAACGTTCATAGTTAGGACCGGCGCCTTCCAGTGTTCCTTTCTGGTTGTAGTAGTCTAATGAAACATTATAGGTGTTGTGGGCGCCGCCACCGGAGAGATTCACATTGTGATTCTGACGGATACCTGTTTTGAATACTTCTTTAAACCAGTTGGTATTGGTGTTGTCCTGGAAATGATATTTTCCGGTGGTACTGTCCAGCTTGTAACCGCCGGGCAGCGGAGTGTTGGAGTTGGTACATGCCTGACCGATGTATTGGCTGTATTGGTCGGCATCCATTACATCATAGACATTACTGGGGATATAGTCCATACCCACGTAGCCATTGTAATCTACTTTCAGCGGTTGGTCTTTCTGACCGCGTTTGGTAGTGATGATGACCACACCATTGGCGGCGCGCGAACCGTAGATGGCAGCGGCTGATGCGTCCTTTAGGATTTGGATGGTTTCAATATCGTTTGAAGAGAAATCGCGGATGGAGGTACCCATAGGAACACCATCGATAACATAAAGAGGAGAAGTGTCACCGAAAGATCCGACACCACGGATGCGGACGGTAGGGTCTGCACCGGGCTGTCCGTCGGAGGTGACTTGTACGCCTGATACTTTACCTTCTAGCATGGTGGAGATATTGGAATGGGATGTCTGTTTCAGGGCTTCCGCATCTACTACGGCTACGGAACCAGTCAAGTCGGATTTCTTCTGTGTACCATAACCGATGACAACTACTTGCTCAAGCATCTGATTGTCGGGTTGCAATTGGATGGATTCAATGATGGCGCGGTTGCGAACAGCTACTTCACGATCCTTGTAGCCTACATAGCTTATCGAAAGGATAGCGTTACCGGCAACCTCCAATTGGAAGTTTCCGTCCACATCGGTAATGGTTCCGCCTTGTCCGTCTTTGATTCTGACGGTAGCCCCTGTGAGGGGTTCACCTTGTTCATCGATAACTTGACCGCGAACCTTGATAGTCGGAGATTGCGCCACGGTAGCCATAACAGGTGTGGAATACACCATCATGCCACCCATAGCACACAGACTAAGCATTACGGAAAATAATAAATGTTTCCTCATTTTTTTAAGTATTAAATTAGTAGATTAAATTGTTGCTGATATATTGAATTGAGATGTTGGATTATTGTACAATCCAATGTTGAATACTCTAGGTAGACAAACCACAGAGTTTATAAATATGCTGGAGCTATTCTTCATAATATTTAAGATTAGGATTAAATTTTAAAAGCAGGGGTCTCTTCCGAAAGTTGAGTACCGATTGCATGACAAAAGTAAAATTTATGCCGTAAACAGGGGTGGACAAACGGTTTTATAGGGTGGACGAATGAATAATGGGAAAAAATGTATTTATTTCGCTTATAGTTTATGTCTTTTGGAGGCGGTGAGATAGGCTCAGGAGAAGGCTTTTTTATAAAAAATCATGTAGCCGGACAACCTGATGAAGGACTGCCCGGCTACATGAGGGATAAAATACAATTCTCTGAAAGGAATTATTTCACAAGTAAAAATCCTCCTTCCGCCTGCATCGTAATGCTGATTTCATCATTCTTTTTTAATGTTATCTCTTCAGCGTGAGGATTTAGTTTTTTATCGTCCTGATAAAGCATCACTTTATCTCCTTTAGTACACATGGGAAGGTTCAACTTTAATTTCAGCGGTTCTTTTTGTGCATTGATTCCGGCTATATACCATTGATCGGCATGCCGGCGTGCCAGTACTACGTATTTGCCCGGATAGCCGTCAATGAATCTTGTTTCGTCCCATGTGGTGGGAACTTGCTTCATGAAATCCAAACAAACTTGAGGGGCATCGGTCAGGTTATTAGGCGCCAACGCAAAATTCTGAATAGGATTTTGGAATAAAACGGCTGTTGCCAGTTGGAATACATCAGTGGTCTTGCGTATGCTTCCGCCGTCATTGTTGCGGTTGAGGCGTTTGTTGAGGAATGTGCCACCAAACTCCATGCAACCGATGGTGTTGCGGATAAATGGATGTAGACAGGCATTAAATGCTTCTTCATCGCAAAAATGTTGTTGGAAAATCAGGTTTTCCGATGCGAGCACGGCTTCACTTCCTACATAATTAGGATACATACGCTCCCATCCGCGAGGAAGGGTACAGCCGTGGAAAATGACCATCAGTCTATGATCATCCGCATCGCTCAGGATGGCTTCGTACAGACGCATGGTTTCCTGCTTGTCACCTCCGAAGAAATCTACTTTGATCCCTTTTACTCCTATATTATGCAGCCATTTCATTTCCTTTTTACGGATAATGGGATTGTCCATATAGTTGGTAGGACCTTGCACTATATCATTCCAGTAGCCGCTGGAACTATACCATAAAAATATATCAACCTTCTTGCTGTGTGCATAGTCTATGAAGTCTTTCATACGTTCACGGCCGATGTTGGTATCCCACCAGTTGTCTATCAATACATATTCATATCCCATGGCGGCGGCGAGGTCTACATATTTTTTCTGATCGTCGAAATTGATGCTTCCATCCTGCCAAAGTATCCAGCTCCAGGTTCCGCGTCCCATTTTGTATGTATGCTCCGTTGGGTAGAGAGGTTCCACGACATCCCATGGAATCGTTGTTTCTACAATCGGTTTCAGGTTTTCGCCTACAGTAATAGTACGCCAGGGAGTGGAACCGGGCAATGCAAGGCCGGGAGATGCCGTGCCGTTACCGTTGTTTTCTTCGGGCATGGGGAAAGCGATGGTATAAAGTCCGTCGGCAGTAGCATCGCTTAAGTGTGAGCCACAGTATTTGCTGTCTACTCCGGTTTCACTGATAAGTGCCCAGCCATTTTCTCCTACATGGAACAGACAAGGAAATGTGTAACCGTGCCCATATTGTGAACGTACATTCATAGGAGCGTCAGCCTTATATTCTTCCTCATAGCTGGGTTTGGTGCGTTTCCAACCTATCATGGCGTCACTTTGCGGGCACAGGAAAGTAGTGGTGAAGGATGGGAAGTCAAAACCTGTCGTTTCTTTTTCTATCACTATGCTTCCTGTATCGCCATATTTGGGCATTTCGTAGCGGAAAGCAATATCGTTGTTGCTTACGCGGAATATTATATTTATATTTTTCTTTTCTTTATTGGTAAAGGTGCATGTAAGTTCATTGGCTTGATAATGAATTTGTGATTGTTTGATACGGTCTTGTGTATAGGTTTTATCTATTTTATTCTCTTTTTGTCCGGTGAAAGTCATATCCCGGCTGAAGTCCCCCACATTGGCAATGAAACCTAAAGGTGAATCTTCCAGGATGGTCTTGTCCTTATAGGTGACGGAATAAACGGGGATGCCTTGTTTTACGGATACATTTACTCTTAAAAAGGAGTCGGGTCCTGTAACTGTAGCTTGTTGAGCAAAAGCTGACATTGTAGTGATGGCAAGCAGCCAAGTCATAAATTGTTTTTTCATGGGTATTAAATATGCTATTATAATGTAGGGCAAAGATAATTTATTTAGCGAAACGAGAGCGTAGAAAAACGGAGCATTTATGGTATACAATCCGTTCATTTTACGCTCTGGAATAAGTCAGTCGGTTCCATTCTCCATCATCGAACTGGGTGTTGTTCCGAAATGTTTTGTAAAGCAGCGTGTGAAGTATTTGGGATCATTGAATCCTACTTCGTATGCTATCTCAGATATATTCATATTGTGCGTCAGCCGGTTACGGATAATAAGTTCCCGCGCAAGATTCAGCCGGTAGTTACGCATGAATTGTCCGGCAGACTGTCCCGTCAGATTTTGCATTTTTTTGTTCATCAAACTTTTGCTTACCCCCATTGCTTCGATGAAATCGCTTATTTCGTAATAGGAGTTCTTATAGTTTTCTTTCACAATCTGCATCGCCTTGTCCAGGAATTTCTTGTCACTGGATTCTTTTTCGATATTCAGTGCATCCACGTCCATACTGTATGAGAACTTTTGTTGGAAACGTTTGCGGTTTTCCAGTATATTGGATATCCGGGCCAGCAGCAAAGTGTCATCAAATGGTTTTAAAAGGTACTCGTCTACACCTATACGGAAACTTTCAATGCGCGATTCGTTGGATGTTTTGGCTGTGAGCATCAGGAAGGGGATATGTGAGATGGCGAAATTGGATTTTACCCGGCGGGACAGTTCCATGCCATCCATGACAGGCATCATCAGGTCGCTAACAATAAAATCCACGTTTTGGGATTGGAGCACAGTCAATGCTTCTTCACCTTGGGATGCTTCAAGTACGTTATAATATTCGGTCAGGATGGAACGGATATAGTCGCGCATATCTTTGTTGTCTTCTACTACCAGAATCGTCAGTTTTCCATTGGTGGCAGGTTGCAATGTCATCGGAGAGTCGACCGGTTCTTTAACTTGCTCTGTTGGTGTGGGCAGACTGTCCGCATCGGCATATTGCAAAGGAAGTAAAATACGGAAAGAACATCCTTTGCTCTGATTATTCTTGGCACAAATTGAACCTCCATGCAACTGGACAATTCGTTTGCATAGATAGAGACCGATTCCAGTCCCGCTTTGTCCGTTGATAGAGGAATGCGTCTTATTTTGTGATTGGTAGAAGCGGTTGAATACTTTGTCTATCTCTTCTTCGGGAAGTCCTGGTCCTGTATCCCGGATACAGATGAACAACTTTTCCTGCTCTTCCTGGCGGAAGGGGGTGGCATAGATGGTAATTTGTCCTCCTTTGGGGGTAAATTTCAAAGCATTTCCTATCAAATTGACAATCACTTTATGCATGGCATCCTCATCGTACATGATTTCACATGAAGGAAGGCGGAAACGACGTTCGATGGTTATTCCTCTTTCGGATGCATATGCGTCGAAGGGAACCAGCAGTTCATTGAGTAACTTGGCAAAGTTGCCCGGGTTGCGGACAATTTCCATTTTCCCTGATTCTACTTTGCGGAAGTCCATTAATTGGTTGACCAGTGAGAGCAGATATTTTGAGTTGCGCTCCACAAAATGTAATTGTTCAATGACTTGAGGATTGTAGCTTAGTTTCAATGCCCTTTCTATAGGTCCTACGATTAATGTCAACGGAGTACGGAATTCATGGGTGATATTGGTGAAGAAGGCGAGTTTGTCAACCGTCAATTCCTGTACTTTCTTTGACATTTGTATCAGTTGTCCTTTTTGTTTGGTTATTTTTTCGTTTTGCTGTTTCAATAGTTGGTTTTGACGATAGAGCTCGCTTGCCTGAGTGGAAAGCAGTTTTTTTTGTTCTTCCAGTTCACGGGTACGTTCCTCTACTTTGATGTGGAGCATTTCTTGTTGTTCTTTTAATGAACGAAGCCTCCATGATAATACCTTATATATAAGGAAAGATAGAAGAACCAATATGGACAGAATGAACCAGATGGTTTTATAGAAATAAGGTGATACGGCAATGTGGAGTTCTGCCATTTCTTCCAGCCATTGTTTGCCGTCGGGGGCATAACGCAGTTCGAAAGTATAGTTGCCGGGACGCAGATTGGTATAGGCGGCTTGTCGCCTGTTGGCCGGCACTTTTATCCATTTGTCGTCAAATCCTTTCAAGCGGTAATAATAATTGGCGAATGTCGATGCATCATAATCCAGTGCGGCAAATTCAATATAGAGAGATTTGTCGCGTTCGTGTAACTGTAGGGTACCGTTTGTGTACAATCGCTCTTTATTTGCCACACGGACATGGGTAAACGCCAAGGGAACAGCTTCCTTCGGGTTTATATCTATGACCGGCTTGACCACAGACAGTCCTTTGGTACTTCCTATATATAAATCTCCATTGGCGGCACGGCATATTGCGTTCCAATAGAACTGGTTGGATAATAGCCCGTCTTTCCGGGTATAGTTAAAGAAGCTGTTGTTGTTAGGATTGAAGCGGGAGAGTCCGTTGGTGGTGGTAATCCAAAGATACCCTTCTTTATCTTCCGATATGCAGCGGACACTGTTGTTTATCAGTCCGTCTTCGGTGGTGAAGGAGCGGAAGGTATATTCTCCGTTTTCTGTTGGTGAGGATTTGTAGAAACCATATCCGTTGCTGCCTATCCATAGGGTTCCGTCTTTAGACTGGGTGATGTAGGTTACCCTTTCCTTCAACTTTGATTCCGGTTCGTCCAGCTTGATCCTCCAGAGTTGATAAATCAGTCTAGGGGCTTTCAAACTGCTTAGATCTATTCGGCAAAGTCCTTCTGTAAGTCCCAGCCACAGGTGGTTATCCTTATCTATATAGTATCCTGTACAGCCTTCAATTCCACCTAGGTTCATACCCTTGAATGGTTCGGTGAGCGTTTGTGTTTTCAAGTCGTAAACATAGATATTGGTACTGGTTCCCACCCAGATGGCATTATTCAAGTGGTCATAGCAGATACTTCCGGCCCATCCCCATGAGAAGTCTCCGTATTCGGGTATTTCTATGTGGTGGAATTGTTTGTTCTGCGGATTTTTCATGTCTATCCATCCTATGCCTCCTCCCCAGGTTCCTATCCAGAGCCTTCCATCGTTATCGCTGGTAAAACAACTGACGGTATTATGGCTTAGGTGGGCGGGTGCATCAGTGGTATAGTGTTCAAAAGTGTTGCTGCCGGGAGCTCGCCGGTTTAAACCTCCTTCTACGGTTCCTACCCATAAAACACCCGACGGGTCTTCATAAATGGCATTGACGGGATTTTGGGAAAGACTTCCGGGAATGGTGGGAATATGATAATAGTTTTGTACCAACAGCATCCGGCGGCTCATCTTGTTCAGCCCTCCCACTTCGGTTCCTACCCAGATAATGTCACCATCGGTCAGCAGACAGTTTACGAAGTCACAGTTCAATGTGTTTTGTACAATTTCTCCTTCTCCGGTATCTTTATTTATCCGCTCAAAATTGTCTGTCAACGCATTATAAAGGTTTATACCTTTTAGGGTGGCAACCAGCATGGTATGTTCTCCTGTTTCTGCTATGTCTGTGATAAAGTTTTGGGAAAGCGAACTATTGTCATTCGGATCATACATATAATGCTTCATCAGTTCCGTATCCATATTGTATCGGAAAAGGCCTTGTGCGCTGCCAATCCAAATTTCATTTTCTTTCCGGCAGATTACTTGTATGGACACACCGGGTAATTGAAGGGCAGATGAAATGAATGTGGGTTCCTGTACTTCCATAGCCGATTCTTTGATGCGGTAGATACCGTCTTTGTAGTTTATCCAGAGATAGTCTTCTACTTCACAAATAGTCCGGATGGATTCTCCTGCCGGTACTTCGCATGTTTTAATGATTTGTTTTATATCTCCTTGTTTGTCAAAGGTAATTTTGAATAAATTGTTTTCCGAACAAACCCAAATATTTCCCGCTTTGCTATGGAGAATAAGATGAGAGGGGCGGTTACACAGTGAAATAAGTTTGTCTTTCATATCAGTGACTTGTACTGTCTGCATGGTTTGTATATCCAGTATGTCAATACCCATTTCACTGACAGCCCAAATACGCTTGAAGTTATCCTCACACAGTTTGTTTATAAAGTTACTTCGTAGCTTGATACGGGTGTTTCCCATATGGAAGGCGGTGAATTCATAACCGTCATAACGGGCGATTCCTTCCCCGCGGGTAGCGATCCATAAAAAGCCCTGACTGTCTTTCAATATATCATCCACAAAGTTGTGAGGCAGTCCTTCATCCATCGTAATGGCAGTGAAATTATAACGTTCGGACCATTTTCCGGCTGTTCCTTCAGCTTGCATATACAGACTAGATAAAAAGATGAACAGAGCGAATAGAAAACAATGTTTTTTCATAGTGTGTTGTTCATTAATGACGTAAGAATATACCGTTACTTATACAAAGATATACCTTTTCGTTTTTCCTCAAAAACAAATAAATCATTTTTATCCCTCTGCTGCACAAATGTCCACCCTTTAAGCGATATTGTCCACCTGGCGAGCTTTTGATTGCAGTTATATTTGCATTAATAATAATTAGTCAATGTGACAGTTGGCTGCGTTATATGCCGCATGTCATTGACAAATTAGTACATTAGCAAATGGTCACATAATAAAAAAATACTATGAAACAGCAATTTTTCCCTCAAAGATTATTCATGGACATGAAAAGGTTAATAATAAATAGGTTGGTCGGTTTAGGC